>ERZ856578.2-NODE-2-length-486034-cov-14.195647_pt1 | contig 486034 bp, 481 predicted proteins | sample MGYA00514384_ERZ856578 | MGnify/ENA primary metagenome ERZ856578 (study PRJEB29103, sample SAMN06111958) | human gut metagenome | biome: human gut; feature: ankylosing spondylitis patient; material: healthy_person | host: Homo sapiens | place: China:Hangzhou... | reverse complement strand
TTTGTTGATTGCTATGAGAACGGTATGACTATGATAGAGATTGCAAGAAGGAATAATGTCAGTGAGAGAACGATTTACAGGTATAAAGCGTATTATGACAAGATGAGGAAAGTGGAAGTTGATGAGTAGATCATTTTCATTGCATAAAGTGGTTGTATGGATTTTGTGGTCAAAAATTGTGACCGCAAGACAAGGAAGGAAATCTTATGGCAGAAGAGAAGAAAGAAGAGATTGCAGTAATTGAAATTACAGAAGAGTATATGAAAGAAAGAATTTATGAAATCAGAGGACAAAGAGTAATCTTAGACTCAGATCTTTCTGAAATATATGGTTATACCACAAAAGCATTCAACCAACAGGTAAAAAATAATATTGAGAAATTTGATGAAGATTTTATGATCGAATTAACGGATGATGAGGTAGAAGATTTGCGGTCAAATTTTTTGACCGCAAATCTTAACAGTAAGAGTAGATATAAGAAAAATCAGATTGATGCAGATAGTATATACGGATTTTTAGGTGCTTTTAATGAAGTGTATTCAGAATGTACGGATGCTGAAAAGAAACAGTTCATGCAGGCATTTATTGAACGTATTGACATATTCCAAGAAAGACGGGAAGATGGAAATTGGATTCAGAATATTAAGTTTCAGTTTCCAGTACCGATTATTAAAGAAGGCAGGGAAGTAGCACAAATCAAGGGAATTTCTTTGGACAAGGAGAAATCAAATGAGCATATGGTTTTCTTGGAAAAGTTATCAACACTTGAGACAGTAGTATTGATGTCAAGGAAAGATAAATAAAGGCCAAAAAGCGGCGTATTTCTGGGCTTTTTCTGAGGTTTGGATTTGAAACCAGACTTCTGAAAAAGCTCGGTTTTCTTATATGGAAACATATCTACTGCAAAATGTGTGTCAGGTTGTAACCTCGGATTAGATGTCACAATTTGAGACAGTGGATTAGATGTCAGGCATTTTGGGGATGATTTTTGGAAAATGAAAAAGGGTGACAACCAATCCGGCAACTCGACTATTTTGGGTAGTTGTAGGCAGTGGGATAGATGACAGAGGAGGGACGGTTTTTGATAGTAGAAAAAGAGCTTAAGGCAATCCCATTACCGGCTATCTATAAGTGTGAAGGTAAAGCAGGCAGATATGGTGGAGGAAGAAGTATGGGAGCAGGCGCAGGTCAAGGTGGCGGCACAGGCTAAAAAGTATGAAAATCCTGACGAATCATTGATACTAATATTAAAGAAAATAATTAGAAGGCGATATTTTCCTTTGGTAGAGGGAGGTATCGCCTTCTTTGATGCTTATATTTTGAAATTCCTTTATTTAATATCCAGCTCAATGGGAGCGTCAATGTCGTCGGAGACATATTTCCCGTTCTTCTTTCGCTGTTTCACACATTCGGTTAACAGATATTCAATCTGCCCGTTTACGGAACGAAAATCGTCCTCGGCCCAAGCGGCTATGGCATCGTAAAGGGCAGCAGATAAACGTAAGGGAACCTGTTTCTTTTCTGCCATTAATACAGGCTTCCGGAGTTGACAACGGGTTGCGCATCATGGTTGCCGCAAAGTACCACGAGCAGGTTGGAAACCATGGCAGCCTTCCGCTCTTCGTCTAAGTTTACTACCTGGGTTTCGTTAAGACGTTCTAAAGCCATTTCAACCATACCGACTGCACCGTCTACAATCATTTTACGGGCATCGATAATAGCCGATGCCTGCTGACGCTGTAACATTACAGCAGCAATTTCCGGAGCATAGGCAAGATAGGTAATCCGGGCTTCAATAATTTCAAGACCGGCTTCTCCAACCTTTTCCTGAATTTCCTGACGGATCCGCTCGGCAACGACTTCACTGGAACCGCGAAGACTGCCCTCATCGGCCTGACCGTCCCCTGTCGTATCGACACCTGCAGATACATCATAAGGATAAATACGTACGATGTTACGCAGGGCACTGTCACATTGCAGGGACAGGTATTCCTTATAGTTATCGACATTAAATACAGCTTTGGCAGTATCAACGACACGCCACATTACTGCAATACCGATTTCGATCGGGTTACCGAGACAGTCATTGATTTTCTGACGGTTATTATTGAGTGTCATAATTTTTAAAGAGACCTTCTTGCTGGCAGCCTGGGCAGCATTTATTTCACCCGTTGTACCGGTAGAAATCTTGAGAGAAGAGAGGGCACCGCCTGTCGGGGCATCTATACCACTTTGATTCAGTTTGGTAGCGGCAGCCGGGTTGACAGCGGTACAGAAGGGATTCACAAAGTAAAATCCGGCTTCCTTTAAGGTACCGACATAGTTACCAAAGAGAGTAAGTACTAAAGCCTCCTGCGGTTTTAAAACCTTAAGGCCAAGGAAAGGAATCCAGCCGATTCCGAGATAGATCACAGCAACAACACACAGAGGCTTTGAATGGTCAACACCGATACACATTAAAATCGCTGCAGCGATATAAAGAGCAATAAAAAGCAGCATCATAGCCATTCCGTTTTTCTTTTTGTTTAAAACTTTTTCTTCCATAATGAATTCACTCCTTTACATGATAATTATATTTATCTGATATCAAAATGATATCACTAAGAAATTGGAATGTCAATACAAGAATGAAAATGAAAACAGTTTGTATGTAACAATTCAGCCATGCAGAAATGATTGTGTAAGATGACCGTGGGAGCTTGCTCACTAAGGGCAGCTTATACAATCATTTCTATAGGGTGGACGCCCGACATGAAATAAGTTGCCGGAAAGCACGTATATTTGTCAGCCAATCTGTACAATCCGGCAGCTTATGAATGGGCATGGCTGAACTGTTACGTTTGTATTTACAAATTTTATCCGTTGAGTTACGTTATATGAATAGAAACAAACAATAACATTCTGAAAGGAGTTTAATACAATGAGCAGAGTAAATTTGGGAGCAAAGCCGGTCATGTATCCGATGCTGCTTCTGCTTACAGCAGCCTATGATAAAAATGGAGTACCGGATGCAATGAATGCCGCATATCGGACTTGGCAGCAAGGCAGGATATACATTTAAGGATGGATTACAGTTAAAGTAATCTGTAGAAGGAGTAGAGAATGAAAAAATGGTATCAGAATAAAAAGGTATGGATTTTAGCCGGAGGTATTGTAGTTCTTGCAGGAATTGGTGGATTTGTGGCAACTCATGTGAAGCTGTATCAGGATGGATCTGCTTCCGTATCCATCATTGGAGGAGCGGATGGACCGACCTCTATTTTTCTTGCAGGTAAATTACCCGGTCACGGATCACAGGATCAGAACATTTCCACGCTGCCGCTGGATATTACCATGCGTGTTGTCGATTATAAAGATGGGATTCTGACCGTAGAAATCGACAATCACAGCGGCTATGAGATGGAATACGGCAATGAATATTCCTTACAGAAGCTTGAAGGAGAGGAATGGGTAGAGGTGAAACCGAAGCAGGAATATGGATGGACGGACATCGCGCATATCATTCCGGATCTTACAGTAAATACGGAAACCTATGACCTTACTCCCTTTGGAACACTTTCACCCGGAAAATACAAGCTGGTGAAGGACGATCTGGAAGCAGAATTTGAAATTACCGAAGAGGAGTAATGCAGCTATTCAGAAGTTTCCACTTATTTATTCAAAAGCAGGGGTGTTTGTGCATACAGGCATCCTTGTTTTTATGGGAAAACAGAGGTAGAATAATTGGGGATAAAAATGCAGGAGGAAATCATTATGCTTTATATTATGCGGCACGGCAGGACCGATTGGAATGATGCTTATAAATTACAGGGACGGACGGATATTCCATTAAACGATGCGGGACGCCGTATGGCACAGGAAGCAGCACAGCGTTATCGGGAGGTTTCGTTTGACGTCTGTTTCTGTTCCCCACTGATCCGGGCGCGCGAGACGGCAGAGATTTTCTTAAAAGGAAGAGATACACCCATTCTTTTTGATGACCGCCTTAAGGAAATGTGCTTTGGTGTATGCGAGGGAAGTGAAAATGTTTTTGAAAATCGGGACACTCCGGTATATACTTTGTTTAAGGATCCAACGCATTATGTGGCGCCTGAAGGTGCAGAGAGCTTTGAGGAGCTGTTTGCAAGGACAGGTTCCTTTTTGAAGGAAGTTGTGGAACCGGCACTGCAGGAGGGAAAGGATGTCCTGATTGTCGGGCATGGTGCAATGAATTCCAGTATCGTCTGTCAGATCCGTAATCTCCCGCTCGAAGAGTTCTGGAGTGCAGGAATTGAAAAGTGTAAATTGATGAAACTGATCTAACGATCTGGAAAAGATACAAACTATGCAGAAGAAAGAAAAGATGGTTACTGGAACAAAGCAGGAGTGAACAGTAACCAAAGAGGAGAACAGAACATGAACGCAGGACTTACGAGAGAAGAAGCACTTGCCTTATTAAAGAAGTATAATAAGGATCCGTTTCATATCCAGCATGCTTTTACGGTAGAAGCAGTGATGAAATGGTACGCACAGGAATTAGGTTATGGTGAGGAGGCAGAATTCTGGGGAATCGTAGGACTTCTGCATGACATTGATTTTGAATTGTATCCGGCAGAGCATTGCCTCAAAGCACCCGAAATGCTAAGAGAAGGTGGTGCAGCGGAAGAAGTGATCCACGGCGTGGTCTCCCACGGCTATGGCATTACCGTAGAGTGCGGCACGACCCTCGATGTGGCACCGGAGCATGAGATGGAAAAGGTACTGTTTGCTGCAGACGAACTGACAGGTCTCATCTGGGCGGCAGCATTGATGCGTCCTTCCAAGAGCACGAAGGATATGGAATTAAAATCCTTAAAGAAAAAGTATAAGAGTAAAGGCTTTGCGGCAGGCTGCTCCCGTGAGGTGATTGAACGCGGTGCGGATCAGCTTGGCTGGGAGTTAGACGAACTTCTCGCAAAGACTTTACAGGCAATGGCTGCAGCTGAGGATGAAATTCAGGGTGAGATGGAGCAGAATGCGGAATAATCAGGACGATAAAAGAATGCTGATGAATTGAAGGAGAGCCGTTATGGCGATGGAGAATGAAAGAAAAGTCATCTGTCCAAACTGTGGGGGTGAATTTAAGGAACAGAGTGCCAAGTGTCCATACTGTGGCACAATGTATTATCCCGGTGCGGAGGAGGAGTACTTAAAGAAACTGGAGCATGTCCGTACGGAGCTGGAAGATCTTGGAGCAGTACCGGAACAGGAAACAGTGAAAGCCATTAAGAAGCGGGCAGGATGGGTAATAAAGCTTGCCGTAGCTGCAATTATCGTGATTGTTCTTGGTGCAGGCTTTCTTGCGTGGAAGAACCGGGAAGAACCCTATGATGCGAAGACACAATACCTTTGGAGACAGGAAAATTATCCGAAGATGGAAGAAATGTTTGCGAATGAACAGTATGCAGAGCTGTATGCCTTCATCGAACAGGAAACTGCCAATGGGATTTATCTGTCAGACTGGGAACACTGGTCATTTATGATGGTCTGGGGGATCTGTGACACGGCAGAGGAATGTCTTGAAAGGGAAGCCAATGGAGAAATTCTCAAGGAATATCAGGAAACCCTGCTTTTAAATGACTACTGGATTTTGAAAGGAATTTCCTATTCGGTACTGCTTTCGAAGGAAGACCGGGAGCAGCTGGAACCCTTCCGGGAGCAGGCACTTGCAGACCTTGAGGGCCGTTGGGACTTTTCACAGGAAGATCTTAAGAAGTTTGAAGAGGAAGTGAAAAGCAACTACGGATATCCAAAATATGAAACCTGTGAAGCCTATATTAAAAAATGGATGAAAGGAAAATAGATACGTGAACTGTAAATACTGTGGAGGAACATTATCGTTAGAGGATCATTTCTGTCCGCATTGTGGAAAACCAAATGAACATGCAACGCAGCATGCAAAGGACATGGAGGCTTATAAAAGCCGGTTTGATATGACACAGGGCGAGGTATATAAAGTAACAAGGAATTATAGTGAGATCACAGCTCATGCAGTTATTATCACAGTGCTTGTGGTGCTCATTCTGGTGGTTTTATTTGTGACAAGAAGTGCCTATGCAATTAAGAGAAATATCCACGATCTGCAGTCAAAGAGGTATGAAAAGGAATATACTGCAACGATGGATCAATATCTTGAAGAGGAGGACTATCTTGGGTTTCATGCCTTCTGTGAAGCCCGGGATATCCGGGTCTATACCGAAGGCTATGAAAGCTATGCGGTCATTATGAGAGCAGCAGACCATTATGCCTACATCTATGATAATCTGTTCGAAATGATGGAGGCTGAGGCCGAATCACTGAAGGACAGCCGGATTGAATCTCTCGCGACCTATTGCGATAATTTTGGCAAAGCAAGGGAAAATATGGATTCCTATCCGGTTGATGAAGCGTACACGGAGCAGGTGCTTCAGAGAATGGAAGAGGATGTGGAAGCACTTCTACGGGCTTATCTGGGACTTACGAAGGAAGAAGCGGAAGGCTTTTCAAAGCTAAGCAAGGCACAGAGAATGGTTTTACTGGAACAGAAGTATGAGGAGATGGGATATGGCACAAAAATTACAGAATAAGCTGCGGATTGGGCGGCAGCAGGGGATTCTGCTTATTATGAAGGGTGTGATCGGTATTCTCTGTATTATATTGCTTGCTTCAACGGCTGTGATGATTGAGAATTTACATGATGCCTTTACAAACCGGATTTCAGAGAGCACCTTAAGGAGCCGTGTGGAGTATGGAAACTATGCGACCTTAGTAGATCACTATCATCAGAATGTGGCAGCAGGCATAACCGGAAATAAGGAAGAGAAGGAATATTACGGAGTGGCGAAGTATTATGAGGCGGCGAGCTTCTATAAGGCCTTTTCCACGGTAGGAGATACCGGGCGGGCAGCACGGGAGAAGCGGAAGATGGATGCCGCTTATGAAGAAATGGGTGGCTGGCAGATTGCAAAGGAAGCCATTGACGCCGAGCTTTTAATAAATGCCTTCCAATAGGGACGTTCCAATAGATGCTCCAATAGAAAATAGAAGCGGCAAGAAAAGATTTGCCATATCAGGTATTGTGTATTATACTGTATCTATTCAGGGTGATACCAGTTTGAACTGACTGGTTCTGAATTGGAAGATCATGTGATATAGTAGTTAAGGAAAAGATGAGGAGGAATAACAAATGAAATCATGTCCAAAATGTGGTGCCCAGATGGAAGATCAGGCAGTCTTCTGTGCAAATTGCGGTGCGAATTATAATAACCCATATGGTGCGGCAGCACCGGTAGTACCGGAGTGGGATCATACGGCAGAATTTGATCCCAAGGATGTGTCTGATAACAAGGTCATTGCAATGCTGGTATATCTGTTAAGTGTGGTTGGTATTCTGATTGCGTTACTCAGCCAGAATTCTCCGTATGTTTCATTCCATGTGAGACAGGCGCTTAAATTCCTTGTGGTTGAGACACTGGTTGGTATTGTGACTGCCATTCTTTGCTGGACTGTGATTGTTCCGATCGCAGCAGGTATTTTCTATGCAGTACTCTGGGTAGTAAAGATTATCTGTTTCGTTTCTATCTGCAAGGGAGAAGCGAAGGAGCCGGTGATTATCCGCAGTTTTACGTTCTTAAAATAAGGGATCAACAGGGAAGTTAACAAAGATGATGCAGAAGGGCCTGCGCAGTGCAACAGGCTCTTCTTTACAGGGTGACACATTACTGCGCTAATGTGGAGAAGCATCCCGAATCATACAAAAGTGAGGAGAAGATATGAATACAATTACCTTTATTATGATTGCTACCATCGTAGTATATTTACTTGGTATGCTGGCAATCGGATTTATTTTCAGTAAGAACAATAACGACAGTACTGATTTTTACTTAGGTGGTCGTAAGATGGGGCCCCTGGTTACTGCAATGAGTGCCGAAGCCTCGGATATGAGCAGCTGGCTGCTCATGGGAATTCCCGGACTTGCGTACTTTAGCGGTATTGCAGAACCTTCATGGACGGCAATCGGCCTTGGAATCGGAACCTGGTTAAACTGGCTTCTGGTTTCGAGAAAGCTGCGCCGGTATTCCAGCAATATCAATGCAATTACCATTCCGGAGTTTTATTCCAAGAGATTCCATGACAAGAAGAATGTTCTGAATGCGATTGCTGCGCTTGTGATTATTGTATTCTTTATTCCTTATACCGCATCCGGCTTTAAAGCATGCGGAACGTTGTTTAACAGTCTGTTTGGTGTGGATTATACGGTGGCAATGATTATTTCAGCCATTGTTATTGTAAGCTACACAATTATGGGTGGTTTCAAAGCTGTTTCCACGACAGACCTTGTACAGAGTATTGTAATGACTATTGCACTTGCCGTTGTATTGGGATTTGGTATCCATGTGGCAGGGGGGATGGGAGCTGTCATCTCCAATGCGAAGGAAATGCCGGGATACCTCACCATGTTTGCATCCCATGTCAGGGAGACAAACAGTTCTACCCCTTATAGTGCACTGACGATTGCATCGACACTGGCCTGGGGACTTGGTTACTTTGGTATGCCGCATATTTTAGTCCGTTTCATGGCAATTGAAGATGAAAAGAAGCTTGTTTTATCCAGAAGAATTGCAACGATCTGGGTGGTAATCGCAATGTTCGTAGCAGTTCTTATCGGACTTGTCGGTTATGGCATGACATGCGCAGGTGCGGTAGAATTTCTGGATTCTCCGAGCCGCGCAGAAGAGATTATTATTAAGATTGCAAACTTAATCAGCCAGCATGGTATTCTGGCAGCAATTGTAGCAGGACTGATCCTTGCAGGTATTCTGGCAGCAACGATGTCTACCGCAGATTCCCAGATGCTTGCAGCAGCATCCTCGGTATCCCAGAATATCATTCAGGATTTCTTCAAGGTAAAGCTGGATGAAAAGAAGAGTCTGCTCATTGCAAGAATTACCATTGTGGCAATCAGCTTAATTGCCTTATTTCTTGCAAGGGATCCGAATTCCAGTGTATTCCGTATCGTAAGCTTTGCATGGGCAGGATTTGGAGGCGCATTCGGAGCTGTTACGCTCTGCTCCCTGTTCTGGAAGAGATGTAACTTTCAGGGTGCACTTGCCGGAATGATCAGTGGTGGTGTGATGGTATTTGTATGGAAGTATCTGGTGGCACCTCTGGGTGGCGTGTTTGGTATCTACGAGCTGTTGCCGGCATTCATCACTTCCCTGATCTTCACGATTGCGGTAAGTCTCCTGACCAAGGCGCCGGAAGAAGCCATTGTAAAGGAATTTGAAGAGGCTTCTGTAAAATAATTGTAACATTTTCAATTGTTAATTCTTTCTTAAAATGCTCCTGTGACATTGACAGGAGCATTTTATAGCTTTACAATGGAATCAATGCTCATAATGGGCGTTGTAATAATTTTGAAACATTTCGTACCAAAGATTGATATGTGGGGAATGGTTCAGGGAGATTTCAGAGTAATGAAGAAAAGAAAGAGGAGCCGGATCATCTGGACAGTTCTGTTCTGGATGATATTTCTGGTATCGGTTGCTACAATTGTATATTTGTCGTTTCAGAACGGAACGAGCTCTGCGGAGCTTGGCAGTGATGTAATTGAGAAGCTTGCCGCCGAGTACTATGAGAAGGACACCGTTTCAACGACAGAGCTCTATAAGTTCACGTACTATTTCCGGCAGATGGGAAGAACGATTGCGTTCTTCATCATTGGTATTTTAGGAACGGCGACTATCCATCTGTCTTCCGAACGGCTTCCGTGGATTGTAAAGTCGGTTCTGTCCGCAGGAATCCTGCTGGTGATTGCATGGGTTACAGAGAAATGTAAGATTTATCTTCCTACCAGACATTACAGCCAGGATGAGATGATGATCAGTATGGCAGCGTCAATGCTTGGTTTTTCCATCGTTTCCCTAATTACACTGATTTACAATCTGATTCAGCATATGTCACACAGAGACTTATCCAATAAAAGAATCCCTTCCTCCCAGCATGGTTAAGCCGGGATGAAGGGATCCTCTGTTTTTAAAAGAGTGTTGAAATTATTATTCCAGCATCTTAGCGGATTTCTCCGTCATATTTTTCTTCACAGTATTTGCAGCGGTAGATTTCTTTTTCCTCATCAGCCAGAACGAATACATGAGGAAGTCCCTGCTCGATGGAAGTGATGCAGCGGGGGTTCTTACAGTGGATGACATTGCGGATTTCCTTCGGAAGCTGGAGCTCCTTCTTGGATACAATTTTGCCGTCCTTGATGACATTTACTGTGATATTATGGTCGATGAACGCCAGAACATCCAGGTCTAACATATCAATATCACATTCCACCTTCAGAATGTCTTTTTTCCCAAGCTTGTTGCTGCGGGCGTTCTTAATGATGGCCACGGTGCAGTCCAGCTTATCCAGTTGTAGATGATGGTAAATCGCAAGACTCTTTCCTGCTTTAATATGATCTAATACAAATCCTTCTTCAATCTTTCCTACATTTAACATGAATTTGATCCTTTCTTTTCTGAGTGATTAATAAATTTGCAGCTATTCAGAGTCATACAAATTGTGCCAATATGGACGGCGAATGCTTGCATTCGTAAGACCATTTGGCATAATTTATATGACGAAGTAACCACATGAGGTAAACTACGCTGCGTCAGCAGCGGTTTTACGAATGTGGGCTGAATAGCTTCGTTTATACATGAATCTCTAGCAGTGTCAGAATTAGCGCCATGCGGACATACACACCGTACTGCACCTGCTTGAAATAAGCTGCTCTCGGATCATCGTCTACCTCTACTGAAATTTCATTGACACGCGGCAGGGGATGAAGTATCAGCATATCAGGTTTAGCGAGTTTCATTTTGGCTTTATCCAAAATATAGAAGTCTTTCAGGCGGACATAATCTTCTTCGTTGAAGAAACGTTCCTTCTGGACTCTGGTCATATATAGGATGTCCAGATCCTGCATTACATCATCTAATTTAATGACTTCCTTATAAGGAATGTTCTTTTCCTTCAGCAGATCGGTAATGTAATCCGGAATGCGAAGCTCCATCGGAGAGATGAAGATGAAGTTGATATTTTCGTAGCGCATGAGTGCGTGGATCAGGGAATGCACGGTACGGCCGAACTTCAGGTCTCCGCAAAGACCGATGGTAAAGCTTCCAATCGATCCCTTTAAGGAACGGATAGTCAGCAGATCCGTGAGCGTCTGTGTCGGATGCTGGTGTCCACCGTCACCGGCGTTAATAACCGGGATGGAAGAGTGGCTTGCAGCAACCATCGGGGCACCTTCCTTGGGATGACGCATGGCACAGATGTCTGCAAAGCAGGAAATAACGCGGATGGTATCGGCAACACTTTCTCCTTTGGTTGCAGATGAAGAGTTGGCATCGGAAAAGCCGAGCACGCTTCCACCCAGGTTCAACATTGCGGACTCAAAGCTTAGCCGGGTACGGGTACTCGGTTCATAAAAGCAGGTTGCCAGTTTCTTTCCTGCGCAGGCATGGGCGTACTTGTCCATGTGATGCTCAATATCATTGGCCAGATTGAAGATCTGGTCGAGTTCTTCCACACTGAAATCCAGAGGGCTCATTACATGTCTCATAGGGTTCTCCTTTTTGATTTGTATATTTTCTTTCGTTACTGCTGTAAAAAACAAATGTCTGACTGCACAGCTGCCTGTTTCCTGTACATCGGTACATCATGAAAAGGGTCGAAGAGAAATCTCTTCGACCTTAGTTTACGTTTAATGGATAAATGATAATAAATCCGCTACCGGCTTACGTTTGGGAGCCGCGGGTTCTTCGTCAGGATATCCGACAGCAATTAAAGCAGCTACTTCCTGATTCTCAGGAATCTCTAAAATAGAAGCAACCTTCGCATCATCAAAGATACCAAGGATGACAGAACCAAGTCCCTGTTCGTAGGCAGCCAGACAAAAACTCTGGGAAGCTATACCGGCATCAAACATCTGCCAGCGGTCACCTTTTGATGTTGTGAAAGAACCATCTCTTTCATAACCACTGCGGCCTTTGATATAAGTTAAGACCATCAGTACGGGAGCATTTTTGATGATGACACCATTGTTGGCAAACATTTCTGCACAACTGTCAGCAATTTGTTCCTTCTTTTCACCGTCTACTGCGATATAACGGGTGATCTGGGTATGCTTCCAGCTTGGAGAATAAGAAGCAGTTTCAACGATTCCGGACAGAAGTTCTCCGGATACCTTCTGATCTTTAAATTTACGGATACTGCGACGTCCTTTAATACATTCCTTAGCGGTCATATTCACACTCCTTTCGTCAATAAAACCGACTCACATATTTTTTTTATCATAGCATATAGAGTAAAGACTTTCAACGAGGAAAAACAGTTTTTATAGTTTTTATGGTTACGGTTTTTATGAACGATATACGGGGAAATAATTGCAATCTGGTGGGGGATATGCTACCATTCAAGAGGATGTAACAATTCTAAGTTATGCGGATTGCCTGCCGGAATTCCTGTATTTGGGCAGAATAGGGGCAATTACCGTTACAGAGAAGAAAGGCGGATTGAAATATGGCAGAAATGATGAGCGAAGATCAATACATGGAACGCAAAAGATGGGTCTTTTTAGGCCTTCCGTTTACTTTTACCACATATCATGTTGCAGAGAATGTAATCACCATCGACAGCGGATTTTTCCGTAAGGTGGAGAATGACTGCTATATGTATAAGGTACAGGATGTGGAGCTGGTAGCCACTTTTTTTGAAAGAATTGCCGGTCTTGGAACGGTAGTCTGCTATACCGGAGATACCACACATCCGAAGCTTATGCTGGAGCATATTAAGAATGCGAAGACCATTAAGAACTATATTCTGGAGGCATCCGAGAATGCCCGTATGAAGAGACGTACCCTGAACACCCTGAATATCGGTGCGGAAGCAATGGATGATATGGACGGGGCAGGCCTGGATGAATAGAATATTGGGCTTTACAGGGAAATGCATAAAAGAGTTCGCTTTTAGCGGACTCTTTTTGGATAAGTGCGCCCGGCGGCGCTTATTTTTAACCGGTTATTTTAAGATCTGGTATTGAGCAGCTTTTCGTAGATTAATCCTACAACGAACCAGCAGGGAAAGAAGTCTAACCGGATGACCCTGCCGATCTGCCATCTGTTCTTTACATAGTCCCAGGGGCAGATATTGTGTCTTTTAAGAAATTTGCCGGAGAAAAATTCCGCAGCGAAGATCAGGATGGCATAAATTGTGCCGCGCCATACTATGGACAGATGCTTGAACAGCTGGGAGAGCGGACCTAAAATACAGGCACACCCATAGATAGGGAACATCCACAGGGAGGACTGTCCCATGAGCTTCCATTCCCTCCGGCGCAGGGAAGAAAGTGCGGTAAATACAATTTCAAGGCCCCATCCAAGAAGGCCGCATTTACAAAAGTCAGTCAGTAGTTTTTTCATCATGTTCCAAGTATGTCCGAAAATCCGGAAACTATGCAGTGCTCCGGAACCATGCAGCTTATGATGGGAGAAACATAGAAAACCTGCATTTACAGGGACATTTGACATGAATCTCAGATGAGGGGAGAAGCATGAACGAAAAAGAAACGTCAGCGTATATTGAAGAATTAAAAAAATACGGAAGTGTTCCGGGGCTTACCAATATCCGAAATCTTTGTGAAAAGCTGGGACATCCGGAGAGGGAGTTGTCTTTTGTACACATAGCAGGAACGAACGGAAAGGGGTCTACGCTTTCTTTTCTTTCCGAGGTCCTGAAATGCGCAGGATTTAAGGTGGGAAAGTATGTTTCACCAACGATTTCGGATTACCGGGAGCGCATTCAGGTAAATGACCGGATGATTTCAAAACGCTCGCTGTCACAGGGGATGACACTCTGTCGGGAAAAGTGTGAAGAGCTCGTAGCGGAGGGGCAGCCGCATCCGACCGCCTTCGAGGTTGAAACAGCACTTGCGTTCTGGTATTTTAAAGAACAGAAATGCAAGATCGTCGTATTGGAAACAGGGCTTGGGGGAGAGCTGGATGCCACGAATATTGTGACGAATACCTTAGTTGAAGTTTTTACCTCTATCAGTCTTGATCATATGGGAATTTTAGGAAGCACTCTTTCAGAGATTGCAGCGGTGAAAGCCGGAATTATTAAGAAAGGCTCCATAGCGGTCACAACGGCGCAGGAGCCGGAGGTTATGGAGGTTCTGAGGTTCCGGGCGCAAAGGGAAGGTGTTCCTTTGATGGAAGCTGCTCCTTTGGAGGCAGGGCAGGTGAAGAGCAGTCTGAGCAGTCAGACCTTTTCTTATAAGGAGTTTTCGAAAGTACAGATTTCACTTCTTGGAAGATACCAGATTGAGAATGCGGTACTGGCTTTGGAAACCATACGGGCCTTGCGGATGCAGACACTTCAGGGGCATCCCATAATTATTCCGGATAAGGCAGTACTGCAGGGCATGAAAAATGCCGTATGGCCAGGGAGATTTCAGATTGTTGCAAGGAAGCCCATCTTTATTGCAGATGGAGCACATAACCGGGACGGAGCAGCAAGGCTTGCAGAATCGCTTCAATATTATTTTCCACAGAAGCATATGATCTTCATCATGGGAATTCTGCGCGATAAGGAGCAGGAAGAGATTGTGAAGGCTACTGTGCCGCTCGCCGATCAGGTACTGACGATTTCCACGAAGGGAGCACGGGGCTTTTCGGCCTTAGAACTTGCGGAAATCTGTTCCCGATATCAGGAAAGGGTTACGGCAACAGATGGAATTCAGGAGGCCTTAGAGCTTGCATATCTCATGGCATCCCCGGAGGATGTTATCGTGGCATTCGGTTCACTTTCCTTCTTAGGAGAGCTGTTACCACAGGTAGAGCAGATCGCAGTACAGAAAGTGAAGAAGAAGGGAAGTCTGTTTAATATCTGATCATGCCGGAATGCTCCGGAAGATCAGGGGCCAGGTGTTGGACAGTTATTCTGTCAAAAAAGAAAATTAAGGAGAATAAGGATGCAGCAGTCAGATCTAATGATAGGAAAGAAACAATTCAAACGGCAGGGACACACTTATGTAATGGGAATCTTAAATGTAACACCGGATTCCTTTTCCGACGGAGGAAGTTATCCGGAGCTGAGTGATGCCCTGTATCGTGTGGAGCAGATGATGAAAGAAGGAGCAGAGCTGATTGACGTAGGAGGAGAATCTACACGGCCGGGCTACATACAGATTACGGATGAAGAGGAAATTGCAAGAACCTGTCCGGTGATTGAAGCAATTAAGAAGAATTTTGATGTGCCGGTTTCTCTGGATACCTATAAGTCAGAGGTGGCAAAGGCCGGTGTACAGGCAGGTATGGATCTGTTTAATGATATCTGGGGACTGCAGTATGATCCTCAGATGGCAAAGATTATTGCACAAAGCGGATTGCCCTGCGTGCTCATGCATAACCGGAAGGAGAAGATGGGGGATGAGATCAAAGCAACACCGGAACTGGAAACGATGTTCCGGGAGGATTTTGGCAGGATCCTTACGATTGCAGAGGAGGCAGGAATAGACAGAGAGAAGATTATTTTAGATCCGGGAGTCGGCTTTGCAAAGAGCTATGAACAGAACCTGTGGGTCATTCATCATCTGCCGTTCTTTCAGGAGATGGGGTATCCTGTATTGCTTGGAACAAGCCGTAAGTCCGTGGTCGGTCTGACACTTGATCTGCCGGTAAATGAGCGTGTGGAAGGAACGCTTGCTACAACAGCTTTTGCGGTAGAATGCGGCTGCTGCATGGTGCGCGTGCACGATGTCAGGGAAAATGTGCGTTTCATCCGCATGATGGAGGCTATCCGGAATCAGAAATAAACAGTTAACAATCATTATAATAGAAAGAACAAGTAACCGGAATGAGTTACAAAGTGAGTACAATTATGGACAAAATTAATATCAGACATTTGGAAATTTATGCGCATCACGGGGTTTTTCCAAAGGAGAAGCAGGAGGGACAGGTTTTCTATCTGGATGCGGAGCTGTACCTATCCCTGCATGAAGCAGGACAGACCGATGATCTTACGAAAACCGTGCATTACGGAGAGGTCTGTGAGCTGATGAAGGAGACTTTTACGGAACGTAGCTTCGATCTGATTGAGCGGGCAGCAGAGGTTGTGGTACAGAAGGTACTGCTTGCCTATCCGCTGATCCGGAAGATGACGCTGACCGTGAATAAGCCCCATGCTCCGATTCCGATTCCTTTTGAAAATGTATCGGTACAGATCGAGCGTGGCTGGAAAAGGGCTTATCTGGGAATCGGTTCCAATCTGGGAGATAAAAGAAAATATATCGAAGATGCGGTTGGAAAATTAAAGAAAAATGAGCTGATCCGTGAGGTGCGCTGCTCAAAGCTCCTTGTGACAAAGCCGTATGGAGGGGTAGAGCAGGATGATTTTTTAAACGGGGCAATTGAGATCGAAACCCTGCTGTCTCCGATGGAGCTGCTTACCTTTCTGCAGCAGTTAGAGCAGGAGGCACACCGGGAGCGGAAGGTTCACTGGGGACCAAGAACCCTGGATCTGGATATTCTTTTCTATGAAGATGTGATTTCCAATGATCCAAAGCTTTTGATCCCACACCGCGATATGCAGAACCGGCGGTTTGTACTGGAACCCTTAAGTGAACTGTGCCCGTGTTATGTCAACCAATTGTTACAAAAGACGGTTTATGAGATGCTTATGGAGCTTCCGGATTAATCGGAAGCCATGGCGGCCTGTTTGGCTGCATTGAAATCGGAAACTTCAATATAGCTGTGCGGGGTACGCTTCATGGGAACGTCAGAGTTGAACTCATGGAAGTAGGCATATTGGGAAGTCAGGTTGATATCGGAATAGATTCCAAGGGCAACGACCTCCGGGTTGCTTCCATCCGCTTCCATCCGCATGAGTGCGGGTGCATCCGCATCGTTTTTCTGATAATAAACATAGCCGTTTCCGACATTATAGGTATCCACGCGGTCTTCGGTCAGTACCTCCACTGCACCGGTAGAAAGGGAGTAACGGCACAGCCGGTAATTCGAGGAGGCATCCATGTAATAAATGTAGTCGTAAGCATAGACCGGATAACAGATATTGCCCTCTAACAGGAGAGAGGCACTGTCTGACCTGGTATCGAGTGCGTACAGGTTGTGGTCTTTATCTGTTCCGTTATAATAGATGATTCCGTTATGGCAGGCATTGGGACTGATGATTTCATCCGAAACGAGCTTCTGCCCGGATTTGTCGGTTTTGATCTTGTAAAATTTGGTGAAGTCGGTGTTGTTGTACCGCTGATAGTAAATATAGTCGCCAGCAAGCTGCATGGTAACGGCTGCCTGACGGTCCAGGCATTTGCTGTTGCTTCCATCCGATTTGCTGCGGTAAACACCATAGGTATGTATGACATAGCCGAGTCCCTTGCCACCGGTTGCATTGTCCAGATAATAATAGAGGTAATTGCCTCCGACATTGATGGAATTCACGGAGCTGCTGGTGAGCTTTTTTAAATCCGTTTCATCCGGATTCATGGAATACAGACAGCCGCCGTCGTAGGCATTGGAAAAGTAAACCCGCCCATCGGCTTCTGCAAAAAGTCCGTGATTATTCAGATTACCGCCTGTATTTCCGGTAACGGTAATGTCGTTAGAGGGAATTCTTCCCTGAAATTCTTTAAGAACGCTGAATCCGGCAAGCAGTAACAGAATACAGCAGCAGATGACAATGATTTTCCAGTTTTTTTTCATAAGTTACCTCCTGTCATAAGGAATGTATTTTACAGAATTATTATATAAACTTTACTCAGGTTTCGCAATGGAAATCGGAGAATCCCTTGCGATCAATATTTGGTTGGTATACAATGTGAATAACTATTCAGAGCCATGCAGAAATGATTGTGTAAGATGACCGTGGGAGCTAGCTCACTAAGGGCAGCTTATACAATCATTTCTATAGGGCGGACGCCCGACATGAAATAAGTTGCCGGAAAGCACGTATATATGTTAGTCAATCTGTATAATCCGGCAGCTTATGAATGGGCATGGCTGAACTGTTACATACGCTACAGCTACATAAATGAAGAGAAAGAGAAAAGAATATGGACTTAACACAGTTACGCAAAGACATTGATGAAATCGACCGGCAGCTTGTCGAACTGTATGAACAGAGAATGGACATCTGCAAAAGGGTCGCCGAATATAAAATTGAAAATCATAAGCCTGTTTTTGATAAGCTGCGTGAAACAGAGAAGCTTCAGAAGGTCTGTGGGCTTGCCCGGAAAGAGGAGAACAGGAATGGCGTGGAGGAGCTGTTTACGCAGCTGATGTCCCTAAGCCGCAAGCTGCAGTATGGGATACTTTTAGAGCATGAGAAGAATGATATGTTTTCCTTTACGATCTGCAAAGAACTTGTGGATGAGCATACGAAGGTTATTTTTCAGGGAGCAGAGGGAGCCTATTCACAGCTTGCCATGGAACAGTTTTTCGGCAGGGAGATTGAATGTGATCATGTCGATACCTTCCGGGAAGCGATGGAGTATGTTGCAGACGGAAAGGCCGATTTTGCCGTACTGCCGATCGAAAATTCCACAGTAGGAATTGTGAGTGAGATTTATGATCTTTTAGTAGAATTTGAAAATGTCATTGTCGGAGAGCAGATTATTCCGATCAATCACTGCCTTTTGGGCGTTCCGGGGGCAGCACTTTCCGATATCCGGAAGGTTTATTCCCATCCGCAGTCCCTGATGCAGACAGAGCAGTTTTTAAACACCCATCCGGACTGGGAGCAGATTAAAATGCAGAATAACGCCTTTGCGGCACGCAAGGTTTCGGAAGACAACGATAAGACACAGGCAGCCATTGCCAGCGAATATGCGGCGAAGCGTTACGGACTTACCATCTTACAGCGCGGTATTCATCAGTGCAGTGATAATGCAACCCGCTTTATTGTGATCAGCGGAAAGAAGATTTTCCTGGAAAAGGCACAGCGGATCAGTGTCTGTTTTGAACTGCCACATGAAAGTGGTGCACTGTATCACATTCTGTCCCACTTTATTTACAACAATCTGAATATGAGCCGGATCGAAAGCAGGCCTGTTAAGGATAAGGGGTTTGAGTACCGCTTTTTCATTGACTGCAACGGCAATCTGAAGGATGCTGCTGTGCAGAATGCACTGCGGGGGTTAAAGGAGGAAGCATTGAACCTCCGGATACTTGGAAACTACTAAGGAGAAGAAAGACCGATGAGAGAACAGGAACTGATCGTATATAAGGATTTTGAGAAGGAGGAAGGAACCCTTCTTTTTGATATGGCATGGCTCATGGAACATTATGAGGATGATTATTATAACCGGGAGGATCTTGCAGGACTTTTATATGACTGCATGCACCGGCTTCTGGAAATTGCCGGTAACCATGGATTTCACGGGAATCTCTGGCACTGCTATTTAAGTAATCTTCTGGTAAACAATGAAAACAGCTACAGCAGGGCCTGTGAGATCCGTGGGGAAGTGGAAGGGACCATTAACCAGGCAGTGCTGCATGATATTGTGATTTTTAAAGAATTTTTTGATTATGATTTTACGAAGATGACGGAAGCTTTACAGGTTCGGGACTTTTCGCTGATAACGGATTATGTATCGAGTGATTCCGAGTCCAAGGTATATAACAGCCGTATCCGTGAGAGGATCTGTTCCCTGGCTCAGAAGTTTGCAAAGGATCATACGCCGGAGGAGATGAAGGCGACTCTTACGGAGTTTTATAAGGATTACGGGGTTGGCAGGTTCGGCCTGCATAAGGCATTCCGTGTGGTTCATGATGAGAATGGGGTGCAGATTGTACCGATCCAGAATATTGCGCATGTGTACTTGAATGATCTCATCGGCTATGAAATTCCGAAGAAGAAGCTCATTGACAATACCGAGGCTTTTGTCGAAGGAAGAAAGGCTAACAACTGTCTGTTATTCGGCGATGCCGGTACCGGAAAATCATCCAGCATTAAGGGCATTGCGAATGAATATTACGATCAGGGACTGCGTATTATTGAAGTGTATAAGCATCAGTTCCAGGATCTGAATGATGTTATTACCCAGATCAAGAACCGGAATTACAAATTTATCATCTATATGGATGACTTAAGCTTTGAGGATTTTGAAATTGAGTACAAGTATCTGAAGGCGGTGATCGAAGGAGGTCTTGAAAAGAAGCCGAAGAATGTTTTGATCTATGCAACCTCGAACCGCAGACATCTGATTAAGGAAAGCTTTTCCGACAAGGATGACCGGAGAGATGATCTGCATTCCGGAGATACCGTACAGGAAAAGCTGTCGCTCGTTTCCCGGTTTGGAGTAACCATTTTCTTTGCTGCTCCGGATAAAAAACAGTTCCAGAACATTGTAAAGACTCTGGCAGACCGCTACGGCGTGCAGATGGCAGAAGAAGAGCTGCTGCTTGAAGCAAATAAATGGGAGCTTGCCCATGGCGGCTTATCCGGCCGGTGTGCCCAGCAGTTCATTGATTACATACTTGGAAAAAAGGAGTAAAATACCATGGCAGTAAAGACCTTTGCAGCGATTGATATCGGTTCTTATGAGCTTTCCATGAAGATTTTCGAGGTATCGAAGAAGAACGGAATGAAGCAGATCGATCACATCCGTCATAGCATTGATATGGGAACGGAAACTTATACCACAGGGAAGTTAAGCTTTGAACGTGTGGATGAGCTGTGTATGATCTTGCATGAGTTTTCGGACATCATGAAGACCTATCAGGTGACCGATTATAAGGCGTACGGAACCAGTGCCATTCGGGAGAGTAAGAACCGGGCGATTCTGACCGATCAGGTACGGCTGCGTACCGGAATTGAGATGGATATTTTAAGCAATTCCGAGCAGCGGTTTCTGGATTATAAGTCCATTGCCTTACAGGGACAGCGGTTTGATGAAATCATTGAAAAGGGAACCGCCATTGTAGACATCGGTGGCGGCAGTATCCAGATTTCCCTGTTTGATAAGGATACGCTGGTTTCCACACAGAACCTGAAGCTTGGTGTACTGCGCCTGCGGGAGAGCATGAACCTCCTGAATGCATCGTTAAGCCAGTACAGAACCCTGATTGGAGAGATTGTGGAGTCCCAGCTTTCGGTTTATAAGAAGCTGTATCTGAAGGATCGTGCAATTGAAAACCTGATTATTGTCGATGATTATATTTCTCTGCTGATCCGGCATTATTACCGGAAGCTGGGAGGAGGAGATATCACGACCAGGGAGCAGATTGAAGAGTTTATGGAAAAGAGCCGGATGAAAAGCACGCTCGAGCTTTCAAGGCTCCTTGATATGCCGGAGGAGGATATGCCGGCGCTTTATATTTCACTTCTTATGGTGCACCGGATTATGGAGGACACCGGAGCCAAAACGATCTGGGCACCGGGGGTGACACTTTGTGACGGTATTGCTTATGAATATGCGGAACGCAATAACCTGCTTCCGGTATCCCACGATTTTGAAAAGGACATCATTGCCTGTGCAAAGTCGATCAGCAAGCGGTATCAGGGAAGTAAGAAGCGCAGTGAAACCCTGGAGCAGATTGCGTTACGGATTTTCGACAGCATGAAGAAGGTACACGGCTTATCGAAACGTGACCGGCTGCTTTTACAGATTGCAACCATTCTTCACGATTGTGGGAAGTATATCAGTATGGTGGAGCTTGGTGAATGCTCCTACCGGATTATCATGGCAACGGAAATTATCGGACTGTCGCATCTGGAACGTGAAATCGTAGCGAATGTAGTCAAGTACAACCACATTCCGTTTGACTATTATGAACAGATGGAAAAGACCACGAGTATGGATAAGGAATCCTACTTACGGATGACAAAGCTCCTTGCCATGCTTCGGCTGGCAAACGGACTTGACCGGAGCCATAAGCAGAAGTTTAAGAATATCAGGATTCTTCCGAAGGAGGAACAGCTCCTCATTACCGTGGAAACAAATGAGGACATTACCTTGGAGCGGGGACTTTTCGGACACCGGGCAGAGTTCTTTACCGAAGTGTTTAATATCCGGCCGGTCATCCGGCAGAAGAGAACCCTGGATAAATTGTAACGATTCAGAGCCATGCAGATTATGGCAATATGGACATAGAATTCTTGCATTCCTATGGATATTTGACATGATTTAGAGAGAGAAGAGAAAGGGCATTAATATAAAAATGGGAAAACTAAAATACGATAATCCTGAATATTATGTAAACCGGGAATTGAGCTGGCTTCTGTTTGACCGCAGAGTCATGAGTGAGGCAAAAGACAAGAATAATCCATTATTTGAACGTTTGAAATTCCTGAGCATCACCTCATCCAATCTGGATGAATTCTTCATGGTACGCGTGGCGTCCTTAAAAGATATGGTAAATGCCGGTTATGACAAGAAGGATATTGCGGGAATGACTCCGAAGGAGCAGTTAAAGCAGATTACGAAACAGACGCATGACCTGGTGGAGGAGCAGTACCGGATTTATAACCATTCACTGCTTCCACAGCTTAAGATAAACGGAGTACGTGTTATAAAGGAGCATGAGCAGTTAAGTGAGCCGGAAGCAGAGTATGTGGACCGTTATTATGAAGAGAACATTTATCCGGTACTGACGCCAATGGCGGTAGATTCTTCCAGACCGTTTCCTTTGATCCGGAATAAGTCACTTAATATCGGGGCACTCGTCCGGAAGAAGGACGGGGGAGAAATTCTGGAATTCGCAACGGTTCAGGTGCCGAGTGTCCTTCCAAGAATTATTGAACTCCCGGGCGAAGAGGGGGAGCGGCTCCTCATTCCCCTTGAAGAAGTCATTGAGCGGAATATAGAGAAGCTGTTCCTGAATTATGAGATTGTTTGTGCGCATCCGTTCCGTATTATGAGAAATGCGGATCTTACGATTGAAGAGGATGAAGCGGAGGATCTGTTAAAGGAAATCGAAAAGCAGCTCAAAAAGCGTCAGTGGGGGCAGGCAATCCGTCTGGAAGTAGAGAAGGGAATGGATGAACGTCTGTTAGAGATCATTGAGCGGGAGCTTAATATTGAAAAGCAGGATGTATATGAAATTGACGGACCCTTAGATCTTACCTTTTTAATGAAGATGTACGGACTTGAGGGCTTTGACCACTTAAAGGAGAAGTCCTATCCGAAGCCACAGCCCGTACCGGAGCTTCCGACAGACTGCAATATTTTTGATCAGATTAAAAAGCAGGATATCCTGCTATTCCACCCTTACGAAACCTTTACACCGGTGGTGGATTTCATCCGTCAGGCAGCAAGGGATAAAGAGGTGCTTGCCATCAAGCAGACGCTCTACCGTGTGAGCGGCAATTCACCGATTATCGCAGCACTGGCCCAGGCGGCAGAAAACGGCAAGCAGGTTTCGGTGCTTGTGGAACTAAAGGCACGTTTTGATGAAGAGAATAACATCGTATGGGCGAAGATGTTAGAGAAGGCCGGCTGCCATGTCATCTATGGTCTTGTCGGATTAAAGACCCACAGCAAGATCACGCTTGTGGTACGTCGTGAAGAAGACGGTATCCGCAGATATGTGCATTTGGGAACCGGTAACTATAATGATGCGACCGCAAAGCTTTATACAGATATGGGACTGCTTACCTGCAACCCTTCCATCGGGGAGGATGCAACCGCCGTATTCAATATGCTTTCCGGCTATTCCGAGCCGTTAAGCTGGAATAAGCTATCCCTTGCACCACTGTGGTTAAAGGATCGTTTCCTTTATCTCATCGAGAGGGAAATGAAGCATGCCAAAGCCGGTGAAAAAGGACATATCATTGCCAAGGTAAACAGCCTTTGCGATAAGGACATTATTGCAGCTCTCTATGAAGCGGCGGAAGCCGGCGTGAAGATTGACCTGATCGTGCGTGGAATCTGCTGTGTCCGTGTGGGGCTGCCGGGGATCGGGGACCGGATCAGTGTCCGTTCCATTGTGGGTAATTTCCTCGAACACAGCCGGATCTTTTATTTTGAAAATGATGGCAAGCCGGAGTTTTACTGTGCAAGTGCAGACTGGATGCCGAGAAACCTGGAACGTCGTGTGGAAATCATGTTCCCGGTAGAAAAGCCGGAGCTTCAGAAGCGGCTTAAGGATATTCTGTCCATACAGCTTCGTGATACCGAAAAGGCACATTTACTTACTCCGGAAGGAACCTATGAGAAGGTGGATAAGAGAGGAAAGGGCTCTTACAATTCACAGCTGATTTTCGGACAGATGGCAGTAGAGCGGGTGAAGGAACAGGAAAAATTAATCAATAACAGAGTATTTATCCCGGAGAAAGGGATCGAGGAGGTATAACGATGCAATATGATGATGCAGTATTACAGTGTTTTCTGGAAAATCAGGAGCAGCTTTTCCCGGAGGGGGATGTGGTGTCTTCTTTGGAAGAAGCGGAAGAGTTTCTTGAGGAGAATTTTGCAGTGGTCGTGAATTCCCTGCGTGAAGTCTGGGACTTCTTTGAAGAAGAGGGCATCGATATGGATGGTGCAGATGAAGATGAAATCCTGAATGCGGATGAAGTGTTCGAAATCGGAGACGGCAGATATCTGATTGTTGAGGGCTGATGCTACGGATGAAAGAATGGTCTGGTATTGCTGCAGAATAGCAATAATTGATTAGTATAAGCCGGTTTTCGAAGAGAAAGAAAACCTCGTTTGTGTGTATACTTAATATATTATGCATTTATCACAAAGGAGGTTTTTATTTATGGCAGCTTTTGAAACGAAACAATACCGCAATTTATTTTCCCTGATCGGAAAAGAGGATCAGGAAATAAATAACCGTCTGAATGAAATTTTTGAAACGTTCTTTTACGGAAGTGAGGAAGAGCGGATTTACCATCCGGTGGGGGAAGATATGGGATATCTGGAGGATACCGGAAATCATGATGCCAGGACAGAAGGCATGTCTTATGGTATGATGATCTGTGTCCAGATGAATAAGAAGGAAGAGTTTGACCGTATCTGGAAATGGGCATGCACTTATATGTGGATGGAAGAAGGGGAAAGCGAAGGCTATTTTGCGTGGTCCTGCGGACTTGACGGGACACGTAATGCCAATGGGGCAGCCCCGGACGGGGAAGAATTCTTTGCTATGGCACTGTTCTTTGCCTCTCACCGCTGGGGTGACGGGGAAGGGATTTACTGCTATTCCAGGCAGGCAAGGAAGATCTTAAGAGCCTGTATCCATAAGGGAGAGAACGGAAGACCTGGATATCCCATGTGGAATCATGAAAACAGGCAGATTTTATTTGTGCCGGGAAGTGATTTTACAGATCCATCCTATCATTTACCACATTTTTATGAATTGTTTGCACTGTGGGCAGATGAGGAAGACCGGCCGTTCTTTAAAGAGGCTGCAAAGGTAAGCCGGGAATATCTGGCAAAGGCCTGCCACCCAAAGACCGGAATGAGTGCCGAGTATGCCGAGTTTGACGGTCAGCCCATGAGCCGCCCGTTACCGTGGACAACTGATCGACATGACTGGTTTTTCAGTGATGCGTACCGTACCGTGGCAAATATCGGACTGGATTATGAATGGTTTGGAATCGATGAAGGACAATATGAAGCACCGGAAAAGCTGTTACGGTTTCTGGATGCACGGTGGGACGAGGATCCCTTCGAAATCTATGAGGTGGATGGAACAAGTCTTCATGAACCGGCTCTTCATCCGGTCGGATTACAGGTTACTACTACACAGGGAATTCTTTCCGTTCTTGGACGGACGAAGGATGAAGAAAGTATCCGGATTGCAAAAAAGTGGCTGGAGGAATTCTTCCGGATGCCTCTAAGGGAAGGTGACCGGAGATATTATGACAATTGCCTGTATTTCTTTGCATTCCTTGCATTGAGCGGCAATTACCGGATCTGGTAGAAGAAATCGTGCAGAATTAATACGGTATATGGAAAATATGAAGTAAGGAATCAGAAAAAACAAGGGGGAAGCAGCAGATGAAAAGGCTGATGGATCGGCTTCAACGCTGGATGGACGATTATAGTATCCGTAAAAAGTTACTCATTCTTTATGTGGTCTGTGTGCTTTTCCCACTTGTTCTGACAGATGCAGTGATTCTGTATATTGTGTTTGATAATGAGCATCAACAGCAGCAGAAGGAATTTGCAAGCATTGCATCTGCCGTAGAGGCAGATCTGGCCTATACGTTTGAGGAAGCCATTGATTTTACAAGCAGTGTATATATTAACCGCACACTGAATCTGTTTTTGGAACAGTCCTTTTCTTCCCCGCTTGAATTTTTTGAAGAGAGCAGAAGGTTCAGTACGGATCCCTTTCTGGGAAATATGAATTCAGAACGCTTTCAGGTTATGTTTTATGGAGATAATGACGATATTGTGAACGGAGGTCTTTTTTATCGTCTGGACTCGGTTGCTGACAGTACGTTATTCCTGGAATATCAGCAGAAGGACAGGGATATGACGGTGATCTTTAATTATAAGGAAAACAGTATCAATGTAGTGAGTAATCGAACAATTGTGATGATCCGAAGGATGGATTATTACCGGGATCTGCAGAAAGAGAAATATGTTGTGGTAACGGTTGATTACGTGAATCTGGTACGGCGTTTTCAGGATATGCGTTACAATGCACCGGTGATGGTCTGCTCAGGAGACCGGATTCTGTTTACCAATGATGGAAATTTAAGAACGAAAATTGACTATGAATATCTGACAGGAAAGGAGAATATCCGGCTGGAACGTGATTTTTTCATATGTGGTGAGCCATTCCGGATTTTAATTATGCAGCCTTCGGGAGGTATTCTTCCAAGTATTCAGGATCATTTCCTGTTGATTCTGTGTCTGATTCTGGTAAATGCATTACTGCCGCTTGCGTTGGTATCCCTGATTAACCGGTCCTTTGCACAGCGGCTTGGAGAATTAAGCACAGCATTTGACCGTATGGATACGGAGGAGATCGAAGAGCTGGAGGATATTCAGGGCACGGATGAAATCAGCGCCCTGATGTGGAACTATAACCAGATGGTCCGGCGTATGAAGGAACTGATCCAGACGGTATATAAGGACCGGCTGGAAAAACAGGGAATTGATATCGCAAGGCAGCAGGCAGAGCTTTTGGCACTATACAGTCAGATTAATCCTCATTTTCTGTTTAACGTATTGGAAAGTATCCGTATGCACTGTGTCCTGAAAAAAGAAAATGAAACAGCTGCGATGGTAGAACGTCTTGCTATTCTTGAACGGCAGAATGTGGAATGGAATACAGATGATACAACGATTGAAGAAGAAGTGAGCTTTATTAAGGCATATCTGGAGCTGCAAAAGTACCGGTTTGGTGACAGGTTGTCTTATGAAATTGATGTTTCCAAAGAATGTCAGAGCGTGAAGATTCCAAAGCTTGCTCTTGTTACCTTTGTAGAGAACTCCTGTGTACATGGAGTCGAAAAGAAATCGGTTCCCTGCTGGATTTATTTACGTGTCTATTGGAAAGCGAATTGTCTGATCATGGAAGTAGAGGATACCGGTAATGGAATGGATGAGGATGAAGTAAAGCTGCTCAATCACAGAATGAATCATGTACAGATTGATGACATCCGTAAAAAGAAGCATGTCGGTGTACTGAATGCCTGTCTAAGGCTTAAGATGGCAACGAAAGATCAGGTGTCCTTTGAAATGGAAAGTGAAAAAGGAATCGGGACGTTTCTGGTGATCCGCATTCCGGAAAGTGCAGTTTTGTGAAAGAATAATATAGAAGGGGATTACTATACAAATGAAGGTGTTGCTTGTAGATGATGAACCATTTATTTTGCAGGGACTGTCTGTACTCATCGACTGGGCAGCTGAAGGCTGTGAAATCGTTAAGATGGCGTCCAATGGAAAAGAAGCCCTGCTTTATCTTGAGGATCATGAGGCTGACCTTGTAATTACCGATATTAAGATGCCTGTGATGTCAGGACTGGAGCTGCTTGAGCAGATCAGGGGAAGACAGATTTCCGATGCGTTTTTTATTATACTCAGCGGGTATAATGATTTTTCCTATGCGCAGAAAGCGATCCGCTATGCCTGTATGGATTATCTGGTAAAACCGGTTCAGAAGGAAGCATTGCTGGAGCTGATCCGTAAGGCCAAAAGCAGTCTGGCGGTTACTGAACAAAATGCGGAAAATGAGCGCCGGATGCAGGAAATGCAGTTGAAGCAGTATATTATTGCGCTTTTACGGGGAAAGCAGAACGAAGAGGAGCTTAAGTATGTGAAAGAGCGTTTACGGCTTGGGGATGGAGGCTTACGCTACATTCATATCAGTATGCAGAATATTTCGGATATTGAAGAGCTCTCTGACAGTGAACTGCAGGTGATCCGCAGCCAAATGTATGATTGTGCAATGGAAATTCTGGAAGATGATGGTTCTCATTTGTTTCGGGAATTGCTTGATTATGAAGAGGACTATGAAATAGGGTTTGTATATGCAGATTATATGGCAGCAGAGCGTATGATGGACCGGGATGAATTTTTACTCTGGTTTGCAGAAAGGATGAATGAACATATTGATTTTTCTGTGATATTGCTTGCAGGAAAAAGGGTAGAAGAGCCGAATAAATTATCACATTCTTATTCGGCAGCCTGTGCACTGCGTTCCTCGAAAGGATTCCGTCAGGAGAAAACGGTTTACTGCTATGAAGAAGAAATGCAGGTCGGAGAAGGAAAAATCGTCCTTTGCAAACAGAGTCTGGATCATCTGATCACAGCGGTAGAGCAGAATGATGTAAACGGGATTCATGGCAGCGTGGATGAGCTGTTCCAGGAGATGGAAAACTTAGGGATGGCGAGGGATCTGGTGACAATGAATACCAATTATCTGTTGTTCCAGCTGATTCAGCTGGCCGTAGAACAGGATGAAACCGTAGACCAGGAAGAGGTGATGCAGTATATCAGCGAAAATGTTTTTGATACCGGAATCACAAGAGGAAGCCGGGCGCATCTTCGAAGATTTGCCTGTGATTATGCGGTATATCTGATCCAGCTCCGCAAAAATGTATCCAGAGGAATATTGCAGGATATCGAGAGAGAAATTAAAGAGCATTTTGCAGATAACCTGACACTCCGGGATCTGAGTAAGAAGTACTTTGTAAACAGCTCCTACCTGGGACAGATTTTCCGTAAAAAGTATGGACAATCCTTTAAGGATTATTTATGTGAATACCGGATTAATGAAGCAGCACAGGAGTTGCTTAAGACCGATAAGAAGATCAGTCAGATCGCAGAAGAAGTCGGATACCGTGATACGGATTATTTCATCAGTAAGTTTATTGAGCAGAAGGGATGTACGCCGAGTAAATACCGCAAAAATGCGGGTGTGACCGAATAGAAGGCCGGGATGGCACAGCGATAGACAATATGAATTTAAGACAGAGCCCTGTATGGAATATGAATGAGAATCGGGTCTGTATGAGGCTTTTTGGTTCTAGAGTTTTTCGGGGATAATACTAGAACTCATCCGGTTGCGGACGGATAGGAAAACACATAAGATGTTTGAGAATGCCGTGGAGTATTTCGAACTTAAGAAAGTGATCGGGGCTTTTGCCCCGACATTATTTAATATAATTAAGGAGGGAAATTAATTGAGTAGAGAAAAAACCAGAGTTTCACTTGCAAGAAAGATTATAGGGGCAATTCTGCTCATGCAGATTGTTGTCATGACGTGTCTTTCCATAATGGTGGTATATGGAATTACACAAAATGTAAGGACAACGGCAACAGACAATCTGCAGACAATCGTACAGGAGAGAAGCCAGATTGTGGATAATTATGTACGGGAATCAGAGGTGATTCTGTCAGCATACAGTAAGGCAGGAGAAATTTTGAATGTCCTCAAAAATCCGGAAAATAAATCAGCAGTTGATGCAGCACAGAAATATACGGAATCCTTTTCTGCGGATATAAACAATCTGGAAGGACTGTATGTAAGTGAATGGAATACCCATGTACTTGCCCATACCAATGCAGGTGTTGTTGGCATCACTACAAGAGAGGGTGATTCCCTGCAAGCATTACAGGATATACTGCTTGCAACGGATGGGGTATATAATACAGGAATCATTATATCACCGGCAAGCGGCGATCAGATTGTCTCCATGTATCGGGCGATCTATGATGAAAGTGGGAATCCTGCAGGACTTGTTGGAGGAGGAATTTATACGGCAGGTCTTGTCAATAAACTGGACAGCCTTGGAATGAATGGAATGGAACATGCAACTTACTGCATGATTAATGTAAAGGATCATAAATATATTTTTCACAATCAGCCGGAAATGGTTGCTACAGAAACAGAGGAAGAGTATCTGCTGCAGTTATGTGAGAAATATAAGGATACCCCCAATTCTGTTGGCGGTTATGTCGAGCACAAAGAGAATGGAAAAGACTATATTGACTCCTATTATTACATGGCAGACCGTGGATGGCTGTTTATTATTAAAGACAGTTACGAGGAATTGTTTGATTCAGCAATAACCATGCGGACAAATCTGATGCTTTTGTGTGCAGCTATTCTGCTTGTGCTTGGGGTGGTTTCCGTGATCATTATAAACCGGATGATGCGGCCGATGAAACCGATCGAAAACGGAATCCTCGCGCTACAGCAATTTGATATCAAAGAAAATGATGAAATAGAAAAGCATTATACAAGAAAGGACGAGCTGGGAAGTATTTCAAGAGCAACAGGTACACTGATCCGTTCGTTGAGAGATATTGTCCAGACTCTTCGGGAGTGCTGCGGCACTTTGCATGGAAAAGCGGATGATTTACAGAATTCAGCAGTAGAACTCGTAGATGATATGACGGATCAGACGGCGACAACGGAGCAGCTGTCTGCCTCTCTGGAAAGCACAAATGATGCGATTGCCCATGTGTATGAAGAAATAGGGAATATCAATGCCATTGTGGAGAGCATTATGCAGGAAATCCGGGATTCGGATGATATGAGCAGAAAAGTGAAAGTAAATGCAATGGAGATGCAGTCAAGTGCCAGGGAAGCATATGAAAAAGGAAAGGAAGAGCTGAAAACAACCAGAACTTCTGTTAAAAATGCAATTTCCAGTCTGAATGGGTTATCAAAAATTAATCAGCTGGCAATGGAAATACTGAGTATTGCAAATAAAACGAATCTTTTATCTCTTAATGCGTCCATTGAAGCAGCAAGAGCCGGCGAGGCCGGAAAGGGCTTTGCTGTTGTTGCGGGTGAAATCGGCGCACTTGCTGATACATCCAAATTAACGGCAACCAATATCCAGCAGATTTGTGCGGAAGCAAATGACAGTATTGACAGTGTTAATAATTGCTTTAATGATATGATGGGTTATATGGAACAAAGTGTTGTACGGCAGTTTGAAAATTTTGCAAGTCAGTCAACGGATAACCGGTCGGCTGCGGAAGTAATTAAGAAACAGTTGGATGAAATAAATATCGCAATCGGGCAGCTGGAACAGTCAGTCAGTCAGATTGGCGAGCACATAGAAGATGTCCATGAAATTACCCAACAGGATCGGGAAGCAATAGGCGGCATTGTACATAAGAATGAAAAGCTTGCTGTAGTGGCAGATACGATCCGGAATCAGGCGCAGGAGAATCAGAATATTGCACGGCAGTTGGCAGAAATTGTGGATCAGTTTGAAATGTAGTATTGTGTATGAAAGGCCGTTCTTATCATGTGTTGTATCCTGGTGGTTACAATTTTGTACGGCTTGCGTTTGCAAAACCCGATAAACTATAGTTTATCGGGTTTTCAGTTAGAGTTTTTCGGGTTGTTTACACGTGGTGAAAAGGTATAATAAAATTATCAAATGTTTCTAAAACAAACAAGAGGGAGGCAAATATGAAACTGAAAAAATTAACAGCTTTATTACTTGGCGTTACCATGACAGTAACCATGCTGGCTGGCTGCGGTGGCGCTACAACAACAGATGACAGTAGTACATCATCTACAACAGAGACTACAACAGAGACTACAACCGAGTCTTCTGACACAGCAGGAGATTCCACAACAGAAGAGGCGAAAACTTCTTATTCAGAAGACGAAATTTCAGATTTCACCATGTTCATTACCATGCCGGGTTCTGAAATTAATGATGATAATGAAATTGCCCAGATGATTGGCGAGAAGTGGGGCGTTCGTATTAAAGAGACATGGTTAACAGGACAGACTGCATCAGAAGCAACCGGTATGTTAATTGCAAGTGATGAATATCCGGATTATATTGACAGCGATGACATGTCACTCCTGGTAGATGCAGGAGCACTCATCCCACTGGATGACTATATTGATCAGTATCCGGAATTTAAAGAAAAATGGTTCACAGAAGATGAGTGGGAAAAGTTCCGTCAGCCGGATGGACATATCTACTGGATCAATCCTTTTGGAAATACGAAGGGTGAGCCTACTGCAACAACACATAATGATGAAGCATTCTGGATTCAGGTAAGAGTTCTTGAGTGGGCAGGATATCCGGAAATCAAGACCATGGATCAGTATTTCCAGGTAATCGAAGATTACATGGCAGCAAATCCGACCATGGAAGATGGAACACCGAATATCCCTTATACCATTCTCTGTGAAGACTGGAGATACTTCTGCCTTGAAAATGCAGGACAGTTCCTCGGTGGATATCCGAATGACGGATCCGTTATTGTTAATAAGGATACGATGACAATTGAAGATTACAATACTTCTGAGGATACCATTCAGTATTTCAAGAAGCTGAATGAAGAATATCAGAAGGGCTTCGTAGACCCTGAAAGCTTTACCCAGACCTATGATGAGTATATTGCCAAGCTTTCTACCGGACGTGTCCTTGGTATGGTAGACCAGTGGTGGGATTTCGCATACACCGTAAATGATGTATTTAAACAGCAGGGACTTGATGCAAAGGGCTGCAACTATGTTCCTCTGGGATTAACAACCGAAGAAGGAATGGAAAACAGATGGCATACATACGATGATACGGTTAACCAGGCTTCCGGTGTTGCTATTACCAAGGATTGTAAGGATCCGGATAAGGCATTCAAATTTATCGTTGATTGTGCAATGGATCAGGAACTGCATGATTTAAGATTCTGGGGTGTTAAGGATGTAGATTATACCGTTGATGAAAATGGTTTATATGCAAGAACACAGGAGCAGAGAATGAACTGGTCAGATACTGCATATCAGGCATCTCATCGCTGTCAGTATTCTTATATGCCTCAGTGGGGTGGTACCAGCGATGATGGAATCAACGCAAACAAGCCGGAGGAACAGCCTGCAGAATTCCAGGTTGACATGGCTCAGCCGTTAAAGGATTGTCTGACAGCATACGGAGCAGACAACTATGTAGATATGATCGGCTCTGTAGTAGAAGCAAATGGCCCCTGGTTCCCTATGTATAGTTATTCTAATAACTTCACCACAGAGACTCCTGGTGGTGTGGCATGGACAAAGATGGGTGAAATTAAGCATGAGTACTTACCTAAGGTTGTAATGGCCAGTGATTTCGAAGCTGGATGGGCTGAGTATATGGATGCATATAATGCTTGCAAACCTGAAGATTTCATTAGTGAGATGCAGGCAATTCTGGATACCTTTAAGTAGGAGATAGAGACTGCAGCATTTAAAATGATTGTGAGAGGAAAGCGGCAGTAGGATTCGGTAAGAAAACTATTGCCGCTTCCTTATTACAAGTTAGGAGCGGATATATGAGTCAGGGCGTAGCTAAAGTAAAAAAAGACAAAAAGATAACATGGAAAGAAATTAAAAGACAGAAATTTCTGCTGATCGTTTCCTTCTTTATGGTGATTTATGGAATTATCTTTTATTACTGGCCATTAACCGGATGGCTGATGGCATTCCAGAATTATAAACCCAAGGATGGATTGTTGGGATCTAAATTTGTGGGACTTGCAAAGTTCCAGTTCCTGTTTCAGGATGCAACCTTTTTACGGGTTATCCGTAATACATTTTGTATGGGTGTGCTGAATCTGGTGACATCCACAATTATGGCAATACTATTTGCCATTCTGCTAAATGAAATTCGTGCCACGAAATCGAAAAAGGTAATACAGACAATTTCCTATTTACCTCATTTCCTTTCCTGGATTATTGTTACCGGTATTTTACATGATGCGTTATCTTCTACCGGTATCATCAACGAATTATTAATGAAAGCTGGAATTATTGACCGCGCAATTGACTTCTTTGCGCATCCCAAATATTTCTGGTGGATTGTAGCATTTGCAAACTGCTGGAAGGAAACCGGATGGAATGCCATTATTTATCTGGCAGCCATTACCTCCATTGATCCGTGTCTGTATGAAGCAGCATCCATTGATGGAGCCGGAAGATGGGCAAAGATTAAATATATAACATTACCGGGTATTAAGCCTACGATCATGATTTTGTTATTGATGAATGTAGGTAATGTACTGAATGCAGGATTTGAAGTACAGTATCTGTTAGGTAATGGCCTGATTAAGAGTGTATCGGATACCATTGATATCTATGTTCTTACCTGGGGTATCAGTCAGAATGACTTCTCATTAGGTACTGCAGCCGGAATATTTAAGAGTGCAGTCAGCATTGCACTGATTCTGGTCGCTAATTTTGCTGCAAAACGTATGGGCGAAGAAAGGTTATTCTAGGAGGTAGAGACATGAAAAAGAAAAAGACATCCCTTGCGGATAAAATATTCGTAGTTTTTAATACTTTGTTCATGATTGCCTTTGTTGTAATCACCTTATATCCGGTATTGAATACCCTGGCAATTTCCCTTAATGATGGTATTGATGCAGTAAGAGGCGGCATTTATTTATGGCCGAGAAAGTTTACGTTAAATAACTACAAGACGGTGCTTACCAAGCAGAATATGCTTCAGGGCGCTTACATAACCGTATTAAGAACGATAATCGGAACACTGCTTTCCCTGGTAACCAATGCACTTCTGGCATTTGTGGTCAGCAGAAAGCGTTTTATGTTCAAGTCCCAGTTATCGCTGTTCTGGGTAATTACCATGTATGTAAACGGCGGTATGATTCCGATCTTTATGTTATACAGAAACCTGCACCTGACCGGAACCTTCTGGGTATATGTCATTCCCGGAACAATCAGTGCATTTAATATGCTGGTATTAAGAACCTATATGCAGGGACTTCCGGATTCCCTCGAAGAATCTGCACAGCTGGATGGTGCAGGATACTGGACAATATTTATTAAAATCATATCTCCGTTATGTAAACCGGTATATGCGACTGTTGCCCTGTTCGTTGCAGTATATCAGTGGAATTCCTGGTTCGATGCCATGCTGTATAATAGAATGAAAGGTGAGTATACAACTCTGCAGTATGAGCTGATGAAATTATTGTCCTCCGTAATGCAGCAGAGCGGAAGCGCAGCAAATGCCTCCGCAGCCGGAGCAAGCTCAGCAGCAGTAACACCTGTTACTGTAAGGTCCGCAGCAACGATTGCAACCATGCTTCCGATCATCTGCCTGTATCCGTTCTTACAAAGATACTTCGTAACCGGACTTACCATCGGTGGTGTTAAGGAGTAAGATAATCAAAAATGCTTATGCAAGCTCTACAGGAAAATAAAAGAGAGAGATAATGATAAAATCCGCAGTCCGGGAGGCTGCGGATTTTTTTAGTGGATTTTATCAGGAAAGTAAGGTACACTGTAACTGTTCAGAGTTATGCAGATTTGTTTTCGGCAGATGCCTGTATTCAGATGGAATTACGTAACGATTCAGAACCACATTCGTAAAACCGTTGCTAACGCAACGTAGTTTAACTCATGTGGTTACTTCGCCATATAAATTATGTCAAATGTCCTTACGAATGCGAGCATTCGACGTCCATATTGTCATAATTTGGTAACAGTTCAGCCATGCAGAAATGCTTGTGCAAGATGACCGTGGGAGCTTGCTCACTAAGGGCAGCTTATACAAGCATTTCTATAGGGCGGACGCCCGACATGAAATAAGTTGCCGGAAAGCACGTATATTTGTTAGCCAATCTGTACAATCCGGCAGCTTATGAATGGCCATGGCTGAACTGTTACATAATTTGCATGGCTCTGAATAGTTACAAATATTACTTCATAAAAATGGGGGAACAGAATGAATATTGTCTTATTATCAGGAGGATCGGGGAAGCGCTTATGGCCTTTATCCAACGATATCCGGTCCAAACAGTTTATCAAGATTTTTAAGAAGAAAGACGGAGAATACGAATCCATGGTGCAGCGGGTCTACCGTCAGATTAAGACGGTGGATGCGGAAGCGACTGTTACGATTGCAACATCGAAGTCACAGGTATCCGCCATTCATAACCAGCTTGGTGAAGAGGTTTCCGTCTGTGTGGAGCCGTGCCGCCGTGATACCTTTCCTGCCATTGCGCTTGCCGCAGCTTATCTTAAGGATGTGAAGCACATTTCAGAGAAGGAGGCTGTTGTGGTGTGCCCTGTGGATCCGTATGTGGACGAGGATTACTTTGAAACCGTAAAGGAACTGGCGCGCCTTGCACAGCAGCAAGAGGCAAACCTGGTGCTGATGGGAATTGAACCGACGTATCCAAGTGAAAAGTATGGCTATGTGATTCCGGAGAGCAAGGAGCGGGTGAGCAAGGTTTCTACCTTTAAGGAGAAGCCGACTGCCGATGTGGCAAAGGAATATATTGCAAAGGGTGCACTGTGGAACGGTGGTGTGTTCGCTTTCCAGCTTGGATATCTCATTCAGAAGGCACATGAACTCATTGACTTTACGGATTATCAGGATCTGTTTGCAAAGTATGAAGACTTACAGAAGATCAGCTTTGATTATGCGGTCGGGGAAAAAGAGTCTGATATCAGTGTATTGCGCTTTGCCGGACAATGGAAGGATCTTGGAACCTGGAATACCTTGACAGAGGCCATGGAAGACGCAAGCATCGGAGATGCCATTTTTAATGAGAAGTGCAGCAATGTCCATGTCATTAATGAACTGGATGTTCCGGTGCTGTGTATGGGATTACGGGATGTTGTGGTATCGGCAAGCCCGGAGGGAATCCTCGTATCCGACAAGGAACAGTCAAGCTACATTAAGCCCTTTGTAGATAAAATTGACCAGCAGATCATGTTTGCGGAGAAATCATGGGGGAGCTTCCGGGTACTTGACATTGAAGATGAGAGCATGACAATCAAGGTGACTCTGATGCCGGGACATAAGATGAATTATCACAGTCATGAGCGTCGCGACGAGGTTTGGACGATTATTCAGGGAAACGGACAGGCAATCCTTGATGATGAGATAAAGGACGTCAGACCGGGGGATGTCCTGACGATGAAAGCCGGCTGCAAACATACAATTGCAGCAGTCACAGAGCTGAAACTGATCGAGGTTCAGCTTGGAAAAGAGATCAGTGTAAAGGACAAGATCAAATATTAAATAGTTTCTGACGAAAAAGCAAAGAAATTTTGGAAAAACCCTTGCATTTCCTTATAAGAAGTGTTAATCTGACTTTAGTTACAAAGATTTACCAGTTACAGTGGACTTGCGAGTCCGCTGTTTTTTTGAGTAGAGCACTTAGCGAAGCCGAGCCGAAGGCGAAGGCTGAGCTTAGTGCGAACCATACCTGTGCACTTAAGGAATGCAAGTCGAAGACGCAGCATGAGTTTAGTGCAGCAGGTAGAGTAGAGCACAGCGTACAGAGTAGAGTAGGAGCCGAGCCGAAGGCGAAGGCTGAGCTTAGTGCGAACCATACCTGTGCACTTAAGGAATGCAAGTTGGTAAATTAAAGGAGGAAGAATGTCAAAGAGAGAGTTTTATGAAGCAAGGACAGAGGAATTGTTAAAGCCGATCGTGGAATCAGCCGGTGTGGAAATCTACGATGTGGAGTATGTGAAGGAAGGAAGCGACTTTTATCTTCGCTGCTACATTGACAGGGACGGCGGCGTGAACATTCAGGATTGTGAGACGGTGAGCCGTGCACTTTCTGATCAGCTTGATGCAGAGGATTATATCGAGGATGCCTATATTCTGGAGGTGAGCTCTCCGGGACTTGGCAGAACCTTAAAGAAGGAGAAGCATCTTTCAAAGAGCATCGGGATGGAAGTCGAATTAAAGACGTTTAAACCGGTGAACGGTTCAAAGGATTTTGAAGGAGTCCTGAAGGCATTTGATAATGATACACTGACATTAACCGTTGAAGATGATCAGGATCTGGTTTTTCAGAGAAAAGATATTGCAGTTATAAAATTGGCACTGGATTTTTAGTCCAAATACAAGCAGAAAGGATACGAAAATGAACAAAGAATTAATGGAAGCACTTGATATTTTGGAAAAGGAGAAGGAAATCAGCAAAGAGACTTTATTTGAGTCGATTGAGAATTCCCTTTACACTGCATGCGAAAAGCATTTTGGCAGAGCAGACAATATCAAGGTAGAGATTGACCGTGAAACCTGTGATTTCCTATGCTATGCAGAGAAAGAAGTTGTAGAAACCGCAGATGATGTGGAAGATGATCTGTTACAGATTTCCTTAGAGGATGCACAGAAGATTAAAGCAACCGCAAAGGTTGGCGACATCATTCATGTAGAGATCAAGTCCAAGGAATTCGGACGTATCGCAACCCAGAATGCGAAGAGCGTGATTTTGCAGAAGATCCGTGAAGAAGAAAGAAATGTAATCTACAATCAGTACTATGCGAAAGAAAAAGATGTGGTTACCGGAATTGTACAGAGATATATCGGGCGTAACATCAGCGTAAACTTAGGTAAGGCCGATGGTATTTTAAATGAAAGTGAAATGGTAAAGGGTGAGCACTTCCGCCCGACCGAGCGAATCAAGGTTTATATTCTGGAGGTAAAGAACGGCTCCAAGGGACCGAGAATCCTGGTAAGCCGCACCCATCCGGAGCTGGTAAAGCGTCTGTTTGAAGCAGAGGTTACCGAAATTAAGGATGGAACCGTAGAGATTATGAGTATTGCAAGAGAAGCAGGAAGCAGAACCAAGATGGCTGTCCGTTCCAACAATCCGAACGTAGATGCGGTCGGTGCCTGCGTTGGTATGAATGGCGCGAGAGTAAATTCCATTGTGGATGAGCTTCGTGGAGAGAAGATTGATATTATCAACTGGGATGAAAACCCCGGTAATCTGATCCAGAACGCATTATCTCCTGCAAAGATCGTTGCTGTATTTGCAGATCCGGATGAAAAGACTGCCAAGGTGGTTGTTCCGGATTACCAGTTATCTCTTGCCATTGGTAAGGAAGGACAGAATGCAAGACTTGCAGCCAGACTGACCGGATACAAGATCGATATCAAGAGTGAGACGCAGGCCAAGGATGCGCCGGGCTTCCGTTATGAGGACTATGTGTACGAGGATGAAGAATATGATGAGGATGCCGAGTATGCAGATGATGAGTATCTGACAGAAGAAGGTCAGGAAGGTATGGATGAAGTACCCTCTGAAGAATAAAGGTGGTTTGGTATGGCAAAAAAGATTCCCTTAAGACAGTGTGTGGGATGCGGAGAAATGAAAAGCAAGAAGGAAATGATGCGCGTCCTGAAAACACCGGAGGATGAAATCGTATTAGATTTGACCGGAAAGAAAAATGGAAGAGGCGCATATCTTTGTATCTCGAGAGAGTGCCTTAAAAAGGCACGGAAGAATAAAGGATTGGAACGGTCTTTCAAAATGAGTATTCCGAATGAAGTATATGACAGCCTGGAAAAGGAGTATGACGAGAATGAATGATCCTGTGCAGATGAAGAAGGTGTTGTCTTTACTGGGGCTTGCTGCGAGGGGGAGAAATCTGGTAAGCGGCGAATTCTCCACGGAGAATGCAGTAAAGGACGGGAGTGCATGTCTGGTGATCATCAGCGAAGATGCATCCGCAAACACGAAAAAGTTATTTACAGATAAATGTAGTTTTTATGAGGTCCCCATTTATACCTTAGGGACAAAGGAAATGCTTGGAAAGGCAATCGGGAAGGAAATGCGGGCATCCCTTGCGGTGACGGATCCGGGGCTTTCTGACAGCATCATGAAACATCTGCAGACAATTCAGGAATGATACAGATAGCATTTGGAGTTCATTTGGAGTGAATAAGACGGAGGTAAATAAATGTCGAAAATCAAAGTGCATGAATTAGCAAAGGAGCTGGAGAAGCAGAGCAGGGAAGTGATTGCATTTCTTCAGGAAAAAGGAATAGAAGTAAAGGCAGCACAGAGCTCTGTGGAGGAAGATGCAGCAGAAATGGTCCGTAAAGCATTTGGTGCCGCAAAAAAAGCAGATGTCAAGGCAGAGGTGAAGCCCGAAGCCAAGGCAGAAGCAAAGCCGGAAGCAAAGGAAGAAACAAAGACAGATGTGAAGCCTGAAGTGAAACCGGAGGTAAAATCAGAAGCCAAAGCAGAACCTTCCAAAGAAGTGCGGAAGGAAGCACCGAAAGCAGAGGAAAAGCAGGCAGCTCCTGTGAAAAAGAAAAAGATTATTTTTGTAAGTAATCCGCATAATAGTAATATACCGGGACAGCGTTCACAGGGTGAGCGCAGACAGGGGCAGAATAATCGCCAGGGAAATAATAATTACAATGGAAGACCGGGACAGAACAGGGAAGTTCCCCACAAGATTATTAAGCCTCTTACGGCTCCGTCCCAGATGGAGACTTCCACAAGTGATTTTAAGCAGAATTCCAGAAGAATGGATGAAGCAAGAGCCGAACTTCGTGCTTCCGAAAAGCGTGCAGCCGAAGAACGTGAACAGGCCGCCCAGAGAGCAGCAAGGTCTGAAAATCCCCGTCCGGATAACCGGGGACAGAATCGTCCGGATAACCGGAATGACAACCGTAACGATAACCGTGGTGAAAACAGACCAGGAAACAGACCGGACAACAGAGACGGAAGGGATCAAAGAAACGATAGAAATGACAGAAATGACAGAAATCAGAGATTTGGTCAGAACAATCAGGGAGAGAGGAATAACAACCGAAGACCTGAAAACGGGAATCGCTTTAACAACCAGAATGGCAAGGGAGATTTCCGTAATAACGGCGGTGATGGGAACCGTAACCGCGGCGATTTCAATAATAACCGCGGTGAGAGAAGCAATGGAGGGCAGGACTCTCGATTTAAGCGGAATGAAAAGCCGGGTAAGAGTTTCGCTCAGGATACCCCGCCGGTTAAGGATGACAAGCGCAGGGAGGAAGAAAAGCGCAGAATCAGTCAGGAGAAGGATAAGAGATCCAAGAAGGATTTCATGTATGAAGAGGACGAAGCAGCTTTAAAGAACAAGAATAAAGCAGGACGCTTCATTAAGCCGGAGAAGAAGGCAGAGGAGCCGGCAGAAGAGCAGATCAAGGTCATCACCATTCCGGAATCCTTAACCATCAAGGATCTGGCAGATAAGATGAAGCTGCAGCCTTCCGCAATTATTAAAAAACTGTTCCTGCAGGGACAGATCGTAACCGTAAACTCTGAAATTACCTTTGAGGATGCGGAGAACATTGCAATTGACTATGACATCATCTGTGAGAGAGAAGTTAAGGTGGATGTCATTGAAGAGCTGTTAAAGGAAGACGAAGAAAAGGAAGAGGATCTTGTGAGCAGACCGCCCGTTATCTGTGTTATGGGTCATGTTGATCATGGTAAAACCTCTCTCCTCGATGCAATCCGTAAGACCAATGTGACCGATAAGGAAGCAGGGGGTATTACCCAGCATATCGGTGCTTACACCGTAAATGTGGGCGGACAGTCCATTACGTTCCTGGATACACCGGGACATGAAGCATTTACCGCAATGCGTATGCGTGGTGCAAATTCTACCGATATTGCAATTCTGGTTGTTGCCGCAGACGATGGTGTGATGCCGCAGACCGTAGAAGCGATTAACCATGCGAAGGCAGCCGGTATTGAAATTATTGTGGCAGTTAACAAGATCGATAAGCCTGGTGCCAACATCGACCGTGTGAAGCAGGAAATGACCGAATATGAACTGATCCCGGTTGACTGGGGCGGAAGCACTGAATTCGTTCCGGTATCTGCAAAGACCGGTGAGGGAATCAGTACCCTGCTTGAAACCGTACTGCTTACGGCTGAGATTATGGAATTAAAGGCGAACCCGAACCGTCGTGCGAGAGGTCTTGTCATTGAAGCAGAGCTTGACAAGGGACGCGGTCCTGTGGCTACCGTACTGGTACAGAAGGGTACGTTACATGTGGGAGATTTCATTTCCGCAGGTGCAAGCCACGGTAAGGTACGTGCAATGATTGACGACAAGGGAAGACGCGTGAAGGAGGCAAAGCCCTCTACACCGGTGGAAATTCTTGGATTATCCGATGTGCCAAGTGCAGGTGAAGTATTTATTGCCCATGAAAATGATAAGACTGCCAAGAACTATGCAGAAACTTATCTGGCACAGAATAAAGAGAAGATGCTTGAAGAGACCAAGGCAAAGATGTCACTGGATGATCTGTTTAACCAGATCCAGGAGGGTAACCTGAAGGAACTGAATCTGATTGTCAAGGCCGATGTACAGGGTAGTGTGGAAGCTGTTAAGCAGAGTCTCATGAAGCTTTCCAATGAAGAGGTTGTTGTAAAATGTATTCATGGTGGCGTAGGTGCCATCAACGAATCGGATGTTTCTCTTGCTTTTGCATCCTCCGCAATTATCATCGGCTTCAATGTCCGTCCGGATGCACAGGCCAAGGCATTTGCAGAGCGTGAGGGCGTGGATATCCGTCTGTATCGTGTCATTTATCAGGCAATTGAGGATATCGAGGCTGCCATGAAGGGAATGCTCGATCCGGTTTATGAAGAAAAGGTAATCGGTCACGCTGAAGTTCGTCAGATCTTCCGTGCGTCCGCAATCGGAAATATTGCAGGTTCTTATGTCTTAGACGGATATTTCCAGAGAGACTGCAAGGTGCGTATCACGAGACGTAATGAAAGCACCGGACAGGAAGAGCAGATTTATGAAGGCGCTCTGGCATCTTTGAAGAGATTTAAGGACGATGTAAAGGAAGTAAAGGCTGGCTACGAATGTGGTCTTGTATTTGAAGGCTTTGACCAGATGCAGGAGCTGGATATCGTAGAAGCATATATTATGGTGGAGGTTCCCAGGTGAGAAAGAACAGCATGAAGAATACCCGGATCAACGGGGAAGTTCAAAAGGAACTCGCAGAGATCATTCGTGGAGAGATTAAGGATCCGAGAATCAGTCCCTTAACGAGTGTGATCTCTGTAGAGGTTGCACCTGATTTAAAAACATGTAAGGCATGGATCAGCGTATACGGGGATGATCATGTGGCAGAGGATACACTTGCCGGCTTAAGGAGTGCGGAGGGCTATATCCGCAGAGAGCTTGCAAGAAGAATTAATCTGCGTAACACACCGGAAATCCGTTTTATCGTGGATCAGTCCATTGCCTATGGTGTGAAAATGTCCAAACTGATTGATGAAGTGGCTAAATCAGATGCACAGAAGGAAGACAGAAACGAAGCTTTATCACAAGAGTAATAAGGACAGGATGTATATGAAAATTTATGAAGAAGTAAAGGATGCCGCAACCATCGGTATCAGTGGACATATCCGGCCGGATGGTGACTGTATCGGGTCGGTGATGGGTCTTTATCTGTATTTATTAAAGAAGTGCCCGGATGCGCAGATCGAGGTATTTTTGGAACAGCCGGGAGAGGAGTTTTCCTGTATCAGCAGGATCGGGGATATTCACACCGATTTTGTAACGGGAGTGGAGCAGTTTGATGTGTTTATCGTACTTGACAGTACGAAGGAGCGTACCGGAGAAGCACAGAAGTACTTCGATGCGGCACATAAGAGGATCAATATCGACCATCATGTGAGTAACCCTGGAGATGGCGATGTGAATTTTCTGGATCCAAAGGCAAGCTCCGCAAGTGAGCTGGTGTACCGGGCCATTGATGATAAGGAAGCGATGGATCCGTCCATTGCGAAAGCCCTGTACATCGGAATCATCCATGATACCGGGGTGTTCCAGTATTCCAACACCTCACCGGAAACCCTGCGGATTGCAGCAGATCTGATCTCTTATGGATTTGATTTTCCGACGCTCATTGATCAGACCTTCTATGAAAAGACCTATGTACAGAATCAGATTCTGGGACGCGCGCTGCTTGAAAGTATCCAGTTTATGGATGGCAGATGCATTGTCAGCATGGTCGATAAAAAGACCATGAGCTTTTATGAAGCAACACCACATGATCTGGAAGGAATTGTCAACCAGCTCCGCAATACAAAGGGCATTGAGTGTGCGATCTTTATGTATCAGACAAATACACTTGAGTATAAGGTAAGCCTGCGGTCCAATGGAAAGATTGATGTTGCCAAGATCGCCATGATGTTCGGCGGCGGTGGTCATGTACGTGCTGCAGGAGTTACCATGCAGGGTACATATCACGATATTATCAATAATCTGTCTGCACAGATTGAGAAACAGTTGTGTAACTAATTCTTGGAGAAGAACATGTATCACGGAATAATAAACGTATATAAAGAAGCGGGCTTTACCTCCCATGATGTGGTGGCGAAGCTGCGTGGAATCTGTAAGCAGAAAAAGATAGGACATACAGGAACCCTCGATCCGGATGCGGTGGGGGTTCTTCCTGTTTGTCTGGGAAGTGGAACGAAGCTGTGCGATATGCTGACCGGTGAGACCAAGGAATACATTGCCGGGTTCCGGCTTGGGATTGAGACCGATACACAGGATATTTCCGGAAAGATTCTGGAGGAAAAGGAAGTCCGTGTCTCCGCGGAGCAGGTAAAGGAGATGCTTTCTCATTTTGTGGGAGAACTGCAGCAGGTTCCACCGATGTATTCTGCACTTAAGGTAGGAGGAAAAAAGCTTTACGAGCTGGCAAGAGAAGGAAAGGAAGTGGAGCGCAAGGCACGTCCCATTACCATTTATGAGTTGGAGCTGTTAAAGGCAGAGCATCCGGAATATGAAATCCGGGTTGTCTGTTCAAAAGGAACCTATATCCGTACCCTGTGTCATGATATTGGACAGGCTCTTTCGTGCGGTGCGGTGATGACGAGCCTTGTCCGTTCCAGAGTCGGAGAATTCCGGCTGAAGGATGCGAAAACGTTGGATGAGCTTCAAGAACTTGCCGATCAGGGAAGATTGCAGGAAGCGGTCATTCCGGTTGAAGAAATGTTCCATGCCCTTCCTGCCATTCAGGTATCCGATGGAGCACAGAAAGCACTGCTTAACGGGAACCAGTTGAAGCGATCGGAGGTTTTGGCTAAGGAAGAGGCAGGAACTACAGGAAAGATACCGGGTGAGTTTCCGGTGGATCAGGGAGAATACCGGGTATACAGCATGGATAGCAGGTTTTGTGCTATTTACCGCTATGAAGGTGACAGGAGGCTTTTTACACCGGTAAAAATGTTTTTGGAAGGTCAGGATGGAAGCTATGCAGATCATTAGTGACAAAACTGAATTTAAGCTCAAAGGAGTATCTGCAGTTGCCATTGGAAAGTTCGATGGGATTCATGCAGGACATTACCGTCTGATTGATGAGATCCTGAGGCAGAAAAAGAATGGCCTGCAGTCGGTGATTTTTACATTTTTTCCGTCAGCAACGGTTTATTTTGGCGGCGAGGATGCGAAGGAGCTGACAACAAGAGAAGAAAAGCGGGAGATCTTTGAACGGATGGGCATTGATGTTCTGGTAGAATTTCCCTTAAATCCGGAAACAGCGGCAACGGATCCTGTGGATTTTGTGAAGAAAATCCTGATAGAAATGATGAATATGAAATTTCTGGCGGCCGGAGAGGATGTCTCTTTTGGAAAAGGCGGAAAAGGAAATCGTGTATTGCTTGAAGAAATGGCAGAGGAAAATGATTTTACGGTAAAGATTATCGAGAAGATTTTCGATCATGGAAAAGAAATCAGCTCTACCTATGTCCGGGAAGAAATTCTGAAGGGAAATATGGAACTGGCATCCGAACTCCTTTCACGGAATTATTCCATGGAAGGCATCGTCGAAAACGGAATGCACCTGGGACGTAAGATGGGATTCCCTACCGTGAATCTTTATCCTCCGAAGGAGAAGCTGATGCCGCCCTACGGAGTATATTATTCAGATGTTTTTTATAATGGCTGCATGTATCACGGAATCACCAATATCGGAGTGAAGCCTACCGTGCAGCAGACAAAGAGGGTTAATGCCGAAACCTATCTCTATGATTTTGACAGGGATATTTATGGAAAGAAGATACGGCTGGAACTGCTGAAATTCAAGCGTCCGGAACAGAAGTTTCAGGATCTTGCCGGCCTGCAGAAACAGCTTCGGCAGGACGTAGAGGATGGAAAGCGCTGGTTTATGGGATAATCAGCCATGCCCATTCATAAGCTGCCGGATTGTACAGATTGGCTAACAAATATACGTGTTTTCCGGCAGCTTATTTCATGTCGGGCGTCCGCCCTATAGAAATGAATATACACGCTGCCCTTTGTGAGCAAGCTCCCACGGGCAGCTTGTATATTCATTTCTGCATGGCTGAACTTTTACCGCATTTGACAGGTGTTACATTTACTGCTATAATGTGATCGTTGTAATAAATTTGTAACAAATGCGTAATAAACGCAACCATTTTGGAGGTTTATTTTGAAACGATCAATTTTACAGGGCATTTGTCTTTCCGCATCTGTATTTTTATTACTGTCCCTGGATGGACAGGCTGCGGAAACCGTTACGAAAGAGACGCAGAGTGTTGCATCGGAAGAATTGATGACGGCAGGTGTGGAGGATCTGTTTGTATCCACACTTACGGAAGATGAATATAAGGCACTTGCAGAAAAAGCCAAGGGCGCTATGTGGGGCTATACGAATCTGGGGCTCTGCAACGTACAGGAGAATAACTTAAATATCCGTGAGACACCGGATGAGAGTGGCAGGCTTGTTGGCAAGCTTCCCAAAGATGCTGCCTGTGAGGTTTTGGAAAGTGAAGGCGGCTGGACTCATATCACTTCCGGTAAGGTAGAAGGATATGTAAAGGAAGAATATCTCCTGACCGGCTACAATGCGAAGAAGAAGGGAGAAGATCTGGCAAGCACCGTTGCTGTTGCTTCATCGGATGGCTTAAATATCCGGGAACAGCCCGATACCGGGGCCGATGTGGTGACACAGGTGGCAGAAGGAGAAGAGCTTCAGGTTGCGGAATTATATAACGATCAGTGGGTAAAGGTCTTTCTGGATGATGAAGAGGTCTTCGTTTCCAGGGATTATGTTGAGTTAAAGTCGGATTTACAGACAGCCATTACGATGACCGAGCTGTTATACGGACAGGGTGTATCCGATGTCCGCGTGGATCTTTGCCAGTATGCAAAGCAGTTCCTCGGTAATCCATATGTCTGGGGCGGCACAAGTCTAACAAGCGGAGCGGACTGTTCCGGATTTGTCTTAAGCGTTTTCAAAAAGTATGGTGTGACTCTGCCTCATTCCTCTCAGGCGCAGTCGAAGATGGGAACAACCATATCTGCTTCGGAATTAAAGGCAGGTGACCTGATCTTTTATGCAAAGGGTGGAAGCATTAACCATGTGGCTATCTATATTGGCGGCGGACAGGTTATCCATGCAAGTAACCCGAAAACCGGTATCCGGATTTCCAATTACAATTACCGTACACCGGCAAAGATGGTAAGGATTTTACAGGACTAAATTTAGCACTTTACACAGCATCTGTTTTGTGATATGATGCTTGAGTATGAGTTTAGCCGATACTCAGAATCAGAGAATGATCTCGTAGGGACACTCCGACCCATTCTTAGTATCCGGCGGTTAATAATGGAAGGAGACAGAACATGATTTCTAAGGAAAAGAAAACAGCTATTATGAAGGAATATGCGAGATTTGAAGGTGATACAGGCTCACCGGAGGTTCAGATCGCAGTTTTATCTGCAAGAATTGCAGAGCTTACTGAGCATTTAAAGGATCATCCGAAGGATAATCATTCCAGACGCGGTATGTTCAAAATGGTAGGTCAGAGACGTGGTCTTTTAAGCTACTTAAAGAGCAAAGACATCGAGAGATACCGTGCTTTGATCGAGAAACTTGGTCTCAGAAAGTAATTTGGTAGTTGAAGGCGGAGCATCAATAAAAGCTCCGCCTTTTTAAATTTATACTGCTGTGCAGTAATATGTTCCACGTGTACAGGAACGAGAAGAGAAAAGGAGAGAAACTATGTACAAGACGTTTTCAATGGAACTTGCAGGCCGTACCTTAAGTGTTGATGTCAACCGTGTCGGCAAGCAGGCAAACGGATGCGCATTCATGCATTATGGTGATACCACCGTACTGTGTACCGCAACCGCATCAGACAAGCCCAGGGATGGAATTGACTTTTTCCCGCTGAGTGTTGAGTATGAAGAAAAGATGTATGCCGTAGGCAAAATCCCCGGTGGATTTAATAAGAGAGAAGGAAAGGCTTCCGAGAATGCAATTCTGACAAGCCGTGTTATCGACCGCCCGATGCGGCCTTTATTCCCGAAGGATTATCGTAATGATGTTACCTTAAACAATATGGTTATGAGCGTGGATCCGGAGTGCCGTCCGGAGCTGGTTGCCATGATCGGTGCAGCCATCGCTACCAGCATTTCCGATATCCCGTTTGACGGGCCCTGTGCAATGACCCAGGTAGGTATGATCGATGGTGAGTTTATCATCAATCCTTCCCAGGAGCAGTGGAAGAATGGTGACTTAAATCTTACCGTTGCTTCCACAAGGGAAAAGGTCATCATGATCGAGGCTGGAGCAAACGAGATTCCGGAAGAGAAGATGATCGAAGCCATCTATAAGGCACATGAAGTAAACCAGACCATTATTGCATTTATCGACCAGATGGTTGCAGAGGTTGGAAAGCCGAAGCATGAATATACAAGCTGTGCAATTCCGGAAGAGCTGTTTGCGGCAATGAAGGAAATCGTAACTCCCGCACAGATGGAAGAAGCGGTATTCACGGATGAAAAGCAGGTGCGTGAAGAGAATATCCGTCAAATTACCGAGAAGTTAGAGGAAGCTTTTGCAGATAAAGAAGACTGGCTTGCTGTATTGGGAGAAGCGATTTACCAGTATCAGAAGAAGACTGTTCGTAAGATGATTCTCAAAGATCATAAGCGTCCGGATGGACGTGAGATCACCCAGATCCGTCCTCTTGCAGCAGAAGTTGATATTATTCCGAGAGTACATGGTTCTGCAATGTTCACCCGCGGACAGACACAGATCTGTAATGTATGTACCCTGGCACCGCTATCCGAACAGCAGAAGCTTGACGGTCTTGATGAAAATGAAGTAAGCAAGAGATATATGCACCACTACAACTTCCCGTCCTACTCGGTAGGTGAAACAAAGCCCTCCAGAGGACCCGGACGTAGAGAAATCGGACATGGCGCACTGGCAGAGAGAGCTCTGATTCCGGTACTTCCTTCTGAGGATGAATTCCCTTATGCAATCCGTACCGTATCCGAAACCTTTGAATCCAATGGATCCACCTCCATGGCTTCTACCTGTGCATCCTGTATGTCCCTGATGGCTGCAGGTGTTCCGATCAAGAAGATGGTTGCAGGTATTTCCTGTGGTCTGGTTACTGGTGAAACCGATGATGATTTCGTACTGTTAACCGATATCCAGGGGCTCGAAGACTTCTTCGGCGATATGGACTTTAAGGTCACCGGTACAACGGATGGTATTACCGCAATCCAGATGGATATTAAGATTCATGGTCTGACCAGACCGATCGTAGAAGGTGCCATTGCAAGATGTCGCGAAGCAAGACTTTTCATCATGGATAACTGTATGAAGAAGGCGATTGCAGAGCCTCGTAAAGAGGTTGGACCTTACGCTCCGAAGATCATTTCCATCAACATTGATCCTGAGAAGATCGGTGATGTGGTTGGTCAGCGTGGCAAGACCATCAACGAGATCATTGCCCGTACCGGCGTAAAGATTGATATTACTGATGACGGTAAGGTATCCGTATGTGGTACCGATAAGGAAATGATGGACAAGGCGATCGAGTACATCAAGACCATCGTTACCGACTATCAGGAAGGACAGATCTTCCAGGGTATCGTTGTCAGCATTAAGGAATTCGGTGCATTCATCGAGTTTGCTCCCGGTAAGGAAGGCATGGTTCATATTTCCAAGATCGCTAAGGAAAGAATCAATCACGTAGAAGATGTCTTAACTCTTGGTGACAAGGTTACGGTAGTATGCCTTGGCAAGGATAAGATGGGAAGAATGAGCTTCTCCATGAAGGATGTAGCCCAGAACTAACGGGGAATTTTCCAAATCGAATAGAAGTAATAAATCAGACAGCTCTTCATATAATGTCTTAAAGACAATATGAGGAGCTGTTTTTTATGGGAAAAAGGGACGAGATTCTTTCGCTGTTTCCGGACGGGCTGAAAGGACGAATGAAGCCGGTGCTTGAAGATGTGGAACATTTAAATGAAATCCGTCTTGGTGTGAACCGTCCATGCCGGATCATCCGGGAGGGATGTGAATACTTCCTGTCACAGGATGGGACGTGCCTTACACAAGGGAACAATGCATGGCTGACTTCAGACCGGGAAATCGAAAGCATTGTGAATCAGATGTGCAGCTATTCGCTTTATGCATTTGAAAATGAACTCCGACAGGGGTTTCTTACGGTGCAGGGAGGTCATCGGATCGGCTTTGCCGGAAAGGTGATTCTGAATACGGATGGCAGTGTCCGGAATTTTTCCTGTATCCGGTTCTTAAATATCCGGATTTCCCATGAGATTTTAGGAATGGCAGATCCGGTACTGCCGTATCTGTTTCAACAGGGAGAGCTGTGGAATACCCTGATTATTTCACCGCCCGGCTGCGGCAAGACCACACTGCTGCGGGATCTGATCCGTCAGGTGTCGGATGGAACAGATACGCGGCAGGGACAGCAGGTTTCGGTTGTGGATGAACGGTCTGAGATTGCAGGAAGCTATCAGGGAATTCCACAGAATCAGGTAGGAATCCGGACGGATGTACTGGATGCCTGCCCGAAAACAGAGGGTATGATGCTCCTTGTACGTTCCATGACGCCGCAGGTGATTGCAGTGGACGAGATCGGAAGCAAGGAGGATCTTGCAGCACTTCAAAGGATTGCAGTCTGTGGAACCGGAGTACTTGCAACCATGCACGGATATTCCCTTAAGGATGTGGAAGACAAGCTTGGAAAGAGTAAGAGCTTATTTGGACGTTTCCTGTTGCTTACATTTAAGGATCGGAAGCGGAGCGTAAGGATCTATGACGGAGAAAAACACCTGCTGCAGGAGACCGTCCTATGAGTGCCATTATGGGGAGCCTTCTGGTGATTGTGGGGGCCTTTGGATTTTCGGTAAGCCTCTGCCTGGAATACCGGATGCGGCTTATGCTGTTAAAGCAGATCCGGGGCGTTTATGAATATATGGAATTTCAGATTTCCTATGGGAAGCTGCCGATTCCGGAAATCTTAAGAAAGCTTTCTTTTAAAGACGAGCTTTGTTTCCGGCAGGAGTTTGGACGGATTGCACGGCGGATGGAGGAAGGCGGACAGGAGCTTGCGGTGATCTGGAAGGAGGAGCTTGGACCGTCCCTTAGGAAAAGTGGATTAAAGAAAAAGGAGCAGGAATGGCTGCTTGCTTTTCCATTGAAGCAGGGTTTTTTAATCGGGCAGGCACAGGCAGAGAGCCTTGGTGAAATCCGGCGGGAGCTGGAGGATGGAATCCAAAGTCTGCAACAGGAACAAAAGAGCAGAAGTAAAGTGATCATGAGCGTGGGCGTGGCAGGAGGTGTGCTGCTATCCATACTCTTTTTATAGGAAGGATCGAACATGACCGTCTCAATACTTTTTAAGATTGCTGCAGTTGGAATACTGATTACCGTATTAAATCAGGTGTTAAAGCATAGTGGCAGGGAGGATCAGGCATTTCTGTGTTCCCTGGCAGGACTGGTACTGGTGTTAATGTGGCTGATTCCTTATATCTATGACCTGTTTGCCATGATGCAGGAGCTGTTTTTGATTGGATAAAGGAGGAAAACAATGAGCGTAATGAAAATCGGAATGATCGGTGTGCTTGGGGTGCTTCTTGCCTTGCAGTTTAAAAGCGAAAAGACCGAATATGGGCTTTATATCGGAGTCACGATCTGTCTTTTGATCTTCTGGTTCTGTATGGAACAGATGGTGCATCTGGTGGGAAAAGTGGAGGCACTTTCCCAATACCTTAAGGGAAGTGAGTCGTATATTCTGTATCTTGTAAAGGCAGTTGGAATCACATATCTGTGCAATTTCAGTTCTCTGGTATGTAAGGATGCCGGATTTGGAGCTGTGGCAGGACAGATCGAGGTGTTTGGTAAAATTTCCGTGCTTTTGATGGGACTTCCGGTGCTGGCAACCGTGATTGAGAATATCGGAGCACTTTCCGTTGGCTGATGGCATGGAAACAGGGTAATCATATGGAAGAAAGAAAAGAAAAGGGCACATGGATCGGGGACCTTCTTGCGAGGATCGTCTTTCAGACAGGAACCGGGCTTTGTGCGTTAATGCTTGGTATACTCGTGCCGGTCTTTGAAGTATATGCCGGGGAACAGGGATGTCAGTGGGGGTACCAACAAGAGCAGAAACAGGAACAGCACATGCAGCTAAGTGATGAAGCGGACAATTATCTGGCAGTCATGCTCGAAGATTATGATTTTACAGGACTTGACGAAGAGCTTGCCATGTATTTCCCGGATCTTTCGATTCATGCAGACGGAATTATGAAAATGCTGCTGGATGGAAAGGTACAGGAGGTGCTAAGACTTTTCGGACAGCAGATTAAGGGAAAGCTTTGGGGGGAAGTGCCGTTTGCAAGACAGGTATTTTTATATGTGCTGGTGCTTGGTATTTCCTCTTCCTTTTTTACCGGATTTGCGGATCTGTTTGCAGGTGCCCGTCAGGAAAAAATAGCATTTTATCTGTTGTATATGATGTTAGTTGGAATCCTGGTTCTGGTGATGACAAAGATCAGTACGATTACCTCCCAGGTCTTTACCTTGATTCTGGATTTTGTGAAGACGTTTATTCCGGTGTATTTCATTTCGGTCGGAGCAGCCAATGGCACTGGAACGGCAGTGGTGTATTATCAGGTGATGCTGCTTGTGATTTATTTTGTGGAAGCTTTTGTCTGTAAGGTGCTTCTCCCGATTGCATACAGCTATATGCTGCTTGGAATTCTGAACGGACTATGGGCGGAGGAGAGACTTACCCTGCTGCTTGATCTGTTGAAAAAAGCAGTGCTTGTTTCCCTGAAGGCTGTCCTTTTCCTCATTACAGGCTTAAGCCTGATCCAGTCAATGATCGTTCCTGTCGTAGACAGTTTTAAGAATACTGCAATTCATAAGGTGGTTTCGGTAATTCCGGGAATCGGGGGACTGACCGGTGGTGTGACAGAGCTTTTGCTTGGAGCGGCGGTCTTAGTCAAAAACAGCTTCGGTGTTTTTTTGCTGATTCTGCTTCTTTCGATCTGCCTGATACCGGTTCTGAAGATCGGGGTACTGGCCTGCAGTGTAAAGCTTTCCGCGGCAATTACCGGGATGATCAGTGATAAACGGATTTCGGACTGTGCCGACCATATCGGAGAGGGCTGCTTTCTGGTTCTGCGATGTGTGTTTACGTCCATTGCCCTGTTCTTTATTGTGATTGCAGTGGTTGCCTATTCGGTCAGGATGTGAAAGGAGAACAGATGCTTGAAGCAATCAAAAATGCCTGTATTTTTTTGTTAATTGCGCAGATCCTGATGGTGCTTGTGCCGGAAGAAGCCTATGCCAAATATGTACGGGTACTGGTTTCCCTGATTCTGATTCTGAAAATTACCCAGCCGTTTCTGATCCTTATATCCGGCAGGGAAGCACAGGAGGTGATGCAGGCGAATGTGGAGCAGCTTTATGTGGAATTATCAGTGAGGGAGCTTCCTTCCTCCATACAGAGAGAAACCGGGAACCTGTATGCACATATGACGGAATATGTTGCCGGACAGATTGCACAGGATCAGGATCTGCAGAAGCAGGATCGGCAGGGGCGGAATAAGCAGGAACAGAATAATCAGGAACAATCGATGGAGGAAGAGGTGACAGATCAGCAGCAATTTACGGAAGATGTGAAAAGAGAACAGTAAGAGAGAGGCAGGAGGAACAGGCGCAGACCGGAGATGCGGAAAGAATGGCCGGGATGGAGAGCGCCGGAGTTTGTGAAGGGGTGAAGAATATGACAGACAGGGAGAGGGAAAGCAAGTTTCAGCAGAAAGAAGGAGAGCAAAGGAAAGCCGGACAGGAAACCCGGGAAGAAATGAAGGAAGAAGCACAGGAAAAGGTACAGAAAGAAAACGGCAGCCTCCTGAAAAAGCTCAGGTGGAGAAAAGAAAATTTTCTGGTGATTCTTCTTCTTGGAGTGCTGCTTTTCGTAACAGTGTGGCCGGTAGAAAAAAACAGCAGAAGCGCAGGCACAAAGAACAGTAGTACGACAGACAGTGCCCTGACATTTCCCGATTATGGAGAAAGCACAGAGGATACGAGGGAGACTTATGTGGTATCCCTGGAGCATTCTCTGGAAGAACTGCTCTCAACCATGGAAGGAGTGGGTGACAATAAAGTAATGATTACCCTGAAGCCCTCGACACGGAATTCCTGTTTTTCATCTGCTTCCACGATGGAAATTGAGGGTGTGGTGGTATGTGCGAAGGGGGCGGCTAACGGGAAGGTTGCCAAAAATATATCTGAAGTAATTCAGGCATTATTTGGACTGGAGGCACATAAAATTAAAATAGCTAAAATGATATAAGCAAAAAGGAGACATGGTTTGAAGAATATGGTGAAGAAGAATCAGGTGATGATTACCGCACTTGCACTGATGATTGCGGTTGCCGGCTACTTGAATTTTGCCGGAAACAGGATTACACAGGAAGAAATTGTGACAACCGGATCGGACACGGTCGAGACCGCGAAGGTAACCGGAGACGATTCTCAGTATGAGGATATTCAGAGCATGGATTCGGAGCTTGTGCTGGAAGAGGATAATTATCTGGAACAGTCCATGGATGATATTCTGGCGGAGGATATTACGGTGGATGAGGAAAATGCAGATCTGGAAGCAGGGTCTGACAGCGTGGAAGAGATCACGGGGGATGTGCCAGGCGAAGCGGTTTTTACCAGTGTGGCAGGTATGGACAGTCTTTCGGGAGCCAAACTGTTAAAGGAGCAGACCAGGGCAAAGAGCAGGGAAACGTTTCTTGAGATCATCAATAATACCAATATTGCCGAGGAACAGAAGCAGGAAGCAATTGACGGAATGATTGAGCTTACGGATGTTGCCGAAAAGGAGACGGCCGCAGAAATCCTGCTTGAGGCAAAAGGCTTTGAGGACGTGGTTGTCAGCATCACCGATGATATGGTAGATGTGGTTGTGAATACCGCAGAGCTTACAGAAGCACAGCGTGCGCAGATTGAGGATATCGTTGTCCGCAAAACAGGAATGAATCCGGAGGCCATCGTGATCAGTACCCTTGCACAGCAGTAAACGTTGTTTTGATGAAGTTTTTGGTGCTATAATTTCTAAAATGTGGTATCCTATTACAGAATAATGAAGAAAGAGAGGGATACCAGGTGAAAAGAGTCTTTTTGATTGTTTTAGACAGTGTGGGAATAGGGGCTTCAGAAGACGCCGCAGATTTCGGGGATGCAGGAACGAATACTCTGCGGTCGGCTGCGACAAGTCCCTGTTTTCATATGCCCAATATGAAAAAGCTTGGACTGTTTAATATCGATGGAGTGAAGGACTGGGCAGAACCGGATCCTGACCCGGTTGGTGTCTATGGGCGGATGACGGAGCGTTCGAAAGGAAAGGATACCACGATCGGCCACTGGGAGATTGCCGGTGTTATTTCCGAAAAGCCCTTACCTGTTTATCCTCATGGCTTTCCCGAAAGCGTGCTTCAGGAATTTGAACGACAGACAAAGAGAGGTGTTTTATGCAATAAACCTTATTCCGGTACGGAAGTAATTAAAGCGTACGGGGATGAGCATGTGAAGACCGGGAAGCTCATTGTGTATACGTCTGCGGACAGCGTCTTTCAGATCGCGGCGCATGAAGAGGTGGTTCCGTTAGAGGAGCTGTATGAGGACTGCCGGATTGCACGGAAGATCCTTACCGGGGAGCATGGTGTGGGAAGAGTGATTGCCCGTCCCTTTGTCGGAAGTAACGGGCAATATACGAGAACAACGAACCGCCATGACTTTTCGTTAGAGCCTCCAAGGGACACGATGCTGGATGTGCTAAAGCTTGCGGGCAAAGACGTGATCGGAGTCGGCAAGATTCATGACATCTTTGCAGGAAGAGGGCTTACCGATTTTGTTTATACGAAGGGCAATGCCGACGGAATCGACAAGACCCTTTCCTATCTGGATCAGAATTTTGAAGGTCTGTGCTTTATCAATCTGGTAGATTTTGACATGCTTTACGGACACCGGAACGATATCGAAGGCTATGCGAAGGCCCTTACGGCTTTTGATGAAGCACTCCCTGAGATCATGCATAAGATGCGGGAGGATGACCTTTTAATGATTACGGCCGATCATGGCTGTGATCCCGGGTATACCTGTTCCACGGATCATTCCAGGGAATACACACCGCTTGTCATGTATGGAAAGAACTTAAGTCCCGGAAATCTGGGCACACGAAAGACCTTTGCGGATATTGGAGCCACGGTGCTCCATGCACTTTCCGTCGAAGGAAATATAGCAGGAGAATCAGTATTATGAGTAATTACGAAAAGGAAATCAACAGAAGAAGAACATTTGCAATTATTTCCCACCCCGATGCAGGTAAGACAACCCTGACCGAGAAATTCCTTTTATACGGAGGTGCAATTAATCTCGCAGGAAGTGTAAAGGGTAAGGCTACCGCAAGACATGCCGTTTCGGACTGGATGGAAATTGAAAAGGAAAGAGGTATTTCCGTAACATCTTCTGTTTTGCAGTTTGAATATGACGGCTTCTGTATCAATATTCTGGACACTCCCGGACATCAGGACTTCTCAGAAGATACGTACCGTACGCTGATGGCAGCGGACTCTGCTGTCATGGTGATCGATGCATCAAAGGGTGTTGAGGCGCAGACCAGAAAGCTGTTTAAGGTCTGTGTGATGCGTAAGATTCCGATTTTTACCTTTATTAATAAAATGGACCGGGATGCCAATGATACGTTTGAACTTCTCGATGAGATCGAGAAGGAGCTTGGAATTGCAACCTGTCCCGTAAACTGGCCGATCGGTTCCGGTAAGCGTTTTAAGGGTGTGTATGACCGTAAAAGAAAATGTGTCATCACCTATTCCGATACCGAGAAGGGAACGAAGGAAGGGGAAACACTGGAGGTTTCCCTGGATGACAGGGCACATTTAGACAGTGTGATCGGAGAAGAGGCAGCGGGCATTCTGACTGATGAAATCGAACTGCTCGATGGAGCAAGTGCGGAGTTTGACCTTGATCTGGTACAGGCAGGAGAGCTGACTCCGGTATTTTTCGGATCCGCACTCACGAACTTTGGTGTGGAATTCTTTTTACAGCATTTCCTTGAAATGACAACAACGCCGCTTCCGCGTAAGGCAGACATCGGGCTGATAGATCCGGTGAACCACGATTTTTCGGCCTTTGTATTTAAAATTCAGGCAAACATGAACAAGGCACACCGTGACCGTATTGCCTTTATGAGGATCTGTTCGGGCAGGTATGATGCCAATATGGAAGTGAAGCATGTACAGGGCGGCAAGGTGATGCGCCTATCCCAGCCGCAGCAGATTATGGCGAGTGAACGTAAGATCCTTGAGGAGGCCTATGCAGGAGATATTATTGGCGTATTTGATCCGGGTATTTTTTCTATCGGGGATACCCTGTGTATGCCGAAGGAGCAGTTCCAGTATGAAGGAATCCCGACCTTTGCACCGGAGCATTTTGCGAGAGTGCGTCAGGTGGATACCATGAAGCGGAAGCAGTTTGTGAAGGGAATCACCCAGATTGCGCAGGAGGGTGCCATCCAGATCTTTCAGGAGTTTAACACCGGTATGGAAGAGATTATTGTCGGTGTTGTTGGTGTCCTGCAGTTTGATGTTTTAAAATATCGTCTGGAGAATGAATATAACGTAGAGATCCGTCTTGAACCGCTTCCGTATGAGCATATCCGCTGGATTGAAAATAAAGATCTGGATCTGAAGAAGCTTGTCGGAACCTCTGATATGAAGAAGATCAAGGATCTGAAGGGGAATCCGCTGTTACTCTTTGTCAATGCATGGAGCGTTGGAATGACACTGGAACGGAATGAAGGACTGGTGTTATCCGAATTTGGACGAAACTAAATGAAGGCTCGAAACAGAAAATCCTTACGGGGGCTTATGGTCACAGGGCTGCTTGTCGCTATACTTTTTTTAAACGGATGCAGCTATGAGGAGCTTGCCTGTGAGGTAAGGGATTATTTACAACTGAATAACGAAGAGCAGGTGCTCTTAAGGGACGAGGATTCCGGGGCAGTTTCTGCAAGAGAGCTTGAGGATGTGGAACAGGCACCGGCTGAAGCAGTCGATGGATTGAAGGAAGAGCAGACACAAGCCTTTCATTACAACCGGCTTTCGGAACCGGAGCAGAAGCTTTATGGAGAGATTCTGTATATTCTTCAGGAACATTTAGAGGATATACAGATTTCCACGACCGACTCCGGGGAGGTAGAGAAGGTTTTCCAGTGTGTCTTAAATGACCATCCGGAGATCTTTTATGTGGAAGGCTATACGCTTACAAGGTATGCGCTTGGCGAGGAACTGAAAATGATGACCCTGTCCGGAACCTACAGCATGACACCGGAGACGATAGAAGCGAAGAAACAGCTTATTGATAGTTATGTAAACCAATGCTTCGCGTCTCTCCCAACAGGAGAGGGATCCCAGTATGCAATTGCCCGATATGTTTATGAATACCTGATTGAAAATACAGAGTATGATGCCGGTGCACCGGATAACCAGAATATCTGCTCCGTATTTATTACACACCGGAGTGTCTGTCAGGGCTATGCCAAGGCAACCCAGTATCTGCTGCAAAAGGCAGGCATCGAAGCAACTCTTATTATGGGAACGGTACAGAACGGGGAAGGACATGCCTGGAATCTGGTGAAGCTGGATGGTGAGAACTACTTTATGGATACCACATGGGGAGATGCGTCCTATCAGATGACGGAAGGAAGCGTACAGAATGCGGGAAGCCTGCCGCCGATTAACTATGATTATCTGTGTGTGACAACCGGACAGTTATCGAAGACCCATACGATTGAAGAGGTGGTTCCGGTTCCGGTATGTACGGCCATGACCGATAATTATTATGTAAGGGAAGGCCTGTATTTTACAGAGCTTTCCAAAGACCGGATCGCGGATGTGTTTGCAAGGGCGTATGAGAGACAAAGCAGCTATGTTACCTTAAAGTGCAGCCGCCGCGAGGTCTATGAGGAAATACGAAGGTTTCTGATTGAAGAACAGGGAATTTTCGAGTTTCTGAATCCGGATACAGGAACGGTTTCCTATGCGGAAAACGTGGAGCAATTAGATTTGAGCTTCTGGTTGTAAAATAACGGAAATTTTGCTATGATAAAGGTTAACATAGTTCATATAAGACAGGATTAAGAAAGGACTAAGCAGGATGGAAAAGAAGATGGAAAATAACAACTATGTGTTGGAAGAGGATATTAACTTGGGAACTGTGAAAATTGCAGATGATGTGGTTGCCATGATCGCAGGTCTGGCCTGCATGGAGGTCAAGGGAGTGAGTGCCATGGCAGGCAATGTGGGAAATGAGCTGCTTGACAGGGTCGGTGTGAAGAGTCTTACCAAGGGTGTTAAGGTTTATGTGACCGGCAAGAAAGTAAAAACAGACGTTGCCCTTCTTGTAGAGTATGGATATAACATTCCGGCTGTTTCCCAGAAGGTGCAGGACAAAGTAAAATCTGCCATTGAAAATATGACCGGACTTGAAGTGACCGATGTGAATGTCCGTATCGCCGGAGTAAACGTACAGAGCAAATCGTTATAAGAATAACGTAACTATCCAGTACAGGTCGAAGCATTTGCTGCTGAGACCGTAAGAACATGATTCAGTAATGCAAAATCCCATCGGCGAAGCCGATTTGGAATGGATTTTGCATCGTAACTGTGAAGGTACTGAACAGTTACAGAATAACAGACAACAGGACGAAGTATATGAGTAGAAGAGAATTGCGGGAACAGCTTTTCAAACTGTTGTTCCGTATAGAGTTTAATGCAGAAGAAGAAATGCCGCAGCAGGAAGAATTTTTCCTGGAGGAAGAAGAAATTGTGAGGGAGAGCGACAGAAAGCAGCTGGATGCGAAGTTTCACAATATTTTAGAAAAGCTTGAGGAGATCGACCGTGAACTGAATGAAAGGGTAAGCGGCTGGAATACCGGGCGTATGGGTAAGGTGGATCTGACCATTTTACGTCTGGCTGTTTATGAGATCGAATACGATGAAGACATTCCAACAGGCGTGGCAATTAATGAAGCAGTAGAGCTTGCAAAGAAGTTCGGACAGGATTCCTCCGCTTCTTTTGTAAATGGTGTACTGGCGAAATTCGCATAGAAGGTAATGACATGCAGAATGTGTATACAGTCGGACAGATCAATTCCTATATCAGGCGGATGTTTGCAGAGGACTTTCTGCTGCAGGAGCTGAACATCAAGGGAGAGGTAAGTAATTGCAAATACCATTCTTCCGGACATATTTATTTTACACTTAAGGATATGAAAGGAACGATTTCCTGTGTGATGTTTGCAGGGAACCGTTCCGGTCTTTCTTTTCGGATGACGGAAGGAATGCAGGTTGTTGTGCAGGGAACCGTGGATGTCTATGAACGCGACGGGAAGTATCAGGTTTATGCAAAGCGGATTACCTTAGACGGAGAGGGTGCATTGTTTGAGCGTTTCCAGCGTCTGAAGGAGGAGCTTTTGGAACGTGGAATGTTCGCACCGGAATATAAGAAACCGATTCCGAAATATATCCGGACGCTGGGTGTCGTTACCGCATCAACCGGTGCGGCTGTCCGGGATATCATCAATATCACCCACAGGAGGAACCCTTATGTGCAGATCCTTCTGTATCCGGCTATCGTGCAGGGAGAGGGAGCAGCTGACAGTATTGTCCGTGGAATCCATATGTTAGAGCAGCAGAAGGTTGACGTGATGATTGTTGGCCGGGGTGGCGGTTCCATTGAGGATCTTTGGGCATTTAATGAGGAAAAGGTGGCACAGGCGGTATTTGATTGTGAGATCCCCATTATTTCCGCAGTCGGACATGAAACCGATACAACGATTATTGATTATGTGGCAGATCTGAGGGCACCGACCCCATCCGCGGCAGCAGAGCTTGCAGTATATGATTTTTTGAGAACCGGACAGGAGCTTCGGGCTGCGAAAGATACCATGAACCGGCAGATCCTGCGCAGGATCTCCATGCAGCGGACGGAATTAAGGGTGCTTGCTTCGCAGTTAAAAAGCAGCAGTCCCATGGGGAAGATCCGTGAAAAGAGGACCCATGTCCTGCAGCTGGAGGATCACCTGCAGGAAGCCATGAGAAGAACGCTGGACGTGAAACGTCATCAGCTTGCGATATATATTGAACGGTTAAAGGGACTTTCGCCACTTGATAAGCTTAATCAGGGTTATTCCTATGTAACGGATGGCAGGGGCAGAACCGTTACCGGAATTCAGAAGGTGCAGATCGGAGATCCGATTCAGGTTTATGTGAAGGATGGAAGGATCGATGCTTCGGTAACTGCCATGAATCCAATGGATCCGATGAATCTGGACAGATAATCCCTGCAGCAGAGAGGGCATAGGAAATTGCAGCACCGGGGAGAAGGATAGAGAATGGGAAAAGAAGAAAAAGAACAGCAGGAAGCATTTTCTCTGGAAAAGGCTTTTGAACAACTCGAGGAAACGATCAAACAACTGGAACAGGAGGATGTCTCTTTGGAGAAATCCTTTGAAATTTACCAGGCGGGGATGAAATTGCTGAAGAAATGCAACGAATCCATTGACCGGGTGGAGAAGCAGGTGCTTGTACTACAGGAGGATGGAACGACCTATGAGCTTTCATGAGGAATTAGAAGCAAGGACGAAACAGGCAGAAGAGATTTTGCAGAAATATCTGCCGGCAAAGGAAGAGGCTTATCAGAAGACAGTTATGGATGCCATGCACTACAGTGCCATGGCAGGAGGGAAGCGGTTACGTCCCGTGCTGATGAAGGAGTGCTTTATTCTTTTCGGGGGAACAGGAGAGATCATTGAACCGTTTATGGCAGCACTGGAAATGATCCACAATTATTCCCTGGTACATGATGATCTTCCGGCAATGGATAATGACGAATACCGGAGAGGAAAGCTTACCACATGGAAAGTATACGGCGAATGTATGGCGATTCTGGCAGGCGACGGACTGTTGAATTTTGCGTTTGAAACCGCATCCAACGCTTTCCGGATGGTGGATAAGGAGTATGGGACAGATCCGGCGCAGCAGCTGAAGACCTACAGGGTCGTTGGAAGGTCCATGCAGATTCTTTCAAAGAAGGCCGGAATCTACGGCATGATCGGCGGGCAGACAGCAGATATTGAAGCAGAGGGCAGAAATGATCTGACAGAGGAGCTTTTATTATTTATTCACGAACATAAAACAGCAGCGCTGATGGAGTGCGCCATGATGATCGGAGCAGCACTTGCAGGGGCATCACAGTCTGATATTGAGAAGATGGAACGGGCTGCCTCTAACATTGGAATTGCTTTTCAGATACAGGATGACATTCTGGATATTACCAGTACGACAGAGGTTTTGGGTAAGCCTGTGGGAAGTGATGAAAAGAATCACAAGCTGACCTATGTAACGCTTCATGGCATCGAGGAATCGAAGCAGCAGGTAAAGGAGCTTTCGGAGGAGGCAGTAGAGATCCTTAAGTCCTTTGAAACGAAGAATGAGTTTTTGGTTGAGCTGGTAGAACAGCTGGTAAATCGGGAAAAATAGAGAAAAGCAGGGAAAACAATGATACTTGAGAAAATTAAGAACGCAAATGATATTAAGAATATCCCTCCGGAAAGCTATGATGCTCTGGCAGAAGAAATCCGGGAGTTTTTAATTCAGAGTATTTCCAAAACAGGGGGACATCTGGCATCCAATTTGGGAGCGGTGGAGCTGACAATGGCACTGCATCTGTTTTTGAATCTGCCGGAGGATAAGATTATCTGGGATGTAGGACATCAGTCTTATACCCATAAGCTTTTGACGGGAAGAAGGGAAGGCTTTGTAGAGCTTCGTAAATTCGGCGGCATGAGCGGTTTCCCGAAGACGAAAGAGAGTGACTGTGACTGCTTTAATACCGGACACAGCTCAACCTCGATTTCTGCAGGCTTAGGTCTTGTGAAGGCCAGAGATTTAAAGGGTGAAAATAATACGGTTGTTGCCGTGATCGGGGATGGTTCCCTGACAGGAGGCATGGCATATGAAGCATTGAATAATGCAGCAAAGCTGGAAACAAATTATATTATTGTCTTAAATGACAACAATATGTCCATTTCCGAAAATGTCGGTGGAATGTCCAAATACTTAAACAGTGTACGTACCGCAGATAGTTACCTGAACCTGCGTGACGGTGTCTATAATACTATTATGGATATGCCAAACGGGGATAAGGTTGCCAACAAAATCCGCCGGTTTAAGAATATGTTTAAGCAGATGGTGGTTCCGGGAATGCTGTTTGAGGATATGGGAATCACGTACTTAGGACCGGTAGATGGGCATGACATCAATGCGATGGTGCGCACCTTCCAGGAGGCAAGGAGAATCCGTAAGGCTGTGATTGTCCATGTCATTACCGAAAAGGGAAGGGGCTTTACACCGGCAGAGCGTCATCCGGCAAGATTTCATGGAACAGAGCCGTTTGATGTGGAAACCGGACTGCCCTTAAAAGCACGGACCAGCGCCAATTATACCGATGTTTTTTCAACGGTCATGTTAAAGCTGGCCTCCCGTGATGAGCGTGTGGTAGCCATTACGGCAGCCATGCCGGATGGAACCGGATTAAAGCGTTTCCGAAATGTCTATCCGGATCGGTTTTTTGATGTGGGAATTGCAGAAGAGCATGCTGTTACGTTCGCAGCAGGACTTGCAGCAGGAGGCATGAGACCGATTGTGGCGATATATTCCTCCTTCCTGCAAAGGGCCTATGACCAGATTCTGCATGATGTCTGTTTACAGAATCTGCCGGTGGTATTTGCCATTGACCGTGCCGGACTTGTGGGAAGTGACGGAGAGACGCATCAGGGTATTTTTGATCTGTCGTACTTATCCTCGATTCCGAATATGCACATTATGGCTCCAAAGAATAAATGGGAGCTTTCCGATATGATGAAATATGCCCTTGTTATGGATGCACCGGTGGCAGTCCGGTATCCGCGTGGAGAAGCATACTCCGGTTTAAAGGAATTCCGGGCACCGGTTGAGCTTGGAAAGGCAGAGCTTCTTTATGCAGAGGGAGAAGTATGTCTGCTTGCCGTCGGCAGCATGGTTGTCACAGCCCTTGCCGTCCGGGAACTGTTAAAGGAGTATGGCATTGACTGCAGTATTGTGAATGCACGGTTTGTAAAGCCGATTGATGAAAAGGCCGTGGAATGGGCTGCAAGAAATCACCGTATGGTGGTTACCATGGAAGAGAATGTGTCAAGCGGCGGCTTTGGCGAGAAGGTGCGGGAGTACTTTGATACACTGGAAACCGAAAGCGTGCTGATGAATGTGGCACTTCCTGATGATTATGTGGAACATGGAAATGTGGATCTGCTCAAGCATGAGACCGGAATTGATGCCGAATCCATTACTTCGAGAATACGGAAAGAGATGGTTGATCTTTTATGAAAGAACGGCTGGATGTGCTTCTGGTAAAAAAGGGACTGGCTCCTTCAAGGGAAAAGGCGAAGGCAGTTATTATGGCCGGAAGCGTCTATGTGGATGGACAAAAGGAAGACAAGGCAGGCTCTGTCTTTGACGAAGAAAGCGCACAGATTGAGGTGAGAGGACATGCACTGCCCTATGTGAGCCGGGGAGGCCTGAAGCTTGAAAAGGCACTTAAGGTTTTTCCGATCACGTTAACCGGTAAGATCTGTATGGATATCGGAGCATCTACCGGAGGCTTTACCGATTGTATGTTACAGAATGGAGCCGCAAAGGTATATTCTGTGGATGTGGGCTACGGACAGCTTGACTGGAAATTACGTCAGGACGATCGGGTTGTCTGTATGGAAAAGACCAATTTCCGCTATATGACGCCGGAGGATATTCCGGATGTGCTTGATTTTGCATCGGTCGATGTGTCTTTTATTTCCCTGGATAAGATTCTGACGCCTGCGTATGCGTTATTAAAGGAGCAGGGAGAAATGGTGGCACTTATTAAGCCACAGTTTGAAGCCGGAAGGGAAAAGGTTGGCAAGAAAGGCGTTGTCCGGGATCCGAAGGTGCATGAGGAAGTAATTTCCAGGATTGTCCGTCATGCAGATGAGGTTTCGTTTGAGGTGCTGGATCTGTCTTATTCTCCGATCCGCGGACCGGAAGGAAACATTGAGTATCTCATTCATCTGAGGAAGAATCCGGAGCGGACCGTTTATCCGGATATTCCGGCAGTTTTTGAAAAGAAAATCAAAGAAATTGTGGAAGAAGCACATCAAGAGTTGGAGAAACCGTGAAAAACTTTATTATAATTACAAATCGGACAAAGGATAAAGAGCTGCAGGTAACGAACCGGATCCGGGATTATCTGACTGCACACGGGGCAGAATGTATCGTGGAAGAAGAGCTCCCCGAGGAAGGAAGCGGCTATACAGAAGCCGGATGTGTTCCGGAGAATACCGAATGCGCCATTGTGTTAGGCGGAGATGGAACGATGCTGCAGGCTGCAATTGATCTGATTGATACGGAGATTCCGCTTGTCGGAATTAACCTTGGGACTCTTGGGTTTCTTTCGGAGGTCAACCGGAATGATCTGGAAACATCTCTTGACCAGCTGCTTTCAGATCACTTTGAAATCGAACAGCGGATGATGCTTTCGGGCTCGGTCTATTCCGGAACGAAGCAGAAGGAAACCTTTCAGGCATTGAATGATATTGTTATTACAAGAAGAGGATCCTTACAGATCAATTCTTATAACATTTTTGTAAATGAAAAGCATCTGCACTGTTATCATGCAGATGGAATTCTTGTTGCTACACCGACCGGATCTACCGGCTACAATTTATCGGCAGGGGGACCGATTGTGAACCCCTGTGCAAGGCTGATGGTACTTACACCGATCTGCCCGCATTCCATGCAGAACCGGAGTATTGTATTTTCCGCAGAGGATCAGATCCGGATTGAAGTGGAGGAACGCAGGGAACCGGTTCCGGCAGGCGGAATTGAAGTGATTTTTGATGGGGGACACCAGATTACACTCAAAGCAGGAGACCGGGTGGAAATTGTACATTCTGAGAAAACGACAGGAATTATTAAGCTGCATAAGGAAAGTTTTCTTGAAATATTAAATAAAAAATTGGGTGAATCCTAGAAAGGTACGGGGTATGAAAAAAAACAGACATCAGAAACTGAAGGAGCTGGTGGAGCAGTATGAGATTGAGACACAGGATGAACTGGCAGAGAAGCTGAAGGAAGCCGGTTTTGACGTGACACAGGCAACTGTATCAAGAGATATCCGGGAGCTGAAGCTTACGAAGGTTCCGACTGGTAATGGCAGGCAGAAATACACAATTCTGGTACATAGCGACCATTACTTAAGTGATAAGTACATCCGGGTATTGAAGGATGGGTATGTTTCCATGGATGTTGCGCAGAATATTCTTGTGGTGAAAACGGTATCCGGCATGGCTATGGCCGTTGCGGCAGCCATTGATGCCATAAAGCTTAAGGAGATCGTCGGCTGTATCGCAGGTGATGATACGATTATGCTGGTGCTTCACAGTGAAGCGGACGCGATAAAGACCATGGAGAATATCAAAGAGGCCATGGAGAGTTAAAATAAAACCTATTATGCGCTTTGAGAGAAGGAGCATAGGAGGAAAAGCAATGCTTGAAAATCTACACGTAAAAAATCTGGCACTGATTGATGAACAGGAAATTACCTTTACGAGAGGGTTAAACATTCTCACAGGTGAAACCGGTGCCGGTAAATCCATTGTACTGGGATCCATTCATCTGGCTCTCGGTGCAAAGGCAGACAAGGACAGCATCCGGAGCGGGGCAGATTATGCCCTCATTGAACTGGTGTTTTCCTTGAATGATATTCAGAAAAAGCAGATGGAAGAAATGGAGATTCCTTTAGAGGAGGATGGGACGCTGCTTTTACAACGGAAGATTATGCCGGGCAAGAGTATCTGCCGGATCAATGGAGAAACGGTGAGTGTCAGTCAGTTAAAGGAGCTTTCCGGGTGTCTCATGGATATGTATGGTCAGCATGAGCATCAGACACTGCTAAAGCCGTTATCCTATGGAAGAATGCTGGATCAGTATATTGGATCAAAGGCTCTTGAGTACAAGGAAGCACTTAAGGAGGAATTGCGGCAGTATCAGGAGCTGAAACAGCAGCTTGATGAACAGGATATGGATGAAGAGATGCGGAAACGGCAGGCAGATCTTCTTTCCTTTGAAGTAAATGAGATTGAAGCAGCTTCCCTGCAAAAGGGTGAGGATGAAGAACTGGAAAAGCAGTATCAGAAGCTCGTTCATGCAATGCGCATACAGGAGGCTGTGACAGGTGCCTATGCCATGACCGGTTACGAGGAGGAAGAAAGTGCCGGCAATGTGCTGGGGCGGGCAATGCGGGAGCTTAAGAGTGTACAGAAGCTGGATGAGGAGCTGGATGTCCTTGGTGGACAGTTAACCGAGATTGACAGCCTGCTCAATGATTTTAACCGTGCGCTTTCCGAATACAGTGACAGCCTGAATTTCGAAGAAGAAGAGTTCGCAGCAGTGGAAGAACGTCTGAATCTCATCAATCATCTGAAAAGCAAATATGGAAACACCGTTGCCGATATTCTTACTTCTTATGAGCAGAAGCAGGAAAAGCTCGAACAGCTTGGCAATTATGAATTATATTTAGAACAGTTAAAGAAGCAGATTGAAGATAAGAAACAGCATATTCTGGAAATTTGTAAAATACTTTCCGGATTACGGAAGGAAGCAGCAGAACCGTTAAGCAGGAAGCTGAAGGCAGCAATGATTGATCTTAATTTTATCGATGTGCAGTTTGACATCGAGGTAACCTCCGATCCGGATCATTTTCATGCAGATGGATATGATAAGATTGAGTTCCTGATTTCCGTAAATCCGGGGGAAGCCATGCGGCCGATCTGGCAGGTGGCAAGCGGCGGTGAATTATCACGGATCATGCTTGCCTTTAAAACTGTATTTGCAGATAAAGAGGATACCGCAACCTTGATTTTTGATGAAATTGACACCGGAATCAGCGGTAAAACGGCATGGAAGGTTTCTGAAAAAATGGGACAGCTTTCCAGGGACAAACAGATCATCTGCATCACCCATCTGCCGCAGATTGCCGCCATGGCAGATACGCATTTTCTGATTGAAAAATCTGTAAAAGAAAACAGGACGGTCACCGATCTTACGAAGCTTTCCGAAGAAGGTTCTTTACGGGAGCTTGCACGTCTCTTAGGAAGTGAAGAGGTGAGTGAAGCTGCGATCTCCAATGCGAAGGAGATGAAGATAACAGCACAGAAGGCCAAAGAACAGACAACATAATTGGAAGGATTTGTCCGTGTAAAAATAGAATAACCGAACATACTAAGAAAGAACACATTTCATTTTGATGTGTTCTTTTAGTTTGCGCAGAACACTTAGTGAATCCGAGCCGGAGGCGAAGGATGAACTTAGTGAGAGCCAGTCCGGAACACTTAATGAATGCAAGTGAAACGCAGCATGAGTTTAGTGAGAGGGACAAGCAGGAGGCGATTTGGAACAATGCGAAGGAGGCACCTTATGCCGGACAATGATTTACAGATAGAAAACAGAATATACAGACTTCGGATCAGCAGATACCGGAGATTCCTCTTTCTGTTACTGGGAGCCGGAGTTCTGGCGGTATTGCTTACCGGTTATTTTTTGATCTGGAACCGGGTGCCGTCTACGATTATGATGAAAGCCGGAGTAGATCAGAAGCTGCAGTTGTATGTGCCGGTTTCGGGTGAGCTGTACAAGGAAGCGGTGGAGACAGGCGGAACCATTGGAAAACAGAAGAAATCAGAGGTGCAAGGAAGAAAAAGTCTGCAGATTGACCTTACGAAAACGGTGACATTAAAAGCAAAACAGGTGGACAGTTATCGTATGGATCTGAAGCTGTTTGGGGTAGTTCCTTTTAAGAATGTGAATGTTGAGGTGATTCCGGATGTGATGCTGAAGCCTGCGGGAATCCCGATCGGTATTTATGTGGAGACGAATGGAATTCTGGTGGTTGGCGTGGGAAGCTACGAGAACGAAACCGGGCAGCTGTGTGCACCTGCTAAAAATATTTTACAGGTTGGCGATTACATCCTTGAAATGAATGATGAAAAAGTGGAAAGCAAGGCGGAGCTGATTGATCGTGTGGCGCATTGTGAAGGGCAGCCGCTTGTTTTGAAAATCCGCAGGGGAGAAAATGAACTTCCGGTCCGCATCAGGCCGCAGGCCGACCAGGGCGGCGAATATAAGCTGGGCATCTGGGTAAGGGATAATGCACAGGGGGTCGGAACCATGACCTATGTGGATGAACAGGGACATTTTGGCGCTTTGGGACACGGAATTAATGATGTGGATACAAGTACGCTCATGGATCTGGGAGAAGGAAAGCTGTATCACACGGAGATTATCGGGATCACCAGAGGGAGCAGCGGAAGTCCGGGAGAACTGACCGGATTTATTGAATATGATGCCCGGAATGTCATGGGACGGATTTTGGAGAATACGGTACGGGGAATTTTCGGAGAATGTTCACCGGAAATTTTTATGGAAAATCCGAATGAATATATGGAGCTCTGCCTGAAACAGGACATTAAGAAAGGCCCGGCACAGATCATCTGCTCACTCGGAGGAGAGCTTAAACAATACGACATTGAAATTCTGGACATCAACCTTGAAAATGATAATGTAAATCGTGGAATTGTCCTGCAGGTAACCGATAAAGAACTCCTTTCTGCCACCGGAGGAATTGTCCAGGGGATGAGCGGAAGTCCGATCATCCAGGACGGAAAACTGGTTGGCGCAGTCACCCACGTACTTGTCCGCGATGCCGCGAAAGGATATGGAATCTTTATTGAGGAGATGCTGGAACATTAAATTAAAAAGCAGATTGGAAAATGTTCGTGTTAAAGATATAATGAGTATAAATAAACTAAGACATACTAAGGAGAAGTAAAATGCGATACCCGGAATTTTTGAAAGAACATGGAACCATCGGTTTTGTGGCACCTTCTTTTGGATGCGCCATTGAACCGTACCGTACCTGCTTTGACAGTGCCTTGCAGAAGTTTCACGATCGTGGATTTGCTACGGAGACTGGACCGAACTGTTACGAAGGAAGCGGTATCGGAATCAGCAATACTCCGCAGAAGTGCGCTGAAGAACTGGTGGAGTATTATGAGAAAAAGAGTAATGATATTCTGATTTCCTGCGGCGGCGGGGAATTGATGTGTACCATTCTGCCTTATATGGATTTTGAACGGGTGAGAAGGGCAGATCCCAAGTGGTATATGGGATATTCCGACAACACGAACTTTACCTTTTTATTGACAACGCTCTGTGATGTGGCTGCACTGTACGGACCCTGCGCGGCTTCTTTCGGTATGGAACCGTATCATGAAAGTCTGGAGGATGCCCTTGCCATTTTGCAGGGAAAGAAACAGGAGGTTCACAGTTATCCTCTTTGGGAAAAAGAGAAAAACAAGGATGAAGAACATCCCCTGCTCCCTTATCACTGTACGGAGCCTTCCGCTCTCCGTGGATACGATATTCCCGAAGTGAAGGGCATGGATCTTTCAGATCATGCTGGATCGGGAAGAAAAAGTATTATTTCACCAGAAAAAATATCAGATGAGAATTTGGCGCAAAAAAATGCAGTAATAGGAAAATATGAAGAAACCGATCACATCAGAATGAAAGGACGGCTCCTGGGAGGCTGTATGGACTGCCTTCAGAATCTGATCGGTACTCCATATGACAGGGTAAAGGCATTTAATGAAGCCTATGGGAAGGATGGGATCATCTGGTTCCTGGAATCCTGTGATCTCAATGTGTTTGATATCCGGCGAGCCATGTGGCAGATGGATCAGGCGGGCTGGTTTTCGAATACGGCCGGTTTTCTGATCGGACGCCCACTGTGCTACGGGGAAGAAATGATGGGTATGGATCAGTATCGTGCCATTTTATCCACCGCAGAAAAGTACAAGGTTCCGGTCATCATGGATGCGGATCTGGGGCACTTGCCGCCTGCCATGCCAATTGTGAACGGGGCACTGGCAGAAATTACCTATGAAGAAAAGCAGCTTTCTATCCGCTATGAATACAAATAACGAAGAAAACCGTGCGATAACTTACAGTTGCACTCAAAAATCCTGTTTCCTATAATGTTTTTATCGTGATTTGTCAGGGTTTGTGTGAACAGATGGAGAAATCCGTCAGGGAACTGCCTTAAAATGGAAAAAGGAGAATTTTATGCAGCAAATTGAGTTATCAGCAGGAAAAGACACGGAAAGTGTCTATCAGCTCATTGGGAGTCTGATGCAGAACAACAGAGAATTTCAGGTGGTCATTACCGTACCGTCCATAAGGGGAGAAGAGGAGAATACTCTGGATTTACAGAAAATCAATGCTGTTGCAGCACCGGAAGAGAAGAATTATGATTTAGAGCAGGATGTAACGGATATGATCCATGAGATCGGCGTTCCGGCACATATTAAGGGCTATCAGTATCTGCGTGAAGCCATTATGATGTCTGTGGAGGATTCAGAAATGATGGGTTCCATTACGAAGATTCTGTATCCTACCATTGCCAAAAAGTACCGGACAACAGCAAGTCGTGTGGAACGGGCCATCCGTCATGCAATTGAAGTGGCATGGAACCGGGGCAGAATGGAAACCCTGGATGACATGTTCGGATATACGATTAATACCGGGAAAGGAAAGCCGACGAATTCGGAGTTCATTGCACTCATTGCAGATAAAATCCGGCTGAAGTACCGTTGAAATATTTTATACTGTTCTGTTTTTTCTGAAATGCGACTGTGTTGGGAAGGCAACTCTGCGTGGAATGCGACGGTGAAAAATTGTGCTTTTATTGATGGTAAGGATGTTGTATAATTATTATTAATAATGGCTATTGGGAGGTTCGTGATGAAAAAAATTCTTTTTGTCGCATCAGAAGGTGTTCCATTTATTAAAACGGGTGGATTGGCAGATGTTGTCGGATCATTGCCGAAGTGCATTGATAAACAATACTTTGACGTACGTGTGATACTTCCGAAGTATACCTGCATGAAACAGGAAATGAAGGATAAGCTCACTTATGTCACCCATTTTTATATGGACTTTCATTGGAAAAACGAATATGTTGGAATACTTACCGCAGAAGTGGATGGTGTAAAGTACTATTTCATTGATAATGAAATGTATTTTGGAGGCTTTAAGCCGTATGGGGACAATGCCTTATATGAGATTGAGAAGTTTGCTTTTTTCTCCAAGGCAGCATTATCCATTCTGCCGATTATTGATTTTAAACCGGATCTGATTCACTGCCATGACTGGCAGACAGGTCTGATTCCGGTATACCTAAAGGAACGTTTCCAGGGAAATGATTTTTACCGGGGTATTAAAACGGTTATGACCATTCACAATCTGAAGTTCCAGGGGAAATGGAGCATTGATGAGGTGAAGGATATTACGGGACTTCCGGATTACTTCTTTACACCGGATAAGCTGGAATCCTACAAGGATGCGAACCTGTTAAAGGGCGGCATCGTATATGCGGATGCCATTACAACGGTCAGTGAGACCTATGCCGAAGAGATTAAGACGGAGTTCTATGGTGAACATCTGGATGGCCTGCTCCGTGCAAGAAGCAAGGATCTGCGCGGAATAGTAAACGGCATTGACTATGACGATTTCAATCCGGAAACGGATAAGAATATTCCATATCCTTATAATGCAGTGAACTTCCGCAAGGAAAAGGTAAAAAATAAGAGAGCACTTCAGGAAGAGCTTGGACTTGAAAAGGACGATAAGAAGATGATGATTGGTATTGTTTCACGGCTTACCGATCAGAAGGGCTTCGATCTGATTGCCTATGTTATGGATGAGCTCTGTCAGGATGAGGTGCAGATTGTGGTATTAGGTACCGGTGAAGAACGGTACGAGAACATGTTCCGTCACTTTGACTGGAAGTATAACAACAAGGTATCTGCGAATATTTATTATTCTGATCAGTTGTCCCATAAGATTTATGCAGCAGCGGATGCATTCTTAATGCCGTCCCTGTTTGAACCCTGTGGCTTAAGCCAGTTAATGAGTTTACGTTACGGAACCATTCCGATTGTGCGTGAGACAGGAGGACTTAAGGATACCGTAGAGCCGTATAATGAATACGAAAGCAGGGGAACAGGCTTTTCCTTTACGAATTATAATGCTCATGAGATGTTATCTGCCATCCGTTATGCAGAGAAGATCTATTACGATAAGAAGCGTGAGTGGAATAAGATGGTGGATCGCGCGATGGCAGCCGATTTCTCATGGCATGTATCTGCACAGAAGTATCAGGAGATGTACGACTGGCTGATTGGTTAGAGAGTTTTTTATGTTGTATAGAAGAAATGTAAACCATTCTTCAAAAACTGGTTGACAATTATCTTTTGCCATGCTATTCTGACAAAGGCTAAAAAATAGCCGGAAAGGTATGGTTTTATAAGATGACAAACAAATTTAAGACAATTGACATGGTTTACATTGCCGTATTTGCAGTACTGATTGCAATCTGTTCCTGGATTTCCATTCCGACAACAGTTCCCTTTACCCTTCAGACCTTTGCAGTATTTCTTGCAGTAGGTGTGCTCGGTGGTAAGCGCGGAAGTCTGTCCGTACTGATTTATATTCTGCTTGGTGCAGTCGGTATTCCGGTATTTGCCGGTTTCTCCGGTGGATTTGGAATTCTGCTTGGCCAGACCGGTGGGTATATTGTCGGCTTTTTATTTTCTGCATTATTAATGTGGCTGATGGAAGCGCTTCTTGGAAAGAAGACCTGGGTACTGGGATTATCCATGGTTCTTGGTCTGATTGTATGCTATGCGATCGGAACCGTATGGTTTATGGTGGTTTATGCCAGAAATTCCGGAGCAGTAGGGCTTGCAACAGTACTTGGCTGGTGTGTCATTCCTTTTATTATTCCGGATCTGATTAAGATTGTACTGGCACTTGCTTTAAGCAAGAGACTTGGTAAGGCGCTGAAGCTGAATGAGAACTAAGAGGAAGGAACCTGAAATAGTACACCGCATCCGGCCCCATCATGGAATGTGCCTTTATTTCTTCGAAGGGAAGGGGTATAGCAGCACCTTTTCCGAACATATGGCGCAGGTGAAGGAAGAACTTCTTCAAAATAATGGAGAAGCTTTGCTGGAGCTGGTAACCCGGACCGATGACATCTGCAGTGCCTGTCCTCACAACCTGAACGGGAACTGTGAGACCTATGGAAAGGTGAACGCTTATGATGCCGGTGTGTTGGCATATTGTGGTCTGGAAAGTGGTCAGAAGCTGTCATTCCATGAATTGGAGGCTTTGGTGGAAACAAGAATCCTGCATGCAGGACACGGCAGAGAAATCTGCGGGGACTGTGAATGGAGCAGCATCTGTCATAAAGGATGAACAGGAAGAATAAAGTGATACGGTCAGGGAGGCGGAAGTAGTGATCCGCCCCCTGTTTTTGCTTTGTAATGAGGATGTTACACTTCACACAGCAGCCAGACACTTGCTGTCAGGCTGCGTAAGAACATGATTTGAGTAGAGCACTTAGCGAGGTTATTTCGAGCTTAGTGCGAACCATACAAGTTCACTTGGCAAACCGAAGGTGAGTCTAGTGAAGCTTGTTCAGGAGTGAGCAGGCTCCTTTTGCGAAGCAAAACTTCAAATGAGCCTGCGAATCGTTACTGGAACGAGGTACGAGTGAACAGTAATATGAGGATTGCTGTGCAATAAAACAGGTTGACGGTTTGTTCCCTGAAACGTATAATAAACTTGTAATTTTTGGGAGCGTTAAACGAATGCCGAATAACAAGAAAAAAGATGGACTGATTATGCAGGCGGGGATTCTGGCCGTAGCCGGAATCATTGTCCGTATCATCGGGCTTTTGTATAACACACCTTTAACGAATATTATCGGAGATGAAGGATTTGGATACTACAGCAATGCCTATACGGCATACAGTATCGTCCTTCTGATTTCTTCCTATAGTATTCCGTCAGCCGTATCGAAGGTCATCGCACAGAAGCTCGCCAAAAGAGAATATCGGAATGCACACCGGATTTTTCAGTGTGCATTGATTTATGTGCTGGTAGTCGGTGGAATTGCCAGCTTATTTGTGTTTTTCTTTGCATCATATATGGTAGACCTCGGGGGCTCGGTACTGCCTCTCCGGATTCTGGCACCAACCATATTCTTCAGCGGTATCCTTGGCGTATTCCGCGGATATTTCCAGGCACACAAATCCATGGTTCAGACCTCCGTTTCGCAGATTTTGGAGCAGATTGTGAATGCCGGAGTCAGTGTCCTGATGGCATATCTCCTTGTCCGGATGGTAAAGGGAGAGAGTGAAACCACACAGGCTTCCTTCGGCGCTGCAGGAGGCACGATTGGTACGGGGGCAGGTGTCGTTTTCGCTTTACTTTTTATGATGGGCGTGTATGCGCTCAATAAGGGTATGATCCATCGGCAGATTGACCGGGATAAGACGATTCATGAGGATTCCCGTAAAGAAATTTTCAAGATGATTATTATGGTGGTGACACCGTTTATCTTAAGTACAGCAATTTATAATATCAATACCTTCCTGGATCAGAAGATTTACCAGATGATTTCCCTTACAATCCAGCAGAAGACAGAAGCAGCAGTATCCTTTGATTTAAGTGCAATGGCGAAGGCTACGAAGCTTGCCAATATTCCGATTGCGCTTGCAAGTGCGATGGCTACGGCACTGATCCCCGGTATTTCCAGTGACTTTGCACGTGGAGATCTTGAGGGCGCAAAGAGTAAGGTGTCACGTTCCGTAAAGGTAACGATGTTTATTTCCATTCCGGCAGCCGTGGGAATGGGAGTGCTCAGCCGGCCCTGTGTGCAGGTGATTTTTCACCAGAAGGCATCCCTGGATATTTCTGCAGCCATGCTTGCCGTATTAGCAGTTACAATTATGTTATACGGATTATCCACCCTTACCCAGGCAGTTTTGCAGTCGATCGGTAAGATGAATACACCGATCATCAATGCATTGCTTGCATTGATCATTCATGCGGTCATCATGGTGCTTGGCATGGTTTATCTTGTGCCTGAATGGGGATTGTACTGCTATGCAGGTTCCAGTGTTATTTATGCATTCCTCCTATGTATCTTTAATGGAATTTCCGTGCGTAAGCATTTGAAATATAAGCAGGAAGTAGACCGTACCTTTATCCGGCCGATCCTTTGCTCCGTTTTAATGGGAGCAGTGGCTTACGGAACCTACTTCGGACTCTATCAGCTGCTCCCCATTAACCTGGTGTGTCTGGCTGTTGCAATCGGGCTGGCCTGTGCGGTATATTTTGTGCTGGTGATCCGGTGGAGAGCCATTACGGAAGAGGAGATGAAGGGCCTGCCCAAGGGAACACTTCTTATTAAAATTGCGAAGAAGACCCACCTGTTAAAACCGGAAGCGCCTGTTGATTCATTGGCTAATGCAAAGCCCGGAAAAATACGGGCAAAGAAATCAACAAAGAAATCGAAGACATCAGCAGAATGCGCCAAAGCACAAAACAGTAAAATACAAAACAGTAAAATACAAAATAGTAAAATACAGGGAGAAAAAGAATACAGAAAGAATAACAAAGTGCCGGAAGCAACGCTCCCGACACCGGAGGATGAGGGTTACTGGCTGGACGATTAAGAATATTCCGCATGATTCTGCGAGTGACGAAACTGATTCATTCATCCACCAGAGTCAGTCTGGAAATATCTGCATCAATCAACATTGAATAATTGGTATAATATACTACAAAGCCTGGTTTCGCACCACCGGGCTTTTTTACGTTTTTTTTCTGGAGGTAGTCAACCTCAATTTTGGACTGACCCTTTGCCTTGGAATAAAAGGCAGCAAGGCGGGCGGCATCTTCATAGGTGGCATCGGTGAGCTCCCGTCCTTCGCATTTTACAATGACGTGGGAGCCTGGTCTGCCCTTCGCATGGAACCACCAGTCATTGCCGGTTGCAAACTGGAAGGTCAGTTCATCGTTCTGGAAATTGTTTTTGCCAACATAAATATGGAAGCCGTCCGGATTGACATAGTGAAGCGGATGGCTCTTGAAGCGGGCTTTTTTCGCATTCCCTTTCCGACGGATATAACCGCTTTCCATCATTTCTTCCCTGATCTGTGCAAGGTCATCCTCAGATTGTGCAATATCGAGCGCATTCTGGATGGATTCCAGATGATCAATCTCGTCCCTGACTTCGACCGTAAGCTTGGAGAGTGCTTCGCAGGTACGTTTCAGTTTCCCGTATTTATCAAAATATTTCTTACTGTTTTCAATCGGTGTAAGCTGCGGATCAAGCGGAATCGTGATCATTTCATTGGTATAGTAATTTAACGCTTCCATGGACCTGCTTCCGGGGGCAACGTGATAACCATAGGTGTTGATCAGTTCACCATAAACCTTATATTTGTCTTTCTTTTCGGTATCCTTCATCTGGTGAAGCTGCAGATCATATTTCTTAACATCACGCTCTAAAATGGTCTGCACGATCTTACGCAGATCCACGGAACGCTGGCGGATCCTGGTGTAAGTGTTTTTCTCCGCATAATAATGCTCTAACAGTTCGTTGATGGAGGAAAAGGAGGTACATTCTTCCTTCGGGTAGCTTAAAAGCGGCAGAGCGGAAAATTCCACCGGTCTGCCGTTTTCATAGACAATAACCGGTGCAAAATCGGTATCCTTAATGCGCTGCATGGATGCGGAAAAGGCATCATATAACCGGGTGAGTGCATTTTGCCCTTCGGAAGAAGCAGTGAAGTATTCGGTAGGAAGATCTCCGTCCACACCGGCTTCATAGCATAATTCCTGTGCAAAGAACGGAGAGAGTCCCGTGAAGTTACAATAAATTGCTTTATGGGCAGGAAGCGCCTTTGACAGGAAACGTTTACAAAAAGTTTCCTTTGTAACAGTAAGAGGATCGGCCTTGTCCTGCGTCTCCGGAATGAAATAATCGCGTCCCGGAAGAACCTCGCGGACAGAACTGACCATACCGGAAATATGCTTGATGCTGTCGATGATTTTATTTTCTTCATTCACGAAGATGATGTTGCTGTGCTTTCCCATCAGCTCAATAATCAGACGTTTGTGACAAAGGTCGCCCATGTCGTTGTAATGCTCTATATGAAGCTCAATAATACGTTCTAAGCCCGGCTGGGTGATTCCGGTAATCCTGCCATTTTGTAAATGCTTGCGCAAAAGCATGGTAAAGCTCGGGGCAGTCATCGGGCTTGGTTTGTTCTGACTGGTAAAATAAGTAAGCGGAAGGGAAGCGTCAGCAGAAAGCAAAAGGCGTTTCTGTCCTCCGTCTGTGGTCTTTAAGGTGATGATCAGCTCGTCACTTTCAGGCTGTGCAATTTTATAGATCCGGCTGTTTAACAGATCTTTTTTTAATTCTGCTGCAACGGCAGCAACGGTAATTCCATCAAATGCCATGTTGTACTCCTGTGTTTTTAGGTTTCGGTGATAATAAATCCGAATAGTTGTGTGGTTGTAAGTGTTCAGTACCGACACAGTTACGTGTGATTTAAAATAAAGGCCGCAGTATTTCCCGGCTCGTTAGAGTATAGCATATTCAGGGAAGATCTTAAAGTGGTTTTATTGAGAAAGCCTTGACGGAAAGCACACGTTCACCTATAATATTTAGGTGTGTATTGGACGTTACGAAAGAAGGGAAAAACCATGATTAAGAGCATGACCGGTTTCGGCAGATGCGAGGTTCAGGAAGCGGACCGTAAGATTACGGTTGAGATGAAGTCCGTGAATCACCGTTATCTGGATGTAAACATTAAGATGCCCAAGAAGCTTAATTTCTTCGAGGCAGCAATGCGCAATGAGTTAAAGAATTATATCCAGCGCGGCAAGGTGGACATTTTTATCACCTATGAAGATTACACGGAGTCCAATGTCTGCGTCAAGTACAATAAGGAGCTTGCAGCAGAATACCTGAAATACCTGAATCAGATGTCAGAGGAATTCGGTCTTGACAATGATATTCGTGTATCCGCATTATCCAGATATCCGGAAATCTTTACCATGGAAGAACAGACCATTGATGAGGAAGCATTGTGGCAGTTGCTTGACCGTGCCATTAAGGGGGCGGCGGAAGGCTTCGTAGAAACCAGAATCAAAGAGGGTGAGAACCTGAAAAATGATCTGTGCGAGAAGCTTGACGGCATGCTTGCCCATGTGGACTTTATCACAGAACGGTCTCCCGAAATTATTGCAGAGTATAAGCAGAAGCTGACTGATAAGGTGAAGGAACTGTTAGAAGATACCAAGATTGACGAAAGCCGCCTGCTCATGGAGGTTACTATTTTTGCAGATAAGGTGTGCGTGGATGAAGAACTGGTGCGCTTAAGAAGCCATATTGAGGCAACGAAGGATGCCCTTATAAAAGGGGGAAGCATCGGACGGAAACTTGATTTTATTGCACAGGAAATGAACCGTGAGGCGAACACCATTTTGTCCAAATCAAGTGATCTTGAGATTTCTAACCGCGCGATTGAATTAAAGACTGAAATTGAGAAGGTGCGCGAGCAGATTCAGAATATTGAGTAAGAGGTGTCCTTTGAACAGTTTGATTCATATTGGATTTGGGAATATTGTGAATGCAGGCAAGATCATAGCAGTGGTAAGTCCGGATTCCGCACCGGTGAAGCGTATGGTGCAGAAGGCGAGGGAACTTGGAACGGCAATTGATGCCACGCAGGGACGTAAAACAAAATCCGTTCTCGTAATGGAAAACAGCCAGCTTGTTTTATCCGCGCTGCTGCCGGAAACCATTGCACAGAGAGCGCAGGCAGAAAGCAGAGATGATGATGAAGCGTAAAGGAATACTGATTGTAGTATCCGGCTTTTCAGGTGCTGGTAAGGGAACTCTGATGAAGAAGCTTATGGAAGATTACGACAATTATGCATTGTCGATTTCCATGACGACCAGAACTCCCCGCCCCGGTGAAGTGGATGGCCGTGAGTACTTTTTCGTAACCAGGGAACAGTTTGAAGAGAAAATAGGGCAGGATGGTCTGATTGAATATGCCAATTACTGCGGAAATTATTACGGAACGCCGAGAGCCTATGTAGAGCAGCAGTTAGAAGCAGGTAAGGATGTCGTCCTTGAAATTGAAATTCAGGGTGCCTTAAAGATAAAAGAAAAATTCCCGACAGCATTGCTGTTATTTGTTATGCCGCCCAGTGCGGAGGAACTGCGCAGGAGGCTTACCGGAAGAGGAACCGAGACGCAGGAGATTATTGACCAGCGGATGCACCGTGCCATTGAAGAAGCACAGGGAATAGAGCAGTATGATTATATTGTGATCAATGATCAGCTGGAGGAGTGTGTGAAGGAGCTGCATGCCCTGATTGGCGCAGCACATAATACCCCTTCCAGAAATGAGGAGTTTATTAATAATATGAGAGAAGAACTGAAGACGATTTAGTCTTTGGCGAAAGGAGAAATGATATGTTACATCCATCTTATTCTGATTTGATGAACGTAGTAAACAGCAACGTGGAAGAAGGTGAAGAGCCTGTTGTAAACAGCAGATATTCCATCGTAATGGCTACCGCAAAGAGAGCAAGACAGATCATTGGGGGCAAGAAAGCACTGGTGAATGTTAAGGGTGCGAAGCCGTTGTCGATTGCCGTTGAAGAACTGAATCAGGGCAAAATAAAGATCCTTACCGAAGAGGAGGCAAATGCCCTGGGAACCGATACCGAACAGGAACAGGAGCAATAGAAATACGGACGCTGTCAGAGAAGCCTGGCGGCGTCATTTACTATGTTGATGAATAATAATAAAGGATATTCGTTTATATGAAGGTTTTATTTATATCCCTTGGCTGTGACAAGAATCTGGTGGACTCTGAGGTTATGCTTGGCCTGCTTTCCAGGCACGGATATGAGTTTACAGACGATGAAGAGGAAGCGGAAGCAGTTGTTATCAATACCTGCTGCTTTATCAGCGATGCCAAGGAAGAAAGTGTCAATACGATCCTTGATATGGCAGAAAGAAGAAAGAACGGACAGCTGCAGGCTCTTTTGGTAACCGGCTGTCTGGCGCAGCGTTATTCTGAGGAAATGCAGGTGGAGATCCCGGAGGTCGATGCGGTTCTTGGAACAACAGCCATTGATGCGATTGCTGATGCACTTGATGAAGTGCTTAAGGGACAGCAGCATAATTATATCGAGGATATTAACAAGGCTCCGCAGGGAGGAAGACACCGTGTGGTAACAACAGGCGGATATTATGCCTATCTGAAAATTGCGGAAGGCTGTGACAAGCATTGTACCTACTGTATTATTCCGAAGGTGCGTGGGGACTACCGCAGCGTACCGATGGAGCAGCTGCTTAAGGAAGCGAAGGAGCTTGCAGAGGGCGGTGTGAAGGAATTGATTCTGGTTGCCCAGGAGACGACCCTTTACGGAAAGGATCTGTATGGCGAGAAATCCCTGCCACGCCTTTTGAGAGAGCTTTGTAAGATTGAGGGCATTCACTGGATCCGTCTTCTTTACTGTTACCCGGAAGAAATCACGGATGAGCTGATCAGAGTCATTAAGGAAGAAGAAAAGATCTGTCACTATCTGGATATTCCGGTACAGAGCGGCTGTGATGAAATTCTTCGCAGAATGGGGCGCTGGACCAATACCGCACAGATCCGTACCCTGGTTCAAAAGCTGCGCAGGGAGATTCCGGATATCTGCTTAAGAACGACCTTTATTGCAGGATTCCCGGGTGAGACAGATGAAAACCATGAAGAGACCATGTGCTTCATTAACGAGATGGAATTTGACCGGCTTGGAGTTTTTCCTTATTCCCCGGAAGAGGATACTGCCGCAGCCGAAATGGAGAACCAGGTGCCGGAGGAGATCAAGAATGCACGCCGGGATGAGATTATGGAGCTGCAACAGGAAATTGCTTTTGAACAGGCGGAAAACATGGTTGGTAAAACGGTGGAGGCCATGATTGAAGGAAGTGTTCCGGAAGAAGGAATTTATGTGGCAAGAACCTATAAGGATGCACCGAACGTAGACGGATTCCTGTTTTTGCAGGCAGACGGCGCAGGCTCGCTGATGAGCGGTGACTTTGTACGTGCAAAGATTACAGGTTCCAATGAATATGATTTGATAGGAGAGATAACAGAATGAATTTACCCAACAAATTAACTATTTTCAGAGTGATTCTGATCCCGTTTTTTATTGTGTTTTTGTTAGTTCCCGATATGCCGTTTCTGCCTTCTGCAGAATGGGGCGAATGGATCGCACTTGCGATCTTTGTCGTAGCATCCCTGACTGATATGCTCGATGGCAAAATTGCCAGAAAGTATAACCTTATTACGGACTTCGGTAAGTTCATGGATCCGCTTGCAGATAAGCTTCTGGTATGCTCTGCACTGATTGCATTGATTGAGCTTGGAAGAATTCCGGCGTGGATGGTTATTGTAATTATAGCAAGGGAATTCACCATCAGCGGATTCCGACTTGTTGCAGCAGATAAGGGTGTTGTTATTGCAGCAAGCTATTGGGGCAAGTTTAAGACCGTGTTCCAGATGGTTGCGGTCTGCCTTCTGATTGTGGATATTCCGGTACTGCATATCCTGACACAGCTCATTTTGTGGATTGCAGTTATTCTCACAATCGTTTCCCTCATTGATTATCTGATAAAGAATAAAGATGTAATGAAGGATATTAAGTAATCATCCGCTAGAAAGATGGGGTACAGACAGTAACAGTTCGGGACTTTTGCAAAGGAAACTATTGCGAAAGTCCTTTTTATTCGATATACTGTACTCATATGTAGATTCACTGTCATTCCAGACAGTAAAGATTCATGTTTCTGCTTTGCAAATCCGGCATGTTCGCCAATTTATCCAAAGCAAATGATCATTAGAAAGGGGAGATGCCGTTGAGGGAGTTTTATGGGACTATAAAAGATGTATGATAGATCTGTAAATAGAATTGAAAATCATTCAAACAATCCATTGACAAAACCGAACATTTGTTTTATCCTGTAAAAGAACAAACGTTCTGAAAGCGATGGAAGCTTAATTAAAGGAGACAGATTCATGGAAAGAGAAGAGAAGTTAAAAGCACTTGATGCGGCATTAGGACAGATTGAGAAGCAGTTTGGTAAGGGCGCAGTAATGAAATTAGGCGATCCTTCTGCACAGATGAACGTTGAGACGATCCCGACAGGATCGCTAAGCCTTGATATTGCACTTGGTTTAGGTGGAATCCCGAAGGGAAGAATTATAGAGATTTATGGACCGGAATCCAGTGGTAAGACAACCGTTACCCTGCATATGATTGCGGAAGTACAAAAGCGCGGCGGAATTGCCGGGTTTATTGATGCGGAGCATGCCCTAGACCCGGTATATGCGAAGAACATCGGGGTGGATGTGGATAATCTTTACATTTCACAGCCGGATAACGGAGAACAGGCATTGGAGATTACCGAGACAATGGTCCGTTCCGGCGCAATTGACATTGTTGTTGTGGATTCGGTTGCAGCTCTTGTACCGAAGGCGGAGATTGACGGTGATATGGGAGATTCCCATGTGGGTCTGCAGGCGAGACTCATGTCCCAGGCATTACGAAAGCTGACGGCAGTTATCAGCAAGTCGAACTGTACGGTTATCTTCATTAACCAGTTACGTGAGAAGGTCGGCGTGATGTTTGGCAGTCCGGAGACAACAACCGGTGGACGTGCACTGAAGTTCTATTCTTCTGTAAGGCTGGATGTGCGTAGAATTGAAGCCTTGAAGCAGAGCGGTGAGACGATTGGTAACCGTACCAGGGTGAAGGTTGTTAAGAATAAGATTGCACCTCCGTTTAAGGAAGCTGAATTTGATATTATCTTTGGAGAAGGAATCTCCACCGTTGGGGATATCCTCGATCTGGCGGCTGATGCCGGCATCGTAAATAAGAGTGGTGCATGGTATGCCTATGAAGGAAACAAGATTGGACAGGGAAGAGAGAACACCAAGCAGTATCTGAAGGAACATACCGAAATGCTTCAGGAGATCGAACAGAAGGTTCGTGCACATTACGGCTTACAGGATGCGAAAGATGACAGTAACAAAGATTGAAGAAGTAACGAAAGCCAAGTGCAGAATTGAAATTGACCAGGAGTTCGCCTTTGTTTTATACAAAGGCGAATTGCGTATGTACCATATCCGGGAAGGCGAAGAATTAGATCCTGCCATATACGAAGAGATTGTGGGAAAACTCCTTCCGAAGCGTGCAACCATGCGGGCTATGAATCTGTTAAAGAGCAGACCCTATACGGAATACCAGCTTCGGCAGAAGCTTTCTATGGGAGGCTATCCACAGGATGCACAGGAAGAAGCCATTTCCTATGTGAAGAGCTATCACTATATAGATGACAGGCAGTATGCGATGGATTATATTGAGTATCATCAGGAAAGCAAGACGAAACAGAAGCTGTTACAGTCTTTAATGAGTAAGGGACTCTCAAAGGAGCTGATTTTAGAATGCTTTGATGAAATCGTGGGAGATCGGAAGAAAGAACTCGAAGAGGAGCAGATTTTAAAAATTTTGCGAAAGAAAAATTATGATCCGGAACAGTGGACATTTGAGGAAAAACAGCGGCTTATGGCGTCTTTGTACAGAAAAGGGTTTTCTTCAGAATTAATTCATGTGCACTTTTACTTGACATAACTACGAATAACGTATAGAATTTAAGTGTTGTAATTTGCTTTTAGAATGTCTTTTCCATACACATTCTATATAGATAATAGTACAATGAAAATTAAATAAGGAGGTGCTCCTGTAAATGCAGTCAGTTATTGCAGCGATTGTAACGCTGGTGATCGTGGCTCCGCTTACATGGGTTTTTGCTACGTTATATCACAAGAAGGTATCCGCAGCAAAGATCGGTAATGCAGAGGACAAGGCACGAGAGATCATCGACGAAGCTTTGAAGACTGCTGAAACCAAGAAGCGTGAATCTTTACTTGAGGTAAAGGAAGAGTCCATTCGTACGAAGAATGAACTGGACAAGGAAATCAAGGAGAGACGTGCAGAAGCGCAGAGATATGAGCGCAGGGTTCAGCAAAAGGAAGAGAACATCGATAAGAAATCAGATGCAATCGAGAAAAAGGAAGCAAGTCTGGTTGCCAGAGAAGAAGAACTGGCAAAGCAGCGCGAAGAAATTTCCAAGCTTAACGAGCAGAGATTACAGGAACTCGAACGAATCTCAGGTTTAACCTCCGAACAGGCAAAAGAGTACTTATTAAAAATTGTTGAAGATGAAGTGAAACATGAATCGGCCGTAATGATCAAGGAAATGGAGAATCGGGCCAAAGAAGAAGCGGATAAGAAGGCGAAGGAGTATGTGGTAAATGCTATCCAGAAATGTGCAGCAGATCATGTATCTGAAACAACCATCTCCGTTGTCCAGCTCCCGAATGATGAAATGAAGGGAAGAATTATTGGTCGAGAGGGACGTAACATCCGAACTCTGGAGACCATGACCGGTGTGGATTTAATTATCGACGATACACCGGAAGCTGTTGTCTTATCCGGTTTCGACCCGATCCGACGGGAAGTTGCAAGAATTGCGCTTGAAAAACTGATTGTGGATGGACGTATTCATCCGGCCAGAATCGAAGAAATGGTTGAAAAGGCGCAAAAAGAAGTAGAAGTGATGATGAAAGAGGAAGGTGAACAGGCAACCTTAGAGGTTGGCGTTCATGGTATTCATCCGGAGCTTGTACGCTTACTTGGTAAGATGAAGTTCAGAACAAGCTATGGACAGAATGCGTTAAAGCATTCCATCGAAGTGGCTCAGTTATCCGGTCTGTTAGCTTCAGAGCTTGGACTTGATATCCGTCTTGCGAAGAGAGCAGGTCTTCTCCATGATATCGGTAAAGCCGTGGATCATGAAATGGAAGGCTCCCATATTCAGCTGGGTTCTGAATTATGCAGAAAGTACAAGGAATCACCGGTTGTTATTAATGCTGTAGAATCCCACCATGGAGATGTAGAGCCTCAGTCATTAATTGCCTGTATTGTACAGGCAGCGGATACGATTTCGGCTGCAAGACCGGGTGCCCGTCGTGAGACACTGGAAACATATACGACAAGATTGAAACAATTAGAAGAAATCACCAACAATTTTAAGGGAGTAGATAAATCTTTTGCTATTCAGGCAGGTAGAGAGATTCGTGTAATGGTAGTTCCGGAACAGATTTCTGATACAGACATGGTTCTGTTAGCCAGAGATATTTCCAAGCAGATTGAAGCAGAACTGGAATATCCGGGTCAGATCAAGGTCAATGTAATCAGAGAGTCCAGAGTAATAGACTACGCGAAGTAAGTACAACGGCAGAATTCAGAAATGGATTCTGTCGTTTTTTTTATAAGGCAGGTAGTGGTAAGAATTCAACCATGCCCATTCATAAGTTGCCGGATAGTACAAATCGGCTAATAATTTCAGTTATTTCCGGCAACTTATTTCATGTGGGGCGTTCGCCCTATAGAAATAATTGCGCAATCTGTCCTTTGTGAGCAAGCTCCCACGGACAAATTGTACAATCATTTCTGCATGGCTGAACTGTTACAGAAAATCCTCTTGAATATTGGGGAAACATATAGTAAAATATTTGAGGTTGCATTGTATACAATTATCCAACGATACGACAACGGAAGGAGAATATTATGAAGTCTTATAAGGAACTCAGCATCGCAGAATTAAAAGAACTGCAGGGAGAACTGAACAAGGAATATGAAGAGGCTAAGGCTAAGGGGCTGAAACTGAATATGGCAAGAGGTCTTCCCAGTGCAGAGCAGCTTGATATGGAGGCTGACTTTTTTAATACCCTTTCCCCGGAATCTGATTTCAAGTCAGAAGCAGGGATTGATTGCAGAAACTATGGAGAACTGGTTGGTATCCATGAAGCCAGAGAGCTAATGGCTGATATGATGGAAATATCTCCGGAAGAAGTCATCGTATTTGGAAATTCAAGTCTGAATGTAATGTATGATACGGTGGCACGTTCCATGATTCTTGGTGTCTGTGGAGCAACGCCCTGGTGTAAACTGGATAAAGTAAAATTTTTGTGCCCGGTACCCGGATATGACCGCCACTTTGCAATTACCGAGCAGTTTGGAATTGAAATGATCAATATTCCGATGAGAGCAGATGGTCCGGATATGGATCTTGTGGAGCAGTATGTAAATAATGATCCTGCTGTGAAAGGAATCTGGTGTGTACCGAAGTATTCCAATCCTCAGGGGATTACCTATTCAGATGAAGTCGTAAAGCGTTTTGCTGCATTGAAGCCTGCAGCAGAAGATTTCCGTATCTTCTGGGACAATGCCTATACTATCCATCATCTTTATGATGACAAGCAGGATCAGTTATTGGAGATTCTGGATGAATGTAAGAAAGCCGGTAATCCGGATATGGTATACAAGTTCTGTTCTACCTCCAAGGTAACCTTCCCGGGAAGCGGTATTGCAGCCCTTGGTACTTCAGAAAAGAACCTGGAATATATTAAGAGCGTAATTACCATTCAGACCATCGGGCATGACAAATTAAACCAGCTTCGTCATGTACGTTACTTTAAGAATATTGACGGCATGAAGGAACATATGAGAAAGCATGCAGCCATCATCCGGCCGAAGTTTGAATATCTGATCGGAGCGCTGGATAAAGAACTGGGCGGTCTTGAAATTGGCGAATGGACAAGACCCATTGGTGGATACTTTGTATCCTTTGATTCACTGGATGGCTGTGCGAAGGAAATTGTTGCAAAATGTAAGGAAGCAGGAGTCGTACTTACCGGTGCAGGTTCTGCTTATCCCTATAAAAAGGATCCGGATGACAGGAATATCCGTCTGGCACCGACCTTCCCTCCGCTAGAGGATTTAAAGAAAGCGGCAGAGGTATTCATTCTCTGTGTGAAGCTTGTCAGTGTAAATAAGCTTTTAAGCGATAAAGAAGCATAAAACGTAACTATTCAGTACAGGTCGAAGCATTTACTGCCAAGACCGTAAGAAAATGATTCAGTAATGCAAAATCCCATCGGCGAAGCCGATTTGGAATGGATTTTGCATCGTAACTGTGAAGGTACTGAACAGTTACCATAAAACATAAATAGAGTAGTCTGAGCAGGAGTTTATTATGGAAGAAATTAAGCGGATCTCCAGAGATCTGGTTGCGCATGGAGCCATTATTGATTATTATCAGGATACGATGCAGATTCCGAACGGACATGTTGCCAGGTGGGACTTCATCAAGCATAAAGGAGCCGCAGCGGTAGTACCTGTGGACGATCAGGGACGGATTATCATGGTTCGTCAGTATCGGAATGCATTGGAGCGTTATACCCTGGAAATTCCTGCAGGCGGACTGCAGACGGCAGAAGAACCGACCAGGGATGCGGCAGCACGGGAGCTGCAGGAAGAGACCGGATACTATTCTGATGATCTTGAATTGCTGCTTTCGATTTATACGACGGTGGCGTTCTGCAATGAGAAGATTGACATTTATCTGGCAAAGAATTTAAAGCCGGGAAGACAGCATCTGGACGAGGATGAGTATGTGCAGTATGAGGCTTATCCTGTAGAAGAATTGATGAATAAGATCTTCCGGTGCGAAATTCAGGACTCGAAGACGGTGGCCGCCATTCTTGCCTATAACGAATACAGGAGAAAACAGGAACACAATTAACAGGATGACAACTTAACGCATACCACCTCTTTTACTTTCATATACATGGAAGGACAAGGAGGGTGGCAATGCGTAAATATCGGCTTTTATTTATTGGATCATTACTTTTGGGAATTATGGTGATCGTGCTTACGGGCAGCCGCTTTTGGTTTGAGGATGGACTTCTTGGTTCGGAAACCCTCGAACGGCTACGCAGCATGGACATTCATGGTTCTCATTTTTTTATGTACCTTCTGGTGCGTCATCTGGCCGTTACAGGGGTTTTACTCCTTTTGTCCAATACAATGTATGGACGGTTTGCAGTGAAATGCTTTATTCTCTGGCAGGGAGTGCTATTTGGCATGTATGCAGCGGCAGCCTGCATGCAGTATCAGCTTCGTGGCGCCTTATTCGTTTCAGGAAGCCTGTTTCCACATCAGTTCGTGCTGATTCCGTCTTATGTGCTGCTGATTTACTGGTGTCTGAATGAGCAGTATATCCGGAGAAGAAAGCCGTGGCTTGTTTTGTGGATTTTTACCGGGATTGCCTTGGGATGTCTGCTTGAAAGTTATGTAAACCCAATTCTGATAAAAGATATTTTACAATTCTTTTAGAAGAGAATTTTTACAAGATGTAGTATTAACATAATTTCCCTTTTCCGATATGTGGTATTTTTTATGGTAAACCGGACGAAAACGCCGTAAAATGGGCAAAAATACATTTGCTTTTCTGAATAAATGTGCTTATAATGAAAATCACATGATGTTTATGTAAACGAAATTATTCATCGAGGGGTTACCATTTTGGCAGTTGAAGATCAGATTCAGGCATTCATAGATTATTTACATAATGTGAAGCATACCTCTGAGAATACAGAGCTTTCCTATCACCGTGATCTCAACAAGGTGAAGGCTTATCTGGAGGAGCAGGGCATTACCGACATTAAGAAGGTGACGAGTACGACACTCAATTCCTATGTCCTTTATATGGAGAAGAATAAGTTCTCGGCAGCAACCATTTCCAGAAATATTGCATCCCTAAAGGCATTCTATCACTATCTCTATCGTGATGGTATAGTAAGTGAGGATGCAGCAGAGCAGCTTCGTGCACCGAAAATTGAGAAGAAGATGCCGGAGATTCTTTCTATGGATGAGGTAGTACGCCTCTTAGAGCAGCCCTCCGGGGATACTCCGAAGGAAATCCGTGATAAAGCGATGCTAGAGCTTTTGTATGCCACGGGGATCCGTGTGACAGAGCTGATTACCTTAAAGACTGCAGATGTGAATCTGCAGATGGGCTTTATTATCTGTAAGGATTCAAATAAGGAGCGTGTGATTCCTTTTGGTAATGCGGCGAAGATTGCACTCATCCGTTATCTGGAGGGCACGAGAGCCGCAATGATCAGTGATCCGGACTCGGAATACCTGTTTGCCAACTGCTCCGGTCAGCCGATGAGCCGTCAGGGCTTCTGGAAACTGATTAAGTATTATGCGAAGAAGGCAGGGATTGTAGAGGACATCACCCCACATACCCTGCGCCATTCCTTTGCCGCACACCTTGTTGAGAATGGGGCGGATCTGCGCAGTGTACAGGAAATGCTGGGACATTCGGATATTTCAACGACACAGATTTATGCACAGATGAATCACAGCCGGATCAAAGAGGTTTATGCAAAGGCACATCCGAGGCATTAAAGCACACTTAAAAATGGACCACCGGATCATTTCATGGAAATGAAAAAGGAGCTTCCCCATCATTCGATGCAGGAGAGCTCCTTTTTGAATTTAGTGTATCTATTAAGAACTATTCAGAATAGTTACAGACAGCAGGTATCTGCAATGTCATAAATGAGTCTTCTGGAGTCTTCCCATCCGAGGCAGGGATCGGTAATGGATTTTCCATAAATGCCTTCGCCGATCTTCTGACAGCCTGCTTCAATATAGCTTTCAATCATGACACCCTTTACCAGCTTATGAATATCAGGACTTAATTTACGGCTGTGCATAACTTCCTTTACGATACGGATCTGCTGCTCAAATTTTTTACCGGAGTTATTATGATTGGTATCAATAATGGCTGCCGGGTTTTTGAGGTCACGGGCCTCATAGAGGTTCAGTAAGAGATTTAAGTCCTCGTAGTGGTAGTTCGGGGTGCTTTCTCCATGCTTGTTGGTTGCACCACGCAGAACGGTATGTGCAAGCTCATTACCGTTGGTCTTCACTTCATAGCCGCGATAGATGAAAGAGTGGGGGTGCTGGGAAGCATATACGGAATTGAGCATGACGGTCAGGTTTCCGCTTGTCGGATTCTTCATTCCGGCAGGAATATCAAATCCACTTACGACGATACGGTGCTGCTGATCCTCTACGGAACGTGCACCGATGGCAACGTAGGAGAGCAGATCAGAGACATACCCCCAGTTTTCCGGATAAAGCATCTCATCAGCTGCGGTTAATCCGGATTCTTCCACCGCACGGATGTGCATCTTTCTCATGGCGATAAGACCTGATAAGAAATCCGGTTTCTGTTCAGGATTCGGCTGATGCACGATGCCTTTGTAGCCCTCTCCTGTGGTACGGGGCTTATTGGTATAAATACGGGGAATCAGAATCAGACGGTCCTTAACGTCCTCATTGATCCGGGCTAAGCGGCTCACATAATCGCATACGGAATCTTCATTGTCTGCGGAACAGGGGCCGATGATCACTAAAAATTTATTACTTTCACCGGTGAGTACCTTACGGATTTCCTCATCCCGTTTCTTCTTCAGTTCGGTGAGATGGGCAGGAAAGGGAAATTCCTCACGGATTTCATCGGGTGTTGGTAATTTACGAATGTATTCAAATGACATAAAACTACTCCTCCTTCGTGTAGATACAGAAACTATTCAGAACAAATACAGTTGCATTATAACCGGAAAAAGTGTAAAATTGCAAGAGATTCGTGTTATTATGCAAAGGAATTATCATACAAGAGAAAGGACGAGACCGTTATGGCATTGAGCAAGAAGCCGGTGACCGGCATGAAGGATATTCTGCCCGAGGAAATGGTGATTCGGGATTATGTAATTGGAGTAATTAAGGAGACATACGGAAAGTTTGGCTTTACCTCAATTGAAACTCCCTGTGTGGAGAATATTGAGAACCTGACGAATAAACAGGGAGGCGAGAACGAGAAGCTGATCTTTAAGATTTTAAAAAGAGGAGAGAAGCTAAAGCTCGAGACCGCACAGAGTGAGCAGGATCTTGTCGATGGGGGCCTGCGTTATGATTTAACGGTGCCCCTGGTTCGTTATTATTCCAATCATGCCAACGAACTGCCCAGTCCCTTTAAAGCTTTGCAGATGGGAAATGTATGGCGTGCGGATCGTCCGCAGAGAGGCCGGTACCGCCAGTTCATGCAGTGCGATATAGATATTTTGGGAGAGCCTTCCAATCTTGCCGAAATCGAGCTGATTCTGGCAACCACAACGACCCTTGGAAGACTTGGATTTAAGAATTTTCAGATCCGGATTAATGAAAGAAGAATCCTGAAGGCAATGGCTGCTTACAGCGGTTTCCCGGAGGAGTCCTATGACAGTGTGTTCATTACCTTGGATAAGATGGACAAGATCGGACTTGACGGTGTCAAAGAAGAGCTTTTGGAGAACGGATTTGCTAAGGAAGCAGTGGAACGTTACTTAAGTCTTTTTAAGAATATGGAAGAGGCAGAAAACGGGTTACAGTACCTTGCAGATGCTTTAGGTGACTTCTTGGAGGAAGGAGTAAAGCAGAGCCTTTCCGAGATCATTGAGAGTGTATCTGTAACCAAAGAAGCAGAGTTTGAAATGGTATTTGATCCGACACTGGTACGTGGTATGTCTTATTACACCGGAACAATTTTTGAAATTGCAATGCCGGAATTCGGAGGAAGCTGCGGCGGTGGTGGAAGATATGACAAGATGGTCGGAAAGTTTACCGGAAACGATGTTCCGGCATGTGGATTTTCCATCGGATTTGAACGTATTATTCTGCTTTTGATGGAGAGTGGCTTTAAAGTGCCAGGAGCACCTGAGAGAACCGCTTATTTACTGGAGAAGGGGCTTCCCTCCGACCGGCTTTGTGAAGTTATTGCAGAGGCCCAGGAGGAGCGTAAGAACGGTAAACAGATTCTGGTTGTCCGGATGAATAAGAATAAGAAGTTCCAGAAGGAACAGCTTGCCAGGGATGGCTATACAGAAATTAAGGAATTTTATAAAAATCCGATTCAGTAAAGATTTTTGACCAGAATAAAATCCATTCAGTAAGAGCAGGATTCTTTACTGAATGGATTTTTTGTTACCATGCATACCCCAAAATGATCCAGTAGATCATTTTTGAGTATCAGGTATTTATGAATTACATGAAATGATATTAATGCACCAGAAAGAATTCAATGACAAAAACGACAACACAGCAGATGATGGATACCGGGAAAAGACCGGCGCCACACAGGGCAGCCACGATACCTGCAGCGAGGGCTAAGGTGCCTGCAGCAGGGGACTGGGTTGCATCTACGATGGCAGGAAATGTCATTACGGCAAGTGTTACATATGGAACATAATAAAGGAAAGACTGCAGGAACTGACTTTTAATCTGTTTACGGATCAGTGTCAGTGGCAGTACACGGATACAGAAAGAAACAAGTGCCATAATGGCAATGTAAATATATATATTATGATTCATCATCAGGATCCTCCAGGTTATTTTTGACAGGGTGAAGCAGTGCAATTACCGATGAAATGACGATCGTAAGCAGGATGGTCTTATTACCGCTGCTGATTTTGTCAAAGCATGGAAGCCGGTTAAAAAGGTAGCTTGCAAGGAAGCTGATGAGGATCGCAGCAGTAACCGGTGATTCCCGGTAAAATACCGGAAGCTTGTCCTTAAAGGTTTTCTTTATGGAAGATAAAGAAATCATATTCCTGATTTCAGTACGGACCGGAGGAATGATAATGGCGATAAACATTCCGTAAAGAGCAACGCTTAAGGCACTGACAACACGGAACGGAAGGATATTACCGGCAATGACACCGAGGGCAGTCCCGATGGACCATCCGGGAATGGCCAGGCACATGGCACCGTAGGTATAAAAGGGATTGATCATTCCTTTACGGGCAATGGTAATTCCAAACAGCTCATCGGTAACATCGTATCCAAGGAGCAGGCGGTGTCCGATTCCGGTATCCGGAGAGAAACGCTGACTTAATGCACAGCTCATAAGCAGATACCGGGCATTCGTAATCAGTGTCATAATGGCAACCTCAAAATAGGTCGCATTCGCAGCAATTAAGGTAAAGATGGCATATTCTCCGGCAGATGCGTTGGTCAACAGGCTGGCCAGGAATCCCTGAAAGGCATTCAGGCCGGCATTGCGGGCAACGATGCCAAGGGAAAAGGACACGGCGAAGTAGCCAAGTCCGATCGGAAGACCGTCACGCATTCCTTCCATAAAAACTTTTTTTGTTGTTGTGTTCATGATGTATGTTATCCTTTGCTTATTGATTCCGTTTACTGTTATATCACGGTTTGAGAGTTTACGCAAAGACTTTCTTTAAAGGGGTTCTGAATAGTTAAAGGGATTTTAAGGAGAATAAGATGCAGTACGATCAGCTGATTTCAGATTTAGAAGAATTATTGAAAGAAAACTCAAGGTGTATCATCGGAATTGACGGCCGGTGTGCGAGCGGGAAGACTACGCTTTCCAATCTGCTTGCCGGGCGGTTTCCGGCACGGGTCTTTCATATGGATGATTTTTATCTTCCGGTAGAACAAAGAGTGGCAGGGTGGGAAAAGATTCCCTGTGCCAATATGGATTTTGGACGGATGATCAAAACCGTACTGCAGCCTGCAAAAAAGGGAGAGGCGGTACAATATGAGGCCTATAGCTGCCGGGAAAAGCGGCTGCTGTCTCCGGTAGAGATTACCGCTCAGCCGCTTACCATAGTGGAAGGGAGCTATTCCCATTATCCGGAGCTTTTATCGTTTTATGATCTGACCGTGTTTCTGACATGCCGCAGGGAAACACAGAAGGAGCGTCTGATTGAGAGGGAAGGAGAGCGGTATCCGAATTATGAGCGTCTCTGGATCCCGTTGGAGGAAGGGTATTACCGGAAGTATCATGTAGGGGAGATGGTTGATTACCGGATTGCAACGGATTAACGGTAATTGAAGTGTGGCAGATTTTATGAATCCATGCTATAATGATGATTCTGAATACACAAACATGAAGAGGTAAAGTAATGAAAATCACATCCATATTTGAAAAAGAAGAAATTACCGTATCGTTTGAGGTATTTCCACCGAAAACAACCACGAACTATGAAGCGGTGGAAAAGGCAGCGCTCGGTGTGGCAGCCTTAAAGCCGAGCTACATGAGTGTGACCTATGGAGCAGGTGGAAGCACCAGAGGATATACCATTAAAATTGCAGAGAAAATCCAGAAGGAACAGCAGGTGACAACGATTGCCCATCTGACCTGTGTCGGAGCCACAAAGGCAGATATTCATGCGGCACTTGGACAGATGAAGGAAGCCGGCATTGAAAATCTTCTGGCGCTTCGCGGAGACCGGCCGAAGGACTTTGAGGGAGATCCTTATGTGGATTATCATCATGCCTCCGAGCTTGTGGAAACGATCCGGGAATATGGAGATTTCTGTGTGGGTGGAGCGTGCTATCCGGAAGGACATCCGGATGCGGCAACGAAGAAGGAAGACATTTTAAACCTTAAGAAGAAAGTGGATGCAGGGTGTGAGTTCCTGACGACTCAGATGTTTTTTGATAACAATATTTTTTATAATTTCTTATATAAAGCACGGGAAGCAGGAATTCTGGTTCCCGTCATTCCGGGAATCATGCCGATCACAAGAGCCAATCAGGTTGCCAATGCAGTACGGCTTTCCGGATGTAATGTACCGGAGCGGTTCCGCAGTATTGTAGACTGTTTTGGAGACAATCCGGCAGCGATGCAGCAGGCCGGCATTGCCTATGCAACCGATCAGATCATTGATCTGATTGCAAACGGTGTGAACCATATTCATGTATATTCCATGAATAAGCCGGAAGTGGCAAAGGGAATCTGCGACAATTTATCTGCAATTATTCATTGATGTGTAGTAACTATTCAGAGCCATGCAAATTATGACAATATGGACGTCGAATGCATGCATTCGTAAGGACATTTGGCATAATTTATATGGCGAAGTAATCACATGAGTAAAACTTAAGCTGCGTATAGCAGCGGTTTTACGAATGGGGGTCTGAATAGTTACGATGTGTAACAATTCAGAGCCAGTGTCATTCAGTACTGATTATGGTAACGATAGCTGAGGTATGATTGCATATAGAATGGATACCTGGAGCTTATTCCGAAGAGCCACACAATGAAGGAGAGCAGGAATGCCACAGCCACAGATCACAGAAGAGGAAATTAAACAATCAGAGGTTCTGCGTTATCTGGGATACCGGGGGCAGAGAGCCGATGAGGCCATTACAGAGCAGATCAGGGAGTGTATCCACGAGATGCTTAGGGTGATTCAGCCACGGTGTGTTTACCGGCGTTTTCCACTTACCTTTCTGGAAGAAGATACGATGGAGGCAGGAGGACTTGTTTTAAAGAGCCGAAACCTGTCTACGAATCTGAGGGGCTGCCGGGAGGTCATTTACTTTGCAGCAACACTGGGAAATGGTGTGGACCGGCTGATGACACGCTTTGGCAGGCTGAACATTACGAAAGCAGCGATTTTGCAGGCGGTAGGAGCAGCAGCAATGGAGGCCTACTGTGATCAATGCCAGAGAAGCCTGGAAGAGGATCTGCAGGCAGAACACCTTTATTTACGGCCACGTTTCAGTCCGGGATATGGAGATCTGCCGCTTGCCATACAGGGGAGATTCTTAGATACCATTGAGGCAACGAAGCGGGCCGGAATTTATTTATCTGAGGGAGACATCATGCTTCCCGAAAAGTCGGTTACTGCCATTATGGGGGTGAGTGAGGTCAATACGCACTGCCGGATGGAAGGGTGTGAGGCCTGTGCGAATACCACATGTGCTTACCGGAGAAATACTATAGAAGGTTATAGATTGAAAAAAGATATAGACAGAAAGAATTTTTAATAAAAAGATTTTTTGACAGCAGGAAAAGCTGGTAAAAACAGGTAACCGGGAGAGAAATGCAGCCATGGATCATGCTTCAGACAGGAATGGTTACCGGATGGGAAGACAAAATGAATATCAGAGAAGAACTTGGAAAACGTATGCTCTTTTTTGATGGAGGATTAGGATCCCTCCTTCAGGCAAGGGGATTAAAACCGGGAGAGCTTCCGGAAACGTGGAATTTAAGCAAGCCGGAGGAGCTGCTTGCGATTCATAAGGAATATCTGGAAGCCGGGGCGGATATCATTCTTGCCAATACCTTCGGAGCCAACCGCTTTAAATATGATCATTTGCAGGAGATCGTGGAAGCGGCGGTGAAGAATGCGAAAAAGGCAGCAGAAGAATGCGGAAGGAATGCTTATGTGGCGCTTGACTTAGGACCGACCGGCAAGCTGTTAAAGCCGATGGGAACGCTTGATTTTGAAGAAGCTGTATCGGTATATGCAGAAGTGGTGAAGATTGGTGCAGCTGCCGGGGCGGATTTAATTTTAATTGAAACCATGAGCGATACCTATGAGTTAAAGGCAGCCGTTCTTGCAGCCAAAGAGAATTCCGATCTTCCGGTTGTTGCAACGGTGGTTTTCGATGAAAGCCATAAGATGTTAACAGGGGCATCTCCGGAGGTTGTGGTTGCGATGTTAGAGGGGCTCCGGGTAGATGCGCTTGGCATGAACTGCGGACTCGGTCCAAAGCAGATGAAGCCGATTTTTGAAAAGATGGCGAAGCTTTCTTCCCTGCCTTTGGTGATTACACCGAATGCCGGACTTCCGAGGACAGAAAACGGTAAGACGGTATATGATGTCGATCCGGAAGAATTTGCAGCTGATGTGGAAGAAATTATCCGCATGGGTGCATGGATGGCAGGGGGATGCTGTGGTACGACACCGGCGCACATCAAGGCCCTGACGGAACGGTGTAAGGATATTGTCCCAAAGCCACTTACAGAAAAGGAGGAAACGATTGTCACCTCTTATTCCATGGCAGTGGAGCTTGGTGAGAAACCCATGATTATCGGAGAACGGATCAATCCGACCGGAAAGTCAAAGTTTAAGCAGGCACTCCGTGATCAGAATATGGAATATATTCTCGAAGAGGGCGTGAAGCAGGCAGATTCCGGAGCACACATTCTGGATGTGAATGTCGGACTTCCGGAAATCGATGAGGTGGCCATGATGAAGCGGACCGTTTATGAATTACAGAGTATTCTGCCGCTTCCGTTACAGATTGATACCACGAACGTGGAGGCCATGGAACAGGCTCTGCGGATCTATAATGGAAAACCGATGATCAATTCCGTAAACGGAAAAGAAGAGGTGATGCGGGCGATTTTTCCATTGGTACAGAAGTATGGTGGAACTGTTGTCGGACTGACATTGGATGAGGGTGGCATTCCAAATACCTCCGAAGGGAGACTTGCCATTGCAGAGAAGATTTACCGTACGGCCGGGGAATATGGAATCAAGCGGAAGGACATCGTTATTGATGCCCTCACCATGACGATGAGTACGGATGATTCTTCTGCCAAAACAACCCTGGATACCGTACGAGGCATTAAGGCACAGGGAGGCAGAACCGTCCTTGGTGTTTCGAATATTTCCTTCGGACTTCCACAGCGTGAAATCATCAATGCCGCCTTTTTCTCAATGGCGATGGATGCCGGACTGTCTGCCGGAATCATCAATCCGAATGCAGCCCTGATGCGTCAGGCGTATGATACCTATTGTGTCCTTGGCGGATTTGACAGCCAGTGCAGGGATTATATTGAGAAGTATGCAGCCATGCAGATTAAGGTTGTAAGTGATGTGGCAGGTGGCACAGGCACAGGTGGTGCAGCAGGTGCTGCCGCAACGGCAGAAAAAGGCATCATCAGCCTGAAGGACTGCATCGTCAAGGGCTTAAAGGAGCCGGCGTTCCGTGCAACGAAGGAGCTGCTTGAGGATGACGGAACCGGCAAGCCAAAGAAGGGAACCATGGAAATCATCAATGAAGATCTGGTTCCGGCACTGGACCTTGTCGGACAGGGCTTTGAAAAGGGAACGATGTTCCTGCCACAGCTATTGATGAGTGCAGAGGCAGCAAAGGCCGGATTCGAAGCCATTAAGGAATATGTTGCGAGCCAGGGTGTGGCGCAGGAGAAGAAAGGAACGATCGTCATTGCGACCGTAAAGGGCGATATTCACGACATTGGAAAGAACATTGTAAAGGTTCTGTTGGAAAACTACGGCTACGATGTGATTGATCTTGGAAAAGATGTTCCTCCGGAAGTAGTCGTACAGGCAGTCAAAGAAAGTCATGCACCGCTTGTCGGATTAAGTGCATTAATGACCACAACTGTAGAGAGTATGGAAGAGACGATCAGACAGCTTCGAAAGGAAGTACCGGAATGCAGAGTAATGGTCGGAGGTGCGGTACTGACACAGGAATATGCGGATATGATCGGTGCTGATTTCTATGGAAAGGATGCCATGCAGTCCGTGTATTACGCGGAGCGGTTATTTGCAGAATTAAATGTTTAAAAATAAATGAGGTGTTTACAGATGAAAAGATGGGCGAGAGCATTATATCAGCCGGGAATTCCACTCGGACAGGATGGGAAACGTGTTACGGGAAGTAAGGAACATATTGCGCTTTCTAAAGAAGCAGCAAAGGAAGGCATGGTTCTTGTGAAGAATGAAAATAAGGTTCTTCCACTTGCAAAAGGAACCAGGGTTGCGTTATTCGGGAAGGGAACCTTCGATTATGTAAAAGGAGGTGGTGGAAGCGGTGATGTTACCTGTGAGTATATACGGACGTTGTATGATGGATTAAAGAGTAAGGCTGACAAAGTGGGCATATTTGAAGAACTTTGCGACTTTTACCGTGAGAATATCAAAAAACAGTATCAGAATGGAGCAGTGCCGGGAATGACCATAGAGCCTCAGATCCCCGGAGAGCTTATAAAGAAAGCAGAATCCTATACCGATACGGCAATTATCAGTATCTGTCGCTTCTCGGGAGAAGGCTGGGACAGGACAGCATATATTGATCCGGAGAATAAGGCAATCTGTGATTCTGAGGTCGAAATGACCAAAAGGGCTGCCGGCATTTTTTCAAACGGAGATTTCTGTCTGTCGGATGGGGAACAGCAGATGGTTGATCTTGTAAAGGAGCATTTTGATAAGGTCATTGTCGTGATGAATGTAGGGGGTATGGTAGATACCTCCTGGTTTGCAGAGGATGACCTCATTTCTTCCGTATTGTTTGCTTTTCAGGGCGGCATGGAAGGAGGAACTGCAGCAGCGGAACTTCTGTTAGGAGAAGGGAATCCCTCCGGCAAGCTTTCTGATACCCTTGCCAAATCTTTGCAGGATTATCCCTCCTCGGAGAGCTTCCATGAATCCAGGGACTATGTGGATTATGTGGAGGATATTTATGTCGGTTATCGTTACTTTGAAACCATTCCGGGTGCACGGGAAAAGGTAAATTATCCATTTGGTTTCGGACTTTCTTATACGACCTTTGAGGTGAAGCCATTGGAAGCAGGAGAGAACCATGGTAATATTCAGGTCCGGGTTCAGGTAACGAATACCGGAAGCTGTGCCGGAAAAGAAGTGGTTCAGATATATGTCGGCAAACCGCAGGGAAAGCTGGGTAAACCGGATAAGGAGCTTGTTGCATTTGAAAAGACACGACTTCTTCAGACGGGAGAATCACAGCTCTTACTGTTACAGTGGAAGGTCAGTGATATGGCATCTTTTGACGACCTTGGTAAGGTTAAGAAGGCTTCCTATGTTCTGGAAAAAGGCACTTATGTCATTTATGCCGGAACTTCAGTACGGGATGTAGAGAAGCTTTCTTATAGCTATGTGCTGGAGGAAGATGTCATTACGGAACAACTGACAACGAAGCTGGCACCGACTTCCCTTAAGAAAAGAATGCTGGCAGATGGCACCTTTGAAGAACTTCCTTTGATGCAGGCCAATGATCCGAACACATCTGAAATTGGCAAATTAAAAGATGAACAGACCGATGGATTTACACCGGAAGGAAAACTGGTAGAAAGCTATGTGCTCTGGCGTGGAATGCATCGAAGCGGAGAGCATGATTTTACAGAGGTCGCAGATGGAACCATTACCATGGAAGAATTCCTGGCGCAGCTTTCTGTGGAAGAACTGGCCTATCTTCTTGGCGGACAGCCGAATACCGGAGTTGCCAATACCTTTGGCTTTGGTAATTTCCCGGAATATGGAATCCCTGATATCATGACAGCCGATGGGCCGGCCGGCTTACGGATTGCTCCGGAAGCAGGTGTCAATACAACAGCGTTTCCGTGCGCTACCTTACTTGCCTGCACATGGAATCCGGAGATTGTGGAACGGATTGGTGAAGCTGGAGGTGCTGAAGTAAAGGAGAACAATATAGCGGTCTGGCTGACACCGGCGATTAATATTCACCGGAGTCCGTTGTGTGGACGTAATTTTGAATATTATTCTGAGGATCCGCTTCTGACAGCAGAGCTTGCAGGAGCTATGGTGAAAGGGATCCAGTCGAATCACATAGGTGCGGCCTTAAAACATTTTGCATGTAATAATAAAGAGACAAATCGTAAGAACTGTGATTCACGGGTATCGGAGCGTGCAGCACGGGAAATCTATCTGAAGGCTTTTGAAAGGATTGTGAAGGAACAGAAGCCGTGGGCAGTCATGTCTTCTTATAATATCATGAACGGACACCGGACATCGGAATATAAGGAACTGTTAACCGGAGTTCTCCGCGAGGAATGGGGATTTGGTGGTATGGTAACAACCGATTGGTGGACCTGTGGAGAGCATTACAAGGAAACACATGCCGGAAACGATCTGAAAATGCCACGTGGATTTGCAGACCGTCTTATGGAGGCTGTCCGACAGGGATGCCTTACACGTGAAGAAATGGAAACAAGTGTAGGACGAATTCTTAAGACGATTCTTAAGGTGGATTAGGAATATTTGAAATTAAGGTAACTATTCAGAACTCCATTCGCAAAACCGCTGTTTCACAGCTTATGTTTTGCTCATGTAGTTACTTCGCCATATAAATCATGGCATATGTCCGCTTGAATGCAAGCATTCATCGTCCATACTGCCATAATTTGCATGGCTCTGAATAGTTACAAATTAAGAATTTAATTGAAAATCCCCTGTTAGAAGTTGATCTGACAGGGGATTTCCATGTGGATGGACAGATATTTATAAAGCAAGGAACACGGCAGTTCCACCATCGACTGCAAGGTTGTCTCCTGTTACAGAGGCATTTCCACCAACAGTATAAAGGATCTCTCCCTTTACATCCGGAACAACCACGTTACGGTCTGCAGGATGAATGATCACCAGAATCCTTTCTTTGTCACAGGTACGCTCGTAAATGAGCGGATCACCGTCGGAGAGGAAGCGGATTGCTGCCATACTCTGCAGGGCAGGGTGAGCCATACGGAAGGCAATGAGACGCTTTACCTCACTGTAAAGGGAGGTGTCATCAGCCATTTCTTTTTCTGCATTCGGGCGGTTACGGTCAGGGTCCACAGGAACATACAGCTTTTCAGAGGGAGCGGAAGAAAAGCCTGCATTTGCGGAAGTGTTCCACTGCATCGGGGAACGGGAACCGGTACGGTTATAGCCGCCTTCTACAGAGGTCAGGTTTTCTACATACCGCATACCGATTTCATCCCCGTAATAGATGAACGGAGCACCGGGCATGGAAAGAAGGAAGGCAAAGGCAATTTTCATTTCTTCGGGATCGAGGGTACGGGCCAGACGATCCATGTCATGATTGCCGGATGGGATACAGATCAGTCCCCGGCCATTTGTCTTTGCATAGTTTTCACAGTACTTTGCAACAAATTCCTTTGCACTCCCTTTTCCGCGGCGGGAAAAATAGGGTTCATCGCAGCGGAACAGATCATTGTAATGCGAGGGTCCGAAGTGAAGCAGGAAGTCCATATGAAAACCACCGATGAGGCTCTTATCCGGTTCACCCCATTCACTGACCATGGCTGCAGCCGGGAATTCTTCATCTAAAAATTCACGGATGTCCTGCCAGAGAGCAATGGTTCCTTTTCCGTCTATGTCATTCTTTACAAGGGAGCCTGCCATATCGACACGGAAGCCATCACAGCCTAAGGAAAGCCAGAAGCGCATGATATTCTTTAATTCCTCGCGGGTAGCCATGGGACCTTCCGCATCCATGGGCTGCTGCCACTTTTTCGAAGGATCCGGCTGGTAGAAGCCGTAGTTTAAGGCAGGCTGATGGGAGAAGAAGTTTACCACACAGGAACCGTCGCGATCGGAGATGCCGCGGATGGTTGCCATATTTTCAGGAGATTCCCAGGCACTGTCCGTCCAGACATAGCGGTCGGTGTATTGATTCTTTTCGGCCTTCATGGATTCCTTAAACCATTTGCAGGTAACTGCCGTGTGCCCCGGAACGAGGTCGAGAAGGACATGCATCTGTCTTTTGTGTGCTTCTTCAAATAAATGAACGAGATCCTCATTGGTTCCGTAACGGGGAGCTACGGTGTAATAATCCTCCACGTCATATCCGGCATCGCCGAAGGGGGAGAGAAAGCAGGGATTCAGCCAAAGGGCGGTACATCCCAGTTCCTTAATATAGTCCAGCTTTTCGATAATTCCGTTAAAATCACCGATACCGTCAGCATTGGTATCACGGAAGGACTGGGGATAAATTTCATAGAATACGGCATTGTCAAGCCATTCCGGTTGTTTTCTTTTTGTACTCATAGATAACCTCCATTGTTCAGGATCTAAAATTTTTATTAAATCTGCGGTAGGGAATTGATTTTCCCTGTCTATAACGATACAATACTATCTTAAATAGGATTATTCTACTATAATTCTATGAAAAAATAGTACAATTCTATGTTTTTCGGGAAGGGGCAGGAAAAGTGGCAGAAAATCAGGATCTGTTTGAGGCAAATGCACACGAAAAGCGCAGGCACAGCTCTTATCTTGTGCCATACAGCTATTATGAAAGCCGGATCCCGGATTACTTTCCGTTCGTGCCGCTTCACTGGCATAGGGAGTGGGAGCTGAATTATGTGACGGACGGAGAAGGAATTATGAGAATCGGCGACCGGGAAGCAGAGGTTCATCCGGGGGATATTCTGCTGATCCAGCCGGAGGTACTTCATGCCATTGAGGCGGACGGACACCTTTGTTATGATACGGTGGTATTCAGTACCGAAATGCTTGGAAGCAGTGAGGATCGGTGTTATACCGAAATCATTTTTCCACTCAGCAGGGGAACAGCAAGGCTGCTTCCTATCCATACAGACAATTCCTGTTACCTGCAGTTAAAGGAATGTGCAGAGCATATTATTTTCTGCGCGAAGGAGAACCGGGCACAGACTGACCTTCTGATGAAGGGAGAGCTGTTAAAGCTATTATGGTATACGGAACAGTCCGGGGCGGTAATTTACCGGCAGGAAACAGATTCCTGGGAAGAGATCCGGACCGTGCTTGACTATATGTCAGAGCATTATGAGGATGTCATTACGATAGAGCTGCTGGCCAGACAGGTTCATTTGAGTGAAAGCTATTTCATGCAGAGGTTCCGGGAGATCTCAGGAATGGGAGCGATTGAGTATCTGAACCGACTGAGGATCCAGAAGGCCTGTGAGAAGATTCTTGGGGGTGCAGCAGTTGCGGATGCCGCCTACCAGTGCGGATTTAAAAATTTATCAAATTTTAACAGGAAATTTAAAGTTATTACAGGGTGTACGCCCAGACAATATAAAAAGCAAAAGCGAGGATAGTGTATGAAAAAAGTTGAAAAACCAAAGAAGCCGTTATTGTTTTATTACTTTGTTACGATGGTGGTGCTGATTCTGCTCAATACCTTCCTGTTTCCACTGCTGATCAGGAAAAACCAGATTACGGAAGTGGACTACGGAACGTTCCTTAACATGGTAGAAAGTAAGGAAGTGTCCAGGGTAGAGTTAAACGGTGATTCCATTTATTTTGTGGATACTGATAAGGAAGAGCCGAAGTACTACGCAACCACAACGTTTGATGATCCGGAGCTTGTAAACCGTCTGGAGGATGCAGGCTGTGAATTTGGACGTGTTGCGGAAAAGGAAATGAATCCGATCCTGAATTTCCTGTTGGTATGGATTGTTCCGATCCTGATTTTCTGGGGACTTGGACAGCTGCTTAGCAATTATATGATGAAAAAGATGGGGGGCGGCGGAGAAGGAAATCCATTTATGTCCTTCGGGAAAAGCAATGCCAAGGTCTATGTGGAATCTACAACCGGAATTACCTTCAATGATGTGGCGGGTGAAGACGAAGCCAAGGAGCTCTTAACCGAAATTGTAGATTTCCTGCACAATCCGGCAAAGTATCAGGAAATTGGTGCGGTATGTCCAAAGGGTGCACTTCTTGTAGGACCTCCCGGAACCGGTAAAACCTTACTGGCAAAGGCCGTTGCAGGAGAAGCCAGTGTACCTTTCTTCTCGATTTCCGGTTCGGAATTTGTGGAGATGTTTGTCGGTATGGGTGCATCCAAGGTACGTGACCTGTTCCGGCAGGCGAATGAAAAGGCACCATGTATTGTGTTTATTGATGAAATTGATACCATTGGTAAAAAGCGTGACAGCGGCGGCTATGGAGGTAATGATGAACGTGAGCAGACCCTGAACCAGTTATTAACGGAAATGGATGGTTTTGATGCTTCAAAGGGTGTTGTGATTCTGGCGGCAACGAACCGGCCGGACAGTCTGGATCCGGCGTTGCTCCGCCCCGGGCGTTTTGACCGCAGAATCCCTGTGGAGCTTCCGGACTTAAAAGGAAGGGAAGAAATTCTGAAGGTACATGCCCGTAAGGTTAAGCTTTCAGATCAGGTAGATTTTAATGCCATTGCAAGAGCTGCTTCCGGAGCGTCGGGTGCAGAGCTTGCCAATATGGTCAATGAAGCCGCGCTCCGTGCAGTCCGTGAGAACCGTAAGTTTGTTACCCAGGCAGATCTTGAAGAGAGTATTGAAACGGTCATTGCCGGTTATCAGAAGAAAAATAAGGTCTTGTCCACGAAAGAACGTCTCATTGTATCCTATCATGAGATCGGACATGCACTTGTGGCCGCATTGCAGACACAATCCGCACCTGTTACCAAGATTACGATTATTCCCCGTACCTCAGGAGCACTCGGTTATACCATGCAGGTAGATTCCGAGGAGCGTAACCTGATGACGAAGGAAGAGCTTACCAATAAGATTGCAACCCTTACAGGCGGCAGATGTGCCGAAGAACTGATTTTCCATTCCATTACCACAGGAGCCTCCAATGATATTGAGCAGGCAACGAAGCTTGCAAGGGCAATGATTACCCGGTATGGCATGAGTGAAAAATTCGGAATGGTTGCCTTTGAAACCCGGAACAATGCGTATCTTAACGAAGATGCTACCTTAAGCTGTTCGCCGCAGAAGGCAGCAGAGATTGACGATATGGTGATTTCTCTTGTAAAGCAGGGCTACAGCACAGCCATGGAGCTTCTAAGCGCCCATCAGGATAAGCTTCATGAGCTTGCGAAATACCTGTATGAAAAGGAAACGATTACAGGCGAAGAGTTCATGGAAATCTTAAATCAGACCAAATAGTATGAATTTTTGCATCCTGTGTATGACAATTGGTATAATTTTTTGCATCAGACAGGTAAACTGAATGGTATGGAAGAACAGACTTATATATGGGGAAGCAATGATGAAATTATTGGATCTTGTAATTGTAGATGATGAACCGATTTTATTAAAGGGTCTGTTAAAGACTTATGACTGGGATCAGATGGGATTCCAGGTGGTTGGTACAGCATTAAGCGGAGAGCAGGCAATTGAAGTGATCCGTGAGAAGAAACCGGATGTGGTACTGACCGATATCCGGATGAAGCAGATGACCGGATTACAGATGATGGATACGATACGTCAGACAGGACAGGAGTGCCTGTTTGTTGTATTAAGTGCGTATCGGGATTTTGAGTATGCAAAGGAAGCATGCGATCTCGGTGCGTTTGCTTATCTGTTAAAGCCGATTGAGGATGACAAGCTGCAGGAAACCATGCAGAATGCGTACCGGTCCTGTATGGAAAAGCAGAAAAAAGAAGAGCGCATGGAAAGCTGGGAGAAGCTGGTAATGAAGGATGCGACAAGCTTCCTGCAGGTCATTGTGCAGAAGTATCTGTTTAATCAGATTTCCTTTGATAAGCTAACCGAGGTTTTTGAGACCGTGGATCAGCCATTACAGAAGGAAGAGCGTTTTATTGCTGTGAATACGGATATTGATCTAGCATACAAAATCACGAATACATTGGAATATGAAGCAGCGCGGTTTGCCCTGAAGTCCTTTCTGGAACAAAAGCTGCGGGAGAGGTTTGCTTATTTATGCCTGCAGGGGCAGGGAGAGACGCTGCTCTTTCTGGTCCGCACGAAAGAAAATGCCACAGTACTTGCAGTGAAGCATCTTTTGGAGGAAGCAAAGGGAGAATTGAAGAGTCCTATCATTGCTTCCATATCCAAGCCATATAAGGGACTTCCCGGAATCCGGAAAAGCTACGAAGAAGCCAGCGAGCTGTTTACTATGGCGAGCGAAGCCGGTTCCGGTTCATTTACCGTTTATATGGAAAGTGCCTCGCAATATGCTAAGGATACGTCGGCACCGGAAGAGCAGCAGATTGGAAGTGCGCTCCGCAGGAATGATGAAAATGCACTGAAGGAGGCTTTTGTACACTTCCTTTACACGCTTCCAGCACAGGAGGAGACACAGCGCCAGAGACTTCATACGGTCATGCTTGATGCTGAGGTTTTCTTAGAAGAGACTTATGGAATGTCGGAGGAATTAAAAAAGCAGTTCCAGAATTATTATTCCAATATGCAGAACTTAAGTGCATCGAAGGAAGTGGATGTGAGCTATAAGATTCTGTGCCGGGCAATTGAAGAACGAAAGAATTATGCCGCCAGTCATGAGGTTGGAGGAAACCGGGAATATATGACAGAAGCCCTGGCCTATATTGACGAGCATCTGCAGGAGGAGGATCTTTCAATTGTAGCGGTCGCCATGCATGTGTACCTGAATCCCGTTTATTTTGGAAGGGTATTTAAAGAAAGCCAGCAGATGTCCTTTAAAAAATATCTGTTACAGTGCCGGATGGAAAAGGCCAAGAAGCTTTTGCAGAACGGGAATGAAAGTATCGGAAGCATTTGTGAACAGATCGGTATCAGCAATCCATCTTACTTTTCCCATCTGTTTAAGGAATATACCGGGAAGCTTCCCACCGAATATAAGAAGGAATGGTAGCCGTTTAGAAGGGATATAAGAATTTATCATATGAAAATCAGAAAAGCAACCTCCGGAATTCAAAGAAAATATCTGAAATATACAATCGGACTTCTTCTGCTTGCGCTGTTTTTGTCAAGCATGGGAGTCTGGTTTTATATGCGTAATATTATGATGGGAATCGTTACGGATAAATATACCTTTATGACGGAAAAGACCGGGATTTCACTTGATAACCTGTATCAGAAGACCGAAAAGGTGACAGAAGAATGCATTTTAAATGATCAGGTGCAGCAGAGCCTTAAGGCAAAGCCTATGGAAGAGGTAGACCGGATTTCTTTAAGTAAATATTTTGCTTATATTGACCTAGATCATGTTTCAGAATACTGTTATGTGGATAATAAGAAAAATCTCTATACCCGGTCCTATTCGAAGATTCCTTACCAGTATTTTGAGGACAGCCTTCTGGTGCAGCAGCTTGGCAGTTCCTATGCCGATACCAGGTGGTTTGTTATGAAGGACTATCTGTTTGGGACAGGTGAAGAAGCACTGTTTGTCGGACGCAAGGTACACAGCCTGAATTATGCACATGAGCCTGGATATTTGTTTTTTAAGATGAATCCGGAGTTTTTGCAGAGTCTGCTGCTTGAAGAAGATACGCTCACACAGGAGGCAGCAATCGGAATTATGGATCCACAGGGAAGAATCTGTGCGTACTGGTATCCCGAAGGTTTTACGTTATCCCCGGAGCAGGAAGCTGTTCTGGCTGATTATGCGCAGACACAAGGGTATGGATCTCTGGTGGAAAATGAGAAAATAAGCGGAGGCATATTATCTGTTTATAAACAGGAGGAGTGTGGATTTTCGGTATTTACACTTGTTCCTGAGAGGGTACTTGGTAAGGAAATTACCAAGGTATTCTGGGTGCTGCTTGTCATCTACCTGTTAGTTATTGCGATTGCCATAGTATTAAGTATTTATTTTTCCAATAAATTTACGAAGCCCATTAAGGAATTGAACCGGGCCATGACAGAATTTAACGGAGAGGATTTCAGTAAGCTGGTCCATCTGAATACGAAAACAGAGCTTGACCAGATCGGGAATGCCTATAATGAGATGCTTTCCAATATCAAAGAGCTGCTGGATGAGATCAGGATACAGCAGAAGGAGCTGCGCACCAGTGAATTAAATATGCTGATCGGCCAGATTAATCCGCATTTCTTATATAATACGCTGGACACGATTTATATGCTGGCGAGAATTAATAAAGAAGAGACTACAATGAATATGATTCAGGCTCTGTCTAAATATCTGAGGCTTTCGCTAAGTAAGGGAAGTGAAATTGTTACGGTGGAAGATGAGCTTGAAAATGTGAAGAGTTATCTGCAGATCCAGCAGATTCGTAATGAAAATCTGTTTACCTATACGGTAGACTGTGAAGTGGATCCGAAAGAAACCTGGGTGTTAAAGCTGATTTTACAGCCACTTGTGGAAAATTCGATTAAATATGGCTTCTGCGAAATTTATGAGGGCGGTCAGATCCGGATTCATGTGTATAAGCAGGATGGCAGGCTGATTCTTACCGTTTATAACAGCGGGATACCTATTGCGGAAGAAATGGCAGAAAAGATCAATGCATTAAACGGCAGGCCCCTTTCGGAAGCCAGAAAGCTGTTTCCCAAGAATGCGAAAAACGGCTATGGAGTGAGCAATGTACTGACGAGACTAAGGCTGAAATATGGAGAAGAGGTCCTGTTTACTTACCGGGCAGAGCAGGATGGAACAACCTGTACGATCGAAATCCCGGGGGAAGGGGAACAGCATGAAGAGAATTTATAGAAAATGCAGGAATGGCGTGACGTTCTTTCTTCTTATGATGCTGTGTGGCATGGTAGTTTCGGGATGTGCAGGAACGGAGAGTGAAAGTACGGTTAAGGAAGAGAGCAGCGTGATTTCCATTCCGATTATTTTTACGGTGGATCCGACCACGGGAAAGAAGAACAATCAGGAGCTTGCCGATGCGTTTAATAAAGCCTATGCAGGAAAGTATTACCTGGATGTGGAATGGGTACTTGAAACGGAGGAGGAATACCGGCAGAATCTCAGAAGAATGAATGTAACGGACAGTCTGCCTGCAGTTATTTACGATGTATGTACGATTCCTTCCTTTTATATGATGATGGTGGAAGAAGGAAGACTTGAGGATCTGAGTCCTTATCTGGAAGAGGATCTTTCCTGGAAGACGAATATTGAACCGTTTGTGCTGCAGGGAAGTACCTATGCAGATGGAAAGGTATATTTAGGACCGATCAGCACATCGGCATTTACCTGCGCCGGAATGTTCTGGAATGAAGATTTGTTTGCGCAGGCGGGTATTGACCGCTTCCCGGAAACCTGGGAGGAATTCTGGGAATGCTGCGATACCTTAAAGGAGCATGGAATCACGCCGCTGGCCCTGCATACGGAGGGAACCGGATGGGCACCGATGCTGATTGCCACGGCAGCCCTGGCGGAAAGTAAGGAAGGAGCAGAGTTTATGAGACAGATGCTTCCGGAAAGCTATGATAATGAAAGCGGTCTGTATCTGGGAGAGGTGCTGCAGAAGCTGTTTTCTTATACAACAGACGATGCTCTCCATGCGGACTATGACGTGGCGTATTCCAATTTCTTTTCAGATAAGGCAGCGATGATTCCGAATGGTTACTGGCTGATTGACCAGATCCCGGAAAACAGAGGGGATGAGATACGGTTTTCTTCTTTTCCGGAGCATACACTGGTGGCATCCCCGGAAACCTTTGGCTGGGCGGTTGTTTCCAGCTACCCGGATGAAGTTAAAGCTGCGGCGGTGGAATTTTTGAAGTTCCGGACAGAATATAATAAGAATGAAAAAGAAACTCTTTTTAACCAGGATCTGACAGATAAGCCACAGGTATTAAAGGATTATCTGAAAGCGTTTTCCAGGGCAGATCAGATTGTTCCAAACTATCAGGTGAAATGGAATTCCATCCTACAGGAAGAGACACTGGGAGTTACACTGCCGCTTCTGGCGGAACAGAAGATTACACCGGAGAAGTTTGTGCAGATGGTGCAGGAAAGTGTGCTGGAATTTGAAGCTGAGCAGTAAGAAGATAAGGAATGATTCAGATAACAAAAAATAAACCTGTATGAAAAATCATATCAGGTTTATTTTTTTGCATTCGAGGTAGAATAATTGATAATGGATCTTTTACATTTCTGATAAGATAAGTATAACAAAACAAAGAAACGCACTCTTCCATGAAGGTGCGGATCATAAAAGAAATGGGAGGAATACTATGAAAAATGTAAAACGATGGCTTGCCCTTGGTATGGCAGCTATGATGACAGCAGGAGTTCTGGCAGGTTGCGGAAGCACCTCTACAGATACTGCAAGTGACAGCAGCGAAAGCACAGCAGCAGAAACAACAGAAACAACAGAGGCTGCAGATGCAGCAGAAAGCACAGAGGCTTCTGAAGGCGAAGCAGCAACAAGCACCGGAGCAGGATCTGTATATTACCTGAACTTCAAGCCGGAGCAGGATGAGCAGTGGCAGGATCTGGCAAAGGCTTATACCGAAGAGACCGGCGTACCGGTTACTGTTGTGACAGCAGCTTCCGGAAATTATGAAACCACTCTGATGAGTGAAATGGGAAAGAGCGGAGCTCCTACCCTGTTCCAGGTAAACGGACCGGTTGGTCTTGCAAACTGGAAGGATTACTGCTATGACCTTTCCGGATCTGCAATCTATGGCGAACTGACAAGCGAAGATTTCGCATTGAAGGATGGAGATGCAGTAGCAGGTATCGCATATGTTATTGAATCTTACGGACTGATCTGCAATAAGACCTTACTTACAGAAGCAGGCTACAGCATCGATGACATCAAGTCCTTTGCTGATTTAAAGAAGGTTGCAGAAGATATTACAAGCCGTTCTTCTGAGCTTGGATTTGCAGCATTTACTTCCGCAGGTATGGACGGATCCTCTGACTGGAGATTCAAGACCCATCTTGCAAACCTTCCGATTTACTTCGAGTATAAGGAAGACGGTATCGGATCTACTCCGGCTATCAAGGGAACCTATCTTGATGCATACCGTAACATCTGGGATCTGTATGTAAATAACAGTACCTGCAGCGGCAAGGATCTTGCAGCAAAGACCGGTGACGATTCCAGAAATGAATTCTTAAACAAGGAAGCCGTATTCTTCCAGAATGGTTCCTGGGAATATGGAAACCTGGTTGGTGACGGTAAGTTTACCGATGATGATCTTGCCATGATTCCGATCTATATCGGTGTTGGTGATGAAGCAAACCAGGGACTTTGTACCGGTACAGAAAACTACTGGTGTGTAAATAAGGAAGCATCTGCAGATGATATCCAGGCTACACTTGATTTCATGTACTGGTGTGTAACTTCCGATAAGGGAACCGCTTCCATGTCTGATGAAATGGGATTTGTTATTCCTTTCAAGAACGCAAAGGAATCTCCGAACTTATTTGTTAAGCAGGACAGCGCATATACCGCAGAAGGAAAGACACCTGTATCATGGAACTTCACAACCATGCCTTCTGAAGAATGGAAGAATGGTGTAGGATCTGCATTAACCGCTTATGCGGCAGATGAGACCGATGCAAACTGGGATGCAGTAGTAAGTGCATTCGTAGATGGATGGGCAACCGAATATGAGCTTGCCAATCAGCAGTAAATAAAGAAACCGGAATGGGCAGGCAGAAAATACTGTCTGCCCATTCTTATGTTACAATGCATATGAGAAAATGATCCAGTGGATCATTTTTGAGTAATATGGAGGTTATGTTATGGAGAAGGCAATAAAGAAACATGCAGTTATTTTTATTCTGCCCACGCTGGCTGCATTTATCATCGGATTTATTGTTCCGTTTGTGGAGGGCTTATACTTATCCTTCTGTAAATTTACAACAGTAGGAAATGCGACGTGGGTAGGACTTGCAAATTACCGTGCTGCAATTACGGACACCTCTTTTCAGAGGGCATTTGGATTTACCGTATTGTTTGCAGTGGTATCCATTTTAAGTATTAATATTCTGGCATTTGCACTTGCCGTTTTACTGACACAGAAATTACGCGGAACAAATGTTTTCCGTACCGTGTTTTTTATGCCAAACCTCATCGGCGGTATCGTGCTTGGTTATATCTGGCAGATCCTGATTAACTGCGTGATGACAATTTTAGAACAGCCCCTGCTTGCATTAAATGCAACCGCAGGCTACTGGGGACTCATTATCCTGATGGGATGGCAGCAGATTGGTTACATGATGATTATTTACATTGCAGGCCTGCAGAACGTTCCGGATTCTTTAATTGAAGCAGCCGAGATTGACGGAGCAAACCGCCTGCAGACGTTGTTTAAAATTAAAATCCCCATGGTAATGTCTTCCGTTACCATTTGTATTTTCTTAACCTTAACGAATTCTTTCAAGCTGTTTGACCAGAACCTTGCGTTGACCGGCGGGGATCCGAACCATATGACCGATATGATGGCCCTTAACATTTACAATACCTTCTATGCACGCTCCGGTATGCAGTGGAAGGGTTACGGACAGGCGAAGGCAGTGATCTTCTGTGCACTGGTAATCTTTATTTCCCTGTTCCAGCTTAGAGCAACCAGATCAAGGGAGGTGCAGCAGTAATGAATACAAAGAAAAAAGTCGGGAATACCATATTAGTTGTCATTTTGACCATCCTCTCCCTGTTATGGATTTATCCTGTTTTTATGATTTTGATCAATTCCCTGAAAAAGGAATCTGCCATCAGCACCGGAAGCGTTTTCAAGCTTCCTACCGCAGAAACCTTTGCAGGTTTGGAAAACTATATTAATGCCATTGAATCCAAAGGCTTTTTGAACAGCCTGGGCTACAGCTTATTTATTACGATTACTTCCGTGGCAGCGATTCTGCTTTTCTGTTCCATGTGTGCATGGTACATTACCCGTGTAAAGGGCATCCTTTCGAAGGCTCTTTATTTCCTGTTTGTCTTTTCGATGGTGGTTCCTTTCCAGATGGTGATGTTTACCCTGTCACAGACCGCAGATAAGCTTCATTTAAATACTCCCTGGAATATCTGGGTAATCTATCTTGGATTCGGGGCAGGACTTGCCGTATTCATGTTCTGTGGCTTCGTAAAGTCCATTCCGCTTGAGGTAGAAGAGGCAGCCCTGATCGATGGCTGTAATCCGATCCAGACGTTCTTTAAGATTGATATGCATATGCTGGCACCAACGATGATTTCCGTAGGAATCCTGGAAGCCATGTGGGTATGGAATGATTATCTTCTTCCGACCCTGGTGCTTGATATTAAGAAATATAAAACGATCCCGATGCTCATCCAGTATTTCCGGGGAAGCTACGGAAAGGTTGAGATGGGACCAATGATGGCAAGTATTATGTTAACCATAATCCCGATTATCATTGTATATCTGTCCGGACAGAAATATATTATTAAAGGTGTGGCATCCGGAGCCGTAAAAGGATAGTATTCCCCCGAAAAGGAGAAAAACAGATGTTGAATAAAGAATTATTGGAACAAAAACTTGGAAAGTCCATTCAGGAAGCAGGCGAGAAGGAGATTTATTTCATGCTTCTCCATCTTGTGAAAGAGATGGCAAAGGAAAGAGAACGTGCACAGAGCGAGCAGAAGGGAAAGAAGATCTACTATGTTTCTGCAGAGTTCCTGATCGGCAAGCTTCTTTCCAACAATCTGATTAATCTTGGAATTTATGATGATGTAAAGGATATTCTTTCAAAGAACGGAAAGAGTCTTGCAGCAATTGAAGAGATTGAGCCTGAACCGTCTCTTGGAAACGGCGGGCTTGGAAGACTGGCTGCCTGCTTCCTTGACTCCATGGCAACCTTAGGCTTAAACGGAGATGGAATTGGATTAAATTATCATCTGGGACTTTTTAAGCAGGAATTTGAAAAGAACCTGCAGAAGGAAACTCCGAATCCCTGGATGGAGCCGCAAAGCTGGCTGAACCGTACCGAGGTGGTTTATCCGGTGAGCTTTGGCAATCTGAAGGTGAATGCCAGAATGTATGACATTGATGTGACAGGTTATGAAAATCACACCAATAAGCTTCATTTATTTGATCTGGATTCCGTGGATGAGAATCTGGTTCAGGATGGCATTTCCTTTGATAAAACGGACATTGAGAAAAATCTGACGCTGTTCCTTTATCCGGATGATTCGGATGAGGAAGGAAGACAGCTTCGTATTTATCAGCAGTACTTTATGGTAAGCAGCGGTGCACAGCTTATTCTGGACGAAAGCGTAAAGCGTGGCTCAAATCTGCATGATCTGTCAGACTATGCGGTGATCCAGATTAACGATACGCATCCGACCATGATTATTCCGGAGCTGATCCGCCTGCTGATGGAGCGGGGCATAGCAATGGACGAAGCCATTGCTATTGTGTCAAAGACCTGTGCTTATACGAATCATACGATTCTGGCAGAAGCATTGGAAAAGTGGCCGATTGCCTATCTGAATAAGGTTGTGCCGCAGCTCGTTCCGATCATTGAAGTCCTTGATGACAAGGTACGCCGTAAATTCGATGATGAAAAGGTAGTCATTATCGACCGCAATGACACTGTGCATATGGCACACCTGGATATTCATTACGGCTTTTCCGTAAACGGTGTAGCATCCCTTCACACGGATATTCTGAAAAAGACCGAGCTTCATCCGTTTTATGAGCTTTATCCGGAGAAATTTAATAATAAGACGAACGGCATCACGTTCCGCCGCTGGCTGTTACATTGTAATCCCAGGCTCACAGCACTTTTAGATGAAACAATCGGAAGAGGATACCGTAAGGATGCCATGGAGTTAACAAAGCTCTTAGCGTATCAGGACGATCCGGAATTCCTTAAAAAGCTCCTGGATGTGAAGATGGAAAATAAGAAGGAGCTGTGTGCTTATTTAAAGGAAACACAGAATCTTACCTTAAATCCGGACAGCATCTTTGATACCCAGATCAAGCGGCTTCATGAGTATAAGAGACAACAGATGAACGCCCTGTTCGTGATTCATAAATATCTGGAAATCAAGGCAGGAAAGAAACCGGAAACACCGATTACGGTAATCTTTGGTGCCAAGGCGGCGCCGGCTTATGTGATTGCCAAGGATATCATTCATCTGATTTTATGTCTGCAGGAGCTTGTGAATGCAGATCCTGAGGTGAGCCCTTATTTAAAGGTCGTTATGGTGGAAAATTATAATGTAACCAAGGCAGAGAAGCTGATCCCGGCGACCGATCTTTCTGAGCAGATTTCACTTGCTTCCAAGGAGGCGAGCGGAACCGGCAACATGAAGTTCATGTTAAACGGTGCGGTAACGCTTGGAACCGAAGACGGTGCGAATGTGGAGATCCATGAGCTTGTTGGAGATGACAATATCTTTATTTTCGGAGCATCCAGTGAGGAAGTCATTGCACATTATGAAAAGTCCGATTATATATCGAAGGATTTTTATGAGAAGGATCCGGATATTAAGGAAGCAGTTGATTTTATTACATCGAAGGAGCTCCTTGCCATCGGACAGGAAGAGAATCTGACACGGTTACAGAAGGAACTTTTAAACAAGGACTGGTTCATGACCCTCCTTGACTTTAAAGAGTACTGTGAAAAGAAGGAAGAGGCCTATGCCTGCTACAACGACCGTGAGAAATTCGCAAAGATGATGCTTATTAACATTGCAAAAGCCGGATACTTTTCCTCTGACCGGACGATTGAAGAGTATGAGAGAGACATCTGGAAAAGCAGATAAATGAAGATCATGGCATTCGCCAATGTATAAACTGCTTAAAATATTATTTTTTGGATTATTTCGAAGATAAAATCACATATAGGCTTAAAATGGCGGTATAGGTTTTTTTATTACACAAAAAATACAATTCAGTCTAAAAATTTTCACAACAGAGGTTTTAATTATAATATAGAATGAGAAAGGGGGATTCATTACATGAATGTCCGTTCCCATTCATTGCTTACATCACGGCAGTTGAAGAGGTCCTGAATGGCTTGGGTAAAGGGCAAAATCAAAACATGTAATAAGTGTGAGTTAAATTCAAGATGATAGAGAAGCTCAGATTTAGGGGAAATATTTGAGAGTCTTTTGCCCGATCGTTCTTAAGAATAATGTGGGAGGGAACGAGGACATTTACAATTATCTGAATTAATGGTAAAGTATAAATAATTATACTAGTCACAAAAGTAGGGTGCGTATGCAGATTTTCTGAAAGCATACAAGTCCTACTTTATGTGGGTTATTAGGATAATAGATTGATGGATGATTTGGAAGGGTAAAGAGAATAAATATGCATGAGTTAAATCTGAAAGGAACCACAATACTTGTCACCGGAGCAGCTGGTTTTATCGGAGCCAATCTTGTAATGAGACTTTTAAAAGGAAAAAAGCCGGAAAGAATCATTGGGATTGATAATCTGAATGATTATTATGATGTCCGTATTAAAGAGTGGAGACTTAAACAAATAGAGAAGCTATCAAAGGAATATCCGGAAACGGAATGGATATTCAAAAAGGGAGATATTGCTGATCGCCCAATGATACAGGAATTGTTCGAAGCCTATGAACCACAGATTGTTGTAAATCTTGCGGCACAGGCAGGTGTACGGTATTCCATTACGAATCCGGATGCATATATTTCTTCTAATATGATTGGATTTTACAATCTTTTAGAGGCATGCCGTCATTCCTACGATGATGGAAAACAGGGCGTTGCGCATCTTATATATGCATCGTCTTCTTCTGTTTATGGAGGGAATGAGAAGGTGCCGTTTTCTACTGAGGATCCGGTAGATCATCCGGTCTCTTTGTATGCAGCAACGAAGAAGTCGAATGAATTGTTTGCACATGCCTACAGCAAGTTATATAACATTCCATCTACCGGCTTACGGTTTTTTACCGTTTATGGACCGGCAGGAAGACCGGATATGGCATACTTTGGTTTTACAAATAAGCTTCTTCAGGGGAAAACCATCGAGATTTTTAATTACGGAAACTGCCGCAGGGATTTTACCTATGTGGATGATATTGTGGAAGGAATCGTGCGTGTGATGAAGGGGGCTCCGGAACGGGTAAACGGAGCAGACGGATTACCGGTTCCTCCGTACAAGGTATATAATATTGGAGGCGGACATCCGGAGAATCTGCTTGATTTTGTGGATATTCTGCAGCAGGAGCTGGTAGCAGCAGGAGTCCTTCCGGCAGACTATGATTTTGAAGCACATAAGAAGCTTGTGCCGATGCAGCCGGGAGATGTACCCGTGACGTATGCAGACACACAGGCCCTGCAGGAGGACTTTGATTATTGCCCGAAAACGGACTTGCGAACCGGATTAAGGAATTTTGCACAGTGGTATCAGGAATTTTACGGTCAGGAGGAAAACAGATGAAGATTGCAGTAGCAGGAACAGGATATGTCGGCTTAAGTATTGCGACCTTGCTGGCACAGCACAATGAAGTGATGGCAGTGGATATTATAGAAGAAAAGGTGAATCTGATTAATCAGCACAAGTCACCGATCCAGGACGAATATATTGAGAAATATTTAAGGGAAAAGGATTTGAATCTTGTGGCAACCACAGATGCAGAGGCGGCTTACCGGGATGCTGAGTTTGTCGTAATTGCAACACCGACCAATTATGATTCAAAGAAGAATTTCTTCGATACCTCTGCGGTAGAAGCGGTTATCCGGCTTGTGATGCAGGTCAATCCGAAGGCTGTTATGGTAATCAAGTCGACGATTCCGGTAGGCTTTACAGTTGCGGTACGGGAGAAGTATCATTGTGACCGGATTCTGTTCAGTCCGGAGTTCTTAAGGGAATCCAAGGCACTGTATGACAACCTGTATCCTTCCAGAATTATTGTTGGAACAGATATGGAGAATCCGGAGCTAGTGGAGGCTGCTAATACCTTTGCACACCTCTTGCAGCAGGGGGCCATCAAAGAGAACATCGATACCTTAATCATGGGGTATACGGAAGCAGAAGCCGTGAAACTGTTTGCCAATACCTATCTGGCATTGCGTGTATCGTATTTTAACGAGCTGGACACATATGCAGAGATGAAGGGCCTGGATACCCGGCAGATTATTAAGGGTGTCTGCCTTGACCCTCGTATCGGGGATCAGTATAACAATCCCTCCTTTGGTTATGGCGGTTATTGTCTGCCGAAGGATACAAAGCAGCTTCTTGCCAATTATCAGGATGTGCCACAGAATATGATGACAGCCATCGTAGACAGTAACCGTACGCGGAAGGAATTCATTGCAGACAGGGTATTGGAGCTTGCAGGTGGTTATGAAGCGAACGGGGAATATGAGCTTGACAAGGAAAAGGAAGTCGTGGTTGGAGTATATCGTCTCACCATGAAGTCCAATTCTGACAATTTCCGTCAGTCCTCCATTCAGGGCGTTATGAAGAGAATTAAGGCAAAGGGCGCAACGGTTATTGTTTATGAGCCGACACTGGAAGATGGAAGTACCTTCTTTGGAAGCCGTGTCGTGAATGACCTTTCAAGGTTTAAGGAAATGAGTCAGGCAATCATTGCAAACCGTTACGATGCCTGTCTGGACGATGTGAAGGAGAAGGTCTATACCAGAGATGTGTTCCGGAGAGATTAAGTGCATGATGGAGAGCGAAGGTAAGATTTTATTATTGTTAACCGGAGGCACGATCTGTTCCTTCGGGGATGAACAGGGGAACCGGCGGGATGTGGACATTCAGAAAGCGAAAGCGTTGCTTCTGCAATATTTTGAAGAATCGGATTCGCCCTGCGCTCATCAGAAATTTGAAGTTGTTACCGTTTTAAATACTTTAAGCGAAAATATGACGATTCCGAAATGGAACGAATTACTCCGTTTTTTCAAAAAGTGTGATTTTTCACAGTATCGGGGAATCGTGATTGCCCATGGGACAGATACGCTGGCCTATACAGCTTCCCTGCTTGCGTTAGCGTTATCGAAGGTGGAGATTCCGGTATTTCTGGTATCCAGCCAGCTGCCGCTTAATCAGGAGGGTGCGAACGGAAATGAGAACTTTCGGCGTTCTGTGGAGCTGATTTGTGCAGGAATTCATTCCGGTGTCTATGTGGTGTACCGGAATGAGGACGGAAGGTGCTTTCTTCATCATGGAGGACATCTTGTAAGCAGCGGGGATTATTCCAACGACTTTTACAGCCGTGATGCGGTTTGCCTGGGTGAAGTCTCAAAGGTGATGGAAGGTGAATGTTCCAGGGCAGCGATGCACTTGAACCAATGGACGGAAGAACTGAAACGCGATAAGATCTGCAGTCAGCGGAATGGCAATGGAATTGACCTATCCCGTATGGGAGAATTGAAAAGCGATGTCCTGTGCATAGAACCATATGTGGGGCTTAATTATCAGCAGATTGTACTTAATAAAGAAATCCGTGCAGTCATCCATGGTCTGTATCATTCGGCAACAGCCTGTATTGGAGGAACGAACGAGGAACAGAAATCGGAGTATTCCATGCTTCCGTTCCTGATGCGCTGCAGGGAAGCCAGGATCCCGGTAATCGTAACACCTTGTCCAAATGAGGCGGCATATGCTTCCGGCGTATGGATGATGGAAGCAGGTGCAGTTCCGGTTTATGGGATGACGAAAGAGATGGTTTATGTGAAAACACTTCTGGCAGGAGTCCTTGGATATCCAAATGAAAAATTATGTTCCTTTTTGAAAGAAGACGTATGTGGTGAGTAGACACTGGATGTTTTTTAGTGTAAAATAAACATGACGATCCGGAATCGTTATTGTAGTTCCAGACAGATAGATGATTGGTATTTTTGAGAGAAAGGCGAAGACAAAATGCTTGCAACGTTAATACCTTTATTTGATGAAAATATGACCGTGAAGGCATATTCCTTATTTACCCAGAAGAAGAACTTCCTTTTAAATCCCAGCTTCTTAGGAACCGGAATGCATGATGGAGTAGGACAGATTCAGGGGTTTGAACTGATTGAAAATATGGGAATCGAGACCCTTTCCGGAGACAAGGAAGTATTTATTTCCATAAATAATATTTCTCTGTTTACGGATATCAATGAACAGTGTAAGGCGCCGCATGACCGCGTGGTGCTGCTTGTAGATAATGCAGTTCTGCCGAATGACATGTACATTAACCGCCTGAAAGAATTAAAGAACAGCGGATATAAGCTTGCTATTCGTAAACTGCCGGTATCCAGCTTTGAGGATTACCGCCAGGTTCTTCTTCTGATGGATTATATTCTGCTCGATCATAAGAAGATTGATATTACGAAGGCAAGAATTTATTTTACGAAGATTTATCCGAACATCAAGCTTTGTGCCGGAAATATTGATACACAGGAAATTTTCGAGCAGTTGAAGGCAGAGGGCGGCTACCAGCTCTATGAAGGAGCATTCTACCGTATGCCGGTAACGAAGGGAGAGGCAAAGGTCTCTCCGTTGAAGGTGAATTATATTGAACTTCTGAATATTGTGAATGAACCGGACTTTGATTTGACAAAGGCAGCCGATGTCATCGGAAGAGATACGGCTCTTGTGATTTCTCTGTTGAAGATGGTGAACCATATGACGGTCAATTCTGAGATTACATCCATCCGTCATGCAGCAGCCATGTTAGGACAGAAGGAATTGAAGAAATGGATCAACACTGCGGTAACCAGTCAGCTTTGTGCGGATCGTCCGAATGAGATTATGCGTGTTTCCCTGCTCCGGGCGAAATTCGCAGAGAATCTGGCAACTGTATTCGAAATGGGCGGTCAGGCAGGAGAGTTGTTCTTAATGGGATTGTTCTCGGTACTTGATCTTATTATTAATAAGCCGATGGAAGAGGCTCTTAAGATGGTAAAGGTTTCTAAGGAGATTGAGGAAGCACTCATTGAGGATAAAGGACACTTTGCACCGGTGTTAGAGTTTGTGAAGCAGTATGAGAGTGCCAACTGGCAGGAAATTGACCGCACCATGTTACTGAACCATATGGACTCCAAACAGGTATACGATGCGTACATTACGGCTCTGCGCTGGTATCGTGATCTGTTTTCGTAATAGTAACTTGTAATAAGTATATGGGAACTACTCTGATCCATGACAGAAAGAGTATAGCAGATCAGGAAAGAAACAGAAATACAAACATAGAAATAATAAAAATGCTGATAATCATTCGAAAAAAATTGGTTATCAGCATTTTCTGATTTTCTATTCTTCTTCATCCGCCACATCTTCTAAGGATACACTCTGATGGATGGTAATGCCGTTCACTTCGACATGATCGTTGATTTCGATGACGAGACAGCGTTTGCCGTCAATCTGCAGAGTATTGACCAGATCCGCACGTTCCGGATTCACCTTTACGACAACATCGGGGGTCTTTACCTCGAAGGTGCGGACATTTGCCACATTGTTTACAAAGAGAGAGGTATCTTCTCCGGCGGCTGCATCATAGAGCTTATCGAAATCAGTCAGTTTTTCTTCCTTGACGCCGCTCTTTTCAAAGAGGCTTTTCACCTGATGCTTGTCAAGAGTTAAAGGCTCCGGAATCTCTTTGTGCTCCTCGATCATTTCCGTCAAATTCTCATGGATATTTTTCACCACTTCGTATTCGACCTCATCGCCAAGCGTTTCCTCGATCAAAGCCTGAAAGGCTTCCTTCTGTGTCCCGGCAGACAAAGGCAGGGTACAGCCAAGAATGTTTTCTACGAATTCGCTATGTGCTTCCTCCGGATTCTTGGAATAGAAGAGCGTAGAGTGAATATCGGTTGCACGGTCGTTGAAGCTCGGGAAGAGAAAGCCGGTTTCGGGCATTTCTACCACCCAGTCACGGATACGGTTGTGGAATTCATTGTTGATGTTGTCATAGCTTAAGCCGGGCTTTGAAAGATTCACCGGACAGATACAGCACATGATGTATTCAAATACCGTATCAGAAGCATCATCCATGGTTAAACCGTCCGTGGTCTTTCCCGGAACGTCATAAGCGTCATGGATGAGCAGAATCAGGTAGTTGCCGACGTATTCATACGTATTGATGACACGGTCATAAAACTCTTCGATTAAGGCATCATCCTTTAATTTACTGTCGCGCAGGGCAAGAAGGGCAGCCTGGGTGCCTCCTTCCTGTTCACTTGCAAGGGGAAAGTCCAGATTTAAGAGATTCTTTCCGAGACTTCCCGATAAGGTTTTGCGCAGTAGTTCAAAGTATTTAAAAATTTCTTCTTCCGGCAGGGAGAGAAAGGCTTCTTTAAATTCGGTCTTTTTATTCTTTTCCCCATCGACATAGCAGCCACAGATTCTGGTAATGGAGCAGTTGCTTGGGGTATAAAGGCGTTTCAGTTCGTTGATTTCCTGTTTGATCACGAAGCGTCTTCCTCCTTTTTATGAAGATTTTTCTGAGCTGTAGAAAGCATCAGTTTAATACGGTTCAACTGGTTTACTTCACTGGCACCCGGATCGTAGTCGATGGCAACAATGTTGCTTAATGGATAGTGCTTGCGAAGCTCTTTGATGACACCTTTACCTACGACATGGTTGGGCAGGCAGGCAAACGGCTGGGTGCAGACGATGTTATTGACACCGCTGTGGATCAGTTCAATCATTTCGCCGGTCAGGAACCAGCCTTCTCCGGTCTGGTTACCAATGTTTACGATCGTTTTTGCATTTTCCACCGTTTCATAAATGCTGCTCGGAGGCGTGAAGTGGGTACTCTTCTCAAAGGCATGGCGTGCACTTCCGCGAAGGAATTCAATGCCACGGATACCGAGACGGGAAATCAGGGCGGTCTTTTTGCTCATGCCCAGATAATCAGCTTTATAAATCTGGTTGTAGAAGCAGTAGAGCATGAAGTCTACCAGATCCGGCACAACGGCCTCTGCTCCTTCGGATTCTAAGAGATCCACAAGGTAATTGTTGGCAGCTGGTGCAAATTTTACCAGAATTTCACCGACGATACCGACGCGGGGCTTTACTTCATTCGTAATCGGAATTGCATCGAAGTCGGCAATGATCTGACGGCACATTTTGTTAAAAGTGGCAAAACGCATATGTTTTCCGGAAACAAATTCGCAGCACTTCTTTAGCCATTTCTGATGTACTTCTTCTACAGAGCCTTTGGTCTGTTCATAAGGACGCATACGGTATACACAGCGCATGAAGATATCGCCAAAGATGGCAGCGTAGGCAACACGCATCAGCATTTCGGCATTCAGATGGAATCCGGGGTTTGTTTCAATACCGCCAAGATTTAGGGAAATAACCGGAATCTGCGGCATTCCGGCCTTCTCTAAGGCACGGCGGATAAAGCCGACATAGTTGGTTGCACGACATCCGCCACCGGTTTGTGTCATAATGACGGCTACCTTGTTAAGATCATATTTACCGGATAGCAAGGCATCCATAATCTGACCGACCACCATTAAGGAAGGGTAGCAGGCATCGTTGTTTACATATTTTAATCCGACATCTACAGCACGACGGTTATCGTTTCCGAGAATATCAAAGTTGTATCCGCAGGCACGGAACGCAGCCTCAATGACATCGAAATGGATTGGAGACATCTGCGGGGCAAGAATGGTATAGTCCTTTCGCATTTCCTCAGTAAAGGGCACCTTCGTGATGGCACTGGAGCGGATCGTACGCTGCTTGTTCAGCTTTTCCCTGACACGGATCGCAGAGAGCAGGGATCGGATACGGATTCTGGCAGCGCCGAGGTTATTTACCTCATCAATTTTCAGACAGGTATAAATCTTATCTGAGCCTGTCAGAATATCATTAACCTGATCAGTCGTAACAGCATCCAGACCACAGCCAAAGGAATTTAACTGAATCAGATCCAGATTATCTACGGTCTTTACATAGCTTGCGGCTGCGTAGAGACGGGAATGGTACATCCACTGGTCGGAAACGATTAACGGACGTTCCGGCTTCGCCAGATGGGAAACGGAATCCTCGGTTAAAACAGCAATATCATAAGAGGTAATCAGCTCCGGAATACCATGGTTGATTTCAGGGTCGATATGATAAGGTCTTCCGGCTAAAACAATACCACGTTTTCCGGTCTCCTTTAAATACTGTAGGGTTTCCTCCCCTTTTTTCTGCATGTCGGTACGTGCGGCATTTAATTCGTTCCATGCCTTTTCACTTGCAGCAATGACTTCTTTGGAGGGAAGCTCTTTAAACTCACGAACCAGTGCTTCAGTAATGGTTTTGAGGTCGCGGAAGGACATGAAGGGATTCCTTAGAATGACTTCACCACGTTCGATTTCTTCCACGTTATTCTTGATATTTTCGGAATAAGAGGTAACAATCGGGCAGTTGTAGTGATTGTTGGCGTCCTCAAATTCATTACGTTCATAAAAGAGAGCGGGATAGAAAATGAAATCGACCTTCTGGTTAATGAGCCAGCTGACATGTCCGTGAGCCAGCTTTGCCGGGTAACATTCGGATTCACTCGGAATGGATTCAATGCCAAGCTCATAAATCTTACGATTGGATACCGGAGAGAGAATCACACGGTAGCCGAGCTCCTTAAAGAAGGTTGCCCAGAACGGATAATTTTCGTACATGTTAAGCACACGTGGAATGCCGACCGTGCCACGTGTGGCTTCTTCGGCAGAAAGCGGTTCATAACCGAAGACTCTCTTTAATTTATAATCAAACAGATTGGGAACGTTGTTCTCATTTTTCTGTTTGCCAAGACCACGTTCGCAGCGGTTGCCGGAAATGTACTGACGTCCACCGGAGAACTTGTTGATGGTCAGACGGCAGTTGTTGGTACAGCCCTTACATTTTGCCATGCTGGTTTCAAACTGCAGGGACAGAATCTTGTCAAAGGGCAGCATGGTCGTTTCGTAATCTGTGCTGTAACGCTCTCTGGCAATAAGGGCAGCACCGAAGGCACCCATGATTCCGGCAATGTCCGGACGGATGGCTTCACAGCCGGCAATCTTTTCAAAGCTTCGCAAAACAGCATCGTTATAGAAGGTTCCGCCCTGTACCACGATATTTTTGCCAAGGGCAGAAGCGTCGGATACCTTGATGACCTTAAATAAGGCATTCTTGATGACGGAGTAGGCAAGTCCGGCGGAAATGTCCGGGACGCTGGCGCCCTCCTTCTGTGCCTGCTTTACCTTGGAATTCATGAATACAGTACAACGGGTACCTAAGTCAATCGGATGCTCGGCAAAGAGAGCGGCCTTTGCAAAATCATGGACACTGTAATTTAAGGACTTGGCAAAGGTCTCAATAAAGGAACCGCATCCTGAGGAGCAGGCTTCGTTAAGCTGCACACTGTCTACGGTCTGATTCCTGATCTTGATACATTTCATATCCTGGCCGCCGATATCTAAGATACAATCCACGGAAGGATCGAAGAATGCTGCCGCATAATAATGGGCAACGGTCTCTACTTCGCCGTCATCTAAAAGGAAAGCAGCCTTCATAAGCTGTTCCCCGTATCCGGTAGAGCAGGAGCGGACCACATGCACATTGGGAGGGAGCTGCTTGGAAATTTCCTTCATGGAACGAATGGCCGTCTTCAGGGGACTACCGTCGTTACTGCTGTAGAAGGAATAAAGTAAGGAGCCGTCTTCTCCGACAAGTGCAATCTTCGTGGTCGTACTTCCGGCGTCGATACCCAGATAGCAGTTTCCGTGATACGTGGATATATCTGCGGTTTTTACGTGGTGGGTTTCGTGGCGCTTACAGAACGCATCGTATTCTTCTTTGCTTGCAAAGAGAGGATCCATACGTTCTACTTCAAATTCCATTTTGATATCGGAAGAGAGCTTCTGCACCATTTCTTCCATGGTATAAGAAACCTCTTCTTTGGCATTCAATGCAGAACCGATTGCTGCAAATAAATGGGAATGTTCTGTTTCAATGGTATGCTCCTCATCCAGTTTTAAGGTGCGGATAAAAGCAGCCTTTAATTCAGACAGGAAGTGGAGCGGACCGCCTAAAAAGGCAATGTGGCCGCGGATCGGTTTCCCACAGGCAAGACCACTGATGGTCTGGTTGACAACGGCCTGGAAAATGGAAGCTGCGAGGTCTTCCTTGGTTGCCCCTTCGTTGATGAGGGGCTGGATATCGGACTTGGCAAATACGCCACAGCGCGCAGCAATGGTGTAGAGGGATTTGTAGCCCTTGGCATATTCGTTTAATCCGGCCGCATCGGTCTGTAACAGGGAAGCCATCTGGTCGATAAAGGAGCCTGTACCGCCGGCACAGATTCCGTTCATACGTTGTTCCACGTTACCGCCTTCAAAATAAATAATCTTGGCATCTTCACCACCTAATTCGATCGCAACATCCGTTTTCGGTGCAATTTCCTTTAATGCAGTGGCAACCGAAATTACCTCCTGGACAAAGGGAACCTTCAGATGGTTGGCAAGGGTTAATCCACCGGAGCCTGTGATCATGGGGTGCAGCCTTATATTTCCTAATTGACTGTATGCATCACTAAGAAGGGAATGAAGTGTTTCCCTGATGTTCGCGAAATGTCTCTTGTAGTCGGAAAAAAGGATGTTGTGTGCACTATCCAGAATGGCAATCTTAACGGTGGTTGAGCCGATATCAATGCCGAGTGTATATTGCTTGTTTTCCATATTTTACCGCCTTTCATTTCCTTATTTGATTTGTAACTATTCAGAGCCATGCAAATTATGGCAATTGGACATAGAATGCCTGCATTCATATGGACATTTGACATGATTTATATGGCGAAATAACCACATGAGTAAACTACGCTGTGAAACAACGGTTTTACGAATGCGGTTCTGAATAGTTACTTTACTTTAATTTCTGTGTAGCCACCATGTGATTATACGACACGAATCGGCAAAAAGCAACGGAACATTTGCGTTTACATTTTGAAGCCGGAATGATAGAATAAATGGACTAATAGTTTTTGAAAGGCGTAGAAGAATGAGTAATTTTGAAAAGAAATTCGGTAAATATGCAATTAAGAATCTGTCGTTGATCCTCATCATGTTTTATGCATGCGGTTATCTCATGAAATGGATCAATCCGGGCTTTTTTACCTATTTATATTTGAATCCGTATGAAATCATTCACCATTTCCAGATCTGGAGACTTTTGACATGGCTGATTGTTCCGCCGGACAGCTTTGATTTCTGGACATTATTAATGCTTTATTTTTACTATTCGATCGGCACGAGCTTAGAGCGTACCTGGGGAACCTACCGGTATAATGTCTATATTTTTTCCGGTATTCTTTTTACGGCAGTTGGAGCTTTTATCCTGTATGGAGTAAGTTCCCTGCTTGGGGCACAGAGCCTTGGATTATGGACAACGGTAAATGGTTATATTACCTATCCGACGATGTTCAGCACCTACTATGTCAATATGTCCATCTTTTTAGCTTATGCGGCAACCTTCCCGGATTATGAAGTATTGTTGTTTTTTATCCTGCCGATCAAGGTGAAGTTTCTTGGTATTATTTACGGGGCGATGCTGGTTTACCAGTTCATTGTCGGTTATGGAACGAGCTCGGCTCTGTTTTACTATAACCTCGGCATCCGTTTCGTGATTACAGCATCCCTTCTTAATTTTGTGGTATTTTTCTTTACCAGCCGCAGAAAGGTACGCAGGGGACCGATCCGGATTACGAGACAGCAGGCAGCAAAACAACAGTCATTTCGTCATGAGGCGAAGAAGAGTGGCAGTATCACCAGGCATAAATGTGCTGTCTGTGGAAGAACGGATGAGACGAATCCGGAACTGGAGTTCCGCTTCTGCTCGAAGTGTAACGGAAATTATGAATATTGTCAGGATCATCTGTTTACCCATACGCATGTACAATAAGATATCTGGCAGAACAGTTAGGATATTCTAAGTTTTGGAAAGAAGGACTGATATGAATAAAGAAATACTTTTTGCACAAAAGCTCGGAGAAATCCGGAAGCTCGCTAAAGAACAGGGCAATTATGTGACAAAGAAGCAGGTTGCAGAGGCATTTGCAGAACTGGAATTTCAGGAAGACCAGTTCCAGATGGTGTATGACTATCTGACGAAGCATAAAATCGGCATTGATGAGCCGGTGGATCTGGATGAATACCTGTCAGAGGATGAGGTCGATTATCTTAAGATGTATGAAGAAGAACTGGCTGCAATGGAGTCGGTAACCGATGGACAGAGGGAGGCCATTCTGTTAAGTGCCATGGCAGGAGAAACGGATGCAAAGAAGCGCCTTATTGAAATTTATCTGCCGCAGGTTATTGAAATATCGAAGCTTTATACCGGACAGGGTGTTTATATTGAGGATCTGGTTGGAGAAGGGAATCTGGCTCTTGCACAGGGGGTTACTATGTTAGGGTGTCTTGAACATGCCAAAGAGGCAGAGGGGATGCTGATGAAGATGGTGATGGATGCTATGGAAGAACTGATTCAGGAGGATCTGACCGAGAAGGATATTGTGAAGAAAGCCATCGATCAGGAGAAAAAAAAGAAGAATAATAATGATTCTTTGCAGACCGATACAGATACGGGCGAAGATTCGGATAAGTAATAGGTTGGTATGCACAAGAAAGCTGGGAGAATAAACGAGAATGAAATTTTTTGAAGGAACTTCAGAATATCAGGATTTTAAATATGTACTGCAGGATACCCGGACGGTATCGCTTGGGGTAAAATATACCTATGAGGAGCTTCTGCAGGACGAGAGGGTGCCGTTTAAGTTTCAGGCGGTTATTTCCCAGTATCTGCTAAAGGAAGCTGCTCCGGAGACAACGCTTGAAAGTGAATTTTATTATATGGAAAAGGGAACCTTTGTATATGAAACCTACAGGCAGCTGAAGGCACGGGCAAAGGTACGTACCCAGACTGTAAAGAAAACGATGACAGGAAAAGAAAAGATTGTTTATAAGGAAGAAATCTGGACGGTAGAGGAGCTGGCACAGATGAACCTTGCCAGGAAGAAGGCAGCCGGGCTGATGATTGAAGAGATTGAGTTATCGAAGCTTGGCTTAATGACATTTTCCATCTGAAAATAAAGTTGAAGATCAAGTAAAATAGGAAATGAATATGTTTGGAAAGAAAACGGAGGGAATGAAGGAAATGATGAAAAGCTTAAAGGGACTTGATAAATATGAGGTAATAGAAGAACGCCATATCGGGGATCTGAACTCGGACGGTTATCTGTTAAAACACAGGAAGAGCGGGGCGTATATAACACTGCTTTTAAATGATGATGAAAACAAGGTGTTTTATATCGGCTTCCGTACACCGCCTAAGGACAGTACGGGGGTAGCGCACATCTTAGAGCATTCGGTATTATGTGGATCCAGGGAATTTCCGGTGAAGGATCCGTTTATTGAACTGGCGAAGGGTTCCTTAAACACCTTCTTAAATGCGATGACCTATCCGGATAAGACGGTTTACCCGGTGGCAAGCTGCAATGATAAGGACTTTAAGAATCTGGTGCATGTCTATCTGGATGCAGTGTTCTATCCGAATATTTATAAGGAAGAGAAGATTTTCCGACAGGAAGGCTGGCATTATGAGATGGAGGATACTGATGCACCGCTTACCATCAATGGTGTAGTTTATAACGAAATGAAGGGAGCTTTTTCCTCTCCGGATGATGTGGTTTCCCGTGAGGTAATGAACGGATTATATCCGGATACCACGTATGGACTGGAATCCGGAGGAGATCCGGAGGTCATTCCGGAACTTACCTATGAGGAATTTTTAAAGTTTCATGGAAAATATTATCATCCTTCGAACAGCCTGATTTATCTGTATGGAAATCTGGATCCGGAAGAATACCTTACGTTTCTGGATGAAAAGTATCTGTCCTCTTATGAGACGTTGGAAGTTGATTCTGCGATTCCGTTACAGAAGCCGTTTGACAAAAAACGCTGCGTGAAGTGTGAATACTCCGTGATGGAGGATGATATTGCAGAAAATGAAACCTATCTTACTTATAATATTGCAATGGGAAGCAGTCTCGACCGGGAACTGTATATTGCGATGGACGTGCTGGTTCATGTGCTCTGTTCAGATCCGGGGTCACCGGTAAAGCAGGCTCTTGTGGATGCGGGAATCGGGGATGAGGTTTACAGCTATTCCGAAACCGGCATTGCACAGCCGTACTTTTCCATTACCGCAAAGAATGCTTCCTCCGCACAGCAGGAACAGTTTGTTTCCATTATCGAAGAAGAACTGCAGAAAATTGTGAAGCATGGGATTGACAGGAAAGCGCTTCTTGCAACCTTGAATGAATTTGAATTCCGTTACCGTGAAGCAGATTTTGGCTCCTATCCAAGAGGACTGATGCTTGGCCTGCAGGCACTCGACAGCTGGCTTTATGACAAAGAGAAGCCGTTTATCCACATTGAAGCCAATGATACGCTTGCAGTTTTAAAAGAAAAGATTGAGACCTCTTACTATGAAGGTCTGGTACAGAAATATTTTATTGATAACCGGCATAAAGCAGTGGTTGTCGTAGAACCGGTTCCCGGACTTACAGGGAAGAAGGAAGAGGAACTTGCCGATCGTCTGGCAGCAATAAAGGATCGGATGACGGAGGAAGAAAAGCAGGCGGTTGTAGATGCAACAAAAGCGCTCCATGCTTATCAGCAGGAGCCAAGCCCGAAGGAGGATCTTGCAAAGATTCCGCTTCTTAAGAGAGAAGATATGAAGAAGGAAGCAGCGACTTATGTCAATGAGGAGCGTGGCAGCAAGGAAGCTCCGGCTTTGTACCATAATATTTTTACGAACGGAATCGGTTACCTGAATCTTGTATTTGATGCTTCCCATGTGCCGGCAAGACTGTTCCCTTATATTGGAATTTTAAAGAGTATTTTCACCTTGATGGTAGACACGGAGCATTATTCCTACAGTGATCTGTATAATGAAATCCGGATCCATACCGGTGGAACGAAAATGGTATTTAATGTGTATACCAATGCCAAAGATATGACGAAGGTTAAGCCAACCTTTGAAGCACGGACGAAGTTCCTGTTTGATCAGAAGGATAAGGCAGTAGAACTTTTGGAAGAAATCCTGATCCATGCGGATTTCTCAGATACGAAGCGCCTGTATGAAATTCTTGCGGAGTATAAATCCGATATGCAGGCTACCATGCAGAGTGCAGGACACAGTCTGGCAGCAATCCGTGCGATGTCATACTTCTCAAAGTCTGCAGCAGTTACCGAACAGGTAAATGGTATTCCACAATATCGCCTGCTTGAGGAGCTTACAAAGAATTTTGAAGATCATAAGGAAGAGCTTGTTGCAAATCTGAAGGAACTCTGTCAATATCTTTTCCGCCCGGAAAATCTGCTGCTGGATTATACCGCACCGGAAGAGGGATATGCGGGAATTGAGGAAGCCGTAGACCGTCTCCGTAAGAAGCTTTATACCGGAGAGATCGCTAAGGAAACCTATGAGCCGGTTACTGAAAAGAAGAATGAAGGCTTTTTAACCGCCGGACAGGTTCAGTATGTATGCCGTGCCGGCAACTTTATCAGGGAGGGACTTCCTTATACAGGTGCCTTAAGGGTACTTAAGGTGATGATGGGATATGATTATCTCTGGAATCAGGTCCGTGTGGTTGGTGGAGCGTATGGATGTATGTGCAGCTTTGGCAGGAACGGAGATGCATACTTTGTTTCCTATCGTGATCCGAATCTTGAAAAAACAATCAGGACCTATGAGCAGGCGGCAGATTATATTGCTGGCTGCAGGCTTGATGAGAGGGAAGTGACCCAGTTTATCATCGGGGCAGTCAGTGAGCTTGATACACCGATGACTCCGGCCGTGAAGGGCATTTATTCCCTGGGCGGTTACATGACCGGACTTTCCATGGAACGGTTGCAGAAGGAGCGGGATGAACTGCTTGCGGTTACACCGGAAATTATTCAGGGACTTGGCAGACAGGTCGCAGCCTTTATGAGGCAGGATTATATCTGCGTGGTCGGAAACGGAAACAAATTAAAGGAAAGCAAAGAGCTGTTTATGAACATGGAACAGTTATTCCGGTCTTGAGAAACAGCTCCGAAGCATTACTTAACATGTATACGGAGAAGCTGGCTGTCAGCAGCAGGCTTGATGGTGGAACAAGGTACGGGCAGGCAGTAACAATATGTGGGGATTATTTGTCAGAAACAAGGGAGGAATGAAAAGGATGAGAAAAAGAATAACATGGCGTTATATCACGTTGGCAGGGCTTATGGCTCTTGGATTAACCGGCTGCGGAGCTTCTTCAAAGGGTGCGGCAGCGGAAGCTGCAGTGGCAGATTCGGCTTATCTTAGTGATGATATGTACAGCTATGATAACAGCTATTATGAGGAAGCTGCAAGCGAAGAATATGACAGCACTACCGGTTCGACAGAAAACGTAGAAAAGGTACAGGATACCAGCCGTAAGCTGATTAAAAACGTGGATATGTCTGTAGAGACCGAAGAATTTGACACATTGCTTGCAAATGTGGAAAAAAGGATCGAAGCGCTTGGCGGGTATATTGAGACCAGCAATGTCTATAACGGAAGCACTTACAAAGCTGCCGGCAATCTTCGTACTGCAAATATTACGGCCCGGATTCCGGCAGAGAGGCTGAACGAATTTCTGTCCCTTGTTTCTGAAGCCTCAAATGTAATCAGCAAAAATGAGAGCGTGACGGATGTTACCCTGCAGTATGTGGATATGCAGAGCCATAAGGAGGCGCTGCAGACCGAACAGCAGCGGTTATTGGAGCTTCTCGAGCAGGCAGAAACCATTGACGATATCATCACGATCGAGAGCCGGCTTTCTGATGTGCGTTATCAGATCGAAAGTATGGAATCCCAGCTTCGTACCTTTGACAATCAGGTATCCTACAGTACTGTTTATCTATATATTGACGAAGTGAAGACTTATACCCAGACTGAGGAGCAGACACGCCTTCAGAGAATGGCAGGTGGATTTGTAAACAGCCTTAAGGGAATTGGAAACGGCTTTCTTGATTTTTGCGTTTCATTTGTCATTGCTCTTCCATACCTTGTTGTCTGGGCAGTGATTATCGTTGTGTTCATCCTCCTTATCCGTCTGATCGTCAAAAAATCAAAAAAGAGCAGCGAGAAAAGAGCCTTAAAGCAGCAGATCAAGGAACGGGAACGCCAGGCTGCCTATGAAGCGCATCTTAAGAATATGGATAAAGAAAAAGTACAGAAAGCAGATACAGTAGATTCAGAAAACAGCCAGGGAAAGGAAAAGAAGGAGTAGCTCATGAAGGAGAAGTACAAGTCCGGATTTGCCACGCTGATCGGAAGACCAAATGTTGGAAAATCCACATTGATGAACTGTCTGATTGGACAGAAAATCGCGATCACCTCAAGCAAGCCGCAGACCACCAGAAACCGGATCCAGACGGTGTATACCTCGCAGGAGGGACAGATCGTTTTTGTGGACACGCCGGGAATCCATAAGGCCAAGAACAAGCTTGGTGATTATATGGTAAACATTGCAACACGTTCCTTAAGGGATGTGGATGTTGTGCTCTGGCTTGTGGAACCGACGAATTATATCGGGGCTGGAGAAAAGCATATCATTGAACAGCTCAAAGGAATTAAAACACCGGTCATCCTTGTTATCAATAAGATCGATACAGTGAAAAAAGAGGAATTGTTTGGCTTTATTGATACCTACCGGAAGGAGATGGACTTTCAGGAGATCGTTCCGGTATCTGCCCTGAAACAGGAAAATACGGAAGAACTTATTAAGTGCATTATGAAATATCTGCCGTACGGACCTGCCTTTTATGATGAGGATACGATCACTGACCAGCCACAACGTCAGATAGTGGCAGAGCTTATCCGTGAAAAGGCATTACGGTGCCTCGATGAAGAAATTCCGCACGGAATTGCTGTAACCATCGAAAAGATGAAGTGGCGTAAGAGCAGTAAGGGAACGATTGTGGATATCGAAGCCACCATTATCTGTGAGAGGGAATCCCACAAGGGAATTATCATCGGAAAGCAGGGAACAATGCTTCGTAAGATCGGGCAGTCTGCCCGCCGGGATATCGAAGAGATGCTGGAAGAAAAAGTAAATCTGCAGCTTTGGGTAAAGGTCCGCAGGGATTGGCGAGACAGCGATCTGCTTCTCAAAAATTACGGATATAATCCGAAAGATAACGAATAGAAAACTTCAAACTGTAAACCCTAATTATAGAAGACGTAACTATTCAGAACTCCATTCGTAAAACCGCTGTTTCACAGCTCGAGTTTTACTCATGTAGTTACTTCGCCATATAAAATTGCTTTTCTGTTTGAATGCAAGCATTCACAGAAAGCAATTTTGCATGGCTCTGAATAGTTACCAGAAGACAATTTAGGGGGCACAGGATGAAAAACGTAAATTACTGGGATCAGTTTTTAAGCACAGGAAAGATAGAAGATTATCTGGCCTACCGGAAGGAAGCTTTCGCGGATGCCGGAAAACAGCAGAAAGAAGGAGCTGAAACTCATGCAGGAACCGGTCAGGGTTACAGGGATGGTGCTCGAGGTATCACCTGTAGGAGAGACGGATAGAAGAGTGGTTCTGTTAACAAAAGAAAGAGGCAAAATTTCAGCGTTCGCCAGAGGGGCGCGCAAGCAGGGAAGCCGGCTGATGGCGGCTACAAATCCATTCTGCTTTGGTGAATTTATCTTATATGAGGGAAGGAATTCCTATTCCTTAAGTGAGGCAGTAATCAGGAATTATTTTGAAGATATGCGTATGCACTTTGAGGAAGCCTGTTACGGCATGTACTTTTTAGAGCTGATGGATTACTATACCAGAGAAAATAACGACGAAAGGGAGATGCTTCTGCTTCTTTACCAATCGCTCCGGGCACTGCTGCATGCAGCTTATGACAACAGGCTGGTGAGGTACATATTCGAAATCAAGGCAGTTGTGTTAAACGGCGAGTATCCGGGACTCCCGAAAAACAAGGACTATGAAGAGTCTACCCGGTATGCCTTGCAGTATATCGCAGACAGCAGCGTGGAGAAGCTGTATTCATTTAAGGTTTCAGATGAGGTTTTACAGGAGCTTGAGGAAATTGCAGGGATTTATCAGAGAAGATTTGTGGATCGGAAAATGAAAAGCCTTGAAATCCTTGAGGGACTCATATATAATTGATTGGGTAAATTCTTCCGGAAGAGGAGAAGAGGATTTTTATGAGGAAAAATGAGCAATGTGTGAAGCGCTTTTTAGCGGGCGTTCTGTGTGCTGCTTTTGTGTTGGCCGGAATGACGGCATGTGGAAACACTAAAGGAGCAGAAGGATCCGTGATTGCGGTTTCTAAAGACGGAACAGTAACGGATACGATCCGCGAGCCGTTTGACCAGGATTATTACAGCCAGCAGGAATTGCAGGATGAGGTGTTGAAGGCCGTGGCCTCTTACAACTCCGGAATGGGAAATGAAGCCATTACGGTATCGAAGGTCCAGGTGGATGACGGTGTTACGGATGTGGAGATGAAATACCGGAGTGCAGAGGACTATGCAGCCTTTAACCGGGAAACTTTTTTTATCGGAACCCCGGCACAGGCGAGGCTGTCAGGCTTTGACCTTAATAAGGTCTATACAGCAGTTTCCGATCCGACCAAGACCATGGGCATGGCAGAGCTTTTTAATACAGATGGGGTTCTGGTACTGATTACGGATACCACGCAGACGGTTGTGATGAGCCACAGGATCCTTTATATTTCGGATGGTGTGGAGGTTGCGGATCATGCGAAAGCATTCCGTGTACAGAGCGATGAAAATAATCAGATTTCCAAGGAAATTTGTGTAATATTTAAAGAAAAATAACGAGAGGTAGATGGAACAATGGAAAAGACAATGGAAAAAATCGTAGCATTGGCAAAGGCAAGAGGATTTGTATATCCCGGATCCGAGATCTACGGAGGTCTTGCCAACACATGGGATTATGGTAATCTCGGTGTGGAATTAAAGAACAATGTGAAGAGAGCATGGTGGCAGAAATTCATTATGGAAAATCCCTACAACGTAGGAGTGGATTGTGCTATCTTAATGAATCCCCAGACATGGGTAGCTTCCGGACATCTGGGAGGGTTCTCCGATCCTCTGATGGACTGTAAGGAATGCCATGAGCGTTTCCGTGCAGACAAGCTGATCGAGGACTTTGCGCAGGAGAATGGAATTACACTGGAGAAGCCCATTGATGCTTTTTCACAGGAAGAGATGAAGAATTTCATCGAAGAACACAACGTTCCATGTCCGACCTGCGGCAAGCATAACTTTACCGATATCAGACAGTTTAACCTGATGTTCAAGACCTTCCAGGGCGTAACCGAGGATGCGAAGAATACCGTATACCTTCGTCCGGAAACCGCACAGGGTATTTTCGTTAACTTTAAGAATGTACAGAGAACCTCCCGTAAGAAGATTCCGTTCGGTATCGGACAGATTGGTAAGTCCTTCCGTAACGAAATCACTCCCGGTAACTTTACTTTCCGTACAAGAGAGTTCGAACAGATGGAATTAGAGTTCTTCTGCGAGCCCGGTACAGACCTTGAATGGTTTCAGTACTGGAGAGCGTTCTGCCGTGACTGGCTGTTAAGCTTAGGAATTAAGGAAGAGGAAATGAGACTTCGTGATCATGCGCCGGAGGAGCTTTGCTTCTATTCCAAGGGCACCACTGATATTGAATTCCTGTTCCCGTTCGGCTGGGGTGAATTATGGGGAATCGCAGACAGAACCGATTATGATTTAACCCAGCATCAGAATGTATCCGGCGAGGATATGAGCTATTTTGACGATACGAAAAATGAACGTTATGTTCCGTATGTTGTAGAGCCTTCTCTTGGAGCAGACCGCGTGGTACTGGCATTCCTTTGCGCGGCTTATGATGAGGAGGAGATCGGAGAAGGAGATGTGCGTACCGTACTTCATTTCCATCCGGCACTTGCCCCTGTAAAGATTGGTATTCTTCCTCTTTCGAAGAAGCTGAATGAGGGTGCGGAGAAGATTTATGAACAGCTTTCCAGGAAGTACAACTGTGAATTCGACGACAGAGGAAATATTGGTAAGCGTTATCGCAGACAGGATGAAATCGGAACTCCGTTCTGTATTACATATGATTTTGATTCCGAAACAGACAACTGTGTGACGGTACGATTCCGTGATTCCATGGAGCAGGAACGTGTGGCTATCGCAGATCTGGATGCTTACTTTGCAGATAAGTTTACGTTCTGACAGAAACGTTCTGTGAACGGAATGAAACCAGGTATCTGCGGAAGCGTTGAACCACAGAGCCTTTTGAAAATACAAACAACGCAGAAATGGTGAGATCATGAGACAATTCACTTCAGATGAATTAAGAAAAACCTGGAAACAATTTTATATTGACCGCGGACATGTAGATGTAGGAGCTGTTTCGCTCGTATCTGACGGATCTACCGGTGTAATGTTTAACGTAGCAGGCATGCAGCCTTTGATGCCGTATCTGTTAGGTCAGAAGCACCCTCTTGGAACCAGGCTTTGTAACGTGCAGGGGTGTGTCCGTACGAATGATATTGATTCAGTTGGTGACAAGAGCCATGTAACCTTTTTTGAGATGATGGGAAGCTGGAGCCTTGGTGATTACTTTAAGAAAGAAAGATGCCAGTGGAGCTTTGAACTGCTTACCCAGGTTTTTGGCTTTGATGCCGATCATCTGGCTGCAACTGTTTTCGCAGGAGATGAGAATGCACCAAGAGATGAGGAAGGTGCACAGTATCGTATCGCTTCCGGCTTTAAGAAAGAGAATATCTATTATCTTCCGGCAGAGGATAACTGGTGGGGACTTGAATATGGTCCCTGCGGACCGGACAGTGAAATGTTCTATGTAGCCGACCGCCCGGATTGTGGTCCGGATTGTGGTCCCGGATGTCACTGTGGTAAGTATACCGAGCTTGGCAATGATGTATTTATGCAGTACGAGAAACACCACGACGGTCATCTTACTCCGTTAAAGCAGAAAAATGTGGATACCGGCTGGGGCTTAGAGCGTATTCTGGCATTCTTAAACGGAACAAGAGACGTATACCGCGTCGATCTGTTTGCACCGGTAATCGCTTATATTGAGAAGGTTTCCGGAACGAAATATGAAGAGGATGAAAAGCTGACCAGATCCATGCGTATTCTGGCAGACCATATCCGTACCAGTGTCATGCTGATCGGTGATGAAGCAAAACTCCTTCCTTCCAATGTGGGAGCAGGATATGTTCTCCGTCGTCTGATCCGCCGTGCGGTAAGACATGGCCGTATGCTGAATTTAAAGACGGAGGATCTGATCACCATTGCACAGATGTACATTGATGATATTTATGCAGAAAGCTATCCGTTATTGGTTAAGAACAAAGAGTTCGTTCTTTCTGAACTGAAGAAGGAAATCGACCGTTTTGAGAGTACTCTGGAAAACGGAATGAAGGAATTTAAGAAGATCCTTGAGCAGAAGAAAGAAGAAAAGTCGGTTGAGATCGATGGAAAGAGCGCTTTCTACCTGTATGACACCTTTGGATTCCCGCTCGAGCTTACCGTAGAGCTTGCACAGGAAGAGGGCTTAAAGGTTGATGAAGAAGGATTTGCCAGAGCCATGGAAGAGCAGAAGCAGAAGGCAAGGGATAACCAGAGCTTTTCTGCCAGACTTTCTACGGATACGGCATTATATGATGAATTAGACGAAAGCTTAGTCAGTGAATTTACAGGTTATGATACCCTGCAGGCAGAGAGCAGTGTTGCAGCCATTGCCAGTGACGGTAAGTGGCAGGATGTACTTTCCGAAGGGCAGGAAGGAACCATTATTACAGTAAAAACTCCGTTCTATGCAACCATGGGTGGACAAAAAGGTGATTTTGGTGTAATTAAGACGGCAGACGGAACATTTGAGGTAATTGATACCGTGAAGGTTCCGGGCGGCAGAATCGGACATATCGGTAAGGTGGTATCCGGCACCATTAAGAAGGATGCTAAGGCAGACCTTTCGGTGTCTTCCTTAAATCGTGGCAATACCTGTAAGAATCATACAGCAACACACTTGTTACAGGAAGCACTTCGTGAAGTATTAGGTGATCATGTGGAACAGTCCGGATCCTACCAGGATGGAGAGAGAACCCGCTTCGACTTCAGCCATGGACAGGCAATGACCAACGAAGAGTTAAAGAAGGTAGAGGAAATTGTGAACGCTAAGATTGCAGAGGATCTTCCGGTAGAAACGAAGGTTATGAGCCTTGAAGAAGCAAAGAAGACCGGTGCAATGGCATTGTTTGGCGAAAAATACGGTGATACTGTCCGGGTTGTCATGATTGGAGATTTCTCCAGGGAATTGTGTGGTGGTACTCATGTCGGACATACCGGAGAGATCGCGTCCTTTAAGATCCTATCCGAATCCGGTGTTGCAGCAGGAGTGCGTCGTATCGAAGCAATTACCGGAAATAACGTAACTGCTTACTATCAGGAAATGGAAGAACGATTAAATGCCGTAGCCAGGGTATTAAAGACTTCTCCTGCAACGCTCCTTGACCGGGCGGAGCATCTGATGGCAGAGATGAAAGTGTTACAGAGTGAAAACGAATCCTTAAAGAGCAAGGCAGCCAAGGACGCACTCGGGGATGTCATGAACCAGGTGAAGGAAGTAAAGGGCGTAAAGCTTCTTGCGGCTTCGGTAGCCGGTGTGGATATGAATGGACTGCGTGATTTAGGTGACCAGTTAAAGGCCAAAATCGGAGAAGGCGTGATTGTTCTTATTTCCGATTGTGACGGCAAGGTGAATATGGTTGCCATGGCAACACAGGGCGCTATGGACAAGGGAGCTCATGCAGGTAACCTGATTAAGGGCATCGCAGCACTTGTCGGTGGCGGCGGTGGCGGACGTCCGAACATGGCACAGGCCGGAGGAAAAAATCCGGCAGGTATTCCGGACGCCATTGCAAAATGTGAAGAGGTTCTTGCAGCACAGATTTAAGCATGAAATCCTGGGAAGAGGACATAAAAAACTATGATATCTAAATTATAGTAAATATATATTTTTTCTCTTGACGTGTCCATGATTTATGATATAATATGTGTTGTGTGTGAGTGCACACAAGAATAACCCAATCAGTCATGTTACTAGAAGGGACTGAAGGGAGGTCAGGGTGTAAATGTCAAACGTAATCGTAAAAGAAAACGAGACTTTAGATAGCGCTTTACGTCGTTTTAAGAGAAGCTGTGCAAAGGCCGGCATTCAGCAGGAGATTCGTAAGAGAGAGCATTACGAGAAGCCAAGCGTTAAGCGTAAGAAAAAGTCAGAAGCAGCAAGAAAACGTAAATACAACTAATTAAAGTAAACGTGAGCCCTTGGATAAAACTAAGGGCTTTCTTGTTCGAGTGAGCATTCTGCGAAGCCGATTTGGAATGGATTTTGCATCGTAACTGTGAAGGTACTGAACAGTTACGTTTGATTTAAGATGAGGGGATTTTTATGTGGACGAAAGAGATGTTTGGAACCGATGTATATCATCTGGTTGCTGCGTTTATTATTTATAGTATGCTTGGGTGGCTTGTAGAGTCGATCTATATGTCCATCTGTAATAAGAAGTTAACGAACCGTGGATTCGGTAAAGGACCGTTCTGCCCGATCTATGGATTCGGAGCAGTTATCGGATATCTGGTGCTTCGGCCATTATCAAGTAATCCATTTCTGCTTTACTGTGCGGGAGCCATTATGGCTACTGTATTCGAATATCTGGTAGGACGGCTGATGCTTAAGATTTTCGGTGAAGTATGGTGGGACTATACAAATAAGCCATGTAATTTCCAAGGGTTGATCTGCCTGGAAAGCACCATCGCATGGGGGTTTTATGCAATTATCATTATCACCTTCCTGCATGGCAAGGTGATGGGACTGATTGACCGTTATGATATGCAGCTTGGAAAGCGGTTCTGCGTGATCGTGCTTTGTATTGTGATGATTGATTATCTGTTTCAGTTTGCAAAGCTGTCCAGCATTGATTTTAAAAGGAGCAGGGAACGGATTGCGGATTTTTACGAGAGCATCCGCACGAAGTGGTAGATGTAAACTAAAGCTGCGTTAGCAGCGGTTTTACGAATGAGGTACTGAATAGTTACTGATTTTGTAACTATTCAGTACAGGTCGAAGCATTTACTGCTGAGACCGTAAGATAATGATTCAGTAATGCAAAATCCCATCGGCGAAGCCGATTTGGAATGGATTTTGCATCGTAACTGTGAAGGTACTGAACAGTTACCTGATTTTTTTATAATGTACATGACCGCCGGCAGAGATTTTTCAGGTTCTCTGCCGGCTGATTCATTTTTAAAGCAGCAGGAACATATTTATAGGTATAGAGTTTGACCGGGGAGAGATTGCCTTGAGAACAATGATGAAGAAACTGCTATGCGGTATGATAACATTCCTGCTGTTGGTATCTATGCCGATTCCGGTTATGGCGGCACCGGAAATTGATGCGCCGTCGTACATTCTGATGGAAGCTTCTACGGGAAAAGTGATCTGTGAACAGAATGCAGATGAACGGAGAAGTCCTGCCAGCATTACGAAAATTATGACCCTGCTGCTGATTTTTGATTATCTGAATACGGGACGCGTAACCCTGCAGAGCGAGGTGACAACAAGTGCCTATGCGAAGTCCATGGGGGGTTCGCAGGTGTTTCTTGAAGAGGGAGAAGTACAGACACTGGAAACCATGATTAAGTGCATTGCAGTAGCCTCCGGAAACGATGCGAGTGTGGCGGTGGCAGAGTTCCTTGCAGGAAGTGAAGCGGAATTTGTGAAGCTGATGAATCTGCGGGCCGAGGAGCTTGGGATGGAGAACACGCACTTTGAGGATTGCTGTGGTCTTACCGATTCCGATGGTCACTATTCCAGTGCCAGGGATGTGGCAATCATGTCACGGGAGCTGATCACGAAGCATCCGGAGGTGTTAAACTATACCGGTATCTGGATGGAGGATATTGTGCATGAAACGGCACAGGGAACCTCCGGCTTTACCCTGTCAAGTACGAATAAGCTGTTGAAAATGTATGAATACACCACCGGCTTGAAAACCGGCTCCACCAGTAAGGCGAAATACTGTCTGTCTGCAACGGCAAGCAGGGATAATATAGATCTGATTGCGGTTGTCATGGGATCTTCCAATAATAAGGTGCGGTTCCAGGACGCCATGTCGTTACTGACCTATGGTTACAGCATCAGCTCCCTTTATGAGGATAAGAATGAAGAACAACTGCCACATCTTACAGTGAATGGCGGCGTGGAAGATACCGTCGCACTTGCCTATCAGGGGCCGTTCCGGTATCTGGATACGGAAGGGCAGGTATTGTCCGGAATTGAGAAGAAGATTGTGCTGCCGGAAAGCGTCGAAGCACCGGTACAGGAAGGCGAGGCGGTTGGAGAAGCTGTGTACTTATTAAACGGAAACCGGATTGGCAGTGTTTCCATTGTGACAGGGCAGACGGTTGACAAGGCCGTTTATAAAGACTATTTGCAAAAAGTATGGAGAATGTTTTATACTGTTTAAATATGAAAAAGGAACTTTATGAGTATTATAAACTATGGAATAGAGTTCCTTTGCAAACGTATGGAATGGTTCATATCGGAAAGGATGGAATATGATGAAAATACTGTTGGCATTTATCCTGATCCTTGCCCTTTTTTTTATCGTTGTTATGGTCATTGACTGTAACCGGTTCGTCATACGGGAATACCGCTGTGAAGACAAGAGGCTTAAGAAGCCTCTTAAAATTGTGCAGTTATCGGATCTTCATAACAAGTCCTTTGGAAAAGATAACAGCCGCCTGATTCATGCCATCCGGGAGCAGAATCCGGATCTCATTATTGTATCCGGTGATATGTACACCTCTCTCCCTGGAAAGGAAACGATAGCGGCGCAGAAGCTGATGGAGGAGCTTGCAAAGAGCTATTCTGTTTATTATGCCAATGGCAATCATGAGCAGAAAACCAGGGAAGAAACGGAAGAGTTCGGAAGTCTGTATGAGGACTATCGGAAAAAGCTGTCCGGAATGGGAATTCATTTTCTGTCGAATGAGCATGTTTATCTGAAGGATTATAATATCAGCCTGTATGGTCTTGAAATTCACAGGCGCTATTACAGAAAGTTCCGTAAGCAGATTCTCGGAGCGGATCGGGTGCAGGAGTACCTGGGAGTGCCGGATCCGGGCTCCTTTCATATGATGATTGCCCATAATCCGGATTTCTTTGAGGATTATGCGGCGTGGGGCGCAGATCTTGTATTTGCGGGGCATGTGCACGGCGGGCTGATGCGGCTCCCGGTTCTGGGCGGCGTGATTGCCCCTTCCATGAAGCTGTTTCCGAAATATGATGGTGGGGAATTCCATGAGGGAAATGCCGCCATGATTTTAAGCCGCGGACTGGGAACGCATACGCTTCCGATCCGGATTTTCAACCCGGGCGAACTCGTGGTTGTAAAGTTGACGCCTTAAACGAGAAATGGTACACTAATAAAGTTGTGATTTGCAAATGAGGTTCTGAATAGTTATGTGATTTCTTTAATGACAAGATCCGGTAAGGGGTACATGATGGAGAAGTTGAATACGAAATTATTTGATCATACGATATTAAAGGCAGATGCCACAAAGGAAGCAGTTTTAAAGGTCTGCCGGGAAGCGAAAGAATACAATTTTATGTCCGTGTGCGTGAATGGCTTTTATACGGCACTGGTGAAGAAGGAACTGGAAGGAACGGATGTAAAGGTCTGTACCGTAGTCGGATTCCCTCTCGGACAGATGAGTACGAAAGCAAAAGCCACGGAGGCTGCGATTGCCGTTGAGGATGGTGCAGATGAAATTGATATGGTCATCAATGTGGCTGCATTAAAGGATGGCGAAGAAGAAACAGTATATCAGGACATTCTGGCGGTCCGCAGGGCATGTGAGAAGCAGACACTGAAGGTCATTATCGAGACCTGTCTGTTAACGGATGATGAGAAGCGGACAGCCTGCCGGCTTGCCGAAAAGGCAGGGGCAGACTTTGTGAAGACCTCGACCGGATTTTCCACAGGAGGGGCAACCACAGAGGATGTTGCTCTGATGCGCAGTGAAGTCGGAACACGCTTAGGGGTAAAGGCATCCGGCGGAATCAGGGATAAGGAAACTGCGCAGAGAATGGTCGATGCCGGAGCAAGCCGTCTCGGAACGAGTGCAACGATTGCAATCTGCAGCTAAAGGAGCATAGATATGGCGATATCGGTAAAGCTGGAGGCATTTGAAGGCCCCTTAGATCTACTGTTACATCTGATTGAAAAGAATAAGGTCGATATTTATGATATTCCCATTGTGATGATTACGGAGCAGTACCTGGACTACATAAAGGCCATGGAAACGGAAGATATGAATGTGATGAGTGAATTCCTTGTCATGGCGGCAACACTTCTTGATATTAAATGCCGGATGCTTCTTCCGAAGGAAGTCAACGAAGAGGGAGAAGAAGAGGATCCGAGAGCAGAGCTTGTACAGAAGCTGTTGGAATACAAGATGTACAAGTATATGGCGTATGAATTAAAGGATCGTCAGGTGGATGCGGCAAAGACCTGGTTTAAGGACAAGACACTGCCTAAGGAGATCGAGGATTACCGTCCTCCGATTGATATGCAGGAGTTACTGGGAGATGCCGATTTGGGAAAACTGCAGGAGCTTTTCCATATGGTGATGCGTCGGCAGGAGGACAAGATTGATCCGGTACGAAGTACCTTTGGCAAGATTGAAAAGGATGAAATCGACATGGATTTAAAGACTGCTTATGTGGAGGATTATCTTCTGACGCATAAGAGCTTCAGTTTCATGGATCTGATGGAAAAGCAGCGCAGCAAGATGGAGATCATAGTCACCTTTATGGTGATCCTTGAGCTTATGAAAACGGGCAAAATCACGATTGTGCAGGAAGATATCTTTGATGATATCTGGATCACATCAAAGGCAGGATAGAGAAAGAGAGTTTTAAGATGGATAAGAAGGAACAGAAAGCCGTACTCGAGGCCGTTTTATTTACCATGGGAGAGGCCGTAGAGATTGAACGGCTTGCAGCGGTACTGGAAATCAGTAAAAAGGAAACAAAAGAGCTCCTGCTGGAAATGAAAGCAGACTATGATAAGAAGGACAAGGGAATTACCCTGATGGAGCTGGAAGATTCCTTTCAGATGTGCACGAAGTCGGAAATGTACGAGTATCTGATTAAAATTGCAAAGACACCGCGTAAGTATGTGCTGACCGATACGCTTCTTGAAACACTATCCATCATTGCCTATAAGCAGCCGATTACCAGAGCAGAAATCGAACGTGTCCGAGGGGTCAGCTGTGACCATGCCGTGAACCGTTTAGTAGAATTTGGACTGATTGCGGAGGTCGGACGTATGGATGCACCGGGGAAGCCACTTCTGTTCGGTACAACCGAAGAGTTTTTAAGAAGCTTTGGCGTGAAGTCCTTAGAGGAATTGCCGGAATTATCCGCTGTCCAGATCGAGGAATTCAAACAGCAGGCAGAGGCCGAAGTGGACGGTGACGTTCAGGTGGATGTATAAAGCAGAAAATGACGGATGCTCTGGCGGATGCAGTAAGGAAGTGTAATGGCATCGATGGAATCCGGAACATGGATGCTTTCCTTATAGTAAAGAGTATCATCCAGATAATAGCGGATTTCACCAATCTTCTGGCCGTTACGCACGGGTGCGGTCAGAGTCTTTTCATATTCATATTGTACCTGAAAATGTTCTCCTTGTTTAAGGAGAATTTTTTTGTTTACGAAAGCTTCATCCCTTTTAATATAAGGCGTTTCAGAAAGAGCAGCATTCCAGATATCGCCGGCTCCGTCACAGACCGGAACGGGGGGAAGATCTGAAGAGGAAAGCAGGGCTTCCTGTAAGGTGTGTGTCGTATAATTTTCAAGGCCGTAGCTCATCAGCTTTTTGGTATCGGACCATTTGTAGGATTTATTATTCGGCCAGCCGCAGGCCAGCAGGGCAACGACAAAGGTACGATCCTCCTGCCGTAAGGAGCCGACATAGCAGTAGCCGGCGTTGGCGGTGAAGCCGGTTTTACCGGAGAGGGCGCCTTCCATCATGGATAAAAAGGCGTTGTGATTGTTGCAGGTAAAGGTGCGTCCATCTGATACATAATCCTCACCGGACTTCTGAAAGCCGGTAAAGGAATGTGAGGCAGTGCGGGTGATTGTAAGGAATTCTTCCTTTTTGGGAGAAGAGGTGATGCAGTAGGACATGATCCTGGCCAGGTCTGCAGCTGTGGTGGAGTGAATGTGTGTCTGACCGTCCGTGGAAGTGGAGACAGCATCCAGTCCGTTTGGTGTGATGAAGAAGGTATTATCACAGCCGATTTTCCTGGCTTTCCGGTTCATCATATCTGCAAATTCCCCGGTGCTTCCGGCAATGTGCTCGGCGATGATGACAGCAGAATCATTGTGGGATTCCAGCATCAGGGAATAAAGCAGATCCTCTAAACGGAAGAATTCCCCGGAACGGGCCCCGAGATGGACCTTGGGCATGCCTGATGCATATGAGGAGACTTCCGCGTAATCGTTCAGATCTCCGTTTTCCAGCGCGAGAATGCAGGTCATGATTTTGGTGGTGCTTGCCATCGGAAGAATTTCGTATCCGTTCTTTTCGTATAAGATACGTCCGGATTCCGCATCCATTAATACGGCGGATTTTGCATAGAGGGTAAGAGAGGGCTGCACAGAGGGATCAATGACTGCGAAGGGAACCCTGGGTTCAGAAAGTGTCTGGGGCAAATCGAAGGATACAGAAGTATTAAGAGCATCCCCGGCTGCATGTTCCGGAAGTATTCCGGGAAGAGAGCAGAGAATGAGAAACAACAGGCAGAAGAAAATGGATAAAAAATATCGTTTCTTTTGGAACATAGGGGGATCCTTTTACGAAACAGACTTATTTTATATCTATGCGTGGAAAAAGAAAGATATGTGTAACTGTGGGAGACCGGACAGTCACGGATATATGAAAGCACACGGGTAAAATTTTTGTAAAAAATTTGCAGAAAAAGCAAATTTGTCCTATGCGTTTTAAAAACTTTGTGTTATACTACCATAGATGATTTATGGGGTGCAATGCGCCCTTTAATACGTTATCATTTATTTAATATAAAAATGGAGGGCTGAAGAATATGAGTACTACTTCACAAGCGAGTCAAAGAATTGCTTCTTTACTCGATGACAACAGTTTCGTTGAAATTGGCGCCATGGTTACAGCCAGAAGCACCGACTTTAATCTGAAACAGACTGAGACTCCTTCTGACGGTGTTATCACCGGTTATGGAGTAATTGGTGGTAATCTTGTTTATGTATACAGCCAGGATGCTTCCGTATTAAACGGCAGCGTTGGCGAAATGCATGCAAAGAAAATTGCCAATCTTTATGACCTTGCACTGAAGACTGGAGCACCTGTAATTGGCCTCATTGAATCCGCAGGTTTAAGATTACAGGAAGCAACCGATGCATTAAACGGTTTTGGTGAAATCTATAAAAAGCAGGTATTAAGTTCAGGCGTGATTCCACAGATTACCGCTATTTTCGGCAGCTGCGGCGGCGGCCTTGCTTTAATCCCGACCTTAACGGATTTTACCTTCATGGAAGAGAGCAAGGCAAAATTATTTGTAAACGCTCCCAATGCATTAGATGGAAATGTGGTTACCAAGTGTGACACTGCATCTGCTGCATTCCAGAGTGAAGAAGCAGGTAATGTAGATGTTGTTGCGGATGAAGCAACCGTACTTGCAAAGATCAGAGAGCTTGTAAGCATGCTTCCTGCAAACAATGATGACGATGCATTCTTTGAGGACTGTACCGATGATCTGAACAGAGCTTGTGAGAATATGGAGGGTGCTGTAGCAGATCCTGCCATCGCTCTTTCACAGATTTCCGATAACGGACAGGTATTTGAAGTAAAGAGTGCTTATGCCAAGGAGATGGTTACTGCCCTGATTAAGTTAGACGGCGTTACCGTTGGTGCTGTAGCAAACCGTACCGCTTTATATGACGAGAACGGCGAAGCAGAGAAGTTCGATGCGGTTCTTACTCCTGCAGGATGTGAGAAGGCTGCTGATTTTGTTAACTTCTGTGATGCGTTCGGTATCCCGGTATTATCCCTTACCAATGTAAAGGGTTACAAGGCTGACAAGTGTGCAGAGAAGAAGATTGCAAAAGCTGCAGCAAAGCTTACTTATGCATTTGCAAATGCAACCGTTCCGAAGGTAAACGTGATTGTTGGTGAAGCTTTCGGAAGTGCTTATGTCGCAATGAATTCCAAGGCAATTGGTGCAGATATCACCATGGCATATCCGGATGCTAAGATCGGTTCCATGGATGCCAAGCTTGCTGCCAGGATCATCTGTGATGGTCAGGGGGCAGACGCTATTGATGCCTGTGCAAAGGAATATGCTGAGCTGCAGAACAATGTAACAAGTGCAGCAAAGAGAGGATATGTTGATCAGATCATTGAGCCTGTTGACACGAGAAAGTATGTCATCGGCGCATTTGAAATGCTCCTTACAAAGAGCGAAGACAGACCGGCAAAGAAGCACGGCACAGTATAGAAAGGAATTGCTTAATATGAAAAAACATTTATTAGTATTAGGTATGATCATCTGTATGCTTGGTCTGACTGCATGTGGAAGCTCCAAAGCAGACGATACCAGTTACCTTTCTACCGAAGATGCATTATCCTGTGCAGAGTACTATTTTGACGGACTCAGCCAGATGAGCAGCGAACAGCTGGAAGAAGCAGAAAAGCAGGGCTATGATGTTTCTGTTTTCAAGAGTGCATATTCCAGTTATGAAAGCAGCATCGATGAAATCGGTGTGGTAACCGGCATGGGTGAACTGAAGCAGAACACCATGGATGCAGATATGACAGAAGGTACCATCCTTGCTGTTGTAGAAGGAACCGACCATAACGCTACGGTAGAAGTTATTTATGAGAAGAGTGCGTTAACCAGTCTTACTGTAAATACCGTTTATACCTTTGGCGAAAGCATGGAGAAGGCTGCACTGAATACACTTCTCGGTATGGGAACCGTATTCTGTGTTTTAATTCTGATCAGTCTTTTAATCAGCTGCTTTAACTTCATCCCGAAGATCCAGGCAGCCTTTAAGAAGAAGGATAAGAAAGAAGAACCTAAAACTGCAGCAGTCGATCATACCATTGCGCAGATTATTGAAAAAGAAGAACAGGCAGACGATACAGAGCTTGTTGCAGTCATTGCAGCAGCGATTGCAGCCAGCCAGGGAGCTTCTTCTACAGATGGTTTTGTAGTAAGAAGTATCAGAAAACATTAATCACTAATTTAGGAGGATTTTACAATGAAGAATTATACAATTACCGTTAACGGCAACGTATATGATGTAGTAGTAGAAGAAGGCGCATCCACAGGAGCACCGGTAGCAGCACCCGCAGCACCGAAGGCAGCTCCCAAGGCAGCTCCTGCTGCAGCACCGAAGGCAGCAAGCGCTGGTGCCGGCTCTATCAAGGTAGAAGCTGGTGCAGCCGGTAAGGTATTCAAGATCGAAGCTTCTGTTGGACAGGCAGTTAAGAAGGGTGATCCGGTCGTCGTAGTAGAAGCTATGAAGATGGAAATTCCTGTAGTAGCTCCGGAAGATGGTACCGTAGCAAGTATCGACGTAGCAGTTGGTGATGCTGTAGAGGCAGGCGCAACACTTGCAACATTAAACTAATGAGATCTTGTAGCTACGAAACCAACAGGAGGTAAAAGAAATGGATTATATTGTAACAACACTGGACAACCTGATTCATCAGACCGCGTTCTTTAATCTGACCTGGGGTAATTACCTGATGATCGTTGTAGCATGTGTGTTCCTTTATCTTGCAATTGCTAAGGAGTTTGAACCGTTACTTCTTTTGCCTATTGCATTCGGTATGTTACTTGTTAATATCTATCCGGATATTATGATGCATATCGAAGATTCGCCGAATGGAACCGGTGGTCTTTTGTATTATTTTTATCTCTTAGATGAATGGGCAATCATGCCTTCCCTGATTTTCATGGGTGTAGGTGCGATGACTGACTTCGGTCCCCTGATTGCAAATCCTAAGAGCTTCTTACTTGGTGCTGCAGCACAGTTTGGTATTTTTGCAGCATACTTCGGAGCAATTGCTATGGGCTTTAATGATAAGGCTGCAGCAGCAATCTCCATCATCGGTGGAGCCGATGGTCCTACTTCCATTTTCCTTGCAGGAAAGCTGGGACAGACCGCCCTCCTTGGACCGATCGCCGTAGCAGCATATTCTTATATGTCGCTGGTACCGATTATCCAGCCGCCTATTATGAAGCTGCTCACAACAGAAAAAGAAAGAAAGATTAAGATGGGACAGCTTCGTCCTGTATCGAAGCTTGAGAAGATCCTGTTCCCGATCATCGTTACGATCGTAGTAAGCCTGATCCTTCCTACCACAGCTCCCCTTGTTGGTATGCTGATGTTAGGTAACCTGTTCAGAGAATCCGGTGTGGTTCGTCAGTTAACCGATACCGCATCCAATGCATTAATGTACATCGTAGTTATCCTTCTTGGTACATCCGTAGGTGCTACTACAAGTGCAGAAGCATTCCTGAACCTGGATACGCTGAAGATCGTTGCTCTTGGTCTTATTGCATTCGCATTCGGTACCGCAGCAGGTGTTCTGTTCGGTAAGCTGATGTGTGTTGCTACCAAGGGTAAGGTTAACCCGCTGATTGGTTCTGCCGGAGTTTCCGCAGTACCTATGGCTGCCAGAGTTTCACAGAAGGTTGGTGCAGAGGCTGATCCTACGAACTTCCTTCTGATGCATGCAATGGGACCTAACGTAGCCGGAGTTATCGGTACTGCAGTCGCAGCCGGTACATTTATGGCTGTATTCGGCGTATTCTAAATTAAATCGTAACTGTTCAGTACCTTCACAGTTACATTAAATCAAATATTATGGAGGAAAATAAAATGGCAGATCAGGTTAAAAAGCCGGTTGGAATTATGGAAACCGTTCTTCGTGATGCACATCAGTCTCTGATTGCAACAAGAATGCCTACCGAAATCATGCTTCCAATCGTTGACAAGATGGATAAAGTTGGCTATCATTCCGTAGAGTGCTGGGGTGGAGCTACTTTCGATGCTTCCCTTCGTTTCCTGAAAGAGGATCCGTGGGACAGACTTCGTAAATTAAGAGATGGATTCAAGAATACCAAGCTTCAGATGCTTTTCAGAGGTCAGAACATCTTAGGATACAGACCTTACGCAGATGACGTTGTATATGCTTTCGTAGAGAAGTCAATTGCAAACGGTATTGATGTAATCCGTATTTTCGACTGCTTGAACGATCTTCGTAACTTACAGGCTGCAGTAGATGCTACCGAGAAGATTAAGAAGCAGGAAGGCAGAGGTGAAGCACAGGTTGCTTTATCCTATACCTTAGGCGATGCTTATACCTTAGAGTATTGGGCAGATATGGCTAAGAAGATTGAAGAGATGGGTGCTGATTCCATTTGTATTAAGGATATGGCAGGTCTGCTTGTTCCTTACAAGGCTGCAGAGCTTATCAAGGCGATGAAGGAGAACACCAAGCTCCCGATCCAGCTTCATACCCATTATACTTCCGGTGTAGCTTCCATGACCTACTTAAAGGCTGTAGAAGCCGGTGTTGATGTTATCGACTGTGCAATTTCTCCGTTTGCACTGGGTACTTCCCAGCCCGCAACAGAAGTTATGGTTGAGACCTTCAAGGGTACACCTTATGATACCGGATATGATCAGAATCTCCTTGCAGAGATCGCTGATTACTTCAGACCTTACCGTGAGCAGTGCTTAGAGAACGGTTTAATGAGCACCAAGGTTCTTGGCGTTAACATTAAGACCTTATTATATCAGGTACCCGGCGGTATGCTTTCCAACATGGTTAGCCAGTTAAAGGAACAGCATGCAGAAGACAAGTATCAGGATGTGTTGGAAGAGATCCCGAGAGTTCGTAAGGACTGTGGTGAACCTCCTCTTGTTACCCCTTCTTCCCAGATCGTTGGTACACAGGCTGTATTTAACGTTCTGATGGGCGAGAGATATAAGATGGCAACAGGTGAGTTTAAGGATCTGCTTCGTGGTAAGTACGGTCAGACTGTTAAGCCAATGAATCAGGAAGTTATCGATAAGGTTATTCCCGGCGAACAGAGATTTACATCCCGTTCTGCAGATGCAGCAGGCTTAACCAACGAAATGGACAAGTTAGAGTCCGAAATGAAGGAATGGAAGCAGCAGGATGAAGACGTATTATCTTACGCATTATTCCCGCAGGTTGCTACCGACTTCTTCAAGTATCGTCAGGCACAGCAGGAAAAGGTAGATCTTTCACAGGCAGATACCAAGAATGCAGCTTATCCGGTTTAATTTATTAAAATTTACCGATTAAGGTTATTGAGAGTTATGTAAAACATGCATTTTGTTTTACATAACTCTTTTTTTATCTATATCATCTGTAATAATTCACAAAAACAGTGCCCGAATTTTGTGAACCTGTACAAAATTTACAAAAAACGCAAGAAAACAATATTATTCGCAATTATAAATGGTGTATAGAAGAGTTAATAATAGTATATTTTTAAGCATAACAAAAGGTTATAAATAAGCTTATTAATAAAGTTAAAAGAAGGTTATCTGATGAACAGCAAGAAGGTTCTTGTAGGAACAATCCTGATGGGAGTGTTGGGAATGGTATTGACAGGATGTGGAAATAAGGGAACAAAAGAGAAAGGAACTTCGGAATTTGAACCGATGGTGCAGCTTTCCTATGAAGCAGAACAGATGACCTTACAGGGAAATGTAAAGATTGTTTCCGATCCCCGGGTGGACGGGTTTTCCGGAGAGACGTATGTGGATGGATTTGAAGACAATGGAGATGCCTGTGAATTTGAGGTGGAGATTCCGGAGGATGGTTTTTACGACCTGGATTTTGTGAGCGCATCCTGTGGAGGAGAGAAAACCAACCAGATTCTTGTAGATGGAGAAGTAGCCGGGACGGTGAAAACAGAAGAGGAAACCTTTACGGATGCTGTTTTAAAACGGATTTATATGAGTAAGGGAAGTCATACCGTTGCGTTACATAAGGAATGGGGATGGATTTTGTTAGACCGGCTGGTTATTACGGATTCGGAACTTCTTGACCAGAGTATTTATGAGATTGATACACCACTGTGTAATCCGGAAGCTTCGGACGAAGCGAGGGCATTATACAGTTATTTGTGTGATATTTACGGAACGAAGATCCTGTCCGGACAGACCTGCGATCAGGGACCTTACGGAAAGGAAATTCAGGCGATTAAGAAAACGACAGGAAAGCTTCCGGCGGTCATTGCCATGGACTTTATGGATTATTCTCCATCGAGGGTTGCGCACGGAACCACGGGTTATACCACCGAATATGCACAGACGGCATGGGAGAATGGACAGATTGTTGCCATGCATTGGCACTGGACGGCACCGGAGCCTTATATTACCGGTGACTGGGGAGGAAGCTTTTATACATCGAATACAAACCTTGATCTTGCGAAAATTATGAGCGGGGAAGATGAGGAAGGCTATGAGCTTTTAATGAGTGACATGGATGTGATCGCACAACAGCTGACCATTCTTAAAGACGCTCATGTGCCGATCTTGTTCCGTCCTTTACATGAAGCAAGCGGAGGATGGTTCTGGTGGGGCGCAGCAGGACCGGAGAGTTATAAGAAGCTTTACATCGCCATGTATGAGAAGTTTACGAAGGAATATGGACTGAATAATCTGATCTGGGTATGGAACGGTCAGGACAAGGATTGGTATCCGGGAGATGAATATGTTGATATTATTGGAGAGGACATTTATCCGGGAGAGCATGTATATACCTCCCAGATTTCCAAATATCTGAATGCAGCAACGAATTACAGTACCGGACATAAGCTGGTTTACATGACGGAGAATGGCTGTGTATTTGATCCGGAGCTTGCTAAGAGAGACGGAGCCATGTGGGGCATGTGGTGTACCTGGCAGGGTGAGTTCGTTGTAAAGAGTATGTCGATCATCACACTGGATGAGACGTATACTGAGGAAGAGATGCTTAAGAAAGCATACAACGATGAAGATGTGATTACGTTAGAAGATCTTCCTGATCTGAAAACCTATCCCATCCGGGAGGGCTTTTAGATGATACAGGAAGAGAAAAGGGACCACCGCAAGGAAGAAAACGATCCCTATAAAATCAAAAAGAAACCCAAGCCGTTTGCACCGGAGAGTTCCTTGATGTATTACATGACGAAGGCAGGCTGGGTGATTATTTTAAATATTGTATTCCTGATTTCCTGCCTGCCGGTGTTTACCATCGGGACAGCCGTCACTTCGTTTTATTATGCAATGATGAAAAGCATACGGAGGGACCGGAGCTATCCGCTTCTGGAATATTGGTCTTCTTTTAAAAGGACCTTTGTAAAAGGAAGCATGGTTACGGTTGGGACAGGAATCTGGATTTCTCTGATTTGGTATTTGTGGAATATAGCTGCAGTTTCGGGGGAGGAGACAGGGTTATTCTTACAGAAGTTCTACACAGGCCTTCTTGTGGTGACAGGGGCCATTCTGATTTACCTCTTTCCCGTGATGTCACGGTTTACCATGAAGCTTTCTTCCATGGTAAAGCTTTCCTTTGTTATGGCGGTACGGTTCCTGCCGTATACAGCCATATTACTGGCAGGACTTTTACTGCTTGTGTTTGTCTGGTTCCGTTACCTGCCAATTCCAATGATTTTTATCTGGCCGGGAGCATTTTGCTTCGCCGGCACATTTCTGATGGAAAAAGTACTTCGGAAATATATGCCGGCACCCGCTCCGGGTGAGGATGCATGGTACTATGAGTAACGAGAGATTCCCATTAATGCATGGAGGTAATGAGAGGGTATGAAACTTGGAGCAACTAAGAAAAAATGCATTGCACTGCTGATTACAGTGGCGGAGATTGCAGCGTCGCTGCAGATTGGCAGTCTGAATGTTTCTGCAGCAGAAGCATCCTTAACACAGCAGGAAGCACGAGGAATTGTCAGTACATATTCTGTAACCGATGAAATTCCCGGTTTCATGGAATATCTGAATGAGCATGCAGGAGCTGCTTATCCGAAAACTACGATTGAGATCAATGCTTCAGATTACATCAGTTATATGGAAGGCGACCGCGAAAAGACACCGGAGATTTATTCCGATTATGAAGGAATGCCGGGAGACAGCGTGCTGACCAGTGAAAACGGCTATATTGAATTTAAAGTGGACGTTCCGGAAGAAGGTATGTATGAACTTCAGGTTGAATATTATCCGGTAGAAGGCAAGAACTCCGAAATTCAGAGAAGCTTCTTTATTGATGGAGAACTTCCTTACGGAGAACTGTCGCTGATTGAGTTCTCCAGAGTCTGGTCTACCGATGTGGCACAGGAGAGCTTTGCAAACGGAGTGTATGATATTGTCTGGAATAAGGATAATCAGAATAACGACATGAAACCGACTTCCGTGGAAATTCCGGAATGGGTAACGGCAAGCCTGTATGACAGCAACGGCTATATTACGACGCCGTTATGTGTATACCTGACAAAGGGGACACATACGATTTCCATGAATTCCCAGAGAGAGCCGATGCTGCTTCATAAGCTGGTTTTGAAAAATTCCGAAACCGTGAAGTCCTATGAAGAAGTCAGAAAACAGTGGGAAGCCGATGGTGCAAAGGCAACGACCGACGTAAACATCACGATTCAGGCAGAAAATGTTACAAAGACCTCTTCCCAGATGCTTTATCCGAAACAGGATCAGTCTTCGCCGGCGGTGTATCCGGCAAGTGCGAAGGAACTCCTGAACAATACGATCGGCGGAGAAAGCTGGTCGGATGCGGGACAATGGATGGAATGGGAGTTTGAAGTGCCGGAAAGCGGTTACGTCAATATTTCCCTGTTCGATAAGCAGAGCTTTATGCGCGGTATTTATGTATCACGAAAGATTACAATTGACGGGGAAGTTCCTTTTAAGGAAATGGAAGATTATGGATTTACCTACGATTCCCAGTGGAGATGCGATGTGCTCTCCGATGCAGACGGAACCCCCTATGACTTTTATCTGGAAAAAGGAACCCATACTTTACGAATGGAAGTGGTGCTTGGTGATTTCTCCGAAGTTATTTCCAGTGTACAGGATTGTGTTTCCCAGTTGAATGCCATTTACCGTAAGGTCATCCGTATCACCGGTGTATCACCCGATACCTACCGTGACTATCAGATCGAAGCCTCACTTCCCGGATTGAGTGCAGAAATGACCGCCGTAAGGGATCAGCTGGATCAGGCGATCTTAGATCTCCGCGCAGCCTCTGGACGGACCTCCGATAAGGAAACCGTACTGATCACCATGCGGGATCAGCTTGATTATCTGATTGCTGATGAAGAACGTTTTGTAAAGGTCGTATCAACCTACAAGCAGAATGTACGTGCCTGCGGTACCTGGATTACACAGGTGATCCGGCAGCCGTTACAGATCGACCGGATTCAGGTGTATTCACCCGGTAAGACAAATAAGATCGAACACAATTCCTTCTGGGATAAACTCGTATATGAAATTCGCAGACTGTTCTATTCCTTCATTATTGACTATAACTCGTTAGGAGCAACAGATTCTGAAGAGAGTGATGCAACGACCATTACACTCTGGGTTGGAACCGGACGGGATCAGGCGAATGTCATCCGGTCCCTGATTGATGAGTCTTTTACCAGTGTGTATGGCATTAATGTGAATGTACAGCTTGTCGATATGAATACCCTGCTTCGTGCAGAACTGGCAGGAGAGGGACCGGATGTGGCAATCCAGGTTGCAAATACGAACGGTATTGCCGGAGCGGTTTTGAATACCGGGAACGATACACCGGTTAACTACGGACTTCGTAATGCGGTACTGGATCTGACACAGTTTGAAGACTTTGACAGCGTATCCGGGCGGTTCTATGACAGTGCACTGACGGCGTTTGGATTTGACGGTTCCGTCTATGCACTTCCGGAAACACAGACCTTCCCGGTAATGTTCTACCGTAAAGATATTCTGGCAGAACTTGGCATGGAAATCCCACAGACCTGGGATGAAGTAAAGGTAACGATGTCTGTGCTTGCAAAGAATCAGATGGAATTCGGTATGCTGCCGACCGAACAGGTTTATGCGATGCTGCTTTACCAGAATGGTGGAGAGTATTACAACGAGGGAGGAATTTCCTCCGCACTGGATTCGGACATTGCAGTCAATACCTTTAAGGAATACTGCGAGTACTACACCGATTACGGTCTGGATAAGACGACGAGCGTGGAAGAGCGTTTCCGTACCGGTGAGTGTCCGATCATCATTGCCGATTATACAACGTATAACAATTTAGAGGTTTCCGCTCCGGATATTGCAGGACTCTGGGACTTCACCGTAGTTCCCGGAACCGTAAAGGAAGACGGAACCGTTGACCATTCGGTTGGATGTACCGGACTTGCCAGCATGATCATGGCAGATACGGAAGAAAAGGATGCCTGCTGGGAGTTCTTAAAATGGTGGACCTCCGCAGAGGTACAGACCTTATTTGACCGGGAAATGGAATCCTTAATGGGATCTGCGGCCAGAGTGGCAACCGCCAATCAGGAAGCCTTTGAGAACATGCCGTGGCCGGTGGATACATACGAGGCATTGTCCGAAGCCTTTACCTGGGTAAAGGGTATTCCACAGGTGCCGGGCGGTTATTATTCCTGGCGTAATGTAAACAACGCATTCTACACGGTAACAACGGATACCGATACCGCATCACCGAGGGAAGAACTGATGGATAAGGTACTTTACATCAACGATGAGATTACCTATAAGCGAAAAGAATTTGGTCTTGCAACCTTGGAAGATCTGCAGAAGGAGGACAGATAAATGGCGTCAAATGAAGCTTTGGCGGTAGCAAAGAAGCAGGGAACGCTTCGCTACCAGATAAAAAAGAATAAAGCCTGCTACATCATGCTGGCTCCTTACTTTATTTTGTTTTTCCTCTTCACGGTCCTGCCGGTACTGACCTCCATCTGTTTGAGCTTTACCTATTTTAATATGCTGGAATGGCCGACTTTTAACGGCTGGAACAATTACATCAAGCTGTTTCTGGAGGATGATATATTCCTGATCTCCTTAAAGAACACCCTGATCTTTGCGGTGGTAACCGGACCGATCAGTTACCTGCTCTGTCTGTTGTTTGCATGGATCATCAACGAGTTTTCCAGCAGGATCCGTACGGTGCTTACCCTGATCTTTTATGCACCGTCCATCTGTGGTAATGCCTACATGGTATGGAGCCTCATTTTATCCGGTGACCGTTACGGTTACTTAAACGGTATTCTCTTAAAATGGGGAATCATCAATGAACAGAAGCTGTGGATGCAGGATGCAAAGTATATTCTTCCCTGTCTGATCGTGGTTCAGCTGTGGCTTTCCTTAGGTACCGGTTTCCTTTCCTTTATCGCTGGGTTACAGACGGTAGATAAGAGCCTTTATGAAGCGGCTGCACTGGATGGAGTGAAGAACCGCTGGCAGGAATTGTGGTATGTTACCCTTCCGGCCATGAAACCGCAGCTGATGTTCGGTGCGGTAATGCAGATCACCCAGTCCTTTGCGGTGGCGGATATTTCCATACAGCTTGCCGGTAATCCTTCTGTAAACTATGCAGGTGCAACCGTGGTAACCCACCTTTTGGATTATGGCTCGACCCGATTCGATATGGGTTATGCATCCGCTATTGCGACGGTTCTTTTCCTGCTCATGGTTGGTACCAATAAGCTGGTTCAGAAATTATTAGGAAGGGTGGGAGAATAGATGGCAAGAGATTATATGAAAAAGAAAAAGTATCGATTCTTCAAACCCAGACAGAAGAAACTAAACCGGTCCATGGCCGGAAACAGCCTGTTGTTCTTTGTTATGGCAATCTGTGGCGTGTTTATGGCGCTTCCCCTTGTCATGATTATCAACAACTGCTTAAAACCGCTCGATGAGATTTACCAGTTTCCACCGAAGATTTTTGTGCGGAATCCTACTTTGGAAAATTTCACGGATCTGTTCTCCATCATGAGTGATTCGTGGGTGCCGTTTTCCAGATATATCTTAAATACGATTATTATTACCGGATTTGGAACCGTAGGACACGTAATCCTGGCATCCCTGGCCGCTTATCCGCTTGCCAAGCATGAGTTTCCGGGAAAGAAGCTTTTGTTTAACATGGTTGTCTTGTCCATGATGTTTTCCTGGACGGTTACCCAGATTCCGAACTATATGATTATCAGCTGGCTCGGTATCAATAACAATTATCTGGCGTTGATCCTTCCGGCATGTTCCTATGGTATGGGACTTTATCTGATGAAGCAGTTTATGGAACAGCTTCCTACTTCCCTTATGGAATCGGCGAGGCTCGACGGTGCATCCGAGTATCAGGTATTCTGGAAGATTGTGATGCCGAATGTAAAGCCTGCATGGCTGACGCTGGCCATTTTTCAGTTCCAGCAGATGTGGGGAAATACCGGAAGCATGTTTCTGCGTGATGAACAGTTAAAGCCGCTGCAGTTTGCATTGCAGCAGATCGCAGCGGGAGGCACGGCGAGAGCCGGTGCCGCCGCCGCCGTTACTTTTGTTGTGGCGGCAGTACCGATTATCTTCTTCCTGGCGTGTCAGAGCAATGTCCTTGAAACCATGACAACGTCCGGTATGAAAGACTGATGTAAGGAGGGGCGTGATGAAGAAAACAACAATCATAAAAAGAACAGCTATACTCCTTTGCACAGCAGTGATGGCAGTAACCGGGATCCCTGTGAATGTCTATGCAGATGAACTTCCGTATGATACCTATAATTACAATTACCGTGAATATATCGTAGAGACACCGGCAGCCTATGTCCCGAACGGTTCCGTGACCGGACAGAATGTTGGAACCACGAATTTTGTGGAACCGCAGGATTTGTGTGTAGCACCGGACGGCGAGGTGTATGTAGCGGACACCAAGAACAACCGGATTGTTGTTCTGAATCATGAAATGACGCAGACCATCCGGATTATTGACAGCTTTGTAAATGACGGAAAACAGGACAGCTTCGATCAGCCTTACGGAGTATGCGTCTCCGAGAACGGAGCACTGTATGTGGCAGATTCCATGCATAAGCGGATCGTGGTCCTGACACCGGAAGGAGAGTTTATCAAGATTATTGAGAATCCGCAGTCTGAAATTCTGGAGGAAGGATTTGATTTTATTCCAATTAAGGTAACGGTAGATTATGCAGACCGTGTTTATGTGATTTCCAGAAACGCCTTCGAGGGAATTCTTCTTTTCGAAAGCGATGGAAGCTTCACCGGATATTACGGAACGATCGAGGTTAAGATTACTCTTTGGGAAAAGTTCTGGAGAAAGATTGCAACGAAGGAAGAGCGTTCCAAACAGCAGCTTTATATTCCAACCGAATTTACCGGCATGGATGTGGATCCGGGCGGATTCATCTATGCAACCAACATTGACTCGGAAGGAAAGCAGGCGGTAAGACGACTGAATCCTCAGGGAAAGGACGTGATCCAGAAGGGGGAAAACCAGAACGTCGGCGGAGACCTTTGGGTGATCCAGAACGGAAAGTATGGCGGGCCAAGTGAGATTACCGATGTGGTTTACCGGGACAAAGGCATCTATTCCCTGCTTGACCGTAAGCGGGGCAGAGTCTTTACCTACGATAAGGAAGGAAATCTTCTGTATATCTTCGGTGGACTCGGAACGCAGGAGGGAACCTTCACAACACCGGTTGCCATTGAAATGGTGGATGATGAGCTGGTCGTTCTCGATTCTTATTACGGTGCGATCATGAAGTTTTCGGCAACGAAGTACGGAAGCCTCATCAATGAAGCTGTGGGATTACGATATGACGGAGATGAGACGCAGGCCATTGATATCTGGCAACAGGTGTTGAAGCTCGATGAGAATAATGAGCTTGCAAACAGCGGTATCGGCAAGGCATATCTGACCGCAGGTGAGAATAAAACCGCGATGAAGTACTTAGAGCTTGGCATGAACCGGAAATATTATTCCGTGGCATGGAAGCGTTACCGGAATGAGATCCTTACCGAGAACATGAATGTGTTTATGACGATTCTCGGAATACTCATTGTATTCGGACTTGTTTATAAATATTTCCTGAAAAAGAAAATCAAAGCCTGCCGGGCACAGAAGAAAGCAAAACAGGAAGGAGGGTTTACCTGATGAAACAGTTATTCTCCAGGGACAAATGGAAATATGCGTTCTATACCGTAAGTCATCCTTCGGACGGATATTATGAAATCCGCCACAGGGAACGGGGAAGTGTTCCGATCGCCATTTTACTGGTCATCCTGTTTTCCCTAAGCTTTTCCATCAACCGGATTCATGCAAGCTTCATTGTAAATGACGTGGATCCCCTTGATGTCAGTGCATTAACGGAACTGGTAGCGGTCTTATTGCTTTACCTCCTGTTCTGTATTTCCAACTGGTCCATCACCTGTCTGATGGAAGGAGAGGGGCGGCTTAAGGATATTTCCATAGCGGTTGGTTACGCCATGCTCCCTCTGATTTTTGGTTACAATCTGGCAACCATAGTCAGCCAGGCTGTGGCACAGAATGAAGAAGCATTTTACTTTATGATTCTTGGAATCGGCATTGCATATGGATTATTCATGATTCTGATCGGAATCATGCAGGTACATAATTACACACTGGGCAAAACGCTGATTACCATTTTCCTGACGTTTATTGCAATGTTTATTATCATTTTCGTGGTGCTGTTGTTTACAGATCTGATCAGCCAGGTGTACAACTTCTTCTACAGCATCTATCAGGAACTGATATACAGAGTCTAGGAGGGGGAGAACATGCAGAAAAGTAAAAAATTATTATACGGCATTTTAAGTCTCATCCTTCTTATCGTTGTGATCTGGGTGGTTTACTTCTTTGTACATTTTTATTCTTATAACAGGTACAGGGATTATATCAGTTCCTATGATTATGAAGAGGGCAGTGAGTTTGCTCCCATCAGGGAAAGCGGCAGTGATGTGGATGGCATGGTACTGGCTGCCGAGAATAATAATCTGAAGCTGTACATCAATGAAACGGACGGTGAAGTTGCTTTCTATGACAAGCGTAACGGGGAAACAGTTTATTCCAATCCCGTAAATGCCGAAGAAGACAGCATTGCCAATGAGACGAACCTGAATTATATGAAATCCCAGTTGATTGTGGATTACTTTAATACATCAAGAACACAGGGAACCTACGATTCCTACAGCTATTGCGTGGCGAAGGAACAGCTTTCCGTAGAAAGAATAGATAACGGAGTCCGCTTTCTTTATACCATCGGAGATCTTTCGAGTGCGACCGGTATTGTGCCGCAGTACATCAGTGCACAGACTCTGCAGCAGGTGATGGATAAGCTTCCTTCGGATGAAGCGAAGTTCGTAGGAAAGAAATTCGTGGAAAGTACGGTGGCAGACGGCTACATGGAAATGCTTGAATCCACCGTAAAAGGAAAATCGCAGCTCCGTAAGCTGAATAAGTACTTTGAAAATGCGGGCTTTACCACAGCTGATTATATGCGTGAAATGGAAAACTCCGGTGTGGAGGGTGTCATGCCGATTTCCTTCCTGATTCCGTTAGAGTATAGACTCAGTGAGGATGGTGTGGAAGTATCCATTCCCATGAAGGGAGTTGAGGAAAACGGAGGAGGTACGATCTTTCGTATCCAGATGCTGCGCTACCTGGGAAGCGCAGGAACCGATGAGGACGGCTACATGCTGGTGCCGAATGGCTCAGGCTCCCTCATTTATTTCAATAACGGCAAGACCACTGCAGCAAATTATTCTGAGTATATTTACGGAATTGATCCGTTAGCAGCGGAATATGTCGTTATGGAGAATACAGGGAATGCAAAGCTTTCCCTGTTTGGCATCTTCCGTGAGAAGAGTGGGATCTTTGCAACCGTAGAAGATGGTGCATCACTGTGCTATCTGTCTGCAGGGGTATCCGGTAAGATTAACGATTATAACTATGTATATCCGACATTTACCCTGCGTGGTAATGATAAGCTTTCCATGTTTGGTACAACCGGTAATGAAGCTGATCTTCCGATCGTGGAAAAGAACTTTTACGATTCCGATCTTTGCGTGAAGTATACCTTATTCACCGAAGAGAATAGCAGCTATGCCGGAGCAGCCAACTATTACAGGGAACGGCTGATCAGTGAAGGTGTTCTGACTGCGAAGAAAGAAGAGAACCACATCAGGTTTTATTATGATGTATTAGGCGGTGTGGATATGTATAAGCACTTCCTTGGTACGAAATACAATGGATTATATGCGATGACCACCTTTGATGAAGCCGAAGAAATTTCCAATGACCTTAGTGCAAATGGCATCAGCAATCAGGTGATGAACTTCCAGGGCTGGATGAACGGTGGCTATTATGCTGATGTCCCGGATAAGGTTAAGGTACCCTTAAAGCTTGGCGGAAAATCCGGACTTGAGGATTTAAGCGCAGCGGTAGCGGCAAACGGCGGAAGCTTTTATGCAGATGTTGCAATCCAGAAGGTGACGACAATCAGCAAACGATATTCTTCTACCAATGAAACCTCACGTTATTATGGCGGCGGTTATGTTGCAGAGTTTGGTCTGGTCAACCCGGCAACCCTGCGGCAGACTTCCGGACTTGGTTATGAAGAGAATCATTTTTATCTGGTTTCTCCGAAGTTTATGGTCCGCTATGCAGAGAAGTTTGCGAATAAGATCAACAGATTTGACATTGATGGAATTTCTTTAAGAGACCTGGGAGATGAGCTTCATTCGGATAAGAAGAGAACGAACGTCATCAACCGGGAACAGGCGCTGGATGTCGTAGAGGCAGAATTTAAGAATCTTGAAAGCACCGGTAAGAAGCTGATGGTCAATAACGGAAATGATTATTCCTTTGCTTATGCCGATGATATCATCAATGCACCGCTTACGGATAATGACTATTATATTGTGGATGAAACGGTTCCGTTTTATGAGATGCTGATCCATGGCTATATTGATTATTCCGGCAGTGCCATTAACTTAAGCGATACCTATGACCGGAGTGATATGGTACTTCAGCTGGTGGAAACAGGAGCAAGTCCGCATTTCATGTTCACCTATAAGGATGCCAATGAAATGAAGAACACGGCTGTGAACCGGTTCTATGCAACTACTTACGAGAACTGGAAGGACGATGCCATTTCAATTTATAACGAGGTGAATGAGGCTCTGGCACCTGTGAGTGGGGCAGCCATTGTGGATCATCAGATCCTGGGTGATGGGGTAAGAGCCGTAACCTACAGCAACGGCGTAACGATTACGATTAATAAGAGCAACAAAGAAGTCAGTGTGAACGGCGTTAAGATACCGGCGAAAAGCTATGTGACAGGAGGGCGGAATAATGAATAAGAAAAGAAAAAAGTTATCCCTCATCACAAAGCGGAGCATTAACGGTTACCTGTTCATCCTGCCGTGGCTCATTGGATTCATCTGCTTCTATGCAAGAAGCCTGTTTATGTCAATCCAGTTTTCTTTATCGGAGCTTACGGTAAATCCCGGTGGTGGATACACCTTAAAGTTTGTCGGACTGCAGAATTTTATTTATGCGTTCCGTGTACATGGTACTTTTAAGCAGGTGCTCACCACCTCCGTGGGAAACATGCTGATTGACGTACCGCTGATTACCTTTTTCAGCTTGTTCATGGCAATTCTGTTAAATAAAAAATTTAAAGGAAGAACCCTGGTACGTGCGATCTTCTTCCTTCCGGTAATTTTAAATTCCGGAGCAATTATGGATGCCATGGATCTTGCGAGAACCATGATGAGCGGCGGTATCAGCAACGCCAGCGCAGACCTGGCAGAAGCAGTAAGCGGATCGGGGGTAGGACTTGAGTATTACTTCCAGATGTTCGGAGATCTGGGAATGCCGGTGATTGTCATTGAATATATTTCCGGTGCGGTAAACCGGATCAGCGACATCATTAATGCATCCGGCGTACAGATTATTATCTTCATCGCGGCACTGCAGTCGATTCCGGGCTCCATGTACGAGGTGGCGAAGATTGAAGGCGCAACGGGCTACGAAACCTTCTGGAAGGTAACCTTCCCGATGGTGCTTCCACATATTATTACGAACGTGGTGTATACCGTGGTAGACAGCTTTGCAGAGTCCAATGTCGTAGATCTGGCATATAAGACCGCATTTACGGATAATAATTATGGATTGAGCTCGGTAATGAGTCTGGTGTCTACGGTAGTAACCTGCCTGATATTGATTCTCGTGTGCAGGTTTATACAAAAACGTACGTTCTACTATAACTAGGAAAGGAGAAAAAGAATGGATAAGGTAAAAAAACAATCATTGTCAGTCTTGAAAGAGCAGTATGAAAACCTGAAAAACGACACCCGGTTTGCCAATGACCGCAAGCGTTGGGCGTCGAATAGTAAGAAGTTCATCCTTGCGGTATTTAAGACGGTTATCCTTGTTGGAATCTGTTACGTGATTTTAGGACCCGTAATCGGAATTATCAGCAGTTCCTTTTTCTCGGATTCCGATTATTACAACACCATGGTTTATCTCATTCCGCAGGAGCCTACCTTAGAGCGTTATAAAATGGCGATCAAGTATATGTCCTACGGAAAGACCGTTACAGCGTCTTTACTTTATTCCCTTACCCTGATGCTGTTACAGGTATTTGTCTGTTCCATGGTCGGTTATGGATTTGCAAGATATCAGTTTCCGTTCAAGAAGCTGTTATTCGGCTGTGTTGTCATCATGATTGTCATTCCGACACACACCATCATGCTTCCTCTGTACATGACCTTTGCAAAATTTGATATCTTTGGAATCATAAAGGCAACGACGGGGTCTGCTGCCAACCTCTTATCGACACCCGTACCAATGTATATTCTGACATTGTTCGGCTGTGGCCTTCGTTCCGGGCTTTACATTTACATCTTTAACCAGTTCTTCCGCGGGCTTCCGAAGGAAATCGAAGAAGCGGCATTTGTGGATGGAGCAGGTACATGGTACACCTATTTCCGTATCATGCTGGTAAATGCAATCCCCTCTGTAATTACTGTAGCGATTTTCTCTATGGTATGGCAGTACAATGATACTTTTTATGCAAAGTTATTTTTGATCAGCGATAACATTGTAATCAGTAAGAAGATCTCGACGATCCAGGCAACGATTTCGAATGTGGAGAAGATTTACGATCCCAAGATTCAGGAATTGTTCTTAGACGCCGGTGTCGTACTTGTTATGATTCCAGTCATCATTATTTATGTTGCGCTGCAAAAATACTTTATAGAAGGAGTAGAGCGTAGTGGTATCGTAGGATAAACATGCGCGAAAAATTCAACTAAAAGGAGGATGAAAAGGTTGAAAGCAAAAAAAATTGCCGCTTTATTATTGGCCTCATCCATGGCATTAAGCCTTGTGGCATGTGGCGGTAAGCAAGCAACACAGACAGACAGTACTTCTGCAACAGAGGCAGAGGAAACTGCAGCTGCAGAGGATGCAGCTAAGGAGGAGCCTGCTGAAGAGGCTGCCTCAGAAGTCAGTATTGACTTTGAAGACGGAGTCTTCGGCTTTGTGGGAAATGACAAAACCGTAAACTCCGCAGCTGGAGATTCTACATTTTCTGTAGAAGACTACAACGGAGGAAAGGCATTAAAGATTACCTCTTCCGGAAAAGCAATCTATGCTGGTATTCAGGCAGATGCCCTTCTTGGCGATAAGGCATCCGAATTAAAGACGGTAGAGATGACCGTTGGAACAGAGAACCCCGATGGAACATTCTATTCCACAGCAGGTAACATTTACGGATTTACCGGTGAAAAGAACAACAAGAGCAACACCGCATGGAGTGTTTATCTTGAAACCGCAAATCCGAAGACCATTTCCTATACCGTTCCTGATGGAGAAACCTTTGGAGCAGGAAACTATCTGGTACTTTCCCTGGAGAATGATACCGGTAAGGATAAGGGTGCGACCCCTGCAAACCTGTATGTTGCAGACATCACCTTTAAGGATGCATCCGGAAATGTTCTTGCAGCAGATACTTCTGCAGAATATGTTGCAGCAGATACCGGATCCGATCGTTCCAACCTCTGTGCACTTACCGATGTCGTAGAGTTTGAAGGCTTTGCAGTAAGCGGAGACGGCTGGTGCCAGGCAGGATTCACCATGCCTCAGGAAATTCTGGATGCCTTAGTACCGGGATCCGTTGTAGAAATCACCTACAGCAGTGAAAACGGAGATATGTGGGTTGTTATGAACGAAGCAGCAGCCGGCTGGATGAGAGTAGGTCAGGGCAATGCCGATGGAAGCGGATCGGACTCTGCATACATCAACAACAGCAAGACCACCGCACAGATCACCTTTGAACAGATTGCAGCTCTTTGCAGCGATGATGTATCCACATGGGGAACGACGATGCAGTGTGAAGCATCCGGCGCATGGGAGGTATATTCTGTTAAGGTTGGTAAGAAAGCTCCTTCTTATGCATTAACCAATGCCGTAGAATTCCCTGACTTCGCAGTAAGCGGAGACGGTTGGAGCCAGGCAGGATTTACCATGCCTCAGGAAATCATTGATGCCTTAGTACCCGGATCAGCCGTAGAAGTTACCTACAGCAGTGAAAACGGAGAAATCTGGCTTGTTATGAATGAAGCAGCCGTAGGCTGGAGCCGTGTAGGCCAGGGCAACTATGATGGAAGCGGATCTGATGCAGCCGTATGTGACGGAAGCAAGGCATACATTACTTACGAGCAGATTGCAGCAATCTGTGGTGATGATGTATCCACATGGGGAACCACGATGCAGTGTGAAGCATCCGGTGCATGGGAAGTTTATGGAGTACGTGTAGGAACCGCATCCGAGTTTAAGATGATTAACAATCTGGTACAGGTTCCGGATTCTGCAGCAAGTGGAGACGGCTGGAGCCAGGCAGGATTTACCATGCCTCAGGAAATGATCGATGCCTTAGTACCCGGATCCGTTGTAACCATTTCTTACACCAGTGAGAATGGAGAACTCTGGGTAGTCATGAATGAAGCAGCCGTAGGCTGGAGCCGTGTAGGCCAGGGTAACTACGATGGAAGCGGATCCGATTCCGCTGTATGCGACGGAAAGACCTGTCAGGTAACTTATGAGCAGATCGCAGCAATCTGTGGGGACGATGTATCCACATGGGGAACCACGATGCAGTGTGAAGCATCCGGCGCATGGGAAGTTTACAGTGTAGCAGTAGGACAGTCCGCAGAATAAGGATTTTAGGAGGAAGAAAAGTAAATGAAAATGAAGAAATTTCTTGCACTTGGATTAAGTGTGGCAATGATGGCAGGATGTTTAACCGCATGTGGCGGTTCTACGACAACCACAGACAATACCACAACAGATACAACAGAAAGCACAGATGCAGCAGAAGGTACCGCAGATGCATCCGATGATGCAGCACCGGTTGTGAATGAAGGAGAAACCAGAACCATCCGTATTGGTACCTGGTATGATCACTACTATGACAGCACCAACACCGATATTCATGATGATCCGAGCGTAGCAGACGAAGAGCTTGCACAGCAGCACTTTGATATCGTTAAGGAAGTAGAAGATAAGTACAACGTAAAGATTGAGTTCGTAAACTTAACCTGGACCGGTATTCAGGAATCCATCAATACCTCTATTCTGGCAGGACAGCCGGACTGCGATATTTATGAAGTAGACTTAAGCTTTGGTATTCCCGCAGCATTAAATGGCTATGCAACCAACCTTCAGGAAATTCTTCCTGCTGACCAGGATCTGTTCAATGATCAGATGGTATTCAGTCAGGTAGATATCGGTAAAGAAGATGGTGTGTATCTGTTCCAATCAAACAGTGCGGAAATGGTACTTGCAAATACCTATATGTTAGCTTATAATAAACAGATTCTTGATGAAGCCGGTCTTGAGGATCCGAACGCATTATACGAAAGAGGCGAGTGGACCTGGGATAAGTGGAGAGAATACATGGTAGCACTTACCAGGGACTCTGACGGTGACGGTGTAATTGATATGTATGGTTACGATTCCCGTTGGGACTTCCTTGTTTACAACCTGACCATGAGTAATGGCACCGTAATCGCAGGAAGCGACAAAGAAAACCTTTCCTCTCCTGAGGTTACCGAATGCTTAGACTTCATTTACAATATGTATAATGTAGATCATGTAGCAAAGCCCTGGAATTCCGATGACTTCGATTCCAACCAGAACGCTTACCTGGATGGTAACATCGCTTTCTGGATTGATGCAGCATGGATTTCTTCCGCAAACAACGATGCAGGTCTTGACTTCGATGTTGTATGGTGCCCATGGCCGATCGGACCCTCCGGAAACGAAGCAACCAACAAGTTCAAGAACGTATCCTCCGGTAATGCATGGATGATTCCTGCAGGTGTTGATAATCCGGAGCTTGTATACAACGTATTCTATGACTGGCAGAACTGGTATCATGGAGATACCGATCTTCGTGACGGCGATCTGACCTGGTGGGAAGACTGTGCAATCACAGAAGAGAACTACGCAGTTATGGAATATATGGGACAGAGAGGCGCATTCGACCTTTGGAATGCACTTGGTCTTGAATGGGATTGGTCCGCACTGTTAAATGGTGAAATGACCGCAGCCCAGTTCCAGGAAACTTATAAGCAGAACGTGCAGGATGCACTTGACTCTTTCTATAAGTAAAGAAAGTAATGGAATGACTGGATGAACATTGGGCGCCCGTACCTTACGGTATGGGCGCCATATAAAAAGGAGTTTCCATGTTTCAGAATGACAGCCTGTTTGGCAGATTTATGAATCTGATGTTTGATGTAATCTGCATCGGACTTATGTGGGTGATCAGTTCCATACCCTTAGTTACCATGGGAACAGCAACAACGGCGGCATATTATACCATGGCGAAATGCGTACGGTATAAATCCGGTTATGTGACAAAGGAGTTTTTTAGTGCATTCCGTAAAAACTTCAGACAGACGATAGGATTCAATGTACTTTTTTTGTTTTTATTCCTGATGCTTGCAGTGGAATTGAAGTTTGCCTGGGATCAGGAGGGAAGGCTTGGAAGCAGCCTGTTTATCGGACTTGTATTTGTGTTATTTCTGGTGCTGGGGATCTGTATGTATCTCTATCCGGTATTATCCAGATTTTATATGAACAACCTGACTTTGATCAAATCATCATTTCTTATGATGTTTAAATATCTGCCGGTTACCTTGTTACTGATGCTGGGGCTGGCTGTGGCGGTACTTGGAATTTATTTTATGAACTGGGCGGTTTTCTTTCTGCCTGGCCTTTGCATTTACGGACTGACCTTCCCAATGGAATGGATGCTGCGGAAAATGATGCCGGAGGTTCCAAAGGACAGTGAAGAAGCGCAGAAGTGGTATTATCGATAATTACAATAGATTTTTGAGGTGTATTATGGCTAAGACAGTGAAAATGCAGGATATTGCGGAAAAGCTTGGTGTAAGTACCATGACGGTATCCAAGGCTTTATCCGGCAAAAGCGGTGTAAGTGAACAGACCAGACAACGGATTAAGGAGCTGGCTGAGGAAATGGGTTATGTACTGCCTGCCGGAGAGCGGGAAGGAGAGAAGCGCAGCTATAATGTCGGTGTGATTCTTGCCGATTATTATTCATACAGTATGGCAACCTTTTACTGGAAGCTTTATCAGGAGATCTGTACCAATGCGGTTCAAAATAACTGCTTTGTGATACTGGAAATGATTTCTCCGTCGGATGAGGCGAATGAAAATCTTCCGAAAATGGTCAGCGAAAATAAGGTCGATGGTGTGATCGTACTTGGAAATATGAAGAAAAGCTATCTGGAACGTCTTGAAAAGACGAAGGTTCCGGTGGTATTTATGGACTTTTATAACATGGATATCTGCGAGGACAGTGTGATTTCCAACAGCTTTTACGGAACCTATAAGATCACGAATTATCTGTTCCGTAAGGGACATCGTGACATTGCCTTTGTTGGAAACATTCATACGACCATGAGTATCATGGATCGTTTCCTGGGATATGAAAAGTCACTGATCAGTCATGGAATAAAGCTGCGTGAGGACTGGATTATTTCCGATCGTGAAAGTGAAAGGGTATCCTACGAGGACATCACCCTGCCGGAGCAGATGCCGACAGCTTTTGTCTGTAATTGCGATCAGACGGCAAGCACACTGATTAATTGTCTTAAAAAGGCAGGCTATCGTGTCCCGGAGGATATTTCAGTTGTCGGATACGACGATTACCTGTACCCCGGACTGTGTGATGTGGGCATTACGACATATGGCGTAAATATGACTTCAATGGCACTTAAGGGAATCCGGCTTATGATAGAGAAGGTAGAGGATCCCGGGCATAAGAAGGGAACTCACATTATGGACGGGTATCTGGTCGAACGGGACAGTGTAAAAGAATATCGATAAGCAGAGTAAGAAGCATATAAAATAGATAAGCGTTGTATTTCCCCCTGAAATACAGCGCTTTTTTGCTTTGCAACACCGCTCGCGCGCGAAGAGTTCGCAAGCGAACTCTTTATTTCAGGGCTTTGGCTTGACAGACCGGAAAGTTCGCTATAAAATAATAACATGCGTTATACAAATGAACCGGAAGGGTGGGGGATCTATGGCAAGAAAAGAATCTGTAACGAAAAGCGATATTTTAGAAGCAGCATTTTCGATTCTTCAGGAAGAGGGGATCGAACAGGTAACGGCGCGGAAGCTGGCAGCGAGAGCCAACTGTTCCACGCAGCCGATTTTCCGTATTTACAAAAATATTAACGAACTGATTGAAGAGTTGTTTTTTAAGTCCTGTGTTTTTTTTCAGGATTATTACCGCGCATTCCCACGGCAGTCCGTGACTCCATTTGTAAACTTAGGATATGCGTATATCTTATTTGCACAGAAGAACAAGAAGATCTTTGAATTTGTCTTTCTTTCAAAGGACCGTCATGGCAAGACCTTATATGACCTGATTAACGGGGAGGAAGGTTATGTCAGCCGTGAGATTCAGCTGGCAGCCTCCCAGGGCTGTAAAAATGCGAGCGGACTGTTTATGAAGATGTGGATTTTCATTCATGGAGCGGCGAGCATGTCACTCACCGATGACTATGATCTGAAAGAAAACGAAACGATTGAAATGCTGAAGGATGCTTATCAGGCATTCCGGTAAAATTCAGGAAAGAAGAACAGGCAGGACGAACAGAGGTAGAGTATGGATATTATTACCCGTATGAATGATAAATTTATCAAGATGAGCAAAGGCCATAAGGCCATTGCCACCTATATTTCCGATCATTATGAGCAGGCTGTGTTTATGACGGCTGCAAAGCTCGGAGAGCAGGTAGGCGTGAGTGAATCCACGGTGGTCAGGTTTGCTATCGGATTAGGCTATGAGGGTTATCCGGAGTTTCAGGAGGCTCTTGAGGAATGGGTAAAGAATAAGCTGAATGCGGTACAGAAGGTTGGGGCAAAGTATGGAAACAGTACTCAGGCAGAAGTCCTTCAGTCTGTTCTGACCGCGGATATTGAGAAGATTCAGGATACGATTGTGAATGTGGATGCAGTCGCTTTTGACGCTGCTGTTGACATTATCCTGGAAGCAGAGACCATTTATCTTGTAGGGGTACGGAGCTGTGAACCGCTTGCGGATTTCCTGCATTTTTACCTGAATATGATACGGGGAAACATTGTTCTTATTAAAACGACGAGTGTAACGGAAATGTTTGAGCAGATGATCCGGATCAACGAAAAGGATGCCATTATCGGAATCAGCTTTCCGCGGTATTCCATGCGGACATTGAAGGCAATGGAATTTGCCAATGACCGGAATGCGAAGGTGATCACGATTACGGACAGCATCCATTCTCCGATGAACCTGTATTCCTCCTGCAACTTACTTGCAAGAAGTGATATGGTGTCGATTGTGGATTCTCTGGTTGCGCCGTTAAGTCTGATTAATGCACTCGTGGTGGCACTTTGCCTGAAGCGTCCGCAGATGGTGAAGCAGAACCTGGAAACACTTGAGGAAGTCTGGAATAATTATCAGGTTTATTTAAATGATGAAATCAATTTCGTAGATGAGGAACCGATGCTTAATTATTCCTTAATCAGAAAGGACTCTGTGGATGAGTCCGGACAGGAAACAGAATGAAAAAGGTAGTTGTGATTGGGGCAGGTGCTGCAGGCATGATGGCTGCGATCACCGCAGCACAGTCGGGGGCGTCTGTCACTTTAATTGAGAAGAATGAAAAGACCGGCAAGAAGATTTTTATTACCGGAAAGGGGCGCTGCAACGTTACAAACGGCTGTGAGCACGATGAGTTCTTTGATAATATTGTAACGAACAGTAAATTCTTATACAGTGCGTATGCAGCGTTTGATAACCGGAGTATGATGGAGCTTTTAAAGGAGGCCGGCTGTCCCTTAAAGGAAGAGCGGGGCAAACGGATTTTTCCGCAGTCAGACCATTCCTCGGATGTCATTGCCGCATTGAACCGGCTATTGAAGAAGGAACGGGTGAAGGTGCTTTTTCATACGGCAGTGAGGGAGCTTTTACTCGAAGAGCTTCCGGAAGAAGCGCAGAGAGAAGCCTCGAAGGATTCAGCAAAGCAGAAGGTTAGTGGTGTACTTCTTGTGGACGGGACAACCATAAAGGCAGATGCGGTAATTGTTGCAACCGGAGGACAGTCCTATGAAGCGACAGGCTCAACAGGAGATGGTTACCGGCTTGCCATGCAGGCAGGACATACCATAAAGGAAGTGAAGCCGGCTCTCGTGCCCTTTGTCATTCAGGAAGAGTGGTGCAGACAGTTACAGGGACTCTCCTTAAAGAATATTTCCTGCCTCATTAAAAAGGATAAGAAGAAAATTTATGAAGGCTTCGGTGAGATGCTTTTTACGCATTTCGGAGTGAGCGGACCGCTCATGCTAAGTGCAAGCAGCTTTTATGTGAAGAAGTATCGTGGGGAAGAGGTACAGCTTTTCGTTGATTTAAAGCCGGCACTTACAAAGGAGCAGCTCGATGCGAGAATTCTTCGTGATTTTGATAAAAATACCAACAAGCAATTTAAAAATGCACTGGATGAACTGCTTCCGGCGAAGCTGATTCCGGTCATTTTAGGTCTGTCCGGAGTTCCGGTTGAAAAACGGGTGAATGAAATTACCCGTGAGGAACGCAGCCGCCTTGTGGAGCTTTTGAAGAATCTGACACTGACGATTACCGGGACGAGAGGATTTTCGGAAGCCATTGTGACACAGGGAGGCGTGAATGTCAAAGAAATCCTGCCAGCGTCCATGGAATCGAGAAAGGTTCAGAATCTGTACTTTGCAGGGGAGGTTCTGGATGTGGATGCCCTGACCGGAGGCTTTAATCTTCAGGTGGCATGGTCTACCGGTTTCCTTGCGGGGAAGCATGCAGCAGGTGAAAATGAAAAGTCTGGTTGAAATAGAGCAGTAAGGTATGATATAACTATACAAAAGAAGAAAGCAGGATAGATCAATGAGTTATCAGATCGCAATTGACGGACCGGCAGGTGCAGGAAAGAGTACCATTGCAAAGAAGGTCGCCCGGTTAAAGGAATTTATTTATGTGGATACCGGAGCAATGTATCGCGCCATGGCATATTATCTTTTCTCAAAGCAGGTAGATCCGAAGAATGAAGAAGCAGTTTCCAGAGAATGCCGGGGAGCACATATTACCATTCAGTATGTGGGTGGAGAGCAGGTTGTTCTTCTGAACGGAGAGAACGTGAATCCGTATCTTCGTACCGAGGAGGTTGGAAACATGGCGTCCCTTACCAGTAAGAATCCGAAGGTCCGGGAGCGTCTTACCCAGCTGCAGAAGGAACTGGCCAGGCAGAATGACGTCGTGATGGACGGACGTGATATCGGGACATGTGTGCTGCCGGATGCGGATGTGAAGGTCTATCTGACCGCAAGTGTCGAAGTGAGGGCAAAGCGCCGTTACGATGAGCTTACTGCGAAGGGCGTAAGCTGCGATATTCATCAGATCGAAGAGGATATTGCAAAGAGGGACGAGCAGGATATGAACCGTGAAATCGCCCCGTTAAAGCAGGCAGAGGATGCGGTGCTTGTAGATTCCTCCAACATGACCATTGATGAGGTCGTGCAGGCAATTCTTACTCTTTGTAAATAAAGGAGCACAGCTATGGAAGTACTTCTTGCGAAAAGCGCAGGATTCTGTTTCGGGGTGAAGCGGGCTGTCGAGCAGGTGTATGAGCAGATTGAAAAGGGTGGTCCGATCTATACCTATGGACCGATTATTCATAATGAAGAAGTAGTGAATGACCTTGCTAAAAAAGGCGTACAGGTAATCAACAGTGAAGAAGAACTGCAAAGCCTTAAGGAGGGTACGGTGGTGATCCGATCCCATGGCGTTCCCAAACGGATTTATGATCGGATTGAGGAAAACGGACTTAGCTGCGTTGATGCAACCTGCCCTTTTGTGAAACGGATTCATAAGATTGTCCAAAAGGAAAGTGAAGAAGGCCGGCAGATTGTGATTATCGGAAATGCCGGGCATCCGGAAGTGGAAGGAATCATGGGATGGGCCAAAGGTCCTGCATTTGTGGTGGAATCCGCAGAAGAAATCGAAAAAATCCCGTTAAAACAGGATTCGACACTGTGTATTGTGTCGCAAACAACGTTTAACTATAAGAAATTTAAAGAATTAGTTGAAATATTTGAAAAAAAAGGTTACAATATTATCGTTGTGAATACTATATGTAACGCAACGGAGGAGCGACAGACGGAAGCAAGAGATATTGCTTCAAAAGTCGATGCTATGATAATAATAGGTGGACGGCACAGCTCCAATACACGGAAACTGTACGAAATTTGTCGGGAACAGTGTTCGGCCACGTATTTTATACAGACACTGGATGATTTGCATTTAGATTTACCTAAAGCTGCTTCTCTGGTGGGTATTACCGCAGGGGCTTCCACCCCAAACAATATTATCGAGGAGGTTCAAAATTATGTCAGAATTAACTTTTGAACAAATGTTGGAAGAATCATTAAAGACAATACATACAGGAGAGGTTGTTGAAGGTACAGTCATTGATGTTAAGCCTGAAGAAGCAATTCTTAACATCGGTTACAAGTCCGACGGTGTATTAACCAGAAACGAATACACCAATGAGCCGAATGTGGATCTGACCAAGGTCATCAAGGCTGGCGATACCATGGAAGTTAAGGTTCTTAAAGTAAACGACGGTGAAGGACAGGTTACCCTTACTTACAAGAGACTTGCTGCTGACCGTGGCAATAAGAGAATTGAAGAAGCCTTTAATAACAAGGAAGTATTAAAAGCCAAAGTATCCCAGGTGCTGGATGGTGGTTTAAGCGTTATCGTAGATGAAGTTCGTATCTTCATCCCTGCAAGCCTTGTATCCGATTCCTATGAGAAGGATTTATCCAAGTATGCAGGACAGGAAATTGAATTTGTAATCAGCGAATACAATCCGAAGAGAAGACGTTATATCGGTGACCGCAGACAGCTTCTTGTAGCTGAAAAGCAGGAGAAGCAGCAGAAGCTTCTTGAGAGCATCCATGTTGGTGACGTTGTTGAAGGAACCGTTAAGAACGTAACAGACTTTGGTGTATTTATTGATATCGGTGGTGCAGACGGACTTCTTCATATTTCTGAGATGTCCTGGGGAAGAGTTGAGAATCCTAAGAAGGTATTTAAGCCCGGTGATGTGGTTAAGGCTTTTATTAAGGATATTTCCGGAACCAAAATTGCACTCAGCATGAAGTTTGAAGATGAGAATCCATGGAAGGATGCAGCAACCAAGTTTGCAGTTGGCAATGTAGTAACCGGTAAGGTTGCAAGAATGACTGACTTTGGTGCATTTGTAGAGCTTGAGAAGGGTGTAGATGCACTGCTTCATGTTTCCCAGATTTCCAAGGATCATATCGAGAAGCCGTCAGATGTATTAAAGGTTGGTGATGAGGTTACTGCCAAGATTGTAGACTTTAACGAAGCAGATAAGAAGATCAGCTTAAGTATCCGTGCATTACTTGCTCCGGAACCGGCTGAGAAGAAGGAAGAAGCGTCTAAGGATGATGATGCAGATGTTGTTTCTGTAGATATTGATGCTGTGATCGCAGCAGAGGATACAAAAGAAGAATAATCTCATCTGAAATTTTATAAAAATATCTGAACATTTAAGAGCCAATCATGAAGTATTAGTTTTTTGTGATTGGCTCTGTTAGTATGAGATAAACAATTAGGAGGTAGTGCATATGACATGGGATTATGAGCGTTTTAAGACAGCAGTGCTTCAACTTACAGGAATTGATTTAAATGCGTATAAGGAACGCCAGATGAAGCGGCGTATTGATGCATTAATTTCCAAAAATGGAATCAATGACTATGAAGCCTATGTGCATCTTCTTAAAACAGATAAAGTAAAATTTGAGGAGTTTGTTAATTATCTTACGATTAATGTATCGGAGTTTTACCGTAATCCGGATCAGTGGGAAGCCATGGATAAGCAGATTATTCCGGAGATGATTCAGAAATTTGGCAAGAATCTCAGGATCTGGAGTGCGGCATGTTCTACAGGAGATGAGCCGTATTCTCTTGTAATGGCTTTATCAAGGCATCTGCCACTCAATCAGATTAAGATTGTTGCAACGGACATTGACAAGCAGGTTATAGCAAAGGCGAAGGTCGGATTGTATAATGAGAAGAGTATTGCAGCTGTGCCGGATGATCTGAAGAAGAAGTACTTTACACAGATCGGTCCTTCTTATCAGATTTCGGATCAGATTAAATCCAGAGTGGAATTCCGGGAGCAGAATCTGTTAAAGAATGATTATGCGACCGGCTTTCATCTCATCGTCTGTCGTAATGTATTGATTTACTTTACAGAAGAAGCAAAGGATGAAGTGTTCCGCAAGTTCTATCAGTCACTTGCACCGGGAGGCTTACTGTTTATCGGAAGCACGGAGCAGATTATTAATTATCGTGAGATTGGTTATGAACGGAAGAGTTCCTTCTTTTATGAGAAGCCAGGGAAATAAATCATTCAGAATATCATTCAGATTATTATTCAGAAGAGAATGGATAAAGAAAGGAATGTGTTATAACAGCACATTCCTTTTATCATGTATGTTTTGTAACTATTCAGAGCCATGCAAATTATGACAATATGGACGTCGAATGCTCGCATTCGTAAGGACATTTGACATAATTTATATGGCGAAGTAACCACATGAGTAAAACTCAAGTTGCGTTAGCAACGGTTTTACGAATGGGGGTCTGAATAGTTACTATGTTTTTAATTATTACTATATAGAAGTCCTTTAATCCTGAAAGGCAATGGCGTTCAATACATGACTGGCATAATCGGAAAATAGCTGCCGGTCTTTTTTGATGTCATCGGTCAATTCAAAGAACAGATCCTTACTGTCGTAGTCCCGTTTGAAAAAGGGTTCTACCATAACCTTCCACTGGGGAAGGTACAGGGAGATCTTGCGGGTGTAACAGTTCCGGGCAGTGGCCTGTTCCCGGTAATCCTTATCCACGAAAGAAGCGATAGACTTATGAAGTGCCGTATCCTCTAAGGGAAGATAGTAGTAATCCTTGTAGTTGGCGTAGTAATATTTCAGTTCTTCTTCATAAATCGGAATAACCAGGGTTCCTTCGTAGCCTTCGGCTTTGAAATGACATCCCTTTCCCATGAAGCTGATTGCAACCGGCAGGGGAGAGACGAAAATTAACCGGATGATCAATTCTTTGCGCGGGACACCATGCATATCATTATAGTAGTTTGTCTGTGCCTTACTTGCCTTGATGCTGCAGTTAAACAGGTCGTAGTAGGAGAGGATCGGCAGTGTTTCCAGCATACCTTTCATATCATCTGCATTATGAAGAATCAGTGTGTGATACAGATCATAATCATGGGAACTGGTATAGTCGTGATAAACCTGGATAAGCTGCCCTCCGGTATAGATGTCTTCACGGTGGATCCCAAGAAAGCTTTCGATCGTTTTGAGCTTGCAGTCCGGGAGCTTTAAGAAATTCTTATAGGGAGTAATTCTCCGGAAGATATCCAGTCCTTTCTTGGATGAAAGGGTATAGGAAATACCGTATTTATCTGCCTTCTTACGAAGAAAAGGAAGATCAAAGGTGTTGCCGTTGTAGTGGATTAAATAGGAATAAGGCTCTGCGAAGGCAAGGAACGCAGATAGAATCTCACTTTCTTCATCGGGCGTCTGTGCAAACCACTGGCGGAGCTTCCAGTTGCCATCCTCATAGTAGGCACAGCCAATCAGATAGATGCTTGAGCTTCCGGTTAAAAATCCGGTAGTTTCAATATCCAGAAACAAAATATCTGAAAGCAGGGCAAGACGTTCCAAAGGGTATTTCAGTTGGAAATTATTTAAAATGATTTCTTCTGTTTTCATAAAATAACAATCCATTCATTCGATTATATTAGTAGGGAATTTCAGTAATTTCTGAGTGCTTTTTACAGTTAGCAATTTTAAAATTACCCAAGAATAGTGTAACACATTTTTCAAAAATACTGTAGTATTTTATCGAAAAATTTAGTATAGTTAGAACAGGTTTATATTTATTAAGTATACATCATAACTGAGAGGGTACAGAACAGTTATGAATATGTTTAGAAAGAAGGTAAGATATGGCAAGATTAACATTTTCAGGGGGCATCCACCCCTATGATGGCAAGGATATGTCGAAGTCGAAGCCGATTAAGGATGTAGATCCAAAGGGTGAGCTTGTCTATCCGTTATCCCAGCATATCGGGGCGCCTGCCAAGCCTGTTGTTGCCAAAGGAGACCATGTGCTTGCCGGTCAGCTGATTGCAGAAGCAGGGGGCTTTGTTTCAGCACCGATTTATGCTTCGGTATCCGGGATCGTGAAGAACATTGAGCCCCGCAGAGTGGTGACCGGTGACAATGTGATGAGTATTGTCATTGAGAATGACGGGGCATATGAAGAGGTGGAATGGCCGGCAGCCATAGACTTTGATTCCGAAGAATATGCGGCAATGACGAAAGAAGAGAAGAACGAGCGCATCCGTAAGGCCGGAATCGTCGGTATGGGTGGTGCCGGATTCCCGACAGCTGTTAAGCTGTCTCCGAAGGAACCGGACAAAATTGAGTATGTGATCGTGAACTGTGCAGAGTGTGAACCCTATCTGACATCCGATTACCGGAAGATGCTCGAAGAGCCGGAAAAATTGATCGGTGGATTAAAAATTGCATTAAGCCTTTTTGACAATGCAAGAGGAATTCTGGCAGTGGAGGACAATAAGCCTGACTGTATTACGAGACTCAAGCATCTGACCAAGGACGAAACCAAGATTACGGTCAAGGCATTAAAAACTAAATATCCTCAGGGGTCGGAGAGACAGTTGATCTTTGCGGCAACAGGACGTGCAATCAATTCATCCATGCTGCCGTCTGATGTGGGATGCATTGTGAATAATGTCGATACCGTAATTTCTATTTATAATGCGGTAATGGAAGGAAAGCCGCTGATGTACCGTATTGTAACAGTGACGGGAGACGCGATTGCAGATCCACGCAATTTCCGTGTGAGAATCGGTACTTTATACGAGGAACTGGTGGAGGAAGCCGGTGGCTTTAAGGAGCCGCCTGTGAAGATCGTATCCGGCGGTCCCATGATGGGATTTGGTATTTTTGACCTGAAGGTGCCGACCACCAAAACCTCCTCAGCGCTTCTTTGTATGACAAAGGATGATGTGTCTGCCATGGAGCCTTCTGCATGTATCAATTGCGGCAAATGTGTGGAGGTCTGCCCCGGAAGAGTAGTACCGAAGAAGCTTGCCGAATATGCAGAACATTATGATGAAGAAGCCTTTGTGAAGAACAATGGCATGGAATGCTGTGAGTGCGGCTGCTGCAGTTATATCTGCCCCGCCAAACGTCCTCTGACGCAGACCATCAAGTCCATGCGCCGGATGCAGCTTGCCAAGAAAAAGAAGTAGAGGAGAGAAGGAAATGAGTCAATTAATGAAGGTATCATCCAATCCCCATGTCCGCTCCCATATTACGACAAGCAATATCATGCTGGCAGTAATTATTGCATTACTTCCGGCTGCCGGGTTCGGTATTTACAATTTTGGACTGGATGCTCTGATTTTAATTTTAGTTACGGTGGCAACAACAGTGCTTACCGAATACATTTATGAGAAACTGATGCATAAACCGGTGACGATCGGAGATTATTCCGCAGTCGTCACGGGACTTCTGCTTGCATTAAACCTGCCGTCTACCGCGCCCTGGTGGATCGGTGTTGTCGGTGGTATATTTGCAATCCTTGTAGTAAAGATGCTGTTTGGCGGTCTGGGGCAGAACTTTATGAACCCGGCACTTGGTGCCCGGTGCTTTCTGCTGATTTCCTACACATCCATTATGTGTGATTTTAATACAGATGCCTATAGCGGTGCCACTCCGCTTGCCCAGTTAAAGGCAGGAGAGAACGTGGATATTCTGAAAATGGTCATTGGTAAAACTGCAGGTACAATCGGTGAAACCTCCATGATCGCCATTGTAATCGGAGCCTGCTTCCTGATTCTGCTTGGAGTCATTGATTTAAGAGTACCGGGAACCTACATTGTGACCTTTATTGTATTCCTGTGTCTGTTTGGCGGACGCGGATTTGATCCGGCGTTCATCAGCGCACATTTAGCCGGCGGCGGACTGATGCTGGGAGCATTTTTCATGGCAACGGATTATGTGACACGTCCTGTCACGAAGAAGGGACAGTATCTGTATGGTGTGCTGCTAGGCATCCTGACGGGGGTTTTCCGGCTCTTTGGACCATCCGCAGAGGGAGTTTCCTATGCCATTATTTTAGGCAACCTTCTTGTACCTCTGATCGAGAAGATTACCATGCCGAAGCCGTTTGGTAAAGGAGGGGAGCACGCATGAAAAATATGATAAGAGATGCGGCAATTCTTTTTGCCATAACACTGATTGCCGGATTTGTTCTCGGATTTGTTTATAATGTAACGAAGGAACCCATCGCACAGGCTGAAGAAAAGGCTGCAAAGGAAGCCTATGCAGAGGTCTTTCAGGATGCGTCGGATTTTAATGAACTTGCGATCGAAGAAGACAGTGCATACATAAGCGAATGGGAAGAAGCCGGATTTTCCGATGTGGATGTGGATAAGGCTCTGGAAGCCGTTGACTCGGATGGAAATGGTTTGGGATATGTATTAACATTGACCTCCCATGCAGGCTATGGCGGAGATATTACCTTTACTCTCGGCATTGCAAACGATGGAACCGTAAATGGAATTTCCATCTTAAGTATTTCGGAAACCGCGGGTCTTGGTATGAAGGCTGAGGCTGTTTTAAAGCCGCAGTATGCCGGAAAGAAGGTAAGCAGCTTTACGGTAACGAAGCAGGGGGCGACCTCTGACAGCCAGATTGATGCGATCAGTGGTGCGACCATCACCTCCAATGCATTGACGACAGCCGTAAATGGAGGACTTTATTATTTCCAGACGAAGTTAGGAGGTGTCAGCTATGAAGCAAAATAGTGTATCCGAGCGTCTTGTGAACGGTATTGTTTTGGAAAATCCGACCTTCGTATTGATGCTGGGAATGTGCCCGACCCTGGCGGTAACGACGTCAGCCATCAACGGTCTTGGTATGGGACTTACCACCATGGTGGTTCTGGCACTCAGCAATATGTTTATTTCCATGCTGCGGAATATTATTCCTGATAAGGTGCGTATTCCGGCATTTATTGTAATCATTGCTTCATTTGTAACGGTTGTGGAGCTTTTGTTAAAGGCCTACATTCCGTTCCTGTATGATGCACTGGGATTGTATATCCCGTTGATCGTTGTAAACTGTATCATTCTTGGAAGAGCGGAAGCCTATGCCTCCAAGAATAAGGTACTTCCTTCCTTCTTTGACGGAGTCGGCATGGGACTTGGTTTTACTCTGGCGCTTACAATTATCGGAGCTGTCCGTGAACTGATCGGTGCAGGTGAAATCTTCGGATTTCATGTCATGCCGGATTCCTATGTTCCCTGCAGCATTTTCGTCCTGGCACCGGGAGCATTCTTCGTACTGGCTGCGCTGACAGCGATCCAGAACTATGTGAAGCGTAAAGGACAGGAGAAGGGTAAGGATATGTCGAAGATCCAGTCCGGCTGTAATTCAGACTGTATGCATTGTGGCGAAGCCGGCTGTGGAAGCCGCATGGCAGAGCCGGTAACAGAAGATGCGGCAGAGAATGGCAAAGATGTGAAAAATACAATAAAAAAAGTAACAGACGAAACAGATGAAACAAAGCAGAATGCTGATGTGAAGAATGCAAATAAAGAATCAGTAGAAGAGAAGAAGGAGGAAAAGAGCAATGATTAAAGAATTACTTATTATTCTGGTTTCCTCTTCCTTAATCAGTAACGTGGTACTGAGTCAGTTCCTTGGACTGTGTCCGTTCCTTGGTGTATCCAAGAAGACCAATACCGCAGCGGGAATGGGAACTGCAGTTATCTTCGTTATTACCCTGTCCTCCGCGGTGACAGGATTGATTTATCAGTACATTTTAACACCGCTTGACCTGACTTATTTACAGACGATAGTATTTATTCTGGTCATTGCAGCTCTGGTACAGTTCGTGGAAATGTTCCTGAAGAAATTCATGAAGTCACTGTATCAGGCACTTGGTGTCTATCTGCCCCTGATTACAACCAACTGTGCCGTACTTGGTATTGCATTAACGAATGTGCAGAAGAATTATGGGATCCTTCAGGGCGTTGTGAATGGTTTTGCAACTGCTGCGGGATTTACGATTGCCATCGTGATTCTAGCCGGTATCCGTGAAAAGATGGCATATAATGATATTCCGGAATCCTTTAAGGGAATGCCGATTGTCCTGATTACTGCAGGACTGATGGCAATTGCCTTCTGTGGATTTTCAGGACTGTTGTAGAAAGGAGCCGATAAAATGAGTGCAGTAATTTTAGCAATAGCAGTTGTTGGCGGAGTCGGTCTTTTTGTTGGTATCTTTCTCGGAATTGCCGCCATCCGGTTTAAGGTAGAAGTAGATGAAAAGGAAGAGGCTGTACTTGCAGCCCTTCCCGGAAATAACTGTGGCGGATGCGGATTCCCCGGCTGTAGCGGGCTCGCCGCAGCAATCGCAAAGGGGGAAGCACCGGTCAATGCCTGCCCGGTAGGTGGAGAGGCTGTTGGAAAGGTCATCGCCGGGATCATGGGAGTAGAAGCCGGAGAAACCGAGCGGAAGGTCGCATTTGTAGCCTGTCAGGGAGACTGTGACAAAACCACACTGGATTATGAATATACAGGAATTCAGGACTGCCGGATGCTTTCCTTCGTCCCGAATGGCGGTGCGAAGAGCTGCAACAACGGTTGTCTCGGGTTTGGAAGCTGTGTATCCGTGTGTCCGTTTAACGCCATTCATGTCGTAAACGGAGTAGCCGTTGTCGATAAGGAAGCATGTAAGGCGTGTGGTAAGTGTGTGGAGGTTTGTCCGAAGCACCTGATTTCCCTCATACCCTATGATGCAAAGTATACGGTAGCCTGCAGCTCCGAGGATAAGGGACCGGTTACCATGAAGGATTGCGAGGTCGGCTGTATCGGCTGTTCTCTCTGCAAGAAGAACTGTCCGCAGGATGCGGTTACGATCAGTAATTTCCATGCAGCGATTGACTACGAGAAATGTGTTGGATGTGGCGTCTGTATGTCGAAGTGTCCGAGAAAGTCGATTGTGAAGCATTAAGTGCTGCGTTACTGGAACGAGGTACGAGTGAACAGTACTGATAGAGCAGAGGCTCAGACTATCAATTGAAATTTTATATGGAATCCGCTATACTGAAGATACAGTATAGCGGATTTTGGTTTGCAGAGGATCAGGCATTGAATTGCCAGGTCATGCTGGAGGAGGCTTAAATGGGGAGTGGCTTAAAATTACCGGTAGGAATTGACAGTTTTGAAAAGATACGAAAGAATGGATATTATTATGTTGATAAAACAAAGCTTATTGAACAACTGGTAGAAAACGGGAGTGAGGTGACACTTTTTACCTGCCCCAGACGTTTTGGAAAGACTTTAAATATGAGCATGCTGCGATCCTTTTTTGAAACAGATGCGGATGCGTCGTTGTTTGATGGGCTCTATATATCGGAGAAAAAAGAACTTTGCGATAAGTATATGGGGAAACATCCCGTCCTGTTTCTTTCTCTTAAGAACGTGGAGGGATTAACCTATGAGGACGCGAAATACCGGATTACAGAATTGATCGGCATAGAGGCACAACACTTTTCATTTCTGGCATCAAGTGACAGACTTTCGGATAACGAAAAAGAACAGTATAAAGCGATTATTGCATTGCGGCAGGGCAGATATTCCATGGATGAAAAGATCCTGATATCGAGTATCTATCTGATGTCACGGTTCTTATACAAGCATTACGGACAAAAGACAGTTATTCTCATCGATGAATATGATGTCCCATTGGATAAGGCCTTCCAGAATGGTTATTACCGTGAGATGGTTTCCCTGATCCGCGGACTCTTTGGAATGGCTTTAAAAACGAATGACAGCTTACAGTTTGCCATTCTGACAGGGTGCCTGCGTATTTCCAAAGAGAGTATTTTTACAGGGTTTAATAATTTTAAGGTGTTGTCTGTTCTGGATTCCAGATTTGATGAGCAGTTTGGGTTTACGGATCCGGAGGTAAAGAAAATTCTGGATGATTATGATCTGACTTCGCATTTTGATGAGATAAAGGAATGGTATGATGGTTACCATTTCGGTAATTCGGACATCTACTGCCCTTGGGATGTAATTAATTATACAGATCAGCTCAGGTATGATCCGTCCACCAGACCGCAGGATTTCTGGTCCAATTCCAGCGGAAACGCCATTGTACGCAGATTTATAGATAAGGCGGATATTTCGACCAGAAATGAAATAGAAGGACTGATTGCGGGCGAATGGATTGAAAAGGATATCGTGCCGGAGCTTACCTATGATGAAATTGATAAAAGTATAGAAAATCTGTGGAGTGTGCTTTTTACGACGGGTTATCTGACACACAAGGGCTGCACGGAAAGTGGAAAATACCGTCTGGTAATCCCAAACAGAGAGGTCAGAAATCTTTTTGTAAGGAAAATCAGGGAATGGTTTGCAGATGTATCAAGAAATGATGGAAAGACGCTTGAGACGCTTTGCAGCGCATTGGTAAATAAAGAACCGGAAAAGATCGGGCAGATTTTCGGAGATTATCTCTGGAACACCATCAGTATCCGGAATACTGCGGCTGCCAGGGAAAGAAAGGAAAACTTTTATCATGGCATTCTGCTTGGACTTTTAGGTTATAAATCTGACTGGCTGATTAAGTCAAATGCAGAATCGGGAACCGGCTATAGTGATATCCTGATCGAGGTTCCGGATAACAGAACCGGAATAGTAATAGAATTGAAATACGCGGAGAACGGAGACATGGATGCTGCCTGTAAAGCTGCCCTTGAGCAGATTGAGGAAAAGGATTACATTGCCAGGCTGAAACAGGATGGCATGAGGAACTTCATCCGGTATGGGATTGCATGTTTTAAGAAGGACTGCAGAGTTGTGGTTGATCAGAATTCAGAAATGTGAAAAAAGTAATTTTAACAAATGGACTTGTTAAGAATAGTTACGAATAATTAATAACTGGTTAATTATAGTGACGATCAGGATTCATGATTAGTAATTGTAAGAAACAACCGAGCCATCATCCAGAACGAAGATTGCCTGAACATCGGGATAATTTTCGAGCAGGGTGGTGGCTTTTTCATAGCCGAGGATGAAGCATAATGTAGATAGGGCATCACCGGTAACGGAGTCATCACTTAAAATGGTGACCTGGGACAGGCCGCTGTTTACCGGATAACCGTTTTGGGTAGAAAGAATATGATGATACAGGACACCATCTACTTCAAAGTAGCGTTCGTAATTCCCCGAGGAAACCACGCTGCGATCCGAATCCCCAATGGTAAGCAGGGCAGTTCCGGTATCGGCAAAGGGCTTCTGGATTCCCACATGGAATGGAGAACCGTCGGGCTTTTCTCCAAGGGCGAGGATGTTACCGCCAAGGCTGATGATGGCACTTTTCACCCCTTCACCTGACAGGTATTCCTTTATACGGTCAGCAATATAACCCTTCGCAATGAAACCGAGATCAAGAGCCATTCCTTTTTCGGTAAGCATTACCTGCTGGTCCTTTATGGAAATCTTACGGTAATCAACATGCGTTAAGGCTTCGGAAAGAACGTCATCCGGGGGGATAGCAGGATCGGTTGTTTCATGGAAATTCCAAAGGGATGACACCGCACCGATGGAAGGGTCAATGGCTCCATCCGAGAGGGATGCGTATTCACATGCAGTCTGTAATAAGGTAATGGTATCGGGATCAACGGTAACATACTCACCGGGGTGTGCGTTGATCCGGGAAATGTCACTTGTGGGAATACTTTTGCTGTACAGATTTTCATAGTGTTCAGCCAGAGACATACAGCCCTCTGACAGCTCGTTTCCCCGTTCCTCATTCTCTGCATCGTAGATGGTAACGGAAATGAAGGTATCAAAATAAAAGCCTGTTGCGGATACCTGTACAGGCAGCGGTTTGCAGCCGGTTATTCCAAGAAGGAGCATACCGGATAAAAGGAGAGCAATATAGAGTTTTATTCTTTTCTGTTTGTATCGGAACATGAATCTATGGTACAATGTGCGAAAGAGAAAATCAAGAAAAGAAATTAAGATAAAGAGCAACTGTTATTGTAACGGTGAAGGTGCTGGAGTGTCGCGATAATGCTTAGAAGTGCCTGTGCTGATATGAAACAGTAAAAAGAAGGTACATATGAAATACTCCAATTATGATGATGACGATAACGATAACGACAGAGGCTTAAGCCTTCCTGTGATTTATACGATGATTGCGATGGCGGGCATTGTGCTCATCGTAATTCTTGTGGTGGTTTCCCAGAATACGCGCAGCAGTAACCGGAAAACAGCTGCAGGGCTTACCCCGACACCGGTTGTAGAGGCAGTGGATTTAAGAGACGGAGAAAGTGGAGAAGCAGGAGAGAACACAGGCCTGCGTTCCGAGGATCTGGACTTCTGGAATATGTATGGAGACCGGAATGCAGGCGAAGTGGTAGAGGAATCTCCGACACCTTCCCCATCCCCATCCGAAGAGCCTTCCCCATCGCCGACACCGACAGAGGATCCGGCTTATGAGGATGTACAGAAGAACGCCATTGATTTTACGAAAATTAAGATTGTAAATGATCAGATGGGATATTATCCGGAGAGCGAGAAAACCTCTAAGCTTGGTGTGGAATTATCCAAGAGCAACGGTAAGGTGGATTTTGACTGGCTGAAACGGAATGGAATTGATTTCGTGATGTTAAAGATCGGTGGAAGAGGCTATGAAAGTGGTGTGATTTCACTGGATGAACAGTTTACAAACTATATCGAAGCAGCGAAAAAGGCGGATTTGGATATCGGAGTCAGCTTTTATTCCCAGGCGGTGAGCGTGACAGAGGCTGTTGAGGAAGCCAACTTTGTGGTGAATCAGTTACAGTCCTATACAATCCGTTATCCGGTGGCACTTGTTATGGAAGAAATAACGAATGATACCGCGAGAACAGATACTCTTTCCGTAGATCAGAGAAGCCAGATTGCAGAAGCCTTTCTGCAGACGATTCAGTATGACGGTTATCATGCCATTCTGTATGGAAACGAGCAGTGGCTGATGGAAAAGATCCGGCCGGATGGACTGCTCACGGATTATGATGTATTGCTCAATGATACGAATCCGCTTCCGGAGTATCCGTATGAGTTTAAAATGTGGCGGTATGCCACGGATATTTCGCTTGCCGGAATTGAGAATGGAGGGGCGTATATCATCAGCTTTGTGGATTATTCCATGAAGTAGCGTAAGCGAACTCTTTATTTCGTACATACGCAGTCGTGCATTGTAAGGCTTAGGAATCATCAAATGGGACGGTAGTCCAGAATTTTACGGGAAACAGAAACTTCAGAATAAATATCGGCGTAGGCAGAAGGAGACAGACTCTCAATGTAATTGGGAGTGAAATTCCGGCTTACGCCCTTTTTAATTAGAATATCAATGGCTTTGTTATAGGCAATGGCAGCTTCAATGTCGCTTTCGTAGGTACCGATGGTGAAGTTGCCGTTTAAGTGGATGATTGCAGCATAACGGATGCCCGTTTTCAAATTGCGGACACGGACACCATGGTAACGGTTCAGAATCTCGATATTTTCATAGCGGAAATCATAGGGATTACCGTTGATAAAACGATAGTCGCGGTTTTCTACCGCATAGTTTTTAATGCCGTAGCGGTTTGCAATATTGACCTGCATGCCGTAGTCTGCAACGAAAAAGTGCCGGCCACGCTGCATGATCTTGTGGGAGGAATAATAAAACAGATCATCCCGGTCGAAACGCAGAATGGTATGCGGAGCAAGATAATATTCAAAATATTTCTGGCGGAGATAAATGGGGGTTGTAAAGTAAAGGCCATTGTCACGGAAATTGAGAAGAATCACCCATTTTTCAAAGGGAATTACCGAACCGGTTTCGGAATAGGATGTTAGGGTAAGGCAATCATCAGACAGGAGCTTACGGGCCAGTAAATAGGCAGCGTGGGCTTCTTCTTTCGTAGCATAGCTTCCAAGACTGATATGTTTACTTTGATAAGTAAGTGAAGAGCGGTACGTTACAGTACCGTTTTTTTGTGTGGTTTCATAAACACCGGGGAGCTTTACCGACATGAGCATTCCTTTCTTTATCAGGGTTTCTTTCTAAGTATAGCATAACTTGTAGTAAATCTGTAGAAATTATCGGCAAATTGTAACAGTTCAGCCATGCCCATTCATAAGCTGCCCTTAGTGAGCAGGCTCCTACGGTCATCTTGCACAATCATTTTGCATGGCTGAACTGTTACAATATTTTTCATGAATTAGTAATAATTAGAAATATTTTGGACAAGTGCTGTATAGAATATTAGGAGAAAGGAAAAAGGTGATGTATAAGAAGTGGATTATTTATCTGGCAGCGTATGTTTCCCTGCTGTTTTGTTTTATTAAAGTATTTGCTTATGATGTTCTTGAAAAAGATACGATGGTCCGGAAGCAGGGGCTGGTGGCCTCCGGGCAGCGCGTGGTAGATTATAAGGTACTTGAGAAGGAGACCTGTAAGGAACTTTCCGATGCGGATTACCAGTGTCTTCTGCGTATCGTGCAGGCAGAGGCAGGCTGTGAGGATATGGAGGGCAAGATGCTTGTTGCCGGAGTGGTATTGAACCGTGTCGCGGACGAGCATTTTCCGGACAGTGTGACCGAGGTGGTGATGCAGAAAGAGGGAGGAACCTATCAGTTTTCACCGGTAGCAAACGGAACCTACCAGAAGGTAAAGGTATCAGAGGAAACCAGAGAAGCAGTGGAACGTGTCCTTAACGGAGAAGACCTGACGGAAGGAGCTCTCTATTTTGCATCAAGACAGTATGCAGAAGGTGATAAGATGGCATGGTTTGATCATCACCTGGACAGGCTGTTTGAACATGGAGGGCATGAATTCTTCCGCTGAGTAATTACTTATACAAAATCATTATGGAAAATTGGGAGAAAAAATTGCTTCACCTGTATTTTTATGTTAGAATGTAACCACATAAGCAAAAAGCTGCCTGTCAGTTGTTTTGCAAATGAAGTTCTGGATGGTTGCATCAGAATAAATAAAATTCAGGAAGAATTAAGGAGCTTGAGTGATATGTTATATAATAGTACGAGAACGGCAGGAAAACAGGTGAAGGCTTCAGAAGCAATCTTAAGAGGTTTATCTGAAGATGGAGGATTGTTTGTACCGGAATCCATTCCGGCATTGGACAAATCTTTAAAGGAACTTTCCCAGATGTCATATCAGCAGGTTGCCTATGAGGTAATGAAGCTGTATTTAACCGATTTTACGGAAGAAGAGCTTAAGAACTGTATTGAGAAAGCTTATGATGAGAAGTTTGATACCGAAGAGATCGCTCCTCTGGTTCATGCAGAAGATGCTTACTATCTGGAACTGTTCCACGGTGCAACGATTGCATTCAAGGATATGGCATTATCCATTCTGCCTCATTTACTGACTACCTCTGCAAAGAAGAATCATGTAACGAATGAAATCGTGATTCTGACGGCAACCTCAGGGGATACCGGTAAGGCAGCTCTTGCAGGATTCGCAGATGTAGAGGGTACCAGAATTGTTGTATTTTATCCGAAGAACGGCGTCAGCCCGATTCAGGAAAAGCAGATGGTTACCCAGAAGGGCAAGAATACCTTCGTAGTAGCCATTCATGGTAACTTTGATGATGCCCAGACCGGAGTGAAAAAGATCTTTAATGACCGTGACCTTGAGAAGAAGTTAAATGAAAGCGGATTCCAGCTTTCTTCCGCAAACTCCATTAATATTGGTCGTCTCCTTCCTCAGGTTGCTTATTATGTATACGCTTATGTAAAGCTCCTTGCAGAAGAGCAGATCGAAGACGGTGAGCTTGTGAATATGGTCGTTCCGACCGGTAACTTTGGTAATATTTTAGCTGCTTATTATGCAAAGAAGATGGGCGTGCCGATCGGTAAGCTGATCTGCGCATCCAACGAAAACAAGGTTTTATATGATTTCTTCCGTACCGGAACCTATGATAAGAACCGTGAATTCGTATTAACCACTTCTCCTTCCATGGATATTCTGATTTCCAGCAATCTGGAACGTCTGATTTATCACATTGCAGGAGACAATGCAGACCGTAACCGTGAACTGATGGAATCCCTGAATCAGACCGGTGTTTATACGATCAGCGAAGAGATGAAAGCAGAGCTTAAGGATTTCTACGGTGCTTATGCAAGTGAGCAGGAAACAGCAAAAGAAATTCATGATTTATATGAGAATACCGGATACATCATTGATACCCATACCGCAGTTGCTTCTTCCGTTTATAAGAAATATAAGAAGGAGACCGGAGATCAGACGAAGACCGTTGTGGTTTCCACAGCAAGTCCTTATAAGTTTACCAGAAGCGTCATGACCGCCATTGATGAAGGCTATGCGAATATGGAGGACTTTGCATTGGTAGATGAATTGGAGAAGCTTTCCGGAGTACCGGTACCGAACGCTATTCAGGAGATCCGTACCGCACCGGTATTACATAAGACCGAATGTGACAAGGAAGATATGGAAAAGACGGTATTAAGCTTCCTTGAAAGAAAGATCTGATAAAAGAGTACTAAAACAGATTATGGAACAGGTTATAAATTAAAATAAGAGAAACAATGAAAGCAAAGAAAAACGGTGCATCAGCACCGTTTTTTCATTTCTACATAAGCAAGATCTTCTGTGATTGGCTTATAAGCCGGACGGATGATTTTTCCATTGTTGACAAGCTCCTCCATACGGTGTGCACTCCAGCCGACAATACGCGCAATGGCAAAGATCGGTGTATAGAGCTCTAAAGGAAGTCCAAGCATCTGATAAACGAAGCCGGAATAGAAGTCAACGTTGATGCTTACACCTTTATACATCTGACGCTCATTGGCAATAACCTTCGGAGCCAGATTTTCAACAAGCGAATACAGGGCAAATTCCTTTTCCAGATGTTTTTCTACGGAGAGCTTTTCCACGAAGGACTTGAAAATGACCGCTCTTGGATCGGATTTGGAATAAATTGCATGCCCCACACCATAGATAAGACCGGCATGATCAAACGCATCCTTGTGAAGAAGTCTGCGAAGATAATCTGCGACTTCATCTTCGTTCGTCCAGTCTTTGACTTCCCGTTTCATTTCATCGAACATTTTAACAACCTTAATATTCGCACCACCATGCCGGGGGCCTTTCAGGGAACCGATTGCAGCGGCAATGACGGAATAGGTATCGGTGAGAGAGGAGGTTACAACATGGGTCGTGAAGGAAGAGTTATTACCACCACCATGTTCCATATGCAGAACCAGGGCAATATCCAGAAGCTTCGCCTCCAGAGGGGTGTACTGGCTGTCAGGTCTTAACAGGTGAAGGATGTTCTCCGCAGTGGAAAGAGCAGGATCCGGGCGGTGAATGAACAGGCTTTTACCATCATGATAATGACAATATGCCTGATAACCGTAGATCGAAAGCAGCGGGAACAGACTGATCAGCTGCAGACACTGCCGTAACACATTGGGAAGAGATACATCATCTGCACGGTCATCATAGGAATATAAGGTAAGCACGCTTCTTGCAAGAGTGTTCATCATATCCTGGCTGGGAGCTTTCATGATAATATCCCGTACAAAGCCGGTTGGAAGACTGCGGTAGGTAGACAGAAGGGAACGGAACATCGTCAGCTCTTCTTCATTCGGAAGCTCATCAAACAGGAGCAGGTAAGCAACCTCCTCAAAGCCAAAGCGTCCGTCTCCTGTAAATCCGTTTACCAGATCCTTCACATCATAGCCACGATAAAAAAGCCTTCCGTGGCAGGGATGGGATTCCCCGTTAATGATTTCGGTAGCACGTACATCAGAGATTGTGGTCAAACCGGCAAGAACACCCTTGCCGTTCAGGTCACGCAGACCGCGTTTGACATCATATCGGGTAAATAATTCAGTATCAATGATGTCTGCGGATTCGCTTTTTTGTGCCAGCCGGATGATGTCTGGAGTGATCTGTGAAAAAATATTTGTATCGGCCATTGCTGTACTCCTTTCTATTACTAAGATTATTTTAATTTGCAAATAAGAAATCAATATGATCAGTTAACAGGCAGGTTCAAAAAGTATAAATTATAAAAGGGATATTGTAATTCTACACGCTGATAGAATAACGTAGAAAAGTTGACATAAATAATATATCACAGAAAAAAAACAGCAGGCAAGTAAAAAAAGAATTGTTTACAAAAATTTAATATTTACATAGTCTTTATAAATATATATTGCATTTTTCGACAACATCTAGTATATATATAAGTAAATAAATTTCAGAGAGGGGGATTTGCGATGAAAAATCGTAACATTGCATTGTGCATTATCTTTTCCATTATTACTTTTGGTATCTATGGTATTTACTGGTTTATCTGTCTGACAAATGAAATGAATATGGCAACTCCGGACGATACCTATCAGACCTCAGGCGGTATGGCATTTTTATTCTCAGTGCTTACTTGCGGTATTTATTCGTTCTATTGGAACTATCGGATGGGACAGAAGATTGACAGTGTGAAGAATGGCAGTAATGCTGTTTTGTTTCTGATTCTTTCCATTTTTGGTCTTGGAATTGTAAATTACTGCATTGCACAGAGCTTTATTAATGATCAGGCTGCATAATGTATTATAAGAACAGAATTTACAAGGTTATTGGTTTTATCCTATTATGCATGATATATGCAGGGTTTGTGCTACGGTTTAACGTGGGCATACCCTGCATATTTTATAAAATTTCAGGGCTGAAATGTCCTGGATGCGGTATTACCCGTATGCTGCTTTCCATATGGAAGCTTGATTTCCGGTCTGCTTATGAAGCTAATCAGATGATTTTTATTCTGCAGCCTGTTTTGTATTACTTTATAGTGAAAAATGTGCTTGCCTATATCAGGGGACAGCAGATGATTTATCGCAGGTGGGAAAATGTCCTGCTGTATATCCTCATTGTGCTGATGCTTGGCTTTTTTGTTATCAGGAATATCTCTCCGGAAATATGCAGTCGGATAATTGACTGCATTAGATATATACCGGTTGAAATATTGGTAACAGTTCAGCCATGACCATTCATAAGCTGCCGGATTGTACAGATTGGCTAACAAATATACGTGTTTTCCGGCAGCTTATTTCATGTCGGGCGTCCGCTCTATAGAAATGCTTGTATAAGCTGCCCTTAGTGAGCAAGCTCCCACGGTCATCTTGCGCAATCATTTCTGCACGGCTGAACTGTTACAAATATTGACCTGAAAGTGGTTAAAAGCATATTTACTTCTGAAAAAAAATATGGTATATTTTAACTTGGCTATAAAAATAGTTATATATTTAACAATAAGGAAGAGAGGTTTTTGGAAATGGCAGACATTAATTTAAGTCAGTATGGTATTACTGGCACAACTGAAGTTGTTTACAACCCTTCTTATGAACTTTTATTTGAAGAGGAAACAAAAGCTGGTCTTGAAGGATATGAAGTCGGCAAAGTTACTGAACTTGGTGCTGTTAACGTTATGACCGGTATTTACACCGGACGTTCTCCTAAAGACAAGTACATCGTTATGGATGAGAACTCTAAGGACACTGTATGGTGGACATCCGATGAGTACAAGAACGACAATCATCCGATGTCTCAGGAAGCATGGGCATCCGTTAAGGATCTTGCCAAGAAGGAACTTTCCAACAAGAGACTTTTCGTTGTAGATGCATTCTGTGGTGCTAATAAAGATACACGTATGGCAGTTCGTTTCATCGTAGAAGTAGCTTGGCAGGCACATTTCATTAAGAACATGTTCATCCGGCCTTCTGAGGAAGAACTGAAAGACTTTACACCGGACTTCGTTGTTTACAACGCTTCCAAGGCTAAAGTTGAGAACTTCAAGGAATTAGGATTAAATTCCGAAACATGTGTAGCATTCAACATTACCAGCCGTGAGCAGGTAATTGTTAATACATGGTACGGCGGAGAAATGAAGAAGGGTATGTTCTCCATGATGAACTATTACCTTCCTCTTAAGGGTATTGCTTCTATGCACTGCTCCGCAAATACAGATATGAACGGTGAGAACACCGCAATCTTCTTTGGTCTTTCCGGAACAGGTAAGACAACACTTTCCACAGATCCTAAGCGTCTCCTGATTGGTGATGACGAGCATGGTTGGGATGACAACGGCGTATTCAACTTCGAAGGTGGATGCTACGCTAAGGTTATCAACCTTGACAAGGATTCTGAGCCTGATATCTACAACGCAATCAAGAGAGATGCTCTTCTTGAGAACGTAACCGTAGATGAAGCTGGTAAGATTGATTTCGCAGATAAGAGCGTTACCGAGAATACCCGTGTATCTTATCCGATCAACCATATTAAGAACATTGTACGTCCGATTTCTTCCGCACCTGCAGCTAAGAATGTAATCTTCCTTTCCGCAGATGCATTCGGAGTACTTCCTCCGGTATCTATCCTTACACCGGAACAGACTCAGTACTACTTCCTTTCCGGATTTACTGCTAAGCTTGCAGGAACCGAAAGAGGAATTACCGAGCCTACACCTACCTTCTCTGCTTGCTTCGGACAGGCTTTCCTTGAGCTTCATCCGACCAAGTACGCAGAAGAGCTTGTTAAGAAGATGCAGAAGAGCGGAGCTAAGGCATACCTTGTTAATACCGGATGGAACGGAACCGGAAAGAGAATTTCCATTAAGGATACCAGAGGTATTATTGATGCAATCTTAAGTGGTGCAATCGTAAGCGCTCCTACCAAGAAGATCCCTTACTTCAACTTCGAAGTTCCTACCGAGCTTCCTGGAGTAGATCCTGCAATTCTTGATCCTCGTGATACTTATGCAGATGCTTCTGCATGGGAAGAGAAAGCAAAAGACCTGGCAGGCAGATTCAACAAGAACTTTGCTAAGTATGAAGGAAATCCGGCAGGTAAGGCTTTAGTATCTGCAGGTCCTCAGTTATAATTTCATAATTCTGACTGGTTGAAACTTGAAGCTCCGTATGGATGAATCCATACGGAGTTTTTTTTGAGTGCGTCATGCATATGAGAGAAAATGATCCAGTGGATCGTTTTTGAGTTAAGGTGACATGATTTTCGTAGCCCTTCTGTAATATCTGTCAATATACAAATCCGTAAAATTCCGTTATAATAGAATGAACTTGAAAATGAGACAGGAGGAAATATTACATGCAGGAGCAGGAATTACTTGACTTATTAAAGGATATGTCTTTGGACGAGAAGATTAATCAGATGGTACAGTTGAATGCTGATTTTTATGATATAGAGGAAAATGGGGACAGCATCACAGGACCAATGCTGGAAATGGGATTAACTAAAGATCAGGTCTGGCAGGCAGGTTCCGTACTTGGAACCGTGGGAGCAGCCAAGATTAAGAAGTTTCAGAAGGTTTATATGGAGCATCAACCGCATCACATTCCGCTTTTGTTTATGGCAGATGTGATTAACGGGTATCGGACCATATTTCCGATGCCGCTGGCACAGGGATGTACCTTTGATCCGGAACTGGTAAGGAAGATGGCATCTGTTTCTGCAAGGGAAACCGCACGTGCCGGACTTCATCTGACCTTTTCCCCGATGTCCGATCTGGCACGAGATGCCAGATGGGGACGGGTTCTGGAATCCACGGGAGAGGATCCTTATCTGAACTGCTGTATGACCAGTGCCATGGTAAAGGGTTATCAGGGAGAGGATGTTTTGAAGGAAGATCATGTGGCTGCCTGTGTGAAGCATTTTGCTGCATACGGGGCTCCGTTGGGAGGACGTGACTACAATCAGGTAGAGCTTTCCGAAAGAACCTTGCGAGAGGATTATCTTCCGGCTTACAAGGCGGGGGCAGACGCCGGTGCCCAGATGATTATGACCTCTTTTAATACATTAGGACGTGTTCCTTCTACAGCAAACAAAGCTCTGATGCGTGGAATCCTGCGTGACGAATGGGGCTTTGACGGTGTGGTGATTTCCGACTGGGCTGCCATCTGGGAACTTTTAAAGCATGGAATCGCAGAGGAGGAAGATGAGGCGGCTGCGCTTGCTGTGAAAGCCGGTGTCGATATTGATATGATGACGGAGATCTATGCGAACCACCTGAAGAAGCTGGTAGAAGAGGGAAAGGTGGAAGAGAAGCTGATCGATGAGGCAGCGTACCGGATTCTCCGGCTTAAGAATCGTCTTGGACTTTTTGAAAATCCCTATAAGAATGCAGATGAAGTGTATGATGAAGCTTTAGAAATTGAAGAGGAGCATCGGGCACTGGCAAGAGTTGCTGCTGCCGAGAGTTTTGTACTGCTCAAAAACGATGGAATTCTTCCTCTTGTGAAAAAGGCAGATGCAGCAGAAAATTCACAGCATACCGGAATTGCCCTTATTGGTCCTTATGTAAAAGAAAAGCAGATCTGCGGATCCTGGTCATTATTCTGGAAGCAGTCGGATCTGGTTACGGTGGAAGAGGGAATCCGGAATAAAGAACTGGATAAAAACATGGCTTATGCAAAGGGCTGTGAGATTCTGGATTATCAGCAGAAAATCTGTGGTTTTGGCGTAGAATTTGAAAATACAAAATCGAAAGAAGAGCTGGAAGCAATGATGCAGGAAGCGGTAGAGACGGCAAAGAAGGCAGAAACTGTCATTCTGTTCCTTGGTGAGCACTATCAGGCAAGTGGTGAAAGCGCTTCCCAGACCGAAATCCAGTTACCGGCCCATCAGTTGGAATTACTGGACCGGGTTTATGAGGTAAATCCGCAGATCGTGGTTGTAACCTTTAGCGGACGTCCTTTAGACCTGCGCCATGTAGTGGAAAAGGCCAAGGCAGTTTTACATGTCTGGTTCCCGGGAACCGAAGGCGGAAACGCCATTGCTGATGTGTTATTTGGAGATCAGGAGCCGGGGGGAAGACTTGCCATGTGCTTCCCTTATACCGTAGGACAGGTTCCGGTATATTACAGTGAGTTACACACCGGACGCCGCCGCCCGGAGGGAGAAATTACACCGAGAGGCGTATCCGGCTACCTGGATGCACCTAATCACCCGTTATATGCCTTTGGATATGGGCTGACTTATACAAGCTTTGCTTATTCCGAGGTTTCATTGAGCAGTGAAATCATGACCAGGGAAGAGAACCTTACTGCTAAGATCATGGTGCAGAATACCGGAAACCGTGCAGGAACTGAGGTTGTTCAGCTTTATATCCGGGATGTGGCAGGCAGTGTAGCAAGACCTGTGCGGGAATTAAAAGGCTTTCAGAGAATTGCTATGCAGCCCGGAGAAAGCAGGGAGGTAACCTTTGAAATCACAGAAGAGATGCTTCGGTTTTATAATATTGATATGGAATATGTGGCAGAACCAGGCAGATTCGAAGTTTATATCGGGGGAAGCAGTGATGCTGAACAGAAAGCCGAATTCTGGCTTGTATAGAGCGTTTACAGAGGACGGGAGAAAAGGGAGAGGGTATGAAAGTACAGTGTGAGTATTGCAATAGCTGGATTGATGATACGGATGAGAAATGTCCAAATTGTGGGGGCGTCAACAAGGCCTATAAGCGGGCAACCGATCAGACACCCAAAACGATAGAAGAACTGAAACAGTGGTATGTAAATCATCATCTGCCACCGGAAGAAACGACACGCTTTTTCATCGGAAGGAATTATCAGCAGCCACGTGCCTTTGGTATTTACCAGAATGAAAAAGGTGAGTTCATTGTTTATAAGAATAAGGATAACGGGCAGCGTGCCATCCGCTATCAGGGAACCGATGAAGCTTATGCGGTGAATGAGCTTTACATGAAGCTGAAAGAAGAAATCCTGAATCAGAAGCGCAACAGCCAGCTTCGAAAGAACGGTTCCCCGAAGTCCCAAGGGGCAGTCGGAAAGGTAAAAAAGGCGGCAGATCAGGCGTTTACGGTAGCTTCTTATATAATCTGCGGCGCGGCAGTTGTGATTGCTATCGCCACATGGATCTCATCCTGTTCACTCGTAGCGAACCGGCATGAAGGTTATTATAAGGTAGATGATAAAATGCTTTATCACTACTATAATACCTGGTATGAATATGAGGATTACGGCTACGATCCGGTAGACGATACGCTGACAGGAGGATGGGTAGAGTCCGACGAGGATTACGACCAATATCAGGATATCTGGGATTATAATCTTGGCGAGGATTATGACAGCTCCAGTGACTGGGATTACGGCGTGGAACGATTTACTGATTCCTCCACCTATGATCAGGCCTATGAGGATCATCATTCTAGCAGTTCCGACAGTTCAGACAGCAGCTATGACTGGAGTTCGAGCGACAGCTGGGATTCCGGAAGCAGTGACTGGGGAAGCGACTGGTAAACAGGTAAGAACTGTAACAAGAACATGATTCAGGAGTGAGCAGTAACAAATATAGGTCTTGACACAATACGTATCATTGTATACAATTATGCATAGCAAGAATTATACAGGTATACTGTATAATTCTGCAGAAATTGTAATTGTTTAACAATTTCACAGTTGAAAATTACAATAATTCATTGCATTTGCAATAATTGGAGGGTGATATGGTAGTGGACGATAATAACAGCAATTTCCTTAACAGACCGGTGACATTGAATTCCAAGAATAACCTGCTTGAAATTGAAGAGCATATGTATATTCTGGATGATGTGGAGAAGCCAAACGTATTCCGTAACATGTTTCCTTATTCCGAGGTTCCGAAGATCCCGTTTAATGACAGGATCGTGCCTCACAATATGCCGAAGGACATCTGGATTACGGATACGACATTCCGTGATGGACAGCAGTCCAGAGCACCGTATACAACGGAGCAGATTGTAACCATTTATGATTATCTGCATCGGCTGGGCGGACCGAATGGAATGATCCGTCAGAGCGAATTCTTCTTATACAGCAAGAAAGACCGTGATGCGGTTTATAAGTGTATGGAACGGGGATATCAGTTCCCGGAAGTCACAAGCTGGATCCGGGCGAGTAAGGAAGATTTTAAACTGGTAAAAGAAATTGGTATGAAGGAGACCGGAATTCTGGTCAGCTGTTCCGACTATCATATTTTCCTGAAATTAAAGATGAATCGTCGTCAGGCGATGGAGCATTATTTAAGTGTGGTAAGAGACTGTCTCGAAGAGGGAATCAGTGTAAGATGCCATCTGGAGGATATTACCAGAGCAGATATTTATGGCTATGTTGTACCATTCTGTCTGGAACTGATGAAATTAATGGAGGAATACAAGATTCCGATCAAGGTTCGGGCCTGTGATACAATGGGCTATGGCGTGAATTATCCCGGTGCTGTTATCCCGAGAAGTGTACAGGGTATTATTTATGCATTACATACACATGCCGGTGTGCCTCATGAACTGCTGGAATGGCATGGACATAATGACTTCTATAAGGCGGTGGTCAATTCGACAACGGCATGGTTATATGGCTGTTCCGGAGTGAATACGTCTTTGTTTGGTATCGGAGAGCGTACCGGAAATACTCCGCTCGAGGCTATGGTATTTGAATATGCGCAGTTAAAGGGTGGTCTGAATGGCATGGATACGACCGTGATTACCGAACTGGCAGAGTATTATGAGAAGGAAATCGGATACCATATTCCGTCCAGAACTCCGTTTGTCGGCAAAAACTTTAATGTAACAAGAGCCGGTGTACATGCGGATGGATTACTAAAGAATGAAGAAATTTATAATATTTTTGATACCGATAAATTCCTGAACCGTCCGGTATTGTGTGCTGTATCGAATACCTCCGGGCTTGCAGGAATTGCACACTGGATTAATTCCTATTACAAGCTTCCAGAAGACAAACAGCTTGAGAAATCTTCACCTCTGGTGCATGAATTGAAGATCTGGGTGGATCAGCAGTATGAGGATGGTCGTGTGACCGTTATGACAGACAACGAACTGGTTGCAAAAATTGGTGAGGTTTGTGATAAACTTAATATTTCATTGTATGACTGACCAAATACATGTATAATGAGCCTTGAGGAAAACAAATCGGCTGCAAGGCAGACAATAGAAAGCAGGAAAGAACAGCAATGAGCAGATATGATGTGAAACAGGAAGTGACAGACAAATATTCCCTGCGGGGAAGAGTCTTCCACAAGCTTCGTGAGGATATTCTGAATGGAAAATATAAGGAGAATGAAGAATTAAAGGAGGTTGCCATAGGAGAGGAGCTTGGCGTATCCAGAACTCCTGTCAGAGAAGCCTTTCGGCAGCTGGAATTAGAGGGACTGATTCAGATTGTGCCCAATAAAGGAGCTTATGTAACCGGTATTACTGCGAAGGATGTCAAGGATATTTACATGATTCGTTCTTCCTTAGAGGGAATGTGTGCGCGTCTTGCAACAGAACATATTACGGAAGAGCAGATGGAGGAGCTGGAAGAGAATGTATACCTGGCAAGCTTCCATGCCTCCAAGGGACATATGGAGCAGATGGCAGAGTTAGATAACCGTTTCCATCATATCCTGTATGCCTCCTGTGATTCCAAGATGCTGGAAAATCTGTTACAGGATTTTCACCAGTATGTCATCCGGATCCGCAGGAAAACCTTGTCTACCAAGGAAAGAAGCATGGCATCCAACGAAGAACACCGCCTGATTATGGAGGCAATCAAGGAAAAGAAGCCGGATGAAGCAGAGAAGTATGCCACACAGCATATGATTAATGCTTTTGACAACATTGTGAAGAACGGATTATACGAGAATTTTCAGTAACGAATGAAAAGCGTTATCAGGATGAATAAACAGAACCGGAAAGGACAAAATTCATGGACAAGATTAAAATGACCACACCCTTAGTCGAGATGGACGGGGATGAAATGACACGAATTTTATGGCAGATGATTAAGGAGGAGCTTCTTTTTCCCTTTATTGATCTGAAAACCGAGTATTATGACCTTGGTCTGGAACATCGTAATGAAACCGGCGATCAGGTGACGGTAGACAGTGCAGAAGCAACGAAGAAATACGGGGTTGCCGTAAAATGTGCAACCATCACACCGAATGCAGCCAGAATGACAGAATATCATCTGAAGGAAATGTGGAAGAGTCCGAACGGAACGATCCGTTCGATCCTGGACGGAACCGTATTCCGTGCACCGATTCTGGTAAAGGGAATCGTCCCTTATGTAAAGAACTGGACAAAGCCGATTACTATTGCAAGGCATGCCTACGGGGATGTTTATAAGAACGTTGAAATCAAGGTTCCGGGCAAAGGAAAGGCAGAGCTTGTTTATACGGCAGAGGACGGCACGGAAATCCGTGAAACGATCCATAATTTTGAAGGGTCGGGCGTAATTCAGGGAATCCATAATACGGATAAGTCCATCAGCAGCTTTGCAAGAGCCTGCTTCAACTATGCGATTGATACGAAACAGGATCTATGGTTTGCAACCAAGGATACGATCTCCAAGAAATATGACCATGATTTCAAGGATATTTTTGAGGAGATTTATGACACAGAATACAAGAGTAAATTCGAAGAGCTTGGAATTGAATATTTCTATACCCTGATTGATGATGCGGTAGCAAGAGTCATTCGTTCGGAAGGAGGCTTTATCTGGGCCTGCAAGAACTACGATGGCGATGTGATGTCTGATATGGTGGCAACTGCCTATGGGGATCTGTCCATGATGACCTCGGTACTTGTTTCTCCGAGCGGCGTATATGAGTATGAGGCAGCGCACGGCACGGTGCAGCGCCATTACTACAAGCATTTAAAGGGAGAAGAGACCTCAACAAACTCCATCGCAACCATTTTTGCATGGACGGGCGCACTGCGTAAGCGTGGAGAACTGGATGGAAACAGGGAACTGATGGAATTCGCAGACAAACTGGAGAAGGCCTGCATTAAGACCGTCGAGGACGGTAAGATGACCAAAAGCCTTTCCCTGATCTCTACATGTGAGCATCCGGTGATCTTAAACAGTCTCGAGTTCATTAAGGCAATCCGTGAGACGTTGGAGGAATTGCTGTAGGCATCATAGTTGGGGCTTTTGCCCCAACATCATCAATACATGATAATGCAGATAGGAATCTGTCGCGTGGAAACGCGTTAAATCATTGGGCTGGTCGAAAGACCCGGGTCCACCAAATGGCGGGTGTCTTACCCGTCATTTTTATGTTGCTATGCATATGAGAAAATGATCTGGTGGATCATTTTTGAGTGGAGAAGAATGAAAATCTGCTAACGGCAGTACATTGACAAGGTTTTAACAGTGTACTAAAATTAAACATGAGGGAATGAATAATCAATCAGGGGGGAACTCCATTGGATAATAAAGAAATTTCACAGGCGGTAATCGGCCGTCTGCCCAGATATTTCCGCTATCTGGGAGAACTGAAGGACGATGGAATTGAACGGATTTCATCACAGGAACTGAGTGCGATTATGAAGGTGACGGCATCCCAGATCCGGCAGGATTTTAATAATTTCGGAGGATTTGGACAGCAGGGATATGGTTACAAGGTGGAGTACCTGTATGAAGAGATTGGCAAGATCTTAGGGCTTCATAAGACACACAATCTGATTATTATCGGAGCCGGAAACCTGGGTCAGGCGCTTGCCAATTACATGAATTTTGAGCGGCGAGGCTTCCTCTTCCGTGGAATCTTTGACAATAATCCGGCGTTATTTGGAAAGAAGATCCGTGATCTTGAGGTAAAGCCCATGGAGGAGCTGGAAACCTTTGTCAAAGAAAATGAAATTGATATTGCTGTTTTAACCATTCCGAAGGACAATGCATTAGAGGTTGCAGAGCGGCTTGCCAGACAGGATATCAAGGGAATCTGGAACTTTGCCCACATTGATTTAAATCTCTCGAAAGAGATTCAGGTAGAGAATGTTCATCTGTCGGATTCCTTAATGAAGCTTACCTATAACATTAACCGCTACGAAACCGAAAAAGAGGAATAGAGGCTGCCGGGACGAGATACGGGGAACAGTAACGAATAAATGAGGATGGTGATGGTATGTCGAGAAAGGATGAAATCTATTCTCCTGCATTAAAAGAAAAGAAAATACCAATACTGACTCTGGATAATAAATGGCACCGGCTGTTTACGCAGACGAATCCGAACAAGACGATCCTACGCCTTGAAGAAGAACTCAATGACCTTCTGAAAAAGCAGGGAAAGGCGACTACAGAGAGTAAGGATATCAAGCGTCTTAAGAAAAAGCTGATGCAGGAAATTGTAGAAAATGCCGAAGGTACTGCTGAGGGTAATAATCAAAAGGCATTGAAAAAAATGGAAGACAACAAGCGGCTTATTAATGAATGTAATGAGCGGCTTACCATGTATGAGGATCAGCTTATTGAACTGCCCGGGGAGATTGACCGGGTGAACCGTGAACTGATGCTGCAGACCATGGATATCTGTTATGATACCTTAAAGACCAATGAGACAGAAATCGAAGAGACGGCCAAATGGGTAGCGGCGATCCGGGTTGAATTAAAGAAACGTCTCATTCGTAAGCAGGAAATGGAGCAGATGAATCAGGAGCTGTATTCCTATATGCACGATATCTTTGGTGCTGAGGTGATTGAGATCTTTGATATGAAATATGGTAACTATTCAGTACAGGCCGAAGCATTTACTGCTGAGACCGTAAAAAAATGATTCAGTAATGCAAAATCCGGATCACAGCAAAGCAGAAGGATCGGAAAAGAAAGAGTCATTGTCAGAAAAGAAAACAGATAAGACATAAGATATACAGGCAGTGGAAGAAAGAAAACCACTGCCTGCCTTATATCTGTAGAATTACATCCGCAGCAGAAAGTGAGGTGGCAGAATGAAATATGTAGTAACATCGGCAGAAATGAAAGCGTGTGATTATGGAACGACCGGGCAGACAGGAATACCATCCATGGTATTAATGGAGAGAGCGGCACTGGCTGTTGCAGAGGTGATTATCAAGCGTTATCCTGACCGGAACCGGATACTGATTGTGGCAGGAAAAGGAAATAATGGAGGAGATGGACTGGCCATCGGACGTCTCCTTGCAAAGGCAGGCCGGCAGGTGACCTTTTTCCAGCTGCAGGGGAATTATTCGGAAGAAGCCGGAAAGCAGAGGGAGATCCTGCTGCATTTGGGGTTTCCCATCTGTGACACATGGCCGGATGGAGAATATGATATCATTATAGATGCCTTGCTTGGAATCGGGATTACCGGGGAGGTACGGGAGGAAACCCGTGAGATGATTCATAAGATGAATGAATACAGACGCAGTTTCCAAAGGGGCAGTTCTTTTGGCGGTGAAATAACTGGTGCAGAACGTCTGAATAAAGCTGCTCCGGTGATCTGTGCCGTGGATCTTCCGAGCGGAATTGATACCGATACGGGAGCCGTATGCGGGGAAGCTGTGAAAGCGGATCTGACGGTGACCTTCCAGTATCTGAAAAAGGCACATCTCTTGTATCCCGGAAAAGAGTATTGCGGAAGGGTTTATCTGCGGGATGTGGGAATTGAAAATTACGGCATCTGTGCAGAAACGGCTTTTACCTATGAGAAGGAAGAAGCAAAGAATCTGTTACCGCAAAGAAAAACATCCGGACATAAGGGAACCTTCGGAAAGGTTCTGTTATATGCCGGAAGTCGTGAAATGAGTGGAGCGGCACTTCTTTGTGCAAGAGCGGTTCTCTGTTCCGGAGCGGGCATGCTGAAGGTTCTGACAGAAGAAACAAACTATACCTTGCTGCGGACGGTACTTCCGGAAGCTATGATAGCAACGGATCCGGTGAAGGATCTGGAATGGGCAGATGTACTGGTGGCCGGTCCCGGAATCGGAACATCGGAAGAAGCGAAGGAAACTCTTACAGGTCTGCTTCGTGCGTCATACCTCCCAACGGTGCTGGATGCGGATGCACTGAATCTGCTTGCAGAGGATCAGGAACTAATGGAACTTGTGAAGGAAAAAGCATCAAAGCAGCCGGTGATACTGACCCCGCATCCGGGAGAGTTTTTACGGCTGTCAGGACTTACCATGGCGGATTATCAACAGGAACGTGAGAAGGCCATACGTACCCTTCAGGAACAGTGTCATTGTGTTCTGGTTTCCAAAGATGCCTGTACGCTGGTTACAGATGGAGCAGCCCTGTATCTGAATTCTACAGGTAATGATGGAATGGCAACGGCAGGGAGCGGTGATGTGTTGACCGGGGTGATCGGAAGCCTTCTGGCACAGGGGCTTCCGGCTTTTGAAGCAGCCTCAAAAGGTGTTTTCCTTCATGGACTTGCGGGAGATGAAGCAGCATTAAAGAAAGGAAAGCATGGAATGATTGCTTCCGATCTCATTGAAAATCTGTGGACATATCTTGAATAAATTCAAAGTATACCTTTCGGACAATCCGGCTATACTTACTACTGAAAAAGGAAACCAGTTTGGAACGAAGGGATAGTTATGAGACGTGGAGATGTATATTATTGTGACTTAAGACCGGTGATTGGCTCGGAACAGGGAGGAATCCGTCCTGTACTGATTGTGCAGAACGATGTGGGGAATAAACACAGCCCGACGATCATTGTTGCAGCTATCACCTCAAAACAGAATAAAGCAAAGCTTCCAACGCACATCGAGCTGAGTGCAAAACGGTATGATATGGAACGTGATTCAGTGATTTTATTAGAACAATTACGGACCGTTGATAAAAGAAGGCTGAAGGACCGTGTGTGTCATTTGGATGAAGATATGATGCGTCAGGTAAACAAAGGACTGATGATCAGCCTGGAGCTGGGTACATAAGTGCAGTCTGCTTGACGATACAAAGAGGAAATGGTATAGTTTATTTTGATGTTTTATACTATACAAAGGAGATGAAAAAATGGACGATGATGCATCTTCGGCAAATTCCGTAAAGAATTTCTGGCATCACCTGAAAAAGCTTGGCAGTGATAATTCGGATCATGTAACTGAGGAAATTATTTCCATGGTGAACGAAGGACATGAGCAGGGTGTTTTTCAGGCAACGGAAGCAGAAATGATTACGAACATTTTTGAGTTCGGAGATAAAGAGGCAAAGGATATCATGACGAACCGTAAGAACATTCTTGCCATTGAGCAGGATACCCGGTTGGAGGACGCCATAACCCAGATGCTGGATGCTGGGAAAAGCCGATTCCCGGTTTATCATGAAAATATTGATGAAATTGTCGGAATCCTGCATTTCCGTGATGCCATTGTAGCAGACCGCAAGGAAGAAAATGCAGGGAAGTGTGTCGGAAGCATCGAAGGACTTCTGCGTGAAGCAATGGTGATTCCGGAGACTAAGAATATTGCTGATCTGTTCCGGATGATGCAGAAGACCAAAACCCAGATGGTGATTGTCGTGGATGAATATGGACAGACCAAAGGTGTTCTTGCCATGGAAGATATTCTGGAAGAAATCGTGGGCAATATTCAGGATGAATATGACGAGGATGAACAGTATATTGAAGAAACCGGCAATAAGGATGAATATATTATTGATGGAATTACGCCGCTTAAGGAACTGGAGGAACGATTCCACATTTCCTTCCATGAGGAGGAGTTTGAAACATTGAATGGCTTTATGATCTCTAAGATGGATAAGATCCCGGAGGAAAACGAAGACTTTTCCGTAGATGTGGATGGATATAATTTCAAAATTCTGTCTGTAGAGCATAAGATGATAAAGAGTGTTCTTGTTACGAAAAAGAAACAGGAGCTGCAGCAAAATATCACTATAAAAAACGAATAGATGAAAAGAGGAGTACAGGTATGTCAGGACATTCAAAATTTGCAAACATTAAGCATAAGAAGGAGAAGAATGACGCAGCAAAGGGGAAGGTTTTTACCATTATCGGCAGGGAAATTGCAGTTGCTGTAAAGGAAGGCGGACCGGATCCGGCGAACAATTCCAAGCTTGCACAGGTTATCGCGAAAGCAAAGGCTAACAATATGCCGAACGATACCATTGACCGTGGTATTAAGAAAGCAGCCGGAGATGACGGAAGTGTTAACTACAAATACGTCACATATGAAGGATACGGACCGAACGGAATTGCCATCATCGTGGATGCACTTACCGATAACCAGAACCGTACTGCAGCCAATGTACGTAATGCATTTACCAAAGGCAATGGTAATGTTGGTACACCGGGATGTGTTTCCTTTATGTTTGACAAGAAGGGGCAGATCATCATTGATAAGGAAGAATACGATGGAGATGCAGATGAGCTGATGATGCTTGCTTTAGATGCAGGCGCAGAGGATTTTGCAGAAGAAGAGGACAGCTTTGAAATTCTTACATCCCCGGATGATTTTGATGCCGTATTAAAGGCATTGCAGGATGCCGGAATTGAAATGGCATCTTCCGAAGTAACCATGATTCCCCAGAACTATGTAGAGCTCACCGATGAAACCGCTGTGAAGAATCTGCAGAGAACACTGGATCTGTTGGATGAAGATGATGATGTACAGGCAGTATATCATAACTGGGATGAATAAGAAGAGCTGTTTATAATAAAATCGCAACTATTCAGCACCCCATTCGTAAAACCGTTGCTAACGCAACGTAGTTTACCTCATGTGGTTACTTCGCCATATAAACTATGTCAAATGTCCTTACGAATGCGAGCATTCGACATCCATATTGTCATAATTTGCATGGCTCTGAATAGTTACATAAAATCAAAATATGGGGGCAGAAATGAACAGGAATTACGAAAAAGAAACGATTTGCGTACAGGCAGGATGGCAGCCGAAGAACGGGGAACCGAGAATTCTTCCGATTTATCAGAGTACCACTTTCAAATATGAAACTTCTGAACAGATGGGGAAGCTGTTTGACTTGGAAGAGTCCGGATATTTTTATTCCAGACTCCAGAATCCGACGAATGATTATGTTGCAGAGAAGATCTGTGAATTAGAGGGTGGTGTGGCAGCCATGCTTACTTCATCCGGTCAGGCGGCTAATTATTATGCCGTATTTAATATCTGTGAGGCCGGAGACCATGTGGTGATGTCCTCCATGGTTTATGGGGGAACCTTTAATCTGCTTGTTGTAACTATGAAGAAGATGGGAATTGAGTGTACGGTTGTGGACCCGGACTGGCCGGTTGAAGAGATTAACAAGGCATTCCGTCCGAATACCAAATGTGTGATGGCAGAATCCATTGCCAATCCGGCACTGGTTGTTCTGGATTTTGAGAAGTTTGCAAAAGCAGCGCATGACCATGAGGTGCCGCTTATTGTAGATAATACCTTTGCAACACCTATTAACTGTAATCCGTTTCAGTTTGGTGTGGATATCGTAACTCATTCCACTACCAAGTATATGGACGGTCATGCAATGACGATCGGAGGCGCGATTGTAGATTCCGGCAATTTTGATTTCTCCAGATATCCGGAGAAATTTCCGGGACTTTGTAAGCCGGATGATTCCTATCATGGGGTAACCTATGTGGAAAAATTCGGAAAAGCCGCATACATAACGAAGGCAACGGTACAGCTGATGCGTGACCTTGGCTCTGTGCAGTCACCGCATGATGCCTTCCTTTTGAATATTGGTCTGGAAACCCTGCCGCTGCGCATGGAACGTCATTGCTATAATGCACAGAAGGTGGCCGAATTCTTAGAAAGCCATGAAAAGGTAGCCTGGGTAAACTATCCGGGACTTAAATCCAACAGGTATTATGAACTTGCGAAGAAATATATGCCCAAGGGAACCTGCGGGGTTGTTTCTTTTGGCTTAAAGGGTGGAAGAGCAGCTGCGGAAGAAATGATGGCGCACCTGAAGCTGGCAGCTATTGTGACGCATGTTGCAGATGCCAGAACCTGCGTTCTTCATCCGGCAAGCCACACGCATCGTCAGATGACAGATGAACAGTTAAAGGAAGCCGGAGTGGCACCGGATCTGATTCGTTTTTCCGTTGGAATTGAGAATGTAAAGGATATTATTGCAGATCTTGAGTATGCATTGAACTGTGTTTAGCTTTTATATTTCATTGCAGTAATATGGCATGTTTAAAGGCATGTGGGGGGATAATGTGAAAAGTAAGAAACGGAGAGCGTCAATCATTATATGGACCATATTGGTGGCGGGAGTTCGTGCATTATATGTATTTCTCCACTGGAATATGGTTACTGACTATTATGGATATTATGAACACGCCATGATCAGGGCGGAAGAGAGCATGCCTGTACTTTCTTCCGGATTGGCCTTAGCCTACACGGATATATTATCGAAGCTGCTGGCATTATGTGGAAATCACCCGGAAGCCGTGTTGGTACTACAGGGAGTTTTACAGGTGGCAGCACTCTATTTCTTTCTGCGTGCCATGTGCTGCCTGTATGGAGAAACAGCAGCTTTTTTTTCAGCAACGATTCTTGCAGCAATTCCGTCTATACTGATTGCTGTCGGAAATGCTGAGCCGGTCAGCTTTTATCTTTTCCATTTTGGATTGGTTTTTCTTATGATTGGCTGCTTTTATATCCTTTCAAAAGAAAAGGGGTGGCAAAGAAGCTGTATCTGTGGTTTATATCTGATCCTGATGGGGGGATATCTTGGAGTGGTCTGCGTCTGGAACTATGCAGGCTTCTTTCTGATAATTCTGCTTGTGGGAGTACTGATAAGGACGCATGCTTCAACTAAGAAGCTCATCCGGAAACAGGATCAGGAGCTTTGGGAAGATCAGAATCAGGTTATGCCTACATTTTTACAGACTCTCCTCGTAATTCTTGGAATGCTCCTTGGAACATTTGCAATGCTGATGAAGTATACCGGAATATCTGGAGAAACAATATCCGGTCAGGTCAGATGGTGGATCGGACTGCTTAAGGATCTGCCGGGAACCTGTCAGGGATTGGAACTGAAATATGTAATTTATGTTGCAGGAGTCATTCTGCTTGGCCTTCTGTGTAATGCTGGTCAGACGTGTTATAAGAAGCAAGGCGTGGAAGTGAAAGCTCACGGACAGGAAATACCGGATCATGAGTCAGAAGAATCAGCTGCCACACTTGAAGAGTGGCGGTACGATCCGGACGATGATTTGGATGACTGGCGCTTCCCGGATGAATTGCCAGGGGAAGAAAAGCGGCCGGAGAATCCGGATTTCTTCACGGCTCCGGATGGAAGAAAGGTGAAATATCTGGAGAATCCTCTGCCGGGACCGAAAAAGCATGTTTCCAGACAGCTTGATTTTGATGTTGAAGTCAATATGGACGATATGCTTGCATTTGACCGGAAGCTTGATGAAATGGAAGAAAGGGAACGGAAAGGTTAGAGGCGGTTACATACGAATAAGAATCCTTATTAAGGACATAATAAACGCATCGGAAAGGAGATTTCCGGTGCATTTATTATGTTTTGGGAGGGAAGACTGCTTGGAAAACGAACAGAATAAAAGAGTAGAGGAAGAAAAGAACCGTGACCGGAGAATTGAAGAAACCGGACAGGCAACCTTAAATAAAAATGATAAGGAAAATACAATTCATCTGATCTCAGTAATCGGTGAAATTGAAGGACACGATAATCTGGGAAGCAATTCCAAGACCACAAAGTATGAACATATTCTGCCGCAGCTTGCCGCAATTGAAGACAGTGAAAATATTGATGGGGTATTACTTCTCTTAAATACGGTCGGAGGAGATGTGGAAGCGGGACTTGCCATTGCGGAAATGATTGCATCATTAAGTAAGCCGACCGTTTCCCTGGTGCTTGGAGGAAGTCATTCGATCGGTGTCCCGATTGCGGTCAGTACCGATTATTCTTATATTGTGCCGACGGGAACAATGGTCATTCATCCTGTGCGTATGAACGGTATGGTGATCGGTGTTCCGCAGACTTTTGATTATTTTAAACAGATTCAGGATAGGATTACCGGATTCGTCTGTCATCACTGCAACATCACGCGGGCGCGCTTTGAAGAACTGATGATGGAAACGGAGATGTTGACGAAGGATGTCGGGACGATCCTTGTAGGTAAGGAAGCGGTTGAAGAGGGAATCATTAATGATACCGGTGGGATCGGGGATGCCATGAAAAAACTACATTCTCTCATTGATAGCAAAAAGAAAAAATGCTATACTAATTAAGACTATGTAAGCACAAGATCTAGTGCTGAAAGGGATGTAGTATGGCACAGAATAAGAAAAGTAACACCAGAAAAAGCAGCGGCACCAGAAAAACAAACACGTCAGGTCAAAGCCGGAACCGGAATCAGCGTCAGAGTGAGCCAATGGATGTGGCAATCAAAAGTGAAGTGATTTTGATTGCCCTGTTTGCGTTGTGCGTTTTTCTGTTTTTATGTAATTTTGGAATTGTGGGTGTAATGGGAAATGCGATCAGTGGCGTAATGTTCGGAATTTTTGGACTTACTGCGTATCTGATCCCGGTTTTTCTGTTTATGGTCATTGCATTTGCCATGATTAACAGTGGAAGCGTGATTGCCACAAGGAAGATTATTGCTGCGGTATGCTTATATCTGATCATCAGCATGCTGTGCGAATTGTTTACGAAAGCACCACAGGAGGCTGCTTCTTATGATTTTAAGGGAATTTATGAAGCTTGCAGCATGAACCGGAACGGTGGGGGAATTTTAGGTGGTTCCTTTGCCTATCTGGCCTATCATTTTTTAGGATTGATCGGAACCGTATTGAGCCTTTTGGTGATTGCTATTATTGCGTTGATTGTAATTACTGATAAGTCCTTTATGAAGGGCGTTAAGAACGGAAGCCGGAAGGTTTATGAACGTTCCAGGGAAGATGCCGCTTACCGCAGGGAACGCGCGCAGAAGCGCAGGGAGGAAGCAGAAGAGCTTCGGAAGCAGAGAGAAGAAGAACGGCGGCTCCGGGAAGAACAGAAGGAGGATCAGAAGATCCTTCGTATGGATAAAAAGATAACCGGTGTCATGATGGATACTTCACTTACCGCAGAACACCATGAAGAGCCGGTGGTGCGTGAACGGGATGATATCCATGAGATTAACCTGTCCGACTTTGAGGAACAGATGGAAAGACCTCATATTCATATTGATGAGGAAGTGGTACCGGAAGATACATACCAGAAGTCAGTGGCAGACCGGCCGGTAGTTGCTCAGTCAGCAGCAGCCCAGCAGGTGATTACCCATGAAGCTCCGTCGGATGGCTTTGACTTCAGTAAGATCCGGATTAACGGAGCAATCGGGGAACAGCAGAGTGATGATATTTCAGAGATTGTAAGCCCTTATGCAGAAGAGGAGATGCCAACATCCGTAAAATCACGTCCGGTGGCGAAGCTTCCGAAGGAGGATCCGTTCGGTATTCCACTTACGACAGATCCACAGCCGGAACCGGCCAGGAGTCCGGCATCCGGCATGACATCCGGTGTGTCATCGGCCGGAGCAGATCGTTTATCACAGGCACAGACGGTTTCCGCACAGAATCGAGCTTCCGGACAGACATCACAGGGAATGACACAGGGAAGTCCCGGAAACCAGCCGGTACGACCCAGGGAATATCAGTTCCCACCGATCAGCCTCTTGACGAAGAGCATGGGCAAAGAGAATAAGAATGCAGGAAACGAGCTTCGTGAAACCGCACAGCGTCTGCAGCAGACCCTGCAGACCTTCGGAGTACGGGTAACGATTACAGATATCAGCCAGGGACCTGCCGTAACACGTTATGAACTGCAGCCGGAGCAGGGAGTCAAGGTAAGCAAGATTGTCGGTCTTGCGGATGATATCAAGTTAAATCTTGCGGCCACGGACATCCGTATTGAAGCGCCGATTCCCGGCAAGGCAGCAATTGGTATTGAGGTTCCGAATAAAGAAAACACTGCGGTCGGATTGCGTGAACTGATTGAAACCGATGAATTTAAGAAATTCCCTTCCAATATCGCGTTTGCGGTTGGAAAGGATATTGCGGGACGGGTTGTGGTCAGTGATATTGCGAAGATGCCGCATATGCTGATTGCCGGTGCAACAGGCTCCGGTAAGTCGGTATGTATTAATACCCTGATTATGAGTATTCTCTATAAGGCAGATCCTTCGGATGTGAAGCTGATTATGGTAGACCCGAAGGTAGTGGAATTAAGTGTTTATAATGGAATTCCACATCTGATGATTCCGGTTGTGACGGATCCTAAGAAAGCATCTGCTGCCCTGCAGTGGGGCGTTGCCGAGATGACGGATCGTTATCAGAGGTTTGCAGACTTTAATGTCCGTGATCTCAAAGGATATAACAAGAAAGTCGAAGATATGGTTGTAAGGGGTGATCCGCAGGCTCCGAAGAAGATGCCGCAGATCGTGATTATTGTGGATGAGCTTGCTGATCTGATGATGGTATCCCCGGGCGAGGTAGAGGAATCCATCTGTCGTCTGGCACAGCTTGCAAGAGCTGCAGGAATCCATTTGATTATTGCAACCCAGCGTCCTTCTGTAGATGTTATTACAGGCTTGATTAAGGCAAATATGCCAAGCCGTATCGCATTCAGCGTATCCAGTGGTGTCGATTCACGAACCATCCTTGATATGAACGGAGCAGAGAAGCTTTTAGGTAAAGGGGATATGCTGTTTTATCCACAGGGCTATACAAAGCCCGTCCGGGTACAGGGCGCATTTGTCTCAGATAAGGAAGTTTCGGATGTCGTGGAATTTCTGAAGAATCAGCAGCTTGGTAATATTTATGATTCCGATATTCAGCAAAAGATGGAAAGCATGGGGGCTGCTTCGGGAGACGGGGCCGGCAGCCCGGGTGGCGGTAATGAACGGGATCAGTATTTTGTGGATGCGGCACAGTTCATCATTGAAAAGGATAAAGCATCCATCGGCATGCTGCAGCGTGTCTTTAAGATTGGTTTTAACCGGGCAGCCCGGATTATGGATCAGCTGTGCGAAGCCGGTGTCGTTGGAGAAGAAGAGGGTACGAAGCCTCGTAAGGTACTAATGAGTCAGGAGCAGTTTGAACAATACATAGAGGAATGTCTGTAGCTGTAAAGCTGCGGAACAGTTCAGAATACTTATAGTATAAAAGAAAGGGTTTATGAGGGATGAAAACAGATATTGAAATTGCACAGGAAGCAAAAATAGAACCGATCACATCAGTTGCAGAAACACTTGGAATTACAACAGACGAACTGGAATTATATGGTAAGTATAAGGCCAAGCTTTCCGAGGAATATCTTGAAAAACTAAAAGGACGTCCGGACGGAAAACTGATCCTCGTTACAGCCATTAATCCGACACCGGCAGGAGAAGGAAAGACAACAACCAGCGTTGGACTTGGACAGGCCTTTGGACGGATGGGAAAGAAGGCAGTTATTGCGTTACGGGAGCCCTCTCTTGGTCCATGCTTTGGAATTAAGGGCGGTGCAGCCGGCGGTGGCTATGCACAGGTCATTCCAATGGAAGAGATCAACCTGCATTTTACCGGAGATTTTCATGCGATCACTTCAGCGAACAATCTGCTTGCCGCATTGCTGGATAATCATATCCAGCAGGGGAACCAGTTGCAAATTGATCCAAGACAGGTGACCTGGAAACGATGCCTTGATATGAATGACCGTGTGCTGCGTAATGTCGTTGTCGGACTTGGGGCAAAGGCAGATGGAACGGTAAGGGAGGACCATTTTGTGATTACGGTTGCTTCTGAAATCATGGCAATTCTTTGTCTGGCAGATGATATGCAGGATTTAAAGGAACGTCTTTCCCGTATCGTGGTTGCCTATAACTATCAGGGAGAGCCGGTTACGGCAGGTGATCTGCAGGCAGTAGGTGCAATGGCTGCCCTTCTTAAGGATGCGATGAAGCCGAATCTCGTGCAGACCTTAGAGCACAATCCGGTACTGATCCATGGCGGTCCTTTTGCAAACATTGCACATGGCTGTAATTCTGTAAGGGCTACGAAGGCTGCTTTAAAAATGGCAGACTATTGTATCACCGAAGCAGGCTTCGGTGCCGATCTCGGGGCAGAGAAGTTCTTTGATATCAAGTGCCGTATGGCAGGCTTAAAGCCGGATGTTGTGGTTCTTGTTGCAACAATCCGTGCGCTCAAATACAATGGGGGCGTTGTAAAAGCAGACCTTGTAAATGAGAATCTGGATGCTCTGAAAAAGGGAATCGTGAACCTTGAAAAGCATATTGAGAATCTTCAGAGATATGGAGTGCCTGTCGTGGTTACCTTAAACAGCTTTTATACCGATACGGAAGCAGAAACAGCATGGGTAAAGCAGTTCTGTGAAGAGAGGAACTGTGAGTTTGCAATTTCAAAAGTCTTTACCGATGGAGGGGAAGGCGGTATCGAGCTTGCCGAAAAGGTTATTAAATCCATAGAAACCAAGGAAAGCCATTTTAAACCATTGTATGATGATGAAGCTTCCTTAAAGGAAAAGATTGAAACCGTTGCCAGGGAAATTTATGGTGCGGACGGTGTAAGCTATGCACCCGCGGCATTAAAACAGTTAAAGAAAATAGAAGACATGGGATTTGGGAACCTGCCGGTATGTATGGCGAAAACGCAGTATTCCCTGTCGGATGACCCGGAACTCTTAGGAAGACCGGAGGGATTTACCCTACAGGTAAGAGAGGCTTATGTTTCGGCAGGTGCAGGCTTTGTTGTTGTTCTGACAGGAGCGGTTATGACGATGCCGGGACTTCCAAAGCATCCGGCAGCATTTGACATTGATGTGAACGAAGACGGAAAGATCACAGGATTATTCTAAAGGAGTATGAATATGGCAAAGATCATTAATGGAAAAGAAATATCCACACAGTTAAAGGATGAGCTGAAGGAAAAGGTGGCGCAGTTAAAGGAGCAGGGAATCGGGATTACCCTTGCTGTTGTGCAGGTCGGTGATAATCCGGCGTCCACTGTTTATGTAAGAAATAAGAAAAAGGGCTGTGAATACATTGGAATCCGGTCGTTATCCTATGAGCTTCCGGAGGAGACCACGCAGCAGGAACTGCTTGAACTGATCGCAGAACTGAATGAGCGGAAAGATATAAACGGTATTTTAGTGCAGCTTCCATTACCTTCCCACATTGATGAAAACCGGGTGATTCAGGCTATTTCTCCATTAAAGGATGTAGACGGCTTTCATCCCCAAAGCGTTGGTGCACTCTGTATCGGACAAAAGGGCTTTATTTCCTGCACCCCTGCCGGAATTATTGAACTTTTAAAGAGAAGCAATATCGAAATCGAAGGTAAGGAATGTGTGATTTTAGGAAGAAGTAATATTGTTGGAAAGCCTATGGCATTATTAATGCTTCGTGAGAATGCAACCGTTACGATCGCACATTCGAGAACAAAGAATCTGAAGGAGATCTGCAAACGGGCCGATATTCTGATTGTTGCCATCGGTAAGCCGAAGATGGTAAACGCAGATTATGTAAAAGAGGGTGCGGTTGTCATTGACGTTGGTATTAACCGGGATGAGAACAACAAACTTTGCGGGGATGTGGATTATGATTCCGTATTTCCCGTCTGTGAAGCCATTACACCGGTGCCGGGTGGAGTAGGACCGATGACAATTGCGATGCTGCTGCATAACTGTGTGAGCTCTGTTTGGTAACTATTCAGAGCCATGCAAAATTGCTTTCTGTGAATGCTTGCATTTAAACAGAATAGCAATTTTATATGGCGAAGTAACCACATGAGGTAAACTACGCTGTGAAACAGCGGTTTTACGAATGTGGTTCTGAATAGTTACTATAATAACTCTTCAGAAGCAGGCAGCCTGATATCTGATCAGGGAAGGAGGTGCGGAAATGATTTGCCCACGATGCGGATATGAAATGAAGGAAGAACATCTTTACTGTGAACGATGTGGAGCAGAGATCCAGATTGTTCCGGATTTTGAGCCTGAAATTCAGAACAGCATTGAAGAAACCCTGTCGACCGTTGCATGGGAAATCAATCCGGACCTGTCTGAAAATTCCTCAGATTTAAAAAAGAAACCGCAAGAGGAGGATTTTCTTAAGGAAGGAAATGTTTTCCGCGGGATTACTTCGAGGAAGCGTATTTTAATTACCACGCTTGCCTCCATCCTGATGACACTTGTTATTATTCTTCTTGCCGGCCTTATTTATCAGAATTATTCGGTGAACTATCAGATCCGGGAAGCAGAAGAACGCATGGAGAAAGCGCAGTACGAGAATGCACTTACCTGTCTTGTAAAGGCAGAAAAGCTGCAGCCGGAGGATACCGGGATTCCTTATATGCAGGCACAGTGCTATTATGAACTGGGGGAAGCAGACCGGGCTGCAGAAATCCTCGAAAATGTTGTCTTTAAACGGTCGATGGATGAGGAACGGAAGATACAGTATTTTGATTTTATCATTACGATTCTTGCCGGACAGCAGAATTATGAGAGAATTAATGAATTGCTGATGGAAAGTGGGGATACTGCAGTACAGACGCAGTTCCAGCATTATATGGCAATGAAACCGGAATTTGGTTATTCTACCGGAAATTATGAAAAGGTGATCTCTCTTAAAATTACTGCGAATACCACGGGAACCATTTATTATACGACCGATGGCAGTGAGCCGCAGGAGCACAGTCTGGTATATACGGCGCCGATTCAGCTGGAACCGGGAGAACACCGGATTAAGGCTGTTTTCGTGAATGATTATGGGATCCGCAGCGAAACGGTAGAGAATTATTATCTCATTGATGTTGCCATTCCGGAGAAACCGGAGGTTACACCGAGCAGCGGGGATTATCAGCTTCCTACCTTAATTGAGGTAATTACGGCGGAAGAAGGAAATATTTACTATACAACAGATGGTTCCGAACCGGATGAAAATAGTTTATTATATACAGAACCGATTGATATGCCGCTTGGACGGACCAATTACCGTTTTGCGGTGATTTCCGAAGAAGGGGTAATGAGTGAAGTGGTGTACCGGAGTTATGATTTCGAGCTACAGACACAGGTTACCGTAAAGGCAGCGATTGATCGTGTGAAAAAAGCGCTTATGGATCAGCATATTCTAAAGGATATGCAGGGGAATTCCTTTGAAATCGAAGGAAGATACGTTTATGAGTATGAGACTCTTGTCGAAATCCCAAATTTAGGATATTATTATAAATTAAGCGAATCAATTGTCGATTCGGCGGGAAAACAGACACAGACCGGAAGACTGTATGCGGTAGAGGTTTACAGTGGAACACCTAACCGGCTGGTTTACGATGAAAATGGTCAAATGGGGATTATCCCTTTGAATAAATAAAGTGGAGGCTAAATATGTACAAGATTTTAGAAGCAAAAGAGCTTACAGCAAACATTTTTTCCATGGTTGTTGAAGCAGAAAGAGTAGCAAAGTCCTGTGAACCCGGTCAGTTTGTGATTGTAAGAACCGATGCGGATGCAGAAAGAATCCCCCTGACGATCTGTGATTATGACAGGGAGAAGGGAACGGTTACTATCGTGTTCCAGATCGTCGGAGCAGGAACACAGTACATGTCATCCTTGAAGGCAGGAGATGCCTTTCATGATTTCGTAGGACCGCTTGGATGTCCATCTGAATTTGTGAAAGAAAACATAGAAGAACTTAAGAAGAAGAGTATTCTGTTTGTGGCAGGCGGTGTAGGAACAGCCCCGGTCTATCCGCAGGTGAAATGGCTCCATGAGCATGGCGTTGCAGCAGATGTTATTGTAGGTGCAAAGACAAAGGATATTTTAATTCTGGAAGATGAAATGAAGGCTGTTGCAGGCAATCTTTATGTAACAACAGACGATGGATCTTACGGAAGAAGCGGTATGGTTACCAAGACAATTACGGATCTTATTAACGAAGGAAAGCATTACGATGTCTGCGTGGCAATCGGTCCGATGATTATGATGAAGTTTGTCTGCAAACTGACTAAGGAGTTAAATCTTCCTACCGTTGTCAGTTTAAATCCGATTATGGTAGACGGTACCGGTATGTGTGGTGCCTGCCGTGTCACTATTGGTGATGAGGTGAAATTTGCCTGTGTGGATGGTCCTGAATTTGATGGACATCTGGTAAACTTCGATGAAGCAATGCAGAGACAACAGATTTATAAAACAGCAGAGGGCAGAGCTTATCTTAAGGCAAAAGAAGGAGATACACATCACGGCGGATGTGGAAATTGCGGAGGTGACAAATAATGGACGTATTAAAGAAAACACCGGTCCGGGAGCAGGATCCAAAGGTCAGAGCTACCAATTTTGAAGAAGTATGTTTAGGATATAACAGGGAAGAGGCCATGGAAGAGGCCTCCAGATGTATCAACTGCAAGAACGCCCAGTGTATCAAGGGATGCCCGGTATCCATCAATATCCCCGGCTTTATAGAAAAGGTAAAGAATGGTGATGTGGAAGGCGCTTACCAGGTTATCAGCGAATCCTCTGCACTTCCTGCCGTATGTGGACGTGTCTGCCCACAGGAGAGCCAGTGTGAAGGAAAGTGTATCCGTGGCATCAAGGGTGAGCCGGTTTCCATCGGCAAGCTGGAACGTTTCGTTGCAGACTCTGCAAGAGAAGCCGGAATCAAGCCTCAGGGTGCAGAAAAGAAAAACGGCAAGAAGGTTGCTGTGATCGGTTCCGGTCCTGCAGGACTTACCTGTGCCGGAGATCTTGCCAGGATGGGATATGAGGTAACGATTTTTGAAGCATTACATGAGCCGGGCGGTGTACTGGTTTACGGTATTCCGGAATTCCGTCTTCCAAAGGCCAAGGTTGTTGCTAAGGAAATTGAGAATGTAAAATCTCTTGGTGTTAAGATCGAGACAAACGTTGTTGTCGGTAAGTCTGTTACCATCGATGAGCTTTTAGAGGAAGAAGGATATGATGCAGTATTTATCGGCTCCGGTGCCGGACTTCCGAAGTTCATGGGTATTCCGGGAGAACAGGCAAACGGTGTATTTTCTGCAAATGAATACTTAACCAGAAGCAACCTGATGAAGGCCTTTTGTGAGGATTCCAATACACCGATTATGCATGGTAAAAAGGTAGCCGTTGTCGGCGGCGGTAACGTAGCCATGGATGCAGCCAGAACAGCACTTCGTCTTGGCGCAGAGGTACATATCGTATATCGTCGTAGCGAAGAAGAGCTTCCTGCCCGTGTGGAAGAAGTTCATCATGCTAAGGAAGAAGGAATTATTTTTGATCTTCTGACCAATCCGGTAGAAATCCTTGAGGATGAAAAGGGATGGGTAAATGGCATCAGGTGTATTAAGATGGAGCTTGGTGAACCCGATGAATCCGGAAGAAGAAGACCTGTGGAAGTACCGGGATCCGAATTCGTGATTGACGTAGATACCGTGATCATGTCCCTCGGAACCTCTCCGAACCCGCTCATTTCCTCTACTACAAAGGGACTTGAGATCAACAAGCGCAAATGTATTATTGCTGAGGAAGACTGTGGAAAGACCACAAAGGAAGGCGTATACGCCGGTGGTGATGCCGTAACCGGAGCTGCTACTGTTATTCTTGCCATGGGAGCAGGAAAGACCGCAGCAAAGGGAATTGACGAGTACCTGAGCAATAAATAGAGAGTAAACTATGAAAAATTTCTTTAATGATTCTGAGGATTCTCAGGAGGATAAACTGACAAAAGAGGACAAGATCCAGATAATCATCAAAATCGTTCCGATTCTGTTGATTATCGTGATTCTGCTGATTACTTTTGTCGTGAACAAAAATAAGAACCAAAAGCCGGATGAGACACCGCAGGATGTGGTTTCCACGGAGATCATCGTACCTTCTTCGTCACCGTCCGCAGTTCAGGAGATAGAAGCAGACCCGTCTCCTGATGTGGCTGCTTCTAAGGCAACAGCTTCTTTGGAGCCTACGCCGGAAGCTGCCGCAACGGCAACGCCGGATTTGGAAGAGGAAACACTGGATTTTAGTAAAGTGAAGTTTGATACCCAGGCACAGTTAAAGGAAATGATGTCTTACTGGGAGCAGGGCAACCAGAAAGCGCTGGATGATCTTGCGTACCTCGATCGTTTCCGTGCCATGTCGTATCAGTTAAAGGGAACGAACAAGTTCTATTATGCCGGTGAAACGAACGCAGATGGGAAGCCAAACGGTACAGGAATTGCAGTTTATGCAGACAATCAGTACTATTATGGTGCATGGAAGAATGGTGTCCGCGAGGGAGAAGGCCGCTTTATGCATTATCATATTCATTCATCTGCAAATTCCAGGGATGTTTATCTGTTTCACCAGTATTCCGGAAGCTTTAAGAATGATCTTCCGGATGGAAGCGGTTCCGAGCATTATGATTTCGTAACCGAGCGTCTGCAGAAGGACACCCGTTATTATTCCAATTTTATTGGAACCTATAAGCAGGGACTTTTAGACGGATCATTTTATATTACAACGATTGACCAGAAGAATAATTTTGAAGAATGGAATGCAACTGCGAAGATGGGAAGCTTTGTATATCTTTCCAGGGAGAAGGACAAGCAGGGGTGCAGACCGGCGCTGGTCGATACAGAAGATGAACAGAATTTCATCTGGTTGTCGGACAAAGAGAATCAGAACTGGGGTGTGAAATGCTACATCCGAGGTGAGAACTAAAATACTATTCATGGGGGTGAATGGGTATGGCATGGTGTCCAAAATGTAAGTGTGAGTATGTAGAAGGTGTTGACCGGTGCGCCGATTGTGGTTGTGAGCTGGTAGAGCATCTTACGGATGAACCGGAGGAGAGATTTACAGAATCTCTCCCGGAAAGTCCGGAAGAGGAGATTGCGGCAGCACAGCTGGCAGTGATGGAGGGAGAGATCCCACCGTTTGAATTTGACGAAGAAGACGTGAAACCGGTTGTTCATGGAGTATATGTGAACAACGAGGAACGGGCAGAAGAAAACCGCACCGCGGCCTACACCTTACTATCTGTCGGAACAGCAGGTCTGATTGCTGTTGTGTTATTTTTCTTTGGAATTATTCCGATTCATATGGCAGTTTTCAGTAAATACATGATTAGCGGCGTTATGGGAGTGATGTTTATATTGTTCCTTATAATGGGCATTGTTTCCTTGCGTAATTTTAAGCTGTTCAAGAAACGTGCTGCAAAAGAAAACAATCTGACTGCCGAAATCCGTAAATGGTGTCTTCAAAACCTGCATAAAGAAACAATCGATCAATCGTTATGTTTTGACGCTTCCATTTCTGAGGAATTAAAGTATTTCCAGCGGTTTGAAATTGTAAAAAAAGCAATACAGAAGAAGTTTCTGAATCTGGATGAGGCTTATGTGGAACGCCTCGTGGAAGAAATGTATTCCGAACTTTTTGAAAAGCAGGATAAGGAATGAAAATCATTATTGTTTGTGTGGGAAAAGTAAAAGAAAAATATCTGCGTGATGCGATTGCAGAGTATGAAAAACGGCTCAGTCGTTATTGCAAGCTGCAAGTGATTGAAGTGGCGGATGAAAAGATCCCGGATGGTGCAAGTACAGTTCTTGAAGACCAGATTCGCGAGAAGGAAGCAGAACGTATTTTGAAAAATCTCCGGTTGGACGATCCGGTAGTGACACTGGAAATCGAAGGCAAGCAGATGGATTCGGTTGCCTTTGCACAGAAAATCGAGCAGATGGGTGTCGAAGGAGTAAGCCATATCCAGTTTGTGATTGGCGGATCCTTAGGACTTCATAAGAAGGTCTCGAAGGTATCCGGCTGGAAACTGAGTTTTTCGAGGATGACCTTTCCTCATCAATTGATGAGAGTGATTCTGCTTGAGCAGATATACCGGGGATATCGTATTATCAACGGAGAGCCGTACCATAAGTAGAGCACTTAATGAGAACGAGCAATAGCGAAGTTCGAATTTAGTACGAACGATACATGGACACTTAATGAGAACAAGCGATAGCGAAGTTCGAATTTAGTGAAGCAGGTATAAGTAGAGTACTTAATGAGAGCAAGTGATAACGAAGTTCGAATTTAGTGCGAACGATACATGGACACTTAATGAGAACGAGTAGGGCAGGGTAACAGCATGAGAATGTATGATCTGATTATGAAGAAGAGAAACGGGCATGAGCTGTCTGAGAAAGAAATCAGGTATATGATTACGGAATACACGGCCGACCACATTCCGGATTATCAGATGTCTGCCATGATGATGGCAATCTATTTCCAGGGAATGAGCGAAGAAGAAACCCTGTATCTGACCATGGCGATGGCAGAAAGCGGAGAAATGCTCGATTTATCAGGAATACAGGGTGTGAAGGTAGATAAGCACAGTACCGGTGGTGTTGGTGATAAGACGTCCCTTGCCCTGACCCCGATGGTGGCTGCCTGTGGCGTGAAAATTGCTAAAATGAGTGGACGGGGACTTGGACATACCGGAGGAACGATTGACAAGTTAGAAAGCTTCCCCGGGTTTTCAACCGGAATTTCCACAGAGGAATTTATTGATCATGTGAATACCATTGGAATTTCCATTATGGGGCAGACGAAGGACTTAGCCCCTGCAGATAAAAAGCTCTATGCACTTCGTGATGTAACGGCAACCGTGGATCAGATGTCGCTGATTGCTTCTTCCATTATGAGTAAGAAGCTTGCGGCAGGAGCCGATGCAATTGTACTGGATGTCAAAACAGGGAGCGGTGCCTTTATGAAGACAAGGGAGGATGCCCTTGCCCTTGCTAAAGAAATGGTGCAGCTCGGAAAGAATGCCGGAAGAAAGACGATTGCTGTCGTTTCCAATATGGATCAGCCGCTTGGCAACACGGTTGGAAATGCGCTTGAGGTACGGGAAGCCATTGATACCTTAAATGGAAATGGTCCCAGGGACTTTACGGAGCTTGTAATGACCCTTGGAAGCTATATGCTGCTTGCCGGAGGAAAGGCTGATAAGGAAGAAACGGCAAGAAGGATGCTTAGACAGGTGGTTGAAGACGGAAGTGCGCTTCGAAAGCTTGCGGAATTCGTGAAAGCCCAGGGTGGAGATGAAAGCTATGTGTATGAGCCGGAGAAACTTCCCTGTGCAAAGATACGGAAGGAACTTCTGGCACCGGTTGATGGTTATATACAGAAGATTGTCTGTGATGAAGTAGGAATCTGTTCCCTGATTTTGGGTGGAGGACGGGAGACGAAGGAAAGTCAGATTGATTTATCCGTAGGAATCCGTCTTATTCAGAAGGTTGGAAAATATGTGCATAAGGGCGATGTCTTAGCGGAAGTGTTTGCTAATGACTGTCAGAAGTTAGAAGAAGCAATGACAAGATTACAACAGGCATATCATATCGGACCGGATGAAGCAAAGGAACAGAATGTCATTTTAGATGTGGTGAAATAGTCATAGCATTTCCGGTTTTGTCATATAGTATGACATGAGAAAGAAACTGGAAGAAACGCAAATCAGATCAAAACGTGAACGCATGGCAGAATCCTTAAAACTGCCAAAGGATTCGGTACTGGGGGCGTCCATTGTTACTATCACGGGAAACCGGGATGTGTTTGTCGAAAATTATAAGGGAATTATCGAATATACAGATTGCAGAATTATGCTGCAGGGTAAAAACTGTAAGATAGAAATCTGTGGAAAACGACTGAATATTCTATACTATACCAATGAGGATATGAAGATCAGCGGATGGATTGAAAACGTCCGGTATATGGGAAATTGACACAAAGGTATGGGAGGAATCAGTCATGTTGCAGTTCATCCGTTTCCTGAAGGGCTATCTGTTGATCCGGGTATGTGGAAATGCGCCGGAGCGTTTTATTAATCTGTGCAGTAATCATCAGATCTTTTTGTGGGATATTCAGATCCACGAAGAATTTTACACCATGAAAATCGGACTTTCCGATTTCTACAGAATTAAAGGCTTTACAAGGAAAACTGGCACAAAGGTAGTCGTTACGGAACGTTTCGGACTACCTTTTCTTTCTGTTGGAATAAAAAAAAGAAAAGTATTTTTAGCCGGAATCATTATCAGTCTGGGATTCTGGCTGTTGATGTCTGCCCATATCTGGACGATTCAGATTACAGGAAACTATTATATTACCGAGGATGTCTTCATGGATTTTCTGACAGAGAACGGGATTGTACATGGGATGATGAAGAGTAAGGTTCCGGTGGAGGAGCTGGAAAAGGCGATCCGGAATAGATTTCCGATTGTAACCTGGACATCGGTAAAGGTGGATGGAAGTAAATTATTTATCCAGATTAAGGAGAATGAACTCCTTAAGGAAAAAGATCAGACAGAGGAACAGGTGAAGGAGAATGGGAAGGGCTTTGACCTGGTTGCACAGACGGATGGAACGATTGTTTCAATTGTGACAAGAAGTGGTGTCCCTCTGGTACAGGAGGGACAGGAGGTTAAAAAAGGAGATGCGCTGGTACAGGGAGCAATTCCGATTCTGTCAGAGGATGGAACGGTACGCAGGTATGAGTTCTGCGAAGCAGATGCGGATATTATGCTGGAATGCCACAAAACCTATGTAGAGGAGGTACCATTATTTTACAGGGAAAAGAATTATTCGGGGAGGGAAAAGAAACGGAGCTTTCTGGAAATCGGAGCACACAGGTTCCGGTTTGATGTTTTTGGAATCCCTTATGAGGAATATGACCGGCTGGAGCAGAAAAAGGAAGTTATTTTATTTCATACTTTTCACCTTCCCATCTATTACGGGAGTGAAACCATACGGGAATATACGGGAAGTGAGAAAAAATATACAAAAGATGAGATAAAAGAAATATTTGCACATAAAATTCTAAAAATTATACAAACTTTAGAGGAAAAAGGGGTACAAATTACCGAAAAAAATGTTACAATGAAAAAGAACGAAAAAAAATGGAAAATGGAGGCAGAGTTTCTTCTGATTGAACCGGCGGGAGTATTACAGAAAACCGGAATCTGCCAGATTGAAGACCAAAACGCAGAAGAACAGGGCGTAGAGGTTACGGAGTAAACAGCGTGGGAGAATTTGAACAGAGACTGGAAATCCCCTTGAGTGCGCAGCGAAATGTTTTCGGACAGTTTGATTCTTATTTAAAAAAGCTGGAACGGGAATTTCAGGTTGTAATTACAGACAGAAATGGAGAAGTACGGATTACCGGAGATGAACGGAGCGTGAAGAAAGCCACATCAGTCTTACGGAATCTGTCGGAATTAGCAATGCGTGGAAATGAAATCGAAGAGCAGAACGTCGATTATGCGATAACAATGAGTCAGGAAGAGGAGGCGGACGGCGCCATTCTGGAAATGGATAAGGAATGCATCTGCCATACCATTTCCGGTAAGCCGATCAAGCCTAAAACACTGGGGCAGAAGGCTTATGTGGATGCTATCCGCAACAATATGATTGTGTTTGGCTTAGGTCCTGCAGGTACCGGTAAGACCTATCTTGCTATGGCAATGGCAATTACTGCTTTTAAGAAGCAGGAAGTAGAACGGATCATTTTGACCCGTCCGGCCATTGAAGCCGGGGAGAAGTTAGGCTTCCTTCCGGGAGATCTGCAAAGTAAGGTTGATCCGTATTTAAGACCTTTATATGATGCGTTATATCAGATTATGGGCGCAGAGACGTTTCTTAAGAATATGGAAAAGGGACTGATTGAAGTAGCACCCCTTGCGTACATGAGAGGGCGGACATTGGACAATGCCTATATTATTCTGGATGAAGCCCAGAATACGACACCGGCGCAGATGAAGATGTTCCTGACCCGTATCGGCTTCGGATCGAAGGTTATCGTGACGGGGGACTCTACACAGAAGGATCTGCCGCAAAGTACGGTGTCAGGACTTGATGTGGCATCAAAGGTTTTACAGAAAATTGAAGGAATTGAATTTTGTAAACTGACAAGCCGTGATGTTGTGAGACATCCGCTTGTACAAAAGATTGTAAAGGCATACGAAAATTATGAAGCAAAAGAACAGTCCGGCGGAAAACGAAATAATCGCGGCAGAGGAAGCCGAAGACAGCAGTAAGGGAGGCGAAGCTTTCCAGAAAATTCTGTTATTTATGATTACGGTATTTCTTTCCACGGTGGCAGCCTATCTTTATGGCAGAAGCTGGATGGAGCTCATTGGAACTGCTGTCTTGTCTGCCTGTGGCGCAGGGATGATTCTTTTTTCCATCGAAAAGAGCCGGGTTTTACAGTTGTTTTTATATGATAATGAACGGAATTTATGGCGTTTTACGCTGCTATACTGCATTTTTCTTCTGGCAGCACTGCTCTGTCCACTGCTTCCAAAGGCAGGATGGCCGTATCTTGCTGTTTTCGTAGGATTAATGCTCTTTAGCAATGAGATGACGGGACTTGCAGCAGGAAGCAGTCTTCTGATGATTTCACTGCTGTTGCAGAATGAGGCGGAGCCGGTAACCTTTTTCGTATACTTTGTGGGTGGTATGGCCGGAATCTTATTATTTTCCACGATTAATGAAAGCTTTCACATCTGGCTTCCGGTGTTATTATCGTTATTGCTCCAGTTTGTGTGTCTTTGTATTCCGGAGGTGCTGTATCAGCAGCTTCCGTTTTATCTGCCGATGCTTCTGGTTCCGGCAGTTAACACGGTGGTCTGCCTGATTTTACTTTTGATTATTTTGAAGTTTTTCAGCTTCACGTTTATTTATAAGACAAGAGATATTTATATGGACATTAATGATCCGGAGTGTCCGCTGCTTGTGGAATTAAAGAATGTTTCAAAGCCAGAGTATTACCATACCATTCATACGGCATACCTTTGCAGCCGGATTGCCCTGCAGCTGAAGCTGGATGATGCAGTGGTAAAGGCATGTGCATATTATCATAAGATCGGACTGTTAAAGGGAGAAAACAACTGGGAGAATGCAGAACAGATTCTTGCCGGAAATCAGATCCCGTTACGTGTCAGGGAGCTGTTAAAGCAATATTTAAGCCCGGCAGAGCAGCTTGTGGATCGTGAGGTCATTGTACTGTTATTTGCAGATACCGTGATTTCCTCGATTGACTATCTGTTTTCCAAGGATAAAAATGTACAGCTCGATTACCAAAAGCTGATCCAGACGATCTATAAACGGAAGATGGAGAGCGGAATTCTCGACCACAGTGAGATTTCCCTTGGTGACTTACAGAAGATGAAACAAATTTTAGTGGACGAAAGGTTATATTATGACTTCTTACGTTGAAAATGAAAGTGGTATCACATTTGATTTTGATATAGAGGAACTGGCTTTGCGTATTGAAAACCAGGTACTTGATATGGAACAGTGTCCGTATGAGGCACAGATTAATCTGCTGGTAACAGACCTTGATGGAATACAGGAGATAAACAAAGCGTTCCGGAATCTGGATCAGCCTACGGACGTGCTTTCTTTCCCGGCCATTCCATTTACTTCGGAATCGGATTTTTCAATTGTGGAGGAGCAGGAATCGGATTATTTTGATCCGGAAAGCGGAGAGCTTCTGTTAGGGGATATTATGATCTGTGCACAGAAGGTAAAGGAGCAGGCAGAGAAATATAACCATTCCGAGATGAGGGAGTTTGGTTTCCTTGTTGCACACAGTATGCTTCATCTGTGTGGCTATGACCATATGGAGCCGGAAGATGCAGTCCGGATGGAAGCCAGACAGAGAGAGGCACTTGACGCATTAGGTATTACCAGATAACGAAAGAGGACGACTATGGCAATCGTTAAGAAAAATAATTTTGTATTATTTGTATTTATTTCTTATATAATCATTTTACTTGGCAGAATTCCCGTTTATCATATGATCGGGAAGGATGGAATGGCTTATTTTTCCCTGGCACAGGAGATTTTTCTTCTTGTGGGCGGGGTATTGTTTTACAGTATGAAAGAGGGAATTGCATCTCTTATCCGTTACCGCGTGCGCAGAGAGCAGTTTAAGGGTGTACGCAGGCTTTTTTTACAATCGCTGTTTCTGGCGCTCATATTGGGCATGATACTTACTGTTCTTTTAGAAGCAGGCTGCCAGTATGTCCTGCAGAATGTGTTGCAGCTCCCTCTTGCAGTGATGACCGTGCGGATAGCACTTCTGGGTATTCCGTTTCTTGCTCTTGCAGGTGTCCTTCAGGGATATTTCCAGGGCTTTCACATGCGTGCTCCCGGTGTACATGCTGACTTTATATTTACCGCAGTGTTTCTTGGTGCTGGTCTGATCAGCGCAGAGGGTTTTATGCTTTATGGACAGAAGGTTTCGGATCTTCTCCATAATGGACGATTCCAGTATGTATATGGAGCAATTGGTGTTTCGACAGGACTTGTTGCTGCATCGCTCTTAAGTCTTTTATATCTGCTTATTTTATATTTTGTATTTCGCAGAAGTCTTGAAAAGGATGGAAGCAGGGAACGGGAATATTTAAAGAACGGAGAAAGCAGCTTTTCAAGAATCCGTTTAATACTGGGCTCCGGTGGATTTCATGCATTCTTTTATCTTACATTTGCTTTATCAAGCTTTGGCAGTATATTTATTTTCTTCCTTCTTCATAAGGGAGACAGTGCGGCAGCTTCGGCATTCGGGATGTATTATGCAGGCTGCAATGCCCTTCTTAAGGCGATGATCCTGATTATTCTGATGGTATTTTATTCTTCCGTCCGGCGTGTTGGGTATTATCAGGAACGGGAAGAGTTCCGTATGGCAAGAGAAAAGCTTGGTATGCTGCTTCACCGCATGCTTGTTGTTTTATTGCCGTTTGCAATTCTGTCGGTAGTGCTTTCCGAAAATCTGTCAATTCTGCTGCTTGGTGATACAGGAGCAGAAGCTTCCGGTGCTATGCAGGCAGGAAGTATCGGCATTTTATTTGGTACATTGGGTTATGTATTTATTTTGCTTTTAATGCGTTTGAAGCAAAGTATGCTTGCAGCGGTAAGTGCAGGCGCTGCCATGGTTTTACAGATGGTTCTTCTGGTGATTATGACGTCGGCAGGCGTTGGAGGTGCTCTTGCACCGGCTCTTTCCCAGATGTTTTTTTATCTGTTGCTAACGGCTGCCGGATTTGTGCTTGTGAGCCGCGTAATGCAATACAGGCAGGATTGGATCCGGGGAGCTGCCATTCCAACTGTACTTGCAGCAGTGATGGGTGTGGTTACGATGCTGATTAACCGTTTTCTTACCCCTGCCGCAGGAAGGGTGGCTGGAACGATTGTCTGTGTAGTTGTTGGAATTCTGGTATATGTCATTCTGCTTCTTGCAGCAAGAAATATGAGGGAAGAAGAATTGAACAGCAGCCTCTTCGGAAGGCTTTTGTTAAAGGTGGGAAGACTGATCCATTTTTATTAAATGTGGAACCGGTCTGACCGGCAATGAATAAGAATATGAAAATTGACTGATACTATAAAGAAATCGTAGAAATACGGCATGGGGGAACTATGAAGCTTTTGAAATGTATCAGTCTTTTTATACTATATCCACTGACGATGTTTGCCATCGGATTTGCCGCCAATATGATGGTAATGGAATATTTTTATCCGGGAGAATCCACAGACGGTTATGAAGCAGTAATTCCGGTTCCGCAGGAAAGCGAAGCACCGATTGCTGCAGAGCCGGTTGCTGTCGTGGATAAGAAGATCATCAGTGCCAATACCGAATTTGTGGTGCAGAAGTTCGATACAGCGAAAGGACTTCTGGAAGAAGAAACGAAAAGCGCACCGGATAAATATATCGGAATGACCAGAGAAGATTTAACGAATGAAATCCGTACCTGGAACCAGAATCCACCACTTAAGGATCTGGAACAGGGACTTCAGTATATGGAGCTGTACTCCTTTTCACCGAAGAGAGTAGTGATCCGGAAGACCTATACGGCACAGAAAGAGGAGGAAGGGTTCTTCCTTGTAAATGAGAATCACTGTGTAGTGGTTTATCAGAAGGATCTGCAGAATGTGTATCTTTCTACGGACATCAAGGTGGATGAGCTTCCAGGTACACTCAGGGATGAGATTCTGCATATTAAATATGTGGAAAATGAAAAGGAATTATACAATTTTCTGGAATCCTATTCCAGCTAAGGAGAAGTAATGGATAAAATATATATTGTAGGAGGCGGAGCCTCAGGTATGATGGCAGCCATCCAGGCCAAAACGAAGGATAATGAGATAATCCTTCTTGAAAAAAACGACCGGGTTGGAAAGAAAATTCTCGCAACCGGAAACGGGAAATGTAATCTTGGAAACGAAAATTTAAGTGTGGATTGCTACTACAGTAAAAATAGCTCCTTTGTGGAACAGGTTCTTAAAAGATACGATACAGAGTCTGCGGTTTCATTTTTTGCTTCTATTGGATTAAAGGTGCGAAGTAAGAATGGTTATTTATATCCTTATGCAGAACAGGCTTCCGTGGTTTTGGATGTGCTTCGGATGGAACTGGAACGTCGGAGCATTCAGGTGAAGCCAGGAGTACAGATTACAGATTGTACGCCTTTAATAAATAAGCGGGGTTATCTTTTAAAAACTCCGGATGGCAGAAGCTATGAGGCAGACCGGGTAATATTGGCATGCGGTGGACCGGCTTCCTTAAAAGAGGGTGGTAAGGATGGATATAACATACTGCAGAAGCTTGGATTAAAAACTTATCCTCTGGTGCCGGGGCTGGTACAGTTAAGAACAGATGGAAAAGAACAGAAAGCATTGTCCGGTGTCCGTTGTAAGGCATCCTTACGGCTATTCGCAGATGGAATACAGCAGGGAAGCGAGCAGGGCGAATTACAGCTTACCGATTATGGCATATCGGGGATTCCGGTATTCCAGCTGAGCCGTGTGGCTGCCTATGCCTTGAGGAATCGTAAGTCAGTGATGGTGCAGATTGATTTCACACCGGAGTATTCCTACGATGAAATAGTTACTTACCTGCTTGAACAGCAGAATTTGCGGAAGGATCAGACAGTAGACGAACTGCTGACGGGTTTTTTAAATAAGAAGATTAATCTGGTATTTCTTAAGAAATGCCAGATTGCCGGAAACCGGACGATAGAATCCCTGCAAAAGAAAGAAATCAAGCAGCTTGCAGGACTTTATAAGAGTTATGAAGTACATATTACGGGTACAAATCCGTTTTTAAATGCACAGGTCTGTGCGGGAGGTCTGGACGTAGATGAGGTGGATGAGCAGATGCAGGTGAAGAGGTATCCGGGGCTTTTTGTAACCGGGGAGCTTCTGGATGTGGACGGGATCTGTGGCGGCTATAATCTGCATTGGGCGTTTGCAACAGGTACGATTGCAGGAAAAGCGATAAGAGGTTAAACAGATGATACGGATCAATCAGGTGAAGCTGCCTGTGGAGCATACGACAGAAGCGCTCCATAAGAAGGTACAGGAACTTTTGAAATATAAAGGATCAATGGATGTGGAAATTGTGAAGCGTTCCCTGGATGCACGGAAGAAGCCGCAGCTTTTTTATGTTTATATGTTGGATGTGACTATTCCGGAAAAGGAAGAGAGGAAACTTTTAAAACGATGCCGCAGCAGCCAGATTCAGAAGGTCGAACCGGCGAAGTATGTCTTTCCGGTAAAGCATTGTGAGGGGCAGAAACGCCCGGTTATTGTTGGAATGGGACCTGCAGGACTGTTCTGTGGCTATGTGCTTGCCAAAGCCGGATTCCGACCGATCCTTTTGGAACGGGGAAAGTGCGTTGAAGAAAGAAGCCGGGATGTGGAAGCCTTCTGGAAAACGGGACACTTGAATACAGAGTCCAATGTGCAGTTTGGAGAGGGCGGTGCCGGAACCTTTTCGGATGGAAAGCTGAACACTCTTATTAAGGACAAATATGGCCGTAATAAAGAGGTCTTACGGATTTTTGTAAAGCATGGCGCCCCAAAGGAAATTTTATATGATTATAAGCCGCATATCGGCACAGATATTCTGAAAAAGATTGTTCGTTCCATGCGGGAAGAAATTCTTGCATCAGGTGGGGATGTTCGGTTCGAAACCAGGGTGACGGACCTGCTGATTGCAGATGGCAGGATAAAGGGACTTGTTTTAAACGGACAGGAAGAGCTTTTGGCAGAGCATGTGGTGCTTGCCTTAGGACATAGTGCAAGAGATACATTTTCCATGCTTTTAAAGCAGAAGATCGTGATGGAGCCTAAGCCTTTTGCCATAGGAATGCGTGTGGAACATCCTCAGGAATTGATTAATTTGTCACAATATGGTAAAAAAGAAGCAGGAGAACTTGGAAATGCCATCTATAAGCTGACGGCAGAGACAAGTGAGAAGCGTGGAGTCTATACCTTCTGTATGTGTCCGGGAGGATATGTCGTGAATGCTTCCTCGGAAGAGGGACGGCTTGCGGTAAACGGCATGAGCTACAGTGGAAGAAACAGTACCAATGCAAACAGTGCCGTGATTATTACAATTACCCCGGAGGATTATGGGGATTCTAAGGATCCGCTAAGTGGTGTTGCATTTCAACGTAAGCTCGAAGAAAAGGCCTATCAGATTGGGAACGGAAAAGTGCCGGTAGAACGTTACGGAAGCTTTAAACGAGCTGTTTTAGGAACAAGACATCAGAAACCGGAAACCACACAGGAAGAATTCAAGGAAACAGAATCAATGGGGCTGGAAGCCATCACGCCCTGTATTAAGGGACAATGGACAGAAGCCCCGGTACATGAGATCTTGCCGGATGCCCTGAACCATGCGTTTGTAGAAGGCATGGAAGCGTTCGGAAAGAAGATCCATGGATTCAATGGAGATGAGGTTTTAGTGGAAGGAATCGAAAGCCGGACCTCTTCTCCGGTACGGATTCTTCGTACGGAATCGGCACAATCGCTTGCCGTTGAGGGGCTATACCCCTGCGGAGAGGGAGCCGGATATGCAGGCGGAATCACATCCGCCGCTATGGATGGAATTTTTGTAGCAGAACAACTGGCCAGAGCACTTCAGGAGGAGGTGTAATGCAATGAATCAAAGCATTGTTATGAAGAAACAGGAACTGCGAAACCGTTATCTGCAAAGAAGAAACGACCTGTCTGTGCAGCAACGGAAGGAAAAGAGTATTCAGGTATTACAGAATCTGCAAACGCTTCCGGAATTTCAAAAGGCGGAGGGTGTGCTGATTTACCTGAATTACCGGAGTGAAGTAGAGACTATTCCTTTTGTTGAAGAGCTGCTTCAAAAGAGAGAGAAGAGGATCTTTGTTCCGAAGGTATGCGGAATGGATATCCGTTTTTATGAAATCACCTCGATGGAGGATGTAAAAAGCGGATATCAGGGTATTTTGGAGCCGAAGGAAGGAATGGAAGAATTCTCTGCACAGAAACCGGATGCAAAGAATTGTCTGATCGTACTTCCGGGATCTGTCTTTGACCGGAAATGTAACCGCATGGGATATGGAAAGGGTTTTTATGACCGGTTTATGAAGCTGAATCCTCAGATATATGGAGCAGGATTATCCTTTGATTGCCAGGTAGCACCTGTGCTTCCTGTACAGGCACATGATTACCGGATGAATGCACTGATTACGGAATCCGGCTGTTACTTTAAGGAGTAAAGTGCAGTAAAGGATATAGAATCTGGAATGAAAAAATTAGAATGATGTTACATAAATGCAGATAGAGAATAGACTGGAATGGAGAAAGGGAATGGAAGAGCTGACACTTTTAGGAGAACGTGCCGTGCAGGCAAAATATGAGCTGCAGCGCATGACAACAGAAAAGAAAAACGAGGTGCTTGAAGCGGTTGCGGAGGCATTAATCCAAAACACGGAGTATCTTCTTTTGGAAAATCACAAGGATCTGGAGCGTGGAATTGCAAATCAGATGAATCCCGGGCTGGTTGACCGGCTCCGGCTTACGAAGGAACGCATTGCCGGTATGGCAGAAGGAATCCGTCAGATTGTAAAGCTGCCGGATCCGGTGGGGGAAATCTTAGACGATTATGAAGCGGAGAACGGACTTCATATTGTAAAGAAGAGAGTTCCCATGGGAGTCATCGGAATCATTTATGAATCAAGACCCAATGTGACAGCAGATGCGTTCGGATTGTGCTTCAAAAGTGGCAGTGCCGTGATCCTGAAGGGGGGAAGTGATGCAATCCGGTCTAATATGGCGATTACAAAAGTTATTCAGGATGCAGTGGTCCGAAGGGGAGTAGATCCTTATGTGATCCAGCTCATTGAATCTACAGACCGCAGTGTAGTCAATGAATTTATGAAGATGAAGCAGTATGTGGACCTGCTCATCCCAAGAGGCGGCGCAGGACTCATACGCAATGTGGTAGAGAACAGTCTGATTCCGGTCATTGAGACTGGAACAGGAAACTGTCATATTTTTGTAGATGAAAGCGCCGATGTGGAAAAGGCGATACCGATTATCCTGAATGCGAAAACCCAGCGGATCGGGGTATGTAATGCCTGTGAATCCCTGGTGATCCACGAAAAGATCAAGGATCGTCTGTTGCCGGAGCTTGTCAAGGCCTTATATGAAAAGAATGTGGAGATCCGCGGAGACGAAGCGGTCCGTTCCTGTATTTCCTGTGTGCCGGCAACGGAAGCAGATTATGGAACCGAATATCTGGATCTCATCATTTCCATGAAAACGGTAGCAAATGTGGATGAGGCAATTACTCATATTAACAAATACAATACCAGACATTCCGAAGCAATTCTCACAAATAATAAAGAAAACGCAGAGAAATTCTTAAATGAAGTGGATGCTGCCTGTGTTTATCTGAACGCTTCCACAAGATTTACCGATGGTTTCGAGTTCGGACTGGGGGCAGAAATCGGAATCAGTACGCAAAAGCTTCATGCCAGAGGACCAATGGGGTTGAAAGAACTGACTTCCTATAAATATGTTCTTGAAGGGGACTGGTTAAGCAGAAAGTAAGAATACAGAAAACGGGGACAAACAAATGAAAATTGGAATTGCATTATTGATTATTGCAGTAATCATGTGTATTCTGATCCTGATATTTTCCTTTGGAATGGTTCAGTTCATTACAAGACCTGAAAAGTGGTCACTTGAAGATTTCAAGAAACGGATTGAGGATGATGGTGTTTCTTTTGAATGTTTTTTAAAAAGCCGGCGTGAGGTGTTTAATGTATATTCTGACTATGGGTATGAGCTGCATGGTTTTCTGATGAAGCAGGAGAATCCAACGGATCGTTACGTGATCCTTACGCATGGATATTCGGGTAACCGGTGGGAATCACTTGCTTACGCAAATATCTATTATGAGCTCGGGTACCATGTTTATCTTTATGATATGCGTTATCATGGAGATAATGATGACGGCGAAGAAAGCTTTTGCTCCATGGGGTGCTATGAGCATATGGATATCTTAACCATAGCAGAAGAACTGAGAAGACGCTTTGGAGAAAAAATACGTATTGGACTCCATGGCGTAAGCCTTGGAGCCTCAAGCAGTATTCTGGCACTTCGTCTTTATGAGGGATTTTCCTTCTGCGTTTCAGACTGTGGCTTTGCAGATCTGAAAGACCTGATGGCGTATCTGTCCGGCAAATGGTTCCATCTTCCTAAAATGATGATGTATCCGGTAAATTGGGCATGTCACTGTAAATATCATTTTGATTTGATAAAAATAAAGCCATGGAAGGCATTACAGAAGAATATGGTAACTCCGTTGTTATTTATTCATGGAACGGCAGATGACTTTATCCTGCCTTCCCATGCAAAAAGGTTGTATGAGACAGCATCTTCCTATAAAGAGCTTCATTATATTGAGGGGGCAGAACATGCCAGATCCATTTATCAATCACCAGAGGAATATCGGAGAATTGTAACAGAGTTTCTTAGAAGAGTTTGTCCTGACAGAACAGAAATATCCAGGCAGATAGAAATATAATATTTGGAAATCAGGACCCCCGCAGAAATCATCTGCGGGGGTCTTAAATCTGGTAACGGAACAGTTACCATAATTTCATATAAAAAGGTCAGGTATTGAATGACTACTCAGCCTTAACTTCTTTCCAGAGTTCATTATATAAGGCATCGCCATCAGCACCTAAGTAATGGAAGGTTTCCAGATTGTTATACTGGGAAAGATCCGGGAATGCAATCTTGGAATTCTTAATATCTTCATCCTCGATTAAGGCTTTTGCTGCATCGTTCGGAGTAGAGTAGGTAATGTATTCGAAGTTCTTTAATGCGACATCTTCACGACACATAAAATCAATGAACTTCTCTGCATTTTCCTTATTCGGTGCATTCTTCGGGATAACCCAGGAATCAATCCAGATGTTGGTTCCTTCCTTGGGAATTACATATTCAAGATCTGCATTTTCACGCTGGGTAAAAATGGCTTCACCGGAATAAATAACACCAATAGCAGCTTCATTACCGATCATTTTGTCACGGACCTGATCGATGACATAAGCCTGTACAAGCGGCTTCTGATCAATTAAGATCTGTTTTGCTTCATTTAATTCGCCTTCATCGAGGGTATTCATGGAATAGCCCTTTAATTTCAGTGCAACCATGAATGCATCACGGACAGAATCCTGCATAAGAATGTTGTCGGCGTATTTCTCATCCCAGAGAATGGACCAGCTGTCTACCGGATCATCTACCATGGTCTTATTATAGAGAATACCAACGGTACCAAAGCAATAAGGGATAGAATATTTATTTTCCGGGTCAAATTCCTGTGACTTGTCAAAATACTGCTGGCCGATATTCTTGACATTAGGAATGTTGTCAAAATTGATTTCCTGAAGAAGATCGTTTTCAATCAGCTTCTGGATCATGTAATCGGACGGGCACAGAACGTCATAAGCAGTAGCTCCGGCCTCCACCTTGGGATACATGATTTCGTTTGTTTCATACTCATCATAAACAACCTTAATACCGGTTTCCTCTTCAAACATGGTAATCGTGTCGGGATCGATATATTCGCCCCAGTTGTAAACGATGACCTCGCCGTTTTCGCCGCTTGCGCCTTTCCCGCATCCGGTAAGGGCAAGAGCAAAAAAAGCAGTGAGCAGTAAGACATAGATGGGTGTTTTTTTCATAATGTTCCTCCGTAGTTTTATTTTACTTTCTTTTTGGATATTTGCTTATCGGTCGGAGCCTTGTTTACTAAAATCAGAAGTACCAGAACCGTCACGAAAATAATCGTGGATAACGCATACATTTCGGGTTTGATTCCTTTTTTAACTTCGGTATATATTTTAGTGGACAGGGTATCCACTCCGGCACCTTTAGTAAAGTGTGTAATAATAAAGTCATCCAGAGACATGGTAAAGGCCATAAGGAATCCGGATAAGATTCCCGGCATGATTTCCGGAAGGACAACCTTATAAAAACCATAAACGGGGCTTGCACCAAGGTCTAAGGCAGCCTCATAGGTATAAGGATTCAATTGCTTCATTCTCGGCATAATGCTTAAAATCACGTAAGGAATGCAGAAGGTAATATGTGCAAGTAAAATTGTGCCAAGACCGAACTTTAATCCCATACTGATAAAGAGCAGCATCAGGGAAATGCCGGTGACAATTTCTGCATTCAGCATGGGAATGTTCGTAATTCCCATGACGATTGCGCGTGAACGCTTCTTTAAGTTCATAATCGCGATACACGCAATCGTACCAATCAGCGTTGAAACAATGGAAGCAGCGAACGCAATAAGCAGGGTATTGGCCAGTGCATTCATAATGGCTTCATTCTGAAATAAGGAAGTATACCATTTGGTTGTAAAGCCGCCCCATTTTGCCCTCGTTTTGCTGGCATTAAAGGAAAGCACAATCAACGTCACAATGGGGGCATAAAGAAAAATAAAAATCAATGTTACATAAATCCGCTGTAAGGTCGTCTTAATCATAAGAAGGATCCCTCCCCGTCTTTGTCAAAGATGGCAGAAAGTACCATGTTGACAATGATGAACAGCATCAGTACAATAGACAGTCCGCTGCCTAAATGCCAGTTGCTGGCCTGTGTAAATTCTTCTTCTATGACATTGCCGATCAGAAGAACCTTACTGCCTCCTAAAAGCTTACTGATTACGAAGGTGGTAAGCGCCGGAATAAATACCATGGTAATTCCACTGATAATACCGGGAACACTTAAAGGAAGCGTAATTTTGAAAAATACCTGTATGTTATTGGCCCCTAGATCCTTCGCTGCATGAATGATGCTGCGGTCAATTTTGGATAAAGCATTGTAAATCGGCAGCACCATGAAAGGAAGGAAGTTATACACCATGCCTAACACAATGGCATAGGGAGTGTTAATAATTCTAAGAGCCGGCAGATGCAGAAAATTCAGGATACTGTTAATGACACCTGTTTTTTCGAGAAGTGTCTGCCATGCCATGGTACGCAGCAGGAAATTCATCCACATGGGAAGAATGAAAATTAATACGATAAAGCTGTGCTGGTTCACACCCATATTGCAAAGAATCATGGCAAGCGGATAGGCAAGCAGGAGGCATAAAACAGTTGCAATCAGGGAGAGCAGGAGAGCAAGCCACAATGCCTTTGCATGTTCCGCAGTAGTAATTGAAATAATATTATTTAAGGTAAATGCACCGGAGCGGTCGGTCAATCCGTAATAAAACACCATGCCAAGCGGAATGAGAATAAAAATAAGCGACCACAGAAAATACGGCGTACCTAATAATTTCTTCTTGAGTTGTGCATTATTCATCTAATTTTACAGCCTCCTCGTCTTCGGATGCAGGTTTGTTCATAATCTGGATATTGAATGGATCCACATCAATGCTGACTTCACATCCGACAGGGAACATTCCGGTTGAATGTACCAGCCATTCAAAGCCATTTGCCATAACCTCCATTTCGTAATGAACTCCTTTAAAGATCAGGTGGGAGACAACACCCTTGATGCGGCCTTTCTCAAGATCGGTAGAAAGTACAACATCTTCAGGGCGGATCACAACATCGACCGGCTTATGATGTCCAAAACCGGTATCCACACAGGGAAAGTTCACTCCGAGAATATTTACCAGCTTATCCTCAACCATCAGGGAACTGATGATGTTGCTGTCTCCGATAAAGTCTGCAACAAAAGCGTTTTCCGGTTCGTTATAGATCTTTTCGGGCGAACCGATCTGCTGGATATATCCCTGGTTCATAACGACGATGGTATCAGACATGGTAAGAGCCTCTTCCTGATCATGCGTTACATAAATAAAGGTAATGCCCAGTTCATTTTTCAGACGGATCAGTTCATACTGCATATCCTGACGAAGCTTTAAGTCAAGCGCACCTAAAGGCTCATCAAGCAGAAGTACCTTGGGTTCATTTACAATCGCACGGGCTATGGCAATACGCTGCTGCTGTCCGCCACTTAAGGAATCCGGCATACGATGCCCGTAGCCATCTAAATTTACGAGTTTTAAGGCATATTTGATTTTATCATCAATATAGCTTTTTGATTTGCCCTTGATTTTCAAGCCGAAAGCAATGTTCTCTTCAATCGTCATGTGAGGAAAGAGGGCATATCTCTGGAATACGGTATTTAACTGACGTTTGTTGGGCGGAAGCTTGGTGATATCCTTATCGTCAAAGATGACACAGCCAGTATCCGGTGTTTCAAAGCCGCCAAGAATACGCAAAGTGGTTGTCTTACCACAGCCGCTTGGGCCTAAGAGCGTCAGAAATTCATTCTCCCGGATATAAAGATTCAGGTCATCGAGAACCAGCTGGTCGTCGAAGGTTTTGCTGATGTTTTTTAAGTCAATTAATACTTTGTTCATGGTAAGCTCCTTTTCTGTCAGTTAAAAGCTGGGCGGTGTGCTGACCCAGATGAGAACAGCACCGGTTTTCTGACCTGCCTGTATATAATGGGTGGAATCGGCCTTGAAATAAAAGGATTCCCCTTTTTTGACCTTGATTCTGCGTTTCCCTAAAACAAGGGTGATGCTTCCTAGCAGCACATATCCGAATTCTTCACCTTCATGGGGATTATCCGGGTAGGTCGAGCCGCCGGGGGAAAGTGATAAACGGATCGGCTCCATCATATTTTTCTGTGCGTTTGGGATAATCCATTCAATTTTGTTATGAAGTTCTTCATCAATTTTCTCAAAGTAGTCAGCTTCCTTAAAGGCAATCTGATTGTCTTCGGAATCATTAAAGAAGTCCTTCAGATCTGTTCCAAGGCAGGTGAGAATATCAAGTAAGGTTGCGATGGAGGGAGAGGTTAAATCCCGTTCCAACTGTGAGATGAAGCCCTTGGATAATTCACAGCGGTCTGCCAGTTCCTCCTGGGTGAGTCCCTTCTGGATGCGGAGATCCTTGATTTTCGTTCCGATTTTGGTTGTGTTATTCATTAATATCCGCCTCTGTATCATCAAACAAAAAGTAAACAAAAAGTTTAGTGTTACTAAACACTGATGATTATTATACAAGATAGATTTCTAATGTCAATATCTTTTCCTTATCTTGTTTAAAGAAATAACTTATGGTAGAATCAAACATAGTTACGTACAATTAAATAACAGGTAATGAATTTGGATCAGAAACTCGTTACCGGACAAGGCAAGGGAAGATTATGGACAAGGATAAATATGTAGCATATGTCTCCAGCTATACCTGGGGAAATAAGAGTAATTTCGGTATCCGGATCTATGATGTGGATATGGAAAACGGCAGAATGACCGAGAAGGATCAGGTGGAGATTACGAATTCTTCTTATGTGACGATTTCACATAATCAGAAGTATCTGTATTCAATCACAGATTTTGGAGTAGAATCTTATGAGATTCAGAAGGATGGAAGCCTTAAGGCAATCAACCGTGCATCCATCAACGGAATGAGGGGATGTTACCTTTCTACCGATTATGAGGACAGGTTCCTTTTTGTGGCAGGTTACCATGATGCGAAGCTTACGGTACTCCGTGTAGAAGAGGATGGTTCGATCGGAGAGATTACCGAGGAGATTTTCCATAAGGGACTTGGCAGTATTGCGGAGCGCAATTTCCGTCCCCACATCAACTGCGTGAAGATGACGAGGGATAACCGGTTCTTATGTGCTGCAGATCTGGGACTGGATCATATCGTGGTATATGAGCTGAACCACCATACCGGAAAGCTTCGTCAGGTGGATATCATCCGCAGTGAACAGGAATCAGCACCGAGACATATGAAGTTCAGCAAGGACGGAAGATTCCTTTATATTGTACATGAACTTAAGAATTACATTGATGTTTATCATTACTATCTGGATGAACATGATCTTCCGGTTTTTGATAAGATCCAGAATATTTCAACCGTGAATGAATATCATGCAGGAGGAACGGCAGCAAGCGGTTTAAATCTTTCTGAAGACTTTAAATATATGGTAAGCTCCAACGCAGGAGACAACAGCGTCATTCTTTATTCAATTGATCATAAAACAGGAATGCTGACCAAGATTTTCTGTCTGCCGGTCAGTGGGGATTATCCGAAGGATGCAGCCCTGTTCCCGGATAACCGGCATCTGGTATCGTTGAATCATGAATCGGATACCATGACGTTCTTTACTGTGAATGTAAAGGATAAGACACTGGTTATGAATGGGAAGGAGATCAAGGTAGACCGCCCGAACTGCATCATTTTTTATAAGCTTCCGGAATAGTATATGAATTTCATAAACAGAATGAATTTAAAATAAGAACTTATCAGCAGCTCTCGTCTTTTAAAATGGCGTAATAGGTTTTCAGGTCATTGAGACGGGAGCTCATATTTTTCATCATTTCATCTAATAAGGTGATGGCAATCATGGATTCGACCACGACAACCGCACGGGGAACAATTACCGGATCGTGGCGTCCACGGATTGCTATTTTTATTTCTTCCCTCTGATTATTTACCGTATCCTGCTCGGAAAAGATGGAAGGGGTCGGCTTTACGTGGGCGCGCAGTACGATGGTGGAGCCATCACTGATTCCACCGAGAATACCGCCGGCGTGATTTGTTTTTTTAACAATTCTGCCGTCGCGGATTTCAAAGTGGTCGTTGTTTTCGGAACCACAGCTTTTCGAAACAGCAATGCCATCCCCGATTTCTACGGCTTTCACAGCGCCGATTGACATGACTGCTTTGGAAAGATTTGCATCGAGCTTTTCAAAAACAGGATCACCGATTCCGGCGGGAACTCCGGTAACCTGACATTCGATGACGCCTCCTGCAGAGTCCTGACGGTGCATGCATTCCTGTAAATAGGTAAGTGCCTGCTCATCGGCAGAATAATCCGGCATACAGGTCGCGGTATTCCGGACAGCCTCTTCGTTGAATTGATCCATGGAAATGGTAACCGGTCCAATGGAACGTGTGTAGGCAAGAATATGAATTCCCATCTCATTTAATATTTTAGAGGCAATTGCACCCGCAGCTACACGTCCGATAGTCTCGCGTCCGGAAGAGCGGCCACCGCCGCGGTAATCACGGAAGCCATACTTCGTATCATAGGTATAATCCGCATGCCCGGGGCGGTAGCAGTTGGCAATCTGACTGTAATCCGAAGAACGATGGGACGTATTGGGGACGAGAAGTGCAATCGGTGTGCCGGTCGTCTTTCCTTCAAAAACGCCGGAGAGAATCTGAACGGCATCTGCTTCCTTGCGTGGAGTGGAAATGGCACTCTGTCCGGGCTTACGCCGGTCTAAGAATGCCTGGATATCCAAAGGGGTAAGGGTTAATCCTGCGGGACATCCGTCAATGACAACGCCAAGCGCTTCACCGTGGGATTCCCCGAAGGTAGTAATCGAAAATAAAGTTCCGAAAGTTGATCCTGCCATAGGTATTATCCTCATCTTTTCTGTATGATTTCTGTAGAATTTTCATATTTAAACAGATACAGTATATAAAAAAACAGAATAACTGACAAGTTTCTATTGTAAAAAATTAAGGTTTTATGTAATATAGTTATGTATACCAAAGATGGGGATGAACAATGAAAAAGAATTTTCGGGAGAGGACAAGAGATTTTTTTATTAAATTAGGTCAGATAAATTCAGTTCTTCGTGTTTTTGCAATGATTGGCCTGGCAGCTTCCATGCTGATTTTTCGGTTCGCGGAGTATTGCCGTACAGGCGGAAAGCGGTTTGCCTGTGCATTATTCATTCTATGCTGTTTTTTTACAGGGAACAGCTTTGCTTATCCGGTATTTTATATGGATAGGGGATTTATTTCAGAAGAAGAGCCGCTTCTTCCTGAGCAAGATGAACCGGGTATCATCCCTGCACGTGGGATGGAAACAGAAAGTCAGGAGTTTACAACGGAAGAGCTCTTGCAGGAAGCCGAAGGCTTTGACGATACGGATTATCATGATCTGGAGCAGACGGATAAGTATTCCGTGGATGATATCTTAAATGAAAATCAGGATCTTCTTATGAGGACGGGAGAGCAGAAGGAAACAGCAGATATAGCAAAGGAGCAGAATGAAGAGATCAAATTCGATGCGAAGGACTGGAAGATCATGCTGATTAACAAGCAGCATCCGATTCCGGAGGATTACACCTTTACCCTTGGTGATATCAAGACGATGAAGGGAACCATGAAGTGTGATGAGAGGATCATTGAAGAACTGCTGTCCATGATGCAGGATGCCAAGAAGGATGGTGTGAATCTGGCTATCTGTTCCCCTTACCGTGATCTTAAGTATCAGGAAGTGTTATTTGATCGGAAAATTGTGAATTATATGAATAAAGGAATGTCTTATCTGGATGCATATAAGGTTGCATCCCAGGCGGTTACTCTGCCGGGAGCAAGCGAGCATCAGGTGGGACTGGCAATTGATATTGTCTGTGACACCTATCAGCTTCTGGATGAAGGATTCGGGAATACGGATGCCGGAATCTGGTTGTCGGAGCATTGCAGTGAATATGGATTTATTCTGCGTTATCCTAAGGGCAAAGAGTATATCACCAGTATTGAATATGAACCGTGGCATTTCCGGTATGTCGGAAAGGATGCGGCAGCCATTATTATGGAGCAGGGACTGTGTCTTGAAGAGTTCTGGGATCAATATTTGTAATATGCCTGTAATTGCTATTGGTATTACTTTTTTTGCTCAATATTTTTAAGTTAGAAATGTTAAATGAAAGAAATAGAAAGGTTTAAGAAGAATTATGTATCGTTTACTTAAACAGGAGGGAAGAGCCAAGCGTGGAGAATTTACGACTCCGCATGGGGTGATCCAGACTCCGGTTTTTATGAATGTCGGAACCGTGGCAGCTATTAAAGGCGCTGTTTCCACGGAAGATCTGGAAGGAATTAAGACGCAGGTGGAACTGTCGAACACGTATCATCTGCATGTGCGTCCGGGAGATCAGGTGATTAAGCAGCTTGGAGGACTCCATAAGTTTATGTCGTGGAACAAACCAATCCTTACGGATTCCGGCGGCTTTCAGGTGTTTTCTTTAGCTTCCTTACGTAAGATTAAAGAAGAGGGTGTTTATTTCCAGTCCCACATTGACGGACATAAGATTTTTATGGGACCGGAGGAGAGTATGCAGATCCAGTCCAATCTGGCTTCCACGATTGCCATGGCATTCGATGAATGTCCATCGAGCCGTGCTGACCGGACCTATGTACAGAATTCCGTTGATCGGACGACAAGATGGCTTATCCGATGCCAGAAAGAAATGCAGCGTTTAAACAGTCTGGAGGATACCATTAATAAGCAACAGATGCTGTTTGGAATCAATCAGGGAGCCGTGTTCAGTGATATCCGTGTGGAACATGCCAGGCGGATTGCAGAGCTTGATCTGGATGGTTATGCAATCGGGGGACTGGCAGTCGGCGAGACACATGAAGAGATGTATCATATTCTTGAAGAAACTGTTCCATATTTACCGGTGAATAAGCCAACCTATCTGATGGGAGTCGGGACCCCGGCCAATATCCTGGAGGGGGTAGACCGTGGTGTAGACTTTTTTGACTGCGTATATCCGACGAGAAACGGCCGTCACGGACATCTTTATACGAATCAGGGCAAGATCAACCTCTTTAATGCAAAGTATGAACTGGATTCCCGTCCGATTGAAGAAGGATGTCAGTGTCCTGCCTGCAGGAGATATTCAAGGGCTTATATCCGCCATCTTTTAAAGGCGAAGGAAATGCTCGGCATGCGCCTTTGTGTGCTTCATAATCTGTATTTCTACAATACGATGATGGAGGAGATCCGGGACGCACTTGACAGGGGAGAATTTAAGACATATAAGAAGCGGAAACTTGACGGTATGGGTCAAACCGTGTATGATGTATAAACAAGTAAATTTATGGAGGAACAACAATGGGTATTTTATTGACAGCAACAGGTGCTGCAGCAGAAGGTGCTACCGGTATTGCAGCAATCATTCCTTTGATCGCATGGTTCGTGATTATAATTGGATTTATGTATTTCTTTATGATTCGTCCACAGAAGAAGGAACAGAAGAAACATCAGGCAATGCTCTCAACATTGGAATGTGGGGACTGCGTACTGACAACAAGTGGTTTTTATGGGATTGTCATTGACATTACGGACGACACAGTCATCGTGGAATTTGGTAATAACAAGAACTGCCGTATCCCCATGCAGAAATCTGCAATTACTCAGATCGAAAAAGCTGATGCAGAATAAATAAAGAGTGAGGCGCGGCAGCGCCTCACTTTTTTTGTCACCATGTATATTCAAAAATGATCCCGTAGATCATTTTTGAATAATTACGAGAAAATATTATATGAGGAGAGTGTGTTATGAAATTGAATATCGCTTGCATCAAAGGTGATGGAATTGGACCGGAAATTGTTACCCAGGCACAGAAGGTATTGAACCGCGTGGCAGAATGCTATGGACATGAGATTGTGTATACGGATGTTTTAATGGGAGGTGCCTCGATTGATGCCTGTGGCGTTCCACTTACGGATGAGGCTATTGAGGCAGCGAAAGCTTCCGATGCCGTACTGATGGGCTCCATCGGAGGAAATACAACAACCTCTCCCTGGTATAAGCTGGCGCCGGAGTTAAGACCGGAAGCAGGACTTTTAAAGCTTCGTAAGTCCCTGAATCTGTTTGCTAATTTACGTCCGGCTCTTCTTTATCCGGAGCTTTCGGATGCATGTCCGTTAAAGAAGGAAATCAGTGATGCCGGATTTGATATGATGATTATGAGAGAGCTGACCGGCGGCCTTTATTTCGGAGAACGTCACACCACTGAAGAAAACGGTGTCCGTAAAGCGGTAGACACATTGACCTATGATGAAAATGAAATCCGCCGGATTGCAATTAAGGGTTTTGACATTGCAATGAAGAGAAGGAAGAAGGTAACCAGTGTTGATAAGGCAAATGTACTGGATTCTTCCAGATTGTGGCGCAAGGTGGTAGAAGAGGTTGCAAAGGATTACCCTGAGGTTACCCTGGAACATATGCTGGTAGATAACTGTGCGATGCAGCTTGTGAAGGATCCGGCACAGTTTGATGTGATCCTTACCGAGAACATGTTCGGAGATATTTTGTCCGATGAAGCAAGTATGGTAACCGGTTCCATCGGAATGTTGTCTTCCGCATCCTTAAATGATACGAGGTTTGGCCTTTATGAACCGAGCCACGGCTCTGCACCGGATATTGCGGGAAAGGATATTGCGAACCCGATCGCAACGGTTTTATCCGCAGCCATGATGCTTCGCTTTACCTTTGACCTTGATCAGGAAGCCGATGCAATGGTAAAGGCGGTTAAAGAGATCCTGAAAAAGGGATATCGTACCTCTGATATTATGTCAGAGGGATGTACTCTGGTAGGCTGTACAAAGATGGGAGACCTCCTTGCAGCAGAAATAGAATAGATAACAGTTCAGTCATTCCCATACATTCCGGCAAGCTGCGAATGAGTATGGATGAAGGTAACTATTCAGTACAGGTCGAAGCATTTACTGCCAAGACCGTAAGAAAATGATTCAGTAATGCAAAATCCCATCGGCGAAGCCGATTTGGAATGGATTTTGCATCGTAACTGTGAAGGTACTGAACAGTTACGGATGAAGGATTACTGAGACAGATAATATGATTGGTTTAGGAGGATAAGAGATGAGAAGTGATTCTGTTAAGACAGGAACCGCACAGGCTCCCCACAGAAGTCTGTTTAATGCATTGGGATATACGGAGGAAGAACGCCGCCGTCCCTTAATTGGTATTGTGAATTCCTATAATGAAATTGTACCGGGGCATATGAATCTGGATAAGATTACGGAAGCAGTAAAAATGGGTGTTGCCATGGCAGGTGGAACACCGGTGGTATTTCCGGCCATCGCAGTATGTGACGGAATTGCCATGGGACATATCGGAATGAAGTACTCTCTGGTAACGAGAGATCTGATTGCCGATTCCACAGAGTGTATGGCAATGGCACATGGGTTTGACGGACTGGTCTGCATCCCGAACTGTGATAAGAATGTACCGGGACTTTTAATGGCTGCTGCCAGAGTCAATATTCCGACCATTTTTGTATCCGGCGGACCGATGCTTGCCGGACATGTACATGGCTGTAAGAGAAGCTTATCCTCGATGTTTGAGGCAGTTGGAAGCGTTGCTGCCGGAACGATGACCATGGACGAGCTTTCTGAGTTCGAAGAAAAGGTCTGCCCGACCTGTGGATCCTGCTCCGGAATGTATACCGCAAACTCCATGAACTGCCTGACGGAAGCGCTTGGTATGGGGCTTCGCGGAAATGGTACGATTCCTGCCGTATATTCCGAAAGAATCCGTCTTGCAAAGCATGCCGGAATGCAGATCATGGAGCTTGTTAAGAACAATATCTGTCCGAGAGACATTATGACCGAAAAGGCCTTTATGAATGCCCTTACCGTAGATATGGCACTGGGATGTTCCACGAACTCCATGCTTCATCTTCCCGCGATTGCACATGAAGCAGGCGTAGAATTAAATCTGGATATTGCCAATGAATTATCCGCAAAGACACCGAACCTCTGTCATCTGGCACCTGCAGGTCCGACCTATATGGAAGACTTGAATGAGGCCGGTGGTGTATATGCAGTAATGAAGGAATTAACCAGGAAGGATCTTCTTTATACCGATCTTCTTACGGTAACCGGCAAGACCGTAGGCGAGAATATTGCCAATGCGGAAAACCGGAATCCGGAAGTTATCCGGCCGATTGACAATCCGTATTCTGCAACCGGTGGTATCGCTGTATTAAAGGGAAATCTCGCACCGGATTCCGGTGTGGTAAAGCGTTCTGCAGTTGTACCTGAAATGATGGTACATGAAGGCCCTGCCAGAGTGTTTGACTGTGAAGAGGATGCGATTGCAGCCATTAAGGGTGGTAAAATTGTAGCAGGTGATGTCGTTGTAATCCGTTACGAAGGACCGAAGGGCGGTCCCGGTATGCGTGAAATGCTGAATCCGACCTCTGCCATCGCAGGAATGGGACTTGGATCCTCCGTAGCATTAATCACAGACGGACGATTCTCCGGTGCATCCCGTGGTGCATCCATCGGACATGTTTCTCCGGAAGCAGCTGTAGGTGGACCGATTGCCCTTGTGGAAGAGGGAGATATCATCAGTATCAATATTCCGGAAAATACTCTCAACATGAAGGTATCGGACGAAGAATTAGCTAAGCGAAGAGCAAAGTGGCAGCCAAGAGAACCCAGGGTAACCACAGGGTATCTTTCCAGATACCGTGAACTGGTAACCAGCGGAAACCGTGGAGCAATCTTGGAGGTACCTAAAAAATAGAGATAAGAAATACAGATTGTGAGATCATATCGAGGGTTTTGAAGAATTTATTCTGATATAAGGAGGAGACTTCCATGCAGTTGACGGGAGCTGAAATTGTTGTTGAATGTTTAAAGGAACAGGGAGTAGATACGGTATTTGGTTATCCGGGCGGAACCATTCTGAATGTGTATGATGCTTTATATAAGCATTCTGATGAAATCCGTCATATACTGACCTCCCATGAGCAGGGTGCGGCCCATGCCGCAGACGGTTATGCAAGAGCGACCGGAAGAGTCGGCGTGTGTCTTGCAACAAGCGGACCGGGAGCTACCAACCTTGTAACCGGTATTGCAACCGCTTATATGGATTCTGTACCGGTCGTTGCCATTACCTGTAACGTAAACCTTCCTTTACTTGGCAAGGATACCTTCCAGGAGGTGGATATTGCCGGCGTGACTATGCCGATCACGAAGCATGGCTATATTGTAAAGGATGTTACGAAACTGGCTGATACAATCCGTAAGGCCTTCCGGATTGCCAAGGAAGGAAGACCGGGACCGGTGCTTGTAGATATTACCAAGGATGTAACCGCCAACACCTGCGAATATGAAAAGAGGGAGCCTCTTCCTTTTAAGAATCCCTGTAAATATACCGATGCAGATATTGAGCAGGCGATTACCTTAATGAAGGCAGCACAGAGACCGTTTATCTATGTCGGTGGTGGTGCCGTGATTTCCGAAGCTTATAAAGAAGTACGTGAGCTTGCAGAAATTCTGGATACTCCTGTATGTGATACCCTGATGGGAAAGGGTGTCATGGATGGACATGATCCGAAATATACCGGTATGATTGGTATGCATGGAACGAAAGCATCGAATTTTGGTGTCAGTGAATGTGATCTTCTGATAGCACTGGGAGCGCGCTTTTCGGACCGTGTCGTTGGAAATGCAGCAAAGTTTGCTTCCGGGGCAAAGATTTTACATATTGATATTGATGCTGCAGAAATTGATAAGAATATTAAAACAACCGCTTCCGTAGTCGGTGATCTTAAGGAAATTCTGACAAAAATCAATGAAAAGCTGCCCAAACAGCAGCATACCGAATGGATGGCACATATTGAGGAACTGAAAGAAAAGTATCCGCTTTCCTATGATCCTTCAGAATTATCCTGTCCGTACATCATGCAGGAAATTGACCGTATTACCAAGGGTGAGGCCATTATTACAACAGATGTCGGACAGCATCAGATGTGGGCATCCCAGTATTATACCTATACCATGCCGAGAACCTTCCTTTCCTCCGGTGGACTTGGAACGATGGGATATGGCCTTGGCGCCTGTATTGGAGCACAGCTTGGACAGCCGGATAAGATCTGCATTAATATTGCAGGTGATGGCTGCTTCCGTATGAATATGAATGAGCTTGCAACGGCAAGTCATTATAATATCCCGATTATTGAAGTGGTGATCAACAATCATGTGCTTGGTATGGTACGTCAGTGGCAGACGCTCTTTTATGGTAAGCGTTATTCCCAGACTGTGTTAAGTGAGCAGGTAGATTACTGTATGGTTGCGAAGGGGCTTGGCTGTGAAGCAATCCGGGTATCGAAGAAGGAAGAAGTGGATGCTGCCATTCAGAAGGCCATTGATTTAAAGAGACCGGTTCTGATTGAATGCATTATTCCGGAGGATGACAAGGTGTTCCCGATGGTTCCTGCCGGAGCACCGATCAGCGAAGCATTTGACGCATCCGACATGAAATAAGTTGCCGGAAAACACGTATTTTTGTCAGCCAATCGGTACAATCCGGCAGCTTATGAATGAGCATGGCTGACCTGTTACTATGGTGGAGCTGTGAAGCTTTCAGCAGGAGTTAACAAAAGAAGTTCTAAGTGGGGACTTTCCGGAATATTTTACAGGAAGGTCCTTATTTTTAGGGAGTATACTGCATGAATAAGGCATTGGCTAAGGGATTCGGAATTGGAATTCTGGTTATTATCATATCGGTTTTGTGCATGTATCTGGGGCTGGCATTTTATTACAGGGATGGCTTTTCCTACAATACATGGATTAATGGTGTCTACTGTACTGGTAAAACCCTGGATGAGGTCAATGAGGAATTACAGGAAGAATCCTCCTATCCGGGACTTACCATTATAGACAGTGATGGTAAGTCCTATATGATCCCTGCACAGGAGGTTTCTCTTTCCATGAATTATCTCCCGGGACTTAAGGCTTTTTATGAGAAGCAAAGTCCACTGCTCTGGATTGACAATATGCTGGGAGAAAAGAATAATCATGAAATCCTTCCGGTGGTTTCTTATCAGGTGGAAATATTTGAAGAAAAAGTAGCCAAGCTCCCATTCTTTACCGGAATCCGTCCGGAAAACCGCAGAGTAAAGCTCTGCAAAGGCCCTCAGGGGTATTATCTGTTAAATGAAAGATCCCATGTGCTGAACGAAGAGAAGACAAAAGAATATATTACAAGAGCATTTGACAGCTTTCAGGGAGAACTGGATCTGGAGGCTGCAGGATGCTATGAAGATCTTCCCCTTACGGAGCAGATGCAGAAGGATATTGCACTGTATGAAAAGGTACGTGCTTTTCAGGAATGCGGCATTGTGTATGTAATGGGAGAGAATGAAGTGAGGGTGGATGCTTCTGTTACCTGCAACTTTATGAAACTGGATGAGGATGGCAGTTTTCTCCTTGATGAAAACGGAGATCTCATCGCAGACAGGGAGAAGACCGATGCTTTTATTGATCAGCTGGCAGATGAATACGATACCGTTGGTGCTGTCCGTGAATTCAGGGCTACCCGAGGGGAAAAGGTGATTGTTGAGGGTGGAATTTACGGAAACCTGATCGACCGGGATACCGAAAAGGAATACCTCTATCAGGCTTTTTGTGAGAAAAGGACAGAACGGCATGAACCGGAATACCTGCAAAAAGCACTATATCAGGGGAAGAATGACATTGGACCTACTTATATTGAAGTCGATATGACTGAGCAGAAAATGTATTATTATGTGGATGGCGTTTTAAAAATTGAAACCGATGTGGTGACCGGAAATACGAGCCTTGGACGTGGAACACCGTCCGGAACCAACTATGTTTATAATAAGCAGCGGAACAGGGTATTGCGTGGCGCGGATTATGCGACTCCCGTGAAATACTGGATTCCGGTTTATAAAGCGATCGGCATTCACGATGCTTCCTGGAGAAAGAATTTTGGCGGTGAAATTTATAAGACGAATGGGTCTCATGGCTGTGTAAATACACCGACGGATCAGGTCGCAGAGCTTTATGATATGGTGGAAATCGGAACACCCTGTGTAATGTTTTATTAAAGTAAATTGCTAAAGCGGTTGACGAATGGGAAATAAGAGTATAAAATTAATTTTTGATAGATTTATTCAGATTTCGCATGAGCAGGAGGAGAAGAAAGTGTCCAGAGTGTATAACTTTTCAGCAGGTCCCGCAGTTTTACCTGAAGAAGTACTGAAAGAAGCTGCAGATGAGATGTTAGATTATCAGGGAAGTGGTATGTCCGTGATGGAAATGAGCCATCGATCTAAGACCTATGATCATATCATCAAGGAAGCAGAGAAGGATTTGCGTGAACTGATGAATATTCCGGATAATTATAAGGTACTGTTCCTTCAGGGGGGTGCAAGCCAGCAGTTTGCCATGATTCCCATGAACCTCATGAAGAATCGTAAGGCAGCTTACATCGTTACCGGTCAGTGGGCTAAGAAGGCATATCAGGAAGCTAAGATTTATGGAGAGGCAATTGAAGTAGCATCCTCTGCAGATAAGACCTTTTCCTACATACCGGATTGTTCAGATCTTCCGATCCCTGATGATGTGGATTATGTATATATTTGTGAAAACAACACCATTTACGGAACAAAGTATAAGACCCTTCCGAATACCAAGGGACATACTCTTGTTGCGGATGTATCTTCCTGTTTCCTGTCTGAGCCGGTAGATGTTACCAAGTATGGTGTCATTTATGGTGGCGTGCAGAAGAATATCGGACCGGCCGGTGTGGTTATCGTGATTATTCGTGAGGATCTGATTACCGAAGATACGTTACCGGGAACACCGACGATGTTGAAATATAAGATTCATGCAGATAATGATTCCTTATACAACACTCCTCCGGCTTATGGAATTTATATTTGTGGTAAGGTATTCAAGTGGCTGAAGAAGATGGGCGGACTTGAGAAGATGAAGGAGATCAATGAGAAGAAAGCAAAGATTCTCTATGATTATCTGGATGAAAGCAAGCTGTTCAAGGGAACTGTCCGTAAGGAAGACCGTTCTTTGATGAACGTACCCTTCGTAACCGGTTCCGAGGAGCTCGATGCCAAGTTTGTAAAGGAAGCTAAGGAAGCAGGCTTCGAGAACTTAAAGGGACACCGTACCGTTGGCGGTATGCGTGCAAGTATCTATAATGCAATGCCGATTGAGGGTGTTGAGAAGCTTGTAGAATTCATGAAGGATTTTGAAGCGAAAAACTTATAAGATTGGGGAGAGAGCCATGTTTAATTATTATTGCTTAAATCCGATCGCACAGGTTGGATTGAATGATTTTACCAGTGATTTTGAAAAGACCGATGAAGTGAATCATGCAGAAGGTATTCTGGTTCGTTCCGCAGTCATGCATGATATGCAGTTTGACGAAAAGCTTCTTTGTATCGCAAGAGCAGGTGCCGGAACCAATAACATTCCGTTAGACCGCTGTGCACAGGAAGGAATTGTTGTATTCAATACACCGGGTGCGAATGCGAACGGTGTTAAGGAGCTTGTCATTGCAGGTATGCTGCTTGCAAGCCGTGATATTTTAGGCGGTGTAAACTATGTTTTATCCGATAAGGACAATCCGGATATAGCAAAGGCTGCCGAAAAGGAAAAGAAGAAATTTGCAGGTACAGAAATCCAGGGCAAGAAGTTAGGTATCATCGGACTTGGAGCCATTGGTGTAAAGGTGGCAAACGTTGCGAAGCATCTTGGCATGGAAGTATACGGTTATGATCCATATGTATCCGTAAATGCTGCATGGAACTTAAGCCGTGATGTCAAGCATGTACTGAATGTGGAGGATATTTATTCCAATTGTGACATCATTACCATTCATGTACCGTTACTGGATTCTACCAGGGGAATGATCAATGCCGATGCCATCTCCAAGATGAAGGATGGCGTTATCATTCTGAACTTTGCGAGAGATCTGCTCTGCAATGAACAGGATATCCTGGATGGAATCAAGGACGGCAGGATCCGTAAGTATGTTTCCGACTTCCCGAACCCGACAACCGCAGGACAGGAGGGATGTATTGTCATTCCTCACCTGGGTGCTTCTACCGAGGAATCCGAAGACAACTGTGCGAAGATGGCAGTTAAAGAAATGATGGAGTACTTAAGCAATGGTAACATCCAGAATTCCGTGAACTATCCGAACTGTGATATGGGTGTCTGTGAGACCGCAGGCCGGGTTGCCATTTTCCATAAGAATATTGCCAACATGATTACGAAATTCTCCGCATGCTTCGGAGATGCAGGAATCAACATTGCCAACATGATTAACAAGTCCAAAGGCGAGGTTGCTTACTCCATGTTCGACATCGAAAGCCCTGCAACAGAAGAAATTCTTAAGAAACTGCAGGCAATAGATGGGGTATTCCGTGTGAGAGTTGTGAAGTAGTGTGGATGAATGGATACTGATAAAATATTGTAAATGATTAAGACGGGACATTCCTTGTTGGGAGTGTCCTGATTCTTTATACTAAAGATTATTGGACAGGAAAAGGATCGGAGAATATTTTGTTGATCTGATAAACGGTGTGTTCAGGAAAGAAAGGGAAAATGGTTACTGAAAGGAGACAATTACATTTTTGTGAAAGACTCCATGACACAGGATCATGAATGAAGTCTTTTACCGTGAGTTTGAAGATAAAGGACAGTATGATTGGGCAAGAGGAATGCTTGTAGAAGTATATTAGATCTCATATATTTTCAGGTTGATTATGGCTATCTGAAAGGCATTTTGATACGGCGATAAATCCTTATTCGGAGGGATGAATTCATTGAGGGAAAATACATATATGGCATCGAAAGACCCGGATTCCTTTGAAATAGATTGAAGGAGCTGGGCATAATTCTAATACAGATAACCCGGAGTTGATAAATAGTCTGACACAAGAATTTGTCTCAGGCATTTAACAACAGATAATTTCTGGTTTAATGAGAAGAAAGTATGGAATGCCGGATGCATTTCATACACTGCAAATAATGGGAGAAGATAGATAATTCTTTGAGTTGACTTGATTGGATTTCATTGATATAATAAGTTTCACTACATTAATGAAAGCGGTGATATGAGTGAAACTAGATAGAGCGGGATTAGAATGTGTTGAGAATAAGTTTTTAAAACTTCCAAATATTGAGAAATATGAAGTTGTCCGCAGGACAGAAGATGGTTTTATTGCATCTGTGGAGATGGATGACGGGTATGAGTTTCATATAAATGCCTGCTTCCTGAATAGGGTATTTCCGTCCACAATCATGAAATTGATTGAAAAGAAGGATAAAGGTCAGGGAGTCAGCATTTTGGTTGCTCCATATATTTCAGAGAGAACTGCACAAATATGTGAAGATAACGGAATGGGTTATTTTGATTATGCAGGAAACTGTTGGTTTGTGGGTCATTCTATTTATTTGTCTGAAAAAGGAAATAAGAATCCAAGACCCAAAGAGCAAAGGTCTGTGTCCATATTTGAAAGGACTTCCGTGGTGTCTTCCTGTATTTTGCGTGAGTTGTTTGTGGATGTAACTAAGATATGGAAGCTTAAATATCTATCGGAAAAGGTAAATTGCAGTATTGGACAGGTATCCAAACTGATGAAAGTTCTGGTGGAAAATGCATGGGTAGAAAAAATGCCGGATGGTTATAAGGTTATTGATCCGGAATCACTCTTGTTGGAATGGAGCAAGGATTATGGTAAAAAAGAAATAACATCCTATGCTTGCTATAGTTTAGATAATATATCTGTTATTGAGGAGCGATTAAAAAAAATGAAGACAGATACGGGGATTGATTCTTATCTTACCGGATTGTCCGGTGGAGTGCGTTATACGCCAGTGGTGCGTTACAATAAGGTACATGTTTATATCGCACCGGAGGATATTCAGGAAGCAATCCGGTATTTGGATATGAAAGAAGTAAACAGTGGTTCAAATGTGGTTATTTTTTCATTAGAAAATGATTCCTATATCAAGGATTGTAGGGTAATTGGTGATTCTGCAGTAGTATCCCCTCTGCAAATATATTTGGATTGTATGCAGATAAAGGGCAGGGGAGAAGAAATGGCGGATGCGGTTTTGAGGAAGGAGATACTCAGGTGATAAGAGATGAAGACTTGAAAAGCAGCATAGACTATTCGGAAGGTCAGAAGCGGGCAGCACATAGAGTTCTGGTAGAGTTGGTTAATGTTTTTCGGGAATATGAAGATGAAATCCGTGTGGTAGGAGGCTGGGTCCCGGATTTAATGTTTCCGGAAGAAGGTCATGTGGGAAGTGTGGATGTAGATATTATGATTAATCATCTTACTTTGCAGGATGAAGGTTATCAGAACATGTCGAGGATACTTCAGAAAAATGGATACAAGGAGCATCCAGAAAAATATTTTTCCTTTATAAAAACAGTGATGGTGGACGGAATATCCTATGATGTAGATGTAGATATTTTAGCTGGAATGTACGGCGGTACACAATCGAAGAGAAGAAGTCAGCATGTGCAGGGCATTAAGGCGTTAAAGGCAACAGGTGGTAATTTTGCATTTGAATTCCCATCACAGAAGATTAGTGTGGAGGCAGAACGACCAGATGGCGCAATAGATGTTGCGAATGTCAGTGTTGTAGCAGTAGTTCCTTATTTGATAATGAAAACAGCAGCTATGGGCAGGGGAAAAGCGAAGGATGCTTATGATATTTACTTTATTATCAAACATTATATTGGTGGAGTAAGAGAACTGGCAAAAGAATTTGAACCTGTAAGGGATAAAAACATTGTAATAGAAGCGAAAGATAAGTTAGCAGGCAAATTTGCATCTGAAAATCATGCCGGTCCAAAAGATGTGGCAGATTTTATGGATTTAGAGGATGATGAAAGTATAGAAATAACCAAGAGGGATGCTTACGAACAAGTGCAGGCATTATTGAATTTAATATAAGCATTTAAAAACATTAGGGATGTAAGTAATATGACAACTTCTCATTTTAGAAGAACCTTTTAGTGGAGAAATACATTATGAGAATAAAATATGCAACAATGGAGGATCTTGCTGCGGTTGCTGCGGTTGAGGCAAAATGCTTTCCACCTGCGGAAGCAGCAACAGAAAAGGAATTTACTGATAGAATCCGATATTATGGAAATCATTTTTGGCTCATGTATGAGGGCAAAAAGCTGATTGCTTTTGTAGACGGATTTGTAACGGATGAACCTGATTTAACGGACGAAATGTATGAGAATGCGGCTATGCATAATGAGAATGGCACGTGGCAGATGATTTTTGGTGTTAATACGCTGCCGGATTACCGCAGACAAGGATATGCCGGAGAATTGATCTGTCGTGCTATTGAGGATGCCAGAATGCAGGGACGCAAGGGACTGGTACTCACCTGCAAAGAAAAACTGATTTCTTATTACGGAAAATATGGTTTTGTTGATGAAGGAGTGTCGGATAAATCCACACATGGAAATGTACAATGGCATCAGATGAGATTGTGTTTAAACTGAAAAAAAGGTATTATTTCATTTTATGGTGCATGCAGTGTAATGCTTGATGATGGAATGCCCAGCATAATAAATCACCACCTGCCGGAAAGTCCGGAAGGAAAGCAGATGGGTGGTGTTAATCTGCGTGTGCCCCCGGAGCTGTGCAGAAAATTGTCTGTAGAATGCAATATTGACGAAGATACGGAATTACCGCCGGTATTAATGTTTCATGGAACGAAGGACAGAACGATCAATCCACGTGTCAGTGTTGAAGTATATAACAGATTAAAGCAATGTGGTAAGATTGTAAAACTGTATTTTCTCGAAGGTGCAGATCATGGTGGAAGTGAGTTTTGGACGGAAGAGATGCAACAGATTATCATTCAGTTCATGGAGGAAAAATAATGTTTAGCGAAATGCGGAGAAAGAAAAGAGAAATGGATACAGAGGCGGCTGAATCACTTTTGAAGTGCAGCCGTCGGGGCATTCTTGCTGTAAATGGAGATAACATGAAGATCGTAATAATACATGGTCAAAGCCATAAAGGCTCAACCTATCATATTGCTCATATGTTAGCAGAAAAATTAGATGGCGAGATAAAAGAATTCTTTCTTCCAAGAGATTTTGGAGAATTTTGCGTTGGATGTACAAGATGCATTCTGGAATCGGAGAAGAAATGTCCCCATTATGAAAAACTAAAGCCATTAACGGCTGCAATCGATGAAGCGGATGTGATTATCTTAGCCAGTCCGGTTTATGTATATCATGCGACAGGATCCATGAAGGCCTTTTTAGATCATTATGGATACAGATGGATGGTGCATTGTCCGGAAGAATCGATGTTTAAAAAGCAGGGCGTATGCATATCGACAGCGGCTGGTGCAGGCATGAAATCGACGAACAAGGATATGATGGATAGTCTGCTTTTCTGGGGAGTGGCCAGGATATATCAGTATGGAGTTAGTGTTGCTGCCGTTAATTGGAACGGCGTCAGTGAAAAGAAAAAGAGAAAAATTGATATAGCAACATCAGAAATTGCAAAGAAAATCAGAAACCGTTCGGGCAATGTGAAACCGGGGATCAAAACCAGGGGAATGTTTATGGTTATGCGTTTCATGCAGAAGATAATTGCAAATCCCAAGGATGTTGCATATTGGGAGGAAAAGGGCTGGCTTGGTAAAGAAAGACCCTGGAAATAAAAGAAATCATTCCACGGGTATATTTCAATTGCTATAATTTTGAAGAAACGCACAAATTTGGTACATATAATTTTGAAAAAACGTACATCTACAGGAAGTAGAAGCCTATATTAATGGATATGTATGGTTGTATGGTGATATTTGTGGTAAATAAGGATGAGAATCGTTATGGATAGAATTGCAGGCGCTATGGCAGAAAACACGATGGAAATAAAAAGAATTGATTATGATTTTTCTGTATGTAAAGTAGAGGACTATTCACTTGCCAAGCTGGATTCGGAGTACTGTTTTATAGGAAAAACAGATGAAGAAAATTCCCTGGTATGTATTACTGCACAGGTTCCATCTAATGTTACGGAAAGAGATGATGGATGGAAGGCATTTTGTATACAGGGGATCCTTGATTTTTCCCTGATTGGGATTTTGTCTGAAATTTCCGGGATTTTTGCAGATCATAAAATAGGTATTTGCGCAATTTCTACTTTTAACACAGATTACATTATGACGAAACAGGAAAATTACGAAAGGGCGTTGAAGCTTCTTCAAGATGCCGGGTATAAAATTGTGTGATGGATCGAATTATTTTTTATAGCAATTTTTCTGTGTAAATTGGAATTTGGAGGTGATGCATTTATGCCTAAAATAATTTGGTGCGGTAACAAATCCTGGGATACAGATTTCCCGGAAAATACGTTGCCAAACAATGCAAAACGAATAGAAAGACCGGATAATATTTTTAAAAGCAGTATGCCGTACGGTATTTTACCACTTATTTTTAGTTATGCAATAATATATATTAAATGGTTTGTTATTGGCGAAAGAGCAATGAATCCGATATATGTTCCATTGGGTATAATATTGGGGCTGCTATTGATGCCTGTTCACGAAGTTTTACATGGAGTTTGCTATAAAAAAGGTCAAAAAGTCTACATAGGAATATGTTTAAAAAAGTTTGCTGCTTTTGCAGTATGTCACGAACCAATCAGCAAACGTCGTTTTATAATAATGAGTTTAATGCCTATGCTTTTAGGCATAATACCTTTGGCTATATTTCTTTTGTCTCCATCCAATGCAGTTCTTTCGGGAATATGTATTCCAATGGGGATTATTGGTATGCTTTCTCCGATGCCAGATTATATGGATGTCCACATTATTTGCAAACGAATACCTAAAGGTGCTTTGGTTCATACTCAAAACGATGGGTTTTACTGGTACAAATAGTATTTGTTCGTTAGGTGAGAAGATATGATTTTAAATATGCGGAAGCATTACATTGATAATTTAAGATGGCTTATACTTTTGATACTTATACCATATCATGCAGCACAGGCATGGAATACATGGGGGGAGCCGAACTATATTTTTTTTGAAGGGAATCGGGCAATTAGCAGTATTATTGTCTTTTTCAGTCCTTATTTTATGCCGCTGTTGTTTGTGTTAGCAGGTATAAGTACAAAGTTTGCATTACAAAAGAGGACAAAAAAAGAGTATCTGATTGAGAGAGTACATAGGTTACTGGTTCCACTTTTGTTTGGAACCATCTTTTTCATGCCTGTTATGACGTATTTGGCAGACAGCTTTCATGGTTTTTATCAGGGTGGATTTTGGGCGCATTACGTTGTGTTTTTTACAAAATTGACAGATTGGACCGGGGCAGATGGCGGCTTTTCACTTGGACAGTTTTGGTTTTTGTTATATCTGATGATTATTTCGATGGCAGGGGTTTGTGTAATTACACTGTTGAATAAGATCCCTGTTAAGTTGAGGAAAACGATTCCGTTCAAAATGGTTTTGGTATTGGGTTTACCCCTCCCACTGCTAAGTGAACTGCTTTCCATAGGTGGAAAAAGCTTTGTGGAATATACCTATCTATTTCTGATAGGATATTATGTACTTGCTGATGAAGAAGTAGTCGATAAAGCAGAGAAGAATAGTTTATTATTGCTTGGTGTTGGCCTGATAGCAACTATTTTGAACGTTTATCTTTTTATTTGGTCAGATGTGGAATTGGTATTTTTAAACCTTATTACAAAATGTGTATCAGAGTGGATTATGATAATTGCTTTCATAGGCTTAGCAAAAAGAAATTTAAACTTTGAAGGTAAAATTTCCAATTATATGAATAAAAGGTCATTCCTATTTTATATCTATCATTTTATCTGGGTTGTTTTGTTTCAGTATATATTATATGGTTTTGTTGGAAATAAAACCATTGTCTTGTATACCGGCCCGGTGCTATTTGCTTATCTGATGACCGCTATTTGCTGTGAAATTAGTATCAGAGTACCTGTTTTGTGTTTTTTGACAGGAACAAAATATAATGCAAATAAGTGATTAGACAGGCCGTGAAATTCAAGCCTGGCAAATTATGAGGGGATCAACATATGACAAATAAAGAGATACTTGATATTGCAATGCAGCAATCGGCCTACGATACGAATGCTAAGGCTTCTGATTTTCTTATGGACACAAATGTGTTTGTAAAGTCTGGGATTGGTCCATTAGCAAGAAAATACTATAAAGAACCTATTGCCTGCAATCTGGTTTCATATGGAAATAATATAGTTGCGTCTGTAAAAGATGAATATAGAGAAATTGTTGAAAGTTATCTAAGCAAATATGAGTTTTATCATTGTTTTGAAACTCCAAATATGCATTGGTTAGATGAACGGATGAAAGAAAACGGCTACCGTGTTTGTTTTATGGCAGAGTATTTTTTACCGGATGTTAATGCCTTGAAAAGAAGAGAATGCAACTATCACCTTAAGGTGTTGGAACAAAAGGATTTTGCAAATTTATATCTTCCGGTCTGGATCAATGCACTTTGTGAAGATCGAAGGCAACTGGATGTTCTTGGGGTTGGGGCTTATGATAATGGGAAACTGATCGGACTTGCAGCCTGTTCTGCAGATTGTGATGATATGTGGCAGATTGGAGTTGATGTTTTGCCGGAGTATCGCAGGCAGGGGATTGCTTCTTCCTTAACCAGTAATTTGGCAATAGAGATAATGGATAGAGGAAAGGTGCCGTTTTATTGCTGTGCCTGGTCGAATCTTAAATCTGTTAAAAATGCATTACGAAGTGGTTTTGTGCCGGGCTGGGTGGAGATGACCGTAAAAGCTGCGAGCTTAGTTGAGAACATGAATAAATAACAACGTTCCGTTTGTTTTTGGCTTACATATAAAACAAAGTAAAAGAAATTTTGGTATATAGTAACCGAAATATCTTATATGAAAGAGGTGAGATTCGTATGAAATTGATCCTAGGTAATTACTCAGTACAGTTGATGTAAACTGTTGGCAGATTGTGCTGAGGTGAAAGAAACTTGCTGGCAGTCGTTGGCTGTACTGACCTGATGATTGAAATATAATATAAAGGAGTACAGTTATGCGCTATATAAAAGAAGTATTAAAGAAAAACAGAATATGGGTATTGATCTACATTGGACTGGGTATATTTAATGCATTTATGGCTAATTACAAGGCCGACTATTTCCAGAAGGTCATTGATGGACTGGCTGATGGGACACTTGCATTTGCAGGAGTTGTCATATATGGGTTTATTTTATTGATAAATTATGGTATGAACTATCTGGATAATTATCCGGAAAAGAAACTGGAGCATGGTATTTATCTGGATTTTAAGCTTTTGTCACTTAGAAAAATAAGTACCATTGATTATGCAGAATATCAGAAAACAGGTACCGGGAAACTGGTTCAGAGGATTGAAAATGGTTCATCAGCAGGAAGAAATGTGGTATTTCATTTCTGGCTGCGGTTGATTCGCGACTTGATTCCGACCATCGTCTTTAGTGTATACTTTATCTGGAAAATTGATAAAAAAGTTACCTATGTCCTGTTTGCAGGCTATATACTCATTTTTATCATAACCAATATTTTACTAAAGTTTTTGTATAAGATAAAAGAAAAGATTTTGAACAGTGAAGAGCTGTTCAACCATTATCTGGTCAGAGGCTTTATGGAAATGCCGGTATTCCGTATGAGTAAACAGTTTCCCAATGAAATAAAGAAAACGAATAAGGCCAAACAGGATATTGTTTCATCAAAAGTAAAAATGAATATGATCCATGAGGCATTTTTTACAATATTTGCGCTGCTTGTGGCCATGCTGGATATTGGGATTCTTTTTTACGCATGGAAAACGCAAAATCTTACAGTGGGTTCAGTAGTTGCACTAATTACACTGATCGAAAACGCTTATACGCCGATTGCAATTTTTAATGTACTTTATGTTCAATATAAATTGGACAAGGCATCCTATAAGAGATTTGAAGAATTTCTGGATTTAAAGGATGATGTTCAATTAACAATAGGCAATGCAATCCATACGGATGTTGGAAAAATTGCAATTAAAAACCTGTCATTCCAGTATGAGGACCGAAAAATTATTGATGATTTGAGCCTGTCCATAAAGAAGGGAGAAAAGATCGCTTTTGTAGGAGAAAGTGGTTCCGGAAAATCGACCCTGATTAAAATATTATTGGGATTACTGAAATACAGTCAGGGAAAAGTCCGCTTAGGAGACATGGAGTTAAGAGGAATCTGTCTTGATAATCTGTATGACCGGGTCAGTTTCCTATCACAGGATGCCCCTGTTTTTGATGGAACAATAAAAGAAAATCTGGTATTTGACAGAATGGTGCCGGAAGAACAAATACGGGATGCATTGAGAGAAGTGCAGCTATCTCATCTGGTTGAGAATCTTGCAGAAGGCTTGAGCACCGAGATTGGTGAGAAAGGGACTTGTCTATCCGGTGGAGAAAAACAGAGACTTGCATTGGCTCGCTTGTGGTTTCAAACTCCTGAACTTGTCATTTTGGATGAAGCAACATCTGCAATGGATAATTTAACCGAAGAAAATGTAATGAAATCTATTATGAGTAAATTGAAAGACAAAACAGTCATTGCCATTGCACATAGGTTAAATTCCATTTCCGGTTTTGACAGAATTATTCTCTTTAGAGAAGGAAAGATCGTGGGACAAGGGACTTTTGAAGAACTATTGCGTACAGATTCTTATTTTATGGACCTGTATCATGCGAGTGTGCAATGATTGTATTTTTACATTTAAATTAAAAGTATGCATAAAAATTAATTTTAAAATTATTTTTACTCAAAAATGATCCACTGGATCATTTTCTCATATGCATGGCAACTAAAGATAAAAACAGTTGTCTACAAAATGTGGACAACTGTTTTCTTGACTGCTATATTCTACTGCTATATTCCAACTTCTACATTTTGAAGAAACGCACAAATCTGCGAAAGATTTGTGTAATATGTTGCATTTTTCTATTCTATTCGGACCGAACCATGAAATCAATACATAAAACTATTTTAGAATAGATTTTTGCAACATGTAACACTTTTCTATTCTGAAACAAAAGAGTGAAATAAGGTGACTATCTATTGAGGGTATTATGTGATATTATGAAAGAAATTAGAAAATCTGCCCACGATAGCATATATTTACCGAAATATCTTAGGTAGTAATGCAACTGGAGAGTGTCACAAGATAGGCGGTATGTATGGATTATAAAAAAATGTATTTAGAAGAGGACTTGTTTCCGCGTGAGATAACTTGTTTTATAGAAAAAGATTACGGAATTTTGTTTTATAACGATGATAACAAAGATTCCTTTGATTCAAATCATGCAATTATTTACAGAAACAAGATTAGTGATTTGAGTGTAGTTCTTCAAGATATAATCCGCTTTTACAAAGGAAAAGGTATTACCCCTAATATATATCAGTCAATCAGTGATGATGGATATTTTGAGGAGATACAAAATGAGCTTGCCCAATTTGGCTTTGAGTCATGGACTGAGCCACAGAGATATATGATTTTAGTTGGTGAAAATAAAATTAGGCCAAGTGCGGATATATATGTAAAAAGGGTTTTTGAATGGAAAGATGAATACAGAACAGAGATTTTTGAAAAAGCGAATGAACCTTGGGAAACTGATGTGGTAAAAAGAACATTGATGAATGATAACACTTTGCTTTTCGTTGCTTTTTATAAAGGAAAACCAGTAGGAATGACTCATTGCCATGTTACTAATGATATTTGCAGAGTAGATTATCTTCTTGTTTCCAAAGAGAGTAGAAATATAGGTGTTGGTAGAGCCATAATATATAAGTTTGTTGAATATTGCCATTTAAACAAAATAACAAACTGTTACTTGTGGCCAGACGGAGAGACTGCTGAAAGAATATATTACCAAGCAGGATTTCGTTATGTAGAAACAAAACAGGCAGGACGGGCTATATATAGAGCAATTTAACTTCTAATGATTTGGCTTGGATAAGAATGATGATTTACAATTAATGAATAAATCAGAAGTTCAGGAGGTGGAAGAATGTATTACTCGTATGTGATGGGAATTGATGATAGTATATTAAGATTAGAAGCGAAGGGCTTTACAATTATTAAAGATGGAAACAATTATCAGGTGTCTTTTCCGGAAGATAAGGACCGGTGTTGGGAAGATTATATTAAGAAACATTTGGAAGTAGAATATTGGAATGAATACTTAACTGAGGACAAAGTTATTTTTCTATTTCATTTACAGGATGGCTTCAAGAGGTATGAGGTAAAAGATTATCATAATGATGAAGTGTTAGGCTTATGCGAAAAATTATGTAATTGTAAGTTTGCATCTATTAAACAGATGTTATCGGATAATTCGTTTTATGGAAGTATTTTTTGAACCATTTGGATATTATGATGTTCGTATGGTTAGTCATAATGATAACTGCAATTATTCTACTTCAAAAAAATGAGGCAAATTTTTTAGCTTTTATAATACCTTGGTTTATAGGATTAGTTGGATGTTTGACAGTAGTATTTGGAATACTTTGATTTAAAAATGTAAAGCAATCAGAGGAAAGAACGATGCAAAGCCATGTACAAAGGGGAGGGAGCTTATATGAAGCAGGATACTTTAGAGAGCAGAGCGATTACGAAGAATGGAGTTAAGAGATTATGTTTTTCCGGATTTTGCATATTACTGGAAGCTGCTTTTATCATCGTTATGATTACAAGATTGAATGAATATGCAGAAATTATCAATCTGATTACAAGATTGTTTGCAGGAATTCTGGTTTTGTTTTTGTATTCCTCAGATAAAACTTCGTCTATGAAAATGCCATGGATTATTTTGATCCTTGTCTTTCCGATTATGGGTGTGTCCTTGTATTTGCTGATTGGATTAAACGGGGGAACACGAAAAATGAAGCAGAGGTATATAGATATTGACAGGAAACTGTTCCCATTGCTTCCGGAAAATGAGGAGGATTTGGAAAGGATTAAGAAAAAGACACCCAAAGCTGGAAATATAAGTGAGTACATTCAGAGAAATGCACATTACCCGGTGTATCAGAATACAGATGTTACATACTATGATGAAGCGATCAAAGGTCTGCATGCACAGATTGACGATCTGTCAAAAGCGGAAAAATTCATTTTTATGGAGTATCATGCAATCGAAGATGATAAGGCATGGCATCAGCTTCAGGATGTGCTTGTAGAGCGTGCAAAAGCAGGTGTAGAGGTTCGTGTTTTTTATGATGATATGGGATCAATCGGATTTATTAACACCGATTTTGTGAAGAAGATGGAACGGCTTGGAATCAAATGCAGAGTATTTAATCCGTTTACGCCGGGGTTAAATGTCTTTCTGAATAACCGTGACCATAGAAAGATCACAGTCATTGATGGAAAAGTCGGTTTTACAGGCGGTTATAATCTGGCGAATGAGTATTTTAATTATACCAATCCATATGGACAGTGGAAAGACACCGGAATCCGGTTGGAAGGGGAGGCTGTCAGATCTTTAACGATCACCTTTTTAGAGATGTGGAATGCTGTCAGTGAGAAAGATAAAAATGACACGGATTTCAGTCAATTTCTCGTGCAAAACGACTACCAGGCTAAGCAGAATGGATTTGTGCAGCCGTATGCGGATATTCCTATGGATGATGAACAGGTAGGCGAGGAAGTGTATATCAGCATGGCAGACAAGGCAGAAAAATACTGTTGGTTTATGACACCGTATCTGATCATTACCGACGAAATGTCTCATGCTTTGTGCCTTGCTGCAAAGCGCGGAGTGGATGTCAGAATTATCACACCGGGAATTCCGGATAAGAAATTAATCTATAGTATTACAAGATCCTTTTATCACGGACTCGTAAAACATGGAGTAAGAATCTATGAGTGGACGCCCGGCTTCTGCCATGCCAAGATGAGTGTTGCAGATGACTGTATGGCAACCTGTGGAACGATAAATCTGGATTACAGGAGTCTCTATCATCATTTTGAAAATGGATGTTTTATGGCAGATAATCAGGCAGTTCTGGACATACGGGACGATCTGAAAGCGACAATGAATGACTGCCGGGAAGTCACGGAAGAATATCTTACCGGACGGAGTACCTATCTGCGGCTGGGGCAGTTGTTTATGAGACTGTTTGCAGGGCTGTTGTAAAGAGAATATCCATATCAGTATGCGATTCTGCAAAAGGAATGGTATTGATAAATGGAGGTGGATTTTATGTGGTTTTGGTGGTTTATGTTAATATGTGATTTGATAGTTCCTGTGGTTATGGTTATTGGTGGAAGAATGATGTGGAAGCATTGCCCCAAACATATAAATGGTATGTCAGGATACAGAACAACCCGTTCGATGAAAATATGGATACGTGGAAATTCGCTCACGACTATTGCGGAAAACTTTGGTGGAAAACAGGATGGATAATGATGATACCCTCTGCTTTGATACATATTCCATTGTACCATCGCGATAAGAATACGATCGGATTTGCAGGGGTGATTCTTGTGACGATTCAATGTATTATTATGATTGCATCAATTTATCCGACAGAGAAAGCATTGAAAAAACATTTTAATGATGATGGATCAGCTAGATCCGATTTACAGAAAGATGCGTGAAAAAGAAAACAATAAAAAACTGTTATTAGCAGATTGGAGAATAAAAATGATTATCAGAAAAGCAGAAGAAACAGATATTCCGATAATTCTGGAATTGTTAAAGCAGGTTTTACAAATTCATGCAGATATAAGGCCTGATATTTTTATTCCAGGTACGACAAAGTATACTGCAGACGAATTAATGGAACTTTTGAAAAATGATGAAAAGCCAATATATGTTGCCGTGGATGAGGATAATGTTTGCGTAGGGTATGCCTTTTGTCAATTACAGGAGCAGCCTTTTTCAAACAATATGGTGCCATTTAAGTCCCTTTTTATTGATGATCTATGTGTCAGTCAGGAGACACGGGGCCGGCATATTGGTGAATGTCTGTTTGAATATGTCAAAAACGAAGCAAAGCAGCTGGGCTGTTATGAAGTAACATTGAATGTATGGGCAGGAAATACCTCGGCAGAAAGATTTTATGAGAAAATGGGAATGCGGACAAAAGAAAGACAGATGGAATATATCTTATGATGTAAGTGTCAAAAGGTATTTTACGGAAGTAAGAAGAACATGAAATCAGGAAAAAATTTGGGAGATATGGAAATGAAGTATATTTTTGTACATGGGCTTGGACAGAATGCGTCAAGCTGGGATAAAACAAGAGAGTGTCTTGCAGATAAGTTGGATATGGTTATTCCTGAATTGAGTGAGTTTATCCGTGAGGAAAATTGTACTTACAGTAAAATATACTCTTCATTTTGTGAATACTGTAATGTCTTTTCAGAGCCGGTTCATCTTTGCGGACTCTCGCTTGGCGCAGTTCTTGCTTTGAATTACGCTATAGATTTTCCTCAAAAAGCAGGTTCTCTTGTGCTTATTGCACCACAGTATGATATGCCTAAATTTCTTCTTAAGATACAAAATGTGCTGTTCAAATTTATGCCGGAAAGTCAGTTTAAGGACATTGGATTCTGTAAGAAAGATTTTATTACACTTACAAATTCCATGGCAGATCTGGATTTCACAAGGGAGCTTGACAGGGTAAAGTGTCCTGTACTTGTTATGTGCGGCGAAAAGGATAAGGTCAATAAAAAGGCTGCAATCAACCTTACAGGAAAATTGACAAATGCAAAATTTGTTACCATTGATCATTCCGGACATGAAGTGAACATGGATAATCCACAGGGGTTAGTAAAAGCGATAGAGATGTATGGTGATATGGTAAATATATAAATGATTGGAAGGATAAATAATGGGAATATTGGATAAATTTAAGAGGAAAAGCAGTAGCCTGACAATCGAAAAAATTATAGCTGAGGATTATACTTATAAGTACTTTGATGAGTGTAAATATAAAATGCTGTAAATATACAGGCAAATAAGTTGAATGATTTGCAACAAATGTGTATAATATAGTTAGCAGAGAACAAAGCAAGCTAATTTTATGAAACGGAGGAATTGATATGCCAAATATTAAACCTATTTCGGATTTAAGAAATTATACAGCAGTAATCAGCGAGGTTGCATACGGAAAACGAGTTTATTTAACCCGTAATGGACATGGACAATGTGCAATCATTGATATGAAAGAACTAGATGAATTGGATAAGCAGAAAGCTCTCTATCAGCTTATGAGCAAATTGAATGAAGCAGAAATTTCTATTCGTGAGGAGGGAACCATTTCGGCAGATGAGTTAGAAGCAGAATTGGGGGTAGCAGATTGAAGAAAGTTGAATACTCACAAATCGTAAGGCGTAAACTTAAAGTATTAAGAGGGCGTTTGACAAGTGAATTTGGTTCGGAAGTATCTAGGAAATCATTGAAACAGATTACTGATGCAGCTAGAAGCCTTGAAAAATTTGCAGAACGGGGTGTAGCTGTATCAGCAATGTATGATATTGAATGTGATTACAGATACCTCTATGTGGGACATAATTATTTGTTTTATAGAATTGAGGCAGATAAGATTATCATTGCAGAAATGTTCGATGATAGAGAAGATTTTATGTATAAGTTGTTTGGTATTTCGCCAATATCACAAGAGTCCATAGATTATTGGGACGAGTAATTAAAAATGTACGGAAAACATCAGGCTAAATGAAAAATGATAAAATCATAGCAATAGATGAGTATTATGCCGATGATAGCGCGGCACCACAATGGAGATTGGACAAGCACATAGGAACATTCATTAAATAAATCGGGATTGACCGAGCTCTTTTGCTTGGAGGTGTTTATTTTGAATAATGCAATCAAAAAAATATTATTGGCAATATTAGGATTTCTGCAAGGAACTCTTGGTAGTTACTTAGCATTACTGGGGTGGGCGTTTGCGTTTCCTGAAACTTCTCCCGGTGCAAAAGATTATGAAGAGGATATGTTTTTTGTACCATTTGGATATATTATGATGTTCGCATGGTTAGTCATAATGATAACCGCAATTATTCTGCTTCGAAAAAATAAGGCAAATTTTCTGTCTTTTATAATACCTTGGTTTATGGGATTAGTTGGATGTTTGACAATAGTATTTGTAATGATTTGATTTTCAATGATTGAGAAAATATGATTTGTGGAGGAGATTACATAGATTGTTTTATGGGGTAATAGAAAGTAATGTTGATCTTCCAAGTGGCAAATTAAACTATGTTGCTTTTGGAAAGGGGAAGAAAAATTTAATAATCATTCAAGGGTTGAATGTAAGAGATATTAAGGGTGCCGGTGTTTCGTTGGCTCTTATGTATAAGAGATTTGCTAAAGATTATAGAGTATATTTTTTTGACAGGAGAACCAATGTAACAAAAGGGCTTACCAACTGGGAATTGGCAGAAGATATTTACTGTGCTATGGAGGCGCTGAATATCAAATCGGCCGATGTGCTTGGTATATCACAAGGTGGAATGATAGCAATGGCGTTGACGTTGGAACATCCGAAATGTGTCAATAAACTGGTTTTGGGCGTAACCGCAGCCAGAGCAAACAAAAATATTAAAAATATTGTAAGCAAATGGGTAAATTGTGCTCTTAACAAGGATCACATTACCATCAATAAAGAGACCTTTTCGCTGATGTATACGAAAAAATATTTACAGAAATACAAATTATTTATGCCGTTTATGATTAGAATAATTAAACCTAAAGATTTTAATAGATTTGCGATACTCGCATCTGCAATACTGGATTTTGATTGTTATGACAGATTAAATGAGATTAAATGTCCAGTTTTGGTTTTGGGTGGAGAAAAGGATATGATAACGACAGGCAACGCATCTGTTGAAATTGCTGACAAACTGGATTGTGAGATACATATGTATCCAGAGTATGGTCATGCAGCGTATGATGAAGCTAAAGATTTTAATAGTATAATATATGATTTTTTATCTGAATAGTCTAAATTGAATTATACGGCGGTGCTTGTTTTGTATACACAACTTTGGTAAAATGAAGACAGGACTTTCGGGAAGGGGTAAGTGCATGAATAATAAATTATATAAATTAATGAACTGGCCGAGAATTGAAGGAATTGTGTATTCGGAGGAAGCAAATCCACAGGAGATTCTGGGGATACATACCGCAGGTAAGAATGTCCTGTTTCAGATGTTCTGGCCGAGAGCAGTGAAGGTCAATGTACATTTTACGGAAGAGAAGCGTTCTGAGGCTGCAGAGGTAGTATCCACTGCAAAATTGGTACTTCCGATGGAAATGGCAGATGAGAACGGTTTCTTTGCATGTCTTTATCAGGGAAAGAAGCCGCAGCACTATGAATATGAAATTATTGATGCCGAAGGGAACAGCAGAATGATTAAGGATGCCTATGCATTCGCACCGGTATCCTTATCTGAAAAGGATGCTGTACGTTTTACTTCAGGCATTCATTATACCATTTATGAACATTTGGGAGCACATCCTCGTACGAGAAATGGTGTTGCCGGAACACAGTTTGCGGTATGGGCGCCGAATGCAGTCCGCGTCAGTGTGGTTGGAGATTTTAACAATTGGGACGGACGCATTTATCCCATGATAAAGGATGACACAACCGGTATTTTTGAACTGTTTATACCGGATGTCCAGGCAGGCGACTGTTATAAATATGAAATCAGGAAAAAGGGAGGTCTGACCGTTTTAAAGGCAGATCCTTATGCATTCCGCCAGCAGCTTCGTCCGGATACGGCTTCCATCGTGGAAGATTCTCATTACAGCTATCAGGATGCAGAATGGATGAAGAATCGGAAGAAATATGCCGAAAAGAATGCGCCCATCAGTGTTTACGAATTATATCTGGGCTCCTTCCGTCATAGAGAGGATGGAAAAGAAAGCTTATCCTACCGTGAACTGGCGCCTCTTGTTGCAGAATATGCAAAGGAAATGGGCTATACACATGTGGAGCTGATGCCGGTGATGGAGCATCCCCTGGATGCATCCTGGGGTTATCAGGTGATTGGTTATTATGCACCGACCGCGCGCTACGGAACACCGGATGACTTCCGGTACTTCGTGGATACGCTTCATCAGGCAGGCATCGGTGTGATTCTGGACTGGGTTCCGGCACATTTTCCGAGAGATACCTATGGACTTGCCGAGTTTGACGGAACCTGTCTCTATGAGCATGCGGATCCCCGGAAGGGAAGTCATCCGCACTGGGGAACATTGATTTATAATTACGGACGCCCGGAAGTATCCAACTATCTGATTGCAAATGCGTTATACTGGGCAGAGCAGTTCCATGCCGATGGAATCCGCATGGATGCGGTTGCTTCCATGCTGTATCTGGATTATGGGCGTAAGGATGGCGAGTGGGTTGCCAATATTTATGGCGGCAATGAGAATCTGGAAGCGATTGAAATGATCAAGCATCTGAATTCCATTATGAAAAAGCGGAATCCGGATGTATTGATGATTGCCGAAGAATCGACGGCATGGCCGAAGGTGACGGGAGCTTTGGATGACGAAGGACTTGGCTTTGATCTTAAGTGGAATATGGGCTTTATGAATGATTATCTGGCCTATATCGGCTTTGATCCGTATTTCCGTGCACATCATCATAATGAATTGACTTTCAGCATGATTTACGCCTACAGCGAGAACTTTATGCTGCCGTTTTCCCATGACGAGGTTGTACATGGCAAGTCTTCCATGATTGGCAAGATGCCGGGCACCATTGAAGATAAATTTGCAAACTTACGATTGACCTATGGCTACGTGATGACCCATCCGGGTAAAAAGCTTCTGTTTATGGGACAGGACATTGCGGAGTTCCAGGAGTTTGACGAAACCAGACAGACAAAATGGGAGCTGTTAAAGGAACCTGCACATAAGGGAATCCATGATCTGGTGCGTGATCTGAATCACTTATATCAGGAGCTACCGGCACTTTATGAGAAGGATACGGAAGCAGACGGTTTCCAGTGGATTAACTGCATTTCTCCCGAGAAGTGCATGCTTTCTTATATGAGAAAGGCCTTAAAGCCGGAGCAGACACTGGTTGTTGTCGCAAATTTTGCCAATATCGAGCAGGAATTCTGTATCGGGGTTCCGATGGCAGGCAAATATAAAGAAATTCTGAATACAGATGATAAGGCCTACGGCGGAAAGGGACGGGTAAACGGCCGTGCGATACCTGTAAATGATGAGGAATACGATGGACAGCCCTGTTCCTTTACCATGAAGGCTGCACCGCTTTCTTTGAGTATCTTTAAGTTTGTTGCCTATACAGCCAAAGAGAAGCAGAAGATCGAAAACCGCAAAGCAGAAACGAAAGCGATCCGTCTGGCACAGGAAGCCGGGCAGCGTGCAAAAGAGGCTGAAGCAGAAGCCGAAGAGCTGACCTTGCGTGCAAAAGAATTAAAGAAGCAGGCAGAAGAAATCATGCAGCAGGCCCAGAAGGCCTTACAACGTGCTAAGGAAGAAGAGAAGCTTGCTTCAATTGAATGGAAAAAGGCAGAAGAGGCAGCAAAGAAAGCAAAATAAATAATAAGATTCTGGAAGGGTATGAGATATGGATACCAATATTGCTGAGATATCAGATATTACCGACATTGATCTTTCACCGGGAGTGATTGAAAAGTTTTTAGACGAATTACCGGATAAATTATTCCGGTTCGGCTTTAAGCTGGTGATTGCCATTATCGTTCTGGCCATTGGACTGCAATTGATTAAGCTGATCCGCAAGATCCTGCGCAAGTCCCTTGAAAAAGCCAATGTGGATGAGGGCATTATCCATTTTACGAACTCTTTGCTAAAGGTTATTCTGATGTTTGCCCTCTTTGTGGTAGTCATTGCAACCTGTGGTGTTGAAATCAGCAGCTTTCTTGCTGTATTGGGATCAGTCAGTGTGGCAATCGGTTTTGCATGGCAGGGAAGTCTGAGTAACCTTGCGGGAGGCCTTCTGATTCTGGTATTAAAACCGTTTCATATTGGAGAACGGATTGTGGATGAAAAGGGAAATGACGGAGTTGTTGAGGAGGTGGACATTTTCTATACGAAGATTGTAACGGCGGATCAACGTGTCATTGTTCTGCCGAACGGACCGCTCGCGAATGGCTCTATCACAAACTATACGAGATGTCCGGATCATCGGATTGATATTCCGGTTGGAATCAGCTACGATGCCGATATCCGGAAAGCACGGGAGGTGCTTCTTGATCTGCTTGAACATACAGATAAGATTCTCCAGGAAAAGGATAAACAGGTTATTGTAGATTCACTGGGAGACAGCAGTGTGAACCTCATCGTCCGTTGCTTCGTAAAGACGGAGGACTTTTATGAACGGAAGGCATATCTGACTGAGAACATCAAGCTTACATTGGATGAGGCAGGAATTTCCATTCCCTTTCCGCAGATGGATGTCCATCTTTCAGAAAAAGTATAAAAACACTTGCAAAATATTTATTCCATGTATATAATAATTTTTGTTCGTGTATTGCTACCGTGGCTCAGCCGGTAGAGCAGCTGATTCGTAATCAGCAGGTCAGGGGTTCGAATCCCCTCGGTAGCTTTCAACTCAAAAATGATCCACTGGATCATTTTCTCATATGCATGGCAACTAATGGCAGGCTGTCACAGAATTGTGGCAGCCTGTTTTTACTTCTATTCTTAACTGATTGCATTCTTTTTCTTATTCCGGTGTTCGAGATACTGCAGAATCTGATAGAGAATTAATGCCAGGAAGCACAGAATCAGAATGGAGGTAATCACCATATTCAGCTGGAAGACCTGGGAGCCATAGATAATGAGGTAACCGAGTCCTCTTCTTGCAGCAAGAAATTCTCCGATGATAACGCCGACTAAAGCAAGCCCGACATTGACCTTCATATTGCTGATGATTCCGGGAACTGAGGAAGGAAGAATAACCTTTTTATAGACATCAAATCTTGTTCCACCGAGCGTATAAATCAGCCTGCAACGTTCCTCATCCACCTGCTTAAAGCAGGTATAAAGATTAATCACCGAACCGAACAGGGCTACGGAAATTCCGGCAATAATAATGGTGTTCATTCCGGTTCCAAGCCAGACAATAAGGAGTGGGGCGAGTGCGGATTTGGGCAGACTGTTTAAGACAACGAAATAAGGTTCGGTCACCTCGGCAACCGGATGATAATACCAGAGAAGCGTTGCAGAGAAGATTCCCAGAATACAGATCAGTGCAAAGCTTACAAGAGTTTCAAATAAGGTGATTCCGGTGTGGACAAAAAAGCTGCCGTCCTTGAGCATTTTTAAGAAATAGACAGCCACCATGGAAGGACTGCTGAAAAAGAAGGAATCAATCCATTGGAGCCGTGAGGCCGTTTCCCACAGAATTAAAAAGGCTATCAGCAGGAAAATCCGCAAGAAGGTAATCGTGTTGTGATGGCGCCGGTGTTTAATATAGTATTGCTGCTGGGCATAGGATTCAGTGTTCATCCGAGATCTCCTTCCATAAAATATTAAAATAATGATGAAATTCCGGAGCGTTTCGGGCAGCCAGAAGTGAATCATCCGGAAGCGTCAGGGAGATAGGAAGATTCCGTACTACTTTTCCGGGGCGTTTACTTAAAACAATTACGCGGTCAGCAAGGGAAATTGCTTCCGATAAATCATGCGTAATTAAAATGGCAGTAATTCCGGAATGACGGATAATCCTTCCGATATCGGCAGATACCATGAGGCGCGTCTGATAATCCAGCGCACTGAACGGTTCATCCAGAAGAAGCAGCTCCGGCTCCATGACCATGGTACGGATCAGAGCAGCGCGCTGACGCATACCACCGGATAACTCATTTGGGTGCTTATCCTTGAAGGGAAGAAGTCCATAATCGGTTAAAAGGTGCATGGCCTTTTCTTTTTTGTCAGGAGTCAGGTTCTTCTGGATTTCGGGGCCTAAAAGAATGTTGCTCCAAATGGTACGCCAGGGGAGCAGATGATCCTGCTGGAGCATATAGCCAATCCGGGGCGAATCATGTGCAAAGGTAATCGTTCCGGACTCCGGCATGATCAATCCGGCAATCATGGAAAGGAGCGTCGATTTGCCGCAGCCGCTAGGACCGACGATTGCAAGAAATTCCCCTTCCGTAACCGTAAAAGAGACATCACTTAAGGCCTTGGTTTCTCCGTGAAGGGTATGATAGGAAAAGTCTATATGCTGAAGACGTAAAAGAGTCGGATTCATAGATTGCCTCATTTCTACATATTCTGAAGATATAGATCATTCGTAACTGTGAGGGTACCGAGCAGTTACGATAATTCTAATATAACTTATGAATAAAAATACCAATATGTGAGTATCTTTTGTTGAAATGCTTCTAAAAGTATGATAGTATCAAATTCAGATTTAATAATTGGAGGATGGATATTTATGGCGCAATTGTGGGGCGGCCGTTTCACCAAGGAAACGGACAGGCTGGTATATGATTTCAATGCATCCATTAACTTTGATAAACGGTTGTTTGAGCAGGACATTGAGGGCAGTATTGCACACGTTGTCATGTTAGAGAAACAGGGGATTCTTACCTGTGAAGAAAAGGATCAGATCGTAAAGGGACTGACCATGATCCGGGAAGATGTCCGCGATGGAAAACTTGTGATCACTTCCGAATATGAAGATATTCACAGCTTCGTGGAAGCCAATCTGATTGACCGGATCGGAGATGCCGGTAAGAAGCTGCACACCGGAAGAAGCCGGAACGATCAGGTGGCATTGGACATGCGGTTATATGTCCGTCATGAGGTTATTGAGGTTTCTGAGTGTTTAAAGGAGCTTCTGACGACGCTCCTTACGATTATGGAGACGAATCTTCAAACCTATATGCCGGGCTTTACCCATTTACAGAAGGCACAGCCGACTACACTTGCACATCATATGGGAGCCTACTTCGAAATGTTTAAAAGGGATCTCCTTCGGATGGAGGATATCTATAAGAGAATGAATTATTGTCCGCTTGGAGCAGGTGCTTTTGCCGGAACGACCTATCCGTTGGATCGCGCTTATACCGCATCCTTAATGGGCTTTGAAGGACCAACCTTAAACAGTATGGATTCCGTTGCGGATCGTGACTATGTGATTGAATTTTTAGCAGCGTTATCTACAATTATGATGCATTTAAGCCGTTTTTCCGAGGAGGTCATCATCTGGAATTCGAATGAATACCGTTTTGTAGAGATTGATGACGCCTATTCTACCGGAAGCAGTATTATGCCGCAGAAGAAGAACCCGGATATTGCAGAACTTGTAAGAGGAAAGACAGGACGCGTGTATGGAGCACTTGTTTCCATATTGACAACCATGAAAGGAATTCCGCTTGCATACAATAAAGATATGCAGGAAGATAAGGAAGTGACCTTTGATGCCATTGATACCGTGAAGGATTGTCTTGTTTTATTTGATGGCATGTTAAAGACCATGAAATTCCGTAATGAAATTATGGAAAAGAGTGCAATGAACGGCTTTACCAATGCAACCGATGCTGCCGATTATCTGGTTGGCAAAGGAGTTCCGTTCCGTGATGCACATGGTATTATCGGACGTCTCGTTCTTTATTGTATCGAGAAGGAAACAAGCATTGATGCGTTATCCTTAGAGGAGCTGAAGAAAATCAGTCCGGTATTTGAAGCAGACCTTTACGATGCGATCAGCTTGAAGGCCTGCGTGGAACGCCGTCTTACAATCGGTGCCCCGGGTGAGGATGCCATGAAGGAAGTGATTCAGATTAATAGAGAATTCCTGAACCACATCTGGTATGAAGAGCAGTAATTTCGTTTATAGGACCAGAAGAGTCTTTTAAATATTTTTACATGAGGAGAGGAAAAATGAGCGACAAATTAAGAGTAGGGATTTTAGGTGGCACAGGTATGGTTGGACAGAGATTTATCTCTCTGCTTGAGAATCATCCCTGGTTCGAGGTAACAACAATTGCAGCAAGCCCGCGTTCCGCAGGCAAGACCTATGAAGAAGCAGTAGGGGATCGTTGGAAAATGGACACCCCGATGCCGGAAAAGGTAAAGAAGATAGTTGTCATGAATGTCAACGAGGTAGAAAAGGTTGCTTCTGAAGTGGATTTCGTATTCAGTGCCGTTGACATGACCAAAGAAGAAATCAAGAAGATTGAAGAAGATTACGCAAAGACCGAAACACCGGTTGTTTCCAACAATTCTGCACACAGATGGACACCGGATGTACCGATGGTTGTACCGGAAATCAATCCGGAGCATATGAAGGTCATTGAATTTCAGAAGAAGAGACTCGGCACAACCAGAGGCTTTGTAGCAGTAAAGCCGAACTGCTCCATTCAGAGCTATGCACCGGTATTAACTGCATGGAAGGAATTTGAGCCGTATGAAGTTGTTGCTACAACCTACCAGGCGATCTCCGGAGCAGGAAAGACCTTTAAGGATTGGCCGGAAATGGTAGGAAACATCATTCCTTACATTGGTGGGGAAGAAGAAAAGAGTGAAAAAGAGCCTCTTCGTATCTGGGGTGAAATCAGGGACGGTGTGATTGTACCTGCTACAAGTCCCGTCATTACCTGCCAGTGCATCCGTGTGCCTGTATTAAACGGACATACCGCTGCCGTATTTGTGAAGTTCCGCAAGAAACCGACCAAGGAGCAGTTAATCGAAAAGTTGGTTACCTTCAAGGGCGTTCCACAGGAGTTAGAGCTTCCAAGCGCACCGAAGCAGTTTATCCAGTATCTGGAGGAGGACAACCGTCCACAGATCCAGCTCGATGTAAATTACGAAAACGGAATGGGAATCAGCGTCGGACGTATCCGTGAAGATTCTGTATATGACTGGAAGTTTGTGGGACTTTCCCATAATACCGTCCGCGGTGCTGCAGGCGGTGCAGTTCTTTGTGCAGAGCTGTTAAAGGCACAGGGGTATATCGCAAAGAAGTAAATCAGTAACTGCAAATTTGCAGAGCAGTTATGTCAGACTTACAAGTTGGGAAGAGAAGGATTAGATCGGTATGGATGAGTTACGTTATCAGGTAGACCTGTTAAGCGCAATGAATCAGAAACTGGAGAACGAAGAACGGATGTACCGCCTGCTGTGTGCCACATCCACCAGTGCATTTCTTTACGTGAATTTATTAGATGGCTATATCAGGACATTGGGAAGCTGGGAGCAGTTCTTCCCGGAAATACAGATCCGAGATGTCAACGATTTTACGAAGCTATATTCCAGAGTGGAAGACAAGTATGTTCTTCCATTCAGGAAGCTTCTTTATCTGGAGGATTCAAAAGAAAATTCAGGGAGCGACATCCTGAAACTTACGGATGGCAGTACATGGGTAGAATGTGAGGTAAACGTGATCTATGATTACACACAGATGCCAACAGATAAGATCATCCGTTTCAAAAACATATCAAAGCTGAAGAACCAAAATGATGAATTGACGTATATGGCGTATTATGATGTCATGACCGGACTTTACAACCGGAATTATTTCGTGCGCCTTCTTGCTGATTTCGTAAGACGCGCAGAAGAGGAAAATACGGTAGTCTCGGTCATGTTTATTGATGTGGATGATTTCAGCAAAATCAATGATGGATTCGGACTTGCGGTCGGTGATGAGGTTGTCCAGCAGTTTGGACAGTTCCTGCAGGAGTTTTCTTCGGAGCATGTGCTGGTATCCCATTTTAATGCAGACCTGTATTGCATCGGCATTTTCGAACCCATGGGGAAATACAGTGTTGAGAACATCTATCAGGCAGTGCGTGAACGGACGAAGCTGCCATTCCGGTTAAGTAACGGTCAGGATGTGGATATTTCTGTCAGTGTTGGCGTCGCAGAGTTTCCGGAGGCAGCGCAGAACACCCTGGAACTCATCAATTGTGCTGAAATTGTCATGTTCAAGGCAAAAAAGCGTGGAAAGGATTCCATGCAGTATTTTGATGCATCTATATTAAAGGATTTCCTTCATAATGTTGCGATTGAAACAAAATTAAAGGAAGCTGTATTCGCCCAGAATTTTACAATGAATTTCCAGCCACAGTATTTTACGGAGAATGGGAAGCTTCGAGGTATGGAGGCACTGATCCGCTGGCGCGATAACGATGGACGCATGATCAGTCCTGCCGTGTTTATTCCCATTGCGGAGAAGAATGGAACGATTGTTCCAATCGGGGCATGGGTGGTTGATGAAAGCATCCGGATTTTTTCCCAATGGAAAAAGGATTATCGCATACCAATGATCTTATCTTTGAATATTTCAGCTATTCAGTATAACCGGGATGATTTTGTGGACATGATTCTGAATTGTCTGAAAAAGTATGACCTGGATCCGAACTTCCTGGAACTGGAAATTACAGAAAGTGTATTTATTGAGAATTTCCATGATGTAACAGAGAAGCTTCGTCTGCTGCGGGAATATGGAATCAAAGTGTCTCTGGATGATTTTGGAACGGGATATTCGTCCCTTTCTTATCTGAAAAAGCTTCCAATTGATACCCTGAAAATCGATAAAAGTTTTATTGATACCATAACAATGGATGAAAACACACGGGTCATTGCGGATTCCGTCGTGAATATGGCAAAAAGACTTGGCTATGAAACTATTGCAGAAGGTGTGGAAGATCAGGATCAGTTTAATTATCTGAAAAAGATCGGCTGCGACTGCATCCAGGGATTTTTTCTTGGAAGACCATCTACTTCTGAAGAAATTGAACGTTTACTGCTCCGGATTGAGGAGAGTGAGAGGTAATACAGAATGTTTTTAGGCCGTACATCAGAATTGAACTATCTGAACGCATTTTATGACAGTGAAGGAAGTCAGCTTCTTGTCGTGTATGGACAAAAGAATATCGGGAAAACCAGTCTTTTAAAAGAATTTGTAAAAGGGAAACCTTATCATTATTATTGTGCAAGATCTGCATCGGAGCGTGAGCAGACGTATGAGTGGGGAAAAGAACTCACAGATCACACCGGAGATCTGCCGGAATATCCTTCGTATGCTGAAATTTTTCGGAAGATTTCAGGGGATGAATCCGGCAAGACCGTTATGATTGTGGATGAATTCCAGCATGCGGTGAAGTCAGGAAACGCTTTTATGAAGGATCTTGTTTCTTTTGTGCAGGGAAGTGAAAAGCACGGGGAGATTCTGGTTGTACTGTCAAGTTCATCAACCGGCTGGGTGGAAAACAGCATGGTGATGAAAATCGGAGAATCAGCATATGCCCTGTCAGGATTTCTGAAGATCAGGGAGCTTCCGTTTGAAGAGATGCGGCACTTCTTCCCGAAGTTTTCAGCAGAACAGTGTGTGGAAGCGTATGCCGTTCTGGGTGGCTTCCCGGGACTTTGGACACAGTTTGATGATTCCTTAAGTATGAAGGAGAACATCTGCCGGTTTGTTTTAAATCCACATACCTATCTGCAGGAAGAGGGACTGCGTACCGTTGCGGAAGAACTGCGGGAGACAGCTGTTTATCATACGATTCTTTCATCCATTGCAGCCGGGAGACATAAGCTGAATGACCTCTACCGGCACACCGGATTTTCCAGAGCGAAAATCAGTGTTTATCTAAAAAATCTGATGGAGCTTGAACTGGTGGAAAAGGTCTTTTCCTTTGATACCGAGGGAAAAGCAAATAGCCAGAAGGGGATATATCGGATCAGCAATCATTTCGTTCATTTTTACTTCCGGTTCCTGTACCCGAACCGAAGTGCGCTGGCATTGATGAGTGCAGATGAATTTTATGAAAAGAATATTCAGTTTTCCTTTAAGAATTTTGCAGCCCTGTATTTTAATGAGATCTGTAAACAACGGATTGAAAAATGGAATCAGGAAGAAAAGCTTCCTATTGCGATTGACCGCATTGGGGAATGGGTTGGAAAATCAGGAAATATTGATGTGGTTGCACAGGATGAAAACGGCAGAACTCTTGCAGCATACTGCAACTGGGAAAAATCCGTGATGCAGTATGGAGATTATGAGAAGCTGCTTTCCAGTATGGGAAAGGCAAAGCTGAAGGCAGATACGATCTACCTGTTTTCCATTCAGCGTTTTGATGAAAAGCTGAGTCTGGAAGCAAAGATGAAAAAGAATTTGAAATTGATTAGTCTGGAAGACATGTAATGGGAAAAAATTTATTTATTGCAGAAAAACCGAGTGTTGCCCGTGAATTTGCGAAGGCTCTGCAGATTACGGGGAACAACCGGGACGGATATATTGAGTCAAATGATGCCATTGTAACCTGGTGCGTTGGACATCTTGTGACCATGAGTTATCCGGAAGTTTATGATGAAAAATATAAGCGATGGTCTTTAAATACCATTCCATTTATACCGACGGAATTTAAATATGAGGTGATCGACAGTGTAAAGAAGCAGTTTCAGATTGTAAGCGGACTGTTGAACCGCGAGGATGTGGAAACGATCTATGTCTGTACCGACTCCGGACGGGAAGGAGAGTATATTTACCGTCTGGTGGAACGTCAGGCAAATGTACATGGAAAAACAAGAAGAAGAGTCTGGATTGATTCCCAGACAGAAGAAGAAATTCTTCGCGGAATCCGGGAAGCCAAGGATCTTTCCGAATATGATAATCTGTGTGCGGCCGCTTATCTGCGTGCCAAAGAGGATTATCTGATGGGAATCAACTTTTCAAGAGTGCTTACATTGAAATATGGCAACGCGGTCAAGGATTATCTGAAGATTGACCGTGCGGTCGTAAGCGTTGGACGGGTGATGACCTGCGTACTTGGCATGGTTGTGAACAGGGAACGTGAAATCCGTAACTTCGAAAAAACACCGTTTTTCCGTGTGGTGGCATCCGTTCTTTTAGGAGAGCGTGGGATTGATTGTGAGTGGCGTGCCGTAGAAGGAACCCCATATTTTGCTTCACCGCTTTTGTATAAGGAAAACGGCTTTAAGGAGCGTGAGCCAGCGGAAAATCTGATCCAATATCTGTTGGAGGAGCCGCGGAAAGCCATCGTTCATTCTATAGAAAAGAAAAAGGAAAATAAGAATGCACCGCTTTTATATAATCTGGCGGAACTGCAGAACGACTGTTCCAAATATTTCAAGATCAGTCCGGATGAAACCCTGCGGATAGCACAGGAGCTTTATGAAAAGAAAATGACGACCTACCCAAGAACGGATGCGAGAGTGTTATCGACTGCCGTTTCGAAGGAGATCTATAAGAATATTAAAGGTCTGACAAACTTTCAGCTGGTAAGCTCCCTGGCTTCCCGGGTATTGCAGGAAGGAACCTATAAGGGAATCGCAAAGACAAGATATGTTAACGACAAGCAGATTACCGATCACTACGCCATCATTCCGACCGGACAGGGGCTTAATAATTATAACCAGCTAAGCTCCACCGCACAGAAGGTTTATGAAATTGTGGTCCGCAGGTTCCTGAGCATTTTTTATCCGCCTGCGGTTTACCGTAAGGTGGCACTGTGCGTAGCCATCCGGGAGGAGAAGCTGTTTGCCAATTTCAAAGTGTTGGAATCCCCCGGATACCTTACCGTTACAGAGTTTTCTTTCCGTAAGAAAAAGGAAAACGGCAGGGATACGGCTGGAGATGCAGACAATGAGGAGAACGCTAACGCAGACAATGGAGAAGAACAGAGCCTTGATGTGGGACTGATGGAGGTTTTGAACCATCTGAAAAAGGGGATGGAGCTTCCGGTAAGGGATGCACAGATCAGGGAAGGGGAAACCTCACCCCCGAAGCGTTACAATTCCGGAACCATTATTCTGGCAATGGAAAATGCAGGACAGTTAATTGAAGATGAAGAGCTTCGTGCACAGATCAAGGGAAGTGGAATCGGAACCTCTGCCACGCGGGCTGAAATCCTGAAAAAACTGGTCAATATTAAATATCTTGCATTAAACAGGAAAACACAGATCATTACCCCGACATTGATGGGAGAGATGATTTATGAAGTAGTAAACCAGTCCATCCGTCCGCTGCTCGACCCTAAGCTTACCGCAAGCTGGGAGAAGGGGCTTACACTGGTTGCCGATGGTAATATTACAGAACAGGAATATATGGATAAGCTGGACGACTTTGTAAGAAGACGGACGAATATCGTGAAACAAATGAACAATCAGGCTGCTTTAAACCGACAGTTTCGGGAAGCCGCAAAAAATTATCGAACCGGAGGAAAATAACATGGAACAATTTACAATCAGGGAACTCTATACCTTAGAGGAAACAATCGCTGCTGATCTGTTTGAGGGTGCAGTTTATCCGTGGGAATTACTGCCAAAGATCAGCGCCTTTATCGTGGAGCTTGGAGAAAAGCTTCCCAAAGACCGTTATACGGAAGTAAAAGAGCATGTCTGGGTAGCCAATAATGCCACGGTTGCACCGAGTGCCTTTATCAATGGACCGGCCATTATTGATGAGGAGGCAGAGGTTCGTCACTGTGCATTCATCCGTGGAAATGCCATCGTTGGAAAGGGTGCTGTTGTCGGAAATTCGACCGAGCTTAAAAATGTTATTCTCTTTAATAAGGTACAGGTGCCTCATTATAATTATGTCGGTGACAGTATACTGGGATTCAAGGCACATATGGGTGCCGGCTCTATTACCTCCAATGTAAAGAGTGACAAAACGCTTGTTGTCGTGAAAAACGGTGAGGAAAAAATGGAAACCGGATTAAAGAAGTTTGGTGCCATGCTTGGTGATCATGTAGAGGTTGGCTGTAATTCCGTGCTGAATCCCGGAACCGTTATCGGACCGGATACCAATATTTATCCGACCAGCTGTGTGCGCGGTTGTATTCCCGCCGGAAGCATCTACAAAAAGCAGGGAGAAATTGCGAAAAAGTACTAGATTTTTTTGGTATTATATGCGAAAATATATAGCGGATTATTAAATATCTTTACATATTGAAAGGAGTTTTCACATGATTTATTCAAAAGAAGTTGAAGAAATGTGTACTGTTGCTCAGGGTGTTAACCATGGGTGTGCGCCTATCCCTGAAGAAGCAAAATGGGTTAAAGCCAAAGAAGTTAAAGACATATCCGGTCTTACACATGGTGTAGGCTGGTGTGCTCCTCAGCAGGGTGCCTGCAAGCTTACCTTAAATGTTAAGGAAGGTGTCATCCAGGAAGCTCTCGTTGAGACCATTGGATGCTCCGGTATGACTCATTCTGCAGCTATGGCTGCTGAAATTCTTCCCGGCAGAACCATTCTTGAAGCATTAAATACAGACCTTGTATGTGATGCAATCAACACTGCTATGAGAGAATTATTCTTACAGATCGCTTACGGCAGAACCCAGAGTGCATTCTCTGAAGATGGTCTTCCGATCGGGGCCGGTCTTGAAGATTTAGGTAAAGGTTTAAGAAGCCAGGTTGGTACAATGTACGGAACCTTAAAGAAAGGTCCCCGTTATCTGGAAATGGCAGAAGGATATGTAACCGGTATCGCACTGGATGCAGATAACCAGATCATTGGTTACAAGTTCGTAAGCCTTGGCAAGATGACCGACTTCATCAAGAAGGGTGATGACCCGACAACAGCTTATGAAAAGGCAAGCGGACAGTACGGACGTGTTGCAGATGCTGTTAAGATTATTGACCCCAGAACAGATGAAGAAGTGAAATAAGTAAAGAGGAGGATATTAGAATGGCTTTATTTGAATCATATGAAAGACGAATTGACAAAATCAATTCCGTATTAAATAGCTATGGAATCGCTTCTCTTGAAGAAGCAGAAAAGATTACAAAAGACGCAGGTCTTGATGTATACGCAATGGTTAAAGGCATTCAGCCGATTTGTTTTGAAAATGCATGCTGGGCTTACATTACCGGTGCAGCAATCGCAATCAAGAAGGGATGCAAGAAGGCTTCCGAAGCTGCTGCAGCAATCGGTGAAGGTCTTCAGGCATTCTGTATTCCGGGATCTGTTGCAGATACCCGTAAGGTAGGTTTAGGACATGGTAACTTAGGTAAGATGCTCCTTGAAGAAGATACTGAATGTTTCGCATTCCTTGCAGGACATGAATCTTTCGCAGCAGCCGAAGGAGCAATCGGTATTGCAGAGAAGGCTAACAAGGTTCGCCAGAAACCGTTACGTGTTATCTTAAATGGTCTTGGAAAAGACGCAGCACAGATCATTGCAAGAATTAACGGATTTACTTTTGTTGAAACTGAATATGATCCTTACACCAATACCGTTAAGGAAGTATTCCGTAAGTCTTATTCTGAAGGACTTCGTGCAAAGGTTAACTGCTATGGCGCAAACGATGTCTGTGAAGGTGTAGCAATCATGCACAAGGAAGGTGTTGACGTTTCCATTACCGGTAACTCCACCAACCCGACCAGATTCCAGCATCCTGTAGCTGGTACCTACAAGAAGGAATGTATTGAACAGGGTAAGAAATACTTCTCCGTAGCATCCGGTGGTGGTACAGGCCGTACCCTTCATCCGGACAACATGGCTGCAGGTCCTGCTTCCTACGGTATGACCGATACCATGGGACGTATGCATTCCGATGCACAGTTCGCAGGTTCTTCTTCCGTTCCGGCTCACGTAGAAATGATGGGTCTGATTGGGGCAGGTAACAACCCGATGGTTGGTATGACCGTAGCAGTAGCTGTTTCCATCGAGGAAGCTGCCAAAGCAGGAAAATTCTAAAGAATCCAGTATTTATGCGGATTCTACGCCGTGGTAAAACCTATGAAAACCAGCGAAAACGTACACATAGTACACAGGAAATACACAGGTAATACACAGCGGTAATACACAACAATTAAGCCCCCAGAAATTGATCTGGGGGCTTTCTGTATACAGCTGATCGGGCGTCAATCCCATTCAGCGTCGATGGATTCAAACACTATGTCTTCACCGTCATAATTGATCAGCGCCACAGCTTCTTCGTAATCGCTGTACGCCCTGTGGGTATAGACGGCTTCCGTTATGTCTCTGATCTTATGTCCGACAATGGCTTTCAGCAAATTTTCGTTCATTTCAAAATGCTTTGCACATGAAATAAATGTGTGCCGGGGTTCGTGCGGCGTGTGGGAGATCCCAAGATAGCGCATAACCTTTTTGAAACGCCCACGGTATTGATCGTATGTCATAAAGCCGCCAATCTCATTCGGGAACAGGTATTTGCTATCGGGGTTGTAGTGATCCTGCACCAGCTGACGGATCAGCGGATGCACCGGGACGATCCGGTCAATTCCGGCGTCTGTTTTGATGCCGCCTTTGATTCTCCAGCGCGCAAGATCCACATTCACAGTTTCAATCAATAGCACTTCCGAAGGGCGAAAACCAGTGTATAGAGAGAATAGGATCATATCTGTGACACCGAAACTGCGGATCTTCCACAGGCGCTGCACTTCACTATTACTGAATGGCACACGCTTTGACTTGTCACGTTTGCCTGCTTTCTGGACAAATAGTGCGCTGTAGTCCTTGTCAACAATTTCATGGATCATGCAGTATTTATACATGAGATTGAAAAGCGACTTCATGCGGCTTTTTGTTGCATCACCGACAACAGCGTCATTGATCACGCCCTGCATGTGGGAGACACGAAGATCACGCATGCGGACGTTGAAGATCGGTTCGCAGTATTTGTACGCCGCCCGGTAAGTGCGGGCGCTGGAATCATTCTTCAAGGTGGCGTAATATTCCTTTGACCAGAGATCGTACACTTCGGAAAATGTCAGCTTGTGTGCGTTGATGTCATAGGGATTCTGTAAAAAATCATTCAAAGCCGTTTCAGCTTCGATTCGGGTTGCAAAGGTTCCGATCAGCTGATATTCCTGCGTCAGTTTCCCGGATGCAGGATCGAGCCGCCAGCCAGTCGTGATCCTTGCGCCCCACGGTTTGCGACGCTTGCCGCCGATCTTATAGATGGAGCCGTCGCCGTTCGCTCTTTTCATTGCCATAAAAAGCACCTTCTTTCTGTATATTACCGGAAAAAAAGGCGCAAAAAATAAAAGCCCCTTTTCCGTTGCTTTATTGAAGGGCTTTTGCTATAATAATTTTGCGAGAATTAAATAGCAAGCCCGATCAATCGGAGATTGCAGCCGCCCAAGTGTTACCAGCACCGGGGCGGTTTTCTTATGCAGTTACAGACCAAGCATTTTACCAGCTTTCCGTTGACGCCCGGCTTTATTAGTCGGGATCCCGGTTGCCTTTGCAACCTTCGTCTTTGCCTGTGAGATACCCAGCGCCCGGCTGGGACTGAATGAAAGACCTTTGATCAATGATTTTTTCTTCTTCATATCGCTTCTTCCTTTCTATGTATGAAAATCAATATGTATAACTTTTCCATCTTTTTGGTATATTATGCCATTTTTTCTGCGTCCCCTTTTACATATCCGAGATCGCGCAATTCTTCGGCACGCTCTTTGAGTTTTTGCCTTCCGTTAACATTTAACAATCGGTACAAATCAAGAAAGATTGCTTCGTCATGCGTCAAAGTGGATTGAATTGTAGAATTGGGATAGTCTTCCCAGCCCATAAGATAGCCAGGGGAACAACGCAAGACCTTTGCCAACGTTTCTATTTTATCAATTCCCATATTTTGAATTTCCCCACTTTCGTATCTTGATACGGTAGCTTCAGAAACTCCCAGAGCCTTTGCAACATCCTTCATAGTCAAATCAAGTTCAAGACGCCTATTTTTAATAATAGTTTGTATATTCATGTGTATTACCTCTCCTTAGGTAGATAATACAATATAAATTGCAAAAATGCAAGTCGAACTTGCGAAAAAGTAAAAAAATGTGTTGACAAAGAAAAAATAAGTGATATTATAAAATTAACTTACGGATACGCAAGTAAACGAAAGGAGTGAAAAAAGTGGTAAATACAAGAGAAATCAAAGCACAAATGCAAAGAAAAGGAATGACACAAGTAATGCTTGCGCAAAAACTGGGAATAAATCCTTCAACATTAAACAGAAAAATAAATAACGAGAAGGGAGACAATTTGACAGTTAAAGAAGCAGTAGAAATGGCAGAAGCACTGGATTTTCCCAGAAATGAAATCACTGATATTTTTTTTGCTTCGCGACTTGCGTAAACGTAAGTCGCGAAAATGTACCAAATGCAAGGATCATTCAGAAATATAGACACAGGAAGAGATGATCAGATCCTTAAACAGTTTGAGATCATCAAGAGATTGTAAATTTCCACGCCAATGTAACTGATTTTTATTTGTTTGCGCAGAAAACAAAGGATTGTCAACATTTAATGTAGAAACATCATGCGGAAGGCGCAAAGATAACCATTTCGATCTGGTGGAATATTTTAGACGAAGGAAGTCATTAGCGCCGCAAAACATTGAAATATAGTCTTTACTTCGGCGTTCAATAAAAACATGATCTAAAAGATCACACGGCAAAAAAGAATAAATGATTTTGAAAGCGGCTTCTTCATCGGAATTTGCATTCAAATCCTTATCAAAAATACTTTCAATTTCAACTTTGCCAGTTTGGGAATTTACAGAAAAAGAAATCATAAAAAACACCGTCCTTTCGTTTTTAATAGTATTTTACCAAAATAAAGGATCAATGAAAAGAACAGAAAAAGAAGGGAGCAGGACACATGGAAGCAGAAAAAGAAAAAAACTGGAAAGAAGAAAAAGGAAAAGCGATCATTGATGCGCTGGCTGACGACGGAGTGACATACGGCGAAGCGCAAGCAATCATAAAAGCGGCAGAATGGGAACTGGGGAAAAGAAGGTACGAAGACAAACTAAAAAAAGAATAAAGCCCAGCGGCGGGCTTCATTCTTCTTCGTAGTCTTTAGCAAATTTTTTGAAAGTTTCGTTGCAGTTAGCTTCAAAGCCTTGCGGATCAATGTATGGCTTATCAAATGATTTGCACAAAGATGAATACAATTCGTAAGCAACCGCCGCGAGATCTTCGCGCGTGATGCTTGAATTATCAGCCATAAAACACACCTTCTTTCTATTAGTTTATAGAAAGAATATACAACATATTTTGCAAAAAGCAAAGAAATATTTGCAATTAAGCAATAGCACACTGACAAAAGAAAGGAGAAAAACGGAATGGCTAAAAAAACCATGGGAACGACATTGAAAACATACATGAAACGCCACGGAATCAAGCAGCAGTTCGTTTCTAACGAAACGGGAATCAGACCGCAGATTCTGGGGGCTATGCTCAATGAAAAAAGAAAAATCGAAGTTACAGAATATTACGAAATCTGTAAAGCCATAAAAGCGAACCCAGATGCAATAGCAGCAGAGGCCGGAATCTGGGAGCAGGACAAGGCAGCGCAGCTGGTATAAAAAATGCGTGATGTACGGTAATACATCACGCATAAGGAAAAACCACCCACACTGTGAAAAAATAGTTTTATGCCGTTCCAGCGGCAAAGTTACAAAAACATCACACACCGACGAAGGGAGAAAGAAGAAATGTTGCAGAGTAAAGGAAGATACAACCTTGATTGTATAAATGATATGACGTGCGGCAGCGTATGGGGAACAATCACAACGCTAGAAAATATCGACGAAGCAGTGCAGCAGCGCGGAGCATTCAGAGCAAAGATTGAATTTTACGGGATTCTGGAAGAATACAACGGCAACCGCTACGCATTTTTCAAGGATTTAGGAAGAGAGACAGAAGACAACTACTTCGTAGAACTTACATAAAAACAAGCGCCGTGTCACTAGCACAACGCTTGCCATAGAATGTCGCCTGTATTTTAGTGGTGCTGCATAAGCAGCAAAGTTTCGTCGGGATGTGTATTTTCGTCGGTTGTATACTTCGTCGGTTTGTGGATCAAAAATAGCAGCGAACTATTTTTGAGAATTCACGCCGGAAAAGCGATCAAGAATATCATTGTATATTCTGACAGCGATTTCCAGCAGATCGGCGGTACTGTAGGCTTTTTCATATTCGTAGGAAAGATAAGGGAGCATAGCAACCGTCAAGGTTGCGGCGCTCATTTCTTCCGAAAATACAATATTGTCTATTACCATACGCGATCACATCCTTTCGTAGGGCGACAATCACATTATATCAGAAACAAATAGAAAAATAAAGAAAATAAATAAAAACAACAACGAACCGACGAAAGAGAGGAAGAAAACATGGGAAGAATTGAAGATTCGAAAGAAACAGCACCTTGCGGAATGGAAATTCACTACACAGTAGATGAAAACGACATGATCGCATACAACGACATAAACGGTCGCGGCGTATTTTGTGACAAATGCGAAGGTTGCACATGGCGTGGAATCTGCAAGCCAGAACGGCAGGCAAAGACAATGAGCCGCCAGACCTACGTTGAAATCTATAACCTGATCGACGAAGTGGCGAACAAAGCCATGGAAGAGGCAGAAGAAGCCTGCGACAAAATGGTGGAAATAAACCCAGATCCGAAGTGCGTACTTGCTGAATATTTCATGGAGACAATCAAAAAGAACCGGAAGAAATACAATGAAATGCGTGATCTGATGGCAAGGTTTGAAGCAGAAGTGGATGAGCCGGAGAAGTAGGGGGGAGAGAAGATGGACGCACAGGAGACAAAGAGAACCAAAGCAAGAAATCTTCGATACAAAAAAGCAATCGTCGCCGACGTGAATCTGGACAAAATACGCGAAGATCTTTACGACATCATGGAAGCATGCGACGAAGTGCGGTACTTCTTCGAGAGCGACGACGACACACTTTTGAACGCACTGGATGGAAACGAAGACGAAGAATGGGAATTCAAAATGATGTTCTGCGATTTGTCAGCAGAATGCGAACAGATGCAAACAGATCTGGAATGGGAATACATACCAAAACACTTCGACGACTTCTTCTGCGCAGTGAGTACAAGTGAAAAATTGATCGGTTGGGATCAATTCGAGGGCGACTACTTCGGACTGGGTAGCAGCTACGAAGAAGACCGGGGAAGAAAAGAAGCACAAAAACGAACGCAGAGACTGACAAAAGAAGAACTGATGGAGACGGCACAAAAGTGTTTTCGGATATTCAGAGCATATATGGGAATAAAGGGGAGATTTGAAAGCCTAAAAGCCGCACTGGATATATTGCGCGACGAAAATACGGGATATTTGCAAATGATCAAAGCGATTGAAAACCAGTATGAAGCAGCAGAAAAAGAAAATTTTGCGCCGTGGGGAGAAGCTACAAGGAAATTCGACGAAATACTGGAAGCATTACCGCAACGCACGTGGCTAGAGTGAAGAAACAGAGGTGATCAACATGGGAACCTATAGGGAATGGATCGAGAAACTAAAAGAACAGTGGATCGGAGAAAAGGTTATTTTCGAGAATAAGCAGTACACGGTCGTTGATGTAGATTACAACGGGGCGCTGCTGATCGACAAGAAAGCAAGAATGACAGACACAACGGCGGTCGGTGTGTCAAATGTTAAAGCTATATAAAAGTTTGCAACGAAAGAAGGGAAAGCAAAATGGCAGAAGGAAACTGGAAAAAAGAGATCGGGGAAGCAATAGCCGACACAGCAGAAAACAAAGAAGACAGAGAAAAGCAGCGCGGGATCGAAATTGTGGATATGCTGGCAGCAGAAGGGGTGACATACAGCGAAGCATATTCGATCTTAAAGTCGGCAGATTATGAGTTATCACGAAGACGGTACAGTGAAACAAAGGACAAACGAGTAACAACAAACAAATAAATAAAACAACCACACACCGACGAAAGGAGACACGACATGACACAATACACGGTCAAATATGACTTGACAGAGAAAGAAGAAGCAGCCCTGCGGGAGTTATTACCGAATTATCAGCAGTACATATCAGCAGGCGGCAGCAGACCTTTTGAAAAATACACGCTGGCAGATGTTTTTCAATCGCTTATGTACATAGGCAGCAGGCACACGATCTGGAGACATATAAAGGAAGAACAGTTCAGACAGAATCTGATCGACATAGATCAGCTGATCGACGACAAGCATTTGACCATGGCAGAGAGAAACGCACACACCGACGAAAGGAGCGAAGACACATGGCAGCAGGAAAAATCAAGGTAACAGAAGCAGCAGCACTGCTTCACGTTTCGGATCAGTTCGTCAGAATCGGGATGCAGCGCGGGATCCTGCCGATAGGAACGGCACTGAAAATGTCAACAAAATGGACGTATCAGATCAGCGAAAAGCTGCTGGCGGAGTACAGCGGCGCTGATGTGGCAGCAGAACTGGAGCAGATGCGGGCTAGGGGATGAAATGGAAGGTCAAATGGAAATCGGGGACTATATAAGCCCGAAGCATGAAATCAAGTTAAAAATAGCCCATGACACAGAAATAGATCACTGGATAGCAGAAAGACATTACCTAAAAAGCACGCCAGCAGGCGCGATTGTACGAATGGAATTTTGCGCGCCAGACAATACAAGACTGGGGGCTATGATGTGGGGGCGTCCAACTTCGCCGAAGGTGGATCAAGAAAATATCATGGAACTAACAAGAATGTATTTTGTGGACGAGACGGAACACTGCATAGAAAGCAAAGCACTTGCAATGGCTAGAAAATACATAAGAAAGCACTATCCGAAAATAAAAGGTTTGATTGCATATAGCAGTACAGCAGAAGACCACAGAGGAACAATATACAAAGCAGACGGGTGGTTCAAAATAGCGGAAAGCAGATCAAATACGGGAAACTGGGAAAATAGACAAGGACGAAGAAACAGAGATTTAAGCGTAAAAATTAAATTTGCGCGCAGTCCGTAAAGGGGTGAAAACGCATGACAACAGTAGACGATATATTGCAGCTGATTGAGCCGTCCGACAGGCTGCGGATCGTAAAGGACGGAAAAGACCTTTTCGTCGGCTATGTCGGAGTATACAAGCTGGATTCAGAAAAACAGCTGCAAGATACCTTCGGAAGCTGCGAAGTGAAGAGATTTAGAGCAGTGCCGGAACTGCGGCACAAGGACTGGAAGAAACGCGGGTTTGCATCACCGCTGAAACCGGATGAAACGCCGGACTATTACTTCGCGGATCTGCAATCAACGCTTTATTATACAATCCACATATAAGCACAGAAAGGAAGGAAAGCAAATGGCTGTATGGGAAAAAGAAGGATGGGGAACAACGAACGACTGCTTGCAGATGGTCGTTGATAACTACAAAACACAAGGAACAACCGACAGACATTCAGTGAATGCGCTTGAAAGCTACTTGCGGAGACTTACGCCGCCAGCTTTCAAAGTCATGTTCGAGCACAGCAGGACAACAACAGCACAGATGATCACAGACGTGCTGGGAGTTGACAAACTGCTAGACATTTACAACGTATTCACGCAGGAACCGGGAAACACAGAAAACGCACGCGAACTGCGGCAACGGATCGAAAAGCTGGAGCTAGAAAACAGAAAACTTGTAGACAATCTGTCAGAACAGATAGACACAGCACTGGAGCAGGAAGAAGACTACAACAAAGAAGCTGTGATCTGGCGGGAGACAGAAGAAAGCCTGCAAGAACAGGTCAGAACCGCCACGGAGCAGCTGGAAGAATCAAAACTGGAGATTGTAAGACTGAAAGCGGAGATCTACGACATTCTTTCAAAGAATGGCGATATTTGAAGAAAGGGGAAACAAAGAAATGAGCAAAAACAATGCAGCAGGAATTGTCGGGATCATCACGACGAAGCCGCGCGTAGTTATGGACGCGCCGACATGGGCGCAAAAAGTATATGAAGCGGTACTGGAGTATAGACGACCCAGCGGAACGAAAGACAAATTTTTCGTTCAGTTTCCGGGGCAGGCAGCAGGAACAAAGAAAGCACTTTTGAACATCAAAAAAGGAAAAGAAGTGCTGATCGGCGGCGAAGTAAGAACACAAAACATGGACAACCCAGAGCTGCACGAACCACGGGTGAAAATCTGCATCTATGCAAAAGTGATCGCAGTAAACGATCCACCAGCTGATCCACAGAACGAAGTCAAGCTGTGCGGGCATATCTGCAAGGATCCACGGGTAGCAACGGCACGCTTCGGGAAAATAGCAGTCACAAGCTTTATTGTGGCGGTAAACAGCCACCACGGCGCAGATTATATCCCTTGCGTATGTTGGCGAAACGTCGCGGAAGCTGCGGCAAAGCTGAAAGTCGGGGCGTATGTGGAAATTACCGGGCGCATGCAGTCAAGAGAGTACAAGAAGAAAATGCCGGACGGAAAGCCGCCATACCTTGCCACAACGCACGAAGTATCAGTCACACAGCTGGGATTCGCAGAAGATACAGACGAACAGAAAACAGAAGGGAGCGAAAAAACATGTTAAAAAAGCCGACGATAGGAATTGTACTGGATGAAATGAGCAGACGCCAGACGGAAGAATTTATGCGCTTTATCAGCGGAATGTCCGTGAAGAAGGATTCTATCTTCATTCATGCGGCACGCGGAAGAATCAAAGAGCAGGAAGAAGCAATGCAGCAGTTCGCAAAGCTGGCACAGGAAGCGAGACACGCGGAAGACCGGGAAAGCGTATTCGCAAAAACCGGACTGGCAGCAGGCTTCGCAAACGGGATCCTGCGCGCCGGGCTGATCACAAAAGACGAACTGGCGCAACTGGTGGACATGCTGAACAAAGCAGGAAGCGACAGACTGGCAGAACTGGACGCAAAGAGAAAGTCTGTATTTCAACGCATTTTCAAAGGGGCTGTCTTATGAGCGCCGCAGAATACCGCAAGATCATTGCAGTAGACTTCGACGGCACGCTGGCAGTCACACAGTTTCCGACGATCATTGAACCGAAGTGGAATGAAATTGCAATTTGCAAGGCACTGAAAAAGCAAGGCTGCATTTTGATTCTGTGGACATGCCGCTGCGGGGAAGATCTGACAGCCGCGGTCGAATGGTGCAAGGAACATGGGCTTGAATTTGACTATATCAACGAGAACGTGCCAGAGAATGTAGAAAAGTGGGGCAATGACAGCCGAAAGATCTTTGCACATGAGTACATAGACGACAAAGCCACAAACCCGGTCAAGGAACGTGCGTGGATCCGGCGGCTGCGGAAAGCAAAAGCAGAAAAGCTGATCCCGGCTGCGATTGCGGTTGCATCAATATTCGCTGCATACGGAGTGATTGCAGCATTAAATCTTTTATTTTGAGGAAGGAGACAAGAAACATGGCAAAAGGAGAAAGCAAGACGGGAAACTGCCGATTTTGTGGTCAGAGTTCGATCATAGAAGGTGGCGCAGACATGACAGAGCCGCAGCTGGAAGAAGCGGCAACAATGCGCTGCACCTGTGACGACGCGAAACTGTATCAAGAGACAGCAAACAGGCGTGGAACGGCAAAACAGCGCGCACAGGAATTGTTCGGAGAGAATGCCGGAGAGTATAAGCAGCCAGAAGATATTCTGGAATTGATCAACAACGCCATTGACCTTGTATGCGACAAGAAAATGAAGCAGGCGACATTCAAATTCAGAACCGGGCTAAACTGCCGGATCATGCAAATGGCAAAAGACAAGATCAAAGTTGTTCGCGAGACTTCCAACACAGAAGCCTTTGAACAGTAGGCGCAATATGTTTGAACTGAACAAATTATACAACAGGGATTGTATGGAAGCCATGAAAGAGATCCCGGACAAGTATTTTGAACTTGCGATCTGCGATCCACCATACGGGATAGGAATTGACGGTCAGAAGTTAAGCATAAATAAAAACCCGAAACACAACAGAAAAGCCCACACGCAGAAAAGCTGGGATCACGCGATACCGCCAGAAGATTATTTCCGAGAACTGGAGCGCGTCAGCGTGAATCAGATCATCTGGGGGGGAATTACTTTGTTGAGCATTTAAGGATAAACGCAAAAGGCTGGATTGTATGGGATAAAGGACAGAGAGGGCTAACAATGTCAGACTGCGAACTTGCGTATAGCAGTTTTCAGAAACCAACGCGGATCGTGACAATAAACCGCGCAGCACTTCAAAAGGACTTTACTTTTCACCCAACGCAGAAGCCGATCTGCCTGTATGAATGGGTTATAACAAACTACGCGGCAGCAGGCGACAAGATACTGGACACACACGCAGGATCGGGCGCGTGTCTCCGGGCTGCATACCGGACAGGACATGATTTTCTAGGATTCGAGATTGACAAAGATTATTACATGAAAGCAAATGAACGACTAACGGACGAAATGGCGCAGCTTCGCTTCGCATTTTAACAGCAGACACGATCCACAACCGACACAAAATGAAGATTGGAAAGAAGAACGCCGCCCGGAACTGCAATTCCGAGCGGCGAACCGTACAAACAATATAAAAATAAAATGTTAATAAAAGTATAGCATTGTACGGTGAAAAAGTCAAGAAAATAGCGGCATTACAGCCGCTTTTCACACTTGATAAGTTTATTATTCCAACGACAAAACAGGGGGATCAGTAATGCCGTACAAACATGAAATATGCAGAGCAGGAAAGACAAAGCAGCACACGTTTTATTATGCAGTCAGAACCGACACAAAGGAAGGGAGCAGAAGACAGAAGGAAAACAAGACCTGTGAAGCACAGAAGAAGGTAAACAGCAGACAGGCAGTGAAAAAGCTGACATGGATCCTCAATGCGAACTACGACGGTACATCACTGTACATCACATGGGAATACACGAAGGAGAACCGCCCAGCCACAAAAGAAGCACTGCGGACAGACGTTGACAAGCTGCTGCGGAACATTCGCCGGATATACAAGAAAGCTGGGAAGGAAGCAAAGATCGTCTGGGTTCCAGAAGTAGGGGAACGCGGGGCAGTACATATCCACATGACACTGAACGCCATAGACACACAGCTATTGAAAAAGTGCTGGGACAAGGGCTGGATCACAATAAAGCCCATGGACGACAACGGGCAATACAGGCGGCTTGCAGAATACTTTGTGAAATACTCTGAAAAAACCATGAAAACATGTGAAGGGTTCACGGGCAGAAGATACAACAGTAGCAAAAACCTTGTGATCCCAGAGCCACAGAAAAAGACAGTTTCTTCCAGAAACGCATTCAACCACATTGTCAAGGTTCCTTCAGGTTGGTATCTGGACAAAGACAGCATCCGGGAAGCATGGCACGAAGTAACGGGATTCATGTATTTTACCTACACACTGATATACGACGGACGACGCCGGAAGGAAGACACAACAGACAGCTATTTACTGAATCTGGAGACTGGGGAAGTAGAGATCAAGGAGATATGCAGAAAATGAAAATTGACGAAGCATTAAAACAGAACCCGTACAACCCGGAGCACGGGAGTATAGGCGCATATATCAGATATTTGAGATACAACGTTGATGGATATTACAGTAAGAAGAGTGAAGAAATCAGAAAAGAACTTGAAATAGATAAAAAGCTAACAGAAGGAAGGAAGTAAGCATAAATGAATAAACAAAACAAAAATATCACAGCTGAACGAATACAAAAACGGATTGCAGCATTGCGAATGACACAAAGAGAACTTGCGGAAAAGACAGGAAAAACAGAAGTGACGATCAGCAGGTGGGTAAAAGGGAACACAACGCCGTTTGCAACGGATTACCCTATACTTTCAAAAACTTTGCAATGCACCTGCGACTATCTGCTGGGATTGTCGAGCATTCCAACAAAAACGGGAATACAAGAAGCAAACGACAAAATGCTTCTGGAAGCCTTGAAGAGAGAATGTGAAAAATACCCACCTTGCATGAAACGCTGTGAATTGTGTAAAACAAACAGAATGATTGAGGAATTAGAAAGCACAGAAAGGGAAGAAAACCAATGACGGAAAAGGAAGAAGGAAAACTGAAACAGCTAAAAGCTGGAATGCGACAGAAGGAAACTGAATGCAAGCGTTGTCCCTATCACGTGTTCAGAGCAAAAGAACATTGCGAAAATTGCAGCGTGCGCGACACAATCAGCAACTTGTCAATTCAGATCATGGAAATACAGGGGGTATTCAAAAATGCAACTTGAAGGAATAGCGGCTGCCATGGTCGCATGCGGAATAATTGTAATAGAAGCCGCAGCGTTCGCAGCTTTATCAATCTTTTGGGGCTGCATTTTAAGCAAAAGAAACGACAACGACGGAAGAAAGAAGCGGAAAAACAAGAAAAGGAGAAAAACACAATGACAGAACCACAACAGAAAGACTTTGAAGAACTGCTGGAGCAGCTGAAACAGGAAGAAGAAACATGCGAAAGCTGCCATGACAGAAACGCATTTGCGAACAGGTGCGAAGGATGCGGCACACACGGAAACATACGGGAACTTGAACAGCTGATTGCAAACATGGAAAACTGACAGAAAGAAGGTGCAAAATGTACGGAAATCTAAAACGCGGAGAAGACACGGAGCAGATGGGCGTTATTGACTGGGCGAACTGGAATTTGCAGAGGTTCCCAGAATTGAAAATGCTTTATCATGTGCCGAACGGTGGAAAGAGAAACCAGGCAGAAGCGGCGCGCTTCAAGGCAATGGGAGTGAAAGCAGGCGTCCCGGATCTGTGTCTGCCAGTACCCATGAACGGGTATGCAGGGCTGTATATCGAAATGAAGTACGGCAGCAATAAACCGACGGCAGCACAGAAAGAATGGATTAAGGATCTAAAGAAATATGGCTACAAAGTGACGGTATGCTATGGCGGCACAGAAGCAACAGCAGAACTGGAAGCGTACTTGCAGGGCAGCAGAACAATTCTGACAGATCCAATGAACGAAAACTGCAAGCCGCAGAAGCGCATTGAAATATATTGCAGCAGCGAGGACACGGAAAACATAAGATCAGCGCTGTGCATGGCAGCAGCGAAAGGATCCTGCGTATTCGGTAGTGATTTTGTACCGGAGTGCTGCATAGACAGTCCAAAAGCGGAGACACACGAAGACTGCTGTGCATGTGTCCTGCAAAATGTCGCCTTTGCGGAATACGATTGAAGGTGGAAGGATGCCGAAAGCAATAATTGACTGGAATTCAAAAAGACGGCGCTTTCCGTACATGTGCGAAGTCTGCGGGAAGAAATACGGCGACAAGAAGCAGGCGAAGACATGTGAATGGGCTGACATGAACGGAATGAACAGAAAAGCAGCATATCAAAACAAAAAGGCGAAGGAAAGAAGGAAAGACCATGAAAACAATAGCGGTGATCAACTTAAAAGGTGGAGTAGCGAAGACAACGACGGCAGCGAACATGGCAACGCTGCTGGGGACGAAGTACCAGAAAAATGTATTGCTGATAGACAATGATCCACAGGGAAACGCAAGCCAGTTCTTTGACTGCTACAGAAAAGATGAAAAATGTGGAGCAGCAAAGATACTTGACAGAGAAAGACCGGGGATTTTCGCTGACGTGGCAGCAGGCGTGGATCTGATCAACGCAAATATGACGCTGCTAGAAGCAGACAACGAACTGCGAACCAGCGAAGACAGGCAAGACAACCGTTTTGCAGAGTACATGGAAAAGGCGGCGTCAATATATGACTACTGCATCATTGACAACCCGCCAGCAATTCTGATGTGTACAATCAACGCACTGTGTGCTGCGGATGAAGTAATTATCCCGGTGCGGCTTGATAACTGGTCGATCGACGGTGTGGAAGTGATAACGGAGCAGATCGAAACACTGAAAGCACTGAACAGTAATTTGAAAATAGCAGGAATCTTACTGACGGACTACAAAAAGTCAATCGAAAATGAAGCCGCGGAAGAATGGCTGCGGAAGAACTGCAAATACAACGTATTCAGCCGCAGGATCAGACACAGCGACAAGGCAGTGGCAGCAACATATTACAAACAGCCGCTTGAAACATATTCGCCAAGATCCGCAGCGGCGACAGATTACAGAAAATTCATGGAAGAGTACACAGGCACAAAGAAAGCGTGAAAGGCAGGGAAAGGAAATGGCAGGCTTTGACATTACAAAGATTCTGAACAAACAGACAGCAGCACAGACAGAAAACGCAGTCACAGAAGATTTTGAATCAATCAAACTGGACTATGAAAAAATAGTGATCACCGGAAAGAACAAATACAGCATGAACGACATTGAAGATCTGGCAGCAGGAATCGAAATGGCGGGCGGGCTGCTGGATCCGTTGATCTTGGGACGCGTCAACGGAGAATACAAACTTGCTGGCGGTCACAGAAGATACGCAGCAGTAGATCTGCTTGTGAAGGACGGGAAAGAAGAATACCGGGATGTACCTTGCAAATACAAGGACATGACGGAAACAGAATTCAGACTGTACATGCTGATCGGGAACACATTCAACAGGCACTACACCGACTATGACAAGATGATTGAAGCGGAAGAGTGGAAAGAAGTTTTGACGCAGGCGAAGGAAGAAGGATCTTTCCTGCCGGAAAAAGGCGTCCGCGTCCGGGACTACATAGCAAAGATCATGAAGACGTCGGCAGCAGTCGTGGGAGACTGGAACAGGATCAACAACAACGGAACAGATGCACTGAAAGAACAATTTGAAGCCGGAACAATCGGAGTGACGGCGGCGGCAGCAGCAAGCAGCCTGCCAGAAGAGGAACAGAACAACATTGCAGAGCGCGCGGCAGCAGGCGAAGACATAAAGGGAACCGAGATCAAGGAAATGATCGAACGGAAGAAGGCAGCGGCAGCAGCGCCGGAAGAAGACACAGAGCCGGAAGAAGCAACCGGAGAGCAGGAAGAAAAGACAGAAGAGGAACACACAAAAGCCACACTGGCACAGATGCAGCCGTCGGCGTCGGATACCGACACAACAGAAGAAGAAAAAGAGAATGCACGGCGCCTGCATGCACTGAAAATGCTTGAAAAATACTACATCTACTTGAACGAAGACGATCTGCGCTGCCTTGAAGCAATGCTGCAAGATTGCAAGCGACGCAAAATGGAATACGGGGCGCTGGACTGCGGATCTACAATTTGACGAAGGGAGACGAAACAAAGTGAATGGAATTGAAGTGACAGTCAACATCAATCTGAATGGCGAGAAGGTGGCAGGAATTACAACCGGGGAGCAGGCAGCAGAAACGCTGCCGCCCGGAGACGTGGGGCGCGAGGTAACACAGGAAGAAGAACAGCGCTTCGCCGTAGCGTCAGATCTTGCGAACGTGTGCGAATATCTGGAAGATTCAGAAGTAATTAAAATACGTCTGATCGTGAACAAGGCACAGGCAAGGAAGGACAGAGCAGAGAAAGGGGACGAAAAATGACGCAGCATACAGCAGCGATTGTCATTGTAGCAGTTATGGCAGCAGGCGTGATGGTCACGGCAACAACAGCAGCCGTGGCAGCAGTAAAAGCATTACGGGACTATATGAAAGAGAGGGACAAGAAGAATGAGACATGGATTGATCCAAGAAGTGACAGAAGCCATTGAAAACGAATTATCAGCAGCAAACAAGGCATTTCCCGGATTTAACAGCACGCATGAAGGATATGCAGTAATTCTGGAAGAAGCGCAGGAAACGGAAGACGAAATGCGGAAAATAGGAATGAATCTGAATGCACTGTGGCTGGCAACGCGGATAAATCAGACACCGAAGAAGATCAGAGAGATTGCGGAAGCAATAAGGGAAAGCGCACGAGATATGGCAGCAGAAGCAATACAGACAGCAGCCATGGCAGAAAAGCTGATCCAGTACACAGAAAGGCAGGAAGGATGAACGCGGCGGCGGTGATAGCGATTGCGGCAGCAACAATCCTGTATGTGGAAGCAGCAATCGGGACAGGGTACTACATGTATTTGATTACCAGAAAGAAGACGAAGCAGGACGCGACAAAGGAAGAACAAAAGCAGCTGACAAGATACAGCATAATTGCTGGCGTAGCATTCCCGGTCACGTTTGCAATATTATTCGCTGCAAGGGCAGCAGAAAGGAAGTAATATGATCAACTACACTATGGTAATTATGACAGCCATCATCTGTGCAGCACTGGTGCTTATGGCATGGATCGGACGGAAGAAGTAAGAGGGAAGAAGAATGAACAAAGTTGACTTGACAGGAAGACTGACAAAGGATCCGCAATCACGCTGGACGAACGGGCAGGAATCGCAGGAACAGATCTGAATTGTACGCTTCACACTGGCGGTGAACAGACGGAAGAAGGATGCGGGCGCAGACTTCATATCATGCGTAGCATTCGGGAAGAGCGCGGAAAGTCTGGAAAAGTATTGCAAGAAAGGAACAAAGCTGGAGATTTCAGGCAGAATACAGACGGGCAGCTATACCAACAAAGACGGCGGCAAAGTATACACAACAGACGTCATTGTCGAGGAATGGGAGTTCGCAGAAAGCAAAGCGGCAGCAGGGCAGCAGGGAAACCAGCAAGCGCTAGCACAGCCGGAGACAGACGCAAACGGTTTTATGAACATACCGGAAGGAATAGACGAAGAACTGCCGTTTTCGTAAAAGGTGGGAGCAGGCGCACAATAAAGCAACGCTGGAGACGCCACAGAGCCGCACAGGCGGCAGGAAAAAGAAATTGCAATAAAACGTACAGAGTGGTATAATAAGCCAGTAAACAAGACAAAGACACACGCACAGACAACGAAAAGGTTTGTGCAGTGTGTCTTTTTTTGTTTGCAGCTTTCCTTCGATCGGTGCAGGCGTCGCCGCTTGCACCGTATCACGAAAGGACATTCGACATGACGATAACAGAAGACCAGCTGGAAGCATGGATCAAACAGCTGATAAAAGAAAATAAATTATATAAGTTTTACAAGTGGCATGAGTGGCGGGAACTGTCCGCACAGGTGATGAAAGAAAACAATTATGAATGTCAGTTCTGCAAAAAGAAAGGCATCCACACCAGAGCGCGCAGCGTCCATCATGTGCAGTGGGTAAGGAAACACCCGCGACTTGCTATGTCGAGGACGTACACCTACAACGGCGTAGTGTATCAGAACCTAATCCCATTGTGTGAAGCATGCCACAACGAACAGCACCCAGACAAACGTATCACCAGTGAAAAGAAACATTTCACAAACGAAGAACGCTGGTGACGATCCCCCCCGGTCAAAAAGAATCAGATTTTTGCTGCCGGAAGGGAAACGGGGCAAGGGGTAGACAAAACAGATTCGCGCGCACATGTAATGGGGGTGGTATATATGGCAGATGAAAGAAAGCCGGAAGTTAAAAAAATCACGCGATCAAAACCATACAAAGAGATCGAAAAAGACCTGCGGGATCAGCTGGAAGCAAACGGCACATATGGCAAATTTTTTGAAGATATGATCGCCGATTACATGGCTATGTATGTCACGAAAACATTATTGATTGCAGACATACAAAAGCGCGGAACTATCGTGGAATACAACAACGGCGGCGGTCAGTCCGGTTACAAGAAAAATGAAGCAGTGGACATGTTTAATAAGACAAACGCGCAAATGTTGAAACTGCTTTCTGAACTGGGGCTGAAAGCAAACGCCACGATAGGTGGTGGAGATTTTGACGACGAATTATAGAGACGTCCCAGAACTTCAAAAGTACATAGATCTGGTCGAAAATGAGGGCAAAAACGGTGTAAAAAAGTGCTGCAAATGGCAAAAAAAACTAATAAAATTCGTTAAAAAGTGCTTTGAAAACGAAAATTTGACCATAGATACAGAACAGCTGAAAAAGTACATGGGTTTGCAAAAATACTTCGACTTTGAACTGTTCGAGTGGGAACAATTTGTATTTACACTGCATTGCTGTGTGTTCCGCGAAGATGGGCTGCCGCGTTTCCCGGATCTGTTAATATTCGTAGCGAGGGGAGCAGGAAAAAACGGCTATCTGGCGTTTGAAGACTTCGCCATGATCAGTCCGTACAGCAATTTGCAGCAGTACGACGTCGATATATGCGCCACAGCAGAAGAACAGGCGCGGACGTCCTTTGACGACATTTACAACGTACTGGAGAAACACAGAAAAAAGCTGATCAAGTTTTTTCGCTGGACAAAATCTGAAATACAGTGCAGAAAGACAAGATCGAAAATAAAATACCGGACAAACAACGCAAAGTCAAAAGACGGCTTGCGATCCGGGAAGGTAGATTTTGACGAGGTACACGCGTATGAAAGTTACGACAATATCAAAGTATTTACAACGGCACTGGGTAAAAAACCACACCCGCGGCGAACCTATATCACAACAAACGGAGACGTCAACGACGGTGTACTGGATGATCTGATCGAGAAAGCAAAAAAGATACTGGACGGAGAAATTGAAGACAACGGCTTCCTGCCGTTTATCTGCATGCTGGACGATCCAGAAGAAGTACACAGCGAAGAGAATTGGCACAAGGCAAACCCGTCCTTGCGGTATCTGCCGAACCTACTTGAAGAGACGCGAAAAGAATATAAAGAATGGCTGGAAAACAGATCGTCTTCCAGCGACTTTATGACAAAGCGTATGAACTGGAGACAGGGAAACGGAGAAGTGGAACTGACAAGCTGGGACAATATTATGGCAACAAAGCAGGAAGTAGAACCGCCGAAAGCGCGTGAAATTGCTGTGGCTGGCATTGACTACACAAAGATCAATGACTTTGCGTCAGCTGGAGTGCTTACAAAGCGCGGTGAAAAGGTAGTCTGGAAGCAAAAAACATGGGTGTGTCTAAAAAGCGCAGATCTGCCGCGAATAAAATACCCGCTGCATGAAGCAGAAGAAGCTGGGGAGCTGGAATTCGTAGACGCCCCGGAGATTGCGCCGGAACTGATCGCGGAGTGGATAGGCGAGCAGATGGGCTTTTATTCAATACCTATGCTTGCGCTGGACGACTACAGATTCGCTTTGATGAAACAGGCGCTTGCACGTTACGGCTTCACCTATGAAAACAAAAATATAAAGCTGGTCAGACCTTCGGACAAAATAAAAGTAGAGCCGATCATAGACAGCGGATTCAGAAATCACAACATAGTATACGGCGATTCGTCGATCATGCGGTGGTATACGAACAACACAAAGAAAGTGAAGTCAAAAAAATACGGGAATTACGAATACCAGAAAATAGAAGCGAAAAGCAGAAAAACAGACGGCTTTTTCGCATTCGTAGCAGCTATGACGCAGCATGAATTGATCCCGGAGCAGCAGGGATCAGCGGACGTGCTGCCACTCTTCACAATGTAGAAAGGGGGTGCAAGGAAGAATGAACATGAATGATTATTTTCTGCGGGCATTCGGGAGAGAATCAACGATCAACGTTACAACACAGATCGAAGAAGAACTGACAGAAGTATTTTTCAAAGAACTTGCGACAGCATGCGCCATCAATATGATCGCAAGTCTGATCAGCAAATGCGAGTTCAGAACATTCATAAAAGGGATCCCGGAGAAAAAGGGCGAATACTACCTATGGAACTACGAACCGAACCAGAACCAGAACGCCGGGGACTTCTGGCAGCAGTTCGTCACAAATCTGTTATATGATAACGCAGCGCTGATTGTAGAAGTCGGCGGGAAATTGTACGTTGCTGACAGTTTCACACGGACACATTACAGCTTCCGCGAAGACGTTTTCAACAACATCACGATCGGAGATCTGACCATGCAAAGATCCATGTTGTCACATGAGGTCATATATCTGGAATTGGACAACATAAACGCCAGACGGCGGCTGGAAGGATCGTACACAGCATACGGGCAGACGGTAGCAAAAGCAATCAGAAGCGTGCTTCGCGCTGGGGCGCAAAAAGGAATATTGAATATTGATGCACAGACAGCGGCGCAGCCGGATTTCACAACAAAACTGCAAACACTGATTACAGACAGATTCAAGCCTTTTTATGATACAGATTCAGCGGTGCTACCATTACAGACGGGGTACACATACACGGACGTAACGAAGCAGACAACAGCACCGACACCAGCAGATCTGAACGAACGCATAAACTATGAATTTGAAATGGCGGGCAGGGCATACAAGATCCCAAAAGCACTTATGCTGGGGGATGTATCAGACGTCGAGAAGATCACGAAAAACTTTTTAACGTTCGCTATTGATCCGATATGCCAGCGGATCGGAAGTGAAGTGACGCGCAAAAAATATGGGGAAAAGCAGTTCGCAAAGGGAAACTACATGGACGTAAACACGAACTGCATACAGCATATTGATATTTTCGAGCAGGCGACGAATTCAGACAAGCTGCTATCGTCCGGGCTGTACTGTATCGACGAATTGCGCGTGAAACTGGGTGACACAGCTTTGAAGACTGACTGGTCACAAAAGCATTACATAACCAAGAACTATGCAGAAGCAGAAAAAATGGAACACTTAGGAGACGTGAAAGGGGGTGAATAAGGTTTGAAGAATCAGAAAGCACATTATAGCTTGCGACAGGAAGCAGGAAGCAATGTACATAAGCTGTACATTTATGATGATGTGACAAAGTACGGCGACTTTGACTGGTGGACGTGGAACTACAGCGAAAGCGAAACAAGCGCACAGCATTTCAGAAAGGTTCTGGAAGAGATACCGGAAACGGACGTCATAGAAGTACACATCAATTCAAATGGCGGCGACGTAGGCGAAGGAGTGGCAATTTACAACCTTCTGAAACAGAAGAAATGCAAAGAACTTGTAGCATACGTTGACGGGTTCGCATGGTCGGTCGCTTCTGTGATTTTGCAGGCAGCAGATCGACGCGTCATGGGGCTGGGAACCAGCCTTTTGATCCACAACATGTGGACGACGGTTTCCGGGAATGCGGATCAGCTGCGGAAAGCAGCAGACGATCTGGACACGCTCATGGAAGGAAACAGAAAAATTTACATGGAGCGCGTGAACATCACAGAAGAAGAACTGGAAAGCATGATGGATGCTGAAACGTATCTGACAGCAGAACAGGCGGTAGAACAGGGCTTTGCAGACGAAGTATCAAGCAAAGCCGGAGAAGAAGCCGGAACAGTTATGCAGCAGCTACAGACACAGCTTTTACAGCTGCGAACTGAAATGTTGAACCAGAAAGCAATCAGAACACAGATGCTTGAATTTTGCAAGCAGGCAAGCAAGAAAAACGAGGACAGCGCAGACGACGAAGACGACGAAGAAAGCGACGGATCCGACGAGGATAACAGCGAGGACAACGACGAGGACAACGACGACGAAGACAACAACGACGATAAAAAGAATCAGAAAAACAATTCTGATCCGAAACAGTCTACAAATAAAATGGCGGCTTTGTTAGCAAGAGCAGCCGCAAAAAATCTGGAAAAGAGGTAAAAGGCATGAGAAACAAAGATGTTGAACAGCTGACACGCGAACAGCTGGCACAGAAATTTAACGAAGCATTAAAAACCGAAGACACCGAACAGGTGGCACAGGCAATGGCAGAAATGGCAGCAGGGATCGAAGAAGAGATCTTGCAGCGTGCAAAAGACGTGGCAGCAGTTGAGCAGCTGGACGCACAGGCAATGGCAGCACGCGGGCTTCGCCAGCTGACTAGCGAGGAAAAGAAGTATTATGAAGCAGTGATCGGCGCTATGAAGTCCGAGAACCCGAAACAGGCGCTTGCATCTATCGACGTAACAATGCCGAAGACGATCATTGAAGATGTATACGACAGCTTGAAGCTGGAACACCCGCTGCTTGCAAAGATCGACTTCAAGAACACATCCTACATCACAGAATGGATCATGAACAAAAACGGAAAGCAGAAAGCGATCTGGGGCGACATTACAGCGGAGATCACAAAGGAACTGGAAGGATCCTTCGAGAAACTTGACATGTTAATGTACAGCTTGACCGCATTTCTTCCGGTTGCAAAGTCCATGCTGGATCTGGGCGCAACATGGTTAGACAGCTATGTGCGCGAAGTGCTGAAAGATGCGATCTATGTCGGTCTGGAAGAAGGTATCGTCTGCGGAACAGGCGTGAAAATGCCTATCGGTATGAACAGAGACATTGAAGCAGCACACGGAGACGGTGAAAGCTATGTGAAAAAGACTGCGATCAAAGTCACAAAGTTTACGCCGGAAACATACGGCGGTCTGGTCGGTAAATTAGCAGTGACAAGAAACGGTCGCCCCAGAACGGTTGCATCACTGATCATGCTGGTAAGCCCGGAAGATTACTGGAAAAAAGTAATGCCCGCAACTACGGTGCAGCGCCCGGACGGAACATTCGCAAACAATGTCCTGCCGTACCCGACAGAAATCATTCAGACAGAAGCACTGACAAAGGGTGAAGCAATTCTGGGAATTGCAGAACAGTATTTTGCAGGAATCGGAACCGGAAAAGAAGGAACTATCGAGTACGACGACAGCGTGCGGTTTTTGAAGCGTGAAAGAGTGTATGCAGCGTTCCTGTACGGCAATGGTCGTCCAAAGGACAATAACGCATTCTTGCTGCTTGACATTAACGAGTTACAGCCTGCGGCATACACCGTGGTGACGGGAACCGACACCGTGGAAGTAGAAAAGACCACATGGACGGAAGAAGAACTGAACGCAATGACCGTGGAGAAGATCAAGGGACTGGCAGCATATAAGGGCTATGCAATCACAAAGACTGCGAAAGCAGAAGTGATCGCGGAATTTTTGGCAGCACAGACCGCAGCTACGGCGTAAGGGATAAGCAAAGGCAGCAGGGCAAAAAACCTTGCTGCCTGTAATTGAAAGGCGGTGCAGTATGGCAGATGAAACAACAAAAACGCCAGACGAACAGCTGCTTGAAGACATTCTGAATGAACTGGACATGACACTGGCTGACGAAAGCATGCAGAAAAAGATAAAAGACATCATGCAGCGTGGAAAAGCCCGGATCGAGAAGATCGGTGGCAAACAGCTTGATTTTGCAGAGAATCAGCAGGCGCGTGAATTGCTTTTTTCGTATTGCAGATATGGACGCAGCAACGCCATAGAACAGTTTGAACATGATTTTTCGTCACAGCTGACAGGCTTTGCACTTGACGAAGCGCTGGCAACGCTGGAAAGCGGGGCAGAAAATGAAAGCAAAGTTTGAGGAATTCAACGACGGAACCGCCAGAATATGCACTGTGAACAATGACGGACTTCTGGTGGATAAATACGAAAAGCCACTGCGATTCGGAGAAGAAAACGTCAGTATGAAACGGCATTACGCAGCACAGGCAGCAGACACACGGGTTGACAAAGTGATCCATGTTCAGCAGCGAAAGGATCTGAAAGCGCATGAAGTCGCTGTGATCGGTGAAGATCAATTCGACATAGAAAAAGTCGATCAGATCAACGATACCATGCCGATGATCACAAAATTGTCCTTGATAGAGTATGAAAAACACAGACGAAAGGATTTTGCATGAACGTAGGCGCGACAAAGAAAATCAGACCAGATCAGCTGACCGGAACGCTTGCAGAAAGTCTGCTGGAATGGGAGCGGGAGAACGAAGAAAGGTTCTTCCGGGCGATTGACGACGCAGCCGACGCGTGCAACGAAACGGCGGGACAATATCTGACACCGGGGCATGGTTACAAAACAGGCGAGTACAAGCGACATTTTGCAATAGAACGGCAGCTGACAGGGCGACACAGCTACAGTGCCACATGGCATGTGGAAGCGCCACACTATAGGCTGACACATTTACTGGAAAATGGACACTTGACACGCGACGGAACAAAGCGAACAAAAGCCGTAAAGCATATCAAATACGGGCGACAGATCGCAGAACAGGTGCTTGACGAAAAAATGAAAGGACTGTGGGAATGACAGACATCAAAACATATCTGGAGACAGAAACAGAACTGCCAGTAGCAGACACGGCGTTTGATAAACCACAGAAGCTGCCTTTTGTGGCGTTCATAGACAAGACGGCACAGGACGGCGACGACTTCCACGCCCGGATCGTCGAACACAATCTGACAGTAGAATTTTACGCAGAAAGACTGGACAACGAAAACGAAGGGAAGCTGGAAAAAGCCTTTGAAAAGATGAACTGGAAATTTGAGAAGGAAAGACAGTGGCTTCCAGATGAAAAAATGTTTGAAACAATTTTCACTATGAATTTTATGGAAAAGAGGTAAAAGGCATGAAAGGATCAAAGGAAAAAGTTGTGCTGGGATCCGGCAAAGTGTACACAATGTTATACACAGGAACATTGCCGGAGACATTCACAGAGATTCTGAAAAAAGTAATGACAGAAGAAAACCACACCGGATGGATAAAGAACGGCGCAAGCGTGGAGTATAAGCCCACAATGACGACAGAAAAAGACGATCTGGGGATGGTCGTAAAAGAGATCTTGACGGACGAAGAAGCAACCTTCAAGACAGGTCTTTTCACATGGAATGCAAATTCACTGGCGAAGCTGTCCGCAACGGCAGTCGTAACCACAGAGGATGGAGAAAACGGCAAGAAGTACAGACGCTTGAAGGTCGGCGGCACAGCCAACGACGACGGCAAGCAGTATGTGATCTTGTTTGTACATGAAGATCCGGTGGAAGGAAACTGCTATTTGCTGATCGTCGGAAGAAATACAGCAGGATTCACCATCACTTTTGCTGCGGATTCAGCGACAGTCATTGACGCAGAATTCAACTGCAAGCCGCACGACAGCCGCGGAACGCTGATTGAATTTGTCGAAGAGTACGAAGAAGAGTACCAGAACGAATACACAAGCGAGGAATTGAACGCGCTGACCGTAGATCAGATCAAGACCATTGCGGCAGCAAAAGGTTACACGATCACAAAGACAACAAAAACAGAAATCATTACAGAGTTTCTGGCAGCACAGACAGCAGCAAAAGGCTAACAATCAAGGAAATGCGGGGCATGCGATACATAGCCCCGCAGAATCGAAAGGAAGGAAAGCAGAATGGATTTATCAGTAAATTTTCAAAAAGTAAAGCGTAACTACATGACATTGACCTTTGATGATCCCAAAAGCGAAAAGGGCGTCAAGGTAATTGTCGTCGGAATGCCGAAAAAGAAGGTTTTTGACGCACTTATGGACATGCAGGACACGATCACAGAAAGAGAAGAAGCGCAGAACGCAAAGGAAAGAAGCGGAGCAAACAGGCGTTCAATAGAAGAATTGTACACGCTAACTGCAAAGATTCTTTCCAACAATCTGAATGGTGAAACGATCAGCAAAGACTGGGTAGAAGATAACATGGACATTGAGGACATGAAAGCATTCTTCGCACAGTATGTGCGTTTTGTAAAGATCCCGGACACAGACCCAAACTAAACCCGCCCTTCTACCCGACAGACGAAGAAGATTTCTTCGAGATCCCGACGTACTGGGAACATTTAGTACATGAATACACAGGACTGAACATGAATGAAATCGAAGAACTGGAGTATATAGACTATTTGCAGTACAAGCGGGACGCTTTTATACATTCGTGCAATCATTCGGAAGAGGGGCGCGAGTATCTGGAGAACGCAAGAACACTGATGCAGACAAAGCCAGACAGAAAGCGGCTGCGTGGTCTTTTCGGAAAGCCGAGGTAAAATGGGAAAGGCACTGAAAGGGATCACAGTCGAGATAAACGGAAAAACCGACAACCTTGTGAAAGCACTTGAAAAGCCAAACGCCGAAGCAGCCAGCCTGCAAAAAGAACTAAAAGGCGTCAATTCGCTTTTGAAGTTTGATCCCAAAAACACGGAACTGCTGGAACAAAAACAAGTGCTTTTGAAACAGGCAATACAGCAAACGGAAGAAAAAATGAAGCTGCTGACAGATGCACAAAAACAGCTGGCAGCGGCAGGAAAAGACGTAAACGACGACGCATACAGAGACTTGCAGCGAGAAATCGCAGCCACGGCGCAGAAGTTAGCTGGATATAATACGCAGCTGAAAAATGCACAAGAAATGCAGAAAAAAGCCGCAAAAGAAGCAGAGACATTCGGGAATAAGGTATACAAGATTGCAAGCCATATTCCAGGAGTAAACAAACTGGCAAAAGCGTTCGTGGATGCAAAGCAGAAGATCACCGAGACGGTAAAGGAAAGTAAGACCGTAAAAACAATCGGGACTGCGGTTGACGGGGCAAGGCAGAAGGTGGAAGCCTTCAAAAACGCACATCCGGCAGTACAGAAAGTTGCGGACGCATTCGGGAAAGCAAAAGCGGCAGCAGGCGATCTGGGAAAGAAAATGCCAAGCGTGACGCAAGTAGTACAGGCAGCAGGAAGCGCAGCTGCTACCGCAGCGAAGGGCGGCTGGTCGGTGCTGACAACAACGGTCGGCGGCACAATCAAGGCTTTTACAGCATTTTCAACAGCCGCGGCAACCGCCATGGTGGCGATCACAAAAGGAGCCGTGGAAAACTACGGCGACTATGAACAGCTGGTAGGCGGCGTGGAAACGTTATTCGGAGCAGGCGGGCAAAGCTTATCAGAATACGCAAAGAGCGTCGGAAAGACAACAACAGAAGCAAAAGACGAGTACAACAATTTGATCAAGGCACAAGAAGCCGTGATCGAAAAAGCAAACGGGGCATACAAGACGGCGGGAATGTCAGCGAACGACTACATGGAAACCGTGACGAGCATGTCCGCAGCGTTGATCCAGAGCCTTGACGGCGACACCGTAGCAGCCGCCGAAAAAGCAGACATGGCGATCACTGACATGTCAGACAACGCAAACAAGATGGGTTCTGACATTGAATCCATCAAAAACGCATATTCTGGCTTTGCGAAAGCGAATTACACAATGCTTGACAATTTGAAGCTGGGATATGGTGGCACAAAAGAAGAAATGCAGCGTCTTCTGGATGATGCAACGAAAATTTCCGGTGTAAAATACGATCTATCGCAGTACGGCGACATAGTAGACGCGATCCACGTCGTACAGACGGAAATGGGAATCACCGGAACGACGGCAAAAGAAGCAGCAACAACAATCCAAGGTTCAATATCATCTGCGAAAGCAGCATGGACGAACTTACAGACAGGGCTTGCGGACGAAAACGCAGACCTTGACGCACTGGTAGGGGAATTGGTTGATTCCGTGGTAACGGTAATCGACAACATAGCGCCACGCGTCATGGCAGCAGTACCGCGGATCCTGCAAGCAGTACCACAGCTGATCACCGGGTTATCTGGAGCAGCGAAGGAACTTGCAGGCGAAGCAAAAGGGCTGGGACAATCACTGATCGAACCGTTGACGAACAGCTTTTTTACATTGATCCAGACGGCAATAGCAATGCTTCCGCAGCTACTGCCGGAAGTATTAAACGCAGCAGTAATGCTATTCACAGGCATACTGCAAGGACTAAACCAGACAATACCACAGCTTGCGGCAATTCTTCCGCAACTGATCACGACGATAACATCAACAATCACACAAAATCTACCATCCATTATCAGTGAAGGTGCAATGATCCTTGTAAATCTGATAAATGGTATCACGCAAGCAATCCCAACACTTATACAATCCATAGTCGATCTGATTCCTGTAATTGTACAGGCGATTGCAGAAAATCTGCCGTTGATCATAGAAGCGGGGCTGAATTTACTTGTTTCTTTGATCACAGGAATTGTACAGGCAATCCCGCAGCTGGTGGACATGCTGCCGACGATTATTACCACGATTATTACAGTGCTCATTCAATCACTGCCACAGATCCTAGATGCTGGCGTTCAGATACTGACAGCGCTCATTAACGGACTGATACAGGCAATCCCGCAGCTGATCGCAATGTTACCGACGATCATCACAACGATCATAAATGTGCTGATCCAGAATCTGCCACAGATTATATCAGCAGGAATACAGCTGATCGGCGCACTCATTAGCGGACTGATACAGGCAATCCCGGTGCTTGTCGCAGCGATCCCACAGGTCGTGATAGCAATATTTAACACATTCAAGAACGTGAACTGGGGCGAACTGGGATCGAACATCATTTCCGGCATCAAAGACGGTGTAGTGAATGCGGCGAAAAACCTTGCAAGCGCAGTGGCAGACGCGGCAAAAAGCGCGCTGGATGCAGCAAAAGAAGCGCTGGGGATCCACAGCCCGTCACGGGTATTCCGGGATCAAGTCGGAAAGCAGATGGCGGCTGGTCAGCTGATCGGCTACGAAGAAGGCATGGAAGACAACGCGGACGCGTTCGCCAAGGCTTCCAGAAAGAGCGTACCGACAACGATTGACGGATATATTGCCGCAGGCAGCGGAAGCAACCGCCAGACAGCGCAGCAGGGGCAGCAGGGCGGCTTCACGCAGAATGTAAACATATACAGCCCGCGCGAACTTTCACCGTCAGAAACAGCCAGACAGACGCGAAACGCGACACGACAAATGGTATTGAAATTAAAACCCACATAAAAAGGGGGCAAGGCATGAAATCAGTAAAATGCGTAAATGAAAACGGACTTTCAGCCGTATTCACATACGATCACGATTCAACAGAATATTTTCTGGTCAGCCTTGACGGCGTATACAGCATCAAAAACACGGTAAACACAAGCCAGAACGCCACCACAGACGGATCAAGCTATTCTGGGGAAGCCTTGCAACAGCGAAACATTGTGATAACTGCAAATATTCGCAGAAACTACCGAGAAAACCGCGACTTTTTGTCGCGGGTTTTCAAGGTACATTCGCAAGGCGTTTTCTACCACACAGAGGACAGAGAAACACGGAAAATAGAATACTATGTGGAATCGCTGGAAATTGAGGAAACAGGGATCATAAGAGCAGCCACAATATCGCTGATCTGCCCGGATCCGTACTTCAAAGACAACACGGCGACACACATTGAAATGGCAAGCTGGGAAAGCGGCTTTGAATTTGCGGTAGAGATACCGGAAACAGGAATGGAATTCGGAAGTAGATCAAAAGAGACGATCAAGGTCGTGGATAACGACAGCACAACGTCAATCGGTATTCAAATGACAATCATAGCAGAAGACACAGTGGTCAATCCGTCCATCATGAATGTAACGACAGGCGAAACACTGAAACTGCTTTGCACAATGCTTCCAGATGATGAAATCGTGATCACGACGGAACAGGGAAACATTGACGTGGTATTGAGAAGGAACGGCAAAGAATACGACTATAACTACACAGTGGACGAAGACAACGAAGGATATGTACAGCTGGAGACAGGAAGAAACTACATCAACTATACAGCAGACAGCGGCGGCGATTACATGAACGTAAATTTTGACTTTGAAAATCGCTATGTTATGCCGTAGGGGGTGTGGTTATGGAACAGACAAAGGCAACAGCACAGGCAAGCGCAGCAGTATTGATGCGACAGGAAAAACAGGTAAAAATATACGATCAAGCCCTACAAAGAAAGGGAGTAATCGACGTATACAGATCATTGATCTGGACGCGGAAATACAAAGAAGCCGGAACGGTAGAACTGCACGCAGCACTGACAGAAAAAAATCTGGAACTTTTACAAAAAGGAAACATACTAACCATGACAGGATCCGTCGAAAGCGCTTTTGTAGAAGGAATGGCGGTGGACGATTACAGCAACGAGATCACGGCGACGGGACGCATGCTTTCTTCCGGGTTATCAAGGCGAGGTATAAAAACAGTGATCGCGTTCACGTCTGGCACATACGAAGACGCCATGCGGCTTCTGGTGGACAAGGCAGCGATCAGCGTCACGTCACCACTTCCGCTGCTACAGCTGGGAGAAAAGAAGGGGATCGGCGAAGCTGTGACCTTCCAAGTGTCATACAAAGACTTGTACACATATCTGACAAAACTTTCAGCGTGTAGTAACTTAGGTTTTCGCGTTCGGGCAGATTTCAAAAACAAAGTCTATTATTTTGAAGTCTACGAAGGGAAAGACCACACGGAGAACCAGACAGGAAACAAGCGCGTGACTTTTTCGGAAGTGTACAAAAATATTAACAAAGCCACATTCACCACAAACGATCAGCTATACAAAACACATGCGATCGTATGCGGGGACGGCGAAGGAACGGCGCGAACGGTTGCGGAAGCGACAATCGACGAACAGGCGACAGGATGGAACAGGCGCGAACTGATGGTAGACGCCCGCGACATATCAAGAACAGACATGACGACACAGCAATATACAGCGGCACTGATCCAGAGAGGAACAGAAAAGCTGGCAGAATGCGGGATCGTGGAATGCTTAGAAGCAGCCACGCTGCCGTTTGTGAATTTCTCATACAAGAAAGACTATGATCTGGGCGATATAGTCACGGTCAGAAAGAAAGCATGGGGAATCGAAATGGACAAAAGGATCACGGAAATACAGGAGATCTACGAAAACGGCGGCTTTTCCATTGTCCCGACGTTCGGGGATCCTCTGCCGGATAGTGTAGATCTATCGGACAACTAAAAGGAAGGGGCAAGCATGGCAGAACAATATAGTTTTTTTAATTCAAAAGACCATGACCGCGTATACAATGCGCGACACTGGGCTGATTATTTCTACCCGTTATTCAAAAGCGGTGTGTTTAATGGCGGGCTTGCAGTAACAGCAAATGACAATATGACAGCGACAATCGCGCCAGGCTACGCATGGATCGACGGGTACGCATACCACTTGACAGAGCCGTTGACAGTGGATCTGGAGACGGCAAGCGGAAACATGAACAGAATAGACAATATCGTCGTACAGCTGGATCTGTCAAACAGATGGATCAAAGCACTGACAGTCACCGGAAACTATTATTCGGGAGCAGCCACAGCGAAGGAACCGGAGATCACAGCGACAATTCACGATCTGATCATTGCCCGCGTGAATGTGGCAGCAGGAACGACAGCGATCACACAGGACATGATCGAAGACACCAGAATGAATGATGAATTGTGCGGCTGGGTATGTGGAGCAGTGCAGCAGATCAGCTTCGCGCAGATCACAGCACAGTTTGACGCATTCTTCGCAGCATACAAAGCGGATGTGACGGCAGAATACGCAGCATATTTGCAGAATATTGCTTCGCTGGAGACACAGGCGCAGACGCGATATGACAGCATGGACGAAGAATTTACGGCATACGAACAGCAGCAAAAGGCGGCGTTTGAAGCGTGGGTGAAATCAATCAAAGATATTCTGGACGGAAACGCAGCAGGAAATCTGCTTTTGCTGATCAACGAGAAAATGCAGAAAGTGACCGTCGGGGCAGCAGGCGGCGTCGCATATCTGGAGATCGAAGACGGCTTGAACTTAGCACTTGCCGGGTTCACTGCATGCGACACGACATTCAATACAGACGGAACAATCACACAGACAGACAAGATCGGGAATGTAAAGACCACGACTTTTGTTTCAAAACAGAAGATAAACGAAGAATACGTGCTGGCGTCCGGCGACAGATACACAAAAACAACGACATTCGGATCAAACGGCATAACAGAAAGGATTGTGAAAAATGAGTGATTTTGTAGCAGTAAAGTATATTCTGGATAACATGAAAAATGGAATTGCGCCGGACAATGTAGAAGCGATCAACGTCATGGCAATGGACGGCGGGGCAAAGATCAGAGTAAGACCACCAAAAGACACAGTGATTGACAATCAGCTGATCTGCACCGTAAAAGGCTACAGACTTTTGATAAAAGAGGGAGCAGCACCGGAAACAGAGGACGACGGAACGCTGATCGAAGAAGTGACGCAGCTTGACAAGTACAAAGCAAACGCGCTGCTGCATTCTGGGCTTGTGAATGGCACGACTTACTATGTGGCAGCATTTCCGTTCAATGATTACGGGTTATTCAATCGGAACGCCGCAAACGTAGCAAAGGTTGTGCCGCAGGCATACACGCTTTTTGGATATTATGACGATCTGACAGACAGCAACCCGGAAACAAAGATCCACTACATTGAAATGAATGCAGGCTTTGAACCCATGCGCGTTGTGGCTGACAATACGGGCGGCTGGACAGAAGGAACATGGAGCGAAGAAAACTGCTGGATCCTGCGCGGGAACCGTCCGTACATGGTGAAAAATGACGGCACGATTGACTATGAATTGTGTCACACGGACTATTCAAAGAAAATCGACGGCGTGACAGCTTCCGACGTATCAAATGCGGCTTATGCAGGAAACGCCATGGCTACCATACCGCTGATTTGGGTAAAGAGATACACAGAAGACAACAAACAGTACCATTTATTCTGCGACACGCAGCTGGACGACGACTTCACAGCCGGAGCGTTCACACGCGCAGACGGATCAATCGAACCATACACGTTCTACCCTATGTTTGCGGGCAGCTTAATTTCAAACAAGCTGCGGTCGATCGCTGGTCAAGGTCAGATGAACAGCCAGACGGGTACAAACGAAATCACATACGCAAAGAACAACGGCGCATTGTGGAATACCGGGTATTTTTCGATCGTGCAGCTGCGCTGGGAACTTGAAACATTGTTCACTAGATCCACAAACAAGCAGGATGCGTGCGGATATGGTAATTATACGGGCGGCACACAGGCAAACAGCCTGTCAAGAACAGGAACACTGCTGACTGGTGGCAGATTTTACGGTTACGGATCAAAAGTAAACAAGCCGCGAAAGTTTATGCACTGCGAGCAGCAGGCGGGAGCATGGGAAAGAATCAACGGGCTGCTTTACGTGGGTGGTAAGTATTACGTGAAAGAATCGGAACCGTACAACGAGACCGGAGACGGATATATAAACACCGGGCTTTCAATGTCCGGCACGTCCGGCGGTTACATCAAAACACAGGTAATGACGAAGCAAGGCTGTTTCCCTACGGAGTTAGGGGGCAGCAGTGACACATATTATTGCTGCGGTGGATGGTACAACGCCGGACAAGTAGATCACGCGTTTGTGGGCGGCTGCTGCGACAGTTCCTTGCTTTGCGGCGGCGCTGTGCTTGTCCACGCTTCTGTGTCGATTGCGCACTGGAGCGTTTCTGCGCGCACTTACTGTAAAACACCTACAACTGCGACGGCTTCTGATATAGAAGCATAGCAGTTAAAAACGGGGGATCGGGGGCGGTCAGCCCCGTGTACCACACATTATGCGAATGATACACGGGTTATCATTATCGAAGGAATACGAAGTGGAGACAATCGACAGACACGGGAAAAAGAAAATAGTAACAAGGGAGATCGGACGCGCACTGGACTTCATGGGCTTTCTGTTCAGAAGGACACGAACGACGATCAGAAAAGCGATTCTGTACAGGATCACACGAAAAGCAAGGAAAATAAGCAAAAAGCAGAAGATCAACTGGCTGGACGCCAGCAGCATGATCAGCCGCATGGGCTATTTTAAGCATACAAATTCGTACAACGTCTTTGCATGCTGGATCAGTCCATTTATAAATATAAAGCAGCTGAAAAAGAAAGTTTCCAAACATGGAAAGAAAGGAAGTGCGAACTATGCAGCAGCCTAACTGGAAACCCGGTGAAACTACCGAAACGGCACGCCCGGAAGAAATTATCATGGGAACAGGTCGTATCAAAGTACGCCGGAACATCACAAGAGAAACACGCACAACCGAAACAGGAAAGCAGAAAGTCTGGGTATATGAATATGCAGACATGACGCTGGCACAGTACGAAGAATACGCAGCGGAAGTGGCACAGCTTGACACGCCGCTGGCACGACAGATGCAGGACAACGCAACAGCACAGCTGGAAGCTGTAGCGGCGCTGTACGAAGAGGTAATGAAGACAGCAGACAACCAGCGGGCGATCATGGAAGGGATCGCGGAAATTTACGAACAGGGGGAAAATAAAGTATGACAAGCGTATATGTAAAATTGGTGATTGTTGGATCCAGAGAGATCAGCAGCGTTCCTGCAAAACATATTGTAGAAGTTGCAAAGCGTGTGATTGAGAAGGGCGCAGAGGACGGAGAAACATATATCACGATCGACGACGTACCGGAGAAATACAAAGAAGCTGTAATCGAAGCGTTGAAAGCGGACGGCTACGACGAAAACGGCGAAAGCATGTAGAGGGGGGACAAGAAAAATGACTAATTATGCACAGGGATTCATGGACAAGTACAACGCGATCGCAGGCGCAGCCGTAGCGATTCTGACAGCTGTATTCGGTATTTACTGGTATGTATTCGCAGCCTTTTTGCTGCTGAATGTGATTGACTGGCTTACTGGCTGGTATAAATCGTACAAGAAGAAGGAAGAAAGCAGCAAAACAGGACTGATCGGCATTGTAAAGAAGCTGGGCTACTGGGCGATCATTCTTGTGGCTTTCATTATTTCCGGCGTGTTCGTACACTTAGGAAACGACGTGCTGGGAATCAATCTGGCATTCTTGACAATGATCGGCTGGTGGGTGGTTGCAATGCTGATCGTGAATGAAGCACGAAGCATTCTGGAGAACCTTGTAGAATGCGGTTACAATGTACCGCCTGTTCTTGTAAAAGGACTGGCAGTGACAGAAAAGATCATGAATGCAAAACAGGAAGGAGAATTCGGAAATGACAGTACAGAGAACCAGAAGAGGGATTGACGTTTCAGACAATCAGAAAGTGATCGACTGGGGGAAGGTGAAGGCGGCGGGCGTCGCCTTCGCTGTACTGCGTACAGTCAGAGGATCCGGGAAAACAGACTATCAGTTTCACAACAATCTGGCTGGAGTTAGGGCGCAGGGGATCCCGTTTGATGTCTACAAGTACAGTTATGGAACTACGCCGGAAAAACAGAAGACGGAAGCACAGCAGGTCGTCGATCTGCTGAAATCATGCGGCGTCGAGGACTGTACAGTCTGGTGGGACATGGAAGACAAGACGCTGCGCCTGCTGGGAAAAGAGAAGTTGACAGCACTTATAAAAGTTGCTAAAGTGATCATAGAAGCCGCCGGGTATGAATTCGGTATTTACTGTAATGTGGACTGGTACAAAAACGTACTGGATCCGACAGCGTTTTCCTGTAGATTCTGGGTGGCGCGCTATCCGTCAAAAAAGGAAATGCAGCTGGAAGACACGCCGAACGATAAATACAAGCCGCAGATCACACAGGAACTTTTCGGATGGCAGTATTCTTCGACGGGACGCGTGGACGGAATCAGCACAAGCGTTGACCTTGATCTGATCTACGAAGATCTGGAGCAGAACGAAGCCCCGAAGGACTACAGCGCGCCGTATGCAGAACCGACATACACCCTGTACCGGGGAAGACTGGCACAGAAAGTGGAATATGTAAAATGGTTACAGTGGCACTTGATCAAAGTGGGCGTTCTGAAATCACACACCGCAGAAGGAAAAAGCAATCTTGATGGATCCTTCGGTAAGAGAACAGAAGCAGCACTGGTGGCATTCCAGACAGCACACAAGGAAACGTACAGCACCAAGGAGCCGGACAAGAAATGCGGAAAGAAGACGCGCGCGGCTCTGATCGCGGCTGTGAAAGCCCTTTGAAAACCGGGCAACACCGGAACATAAACAACGCGCAATACACAAAAGGCGCGAAAAACCCGGAAAAACAGCATGCGACAGCTTCCATCGAGGAAGCTGCCAAGGCTGGTAAGTTTTAATTCATTTACCGAAACAAATACAGAATAACAGCAGGAGCAGTTTGCAGAATTATTTTCTACAGACTGCTTCTTTTTATAGAATGTAACAGTTCAGCCATGCAGAAATGATTGTGCAAGATGACCGTGGGAGCTTGCTCACTAAGGGCAGCTTATACAATCATTTCTATAGGGCGGACGCCCAACATTCATAAGTTGCCGGAAAGCACGTATATTTGTTAGCCAATCTGTACAATCCGGCAACTTATGAATGTCCATGGCTGAACTGTTACGATAGAATTCCTTTATAGGACGTTTGTACATTGTAATTTCTGAAATTACCAGTTATAATAAAAGTGTTATTCGAGAGAGGAGATATGAAATGAACGAAAAAATTTATTGTACTTCCTGTGGCGCAGAGAATGAAGCCGGCGCGCATTTCTGTGTAAGCTGCGGAACGAAACTTGAAACGCCTGTTCAGGATCAGAATCCAAATACAGAATCCTTAACCGGTGATGTGGTTTCCAATAATACACAAAGTACCTATACCTATACCACCCAGCCTGCACAGTCCGCACAGACTTATTATTCGGTTCCTGAGGAACCTAAGAAAGAAGGCGGCTATATTGGTGTAGCTATTGCGTCACTGGTCTGTGGTATTCTTTCTTTGCTTTGCTGCCCGTTTGCCTGTTGTGGAAGCTGTTGTGGGGGTCCCAATGTATTGCTTGCGATAGCATCAATCGTTCTTGGTATTATTGCACTGGTGAAAGCCTTTGATGGAAAGGGTATGGCAATTACCGGACTTGTCTGCGGAGGCATTGCATTGGTTGGAATGATTTTTGCATTTGCATTACCGGCATCCTTTACGAGAGGTTTGATGACAGGAATTCTTGGGGAAGAATATAATATCGGTAATATGGATGAGCTTGATGATCTTATGGATGATTTTGGAGTGTACTACAACTTTTCATGAAGAAGATAACAATAAGAAGAGCCGATGATTTATTTTTTTACCTCGCCATGGTGGTTACTCTGCCGGGAATTCTGTTTGGAATCTGGTTTTCACGATGGGGATACCATTATACGGAAGAGCTTACGAGGTGTACTTTCCGGTTAAATACGGGACTTCCGTGTCCGGGCTGCGGTGGAACAAGGGCTTTCATCCTGTTTTTCCGGGGCGAGTTATTTTTAAGCTTCTGTTATCATCCGGCGGTACTTACACTTGCCGTATGTTATCTGCATTTTATAATATTGTATCTTTACCGGCGATTCAGACATAACAAACTAACTTACCGTAAAGAAATACCGGTACAGATCTATGCCTATGTATTTATTGGCATAGTACTGCTCCAATGGTTCGTAAAGCTGTTTCTGATTTGCTTAAAATGGAAAGGTCACTGAGCGTTTAACAAAATAAGACAAGATCACAGGAAGAGCAGATTAAGAAATATGCAAAATTTATTTTGATACTCATATCGTAACTATTCAGCACCCCATTCGTAAAACTGTTACATAATTTGCATGGCTCTGAATAGTTACCTCATATCATAATATTATATAAGGAGAACAAGGATGAAAGTATGTAAAAATTGTGGAACGCAGAATAAGGATACTTCTTTATTCTGTGAAGGATGTGGAACCAGATTGGAAGAAGCACCTGCAGTAGTGACGCCCGTAGTGGAAGAACCGGCTGCAACGGTTGTACCTCCTGTAGCAGAGCCGCCGGTAACAGAAGTGCCGGCGCATGAGCCGCAGGTACAGCCTGCCTTTGAAGAACGCCCGGCAGACACCGGGAGACCGGAGGGCGCATTCTCCGGACAGACGGTGCAGACCGGGGCTCAGCAAAATGCGTATCAGCAGCCATTTCAGCAGAATATGTACCAGCAGCCTGCACAGCAGAACATCTATCAACAGCCGGCTTATAATGCTGTACCGCAGGAGCCGCAAAAGAAGAATGGTAACTGGATGACCATTACTTCCCTGATTTTGTCCATTTTATCGATTGTTTGCTGCTGCCTGGATGTATTCGCACTGATTCTGGCAATTGCATCAATTGTACTTGCAATCATTGCGCTGGTTCAGCATAAGGGCAATAAGGGAATGGCAATTGCATCCCTGATTGTTGGCATTATCGGATTTTTAATTGCTGTATATCTTCTGGTTTATGCTTATGCAATTCTTCCAAACAATCCGGCGCTGCAAAGCCAGATCATGGATTTGTATGATGAGTTCGGGGTAACAGGATTTATCTGGTAAGACCTGAATATCGAACAGTAAAAGGAACATGGATAAAGTTCCATGAAGCATCAGAGAGGAACAGAACGTAAAATAAAAAGTTCGGATACAGAGCGGGAAGCTTTGTATTCGAACTTTTCTGTTTTTTAGAATCTTTTGCATTACTGAATCATTATCTTACGGTCTTGGCAGTAAATGCTTCGACCTGTACTGAATAGTTACAATCTTTTCAACTATGCTGAATCACTACAGTATCATATTTGTTCCGGTTACTCAACCGTTTCTTCATCGGAAGCTTCTGTAGAGTCTTCTGTGGAGGTACCGGGAACATCTCCATAAGCAAATTCATCCTCTTCGGAAGAATCTTCAGAATCCTCATAAGCATCTTCCGCAGAATCCGTTGAAGTATCATCCTCCGTAAAATCATCAGCAGAAGAATCGGTGCTGCCGGTGGAATCATCCTCGTCATAAGTGAAGATTTCCTCCGGAATATCCCCATGAAGAATCTGTACAATATACTGAAGACGTTTATTCGCAAACTGATAATTCTGATAAGCAATATCAGCAGAGGTTTTATCGTACTCCTCACCGCTGTAGGCCTGATGATAACAGGAAACAGCTTCTGTCATATATTTGCTTGCGTCTGCTGCCAGATCGGCAACACCCGGAAAGCCGTCAGGCACCTCCAGGGAAGCCATCTGGGAAAACGATTTATCCAGACTGTCAAGAAGCGGAAGCAGCTGATCCCCAACATTTTCATCATTTGGATCCAGCTGATTGATCGCATCGTTGATGGTCTGTATATTTTCAAAAAACTGCGTCATGTTTGCACGGTAGTTTTCCACTGCTTTGTCCTTACCACATCCGGTAAGAACAAGTGTCAGAAGCAGTACCGGAAACAGGAAACGTTTTCCGGGAAATTTATGAAAATTGTGAATGAATATCATAAGAGCCTCTCTCTAAGGTATGATCCTTTTGTTATAATCTAAAAATAAGTTAACATAGTTAAGAAATGAAATCAAGAAAAGATAGTATTTTTAGAAATTTTGTGATAGCATATAAGCAATGTATAAAAATCAATACAATTTTATAAAAATCCGTTTTGGGAGGAAAACATGGAAGAATTACAGAAGAATACGGAACCGGAGGATTCCAAAGAAGAACTCAATACTTCCGAAGGGATAGCACAGGAGCTGTTAAAGACGGCGAAGAAGCAGTTGTTTTACACAAGACTTTCCACCTGCTTTGTGGGGGTGATGGCTGCTGCGATTGTAATCAGTCTCTTTTCAGTTGTTCCGAGGGCAAGCCATCTGCTTGGTAATGCGAACGCATTGCTCGGAGAAGTGAATGACCGTCTGGAGGTACTTGATGAAACGATTGCCAGTGTGAAGACCATGAGTGACAGCATTACTTCGGTGGGGGATCAGCTGGATACGTTTATTGAAGATAATTCAACGGCTTTGCAGGGTGTGGTTAAAAAAATGGATTCCATCGACTTTGAGGGATTAAATAAATCCATTAAGAATCTTGGTGATGTTGTGGAACCACTTGCTAAGTTTTTTAAGGTCTTTTAGAGATAATAACAACCAATTCATGAAAGCAGCAGAAGATAAGAGTGCTTTACTGACAGAAAAGACAGAAACATAAAGACAGGAAGGGAAAACAATGATAGGAGCAGATGCAATTGTTAAGTGTTTAGAAGAAGAAGGGGTAAAATACGTTTTCGGTTATCCGGGCGTTGCCATTTGTCCTTTTTATAATAGTATTCTGGATTCCGGTATCCAGACCATCTTAATTCGTACCGAACAGAACGCAGCCCATGCGGCGAGCGGTCTGGCACGTGTCACAGGAAAGGTCGGTGTCTGTGCCGTGACCTCAGGACCGGGAGCAACGAATCTGATCACCGGTGTTGCTACGGCGTTTGCAGACAGCATTCCGTTAGTATGCATTACCGGTCAGGTGGATTCTTCTTTATTGGGAAGCGATGTGTTCCAGGAGGCAGACATTACCGGTGCAGTAGAATCCTTTGTCAAATACAGCTATCTGGTTAAGAAGGTTTCTGATATTCCCAGAATTATGAAGGAAGCCTTTTATATTGCAAACACCGGAAGAAAGGGGCCTGTACTGATTGATATTCCGATTGATGTCCAGAATGCAGAGCTTAAGAAGTTTGCCTATCCGGAAAGTGTTTCCATGCGGACCTATAAGCCGACCGTGAAAGGCAATATGGTACAGATCAAAAAAGTGATTCATGAACTGGAGGATTGCAAACGTCCGATTATCTGTGCAGGAGGTGGAGTCCTGCTGGCAGATGCCAAGGACGAATTACAGGAATTTGCCATGAAGCATGACATTCCGGTTGTTTCCACAATGATGGGAATTGGTGTGATGCCGACAGAACATCCGCTTTATTACGGAATGGTTGGAAATAACGGGAAGCCGTGTGCCAACCGTGCAATGAATGAGGCAGACCTGATTATCATGGTAGGTGCCCGCGTGGCAGATCGTGCGATCAGCCAGCCGGATCTGATTACCGAGAATAAGGTATTGATTCATATTGATGTGGATCCGGCTGAAATTGGCAAGAATGTAGGTCCCGGAATCCCGCTTGTCGGTGATGCAAAGCATATTTTTAAGGATCTGCTTTCCCAGGAGCTCCATGTGGAGCATAAGGACTGGCTGGATACTTTAAACGATTACCGTGTATCCATGGTTCCGAAGCGGAATCCGAATCCGGCTTATGTGGATCCTGCAAAGTTTATTGAACTGTTAAGCCGGGCCATGGATGAGGATGCTGTTTATGTGGCGGATGTCGGTCAGAACCAGATCTGGTCCTGCGGCTATCATATTGTAAAGAAGGGGCAGTTCTTAACCTCCGGTGGTATGGGTACGATGGGCTATTCCATTCCGGCGGCGCTGGGAGCAAAGCTTGCCGATAAGAAGCGTCAGGTTATTGCCGTCTGCGGTGACGGCTCCTTCCAGATGTCGATGATGGAGCTTGCCACCATGCGGCAGTATCAGGTACCGGTCAAGATCATTGTATTAAAGAACAATTACCTTGGAATGGTCAGAGAATATCAGCATTACACCTATCAGGATCATTATTCGGTTGTTGACTTAAGCGGAAGCCCGGATCTTGAGCTGTTAGCGCCTGCCTTTGGCATGAAGTATTTACGTTTGGAGAACATGGATCATGCAGAACAGATGATTGGAGAGTTCTTAAGTAAGGATGAATCCGTATTATTGGAATGCCTGATTGATCCCATGGATCTGGTAAAGTAGGAAAGGAGATGCGCAGATGAAAAGAATATATTCCGTTTTAGTTGAAAACCATTCCGGTGTTCTGTGTAAGGTTGCAGGTCTTTTTTCCCGAAGATGCTTTAACATTGATTCACTTGCAGTTGGTGAAACGCAGGACCGGGACGTTTCCTGCATGACGATTGTCAGCAGCGGAGACAAGCGAACCATCGAACAGATTGAGAAGCAGTTAAACAAGAAGCTCGATGTAATTAAAGTAAAGACTTTTGATGAAGGAAGCAGTATTTCCAGGGAACTTCTCCTGATGAAGGTGAAATACAATAAATCCAACCGCCGTGATATCATAGAAATGTGTGAGATTACTGACAATGCCAATATTGTAGACTTTTCCCCACATACGATGATGATCCAGATGTGTGATACCACCGAAAAGATTGAAACCTTTATGGAAATGTTTAAAGGAATCAGCATTGTAGAGGTCGCACGTACCGGAACCCTGGCTTTACAAAAATGTAAAGAAACCGATTAGTTGCCGTTGACTTTTGCACATCAACGTAGTAGAATCTGTACTAGCATTAATCAAAAGAAATCCGATTAAGGATCTCGAAACAGGAGGATCCCATGCAAAAGAAAGTATTTCAGTTATTAGTAGATAATACTTCGGGTGTTTTAAGCCGGATTTCCGGTCTGTTTTCCCGAAGAGGATATAATATTGAAAGTATTACCGCAGGTGTAACCGCGGATGCACGGATTACCAGAATTACGATTGTAGCTTCCGGTGATGCAGAAACACTTGCCCAGATTGAGAAGCAGGTAGGAAAGCTTGAAGATGTACGTGACGTTAAGGAATTGGAGCCGGAAATCAGTGTTTACCGGGAGCTTGCCTTGATTAAGGTAAGAGCGAACGAAGAGCAGCGTCAGGGAGTGATTTTATTGACGAATACATTCCGTGGCAACATCATTGACGTTGCAGTTGACAGTCTGATTATTGAAATGACCGGTGGTCAGGCGAAGATTGATGCTTTTTTAAATCTGTTAAGTGGCTATGAGATCTTAGAGCTTGCAAGAACAGGTATTGCAGGTCTTGGCAGAGGATCAGGGAACGTTACCTACCTGAATTAACAAAGGAACCAAAATTCTGCATTGCAGATTTGGTATAAATTTAGAGGAGAAACCTCAGCGAAAGGAGTCATTGAAATGGCAAATATTTATTATCAGGAAGATTGTAATCTCTCTTTACTGGAAGGAAAAACAATTGCGATTATCGGCTATGGCAGTCAGGGACATGCACATGCATTAAACGCAAAGGAATCAGGATGCCATGTCATTATTGGTCTTTATGAAGGCTCCAAATCCTGGGCAAAGGCAGAAGCACAGGGATTTGAAGTATATACAGCAGCAGAAGCTGCTAAAAAAGCAGATATTATCATGATCCTTATTAATGATGAATTACAGGCTGCTATGTACAAGAAAGATATCGAACCGAATCTGGAAGAAGGCAATATGTTGATGTTTGCACACGGCTTCAACATCCACTTCAACCAGATTGTACCTCCTAAGTTCGTAGACGTTACCATGATCGCACCTAAGGGACCTGGACATACTGTCCGCAGCGAGTATCAGGCTGGAAAGGGTGTTCCCTGTCTGGTTGCTGTACATCAGGATGCTACCGGTAAGGCACTTGATATGGCACTTGCTTATGCACTTGCTATCGGTGGAGCAAGAGCAGGTGTTCTGGAAACTACATTCCGTACCGAAACCGAAACAGACCTCTTTGGTGAGCAGGCTGTTCTCTGCGGTGGTGTATGTGCATTAATGCAGGCTGGTTTCGAAACACTTTGCGAAGCTGGTTATGATCCGAGAAATGCATACTTCGAATGTATCCATGAAATGAAGCTGATTGTAGACCTGATTTATCAGTCCGGTTTTGAAGGAATGAGATATTCCATTTCCAACACCGCTGAATATGGTGATTACATCACAGGTCCTAAAATTATCACTGACGAAACCAAGAAGACCATGAAGAAGATCCTTAAGGATATTCAGGATGGTACTTTTGCGAAAGACTTCCTGTTAGATATGTCTGCTGCAGGTGGACAGGCTCACTTCAAGGCAATGAGAAAGCTTGCTGCTGAACATCCTTCAGAGCAGGTTGGTAAGGAAATCCGTAAGCTGTATAGCTGGAACAATGAGAACGATAAGCTGATCAACAACTAATCGCTTTAAACAAAGAAATACGCACCCGGAGAGAAATCCCCGGGTGTTGTTGTGTTTACATACATAGAAGAGAATTCACTAAATTTTCATTTTTCAAAACGGAAAGAATGTGGTATTCTATGTAATAGATTGTTTAGGAGGTATGGATCATGGGAATGACGATGACACAGAAGATCCTTGCTGCACATGCAGGATTGGATTGTGTAGAAGCAGGACAGCTCATCGAAGCTGATCTGGATCTGGTACTTGGTAACGATATTACCAGTCCGGTTGCGATTAAAGAAATGAGCAAAATGAACGTGGATGGCGTTTTTGATAAGAATAAGATAGCACTGGTTCCGGATCATTTTGTGCCGAATAAGGATATTAAATCTGCAGAGCATTGTAAATGCGTACGGGAATTTGCGCGTAAAAACGAGATTACGAATTACTTCGAAGTGGGACAGATGGGAATTGAACATGCACTCCTTCCGGAAAAAGGACTTACCGTAGCCGGAGATGTGATTATCGGAGCAGACTCCCACACCTGTACTTATGGAGCACTTGGTGCATTTTCTACCGGTGTCGGAAGTACTGATATGGCAGCCGGAATGGCTACCGGTAAGGCGTGGTTTAAGGTGCCCGGTGCGATCCGCTTCGTGCTTACCGGCAAGCCTTCTAAATGGGTAAGCGGTAAGGATGTGATTTTACATATTATTGGTATGATCGGTGTGGATGGTGCATTATATAAGTCCATGGAATTTACCGGGGACGGCATTCAGAACCTTACAATGGATGACCGCTTTACCATTGCGAACATGGCAATTGAAGCCGGTGGCAAGAACGGTATTTTCCCGGTAGATGATCTGGCCATTGCTTATATGAAGGAGCATTCCAACAGAGAATATAAGATCTATGAAGCGGACGAGGATGCGGTTTATGATGAAGAGTATACCATTGACTTAAGTACTCTTCGACCGACGATTGCTTTTCCTCACCTGCCTGAGAATACAAAGACCATTGATGAAATTACCGGGGATGTCAGGATTGATCAGGTAGTGATCGGTTCCTGTACAAACGGAAGAATGGATGATATGAGAACTGCAGCCGAAATCCTTAAAGGCAAACATGTTGCGGATGGTGTCCGCTGTATTATTATTCCGGCTACACAGGCAATTTATTTACAGTGTATGGAAGAAGGTCTTTTGAAAATCTTCGTGGAGGCCGGAGCAGTGGTAAGTACACCGACCTGCGGACCGTGTCTTGGCGGTTACATGGGTGTTCTGGCTGCCGGAGAGCGTTGTGTTTCTACGACGAACCGAAACTTTGTCGGACGTATGGGACATGTGGAATCTGAAGTTTATCTGGCAAGTCCTGCTGTTGCAGCAGCAAGTGCGCTTACCGGCATGATTTCATGTCCGTGTGAATAAGAATCAGGAAAGGATAGGGATTATGAAAGCAGCACAGGGTATTGTTTTTAAATATGGTGACAACGTAGATACAGATGTAATCATTCCTGCCAGATATCTGAATTCTTCGGATCCGGCAGAACTTGCTACCCATTGTATGGAAGATATTGATAAGGATTTTGTAAATAAGGTTAAGAAAGGTGACATTATTGTTGCTGAAAAGAACTTCGGATGCGGCTCATCCAGAGAGCATGCACCGATTGCCATTAAGGCTGCAGGAGTAAGCTGTGTCATCGCCGAAACCTTTGCACGTATTTTTTACCGGAATGCAATCAATATCGGACTTCCGATTATTGAATGTGCCGAAGCATCGAAGGGAATTGATGCAGGTGATGAGGTTTTGGTGGATTTTGATTCCGGAATTATCAAAAACCTCACAAAAGGTACGGAATTCAAGGGGCAGGCGTTCCCGCCTTTTATGCAGAAAATCATTGACGCTGAGGGACTTGTAAATTATATTAATGCAAGATAGTTCATCAAGAACAGCAGGAACTGTACAAAACAGTTACGAACATTGAAAAGAAAGGTGTGTATCAGAAAATGACACAGGGAACAAATCAACAGGAGTATAAGACCAAATACGACCGCAAAATGGCAGAACGCGCCATGGAAAAGAAAAAGGAAGAACGTCAGTTAAAGATCATGAAGATTGTCGGCGTAATTCTATGTGCAGTTGTTGTTGTGGCAATTGCTGCTCCAATTATCAGCAATGTGGTTAAGAAACAGCAGGCCTTAAATGGCACATATGTAAAGATCGGTGATCATGAGCTGAGCGAACTGGAATATGATTATTATTACTATTCGGCAGTGAATAATTACATCAATACCTATGGATCTTTCATTTCCTATCTGGGACTGGATACTTCCGTAGACTTTGACAAACAACAGTATGATGAGACCAAAACCTGGAAGGATTATTTTGACCAGATGACGGTCGATGAACAGATCAAGCCGATTTTTGCTCTGCTTGATGAAGCACAGAAGAATGGTTTTACTTATGATGCAGCAGAGGATTATGATGCTTATGTAGCAAGTATTCAGGAAGCTGCAGATAATGCAGGAGTAAGCTTAAGTGATTATTACAGGAATTATTTCGGACCTTATGCAACTGCTTCTAATGTAGAAGCTTTCATTAAGAATGGATATATTGCATCTGCTTACTATGAACAGCTGGTTGCCGATCATGCACCAACCACTGAAGAAGTAAAGACTTATTATGATGAGAACCGGAATGCTTACGATCAGGTGGATTATAAGAGCATCGCCTTTGAAACACCGGAATTTGAGGAAGATGCAACCGATGAAGAAAAGGCAAAGGATCTGGAAGACCGTCAGAAGCAGGCAGAGGATGTGCTTGCACAGATTGAAAACGGAGATACCGTGGATGGCTTTGAATTAACCGAGGGTGCTAAGTATAGTGCCGTTCCATCCAGTGCTGCAGCATGGCTTTTTGATGATGCAAGAGCAGAGGGTGATATTCAGGTATTTACCGATGACTCCACCTCCAATGTTTATGTGGTTCAGTTCGTGAAGAAGTTCTATGACGAGGCAAATGATGAAACCATTTCTTCTTCACTGGCATCTCAGACTGTAAGTGCACAGCTTCAGGAAGTAGCAGACAGATACGAGGTTGTTGATGTAAAGGGTGACCTCAAATACCTGACCATACCGGAAACGACTACGGAAGACACATCAGCAGGAGATACTGCTGAAGACGCAGCTGAAGACACAGCCGCAACGGATGGGGCAACAGGTGATACTGCAGAAGATACGACAGCCGATGAAGCTGCTGGTGATGCCACAGAGGATAGTGCAGAGTAGTAGATGCAGCTGATTATATTTTGCAATAACTTTCATGTGGAATAATTAAGAAAAATAATTTTTAAAAGAAGACAAAAAGTCAGACATGAGACCGATATATTCAGAATTCTGTTAATATATCATTCATGTCTGACTTTTGTAAGCTTATCCTTTTCCTGCTTTTAACTTATTGGCTTTAATACTGAAAAGGATTGGAAAAGGAGCCTGCCGGGGAAATCGGTTCTCCATTCTGCAGCAGGTGATTGGAATCTCCCATGACCTGTACGCGGAAATAGGCTTCATTGCTCCATCGTTCTTCCGTAGATAAAACCGTAAGAGAAGAGGTTGGCAGGAAAAATCCATGTGCCAGCAACGGAAAAGGAATGTTTAACAGGTGTGACAAAATGATACAGATTACACCCAAATGACAGAAAAAAACAAGGGTGGGTTCCGGATGCTCCTCATTGGGCAGATGGTTGTTCCGGATGGTTCCGTCTTTGTTTACGGTAGAACTGATAAAACGTTCCTCCTTTACCCGGTAGAACTTGTCATCACGCGTATAGCCATAGGAAGCAAGCAGCTCATCGAATTTCTGACAGACATTCGGGTATTCCGTTGCAATCTTTGGGTTCTGAGTAAGAAAGCTGGTATTTACCCAGTCTTCAACGGAAAACATCTGTGGTTCTTTCGTCCAGGTTCCGGGTGTAAAATCCCATGGCACACCGTGACGACCGGTAGCAGGGTCATCAATCGGATAGGAAAACTCACGAAGCCATTCCAGGGTAATGGCTTCCCTGTTCACGGCCTTTAATGTACAGGATGCGGTATCCTTTGCCCTGCCTAATGGAGAGACATAAAACTGGGTAACAGGCCATTTAGTGGCTCTTTTTGCCAGAAGCTCTGCCTCTCTCCAGCCTTTTTCCGTTAAAGAATCAATCGAATAGTCCGGTTCGCCGTGCCGGATAAATATTAATTTCATAAATGATCGTCCTTTCTGATTATTCTTTTTTATGATAGCATAATTTCTTTTGAAAACAACTTGAAACGTATGTTCGATCATGGTAAGATAGGAGATATGAAACGAGTAAGAAATGATTGCATCCTGATATTAATAGTTGTTCTGCTTGCTGGCGGATTCTGGTTTGTACAGTATATAAATTCCATGCAGGCTGAAGCTGTTCTCCGGATCTATCAGAATGGAGAACTACGAGGAGAATATGATCTGTCACAGCCTAAGACCCTTCCGGTCAAAGAGGAGGATTATGGCTATAATCTGGTTATGATTGAGGATGGAACGGTCCGGATAACAGATGCAGACTGTCCCGATCAGCTCTGTATGAAACAGCGTTCTATTTCGAAGAACGGAGAGAGTATCATCTGTCTGCCGCATAAGCTGGTTTTACAGATCTGTGCGAAGGAGGAAGGCGCCTTGGATGCGGTGACCTATTAAACAATGAAATTGAAATCTGTTTACCTTGGCCTGTTACTGGCACTTGCGTTGATTCTGTCCTATGTGGAGACCCTGATTCCGTTTTCAGTTGCCATCCCTGGGATTAAGATAGGAATGTCGAATCTTACCGTTATCTGGTGCCTGTACCTGTTATCCTTCCGGGAGGCTATGCTGTTATCGGTCAGCAAGGCTATTCTTTCAGGCCTTTTGTTTGGCAACCCGGTGATGATTTTATATAGCTTATCCGGAGCCGTATTAAGCTGCCTTGTTATGTATATTCTGAAGCGCTGTAACGGCTTTCATGTTCCGGTTGTAAGTGCCGTCGGAGGCGTGGCACATAATATCGGACAGCTCCTTGTTGCTTTTTTTATGGTGCAGACCTATGGAATTGTATATTACATTCCGTTTCTATTACTTGCAGGGCTCCTGATGGGAGGCGTGAACGGAAGTATTTCCACGCTGGTGCTTCCTTACCTGCAAAATTATTTATCCAAAGGAGATTCCTTATGATCGCATTTGTAAACGGCATCGTTGAAGATTATTCCGAAGAAGCAGTCATTTTAGATGTGAACGGGATCGGATACGAAATCAAAATTTCCGGTGATACCGCAGCAGCACTTCCGTCCATCGGTGAGCGGATGAAGCTGTATACCTATACTTATGTAAGGGAGGATGCTTTTTGCCTGTATGGTTTCCTTACAAAAGATGATCTTGAAATATTTAAGAAGCTGATTACGGTAAGCGGAATCGGACCGAAAGGCGGACTTGCCGTGCTTTCCGTGATGAGTGCAGATGATCTGAGGTTTGCCATCATGTCAGGAGACGCCAAGATGATTGCGACAGCTCCCGGAATCGGCAAGAAGACGGCAGAGCGCGTGATTCTTGATCTGAGGGATAAGATTTCCATGGAAGATACGATGATTCACCGTCGGATGACCGAACAGACGGCACAGGATTCCTTTGCAGATGATAACCAGATCCGTACTGAAGCGGTGGAAGCGCTTACTGCCCTTGGTTATTCCGCGCAGGAGGCATTACAGGCGGTTAAAAAGGTTGTCATTTCAGAAGAGATGGATGTTGAAGCTGTCTTAAAGGCAGCATTAAAAAATATGTTTTAAGAGGTTTCGTTTATGGCCAGAAGAATGATAGAAACAGATCTGCAGGAAGAGGACCGGAAGATTGAAGGTACCTTACGTCCACAGAAGCTGAAGGATTATATCGGACAAAGCAAAATCAAAGACAGTCTTCAAATTTATATACAGGCTGCCAAGCAGCGGAATGATGCGTTGGACCATGTGTTGTTTTATGGACCTCCGGGTCTTGGAAAGACAACACTTGCCGGAATTATTGCGAACGAAATGGGTGTCCATATGAAGGTGACAAGCGGGCCTGCAATTGAGAAGCCGGGAGAAATGGCAGCAATCTTAAATAATCTGCAGGAGGGAGATCTTCTGTTTGTGGACGAAATTCACCGTCTGAACCGACAGGTGGAGGAGGTGTTGTATCCGGCAATGGAGGATTATGCGATCGATATTATGATTGGGAAGGGACCGACAGCACGCTCCATCCGTTTGGACCTTCCCCATTTTACACTTGTGGGTGCCACAACGAGAGCGGGGCTTTTGACTGCTCCGCTGCGGGACCGGTTCGGAATCATTCACCGTATGGAATTTTATACAGTAGAGGAATTACAGACGATTATCATGCGTTCTGCGGAGGTGCTGAATGCCCCCTTAGAGCCTGCGGGCGCAATGGAAATGGCGAGAAGGAGCCGGGGAACGCCGAGACTTGCCAACCGTATTTTGAAACGTGTCCGGGATTATGCACAGGTAAAGCATGATGGTATCATTACGGAAGAGGTAGCTATGACAGCCCTTGACCTTATGGATGTGGATCGCATGGGACTTGACCATATCGACCGGAATATCCTGCTTACCATGATTCATAAATTTGGAGGAGGTCCGGTTGGTCTTGATACTCTGGCGGCGGCAATCGGAGAAGATGCAGGAACGATTGAGGATGTATATGAACCTTATCTGCTCAAGAACGGATTTTTGAACCGTACACCGCGGGGACGTGTTGTCACGGATTACGCATATTCCCATTTAGGACTTGAAATCACCCGGTAATCTGTTTATAATGGATCTTGTATAGCATAAATATTTAATTCCTATATTTAGTTGCTATACATCAGGAAATGATCCGGTGGGTTCTTTTACGTGTAGCGGTGGAAGATGAGGGGTGTGTTCATGTCATCAAAGACAGATACCGAAGTAATTATCGGAGGAAAGGTTTTCACCTTAAGCGGATACGAAAGTGAAGAATATCTGCAGAAGGTTGCCTCCTACATTAATAATAAAATTACAGAATATAATAAAAACGAATCTTTTAAGCGTCTGACACTGGATATGCAGAATGTCTTATTACAGTTGAATATTGCGGATGATTATTTCAAGGCTAAGAAACAGATCAATATTCTGGAAGAAGAGATTCAGACGAAGGAGAAGGAATTATATAATCTGAAGCATGAATTGATTGCCTCACAGATCAAACTCGAAAATACCGAGAAGAATGTTAAGAAGCTGCAGGCTGAAGCAAATGAAAATGCGAAAAAAATCATTCGGCTTGAAACGGAATTGAAGAATTAATTTTAAGCTGTCTTTTTAGACAGCTTTTCTATTATCAGGTTTTCCATGAGCAGGGAGAGTTTTTGAATGAAACAGGTAGAACTATTGGCACCTGCCGGTAATTATGAAGCACTCGAGGGTGCAATCTGTGCAGGAGCAGATGCTGTATATCTGGCGGGTAACCGCTTTGGAGCCAGAGCATATGCAGATAATTTTACAGAAGAAGAATTGTGCAAAGGAATCCGTATGGCACATATTTATGGCAGACGGATCTATCTGACAGTGAATATTCTTGTGAAGGAAGCAGAACTTCCGGAGCTTGTGACCTTTTTACAGCCCTTGTACGAAGCCGGACTGGATGGTGTCATTGTACAGGATCTTGGTGCTGTGCAGGTTATCCGGCGTTACTTCCCGCATCTTCCGGTTCATGCAAGCACCCAGATGACGATTACCGGTCCGGAGGGTGCACGCTTCTTAAAGGAACAGGGAATCTGCAGAGTGGTTCCGGCAAGAGAGCTTTCCTTAAAAGAAATCCGGAGAATCAGGGAAGAAACCGGAATTGAAGTAGAAACCTTTATTCATGGAGCAATGTGTTACTGTTATTCCGGGCAATGTCTGTTCAGCAGTATCTTAGGTGGCCGGAGTGGTAACCGCGGACGGTGTGCACAGCCCTGCCGGCTTCCTTATACCATGAAGAATCAGAAGGAATGTTATCCCTTAAGCATGAAGGATATGTGCACGATTGAAATTCTTCCTGAACTGATTGAGGCAGGCATTGATTCGTTTAAAATCGAAGGACGTATGAAGAAGCCTGCGTATGCAGCAGGCGTTACCTCTATTTATCGGAAATATATTGATTTATATTATAGCGGAAAGCCCTATGAGGTTGCTGAAGCCGACCGGGAATTCCTGTCCTCCCTGTATATCCGCAGTGAGGTGGGAGAAGGCTATTATCATCAGAAGAACGGCAGGAATATGATTACCCTGTCTTCCCCTGCATATTCCAAAACCAGTGAACAGGTATTGGAAACGATTGAAAACCAATATCTGAAACAGAACAGAAAAATTGAAATTGATGCCACAATTTCTCTCAAAAAAGGGGAGCCGGGGGTTCTGTTTCTTACAGACGGTAACGTACAGGCCAGTGCCATAGGCTCTATACCACAGGAGGCGTTGAAACAGCCCTTAAGAGAAGAGGATGTCCGAAAACAGATGAATAAGCTGGGCAATACCTCATTTAAAATCCGGGATCTGCAGATTCTGATAGATAAGGATATCTTTGTACCGGTACGGGCACTCAATGATCTGCGAAGAGAAGCAGTGCTTCACCTGGAAGAGGAACGGATTCGTGAGAATGGGTTCTCCTGCCAGCGTCATGTAGAGGAGGAATCTGTTTATTGTTCTTCAATGGATCCATTATCCGGAAAAGGTGTCCATGAAAAGCCCCGGCATAGGAACAGGTATCCGGAAATGCTGGATGTTTATGTGTCAACGAAAGAGCAGTTTTATGCTCTTTCTGAGCAGTTGGATATAAAGAAAAGGCAATCTCTTCCGATCCGTCGGATTTATCTGGACTATGCATTGCTGGATGGAAAAGATATTTCTTCCGATGCACAGGAGCAATGGGCTGGCAGACTGTTTCTTGCAGGTCCTTATGTCATCCGGGAGCATAACCGGAGAGATCTGTCTAAACTGGAAGCCGCATTGCGAGGCGGCTGCTTTGCAGGTCTTTTATTCCGTAATCTTGAAACCTATGCTTATATGAAAAAGGTTTTGCCGGATTATAATCTGATTCCGGATCATAATCTGTACTTCTGGAATCACGAAACAGTGCAGTTTTGGGAAAACCGGATCACCGAATATACGCTTCCGGTCGAGGAAAATCAGTCAGAATGGAAGGAACTCCTTGCAAAAACTCCGGATACAATGGAAACAGCCGCTCTTGTTTACGGATATCTTCCAATGATGGTTACGGCAAATTGTATCGAGAGTACCTTAAAGAGCTGCCGGCATGAAGCCGGAATCTGTGTTCTTACAGATCGTTATAAGACTTCATTTCTGGTACTGCATAACTGTCGGAGCTGTTATAATATCATCTATAACAGTGTACCCTTGTCCCTTCATACCCTCGTGGAAAAGGGCATGCAGGGCATTACGGCTTACCGTCTTGACTTCACAACCGAAAACGGAGACGAAACTGTGTCAGTTGTCCGCTATTTTGCTGATTTATTATCCGGTACGGACCGGAAACCTCCCTATCAGGAATATACAACGGGACATATAAAAAGAGGAGTGGAATAATGGAATTATATGTCAGCGAGTTTTCAAAATATGTAATTACACTGCTGATTACATTATACACGTATGAATGCTTTGCCGTGTTCCGGTATGATAACGAAGAGGCTCGCAACGGCATTTACATCCGGCAGAATATTTTAATGTTTGCATTTCACTTTTGCAGCTTTCTGGTCATCTGCTTTGAAACGGGAGATTTTACCTATCTGTTTTTTTATGCGTTCCAGCAGATTCTGCTGTTTACGGCTATTATGCTGTACCGCATGATTTACCCGAAAGCCAACCGGCTGATTGTAAACAACATGTGTATGCTGCTTAGTATTGGTTTTGTGATCCTGACTCGTCTTGATATGAAAAAGGCAGTTAAACAGTTTATTATTGTGGCTGGAGCGTTAGCAATTGCCCTTCTGATTCCGTTCCTGATTGAAAAGATACGCTTTTTGAAGAAGCTGAAATGGATTTATGCATTGATTGGTATTCTTGCACTTTCTGTGGTTTTGATTCTTGGTCAGACCACCTATGGAAGTAAGCTTTCCTATTCCATCGGCGGCGTCACCTTTCAGCCATCCGAATTTGTTAAGATCTTATTTGTATTTTTTGTGGCAAGTGCACTGTATGAATCTTCGGGCTTCTTAGAGGTCTTTACGACGGCCGTGGTTGCGGCAGCGCATGTCATTGTGCTCGTGATTTCAAAGGATCTTGGGAGCGCCCTGATTTTCTTTGTTGTATATGTCCTTATGGTCTATGTGTCAACGAAGAATCCGCTCTATGTAGCAGCAGGAGCAGGGGGTGGTGCAGCTGCAGCTTACCTTGCATTCAAGGTGTTTCGGCATGTGCAGGTACGTGTACAGGCCTGGAAGGATCCGTGGAGTGTTATTGATTCCGCCGGTTATCAGATTACCCAGTCGTTATTTGCCATATCGAGTGGTGGTTTCTTCGGACTTGGGTTATACAAAGGAACACCGGAATCCATTCCAACGGTTGAAGCGGATTTTATTTTCTCTGCAATTGCGGAAGAGTTAGGAATTCTGTTTGCAGTCTGCCTGCTTCTCATCTGTGTGAGCTGTTTTATTATGTTTATGAATATTTCCATCCGGCTGAATGACAGGTTTTATCAGCTGATTGCATTTGGTTTTGGTGTAACCTATATTTTTCAGGTGTTTCTTACGATTGGCGGCGGTACAAAATTCATTCCGCTTACCGGAGTGACCCTGCCGTTAATCAGCTACGGTGGAAGCTCCGTGCTTACCACATTAATGATGTTTGCAATTGTAGAGGGGCTTTATGTTCTCCGGCAAAAGGAAATTGAAGAACAGATGCTTCTGAAACGGCGAAGACGTCCGGGATCTCCAAACGGAGCCACCCACAGACGTCCAACAACCGGAAGACCGGAACGTCGGGAACGGCCGGACAGACCGGTACCTGTACGCTCTTCCTATACTGAAGACGATGATTTTATCGAAGACTGGAATGAATCAGAGAATGAAGGAGAAGAATTTGAAGGTGAAGAATAATCGTGCACCGAAGAAGAAATCCCAGAAAAAAAAGAATCCGGAGATTATGGCAGTAACCTGGTTTTTTACGTTATTACTGCTTTCCATGTCCGGCTATATTATTTATTATTCCGCAACCCATAAGCAGGAACTGATTAATAACAGCTATAATGGACGTCAGCAGATGCTTCTTGCCCAGAACCGCCGGGGAAGCATTTATTCCGGAGATGGTCAGATTCTGGCCCGGACCGTCGAAGGAGAAGATGGAAAAGAAGTACGCGAATATCCATACGGGAATCTGTTTTCCCATGTGGTCGGCTATGCGGTTAATGGTAAAATGGGACTGGAATCCCAGTGCAATTATTATCTGATTAATTCGAATGCCCCTCTTTCCCAAAAGGCATCCTTAGAAGCAAAGGGTGAAAAATATCCGGGTGATAATGTCTATACGACACTGGATACGAACCTGCAGCAGGTTGCTTCCACGGCACTTGGCGTTTACCGGGGAGCCATTCTGGTGACTGAACCACAGACCGGAAGAATTCTTGCAATGGTATCTCACCCGGATTTTGACCCGTCTACGGTAGCTCAGGAATGGGACAATTACTTACAGGATACCGATAGTGGCATTCTTCTTAACCGTGTGACGCAAGGGTTATACCCGCCGGGATCTACCTTTAAAATCATTACATCCTTAGAATATATCAGGGAGCATCCGGACACCTATCAGAATTACCGGTATCAGTGTGTCGGTTCCATCAAATGGGGCGAGGACCGGATTCAGTGTTATCATGGATCGGTACATGGTTCGGTGGATTTCACCAGATCCTTTGCCAAGTCCTGCAATACCTCTTATGCCAATATCGGACTTTCTCTTGACCGGAAGGAGTTCGGTGACACCTTAAACCAGCTTCTCTTTAACCAGAAGCTTCCGGTTACCTTCCAGCATTCGGTAAGTAATCTGGTTGTGGATGAGAATACATCAGATGCAGATATGATGCAGATTTCAATCGGACAGGGAGCTGCCGGAATCACACCGCTGCAGTTAAATATGATTACCTGTGCGATTGCCAATAACGGCAGGCTTATGAAGCCTTATCTGGTAGACTCCGTAAAAAACAGTGCCGGGTCCATCACCAGAGAATTTAAACCATCTGCTTACGGAGACCTGATGACAGAAACAGAAGCAGCTGCCATGCAGGCTCTCATGGAGGCAGTTGTCACAGAGGGGACGGCATCGCGGTTAAAGGACTTATCCTATACGGCTGCCGGGAAAACAGGATCTGCGGAATACGGTACCGTGAAGGGGGAAAGCCATGCCTGGTTCACCGGGTATGCACCGGCAGAGAATCCACAGGTCTGCGTGACGATTATTATCGAGGGAGCCGGAGCCGGGGGCGATTATGCCGTTCCGATTGCAAAGCGGATTTTTGATGCATACCTGACAGAGCCACAGTCCTGAGAAGCAGACAAAAGCAGAAGGAGCAATTTCTATATGAAATTTTATAAGTATCTCTATGTAGGAGAAACAGTTGAGCATGTAGGGATTTTGAAACAAAAACTGAAGATACATGCAATGGTACGGGTTTACCTGGTTACACTTGCCTGTGGAGACGATCAGCTGGAAATCTATTCTTCCATGCTGCTAAAGCAGAAATATTTCAGAAAACATGCACCGATTATTATCGGAATTGCTTCGAACTATGAGGAAGCTGTTGCAATTGTGCAGAAGATTGTGGAAGAAAGCCTTGAAAGAACCGGAACATGTGACCTCAAGGAATATTTGAAGCTCAAGGTAAAAGATCAGAAGAAAGGTTCGTAATGCATGGGAATGGTAATTTTGACCATACTGAAAATCATAGGAATTATATTGCTTGTTGTTTTGGGGCTGATTCTGTTCCTTCTGCTGCTGGTGCTTTTTGTACCAATCCGTTACCGGATTGATGCTTCAAAGGATGCAGAGGGCGAACAACAGATTCATGCACTGATTAAGGTGACGTGGCTCCTTCATCTTTTGAATATCCGGTTTCTTTATCCGGAGGAAGCGTACTTACGTGTGAGAATTGCCTGCTTTACCCTGTTCCGGTCAGACCAGCCCACGAAGGAGACGGCTTCTTCTAAGAAAAATGCAGCGGCTGAGAAGAAAAAGGAAAGTGAGGCAAAGACTGTAAAAACCTCAAAAGCTTCCAGAGAAGCCGAAGATGCTTTACTTGCCACAGAAGATGTGGAAGATTCAGGAGAACAACCTCAAACCATGGACGAAAATGGCTGGAGCCCTATTGACAACACACAAATAAAGCCAGATGAAAAAACGGAAGCTAAGCTAAAAGATGCTCCGAAAAATCAGACAGAGAATGCAACACATACCGAAATAGATTCTGAGTCAGCAGATGCCGGCGCGGAAGAGGAAAAGGAAGAAGCAGAAACAGATTCTGAGGAGTCAACCTCAAAGTGGGAACTGCTGCGAGAAAAAATCCTCTGGTGCATCCGGAAAATCTGGAAGCTGCTTAAAAATATCCGGTACACAATTCAGTCAATCTATGATAATATAAGGAATATTATTCATCATATCCGATATTACTATAGGGTGCTCCAGAGTGAGCTGTTTGACAGAACATGGGAGAAGTACTCAAAGGAAGTATTATGTCTTTTAAAGAGCATTGCCCCACGGAAGATCAAAGGATACCTGCATATTGGAATGGAGGATCCGGCAACAACCGGACAGATCCTTGGCTATTACGGAATGCTGTATCCTTTGATTGGAGAACACATAGATGTGGTTCCGGATTTTGATCATGTGATTCTGGAAGGAACACTTAAGATCCGGGGGAATATCACATTATTTCAGGCTGTAAGAATAGCATGTACCATTTATTTTGATAAAGATTTACAAAAACTCATCAGGCTGTTGAAAAGGGAGGTAGCATAATGGCTGATAATAATTTTGCAGGAGTGATTGAATCCCTCATGAAGGGAATGAATACGGTGTTGTCTACGAAAACGGTAGTCGGAGAAGCAACACAGATTGGAGATACCATCATTCTGCCGCTTGTGGATGTTTCCTTTGGCGTTGGCGCAGGTGCCTCTGCAGGAGATAAGAAGAACGGAGGTGGCGGCGGATTCAGCGGCAAGATGACGCCGAGCGCGGTACTTGTTATTAAGAATGGTTCCACGAAGCTTGTCAATATCAAGAATCAGGATACCATGACGAAGGTACTTGATATGATTCCGGATATCGTAGACAAGTTCACTGCTCCGAAGGAAGAGATGATTGATGATGATGCAGCCGTAGAAGCGGCTTTTCCGGATGAGAAAAAGGAAGCATAGTGGTTTCCTTCTGCATGGAAACAGACCGTGCTGCATAAAATAAGATAAGAATCCAATTACGAGGATGATCTTGAAAAAACTAATTGGCTTTATTGCATTCTGGATTGCGGTCGGGATGGTTCTGATGCTGCTTTTGACGCATCATTATCTGATTGCATTGATTATTATCGGATTATTACTGTTAATCGGATACAATTGTTATTATTGTGGATAACGGGGCTGTGCCCCGGAGGAGATACCATGGACGGTGAGCGGAAGGGGAAACTGGTCGACTGTCACGATGATTTTGAGAGAATTCTGGTGACAGGAGATACGGAAGAATTAAATGAACTGAAAGGATGGCTGTTCCGTGAGAATATCCGTTTGGAAATGGAACGCAGCGAATTTCTTCATACACAGGAGAAGTTCATGGAAGAGCGTACCCGGTTCCGGGATGAAATGCTGGAAGTAAACCGGAAACTGGTCGTTGAACGGAAACGTCTGAAGCAGGACGAGCAGTTCTTTGACAAGAAAATGGAAATTTTAAAGAATGGTTTGGTCCAGCTTGATGCAGAGCGGAAAGCATTTGAAAAAGAAAAGCTGCAGTTTCATTCTGAACAGAAGGTACATGAGCGGGATCTTCACAGAGAACGGAACGACCAGATGGCAGAAATGCTTTTTCAGGGCGTGAACAGTCAGCTTGCATTAAAGAAACGTTACCGGGATCTGTTAAAGATGTTTCATCCGGACAACGTGGCAGGAGATGCCGAAATGGTTCTTGTTATCAACCGGATTTATGAAGAACTAAAAAGAAGCTATGAATTTGGCCGCTGGGCATAAAAATAAAAATCAAAACGGACAGATTAAGAACTTAATGTGAGAAACAATTAACAACAGAAGACGAAAGAGGAAAAGAAAAGGGCAAGCGAAAAACGCTTGCCCAAGTCATTTGCCTTCATTTAGTACAATCAATATTTAAGCTCTTTCAACAGCTCCGGACTTCAGACAGTTTGTGCAAACATGCATTCTTTTGGAAGCTCCGTTTACTTTACATTTAACATTTTTGATGTTAGAATTCCAGATTCTGTTAGATCTTCTATGAGAATGGCTGACGTTATTTCCAAAATGTACGCCCTTACCACAAATATCACATTTAGCCATCGTAGCACCTCCTAACAATTTAAATATAACCGCAACAGTTGTATAATAGCAGATATCCTTATAGAATGCAAGTGGAATTTTTACATGTTTTTGAAAATTGTGATATTTTTAAAAAAATGAGTTTCATTTTTTGTTGACAGAGGTTATAATACCTAATATATGTTTAAAAAGAAGGAGGGCTACTTATGAAATCTTCTACAACGAAGTATTCGAATAAAATGACTTCAATTAATACCAGCATGGGAAATATTTCCATTGACAATGAAGCAATTGCGCAGTATGCAGGCAGCGTTGCAATGGAATGCTTTGGTGTTGTCGGTATGGCAGGAATCAACATGAGGGATGGTCTTGTGAAGCTTCTTAAACTGGACAGCATGACCAGGGGAATTAACGTTATGGTCCGCAACAATAAGCTGGTGATTAACTTTCATATTATTGTCGCTTATGGTGTAAGTATCCTTGCTGTATCGAATAATCTGATCAGCAATGTGAAATATAAGGTAGAGGAATTTACCGGAATCGAAATTGAGAAAATAAACATCTTTGTCGAAGGTGTAAAAGTGATTGATTAGGAGGAAGCTTTACAGTGAATAGCAATAAGATCAATGCTAAGATGCTTGCAAAGATGTTCTTAGCCGGTGCGAAAAATCTTGAAGTTAAGAAAGAATGGATTAATGAACTGAATGTATTTCCGGTTCCTGATGGTGATACCGGTACAAATATGACGTTGACCATCATGTCCGCAGCCAAGGAAGTGGTAAACCTCCAGGATGAAGATATGATGACAATTTGTAAAGCAATTTCTTCCGGTTCCCTGCGGGGTGCCAGAGGAAACTCCGGTGTTATTCTTTCCCAGTTATTCCGTGGATTCACGAAGACTATCCGTGAATATGAAGAAATCGATATCCCGACACTGGCAACTGCAACCGAGAAGGCCGTGGAATCTGCTTACAAGGCAGTTATGAAACCCAAGGAGGGAACCATTCTTACCGTAGCGAAGGGAATGGCAGATAAAGCAAGAGAATTGTCTGAAGAAGGCTGTGACGATATGGAGCTTTATTTCCGTCAGATCATCGAGTACGGAGATGAGGTATTGGCAAAGACTCCCGATATGCTTCCTGTTTTAAAGCAGGCAGGCGTGGTAGACTCCGGCGGTCAGGGATTGATGCAGGTTATGAAGGGGGCATTTGATGCATTCCTTGGCAAGGAGATTGACTTTACCTTAGAAGCTTCGAAGGAGAGCACAGTTAAAGAGGGATCTGCTTCTTCCGTAGATCAGGAGATTAAATACGGTTACTGCACCGAATTTATCATCTTATTAAATAAGACCTTTAATATCAAGAACGAAATTGATTTCAAGGAATATCTGGAATCCATTGGTGATTCCATTGTGGTTGTTGCTGACGGGGATGTGGTTAAGGTACATGTACATACCAATGATCCCGGTCTTGCCATCCAGAGAGCTTTGAAGTATGGTGCATTATCCAACATGAAAATTGATAACATGCGTCTGGAACATCAGGAAAAGATCAATAAAGAACAGCAGATGAAAGAACAGGAGCAGAAGAAGAAACCGGAAATGCCTCACAAGGAGGTTGGTTTTATTGCTGTATCCGTAGGTGAAGGCATGAGTGAAATCTTCAAGGGACTTGGTGCAGACTACATCATCGAGGGTGGTCAGACCATGAATCCGAGTACTGAAGATATGCTGAATGCGATTGACAGGGTGAATGCGGATACCATCTTTATTCTTCCAAACAACAAGAACATTATTCTTGCTGCCAACCAGGCAAAGACCATGGTAGAAGATAAGAAGATCATTGTTATCCCGACGAAGACTGTTCCACAGGGAATTACTGCGATCATTAATTATGTACCGGATATGGATCCGGAGGACAATGCAGCAACCATGGAATGTGAAATCAAGAATGTTTTGACCGGTCAGGTTACCTATGCTGTTCGTGATACCATGATTGACGATAAGGAAATCAAACAGGGTGACTACATGGGCATCGGTGATTCCGGCATTCTTTCTGTAGGACGCGACATGGAAGAGGTTACCTTTAACATGATTAAGGCTATGATGCATGATGATCTGGAACTGATCAGCATTTACTATGGCTCGGATGTAAGTGAAGAAGCTGCCGAGGCAATTAAGGCGAAGGTAGAAGAAACTTATCCGGACTGTGATGTGGAATTACAGATGGGCGGACAGCCGATTTATTATTATGTGATTTCCATGGAATAAATATCGGAACTGAACTGTTACCAAGTGAATGCAGCAATCAAATATATTGCAAAAGGACGGTTAAACCGTCCTTTTTGCATATGGTAAGAAGTAGAAACAAAAGCTACATATAGTGGCTGTAAGGGGTGAAAAATGAATTCAACAAACGATATCCTGTCAATAAAAGGTGTCGGTGAGAAAACAGCCAGACTTTTTCGAAAGATCGGGATTGATACGGTAGAGGATCTCATTCACGATTATCCAAGGGATTATGTGGTTTATCCGGAACCCAAGAAATTGAAAGCTGCGCAGGATGGAGAAATGATTGCGGTATTTTTGCAATTACAGGAAACCTTTTCATTTAAGAAGTTTCGGAATCTGACAATTGGAACCGGAAAGGCAGCCGACGGACAGGATACGGTAGCCTTAACCTTTTTCAATATGCCCTACCTGAAATCCAGGCTCGTCTCCGGAGCCTGTTATCTTTTCTATGGGAAACTGCAGAAGGAGCACGGGCAGTATCGTATGGAGCAGCCGGTGATCTATAGCAGGGACGAATATGAAAAGCTGCGCATGCAGCTCCAGCCAGTCTATGGACTGACTAAGGGATTGACCAATCATCTGATCCGGAAGTGCATCGCACAGGTTCTTACGGAATATGAGGAGCCGGAATTTGTGCCATCGGAAATCGTAAAGGAATATCATCTTCCTGACAGGAAGGAAGCCCTGAAACGAATCCACTTTCCGGAAAACTATGAGGAGCTTGCCGAGGGCCGCAGGAGACTTGTTTTTGACGAATTGTTTCTGTTCCTTCTGATGATCCGGAAAATGAAGCAGATTAAGGAAGAGGATACCATGTACCCTATGCTGGAAACTGCATGGCCCGGGCGTCTTATAGAGCAGCTTCCTTATCCTCTTACCGGAGCGCAGAAACGCGTTTATGGAGAAATCGTAGAGGATCTTACCGGTGGCAGATGTATGAACCGGCTGATTCAGGGGGATGTCGGATCCGGCAAAACGATCCTTGCCTTTTTAGCCCTCCTGTTATGTGTGGATAACGGTTATCAGGGAGCGCTGATGGCTCCGACCGAGATTCTGGCTACCCAGCATTTTGAACAGATCTGCGCCATGACGAAGGAATATGAGCTTCCTTTTAAACCGGTCCTGTTAACCGGATCCATGACTGCCAAAGCCAAAAAGGAATCCTATCAGCAGATTGCCGATGGCAGTGTGAATCTTGTGATTGGAACCCATGCCCTGATTCAGGATAAGGTATCGTTTCAGAAACTTGCGCTTGTCATTACTGATGAACAGCATCGTTTCGGTGTGCGTCAGCGAGAACGCTTCGGGGAAAAGGGCGGCAGTCCCCATGTGCTTGTTATGAGTGCAACGCCGATTCCCCGTACCCTTGCGATTATCCTGTATGGGGACCTGCATATTTCCCTCGTGGACGAGCGCCCTGCCGAGCGGCTTCCTGTGAAAAACTGTGTGGTAGGTGTTTCATACCGTCCAAAGGCATATGCCTTTATTGAGAAGGAGGTTGCCTTTGGAAGACAGGTTTATGTAATCTGCCCGATGGTCGAGGAAAACGAAGCATTGCATGATGTTGAGAATGTAACGGACTATACGGGGCTTCTTCGGGAGAAGCTGAATACGAAGATCCGCGTGGAAATGATCCATGGTAAGATGAAGGCCGATCAGAAGCAGGAAATCATGGATCAGTTTGCAAAAGGAAATATCGATGTTTTAGTTTCCACAACCGTGATTGAAGTCGGAATTAATGTGCCGAATGCAACCGTTATGCTTGTGGAGAATGCAGAACGATTCGGTCTGGCGCAGCTCCATCAGCTCCGGGGCAGGATCGGACGGGGAAAAGAGCAGTCCTACTGTATTTTCATGAATCATTCCGAGAAACCGGAAAACAATAAACGCTTAAAGATTCTGAATGATTCCAATGACGGCTTTTATATTGCAGAACAGGATTTGAAGCTGCGAGGCCCTGGTGATCTGTTTGGAATCCGGCAGAGCGGATTAATGGAATTTAAGATTGCGGATGTTTATCAGGATGCAGCTCTTCTCAAAAAAATAAGCCAGACGGTAGATCATCTGCTTGCAGAAGATGAAGAACTGATACAAAATTCAAATGGCGCATTAAGGGAATATATGGAAGAGAATACGATGAAACTGATTGACTTTAAGTCGATCTGAAAGTAAGATATTTGGGAAGGATTGGTGAACCGATTGAGTAAAAAAATTGCAGTAGTAACAGATTCAAACAGCGGAATAACGCAGAAGGAAGCAAAGGAGCTTGGGTTATTTGTGCTTCCAATGCCTTTTATGATTGATGATACGGAGTACTTTGAAGACATCAGCCTGACACAGGAGGGTTTTTATGCGATGCTTGAGGGCGGTGCCAGTGTGGTAACCAGCCAGCCTTCCCCGGATTCGGTCATGAAGCTGTGGGATGATCTCCTTGCAGACTATGAGGAGCTTGTTTATATCCCGATGAGCAGCGGATTATCCGGATCCTGCCAGACCGCAGTCATGTTATCACAGGAAGCAGATTACGCAGGCCGTGTCCATGTTGTCAATAACCAGCGTATTTCGGTCACCCAGCGGCAGTCCTGCCTGGATGCTTTACTGCTTGCAGAATGGGGACTTACCGGTGCAGAAATCAAGACATTTCTGGAAAATGATAAATTCAATTCCAGTATTTATATTATGTTAGATACACTTGTATATCTGAAAAAAGGCGGTCGTATCACTCCTGCTGCCGCAGCAATCGGTTCATTACTGAAGCTGAAGCCGGTGCTTACCATTCAGGGAGAAAAGCTTGATGCATTTTCCAAAGCAAGAACCGTATCCCAGGGAAAGCAGACTATGATATCTGCTATCCGTAAGGATATGGAAACTCGTTTTGGCGGTGCAACACCGGAAAATATCTGGTTAGAGATTGCTTATACGAAGGATCTGGAAACTGCCCTGCAGTTTAAAGAAGAATTATTAAAGGAATTCCCGGAATTTGAAATTGTCGTGCAGCCCTTATCCTTAAGTGTGGCCTGTCATATCGGACCGGGTTCCCTTGCAGTTGCATGCTGCAAAAAAATCAGGAAAGAGGTTTAATAAATGGCAAAGGAAGCGGTTTATGACGCTTCCAGTATTACGGTGCTGGAAGGCTTGGAAGCGGTCAGGCGAAGACCGGGAATGTATATTGGAAGTGTTTCTACGAAGGGCTTAAACCATTTGATTTATGAAATCGTAGACAATTCCGTGGACGAACATCTTGCCGGTTACTGTGACAAAATCTGGGTAACGCTCGAGGAAGACGGATCGGCAACTATTGAAGATAACGGACGAGGAATTCCGGTCGGACTCCATGAGAAGGGAATCAGTGCAGAACGTCTGGTGCTTACGACGCTTCACGCAGGCGGTAAATTCGACGATTCCGCATATAAGACAAGCGGAGGTCTGCATGGTGTTGGTTCCTCAGTCGTAAATGCCTTATCCACGTATCTGACCATTCAGGTAAAGAGCGGTGGAAATCTTTATGAAGACCGTTACGAAAGGGGAATCCCTGCGGTAGATTTGATAGACGGACTTCCCCCTGTGATCGGAAAAGCAAGAGGAACCGGCACGAAGATTAATTTTCTGCCGGATGATACCATTTTTGACCGTACACGGTTTAAGGAAGATGATATCAAGAGCCGTCTGCATGAAACAGCATACTTAAATCCGTTACTTACCATTATTTTTGAAGATAAAAGAAAAGAAGCAACAGAGCATGTGGAGTATCATGAGCCGGATGGAATCATCGGATTTATCAAGGATATGAACAAATCCACGGAAACCATCTGTGACGTCGTTTATTTTAAAGGCGAGAGTGAAGGCATTTCCGTAGAAGGTGCCTTCCAGTATATTAATGAATTCCATGAGAATGTTTTGGGGTTCTGTAATAATATTTACAATGCAGAAGGCGGTACGCATCTTACCGGCTTTAAAACTGCGTTCACGAATATTATCAATACTTATGCCAGAGAGTTGAATATCTTAAAGGAAAAGGATGTCAACTTTACCGGTGCCGATGTGCGTAACGGTATGACCGCTGTGATTTCCGTCAAGCATCCGGATCCCCGTTTTGAAGGACAGACGAAGACGAAGCTCGATAACCAGGATGCAGCAAAGGTCGTTGCGAAGGTTACCGGTGATGAACTGGTCCGCTATTTTGACCGTAATTTAGAGACCTTAAAGAGTATCATTGGCTGTGCCGAAAAGGCGGCCAAAATCCGTAAAACCGAGGAAAAAGCAAAGACCAACATGCTCACGAAGCAGAAGTTTTCCTTTGATTCGAACGGAAAGCTTGCAAACTGTGAATCGAGGGACGCTTCAAAATGTGAAATCTTTATTGTCGAAGGAGATTCCGCAGGAGGCAGTGCCAAGACAGCCAGAGACCGTGCGTATCAGGCAATTCTGCCTATCCGTGGTAAAATCCTGAACGTGGAAAAGGCAAGTATAGATAAGGTATTGGCTAATGCCGAAATCAAAACCATGATCAATGCGTTTGGCTGTGGATTTTCTGAAGGATATGGAAACGACTTTGATATTACGAAGCTCCGTTATGACAAAATAATTATTATGGCCGATGCCGATGTGGATGGCGCGCATATTTCCACACTGCTTCTGACCTTATTCTACCGGTTTATGCCGGAACTGATTTATGAAGGACATGTTTATATTGCCATGCCGCCGTTATATAAGGCGATGCCCTCGAAGGGAGAGGAAGAGTACCTGTACGATGACAAGGCATTAGAGCAGTACCGTAAGAAGCATAAAGGTCCCTTTACCTTACAACGCTACAAGGGTCTTGGAGAAATGGATGCGGAGCAGTTATGGGAAACGACTTTAGATCCGGCATCCAGAATTTTAAAGCAGGTTGAGATTGAAGATGCCCGTATGGCATCCGAAGTAACTGAAATGCTGATGGGAACCGAGGTTCCTCCCCGAAAGGCATTTATCTACGAACACGCCACCGATGCAGAGCTGGATATCTGATTGTTAAAACAGATTCCGGAGTTTCTTAGAAAGGAATTATTTCATGGAAGAAAAAATCATCAAAACCGAGTATTCGGAAGTGATGCAGAAATCATATATTGATTATGCCATGAGTGTCATTATCGCACGTGCCCTGCCGGATGCCAGAGACGGGTTGAAACCTGTGCAGCGCCGTGTGCTATACGATATGCATGAACTGGGAATCCGTTACGATAAGCCGTACCGTAAAAGTGCGCGTATTGTCGGTGATACCATGGGTAAATATCATCCCCATGGAGACAGCTCTATTTATGATGCGCTTGTTGTAATGACACAGGATTTCAAGAAAGGAATGCCCTTAATTGACGGACACGGTAACTTCGGTAACATTGAGGGAGACGGAGCGGCTGCCATGAGATACACGGAAGCCCGTCTTGAAAAGGTGACACAGGAAGCATTTCTGGCCGACCTTGATAAAAATGTTGTTGATTTTGTGCCAAACTTTGATGAAACAGAGAAGGAGCCTTCTGTTCTGCCTGTAAAGATTCCAAACCTTTTAGTCAATGGTTCCGAAGGAATTGCCGTTGGCATGGCAACCAGTATTCCGCCTCACAATCTCGGTGAGGTTGCCGATGCAGTAAAAGCCTACATGCAGAATGAAGAGATTACCACAGAAGGATTGATGAAATATATCAAAGGTCCGGATTTCCCGACCGGAGGTATCGTTACCAATAAGGATGAGCTGCTGGAAATTTATGAAACCGGTGTCGGGAAGATCAAGGTTCGTGGCAAGGTAGACATCGAAAAGGGAAAAGCCGGCAAGACCAATGTGGTTATTTCTGAAATTCCCTATACCATGATCGGTGCCAACATTTCCAAGTTCCTGATGGATGTAGCAGCTCTTTCCGAAACAAAAAAAACGCAGGATATTGTAGACATTACGAACCAGTCCTCCAAGGAAGGAATCCGTATTGTCATTGAGCTTCGTAAGGATGCAGATGTTGAAAACTTTGTCAACATGCTCTATAAAAAGACACGGCTCGAGGATACCTTTGGTGTGAACATGCTGGCCATAGCTGATGGCAGACCGGAGGTCATGAGCCTTAAACAGATTATCAGACACAATGTGGATTTCCAGTTTGAAGTAGCACGACGAAAATATACCACACTTCTTGAAAAGGAGCTGGAACGCAAGGAAATTCAGGAAGGCTTAATCAAAGCGTGCAACGTCATCGATCTTGTCATTGAAATTTTACGTGGCTCCAGGGATCGAGCCATGGCAAAAGCCTGTCTGGTAGAGGGTAAGACCGATGGCATCAAATTCCGTTCCAAGGAATCCAGAATCATGGCTTCCCAGCTCTGTTTTACCGAAAAGCAGGCAAACGCCATCCTGGAGATGCGTTTATATAAATTAATCGGACTCGAACTTGAAGCGTTGATCAACGAACACGAAGATACGCTTGCCAATATTTACCGGTATGAGGATATCTTAGACCGCCGGGATTCCATGGCACAGGTTATCATGAATGAGCTTGATGACATCCGCCGGGAATATGGGAAACCACGAAAAACAGTCATTGAAAATGTTGCAGAAGCCGTTTATGTAGAGAAAAAGATTGAGGAGATGGATATTGTCTTCTTAATGGACCGCTTCGGCTATGCCCGTTCCGTGGATGTTCCAACCTATGAACGGAACAAGGAAGCGGCGGATTCAGAAAATAAATATGTGGTATTCTGTAAGAACACCGGTAAAATCTGTATCTTTACAAATACCGGACAGCTTCACACGGTAAAATTACAGGATGTTCCGTTTGGAAAGTTCCGTGACAAGGGTGTTCCGATCGATAACATCAGTAATTATGACTCACAGAAGGAATATGCCATCACGGTAGAAAGCCAGACGAGTTTGAATCTCTACCGGATTCTGTTTGTTACCGCCCAAGCCATGATGAAGATCGTTGACGGTGGTGAATTTGATGTGGCAAAGAGAACGGTTGCAGCAACGAAGCTGCAGGATAACGATGAGGTCATCAGCGTTGAAATTATCAGGGAGCAGAAGCAGGTCATTCTGCAGTCCGCTGAAGGATATTTCCTGAGGTTTGGATTAGAGGAAGTTCCTGAAAAGAAGAAGTCGGCTGTGGGTGTACGTGGAATGAAGCTTTCTGATAAGGATCATGTAGAAGCTGTTTATTATACGCTGGCAGCCATGCCTGATCCGGATATTGTATATAAAGACAAGCATGTGGAACTGCAGCGGATTAAACCGCAGCACAGAGACAGTAAAGGAACGAAGCTTCGTCTTTAGCTTTAAGGAGGAACTATGAGAGTAATTGCAGGAACGGCACGGAGCCTTCCGTTAAAGACACCGGCATCCATGGATACCAGACCCACCACGGACCGGATTAAAGAAACCTTATTTAATATGATCCAGATGGATATTCCGGGATGCATTTTCGCGGACTTCTTTGCAGGAAGCGGCGGAATCGGAATTGAGGCCTTAAGCCGGGGAGCAGAACACAGTTATTTTATTGAGAATAACCCGAAAGCCATTTCCTGTATTCAGGATAATTTGCAGTTTACGAAATTTGCAGACCGGGCAACCCTGATTAAGGGAGATGTTTTATCCGGCGTTCATCAGATCCACGAAAAGGAGGTTTCCATCATCTTTATGGATCCCCCTTATACATCAGGTATTGAACCGGCTCTTTTCCGTGAATTGAGAAATATGCCGTATGTTACGGAAAATACTACCATTATTTTGGAAGCCTCAATCGAACGGTCTTTTACTTTTTTGGAAGAATTCGGATTTACCATTGTAAGAGAAAAGAATTACAAGACCAATAAACATTTATTTATCAAAAGACAATAGGGAATGGAATCCTGACGTCTTAAGGAGAAGAAATTGAAAAAAGCAATTTATCCGGGAAGCTTTGATCCGGTTCACTACGGACACCTTGATGTCATCCGCCGTGCGGCACAGATGTTTGACGAATTAACGGTAAGTGTCTTAAACAATAAAGTAAAGACACCATTGTTTTCAGTAGAAGAACGTGTTAAGATATTAAAGGAAGCTGTGAAAGATATTCCGAATGTAAAGGTGGAATCCTTCAGCGGCTTATTGGTAGATTATGCAAAAGAGAAGGATGTTCATGTCGTGATTCGTGGCTTGCGTGCCATCACCGATTTCGAATATGAGCTTCAGACAGCCCAGACAAATGCCAAGCTTTCCAATGGTGCAGTGGATACGGTCTTTTTAACGACCGGTTTGGAATATGCCTACCTCAGTTCTTCGAGCGTCAAGGAAATTGCCAGCTTCGGAGGCGATATTTCCATGTGTGTACCGGACTTTTTAGGGAAGCAGATTTATGACAAATATGGAATAGAAAGAAATGAACCGGAGGCAATGGAATGAGCAGCAGAATTGAACAGTTAATTGATGAAATCGAAGAATATATCGATGGTTGCAAATATCAGACCTTTTCCGATACCAAGATTATTGTGAACAAGGAAGAGATTGATGAGCTTCTTCGGGAACTGCGTATGAAAACCCCTGATGAGATCAAACGTTATCAGAAGATTATCAGCAATAAGGAAGCTATTTTGAATGATGCCAGAGCGAAAGCAGAGGCACTGATCAATGAAGCTACTCTGCATACCAACCAGCTGATTAATGAACACGAAATTATGCAGCAGGCTTACGCACAGGCGAATGAGGTCGTTACCATGGCAACGAAGCAGGCACAGGAAATTCTGGATAACGCAACCATGGAAGCAAATAGTGTCCGTTCTGCCGCCATGCAGTATACCGATGATATCCTGGCAAATGTGGAAGCACTTATCAACCAGACGATGAAAACCACAACCGAGCATTATGAAAGCTTTATGGCAGGACTCAATCATTATAATGATGTCGTGAATTCCAACCGTGTGGAACTGAATCCACCGGAGCCCGATAAGTTTGAGGCACCGGAGGGTGATCTTCAGGAGAGTACCACGGGAAGCATTAATGTTGATATGTTGTAAGGCCTGAACCGGCCTACCGATTGGTAGGCCGGTTCTCTTGTATACGAGGAGTAAGCGATGCCAATAATTGTAATAGATCCAGGTCACGGCGGTGAAAACCGCGGTGGGGAATATGGTGAATTTGTAGAAAAAGAAATCAATCCGATTGTAGCGCAGGCTATGAAAGAGCATCTGGAAAAATTTGAGGATGTCACTGTTTTCCTGACGCATGAAGCGGATATGGATATGACGATCAAGGATCGTGTTGCCTATGCCAAAGAAAAGAATGCTGATTTTCTGTATTGCCTTCACTTCAACCTGTCTGTCAACCACAATTTATACGGTGCGGAGGTGTGGGTTCCGTCCAGTGGAGAATTATACAGCAAGGGATTTGCTTTTGCAGAGATTGAAATGCAGGAGCTTACTGACATGGGATTATTTTCGCGTGGCATCAAGACCAGATTAAATGATCGCGGAACTGATTATTACGGAATCTTAAGGTATGCAGCGGAAATGGATGTTCCCTGTGCGCTGATTGAGCACTGTCACCTGGATCATGCAAAGGATGCCTTTGCTGTGGCCGATGGAGAAGAATCGTTAAAAGCACTGGGAATCCGCGATGCCGAAGCTGTTGCAAAATATTTTGGTTTAAAATCTGTAGAGTTGGGAATTGATTACTCCGGTTATCCGGTTTCTCAGATTCCGGTTCCTGCCGATATTGCAAGGCCTGATGAAACTGAGCCGGAAGTAAATGAAATCGAACTTACATCTATGGATCAGGAAACCGGCATGGCAACGATTCGCATGACCGCTTCGGACAATGACAGCTATATCCAGTACTATGCCGTGAGTACTGATGGTGGAAATACCTATTCGGAATTATTGGAGTGGCCGCGTCCGGATCAATGGGATATCTCGGCACCCGAATATACCTTTACATTTCAGCTTCCGTTTGATACCGCGGTGGAGCTGCGTACCATGGCATACAATGAATATGATAAATTTACAGAAAGCAATACGATTGGGGTTGGAACCATTGAGGATCCGGAACGCCTTCGTCAGGAAATGCAGCAGCAAAAAGCAGAAGAGCTTTTGGAAAAACAACAGACCTATACCGAAGTTACCGCCGAAGCCTTTGCCGGCCACACAGATCCGGTATCGGCTGCAAAACCGACCGGATATTCCATCGGAATCATGGTTTCGATTGCCGGAATTGTACTTCTGATGCTGATTCTGCTTATGATGTTGATCAGAAACCTGCGTGGATTATTACGATATAAAAAGCGAAAATAAGTACGGTCTGGATCAGCTTATGCAGCAGATAAACCGGAAGGGACAGCCCTGCATTTTTTAAGATTGAGCCTGCCTGCAGAATAAACGAAAGCCCGCCAAGGGGAAGCAGTGCAAGTACGTAAAGCGGTGGATAGGCACTCATTTTTGCAATTCCTCCCGTAATTTCAAGCAGACAACACAAAAAGGACTGGAGAAACGGAAGTGGCAGCCGGATCGCCAAGGGAAAATGACCAATCAGACGGATGAAGAGCTCCGGCAGGATATAGAGTGTCTGCAGCAGAATCAGGTAGCCCCCGAGTCTTGTAATTGATGCGATGGCCTGCTGAATGGAAGCATCAATTGCATTCAGTAAACTCACATGGGAGCCTGAAGGCAATTTCTGAAAGTCACAGGATTGGTAGGTAGTTTTGCGTAAGAACAGTCCATACAGCAGAGGGATCCCATACATAACAGCAAGATAAGGCAGTTTATTTGTAATTCCAAGGGTGGGCAGCACATAGGAACAGAAATAAACCGGCCCCATATTATTGGTAAAGGCACACAGGTATTCAGCCTCCTTTTGAGTGATCTGCTTTTCTTCATACATGGTGCATGCTGTCAGGGCCCCCATCGGAAAGCCACAGAAGAATCCGACGAGAGTCCCATAGACACCCGCCGACGGGAAACAGGAAGTCAGATTCATGCGGATGATCACTCCGGAAATTACCATAAAAGGAAATAGTGTTGGCAGGATCTTAAGAAACCAGAGCAAGAGGGCATCCCTGGCGTATCCGATACAGGCTGCCGGCTCTGTCAGGATACATATTGCCAGAAACATAAAAAATAGAAAAGAAAAGAAACGTTTCATTTCCGAATCCTGCAAGGTGTGTTATGCTATTACATATGCACATTTTGTAAAAGATATGCAGCAATCATTTCTATAGGGCGGACGCCCGACATGAAATAAGCAAGGCTGAACTGTTATTATGTAGAAATGAAATTGTAAGGAACAGGAGTACAACAGATGTTAAAGAATATAAATGCCGTCTTATTTGATTTGGATGGATCGCTTGTGGATTCTATGTGGATCTGGAAGGATATTGACCGCGAGTACTTAGGAAGGTTTAACATTCCGCTTCCGGAGGATCTGCAGTCCAGCATTGAGGGAATGTCGTTTTCGGAGACTGCCGTTTACTTTAAAGAACATTTTCCCATTCCGGACAGCATTGAACAGATGAAGTCGGATTGGACGCAGATGGCAAGGGATAAATACCTGCATGAGGTTCCGTTAAAAAATGGGGCTGACCGCTTTATTACTTACTGTGCAGATCACGATATCCGGCTTGGGATTGCCACCAGTAACGAACGTTCCCTTGTCGAGGGGGTTCTTCAATCCCTTGGAGTATCCCGCTACTTTACCTGTATCGTGACCGGATGTGAAGTAAAAAGGGGAAAGCCATCTCCGGATGTTTATTTAGAAGCTGCCAGACAATGTGGTGTAGCACCTGAAAGCTGCTTTGTGTTTGAGGATATTATCCCCGGAATCCAGGCAGGGAAAGCCGCCAATATGAAGGTCTGTGCCGTACACGATCTGTATTCCCTGCATCAGACAAGGGAAAAGCAGGAGCTTGCAGATTTTTATATTTACGATTATGAGGATGTGATGAAGCTGCTGGATCAGACTTCTGCGGGAAATTAGTGATAGAATGTGGAAGTGGAACCATGAACAGCTTAATTCGTTATATACGAGGAGGAAATATATGAGAGCCGTTAAAGGAACGTTTGGATATCTTGAAAAAAAGAAACGGAATGCCATTCTATGGACGATTCTCTGCTTTGGCATTTCACTGGCTGTTTTTCTGGCCGGCTACCTGACAACCGGAACCAGGAAGAATCTGTTAACTGTGGTTGCAGTTCTGGGATGTCTTCCGGCATGCAAAAGCATTGTCAATCTGATTATGCTCTGCCGTGCGAAAGGGTGCAGCAGGGAAGCCTATGAGCAGATCAGGCCCTGTGAAGGACGTCTGATTGGTATGTGTGACCTTTATTTTACTTCCTATCAGAAGAATTTTCCGATCAGTCATATGATTGTTGACGGGAAAGTTATTCTTGGTTTTTCCGAGAATGAGAAGTGTGATCTGGATGCAGCAATTGCACATTTACAGACCATGCTGAAACAGGGCGGCTTCAAGGACTATACCATTACCTTAACAAAAGACCTTAAGAAATACTGTGAACAGTTAAAGAACCGTTCCGAAGCACAGCCGGAGCGGAATCCCGAAAAGGAAGATGAGGTCCGTGTATTATTCTATGAAATTACCTTATAACTTTGGATGATTTATGAATCCTTATCGCTTGAATGCAAGCATTCATCATCCATACTGCCATAATTTGCATGGCTCTGAATAGTTACAAATCACAGAAAAACAGGAAACCGACATGAGGGAATATCAGATTGGGGAAAAGGAAGCCGGACAGACACTGCTTAAATTCCTGCAGAAATATCTGCCACTGGCACCTTCTTCCTTTTTCTACAAAATGCTTCGTAAAAAGAATATCAAATATAATAAGCAGAAGGCCGAAGGAAAAGAAAAGCTGAAAACAGGAGATACGATCCAGTTTTATCTCTCTGATGAAACCTTAAACAATTTTCAAAAGGAGAGTTCTCATAAAACCTCTTCCTATAGGAAAGCCTTTGAGGTCCTTAAGGGCATTCCGATTGTTTATGAAGATGACCATATTCTTATTTTAAATAAGCCCTTTGGTATTCTCACCCAGAAGGCTTCCGATCAGGATCTTTCCTTAAATGAATGGCTGATTGGTTATCTGCTGCATAAAGGAGAGCTTTCGGAAGAGGATTTGCAGACCTTTCATCCATCGGTGTGCAACAGGCTCGACCGGAATACCTGTGGACTTGTTTTATGTTCCAAAACCATAAAAGGTGGACAGGTGTTGAGTGAATGGATCCGCTCCCGGAATGTCCGGAAATTTTATCATCTGTTCGTAAAGGGAACCGGGCTGCAGAAAGAATGCTTAAAAGGATATCTGAAGAAGGATAACAAAACGAATCGTGTTTCCGTATGCTGGGACGCTGCCAGTGGAGATTACATTGAAACCAGATATGCCCCCCTTGCAGAATATGGGGATAAGACCCTTGTGGAAGTGGAACTGATTACCGGAAAGACCCATCAGATCCGTGCCCATATGGCATCCATCGGACACCCTCTGCTTGGCGATTACAAATATGGAGATCGTGAATTTAACGATCGATACAGGAAAAAGCTTGGTATCCAGAGCCAGATGCTCTGTGCCTGCCGGCTGGAATTCCCGGAATGTGAAGATACTTTTCCGGATTTAAGCAACCGGATCCTTACGATTCCGGAACCGGAGCTGTTCGAAAAATTAAAATTCATGTAATGAAACAGAAATGGTATTCTAAGCCAACCCTGTTACCAGAAAGGAAGAATGACCGATGTCAACCTGGAATTCCAGAGGACTAAGAGGCTCTACCCTCGAGGATATGATCAACCGGACGAACGAGCGGTATTTAGAGAGCGGACTGGCTCTGATCCAGAAAATTCCGACTCCGATTACCCCGATTAATATTGATAAGAATACCAGACACATTACCTTAGCCTATTTTGACCAGAAAAGTACAGTAGACTATATCGGTGCGGTGCAGGGAATTCCGGTCTGCTTCGATGCCAAGGAATGCGCCGTGGATCGTTTTGCACTTCAGAATATCCATGAGCATCAGGTAAAATTCATGGAAAACTTTGAAAAACAGGGTGGAATTTCTTTTTTTCTCATTTATTATACTCACCGGGATGAGTTCTTTTATCTGCCTTATGAGATTTTTCGTTTTTTCTGGGATCGTTCCCTGGCAGGTGGTCGCAAAAGCTTTCTTTATGAAGAAATGAACCCGGATTACCGTCTTCCAAGAAAGCATGGTGTATTAGTGCCATACCTTGACATCCTGCAGAAGGATCTGGAAGAACGGGAGTTGACAAATGAATCATAGTCTCGTATACTAACAGTAATTTAGCGTGCTAATCAATTATCACGTTACTATATTAAAGTGTACATTATTTACAGCAGTATAAAAAGTAAAGGGAAAGCATTATGAAAAACATACTATTGCATACACCGGAAGGTGTCCGTGATATTTACGGAAATGAATTGGCCGGCAAGGAGCATATCGAACAGGTCATTGGCAGGAAGCTAAGCAGCTTTGGGTACGAAAGTATTGAGACACCGACCTTCGAATTTTTTGACGTATTTTCCAAGGAGATCGGTACAACCCCCTCCAAGGAACTGTACAAATTCTTTGATAAAGAAGGAAATACTCTTGTTTTAAGACCGGACTTCACTCCATCCATTGCACGGTGTGCAGCGAAATACTATATGGATGAGACACAGCCAATCCGCTTTTGCTATAAAGGAAATACCTTTATCAACGCCGGAAGCCTTCAGGGCAAGTTAAAGGAAATTACCCAGATGGGCGCAGAGCTTATGAACGATGATTCTATCGAAGCTGATGCTGAAATGATTGCCCTGGTTGTGGAATCCTTATTACAGACAGGCTTAAAGGAATTCCAGGTAAGCATCGGAGAAGTAGAATACTTTAAAGGCCTTTGTGAGGAGGCTGGGTTATCCACAGAGACCGCAGAGGATCTTCGGGAGTTGATTTCCGGAAAGAACCTCTTCGGCGCAGAGGAGCTGTTAAAGGAACGGAATGTCTGCATCGAAGAAAGGGAACGGCTGCTTAAGGTCTCGGACTTCTTCGGAGCGGTTGAGATTCTGGATGAAGCAGAAAACCAGGTACATAACGAGACCTCGAAACAGGCAGTTTTGCATCTTAAGAAATTATATGAAGTATTGAAGGCCTATGGCGTAGAAAAATATATATCCTTCGATCTTGGCATGCTCAGCAAATATCATTATTATACCGGCGTCATCTTTAAAGCCTTTTCTTATGGTGTCGGGGATGCGATTGTAAAGGGGGGCCGTTATGATAAGCTGCTTGGCTGCTTCGGAAAGAGTGCTCCGGCCATCGGATTTGCCGTTGTGATTGATGATCTGCTTTTATCCTTAGAGCGTCAGAACGGCACCTATCAGGAAAAGCCGGTCGTACAGAAGATCACCTATACCGAAAGTAATTATACGGAAAAACTGAAAACGGCACAGGCGCTTCGAAGCGAAGGCAGGCGCGTTGCCCTGATTCCTGAATCTGAAAGAACCGAGGTTTAAACCATGAGTGAAGATCGTTATTTAACATTTGCGTTAGGCAAAGGAAGACTTGCCAATAAAACGCTGGATCTGTTAGAACAGATCGGAATTACCTGCGAAGAAATGAAAGACAAGAATACCCGTAAGCTGATCTTTGTAAACGAAGAATTAAAACTGAAATTCTTCTTAAGCAAGGCGCTGGATGTCCCTACTTATGTGGAATACGGGGCTGCGGACATCGGCGTGGTCGGAAAGGATACGATTCTGGAAGAAAACCGCCGTGTCTATGAAGTGTTGGATCTTGGCTTTGGCAAGTGCCGGATGTGCGTATGTGGACCGGCTTCTGCAAGGGAATTGTTACAGCATCATGAGCGGATCCGTGTTGCAAGCAAGTATCCGATTATTGCCAAGGATTATTTTTATAACAAAAAGCATCAGACCGTAGATATCATCAAGCTGAACGGCTCTGTGGAGCTTGGACCGATTGTCGGTCTTTCCGATGTGATCGTGGATATTGTGGAAACCGGATCGACCCTACGGGAGAACGGTCTTGAGGTATTAGAAGAGATCTGTCCGTTATCTGCCAGAATGATTGTGAATCAGGTCAGCATGCAGATGGAATCCGAACGGATCAAGAATCTGATTTCCAAAATGAAAGCACTGTGTGAAAATAATTAATGGAAGCACCAATGGAGGATAGAATAATGCGTATTGTAGAACTGACGGATGAGACGAAAAACAATCTGCTCGAAAGCCTTTTAAAAAGAAGCCCGAACAGCTATGGACAATATGAAAAGACGGTAAATGACATTATCGGGGATGTCCGTGCAAGAAGAGATGAGGCACTTTTTGAATATACTTCGAAGTTCGATCATTGTGAAATGAATGCGGAAAAGATCCGTGTTACAAGGGAAGAAATCGACGAGGCTTATGCACAGCTTGAAGAAAACTTCATTGAGGTGATGAAGCATTCTGCTGAAAACATTCGTAAATTCCATCAGAAACAGATGCACAACAGCTGGATCGTTCCGGAGGATAACGGAACCATTTTAGGACAGAAGATTACGCCCATTTCCATTTCCGGTGTTTACGTTCCCGGCGGTAAGGCCGCTTATCCGTCCAGTGTATTAATGAATGTACTGCCTGCAAAGGTTGCAGGTGTTTCCCGTATTATTATGACGACTCCTCCCGGAAAGGACGGTAAGGTCAATCCCGGAACACTGGTTGCCGCAGATATTGCCGGTGTCGATGAAATCTACAAGGTCGGCGGCGCACAGGCGATTGCTGCAATGGCGTTTGGAACCGAAAGTGTCCCGAAGGTGGATAAGATCACAGGCCCCGGTAACATTTTCGTTGCCCTTGCCAAGAAAGCATGCTTTGGCTATGTCAGCATCGATTCCATTGCAGGTCCCAGTGAGATTCTGGTGCTTGCCGATGAAAGTGCAACGCCCCGTTATGTTGCCGCAGATCTGTTATCCCAGGCAGAACATGATGAGATGGCAAGTGCAATTTTAATTACAACAAGCAGAGAGCTTGCCGACAAGGTATCCGAAGAGGTGGAAGCCTTTACGAAGCAGTTGTCCCGTGAGGAAATCATCCGGAAATCCCTGGATCACTACGGCTATATCCTCATTGCCCAAAATATGGATCAGGCCATTGATGCCGTCAATGAAATTGCATCGGAGCATCTGGAGATTCTGACGAAGAATCCTTATGAGACCATGACTAAAGTAAAAAATGCCGGAGCAATTTTCCTTGGTGAATATTCCTCCGAGCCTTTGGGTGATTATTTTGCAGGACCAAACCACATTTTACCAACGAACGGAACCGCAAGATTTTTCTCCCCGTTAAATGTGGATGATTTTCTTAAGAAAACCAGTATTATTTCCTATTCCAGAGATGCTTTGGAAAAGGTTCATAAAGAAATTGAACTGTTTGCTGAAAAAGAGGGCTTGACCGCGCACGCAAACTCGATTAAAGTTAGGTTTGAGTAGATCTTAAGAAAGGTTGTGAACCGGATGAACAGAAACGCTTCCGTAAAACGTAAAACAAAAGAAACCGATATTGCTCTTTCCATCAACTTAGATGGAGCCGGGAAGTCTGAGATTTCAACAGGAATCGGTTTCTTCGATCATATGTTAGAGGGATTTTCCCGTCATGGATTTTTCGACCTTGACGTAAAGGTTACAGGAGATCTTCATGTGGATGGACACCATACCGTTGAAGATACGGGAATTGTCCTTGGAACTGCCATCAAAGAAGCTCTTGGAGATAAGAAATCCATCAAACGCTTCGGTTCCTGTATTCTGCCGATGGACGATGCACTCTGTCTGTGTGCGGTAGATTTAGGCGGCAGACCTTACTTTAAGATGGATGCACAGATTACGGCTCCCATGGTGGGAAACTTCGATACCGAGCTGGTACGGGAATTCTTTTATGCCGTTTCCTATACAGCAGGAATGAACCTGCATATCAGGATGCTCGACGGAGTAAACGCCCATCATATCATCGAGGCCATGTTCAAGAGCTTTGCCAAGGCCCTGGATGAAGCCACGAAGAAGGACGAAAGAATTACCGATGTATTAAGTACGAAAGGAAGCTTATAGTTTCAATGGAACAGTTTAAGAAATTTATACCATGTATTTATTTAAAGGATGGCTGTGCTGTAACAGGCTTCAAAAGCCGGGAAATTGTCAGTGAGAATCCGGTAGAGCTTGCCTGCTTTTACAGCGAATGCAATGCCGATGAAATCTTAGTATTTGATCTTTCCCATGATGATGCAGACCATGAGGCAGCCCTTGATCTCATTAAGGAAATCTGCAGCCGCGCGAATCTCCCGGTCATTGGTGCCGGTAATGTAAAGCGTATGGAAGATATTAAGAAACTGCTTTATGCCGGATGCACGAAAGCAGCCTTAAATTATTCCAAAGAGGACAATATTGAGATTACGAAAGAGGTATCCGATAAGTTTGGCAAAGAAAAGATCGTTGCCTGCATTGCAGCCGCAGAAGAAATTCAGTCCAACGAAGCCATTCTCAGCGAATATGTAAACGAAGTTATCCTGATCTCCGAAAAGACGATCAAACAGGCCATCGAGATCTCGAAGATGCCTTTTATCGTTACCCTGCCGGAGGTCTCTCTTGATAAGATCCTGGAGCTTTTGTCCGTGGAACATATTGCCGGAATTACCGGACCTGCGGTTAACGAAAACGCGAAAGAATTAAATGATATTAAGGATCTGTGTTCCGGAAACGGGATTGCCGTCCACACCTTTGAGCCTGAGATCCCCTGGAGTGACCTTAAGAAGAACAGTGACGGTCTTGTTCCTGTGATTGTACAGGATTATAAGACACAGGAAGTTCTGATGATGGCATACATGAACGAAGAAGCCTACCGCACCACCTTAAAAAGCGGCCGTATGAATTATTTCAGCCGAAGCCGTCAGAGCCAGTGGCTTAAGGGTGAAACCAGCGGTCATTTCCAGTATGTCATGGAAATGAAGGCCGACTGTGACAAGGATACCATTCTTGCCAAGGTTTCCCAGATTGGGGCAGCCTGTCATACCGGCAATTACAGCTGCTTCTTTAATGAAATTATGAAGAAGGAATATTCGGAATCGAATCCGCTTCTGGTATTTGAATCCGTTTTAAATGTCATCAAGGACCGTAAGGTAAATCCCAAGGAAGGGTCTTATACCAATTATCTGTTTGATAAGGGAATTGATAAGATTCTCAAGAAGCTTGGTGAAGAAGCAACGGAAATCGTCATTGCTTCCAAAAATCCGAACGCCAATGAAATCAAGTATGAAATCGCAGATTTTCTGTATCATATGATGGTTCTGATGGTGGAACGCGGCGTTACCTGGGAAGAAATTACTGAGGAACTGGATAAGAGATAAAGAATAGTTACAAGAATTATTTATTAAGAGACATATTTGAATGGTCCCGTCATATATTGATAAAAATAAATGAATGGGACAACATGATGAGTATCAGTACCGATAAAAAATTAGAGCTGCTACGGGGTATTCGTCTGGAAAATCAGAGGAATCATCAGCTTATGCAGGAACGACAGCACATTTTGGAAGCTCCTTCTTTCAGGGAGACTTCAATGGGAAACATGGATCGTGGAAAAGGTACTTCTCCGGGATGGAGGAGCTTGCGGTTCCGGATTTTTGTTTCCTTTTTGTTGTTGGGTGGATTTATTGTTGCCTACAAAATGGAATGGCACTATCGTGACATCGACTGTGGTGTGTTCTTACAGCAGATGAATCAGTCCGTATCCTTAGAACAGCTCATGCAGGATGGAAGGGCATTATTGAACCATGAGAAAGCTTCAGTTAAGTGAAGAAATTTTAATGCAGGTGGAAAAGCCTGCCCGTTATATTGGAAACGAAGTCAATGCAGTTATGAAGAATGCGGAAGAAGTGGAGGTCCGGTTTGCCATGTGCTTCCCGGATGTGTATGAAATCGGCATGTCCCATCTTGGCATTCAGATTCTTTATGATATGCTGAATTCCTTTGAGGATGTATGGTGCGAACGCGTATATTCCCCATGGGTGGATCTTGACCGGATCATGAGAGAAAAACATATCCCGCTTTTTGCGTTGGAATCGCAGGATCCGATTACGGAGTTTGATTTCCTTGGAATTACGATCCAGTATGAAATGTGTTATACCAATATTTTACAGGTGCTGGATTTATCCGGCATACCGCTCCTTGCAAAGGATCGTATGGATAAAGATCCGATTGTCATTGGTGGAGGCCCTTGTACCTATAATCCGGAGCCTATCACAGATTTCTTTGACATTTTTTATATTGGAGAAGGAGAGACCCGTTACCGGGAACTGATTGATCTTTATAAGGAATGCAAGAAGAAGGGATGCAGCCGACAGGACTTTTTACGGAAGGCAGCCTGCATTCCCGGAATGTATGTACCTTCCCTTTACGAGGTTACCTATCATGAGGATGGCACGATTGCGGAGAGGAAGAAGCTTGTACCGGAAATCCCGGATGTGATTCACAAGGAACTGGTCTGTGATGTTTCCGAAACGTATTATCCGGAAAAACCGGTTGTTCCGTTTATTAAGGTTACACAGGACCGTGTCGTACTTGAAATCCAGAGAGGCTGCATCCGTGGCTGCCGGTTCTGTCAGGCAGGACAGTTATACCGTCCGGTGAGGGAACGGAGCCTTGACTATCTGGAAGATAAAGCCATTAAATTATTAAAGAATACCGGACATGAAGAGATTTCCTTAAGCTCATTAAGTTCAAGTGACTACACGTCTCTTCCCGAGCTTCTGGATTTCCTGATTAAGGAATGTGAACGCCGGAAGGTCAATATCTCTCTTCCTTCGCTGCGAATTGATGCATTCTCCTTAGATGTCATGAATAAGGTACAGGACGTCAAAAAGAGCAGTCTGACCTTTGCACCGGAAGCAGGAAGTCAGCGCCTTCGCAATGTGATTAACAAAGGATTGACCGAAGAAGTCATCCTTCATGGTGCCCACCTTGCCTTTGAGGGCGGCTGGACCAGAGTAAAGCTTTACTTCATGCTCGGACTTCCGTTTGAAACCGAAGACGATATCCGTGGCATTGCAGAACTTTGTAATAAGATTGCGGCCGAATTTTATGAGACCGTTCCGAAGGAAAAACGAAATGGAAGGGTACAGATCGTGGCAAGCACCTCGTTCTTTATCCCCAAGCCATTTACCCCGTTCCAGTGGGCTCCCCAGTGTACAAAGGAGCAGTTTCTGGAAAAGGCTTACCTCACAAGATCCTCGATTATGAGCCAGTTAAACCAGAAGAGCATTAAATACAACTGGCATGAAGCCGATGTGAGCGTCCTTGAAAGCGTTCTTGCAAGGGGTGACCGAAAATTAAACAAAGCCATTTTACGTGCCTACGAAAGAGGCTGTATCTATGATGCGTGGAGTGAATATTATAAGCATGATGTATGGCTTTCTGTCTTTGATGAATGTGGCATTGATCCGGACTTTTATACGACAAGGCTCCGTGAGGATGATGAAGTCTTTCCATGGGATTTTCTGGACTGTGGCGTAACCAGAGAATTCCTTTTACGGGAATGGCATAAAGCGCAGGAGGAAACCGTAACCTTAAACTGTAAACAGCAGTGTAACGGATGCGGTGCAGCCAAATATCACACAGGAATCTGTATGGAGCCACGTATCAGAGAAGGAGCAGAAGAATAAATTATGAAGGTCAGAGTGAAATTTTCAAAATATGGTCCTGTAAAATTCATCGGACATCTGGATGTGATGCGCTATTTCCAGAAAGCCATCCGCAGGGCAGAAATTGATGTGGCATATTCCGAAGGATTTTCTCCTCATCAGAAGCTTTCCTTTGCGGCTCCGTTATCGGTTGGACACACGAGCAGCGGGGAATACTTTGATCTGGAGCTTTGCAGCTTAAACAGTACCGAAGAATTAAAAACCGCTTTACAGTCTGCCATGGTGGAAGGAATCGATATTCTCGATGTCCGGCTTTTAGACGATGCCGAGGGCAATGCCATGGCAAGTGTAGAGGCTGCTTCCTATTACGTGACCATCCGTGACAGTGTCGTCCTTCCGGATGGATTCATGAAAAAGCTGCTTGCCTTTTATGAACAGGACAATATCCCTGTCGTAAAGGAAACCAAGCGTGGTCATAAGGAAATTAATTTAAAGGAAAGCATTTATGAGTTGTCTGTGGTATCGTGTGCACTTGGAAAAGCAGATGAAGAAGCAAAGGAACGGATCTATATGAAATTAAATGCCAGCAGCGGCGGAAATATCAAGCCGGGCTTTGTTCTCGAGAGCTTTTGTAATTCCATTTCTTATGAGCTTCCGCCATTTGGCTATACGGTTCACAGAATTGAAACCTATCGGGAACGGGAAGGAGAGTTCGTACCACTGTTATGGGAAAAATCATAGTCATTCGTAAAGCAGACCGTATTCTGGTGTTCACCTTTTCGGATTACCGGCCCGATGCACTGCAGGTATTTTTTTCACCGGGAAAAGACGATCTGGTGGGAAATGTATATGTTGGACGCGTGGATCGCGTATTACCGTCCATGGGAGCCGGTTTTGTGGCCGTGCAAAAGGACCGGAAGGTCTATCTGCCTCTGCCATCTTGTAAAGACAGATCCGGAAATACCGTTATATGGAATGGTAAACCGGACGATGCTTTGAAAGCAGGAGATGAAATTCTCGTCCAGATTGAACGGATGGGCATGGGAGACAAGCTTCCGACTGCCAGGACGGATATTGACCTGGTCGGTCGCTATTGTATCTGCCGTGTAAACGGAAAGGGCATGCATTTTTCGAAGAAGCTGTCCTCTTCTGTGACGGCTTCCTTTAGAGAAGCCTTATCTGCCAGAGGTATCCCCGGAAGGCGTGACTTTGGTTTTACCATCCGTACTAACATTGAAGCATTGAAGGACTATGAAGAAGTCTTTTGCGAAATGGAGGAACTGATCAGGAATGCGGTAAGGATCAGGGAAGCTTCATCCCATCGGAGTATTTACAGCTGTCTGTATCAGGATACACCGGAATATATTTCCTACATCAAAGGAATTCCGATTTCTTCCTATGAAGAGATTGTGACGGAGGATCCCGGAATTTATGAAGAACTGCAATGTCTTTTTCCTGCTGAAAGGCTCCGGCTTTATACCGATACCTCTTATCCGCTTGAAAAGCTGTATTCCATTTCCACGCATTTAAAAGAGGCTCTGTCCGAAAAGGTCTGGCTGAAAAACGGCGGTTATCTGATTATCCAGAAAACCGAAGCTATGACAGTCATTGATGTAAATTCCGGAAAAGGAAGCGAAAAAAAAGGAAACAGCAAGGAAGATATGGTGTTTGCCATGAACTGCGAAGCGGCTTCTGAAATAGCACGCCAGCTGCGGCTGCGGAATCATTCCGGTATTATCGTGGTGGATTTTATTAACATGGAAGAGGAACCGCATAAACAGCAGTTATTGACCTGTTTCGACCGGTTTCTTAAGGAAGATAAGCTGCCATGCCGTGTCGTGGATCTGACGCCGCTGGGAATTGTCGAGGTAACCCGTAAAAAATTTAATAAGCCTTTAAAAGAAATGCTTGACAACATAGAACTTTGATGGTATTTTAATTGAGTATGCCGCATAGTGAGGTATAAGTGTGTCTTCAGGACTCCCCGAAACACCACCGAAGCTAGCGAGTAAACCATTTATGGTTAGTATAGGAGGTGCCATATGTACGCAATCATTGCAACAGGTGGAAAGCAGTACAAAGTTTCCGAAGGAGATATCATCAAGGTAGAAAAGCTTGATGCGGAAGCAGGAGCTACTGTAACATTTGACCAGGTTGTCGCTGTAAGCGATAAGGAGCTTAAGGTTGCCGGTGATGTAGCGAACGCAAGCGTAACTGCAACTGTTATGGAACAGGGCAGATATCGTAAGGTGATCGTTTACAAGTATAAGAGAAAAACCGGTTATCATAAGAAGAACGGTCACAGACAAGCATACACTCAGGTTAAGATTGAAAAGATCAACGCATAGTATGCATAGAAACAGGTTAAGATGACAACAGTAACCATTATACAATCGAAAGACGGGGAATACAAAGGTTTTGTCTGTGCAGGACATGCAGGCTATGCCAATTCCGGCAGTGATATCGTGTGTGCTGCAATTTCTGTTCTGGTAATTAATACCATTAATTCACTGGATCAGTTAACAAAGGCATCCCTCGATGTTGAAACGGAAGAGACCGACGGATACATATCCTGTCAGTTTAAAGAGCCTTTAAACGAAGCGCAGAAGCTGTTAATGGATTCCTTTGTTCTGGGGATTGAACATGTCGTAGATGGCTACGGCAGTCAGAAGAAATTCTTCAAATCGAAGAAATATTGTGAACTGAAATTTAAGGAGGTGTAGACCATGTTAAATATGAACCTTCAATTTTTCGCTCATAAGAAGGGTGTTGGTTCTACCAAGAACGGTAGAGATTCCGAATCCAAGAGATTAGGTGCGAAAAGAGCTGACGGACAATTCGTAAAAGCAGGTAATATTTTATACAGACAGCGCGGAACTAAGATTCATCCCGGTATCAACGTTGGACGCGGCGGTGATGATACACTGTTTGCATTAGTTGATGGAGTGCTTAAGTTCGAAAGAAAAGGAAGAGATAAGAAACAGGCTTCCGTTTATCCGGTAGAGAAATAGTACAAAAGTGATCAGGCTTCAAACATTTCCGTTTGAAGCCTTTTTGTCATGTAGAGCACTTAACGAAAGCGAGCCACAGGCGAAGCTTGAGTTTAGTGCGAACGGTACCTGTGCACTTAATGAGAACGAGCATAGCGAAGTTTGAATTTAGTGCAGCAGGTACATGTAGAGCACTTAGTGAAAACGAGCTGAAAGTGAAGCTTGAGTTTAGTGCACAGGTAATTAAGGAGGCAGGTCATGTTTGCAGATAGAGCCAGAATTATCGTAAGAAGCGGAAAAGGCGGAGACGGTCATGTATCCTTCCGCAGAGAAAAATATGTGCCAAGCGGCGGACCGGATGGCGGCGATGGCGGTCATGGAGGCAGCGTCATTTTAGAAGTAGATGATGGCCTGAATACACTCGCCGATTATCGTCATGTACGGAAATATCATGCAGAAGATGGCGAAAACGGAAACAAGAAGAAATGCCGTGGAAAAGACGGCTCCGATATTATTTTGAAGATGCCGGAGGGAACTGTTGTAAAAGAAGCCGAAAGCGGTAAGGTTATTACCGATCTTTCCGGAGAGAACCGTCGCTTCGTCCTGTTACAGGGCGGCAAGGGCGGTAACGGTAATCATCATTATGCAACCAGTACCATGCAGGCACCGAAGTATGCCCAGCCGGGACAGCCTGCCAAAGAAATGGAGCTTTTACTGGAGCTTAAGGTAATCGCAGATGTTGGTCTTGTAGGATTCCCGAATGTGGGTAAATCCACTTTCCTTACAAAGGTTTCCAATGCCCGTCCGAAGATTGCCAATTATCATTTCACAACCTTAAACCCACATCTTGGCGTTGTGGATTTAGAAGGTGCCAAAGGATTCGTCATTGCAGACATTCCGGGACTCATCGAAGGAGCTTCCGAGGGTGTGGGACTTGGATTTGAATTTCTGCGGCATATTGAACGTACCAAGGTTATGATCCACATTGTGGATGTGGCATCGACCGAGGGAAGAGATCCGATTGCAGATATTTATGCAATCAATAAAGAATTGGAAAATTACAATCCCGAAATTGCAAAACGACCACAGGTCATTGCTGCAAATAAGACGGATATGATTTTTATACAGGAAGGCGAAGAGGATCCGGTGGAACGTCTTCGTAAAGAGTTTGAACCGAAAGGAATCAAAGTTTACCCGATTTCTGCATTAAGCGGAGAAGGCATCCGTGAGCTGCTTTACGAGGCACGTCATATGCTTGACGGCATCGACGAAAAGCCCATCGTTTTCGAACAGGAATTCTTTCCGGAATATATGCTGGCTGACAGCGATGAGCCATACAGTGTAACCTATGACGAAGAATCGGATGAATATGTGGTAGAGGGTCCCCGCATTGAAAAGATGCTGGGTTATACAAATCTGGAATCTGAAAAAGGCTTTACTTTCTTCCAGAATTTCCTGAAATTAAACGGAATATTAGAACAGTTAGAGGAACTTGGTATTCAGGAGGGGGACACCGTAAGAATGTACGGCCTTTCCTTTGATTATTACAAATAGGAGAACTTGATTATGACAAGTAAGCAACGTGCATATTTAAAAGGTCTGGCAATGAATATTGAACCGGTTTTCCAGATTGGCAAGTCCGGACTTACTCCCGAGGTTACTGAAGCCGTCCGTGAAAGTTTTAACAGGAAAGAGCTTGTGAAACTCGCCGTTCTTAAAAACTGCATGGAAGATCCGAATGCCATGGCGCAGATTCTTGCGGAAAGAACCGGTTCCCAGGTGGTACAGGTCATTGGAAAAAAGATTGTACTTTACAAAGAGAACAAAGATCATAAGAAAATTGAACTACCCAGATAAACCGGAGGACAACAATGAAATCTGCTGATATTAAAAAAATCCGTAAGAAAATGGAAAAGACTCTGGACAGTGCGCGCTTTGAGCATACGCTGGGGGTTACCTATACGGCAGCCTGTCTTGCCATGCGTTATGATGCAGACATTACAAAAGCCCAGATTGCAGGTCTTTTACATGATTGTGCCAAATGTCTGACGAACGAAAAGCGTATTTTTCTATGCAGGAAGCATAATATCCAGATGAACGAAGCTGAGCTAAAGAACCCGCAGCTTCTTCATGCCAAGGTTGGAAGCTTCCTCGCCATGGAAGAATTTGACATTCATGATCAGGACATTATTAACGCGATTCTGAATCATACAACCGGGAGACCGGATATGAGTCTTTTGGAAAAGATTATTTATATTGCAGATTACATGGAGCCCGGAAGAAAACAGGCACCAAATTTAAGTGCTATCCGTAAAGCTGCATTTGAAGATCTGGACAAGGCTTTACTGATGATTCTGGAGGATACACTCTCTTATCTGCACAGTACAGGCAGTGTTGTAGATACCATGACACAGAAAACCTATGATTTTTACAGTCAGTATTTATAAAGGAGGATTCCATGGGAAAGTTAACTGTAGAAGAAATTAAAAAGATGGCCGGCCTTGCAATTGAAGCATTGGAAGATAAAAAGGCAGAAGATATCCGCGTAATTGACATCAGCGAAGTATCCGTCCTTGCCGATTATTTCCTGATTGCAAGCGGTAAGAACCGTAATCAGTTACAGGCTCTTGCCGATGAAGTCGAAGAAAAGCTCGGCCGTGCAGGATATCCGATGAAACAATCTGAAGGATATGACAGTGCCAACTGGATTCTTCTTGATTTTGGTGATATCATCATTCATCTGTTCGATCAGGAGAACCGTCTGTTCTATGATCTTGAAAGAATCTGGAGGGACGGAAAGCAGATTGATCCGAAGTCTCTTCTTTCCGAATGATTGGTAATTCGGATTTACAATTGAATAATATCTGATATGTAGGGGCGCTGTTTGCGAAACAACGCCTCTTTTTGATCAGAGCACCTGGTGAGGTTCTTTCGGGCTTGCTGTACACTCTTTTCTATGCCTCGCCGCCTGATTTGCCGCCGGCATACATATAAAACGTAATAAGATACAGTCCACAGATTCCGACGATGGCATAAATAATTCTGGAAACCCAGGAAAGATTACCAAAAATAAAAGCAACGAGATCGAAGGAAAAGAAGCCGATCAATCCCCAGTTAATCGCACCGATAATCGCAATGGTTAAAGCAGTGCAGTCTAATGCTTTGTTATTCATTATTGAAAACCTCCTTTCATTCAATGTATATTTTCCCCTTTTTTGGTATAAATATAATTGACAATAACAGGAATTTGCGATACGATAACGTGTAAATAAATTTGCGGTTATTTTTTTGCCGCTAAAAGGAGGAAATTATTATGAAAAAATGGATGAGTTTATTACTCGCAGCCGCAATGACCATGTCTCTTCTTGCCGGCTGTGCAGGAAGCAATGCCGGAAGTACGGATAGCACAGACACTACTGCCGGAACAGAGTCTGCCGGCACCGAAACCGCGGATACTGCCGCTGCTTCAGGTGAAACCTTTAAAATTGGTGGAATCGGCCCTGTTACCGGTGGTGCAGCCGTTTATGGTCTGGCTGTTAAGAATGCTACCGAGCTTGCAATTAATGAGATCAATGCTGCAGGCGGTATCAATGGTTATCAGGTAGAGTTTAACTTTCAGGACGATGAGCTTGATAATGAAAAATCTGTAAACGCCTACAATAACTTAAAGGACTGGGGAATGAATATTCTTGTTGGTACTGTAACAAGCGGATGCTGTATTGCAGTTGCAGCAGAAACCAAGAATGATAACATGTTCCAGCTTACTCCTTCCGGATCTTCTGTAGATATTATTAATGGAAATGATAATGTTTTCCAGGTATGCTTTACCGACCCGAATCAGGGTATTGGTGCAGCACAGTACATCGGACAGAACAACCTGGCACAGAAGGTAGCCGTTATTTATGACAGCTCTGATGTATATTCTTCCGGTATCTATGCTAAATTTGCAGAAGAAGCAGCAAACCAGAATTTCGAAATCGTATCTGCTGAAGCATTTACCGCAGATAATAAAACAGACTTCTCTGTACAGCTTTCCAAGGCTCAGGGAGCAGATGCAGATCTGGTATTCCTTCCGATTTACTATAATGAAGCATCCTTAATTCTTGCTCAGGCAAAAGCTATGGGTTATGCACCGAAGTTCTTTGGATGTGATGGTCTTGACGGTATCCTTGGCGTTGAAAATTTTGATCCTTCCTTAGCAGAGGGTGTTATGCTGTTAACACCTTTCGCAGCAGATGCACAGGACGATGCAACCAAGAATTTCGTATCTGCATATGAAGCAGCTTACGGAGATACTCCGAACCAGTTCGCAGCGGATGCTTACGATGCCGTATATGTTGTGAAGGAAGCTATTGAAAAGAGCGGTGCAACACCTGCTGATGGCGTATCCGGAATCTGCGATAAGTTAAAGGGTGTTATGACAGAGATCACATATGACGGTCTTACCGGTTCTGCAATGAGCTGGGCTGCTGACGGTACTGTAAACAAAGCACCTAAGGCTATGGAAATCAAGAATGGAGAATATTCCTTAATTCAGTAGTTTTACAAAATTTACTTTAATAAAATCAGGAATGAATCCAAAGAGGGATGCCACTCGCAGCATCCCTCTTTTTAAATACAAAAATTTGTTGATTAACAAATTACCATTTTACTCTTGCAAAGCATTAAAGTAATTTGCTATAATGTAATGTATGCTATAATACTTTTATACTTTCACATAAGAAAGGACAGGATCTGTTATGAGTTTTATATCCTACTTAATCAATGGAATCAGTTTAGGAAGCGTATATGCAATCATCGCGCTTGGCTATACCATGGTTTACGGCATTGCTAAAATGCTGAACTTTGCCCATGGTGATGTCATCATGATCGGTGCTTATACCATTTTTGCAACTGTCAGCATGGCAGGATTACCGCCGGTACTTGGAATTTTACTTTCCGTTGTGCTCTGTACGCTGCTTGGTATTGCAATTGAAGCGATTGCTTACCGTCCGTTACGTCAGGCATCCTCCTCGCTGGTTGTTCTGATCACTGCAATCGGTGTCAGTTATTTCCTGCAGAATATTGCATTACTTATTTTTGGAGCGAATACCAAGGCATTCACTTCTGTTGTTAACGTTCCAAGCCTTTCCCTTGCGGGAGGACAGATTACCATTAGTGGAGAAACCATCGTAACCATTTTGTCCTGTATTGTCATCATGATCGGCTTAACTCTTTTTGTAAATAAAACCAAAGCAGGGCAGGCCATGCTTGCTGTTTCCGAAGATAAAGGTGCCGCACAGCTTATGGGTATTAATGTAAACGGAACCATTTCCCTGACCTTTGCAATCGGATCCGCATTAGCTGCCATTGCCGGTATGCTGTTATGTTCCTCCTATCCGGCATTAACCCCATATACCGGCTCCATGCCCGGTATCAAAGCCTTCGTTGCTGCCGTATTCGGCGGAATCGGTTCAATACCCGGTGCACTGATTGGTGGAATTATTCTTGGAATCATTGAGATTTTAAGTAAGGCATATATTTCCTCCCAGTTATCCGATGCCATTGTATTCATGGTATTGATTGTCGTTCTTCTGGTGAAGCCTACCGGTATTCTTGGCAAGAAGATTCAGGAAAAGGTTTAAGGAGGAGCAGAATATGAAAATCAAAATGACGAAAAATCTTCGTGAAAATTTAATCACTTATGGAATTGTTGTCGTTGCTTTTATCATTGTAGAGATCATGATATCAACCGGTAGTATTTCAAGCCTTATGAAAGGGCTCCTGGTTCCTCTGTGTGTCTATGTGATTATGGCTGTTTCCCTTAATTTAACCGTTGGTATTTTAGGAGAGTTAAGCCTTGGGCACGCAGGATTTATGTGTGTCGGTGCATTTACCGGGGCATTTTTCTCCAAATGCATGGAGAACGTGATCACTGTAGGACCGTTACGTTTCTTCCTTGCACTCCTTATCGGTGCCGTATCTGCCGGTTTCATTGGTTTTTTAATCGGCATGCCGGTATTACGGTTAAAGGGTGATTACCTTGCCATTGTAACCCTTGCTTTTGGCGAAATTATCAAGAACATTATCAACGTTTTATATATTGGGAAGGATTCCAATGGATTGCATTTTTCCATGAAGGATGCGCTTTCTCTCAATATGGAACCGGATGGTCAGATCATCATTAACGGTGCACAGGGTATTACCGGTACACCGAAGGATTCTACTTTTGTGATTGGCTTTGTTCTGATTCTGCTTACCTTATTTATCGTATTAAATCTGATCCGTTCAAGAGATGGTCGTGCGATTATGTCCATTCGTGATAACTTGATTGCAGCAGAATCCGTTGGAATCAACATTACAAAATATAAACTGATGGCCTTTTCCATCTCCGCAGCTTTAGCCGGAATCGGCGGTGTTCTTTATGCACATAACTTAAACAGCCTTATGGCAACTCCAAAGAACTTCGGTTACAACATGTCCATTACGATTCTGGTCTTCGTTGTACTTGGCGGAATCGGAAATATCCGTGGCTCAATCATCGCAGCCGTTGTATTGACCCTGCTTCCGGAGCTCCTTCGTGGACTAAACGATTACCGTATGCTGATTTATTCCATTGTTCTGATTGTTATGATGCTCTTTAACTGGAGTCCGAAGTTCATCACCTTACGCGAAAAGTATTCTCCGAAGAATCTTTTCCGCAAGAACGCAAAGGAGGGAAAATAAAATGTCCACATTATTAGATGTTAAAGATTTAAGTATCTCTTTTGGCGGTCTTCATGCTGTAGATGATTTCAATATCTCCATTAAGAAGGGACAGTTATACGGTCTGATCGGACCGAACGGTGCCGGTAAGACAACTGTATTTAACCTTCTCACCGGTGTTTATAAGCCTGATGAAGGTAAGATTCTACTGGATGGCGTGGATATTACCGGGAAAAATACCATAGAGATCAACAAAGAAGGAATTGCCCGTACCTTCCAGAATATTCGTCTGTTCAAGGATTTATCCGTACTGGACAACGTTAAGGTCGGACTTCATAATCATTATAAATATTCTACAATTGAAGGAATTCTCCGTCTGCCCAGATATTATAAGACGGAAAAGGCAATGAATGAACAGGCTTTAGAACTCCTTAAGGTATTTGACCTGGATCAGGAATCAGATTTTCTGGCATCCAACCTTCCTTATGGTAAACAGCGTAAACTGGAAATTGCAAGAGCACTTGCAACCGAACCCAAGCTTTTATTGCTGGATGAGCCTGCAGCAGGCATGAATCCGAACGAAACACAGGAATTAATGGATACGATCCGTTTTGTCCGTGATCATTTTGATATGACGATATTGCTGATCGAGCATGATATGAAGCTGGTATCCGGAATCTGCGAGGAACTTACGGTTCTTAACTTTGGCCGGGTTCTTGCACAGGGTGCAACCAGTGATGTTTTGAATAATCCTGAAGTAATTACCGCTTATCTCGGTGAATAGTCTTACCCAGATTCAGAATTTATGAACAAACGGATACTTAGATGAGGAGGATTTTAACATGTCCATGTTGGAAATCAAGGATTTAGAAGTATATTACGGCATGATACAGGCGATTAAAGGTGTTTCCTTTGATGTAAATGAGGGAGAAGTAATCGCATTAATCGGTGCAAACGGTGCAGGAAAAACAACTATTCTGCATACGATTACCGGATTGATCAATGTCCAAAAGGGATCTGTATGGTTTGAGGGTAAGGATATTACCAAGGTTCCCGCCCATAAAATTGTTTCTATGGGTATGGCACATGTTCCCGAAGGCAGAAGAGTCTTTGCCAACCTTACGGTTCTGCAGAATTTGAAGATGGGAGCCTATACGCGAAAGGATAAAACAGAAATAGAGCAGACGCTTGATAGCATCTATAAAAGATTTCCCCGTCTGATGGAACGTCAAAATCAGCTTGCAGGTACGTTAAGCGGTGGCGAACAGCAGATGCTTGCTATGGGCAGGGCTTTAATGTCTCATCCGAAGATTATTCTTATGGATGAACCCTCCATGGGACTTTCACCGATCTTTGTAAATGAAATCTTTGATATTATCAAGAGCGTCAGTGCCAGTGGAACCACCGTATTACTGGTGGAGCAAAATGCGAAAAAGGCATTGTCCATTGCAGACCGTGCCTATGTTCTTGAAACCGGTAAGATTGTTTTATCCGGAAAGGCCAGTGATCTGCTGAATAATGATTCCATTAAGAAAGCTTATCTTGGAGAATAAACGACTTATAATTTAATACATAACGTTTAATATTGAGATAAAGTAACTATTCAGTACAGGTCGAAGCATTTACTGCCAAGACCGTAAGAAAATGATTCAGTAATGCAAAATTCCATCAGCGAAGCCGATTTGGAACGGATTTTGCATCGTAACTGTGAAGGTGCTGAACAGTTATGAGATAAATATAAATTTGGAGGGTGAATGCGATGGAAAAGAATATTGTAATTACAATTGCAAGACAGTATGGAAGTGGCGGACGTACCATTGCCCAGATGTTATCCGAGCGTTTGGGAATTCACTATTATGACAAGGAGTTGTTGAAGCTGGCTTCTGAAGACAGTGGAATTAATGAGGATCTGTTCCGTAATGCGGACGAACATGTTAAGACAACTCAGCTTTTTAAGATTGCACATAGTGTCTATAAGGGTGAACTGATTCCTCCTGAGAGTGATGATTTCACTTCGATGGAAAATCTGTTTAATTATCAGGCAAAGATCATTAAGAAGCTTGCAGAACAGGATGAATCCTGTATTATCGTTGGCCGCTGTGCAGAATATGTATTAAAAGATTATGACAATGTTTTAAGCGTTTTCATCCATGCACCACATGAATATTGTATGGAGCAGGCTGCAAAGAAGCAGAGCATGGGATCCAAGGAACTGGAGCGTTATATCCAGAAGATCGACAAGCATCGTGCCGATTATCACAAGTACTATACCGGTCTGGACTGGACGGATGCCCGGAACTATGATCTGTGCCTCGACAGCTCCAAGCTCGGCTTCGAACGCTGCGTACAGGAGATTATGTCTTATATTAATGTGAGATTCAACTAGACAGCTAATGATCACAACAGGAATCAGGTTTTCAACTTAACATAATGGTAACTATTCAGAGCCATATAATGAATAACAGGAAGATATATGATATCTATAAAAGCACATCTTTATCCCAAAATAAATTTACGGATAAAGATGTGCTTTTTATTTTATAGAATTATATATTTTAGCATTCATTATAATTCTGTTTATTTGATTATGTACTTACTGTTCCTTATATTATTTCCTGCCATACGATGTATTTTATTTCATAACACGGAAAACACCAAATACCTTACCTAAGATCTGACAGTCATCCACAATAATTGGATCCATTGTATCATTCTCCGGCTGAAGACGGATATGTCCATCTTCCTTATAGAATGTCTTCACAGTAGCTGAATCGTCAATAAGTGCAACCACCGTATCTCCATTATGAGCGGTATTGCAGGCATTCACAAAAATCTGGTCTCCACTGAAAATTCCGACGTTAATCATGGAATCGCCCTTAACCTTCAAAACAAAGGATTCTCCCTGTGGAACCAGTTCTGCGGGAACCGGGAAATAACTGTCAATATTCTCCTCTGCAAGAATTGGCGTTCCGGCAGCAACCTGTCCGACCACCGGAAGACTGACCATCTCGGTACGAACCATCTGAAAATTATCATCACAAATCTCAATAGCACGCGGTTTCGTAGGATCACGGCGGATATAGCCATTCTTCTCAAGAGTCTCTAAATGCGAATGTACTGAAGAAGTGGAACGGAGATTCACAGCCTCACAGATCTCACGTACTGCAGGCGGATAGCCGCGCTTTAATATTTCTACCTTAATATAATCTAAAATTTCTTGTTGCTTGGCACTGATCTTACCGTATCCCATCAAAAACCTCCTTAATAAAACAAACCTGTAGTTACTTAATTACTAATTATTCAGAATAATTACCTTATTTATTACTATATCACAGATTACCATCTAAGGCAAACATATATTCCGAAAAAATGTTCGATTATTTTCTCTTAAAGTATTGACATGCGAAAATATGTTCGGTATAATCCGAATGTAGATGTAGAACAGTTGTTCGTAACAGATGTTCGATCTGAACAAACAAAGAAGAGAAGAGGAATCCGGTATGAACACATTGGACGAAAGAAGAAGTGAGAGAAGAATCCGTGTCAATCGTATGAAGAGAAGAAGAGAACTCCGCAAGCACATTCTGACACTTGCCCTGACCTTCGTACTTGTCATTACCTGTTCGATGATGTTCTTTACCGTGAAGACGAAAGCCCAGAACCGTGATGAAGCAGTTTATTATAAATATTATAAGAGTATTATCGTAAGCAGAGGAGACTCTCTCTGGACATACGCTGCTGAATATGCAGATGAAGATCATTATGACAGCTACCAGAACTATATCGATGAAGTTCTTCAGATAAATGGATTATTCAGCGAAGACATTACCATCGGCCAACACCTGGTTGTTCCCTATTACAGTGCAGAATTTGTAGGGTAGAGCAATCATTATGAATTTATTATATTCAGATTCAGGAACAATACATGAACAGATCTTATATAAATTATCAACCTATTCATGTAATCCGGGATTATAATGTTCCCTTAATTGTACTGCGTTAGCCGCACGACGCTTTCTGGCATCCTCCTGCGCTGCATAATGCTTCCGGGTAGTATTAACGTCCTTATGCCCAAGGACATCGGCAACAAGATAAATATCACCGGTTTCCTGATAGAGAGCCGTACCATATGTACTGCGCAGCTTATGAGGGGTAATGTGTTTTAAGGTGGTTACCCGTGAAGCGTATTTCTTTACCAGATTTTCAACTGCCCGGACGGTAATCCGGCGGTTCTGTAAAGATAGGAATAGTGCTTCTTCGTGTCCCTCACATGGAATAACATGATGACGCTGTTCTAAATAATCCAGTAAAGCATCTTGTACTTCATCTCCAAAATAAACAACCGTTTCGTATCCACCTTTTCGGCGGATTTTAATTCCATTATTTTTAAAATCCACATCATTCAAATCAAGGCCAACACATTCCGATACACGAATCCCTGTTCCCAAAAGAAGGGTCAGTAATGCCACATCACGAATCCGCGTTTTCTTATGATATATCAGTTCCCGTTTGGTCAGCTTATCGCCATCTTCCACCTGATCCAGCAAAGTTGCAACTTCATCCGCATCCAGACGTATGATTTCCTTTTCATGAAGCTTGGGAAGTGGAACCAAAGCCGCCGGGTTGGTTTTGATCTGCTCTGATGTATAGTAATAGTTATAAAAACTCTTTAAGGCAGATAATTTACGTTTTTTGCCTCGTTCATCATTGGTAATTTCTTTACCATCCTTAATATACAGAGTCAGATAATCCATATATTCTTCGATATCTTCCCTTGAAATATGATCAAGAACAGATAACGGAAGTTCTGTAATACCTACTTTATTACAATAAGGATTATTCTCGTGCATAAATTCAAAGAATACTCTTAAATCGTAAGCATAAGCAAGACGTGTCCGGGAGGAAGTATAATCCTGGATTCCCCGGAAAAACTGCTTGCAAAAAGATGGAAGAGTTGTAAGAACCTCTCTCATTTTCAAAGTGTTCATATTATTTTGTTCGTCATGATAATTCTTGTTTTTTTCCATAAGGCACCATTTTTGATCATTCATCTATGAGATAGTCATCAAATCCATTTAAAATAGCAGTAAACATCCGGTCCTTCACTCCCGGATTTTCACGATTAAGGCTGCGTAAAAGGTTCTTGATATATTCCCGGCGGGTATAACCATCCGCAGGGCAGGGACTTTTAACAACCGGAATCCGGTTCTTATTGACATAGCCAATAACATCTGCTTCATTCATATAAATCAAAGGACGAATGACCGTCAGATTCATCCGGTCCAGATGGGTTACGGGTGAAAAGGTATGAAATCTTCCCTCATAAATTAAGGACATCAACATCGTTTCTACAACATCATCCTTATGATGGGCATATGCCACTTTATTACAACCAAGCTCCTTAATTGCCTGATTTAATGCACCTTTCCTCATTTTGGCACAAAGAGAACAGGGATTAGACTCTTTTCTTTTCTCAAAAACAATGGACGCGATCTCCGTGGAAACAACTGTATAAGGAATGTCCATGTGTTCACACAGTTCTTTAATTTTGCTCAGATCCAGATTATCAAAGCCCAGGTCTACCGTAACTGCGTGAATTTGGAATGGATGCGGATAAAACCGCATCAGTGCATGGAGTCCGTTTAATAAAGTAAGACTGTCTTTCCCTCCGGAAATACCAACAGCAATCGTATCCCCTTCTTCAATCATATGATAATCGTCCACAGCCTTACGGATTGGACTTAAAATTTGCTGTAATGTCATAAGCAGTTCCTTTATTTTATATGTTGTATCATTCGTTATATTCTTGTTAAGAATACTGTAAATGGGATTTGTGATATATCATGTTCTTACGCAGCCAGACAGCAAATGTTCAGCTGCGTAAGAACTGTAACATATATTTTACCATAAAATAGCTGCAAACCATAGTATATTTATTGTAAAAATGCTATACTAATAATATTGGTAACTATTCCGTACAGACCGAGGCGTTTTTAAATGGATTTTTGCATCATAATCGTAAAGGTACTGAATAATTACAATTATTGATAAGCATATTATCAGGCAGGAGAGAGAATACATATGAAGATTAAGTTTAACAGAAAGATGATTATGACCGGAATTATTGCATTTCTTGTGATTGCAGCTTCTATCTGTTTTTATTATCTGATATTCCGCAGTGAAGCATTTTCGGCGAAGATCAACACTTTTATTTCTATATTAAGTCCAGTCATTTATGGAATTATCATTGCATATCTGTTAACGCCAATTGTAAATTTTATTGAGCGCAGAATGCTCAAACCATTATTTACAAAGAAAAATCCGGAAATGACGATTAAAAAGAAGAAATGTATGCGTGTAATTTCCGTTATTCTTTCTCTGCTTCTGATCAGTTTACTGCTTTATGCATTTATCAGTGTCATTGTCCCGGAAGTAAGCCGCAGTATCATTGCCATTTCCTACCAGTTTCCATATTATATCCGGAATCTTACTCAGTTCTCCAATAAACTGTTACAGGATAATCCGACATTGAATGATTTATTTATTCAGTTTGTAGATGATTACTCCGGAGAATTTTCCAATTTTTTGAACAAAACCATTATTCCCCAGACACAGGAAATTCTGAAACATATTTCCCTGAGTCTACTAAGCTTTTTAAAGACGCTGTGGAATGTGGTTATTGGTGCAATCATATCTGTTTATGTACTGTTTAATAAAGAATTGTTTGCCGGACAGGCAAAGAAGATTGCATATGCCTTATTAAATACTGATCATGCCAATACTTTCATTAAAGATATTCGCTTTACCAGCCAGACCTTTATCGGATTCTTAAGTGGAAAAATAGTCGATTCCATAATTATCGGGATTTTATGTTTCGTTGGATTATCCATTTTAAAGATGCCATATGCCATTCTGGTAAGCGTGATCGTAGGTGTAACAAATATTATACCTTTCTTCGGCCCTTACCTTGGAGCAATTCCCAGTGCATTACTGATTTTACTGGTAAATCCGCTGAAATGCCTGTATTTCATTATTTTCATTCTTGTTCTTCAGCAGCTTGACGGTAATGTCATCGGTCCTAAGATTTTAGGCCAGTCAACAGGTTTATCCGGCTTCTGGGTTATTTTCTCCATTACTATCTTTGGTGGATTGTGGGGAGTAGCAGGTATGATCGTGGGCGTTCCTTTATGGGCTGTAATTTATGCACTTGTAAAACGCACCATTGGTCATAAATTAAAGAATAAAGGTCTTCCTGCTGAAACTCAGGAATATTTAAATGTAGACAAAATCAAAGATAAAGAATTTATTATGCTGGATCCTGATACATCAAAGAGATCAAAGAAGAAAATTAAGCAAATGAATAAAAACTCAGATACTCATAAATCAGCAGATGCTCCCAATGAGGAAACCAGACAGGAAGTCCTGTCGGAAACTCCTGTTATGGGATCTGAATCACTTGAAAATACAGAAGTTATAAAAGAAGAGGATTCCGAAAAATGAAATTTGTAATTCAAAGAGTAAGCCAGGCAGAAGTAGTAGTAGAGGAACAGAGTGTAGGTAAAATTGATCAGGGACTTATGGTTCTGGTTTCGATCTGTAACAGCGATACGAAAGAAATAGCTGATAAACTGATCAATAAGCTCATACATTTAAGAATTTTTGAGGATGAAAACGGCAAATCCAATTTAAGCGTTCAGGATATTCATGGTAATTTGTTAATTATTTCACAATTTACATTATATGCAGATTGCCGTAAAGGAAACCGCCCAAGTTACACCAATGCAGGAAATCCCGATCTGGCGAATGAATTATATGAATACATCATTGCACAATGTCAGAAAGAATTTCCAAACGTTCAGCATGGTATTTTCGGTGCATATATGAAGGTTTCTTTATTAAATGATGGACCTTTTACGATTATTTTTGATTCCGAGCAAATGTGCTGATTAATTGAATTATTTTGTGATTTATTATTATTTATTTTGCTTATTATTATTTATTTTGCTTATTATTTTAGAGGTTTCTATGAAATTACTGATAACAGTTATTGTCGTGTTTATAATCATTGTATATGGATACACCTATATTCATTATAAGAAAAAACGCAGACAATCCATGGATCATGTACAAGAATTCCATGAGAAGTATAAAATTAAAAAGTCGAATATAAATGAAACTGTATCAGATCGTCTGTCATCCGCAAATACAAATACAAATGCCGATACCAATACATATCAGTCAATTGATTTTATAGATAAGGATGAATTTGTATCAGATATCCGGTCTGAAGTCCGTGAGCACTCAGGAAAGAATAATAGCCAGACTGTTCCAAAGAAGAAATTACAGTTCTAAGGAGATTGCTGGTTAACATAAATGTATTATGTAAACCTTATGAACTATTCGTTAAACTTGTGTTTTGCGAATAGTTTTAATTCACTTAATATTTCAAATTATTTGTTCAAAGGAGAATTTTTATTGAAAACTAATGAGCTTTCTAATATTCAAATCATAACTGTTCTGGCTGTCATTTTTCTTTTGATGTTCATTATTTATAAAACAATTTATAAAACAGTTACCATTAATCAGAAAAGAAAAATCGTTCCTTTTCAAAAGAACAGAAAAATATCTCCATCAAGAGCTGCACGTAACGTAAATCCCCTAAAGTAAAAGTCACACACAATACCAGTGTTTTTAACTTTACCAATGATAGCAAAGACGATTATATTCAATCCTGTTGGGATGAGGTCAGTCGAAAAAAAGAATAATGTGGTTTATAAATTTTATTTACTACTCCACTATTTCCAGCTCCCAACGTTCTTCAATTACTCCGTCTCCCCATTCCGATTTATCCTCTGAACAGACTTTATAAAATCCACGAGTTTCATACACATGTCTTGCAATAACCTGTGCTGTGATCGTTAAGAGAAACACTTTTTTATAACCCTTGTCACGGCAAAACTGTAATGCCATATCCATAAGCTGGTTTCCAAACCCACGCTGCCGCATTTCCGGTTCCAGCATAAAAAAACGAAGCTGTGCAGTTTCGTCATCTGCTTTTGCAATGGCAATACTCCCTGCAGGTGCACCATTGCATTCCAGGATATTCAGGCAGTCTGTCTGGGGATTAAACTGATGCACAAAACTATATACAATCTTATCTACATATGCAGAAAATGTTCCGCTCAAATGCCGTTCTGCATAATACAATGACTTGTGTCGTGAGATTACATATTCAATGTCACTCTGCATAAAAGACCGGATCCTGATCACATCATTGGCATCGCTTAATTTGTTACGAATCATAATAATTGCATGCCATATTTCCACTTGATCCTTTTCACTAAGCTTATTGAAAATGGACCCTAACTGTTGGTTCTGAATATCATTCAGCTGATTAATTTCCCTATGTCCCGACTCGGTCAGTCTGATATATCGAATGCGACTGTCTGTCTTGGAACGCGTCTTTTCTATGAGTTTCTGTTTCTCAAATTTTGCAATCATACGGCTCATATAACTACGATCAATATGTAACTGCTGTATCAGAATATTCGCCGTACAACGTTCCGTTTTGCTTATTTCAAATAAAACTTCCTTTTCTGTCAAAGTATATCCTGCTTCTAAAATTGCAGAATCCATCTGCTTCATTAAATTTTGATATACCTTATTAAATCCCTGAATATCAGCAATCTGATCCGCTGAAAACATTCCTGCCTCCCATTATCTTCGTGTTTGGAGATACCTCATTCCAAAGTGTAAATCCAAGAATTAAAACTCCACCTGCAATCTGCCAAATTGTCATTTCCTCCCCCAGTATTGTTACAGAGATTAAAACAGCAACTAGTGGATCAATATAACTTAGAATAGCAGCTTTCTGTCCGGGAAGTTCTTTCAATGATGAAAAATACATACAGTATGTCACTCCGGTGTGTACAAGTCCAACGATCAACAGATTGATCCATCCAACTGCATTCATTCCTCCCAGAGACATTCCTCCCGATAGCATAACATAAGGGATCAATATCACAATGGCAGAAAGAAACTGTAAAAATGTTCTTGGAATTCCCTCTACATTTTTGATAAATTTATTTAATAAAATTACCGTAGCATAAAATACCGCTGCACCAAGTCCGAATAAAATTCCTATAAAATCACTTCCACTTCCTATATCCCCGATACCGGTAATCATGACAAGCCCTATCGTTGACATGATAAAACAAAGAATTTGTTTTCCGGTCAGTCTTTCATGGAATAATACAGGACATACCACGGTAACAATCACCGGGGCAAAATAATAGCTTAATGTTGCAAGTGACACGGTTGTATATTTATATGCTTCGAATAAAAGAATCCAGTTTACTCCCATGGCAATTCCGGATAATAACAACAACGGAACTTCCTTTTTAATCTTGGTAAATGAAATTCTCTGCTTTGTTATTATCAAATATACTGCTATTAACAGAGCCGCAAGTATAGCCCGATATAAAGCCAATTCTCCAGACGATACCGGAATATTTCTCACAAAGATTCCCAATGTACCAAATATGGTCATTGAAACAATTAACATCAATCGTGGATTTATCACCTTTTTCATATAGATACCTCGTCTCATCATACATTGTTGACTCGGTCCATTATATCATTATTAGTTGACTCATTCAACTTTTTATAAACACATAATCATAAAAGGTATTTTCTTCAGAAGTCTATTACATAATCATAACTATACGTGTGAACATAAAGCTTTCCATCCTGTTCTACAAGCAGATCCGGCATCTTTTTCAACTCCAGCCGGTCCAGAATTTCACCTGTATTGCGGTTGATCTGATACAGATAATCATCCTCAGCAGTAAAACCATAACCACACAGGATCACATCTCCTTTTACCACAAAATTCATGGAATTATAGGACTGGTCTGCACTTCTCCACAGCAGCTTGTCCTGCTCCAGATCATAGTCAAACATAAAGCAGCTATCCGGCCCGGCATATCCGTTTGTCACACTAGCCCCATAAAAGATACCGTCCTTCAGCCAGGCATTGTTTCCATTGATATACCATTTGTCTGTCGGATACTGTAAGACATATAAGCAATGTGTATCAGAATTTGAGATCTGCCTGTCGAAAATGTAAAGCTCATCGTCTGCCCAAAGATATTCATAAGTATCATCATAAAAATGGTTCCACTCATTCCCAATCATGGGAAGTGACAAATTTTCTCTCTCATACCAGTCATTCGCCCAGTCGATGTTATTGTACTCCTCCGATATGATCTGCAGCTTTAACGGCTCAACTGCTTCTCCCTCTATGTGTGTTTCCTTTACTCCGGACAAATCGATTGTGATATATTTTGGTTCGAACGCAATCTCTTCTTTGGATGTATTCTCTTTCACATCTTCTTCATCTTCTTCATCTGCTTCATCTGCTTCATTGGGAAGTGCTTTTTCATTCCCAGAAGCTTCTTCCTCTTCCGACGCAGGGTTCTCTGCAGCTGATTCTGCTGTCAGAACATTTCCTTGAATTATTTTTTCTGATACTTCTGTATTATTTGGTGTTTCTGTTGTTGAATTGACATCTGAATTCACTATTTCCCTGCCACAGCTAATCATCGTAAGACATAGGACTACTATCCATATATACTGTAAGTTTTTCATCATAGACTCCTTGTGGTTCCTAATTTAAACGATTTCATTTCATAAATTTTCGCATCTGGTTGGTGCACAATCTGCACATTGCCATCCAATTGATAACAGTTTATCATGCTAAAAACTTTGAAATTCATTGGTAATATCTCTTTGATCTTTTCTTTAGAAATTATATCTGAAGTGCTTCTGTATATTCAAAGCTGATTATATCCCTTGGCTCTGTTTTTTGATAAGCAATTTCTTTATGCATAAAAGAAACAATTTCATTTTTTGACATTTTCCCTAATTTCTCAATTACACAATCCAGAATATCTTTCTCCTCTTCTGTAAGTGAAGAACAGGCTGCCGCTTCGTTTAAAGAAAAATGATATGCATTTGTTTCACCAAGATCAACTTCTTCGCAAGGAACATCCCTTAAATCAATGATGGAATTGTGTCCCACCGGTACTGCTCCCATTGGTAATGCCTGATATACCAATCCGGTTATAGCCATCCCTCTTCTTTTATAAGAAAGAGCATCTGCATACCACAGCAATTTCATAAGCTTTACTTTATAAAGATTGGTAACCATAGGAGATTTTGCAAAATACCGGATTACATCTACCACTTTTTCTAATGATAGCTGTGTATTTCCATGTGCCATATTATTTCCCTGATATTTAGCATAACTCGCTTCAATAGCTTTACTTAAATAAGCATCCTGATTCTTTTCATAAAGGGACGTTGCTGCTTTCAAGTATTTTCGATAAGCCTCGGGTGATAAATTCTCTTTTGCGTCATTAAGCAGGTATATAAACCATTCCGGATCCTGTGAAATTTTCTTTAATATTGTATCATGAGCCCTGTCCTGTACCTGATGACTCTCATATCGGGTAACCGTCTTCTGTCCCCAGCCTAAAAGAATACATAAATCGTTTTGACTGATACCGTATTTTGCACGTATATCGCGAATTTCATTTGATGTCAGAAGTCCTTCCATCTTTCTATAGGCGTCCTTAAGATGAATGTCGTTTTCCTGTAATTGATCTTCATTTGCATATAATTCATCTGCCAGATCACAATACAAATAAATCGCATCATAATTAACATTTACATTCTTAAAAATGGTCCGTTCTTTGATGAGAACTGTTTTCACTTCATGTTCTTCCATGCAACATGTACAAAGACCCTTTTCACTTTTTATAACCTTCATCTCCATGAAAACACCTCCTAATTCTTTTTATGGGGAAACATCTCTGGCGAAAATGCCTTCTCAGCAAAATGAAATGACATTACAAACGTTGTAGCACTTCCATACATCCCTAATAATTCTATCCTAATTTTAATATATACATCATCTTTTTCATTATATACTTTGCCAAATTCTCTCATTTCACTTCTATTTGGGAAACGAATATCTTTTACTGTTCGCATATAATGATCAACCGATAGAGTTAATAATTCTCTTTTTAATGCATCTACAGGATTTTCATCAGGAAATAATTCAGTTACCGTGTAATGATTTGTATACTTTTCATCTCTATTTTCATCCACATAACGATTTTCTTGAAAATTGATCTTCGCACCATTATTAAGCGCATATTTTAAGTTTTGTATATAAGACTTAACTTCAATTTCACTTTCAATCCTTGCTCCTACTTCATTTGTCAAATTTAATCTCCTTTATCGCCAGCGTCACGGTATCATTTGATACCTATATATTATGCTTTTATATTTTATTTGTCAATAAGTAACACCTCAAATAATGACATATAAGATAAAATTAATTGCTAAAACGTTGTATCAATGATAAAGTGAAATTTAAGATATACTGATTTCATAGGGAGACCAACATGAACGAAATATTTGTAAAGCCTGCTGTAGGTGCAATTATTACAAAACAGACAGATAATAATGAATTCATCTTAGTACAGAATCGCAAAAAGAACAGTACAGATGGAACGGATGGTTTACTGGAGATTCCAGCCGGTAAAATCCGGGAATATGAAAATATTTTTGATGCCCTGCGTCGGGAAGTATGGGAGGAAACAGGACTTCATCTTACACAAATACAGGGCGAAGAAAACAGCCATTCTTTAAACATTGTCGGGAACCAGACTATTTCCATATCACCATTTTGTATAACACAAAATTTATCCGGTACATACTCATTACTTTTGCACACCTTTCTTTGTACAGCGGAAGGAGCATTACTTGAACAGACCGATGAAACTACTAATATCCGTTGGATGGAGAGAAATACTTTAAAGAAAATCGTAGATAATTCTCCCGAACTTATATTTCCGCTGCATGTTCAAGCATTAAGAAAGTACCTTAATCAGATCTGAACCCTTACGAACCCGTTGATTGATACCTTCTCAATCCCATACGAAAAAATCCATAAGAGGGAAGATTTACTTCCACTTCGGCTCAAGTGCATACTTCATAAACATCGGGAAAATGGAACGATATCCTTCCTCCTTGATATGCATACCTTCAATCGTATAATCTGCACGGAGATTTCCGTCTGCATCCTTTAATGGATCGTTGATGTCAATATACCTGGCCTGATGCTTCCTGGCAAGCTCGGCAACTGCCTTATTCGCTTCATTGATCCGTTCGTTGGTACGGATGAGAAGGCAGGGCTTCATTTCTTCGGTTGCCGCCTCATAATTGATCGGGAAGTATGCCATCAGATAGATCTCAATACCGGGAATAGCTTTTTCAATCCGGCATAAAATTTCATCATATTTCTTCATCAGACCATCAATCGTAACGTCCGGATTGCTTAAGTCATTCGTTCCAATGTTAATGAAAAGGCGGGAGGGCTGCAGGTCAAGTACACAGACATCCAGATGCTCTAACAGTTCGTCTGTAATATAACCGCCAATTCCGCGATTATAGATGATGGTACCCGGATACTCTTCTTTTACGAACTTCTCAACCGGAAACATTTCCATTAGGGAAGAACCGGCACAGAGAATCTGTCCCTTCCGGATGTCCTGATTCATTTTTTGAAAACGTGCTACTTTTTCTTCTTTGGTCATTGTATTGTCCTCCATAGTTAACTTTCACATTTTTGAATTAATAGTTACAATAGCTTTAAAACAAATTTCGTAACTATTCAGAACCACATTCGTAAAACCGTTGCTAACGCAACTTGCGTTTTACTCATGTGGTTACTTCGCCATATAAATTATGTCAAATGTCCTTACGAATGCGAGCATTCGACGTCCATATTGTCATAATTTGCATGGCTCTGAATAGTTACCAAATTTCATTCATACCTTCTGAATGAATCTAAACCTGCAGTTGAATAGTCCTTACCATATTGCAAGAAATTCCTGTACTTCTGCAGGAAGTCTTTCTTTTCTCCAGGCAAGGAGGATCTCTGTGGTCAGATCGACATCAATGATTTCACGGCATACAACCCTGCTTGTCAGTTTTTGCATGGATGCCGGTAAAACTGCCACTCCAAGCCCATTTTCCGCCAAAGTCAACGCCGTTCTCGCATCCTGACATTCACAGTAAATATCGCAGAAAATACCTTTTTCTTCAAATGCAGAAAGAACATACCTGCGATATCGGTGTGAAAGAATTATCTTATATTGAGAAAGAGTTTTAAGGGTGAGCTTCTGAGGATCCTGCTGCATAATCTCATGGGTTGGAAGCGCCATCACCAGTAGCTTTTCCTGTGCAAGCGACCTCGTCTCACATCCTTTTAACATGATCGGGGTACGCAGCGTTGTAATGTCTATGACCCGGTTCTCCAACTGATCCTTCAGCGTAAAGGTCGATCCCTCATGAATGTCAAAATGAATCTCCGGGAACTTCTGTGCAAACCTTGCCAGATACTCTGACATCATGGATACTGAAGAAGGCGTCATTCCAATATGGATCGTTGCTGCAGTCCCGGCCTTAAATACTTCACGTTTCGTAATGTCAGCCATTTTTAGAAGACTTCCGGCACGCTCATATAATGCAGCCCCGGCTTCTGTCAGGGTGATTTTCTTCATTCCCCGCAAAAACAACTGTACCTCAAGCTCCTCTTCCAACATTTTCATCTGATAACTTAAAGGAGGCTGCGTCATGTGAAGGGCTTTGGCTGCGCCACTGATCGTTCCGGCTTCAACAATCGCACAAAAGTACTCCAACTGCTTCATTTCCATCGTATTCTGCCTCCCTTCTTTCCATTTGACATTTTCTTATTTCATGACAGAATACCGTTTCATACTACTCTATCATTACCATCTCATAACAATGTAGATGGCAGGTGGATAAAATTTTTACTATTCTGTTTTTCAAAATGTCCTTAATAAATTACAAACCATATAATATTTATCATTATATATAAATTTTATTTTATTAAGATATAAATACCATAATTTACATATACACTATCTCATGCTATACTAAATGTCAAGCGAAAGATAAAAACATCTTTTCTTAGAATTTTAAACTTATGAATCTCAAATTAATAAGGATAAGTTTAAGATTAAAATAACCTGAAACAGAAAAAGGAAAATATAGAAAAAATTATGAAACGAATTGATTTTGAACACGGAACCATTACAAGTAATATTTTAGGTGCTGCACTTCCAATGCTGGTCGCACAGATTTTAAGTCTTCTTTATAATATTGTAGACCGGATTTATATTGCGCGAATTGCGGGTGTCGGAACAACCGCCTTAGGAGCAGTCGGTTTATGTTTCCCGATCATTGTTATCATTACGGCATTCAGCAACCTGTTTGGCGGTGGCGGTGCTCCATTATTTTCGATCAGCAGAGGCACGAAGGATACTGATACTGCCCAGAGAATTATGAATATTTCCTTTACCATGCTTTGTATTTGTGCGATTCTGATTATGGCAGTCGGTCTGCTTTTTGCCAATCCGATCCTTACTTTATTCGGAGCTTCCAGGGAAGCATTGGATTACGCCATTCCATATCTCATGATTTATCTGATCGGAACACTTCCTTCTATGATTGCAACCGGTATGAATCCGTTTATCAATGCACAGGGGTACTCCACGATTGGAATGCTTTCTGTCGCAATCGGTGCGGTTGCAAACATCATTTTGGATCCCGTTTTCATCTTCGCTATGAATCTGGGGATCCGTGGAGCTGCCATTGCCACAATACTTTCACAGTTTCTGTCCGCGGCATTTGTACTTTATTTTCTACATAATAAGTCCGAATTCAAAGTGCAATTTGTTCCCGTAAAAGCATGGAAAGAATGCCGGAAACTGGCGAAAGATATTACCAGTCTTGGAACGGCCGGCTTTATCATGCAGTTAACCAACAGTCTGGTATCCATCTGCGCCAACAACGTACTTTCCGTTACCGGTGGTGACATCTACATCTCCGTCATGACCATTATTTCCAGTGTCCGTCAGCTTGTCGAGACACCGATTTACGCCATGAATGAAGGTACATCCCCGATCCTCAGCTATAACTATGGCGCCAGGCGTCCGAAGCGCGTGAAAAAGGCCGGACTTGAAATGGGCTTTATGATTCTTCTTTATACCGCTGTTGTCTGGAGTGTCATTCTATTTGCACCGGAATTTCTCATCCGGATTTTCAGTTCAGACGCCGAACTGATCCGGGATGCCATTCCAGCCCTGAAAATCTACTTTGCCGCCTTTATCTTCATGGATCTGCAATACATCGGGCAGACCGTGTTCAAATCCTTAAATAAAAAGAAGCAGGCGATTTTCTTCTCCCTGCTTCGTAAAGTATTTATTGTTGTTCCTTTAACCTATCTTCTGCCCTATGCCATGAACATGGGCACAAAAGGCGTTTTCCTTGCAGAACCAGTTTCCAATGTAATCGGTGGAAGTGCCTGCTTCCTGACCATGCTTTTTACTGTTCTTCCCGAACTGAAACGTATGGAAAAGACTAGTTAACTTCACACCCGCCCCACTCTACGACCGTAAACCCGGTACGTTCCGGAGCGCTAAGATTCTGCGTTGGAAGCTCAACTGCTTTCTTAAGCGGTTTCCATGCCATGAATACCCGAAGCATAGTATCCGGCTCCGGCGTAATGGACAACTGTGCCGCCTGCGTATAAACATCCGACTGAAAGGCAATGAGATTATAAGGATTCTCCTGCATCTGCGGCAGCCAGTAAACCATAAACTCATTTGCTTCCTGCCGGGTAAGCCCCAACTGGCTTAAAGCGCTCTCTAAGAAAGCTGCCGTATCACTTCCGGCCACACAGAAGCCCTCCGAGAAATCATACTCCACATGATTCTGCCCTTCCCAATAGAGATAGTTGTAGGTCTGCCCGTTTGCATCCTTCAGAGTTCCGTCCGGACTGGCGGTAACCTTCCATCCGTCCTTATATTCCGGATAGGTACAGGTAATCTCACCGGCATAGTCCAGCTTCACGGTAACATCGGTTGTGCTCTCCGGGTAAAGATAAATCACCGGCTTTTTATCGCCTTCCTCTTCGCTTTCTCTACAGGCTGTCAGACTACATGCAAGGGACAATACAGTCCATACAATCAAAAGACGTTTTATTAAAGGCTTCCTCATTCCTTCTTCCTCTTTTCTCAAAATCTCCCATTCTTCAGCTACTCAAAAATGATCCACTGGATCATTTTTGAGTATGCATGGCAACAGAAAAAGCGCGCCTATTTCTGGCGCGCCTCAAAATCCTCCACATACTGCTTAATCAGCCGAACCGTTCCTTCCTGACCTAATACACTGCTGTTGATGCACAGGTCATAGCTGTCGGCTCTTCCCCATTTTTTGGAAGAATAATAATTGTAGTAGCTTTGACGCTGTTTATCCTTCTTATTACACATATCTTTCGCCTTTGCGGCATCGACATTGTATTTCTTCATTACGAACTGGGTCTTCGCATCCTCATTTCCGTAAATAAAGATATGCACACAGTTCTTCATATCCTGAAGTGCATAATCTGCACAACGTCCTACGATTACGCAGGGACCTTCGCTTGCCACCTTCTTAATGGCATCAAACTGTGCCAGAAACACCTTGTGGCTGATCGGCATATCTACATAATGGGAAGCATTATAACCGAACGAATAGGTATCCATAACCAGATTATAAAGGAATGAACTGGTTGGACGCTCATCATGGTTTTCGAGAATTTCCTCACAAAAACCGCTTTCCTTTGCTGCTCTGGAAAGCAGCTCCTTATCATAATATTTAATTCCAAATTCCTTGGCAACCTGCTCTCCGATCTCACGGCCCGCAGAACCAAACTGACGACCAATGGTAATTACTGTGTTCATATGTAATACCTCCTTCTCTTAACCCTGTCTGCAATCAAAACTTCAATTGCTTAATTATTATTATACATCAAAATGTCTTAAAATTCAAATAAAGTTAAAAGACATAATACTATTTCTTCTATTATCAGAAAATAAGATGATTATTTATAGAATTTCCAGCAAATGTTGAAAATACGCCGGTAACGGGGCATCGGTCTCGATATAGTCCCCGGTTGTGGGATGGATGAACCCCAGAATTTTCGCATGAAGGGTCTGTCCCTGCAGCTTATAAGGACATTTTACAGGGCCATAGACTTCATCTCCTAAAATCGGATGGCCAATGCTTGCCATATGCACACGGATCTGATGCGTTCTTCCGGTTTCCAGTTCACATTCCACATAGGTATACTGTTCAAATCTGTGCAAAACCCGGTAATGGGTAATGGCATCCTTGCCTCCTGACGTGACAACTGCCATTTTCTTCCGGTCCCTGCTGTCCCGTCCGATACTCTTATGAATGGTTCCTTCATCCTCCTTTAAGCTTCCGCAGACAATCGCATGATACCTGCGGGTAATGGAATGGACTTTGAGCTGTCCGGCAAGACTGTTATGTGCCCGGTCGTTCTTACAGGCAATGATGGAACCTGTGGTATCCTTATCAATCCGGTGTACGATACCGGGGCGCAAAATGCCATTAATGCCGCTTAACTGTCCCTTACAGTGGTATAGCAATGCATTGACTAATGTTCCTGTATAATGACCGGGAGCCGGATGTACCACCATTCCCTTCGGCTTATTGACCACAATCAGATCTTCGTCCTCATAAAGAACATCCAACGGGATATCCTCCGGCTCAATGTTCAATTGCTCGGCAGGCGGAACAAACAATTTAACCTCATCCTCTGCCTTTACCTTATAGCTGGCTTTACCGATGGTCTTATCATTTATCAGCAAATTTCCACAGGTCAGAAGTTTCTGAATATAAGAACGCGAAAAAGAATCCATAAGACTGCTTAACAGCTTATCGATTCTTTCCTCTTCCATATCCTCGGTAACAGTAAATTCCATACACTGTAATTGATCTTCCATCTTAACTCCGTATCTCTGGCATCAAAATATCGTAACTGTTCAGCTTATCCGGCAACTGTTCATACAATGCAAATGATATTACAGTTCCCTGAATTTCTTTGGATTAAAGCTTAAGAAATTAAAGTCGTTCGTCTTATAAACAAACAGAATCTGAAAAACCAGAATCACGGTTGCCGTAGTTACATAAATGTCTGCCATATTAAAAATCGGGAACTGGATGCATACCAGATAAATAAAATCTACCACATAATCATACCGTACCCGGTCGATCATATTTCCAACCGCTCCGGCGGCAATCATCACAAGCAGGATATTCAGGCTATAATATTTCTTCTGCGTTGGAACCTTAATCAGTACGAAAACAATCACACCAATAAAGATCAGCGCCACAAAAACAAAGAAATATTTCTGATTCTGTAAAACCCCAAAGGCCGCGCCCCGGTTTTCCAGATAATTAAATTCCAGAATGCCATTAATGAGATTATAGGCTGCCTGATTCTTAAGCCGTACCACGGCCAGATGCTTTGTCAGCTGATCCGCAATCACCAGAATCACAAACAGCATAAAATCGGTTACTAATAAGGATGCACGTTTCATCATCACCGTATCCTAATCATTTTCGTTAAAATTCAGTTCCTGAAGAGCTTCGCGGATTTCATCATCGGTAACGGTCTTATCAATGAGTGCCTTACCGACCTTCCTAAGTAAGATAAATTTAATATAACCATTTTCCGCTTTCTTATCGGACTTAGTAAGCTGCAGTACTTCTTCAATATCCAGATTATCAATGGAAATCGGCAGATAAAAAGGAACGAACATATCCCGGATTTCGTAATATTCTTCCATGGAAAGCCAGTTCTTTTTCCAGGAAATAAATGCTGCCGCAACACATCCCAATGCTACACATTCTCCGTGGGTCATGGTAAAGTTCATATACTTTTCAATTGCGTGTCCGATCGTATGTCCAAAGTTCAATAATGCACGGTCACCCTTTTCCAGAGGATCCTTCTCAACAACCAGCTTCTTGATCATGCAGCTCCGTTCCACCATTTCAGCAAGTGTTTCCACATCCCGTTCACAGATCTCATACATCCGGTCAATCAGCCACTCGTAGAAATTGCCATCCTTAATCAGGGCAGACTTCATGACCTCTGCAAAACCGCTGTAAAACTGACGGTCGCTTAAGGATTGCAGAGTTTCCATGTTCATATATACAAGCCTTGGCATATAAAAAGCACCGACCATATTCTTGTAACCATCAAAATCCACACCGGTCTTTCCGCCGATGCTTGAATCTGCCTGAGATAAAAGGGTGGTTGGAATCTGGATGAACTCAATTCCTCTTAAGTAGGTTGCTGCCGTATATCCCGTGAGATCACCTACCACACCACCGCCTAATGCAATCAGCAAGTCCTTGCGGTTAAAGTGATTCTCAATAAGGAATTTATAAATTTCCTTCACCGTATCAAGGGTTTTGCTTTCTTCTCCTGCCGGAAATACATAACGGACACATTCTCCGGAAACAGCCCCGACAATGTCCTCTACTTCCGCTGCATAAAGCGGATCCACATTGGAATCGGTAACAATGCATACCTTACGGTCAGCTAATGCAAAGGGCTCCAGGGCATCTGCAAGTGCACCAAAGGAATCCTCAATACAAATATCGTAGCAGGGCTTATTCTGATATAAAACGTTAATTTTACGGCTCATTCCTTTACTCCTTCCGTTACTGTTCACTCGTATTTCGTTCCAGTAACGCCTCCTTCATTCGTATAAAAAGCGTCAAATGACGGATTTGACGCTTTCTTTTGCTTCTTAATCATTTATGCGCTTACAGTTTCCTAATTAATCGGTACATCAAAGGATCCACCGAAGATATCCTGAAAATCACCGGAAATATCCACAACAGCAGGGGTGATAATGAAGATATAATGGGAAATCTTCTGTAAATTACCACTGATAGCAAAGCAGGAACCGGAAGTAAAGTCAATAATTCTCTGTGCGATATCCACATCCAGTCCTTCCAGATTCAAAACAACAGTACGGTTTGCAAGCAAAGTTTCAGTAATCTCTCTTGCATCCTCAATGGAGGTTGGCTTAATTACACAAACTTCCATTCCATTGCCGGTTTTCTTCGTAGTCTGTCTCATCGGTGTTACTTTAGGCAGCGTTTTCTTGGCCGGTTTATCTTCCGCCAAATCATTATCATTGATTGCAGCAGCCTGTTTCTTTGGTTTTTCTTCTACAGTCTCGTCTTCCAGATAATCATCATCATAATAATCATCTTCATCCTCGTTTAGTTTCATGTAGTTGAGAAACTTGTCCATTACACCCATGATTCATGCTCCTTAATTTTAAATTCATTATCTACGTAACAATCAAATTCTTATATTGTATAGTTACGTTCTCCAAAAATTCCTGTGCCAACACGCACAAAGGAAGCCCCCTCTTCGATGGCTACCTCATAATCACCTGTCATTCCCATAGAAAGCACATTCATATTAATATTATCAATGTTTTTATGACTTATGTCAACAGATAATTGCTTTAGTCTGTTAAAATATTGCCGATTTTCTTCCGGATTAGTGACAAAAGGAGCAATGGTCATCAATCCCTGTACTTCAATTCCTTCAAACGGAGCAATTTTACGAATTAACTCTTCAACCTCTTCCGGGGCAACACCAAACTTGGTTTCTTCTCCTGCCACATTTACTTCAATCAGAACCGGTACTCTCCGTCCGATTTTCATAGCTTCTTTATGGATTTCTTCCGCAAGACGTACGGAATCCACACTGTGTATGAGCGCCACCTTATCTACAATGTATTTCACCTTGTTCCTTTGCAGATGCCCGATCATGTGCCACTTGATATCATTCGGAAGCTGTTCATATTTTAAAACCAGCTCCTGTACCTTGTTCTCTCCAAAATGCCGCTCACCGTTATCGTATGCCTCCTTAAGCATCTCTACCGGCTTCGTCTTACTTACATTAATAAGCTGCACCCCATTAGGATCACGATGCCCTCTCTCACATGCTGCTCTAATTCTTTCATGCACAGTTTTCAGATTGTCTGTAATAAATGTCTTACTCATAAATCAGCTCATCCTCATTCACGGTTGTTGCATCCAGTACAATATAGTCATAAACACTTAAGCCATACTGGGTATTGGATTTTACAATACTGTATTCTTCATTCTGATACAGAATATTAATCTGCTTAAAATCGGCATATCCCTTGTTCATATGATATACCCCGATCAGACTTCCCCTTTTGCTGACCGGATATTTCTCTGTAGACTCCGGCTTCACAATGTAGTCTCCGATCCGCAGTGTCATGTCATCCACATAATACTCCTCATCGGTTTCATTATAAATATTGGTTTCTATAAATTCCACTGTTGCAGTACCGTCTTCTGTATAGGTCTCTCTCATGACACCGAAATTATTGCTGTTGCCACCCTTGGTCACGTAGTCCTTCGGCACAATAAAGAATTCCTTCTCAACAATCGAAGAATTCGGAATCTTCAATCCGGCTTCATCTTCCAGAATCAGCTCTACATCGATGAATCGGTCTGTGCAGAAGGTTACCATGGAATTTGTAAAAGTAAGCATTACAAAAATATCTCCATCCGGATTGGTAAAAGAGCTTACCTTTCCCCATGAAGTATCCTGATTTTTTAAAAACTTCACATTTACATATTCTGCATCAAGCAGTTCTTTCTCCTTGTCAGCATCCACTGGAATGACAATGGACCAGTCCTCATCCTCAGAAATTTTATAGACCGGATCTCCGGAAGCTATCAGCTCATTATTAATGAGCTGTGTCTTCTCATACTTTTTGGTATCGAACAGCTCCTCCGTCATATCTTCCAGCTGCACCTGCTCATACCCATCTGTGGAAAATACCACAATACCGGTTGCCGGTGCCGTACATAACGATACTAGCTCCGACACGCCGGAGCTGTTGATTTTGTCAATATTATCAAGGATGTTCGCACTTGAAAGCTTCTGCACCATACCCTGTACACTGTTCTTAAAGTCGTACACCGAAGCGAATTCCTCATGGTCGAAGCTGTTCACAAATCCCAGAATTTCCGTCTTTAGTTCCGATAAATCCTTATCGGTAAGAGTTGTTCCCTCCCCGTTCGTATTCAGATAATCTGCAAGCTTCCCGGATTCATCAATGGTATATACCAGATTGCCGACTCCGACACGCTGTCCTTCTCTTGCATAATAATTGATATATCCGGATTTCGTAGCTGAAATAATTTCTTCATCCCGCAGGGCTATTCCCTTATATACATTATTAGAAGATAAAGATCCCATCTTTACCTGATAGCTTTCAATGTGCTTCTGTGTAAAATACATAAACACACAGATGATAATATAAATAAAAATAGCCGCAAAAATAACGACACCAATATTTCCACCATTGGGAGGACGCCTAAATGATACGACTTTATTATTCTGTTTCTGACTCATTCAAGGCCCCTCTCCCTAAAAGCTTTCAGTTCAACCCCTTTATTCATAAAACATATGCTTTGCATCCGTCGCTGCCGGCAGCTTATCTTTATTTCATACACGGGCACTCCGCTCATAAAACAGATTATATAATGCCTTTCGTGCAAGCACACATGCATCATATAATCTGTTTTACGACTGAACTGTTAATAAATTTAAAGCGCAAGGCCAAAAACCTTGCGCTTAAGGTCTATAAAGAAACAATAACTTTGTCTTTAAGGGAATCATCTAATTCCGATTCATCCAAAGATGCACTGATTACAAAATCAATGTTAAATTTCTCACTCATTGCTTCGATCTTACCAATCAGATCTGTAATATTATGATCCGGTGTATTGGCGATCATTAAAAAGCTGTCGATATACATCTGCTGTAAATCGTGGTCCTGTGAAACAATACCCTTGACAAATCCCATAAATTCATCGGGTGCAGTCACATCATAAGCAGAAATATCAATCAGTCTTACCTTGTTGTTCAGCTCATACATGTGTTTCGCACTTTTATCTATGTAAACAATGTTACCCGAAACATGCTGAACCTCCGTATTTACTTTGTCTAAAAGATGTTTTGTTTTACCCTTCCCCTTGTTTCCTACAATCAGTTGAACCATTGGCATACCCTCCTATGTAATAATTATAAGTGATTATATGATAAAACACAACTGCTAATTGCCAATTTGGGCTAATAACTCTGACATGGATATATAAAGGTTCTCTCGTGCATCGGATCGCATAATAACCGAAATATAAGGCTTATTCTGCGTATCTCTCGAAAGCAGAACCAAACAATGTCCGGCAGCATCCGTAGTCCCTGTTTTTCCACCAAGAATCGTAATTCCGGATGGTGGATCCGCTTTCCCAATAAAATAATAGTTTGTACTGTTTACAGTAATTTCTTTTTCTGCTCCATTCTTGTCATGATATACCGTAGTATAAGAATCCATATGAATGATTTCACGAAACACTTCAAATTTAATGGCCTCATTCATAATCAGATACATATCGTAAACTGTCGTATAATGATTATCATCCGTAAGACCATGTGGATTTACAAAATGGGAATTGGTTGCTCCAAGAGCAAGTGCCTCTTCATTCATCATTTCACAAAAATTTTCTACAGAACCCCCAACTCCTTCCGCAATCAGAACAGCAGCATCATTGGCTGAATTAATCAGTAAAAGATGAAGTGCCTGGGAAAGAGTAAGCTGATCACCTTCCTTTAATCCGCATACCTGCGCACCGGATTCGGTAATTTTTACATTGGAAGTTGCCGTAAGCAAAGTATCCTCTGAGGCGTTCTTAAGTGCAACAACTGCAGTTAAAACCTTTGTCAGACTTGCAGGAGCTAATTTTTCATAAATATTTTTTGCATAAATGGTTTCATGATTATTTACATCAAACAGCGCTCCACCGGATGCGTTTGACAAATCTATTGCATCCGCACGATAATTACTTTCACTTACACATAAATCTTTGGCGAACGGATCTGCTGTGTTTTTTTCATTTGTAAATTCAATAACACGAAAACTGCTGACCTCAGAATCAGCTGTATATGGGATTTCATATTTCTGTATCTGACCACATCCGGTCAGAACAGAAAATAATAAGATCCCTAAAATTGTGATACTGAACATGCGCTTTAAACAATTGCATTTACTTATACATTTCACGCCACTCTAAATCTCCTCTGTCCAATGACTTAATCAGCAGCTCTGCCGTAGCCAGATTCGTAGCCAGTGGAATGTTGTGCATATCACACAAACGTACAACATTATTCACATCCGGTTCATGATTCTTGGATGTCAACGGATCTCTCAGGAAAATGACAAGATCCATCTGATTGTGTTCAATCTGTGCACCAATCTGCTGTTCTCCCCCAAGATGACCAGCCAGAAATTTGTGTACATTTAAGTTCGTAACCTCTTCAATCAGCCGTCCGGTTGTACCGGTGGCATATAAATCATTCTTACTTAAAATTCCCCGGTATGCGATACAGAAATTCTGCATCAGTTTCTTTTTTGCATCATGTGCAATTAATGCGATATTCATGCTATGGCCCCTCCTGCATATAACCCATCCTAAACAATCCTATTATACATCATTTTTCCTTACATTGTAACCCCACATTTAAAACAAATCCAATTTCAATGAAAGAACATACAAGTGATGTAAGACCATAGCTCACAAATGGCAGTGGGAGTCCTGTATTCGGCAGAATATAAGTAACTACTCCAATATTGATAAAGCCCTGTAAGCCAAGCTGTACTCCTGCCCCCGCAGCAATAATTGTACCGGAAATATCCTTTGCCCTGTGTGAAATCAACAGACATTCCAGGGATATGAGGAGCAAAAGGATAATCACAGTTACCGTTCCGACAAATCCAAACTCCTCTCCGATAACTGCAAAAATAAAGTCCGTCTGTTGTTCGGCAATAAAATCTGCATTTTTTACAGAACTGATTTGATTGTTTTTATATCCTTTTCCATATAATTGTCCTGAGCCGATTGCCATCTCTGAATAATACTGCTGATAACCGCCCTCATTTACCGAGCTTTCCTTGTTCAGGAAGTCCGTAATACGCCCTTTCTGGTAATCACTCAGAATTGTCTGATCCGGCTGCATGACAAGATAAACAAAGATAATCGCAACCGGTACTATTACGGCAAATACACCCAGAATCACCTTATAATGGATTCCGGCCGTAAACATCACTGTTACAAACACAAGACATAGAACAATCGTGGTCGAAAGATCCGGCTGTTTTAAAACAAGGGCAGTCGGAACCGCAAACAAAATGCAGCATAAAAAAATCATCTTAAAGGTATTAAACTTCTTATAATGCTTCTTAATAAACTGTGCCAGAAAAAGAATAATCAGGATTTTGGCAAGCTCGGACGGCTGAAACTGGATTCCCGCGATTTTCAGCCATCTCTGCGCACCATTTGCATCCTCTCCCAGGAAAATAACCGCAAGAAGTAATGCAATATTGACAACATACATCACCCAATACAAATTAAGGATTACGGAATAATCAAATAACGATAATACAAGCATCAGAACGACACCCAGTATGAATCCGCCAATCTGACGGTTCTGCAGCGCCGGTTCTGCACTTCCTACCGCAAAAATTCCAATTACAGCGAGTGCAATAACCATAATCAGCAATTTAAAATTGTAGTGACGGATCTTGTATTTAGTAAACATCAATTTTAACCTCTGTCATCCTTATGTAAGTCCAGAATCGGGATATTCGCATAAAGTGCCGGCATTTTGTTACGTCCCTTGCTGTCGGTTGTCGTAATCTGAATATCCATCGACTGGGTATCAATTTTCATATACTTTGAAATTACCTTGGTAATATCGTTCTTAATCATTTCAATCATTTCGGCTGAGCAGTTCACTCTGTCCGATATCAGCAGAATTTTTAAACGGTCACGGGCAATCTCTCTTGATTTTTTTCGTCGGAATATATTTTTCATCTTCATGGCTTCCCCTCCTAATTCCTGTGGAATATTCCGGATACTTTTGTCCAGAATGAAACATTACGTTCCAGATCAAGGAAAGGAACCTCTTTGCCCGTCACACGGTAACAGATATTCTGATAAGCACGCCCTGCCAGTGTATGATCCCCAACAAGTGGTTCTCCCTGATTGGTTGCAATTACCACGTTTTCATCATCGGGCACAATTCCGATCAGATTGAGTGCCAGAATATCTACCACATCCTGTGAGCTCATCATTTCGCCACGTTTCACCATATCATAACGCAGTCTGTTAATAATGAGGTCGATCTGGCGGAATTCACTGGCTTCAAGAAGTCCGACAATACGGTCTGCATCACGGATTGCCGAAACCTCAGGTGTCGTTACCACAAGGGCCCGGTCGGCTCCTGCAATGGCATTCTGAAAGCCCTGCTCGATACCGGCGGGACAATCCAGAATGATATAGTCAAACTGTTCTTTCAACTGATGAATCAGCTTTATCATCTGTTCCGGACGGACTGCTGTTTTATCCTTTGTCTGTGCAGAAGGCATGAGATACAGACTGGGGTGTCGCTTGTCCTTGATCAAAGCCTGTTTAATTCTGCACTTTCCTTCAATCACGTCTACCAGATTATAAACAATCCGGTTTTCCAGCCCCATGACCACATCCAGATTTCGCAATCCGATGTCTGTGTCGATCAGCACAACACGTTTGCCCATGGCAGCAAGACCTGTTCCAACGTTTGCGGATGTGGTGGTCTTCCCCACTCCGCCTTTCCCTGATGTGACGACAATTACTTCACTCATAAAAGCCTCTCCTTTGATGAATTATTAGTCGTCCCCCGGGAGAATTCAATTATTCCAATGGAGCCATTGGCAATTCACCCAGTAATTCTTTTGTAATGGAATTGAGCTCTATTCTTTTGTTTTTCACATGTGCGATCTGCGGCTGTACCTTCGGTTTAATGGACCACCTGGACTTTTCCCTGCTCTTATAGGTATAATCACCGATTTTAAGCTTCTGTGGAGACATTTCAAGTGCCGCTATGAAATGTTCCTCCGAGCCGGACGCTCCGGCATAGGCTTCCCCGAACAATCCTCCGAGAACGATAATGTCCTTCGTTGAAATAACAGAGGAACCCGGATACACATCTCCGATCACAACAATGCTTGATGAGGTTTCAAGCACCTGTCCGTTTTTCAGTGTTCCCCGATAAAACTGCCCATTGCCGTTTCCTTCCTCACCGTTTAAGCTTTCAGCCTGCGTAATGGCACGGAAAAAGTTCTGGTTTGTCTCTTCATCCTCTCCAACAAGACAGATAATCTGCAGATCGGAATTAGCGGTAATCGCATCGATAACCTGAATCTCTTCTTCTTCGGTTAAGGTTCTTCCCTTAATAGCAAGCGCCATTTTCGCATCCTTGAAAAAAGCTCTTGATTCACTGAATTTTTCAGCAATATCTATTAATAAATCAGCAAAGGGCTTCTCGGGATCAAGATGCAGCACAATGCCGTTTGGAAAGCTTTTGATTAAACAGGAATTATTCAAATCTATCCTTCCTTTCTCATACTAATCATTCGCTTCAATCACTCCGGTAATCTGTGAGGCCGTTCCTGTAATAACCTCGTCTTCTTCTGCCAGATCAAAATAGTATTTTAAAACTTCTTTCGTCATTCTTGCTGCGTAAGTAGACGTATAACCATAGGCAATTCTGGTTGCCACGGCGATCTCCGGCTGTTCATACGGTGCATAACAGACAAACAATGCATGATTACCACGATTCTTGTTTTCTTCGGCAGTACCGGTCTTGCCGGCCACCTTTACGCCAAGATCGTTATAATAGCTTTTACTTTCAATCACCTTACGCATACCCTGCTGGATGGCATCCCAGTAAGAGGAATCCATATTGATGGTATTGCGGACCGATGCGTGGTTATCGGTAAGCACAATGCCGCTGCGGTCGGTAATCTTATCAACGAGCGTCAGATTGTAGCAGGTTCCGTTGTTGGCAATGGTTGTTACATACCGGGCAAGTCCGACGGTAGAAAAGTTGTTGGTACCCTGTCCGATTGCTGACCGGACCGCATCTTCTGTAGATACGGTAGGTGCGGACTCTTCGATTTCAATTCCGGTTGTTTCCGTAAGACCATACAGATCTGCATAATTCCGGATTTTCTCAAGTCCCAGTTCGCTGGAATAGTTCTCTCCTTCTGTACCAAGTTCGTAACCAACCTCGTAGAAGAACATGTTGCAGGAATGATTAATGGCTTCCGTCACATTTAGGGAACCATGGCGTCCCAGACAGCTTGCCGGAGGCGTAATCTTATCAAACAGCCCATTACAGAACAGGGTAGACCGTGGTGTTATGATTCCTTCCATAAGTCCGGCGGTTGCCGATACCATCTTAAATGTGGATCCCGGTGCGGTCATTTGCCTTGTTGCATAATTAATCATTGGTGTTGACTGATCATTTAACAGACTGTTAAAATATTCTGCATCTACACCGTTTGCCATCTTGTTATTGTCATATCCCGGATAGGACACAAGCGCAAGTACATCCCCGGTATTGACATCCGTGATCACCATGGAAGCCGAATGAGGATCGAGGGCAAGCTGCGCCGGAGTAATATCCAGATTCTGTATCCGGTTCATCATAAATGCATAGGCTGTTATACTGCCATTCAAAAAGCGCTGCTCTTCTTCTTCATCAATATCAATAATATCCTGCTCGAGTAACAGCTTACAGATCTGCGTGCCATTGATGATATCACCCTTTAACATGTACTTATAAACCTTCTTCGTATAGGCCAGATCATTGTCAAGCTGCTCGAAAATATAATCCACAATCTTTAAATAAATCTCTTCCGACTCGGAATACTGCTTGCTCAAATTCAGCTTCGATACATCAATCCAGTTTTGGGAAATACAATAATTAAGGTATTCATTCAGACTGATGATCTCATCCAGCGTCCATGCAATATAGGTTTCATCTGAAGTATCAACCACATCCCGCATAAGAATCCCGTTATTATATAAAAGCTCGGCTATATAGCTTTCGTATACCTGATACTCTAAGGAAAGTTTCTCATAAGGAGTCTTCGTATCAATCAGCTCCGTCCGCAGCTGCTCAAAGGTTTCTGCCTTACGTTCCTCAAACCGTTCCTTCACAAGCTTCTCTGTTTCTCCGGCGTTCGGATCTGTGAAATGACTGATATCAATCACGTTATTATCAAGCAGGGCAAAGTAAACATCATAAATCGGAATTTTAATTTTACTGCTTGTTACTTTGGATGCATCAAAGTCTTTCGCATTGATAATATTGGTATACAAAATACTGGCAAGCTCTTCTTCCAGAATTTTGTATGCCGCAATCTGCAGATCCTTATCAATGGTCAGATATACGTCATTGCCGGCAATCGGTTCATGATAATCCGTCGTTTCCGTAACCTTTCCAACACTGTTTACAAAAATAGTTTCATTCCCCTTAATTCCCTGAAGCTGGGTTTCCATGGATTTTTCAATTCCAAGCTTTCCTACCGTATCATTCATATCGTAATCCGGATTTTCTGCCTGTAATTCCTCCAGCTCATCAGTAGAAACCTTTCCTGTATATCCGATAATATGTGCAAAATAGACACTGTCCACGTATTTGCGGATGGTATCTTCCACAATGGAAACCCCTTCCAGAATGTCATTATTTTCCATGACAACAGCAACGGTTTCCTCACTCACATCTGTTGCAACTGTCGTTGCAATATATTTCTGATAAGAATTACTGTTCATATCATAACGAATCGTCAGTATCTTTAAGACCTCATCCTTATCATACCCGGCTCCCGGAATGAACTCATCCTTAGTAGTATCTCTGGTATACTCTCCGATCCGGAAGCGTTCCCAGCCACACAGATAATCTACAACCTCCTGTGCGGTTGCTGTACTCTGTTTTTCTTCAAGATCTTCAATATTCCGTTTTCCATAGACATCTGCGAGAAAACGTTTCAGGGTTGTTCCCTCTACGGTAAATGCATAATGATTGTTTTTATCCAGAGTGATTTTGAAGTCACTGACAATATGATCTCCGTTCTTTTCAATCATTTGAACCAGTGTATGAATCGTGGTATTCAGATTGTAATTTTTCATCTTACCACTTTCATACACATCCTCGATGGTTACAGAATGTGCCAGTTCATTATAGGCAAGCAGGTTTCCGTTCTTGTCATATATACACCCGCGGCTTCCTGCTATTGTACGCTCCTTTTTAATTTTCATCTGAAAAGAATCAATATAGTCCTCTCCATGCACAATCTGGAGTTCAAACACACGATGAATCATTACAGAAGCAACAGCAATCATAACGATCATCAGCAGGAATTCCCTTGAGGTAATCATATTCAGAAACTTTTCTTTCAAATGCTCAAACAAATTTCCGACTACTCCTTTGCTCAGATTTCTCCAACCGATTATTCATCCACAGAATAAACGGATAAAACAACAGGGTGATAAGGATCGTGTAAACTGTCTCAGGAACAATAATATGTACCAGATAATAACTGAAATGGAATCGTCCGCGGAGCATGAACAACGTCAGGTAATACAGTATTCCATATAACAGATCACTTACAAAAATGGAAATCAATGGAAGTTTAATGTCATCCGGATAAAAAATATGATGGAATTGTCCGTTCAGATAGCCAATATACATATAGATCAATGCATTCAGGCCAATGACAGATCCGAAAAAAATATCACATAGCAGACCACTGAAAAATCCAGTCAGAAGTCCTGCTTTCTTCCCTCTCATAAATCCATAGGATGCCGTCAGTACAATCATCAGATTCGGCACGATCCCGCCAAAGGACAGTGCCTGAAACAATGTGGTCTGCAATACGAAGCTGCCTATGATTAATAACACGGAAAATAAAAACCGTCTCATAACAACCTCCTAATCTTCCACAACCTGCTTTAATTCCGTAATAACAAGCACCTCTTCAAGATGCTCGAAATCGACCGCCGGAGTAATGAGTCCGGACTTTGTCAGATTATTGGCATCCATACTGATACTGCTGATATAACCGATCAGAATCCCCGGCAGATACTTGTCGCTGACGTGTGAGGTTACAATCTTGTCACCCTCTACCACACGGTCGGCATTGTCCACAAGCTTTTCAAACCGGATCAAACCATCGCCATATAACTCCAGATCTCCGCATACAATCAGATTATCTGAAGTAGAAAGTACCATACCGCTGACATTGGAATTATCATCAATAATCGCAATAACCTTGGACCAGTTCGGACCAACATCCGTAATTCTTCCAACCAGACCGCTTCCTGCCATCACATTCATATTAATGGAAAGTCCGTCGTCGTATCCCTTGTCAATAACAAAGGAATGATACCAGTTGCCGGAATCCTTGGCTATGATGCGCGCTCCGATCTTTGGATAGTCGTCATACTGGGCATCCAGGTCATATAATTCCCTGAGATTCGTCAATTCGTAACGATCCTGCTGGAGCTTGATATTTTCCATCGTCAGTTCATCAATCTGTGCCTTTAACTCTTCGTTTTCCTTAAGCAGGGAACGGATCTGTACCAGTTCCTCAGCACGGCTGCTTATAAGGCTCCCTGCCTTACTGATTCCGTTCTGTAACGGAGTAATAAGGAATCCGCCAACTGCACTTACCGGTGCACTCAGAAGATTCGTATTAAAAGTCAGTACAATCAACCCTATACATAATATTGTTAAAATAAAAAGGAGATATTTACCAGGTAATGTAAACTTTTCTCCTTTTCTTTTTATAATCGGACTCATTTGTTCATTCCTTCGATTGAATAAGCAACGGTTTTCAGGTTGTCATCCTTGATGATCCTGGATAAGCCAAGGGCAACGCTGGTAATCGGATTTTCAGAAACGTTGACCTTTAAGCCCGTTCCCTTCTGAATCAGTTCTGCAAGATGACTTACCTGGGAAGCGCCGCCTGTCAGATAAATACCATGACGGTAAATATCTGCAGCCAGTTCCGGAGGAGTTCTCTCCAAAATGACTTTAATGTTATCAATAATGGTATAAAAGTGCTCAATTAAAGATTCATCAATCATTGCGGTGGGAAGCTCACGCTCTACCGGAAGTCCGGTCACAATGTCACGGCCGTATACAACCGCTCCCTTGTTTTCCTTTTCCAGATCAGCCAGAGAAATCTTCACGTTTTCTGCCGTCTTGCCACCAATAATCAGATTGTACTGCTTACGTACCGCCGCACGGATGGAATCATCAAACTTCTGTCCACCGACCTTAATGAGACGGCTTAATACGATACCTCCAAGAGATAAAATAGAAATCTCGGTCGTATCAAAGCCGACATTCACAATAAGAACTCCCTGTGAATTCTTCACATCAATATCGAGCCCCAGGCCATCGGCCACTGCCTTTTCCACTACCATGATCTTCTTTGCCTTCACATTGGCATCACGGATCAGATCATAGAAGGCTCTCTTTTCTACTTCCGTGACATCTGTCGGAACTGCAATGTAGTAATCCGCAGATTTGATGCTGTTTCCGGTCAGATCATTTAAGAAAAACCGTACAATCTTTTCCATATTATGGATATCTGCAATAACCCCATTGGATAACGGATAGGAAATATGGATATTGGACGGTGCCTTTTCATACATGTCAAAAGCAGAATCCCCGTAAGCGAATACGTTATTCTTATTCTCAATGGCGATCATGTTTTTCTCAACCAGTATGGTATCATCGGCACGATTATAAATCTTAATATTGTTTGTTCCTAAATCAATACCAAAAACATTGTTTAACATCTTCTTTATGTCCTTTCTATATATAGCCATGTTCTTTCAGACTTAAATAGCAGCCGTCTCCTACTATCAGATGATCAAGAAGCGGGATTTCCATCAGATTTCCGGCTTCCATGATCTTCTTTGTAACGGAAAGATCCTCCATGCTCGGGTTACAGCTTCCACTCGGGTGATTGTGCAGCAGCACAATCTTACAGGCTCCTGCCCGGAGTGCATGCCGGAACACCTCTCTTGTAGATAACAGGGAAGCATTCACCGTTCCCTTCGATAACAGATATTCTTCCATAAGATGGAGCTTCGTATCCAGCAATAACAGCAGCACTTTTTCAACCTCTTCATGCCGCATCTGTTCCATATAATAATTTGCAATGGATGACGGGGTCTTAAAATCCAGCGTCTGTGCCGCATGCTGTTTCGCCATCCGTGCAGAAAGCTCTGCAATACACTTAATCTTAACCGCCTTCACTTCTCCGATTCCTTCCATCTCCATCAGCTCCTGTATGGTAATGTGATGCAGGGAGTTGAGCTGGCGGTTCTGTGCAAACCGTTCAAGGAGCTTCTGTGCAATCAATAAAGCAGAAGCATTCTTCGTTCCTGTCCGGATAATAATGGCAAGGAGCTCCGCATCTGTAAGGGACGCTGCTCCATGCTTTAAAAATTTTTCATAGGGTTTCAAATGATTTCCTTTCCACTCCTTCTCCCAAAGCGGCACTAAATCATTCGATAAACAATAATTCCTATCACAATGCCAATGATGCTGGCAACCGTAATCTTAATTGTAAGTCCAAAGGTTATGCAAAGGATTCCAAGATCAAGGATCAATGGTTCTGCCAGTCCAAAGGTCTGTCCATAATTCAGGAAGCTGCTCGGAAACAGATTTCCAATAAAACCTCCAATGACAATACCTGCCAGAATTAATAAAAAACATGCCCAGTTATTTTTACGCATCCGCCCGTACCTCGAAATTCTTCTTAACCGTAATAACTATCCAGACTCCATACGTCTGCATCCGCATGAACCTGAATAGTTACATATTAACACAATTATAAATTTATGTATACAAAATTCATACATTTTTTGTAGCTATCGTTTGGCAGATTCCAACAAAACAACACCACGTTCGACAAGTCTCTGCAGGCTCATAAGGATACCGAATTTACCGTGCTGCCACGTAAGTCCACCCTGAAAATATACCGCATATGGCTCCTTCATCGGTCCATCTGCACTCAGTTCAATGGAGGAGCCTGACACAAACGCACCGGCAGCCATAATGACCGGGCTGTCGTATCCGGGCATGTCCCATGGCTCAGGGGTTACATGTCCATCGACTGCGGCTGCTTTCTGAATGCCCTCACAGAATCCGATTACACCCTCCGGTGTTCCAAAGGTTACGGCCTGAATGATATCGTGTCGTGATTCCGTACCGTCCGGTACGACCTGAAATCCAAGGGATTCATAAATATTCGCTGCAAAAATCGCTGCTTTTAATGCATTCGCAGTTACATTCGGTGCTAAAAACAGCCCCTGATAGAATGCCGGCAGTGCCGTTAAGGAAGCACCGACCTCCTTGCCAAGCCCGGGAGATGTCAGACGGTATGCTGCATTTTCGATGCACTCTCTTCTCCCTGCCAGATAGCCGCCAATCGGTGCAAGACCGCCACCCGGATTTTTAATCAGTGAACCAACCACAAGATCTGCACCAACATCCGTCGGTTCAAGTGTTTCCGTAAACTCTCCGTAGCAGTTATCCACCATACAGATCACATCCGGTTTGATCTCTTTAATGAAAGAAATCAGTTCCCCGATCCGCTTTACGGAAAGTGTTGGCCTGGTCTGATAGCCCTTCGACCGCTGGATCGTAACCAAATGGGTCTTTTCATTGATAGCTGCTTTAATTCCTTCATAGTCAAATGCACCATCCGGCAATAAGTCTACCTGACGGTAAGAAATACCATATTCCCTTAACGATCCCTTCGAGGGACGGATTCCAATGACCTCTTCGAGCGTATCATACGGCTTTCCTACCGGAGATAGCAATTCCTGTCCCGGACGAAGGTTACTCATGAGTGCCAGTGCCAGTGCATGGGTTCCGCAGGTAATCTGTGGACGCACCAGAGCATCCTCTGTATGAAAAATATCGGCATAGACACGTTCTAAGGTATCTCTTCCAAGATCGTTATAGCCATAGCCCGTTGTACCAAGCAGACAGGCCTCGCTCACCTGATTTTTCTGCATGGCGGCAATGACCTTTAACTGGTTATATTCTGACACCTGATCAATCTGTTTAAAACGCTCTTCCAATGCCCCCCAGATCTTTTCTCCAAACGCATAGACATCCTCACGGATCCCCATGGATAAATACATACTTTTTGAATCCATTTTTCTAATTCCTTTTCCCGTTCTTCTAAAATTTGTAGTAACTGTTTTCTTCCGGTTCCCATAGCTGTATTATCTGTTGTTCCGTTTAGAGAAGAAAATGATAACCGTTCCATACCTTCACAGCTACAGGGAATAATAATACGGCCGCATATAAGATAATAACGCTTCTGTATCGGAGCCAAGCTCTGACTTATCCACCCAGATCACATCCCGTTCCCTCCGAAACCAGGTCAGCTGCCGCTTTGCGAAGTGCCTCGTATCCCGTTTGATCCGGTAAACAGCTTCTTCAAGAGTGATTTTATCATCAAGATAATCCAGAATCTCCTTATAGCCTAGTCCCTGCATGGAAACCATGCCACGATGATACCCCATTTCCTTAAGGTGCTTCACCTCATCAATCAGTCCGTTCTGCACCATTTCATCCACGCGCAGTTCGATTTTCTGATAAAGCTTTTCCCGTTCATCGTTAAGTACAAAATACCGGAACTCATATGGAGACTCCCTGTGCTGCTGCGTTTCGTTGTGCTCGGAAATCGGATAATGATTCTTCTCATAAAATTCCAGAGCACGGATTACTCGTTTATTATTATGAAAGTGAATCTTCTCTGCCGAAACCGTATCCACCTTTTCAAGCAGATCATGAAGATATTTTTCTCCCTTTTCAGTAAGAAGCTGTTCATATTTCTGACGGATCCCGTCATCCTCTTCTTCCTCAAACAGGATGTCATAGATCAGCGACTGGATATAAAATCCGGTTCCACCAACCACAATTGGAACATGCCCGTTTGCATAAATCTGTGCCATAGCCTTCTTTGCCATCTGCTGAAATACATAAATATTAAATTCTTCCTCCGGATTCAGGCAGTCAATCAGGTAATGTGGAACGCCGCACATCTCTTCCTTCCGGATCTTCGCAGAACCGATGTCCATATAACGGTACACCTGCATCGAATCTGCCGAAATAATCTCGCCCTGTACCTCTCTGGCAAGGGCAATGGAAAGTGCGGTCTTCCCGACTGCTGTAGGTCCTGTCAGAATAAGCAGGGGTGGTTTCTTCTCCATAGCTTCACCTACGTTACAATTCTTTTAAACTTTTTCTCAATTTCATATCTGCTCATGGAAATAATCGTCGGTCTTCCATGCGGACAATGATAAGGATTATCCAGTGTCAGCATCTCATCCAAAAGAGCTGAAACCTCTTCAAGGGTTAAACTGTTATTTCCCTTTACAGCCGCCTTACATGCCATGGATGCCAGTTTATTTAAGATGACATCCGGCTGATCCTTCATGGGATTCTCACACAGTTCATCCAATACCTCACGGAAGAATTCCATTTCCTCACAGCCATATAAATCCACCGGCATACTGCGGATGGCCACAGAACCGGTTCCAAACTCTTCGATTTCAAATCCAAGGGATGTAAAATAATCCCGATAGGAAAGCAATGCCTGTTCTTCCTTACTGTCTAAATGCAGCACCACAGGCGGCGTAATCTGCTGGGAGGCCACGGTTTTGTTTTTTAATTCCTTTAAAAGACGTTCATACCTGACCTTTTCATGCGCAGCATGCTGATCCATGATAAACAGCTTGTCCTTAAAGGCTATCAGCCAGTATGTATCAAAAATCTGTCCCAGGATCTGATAGGACTCCCTGGACTTCACATCCACAAAATTTTCCTCGAACAAGTCAAGCTGTACCGGCTTCTCTACCAGAATATGTTCTGCAGATTTTATAATATTATGATGAAGATCGCTCTCGGTGGTATTTACCGGATGATCACCCAGAATTTTCTGCACGGAAAGCTTTGCCTGATATGGCGTTTCTTCCTCGGCAACCATTTCCGGTTGCTGCCGGGATGTTTCATACTGCATACCTGCAAATCCAGACTCCTGTCCAACACTCAGGCTCGCTCTATCAGTACCACCTGTTTCTGTCCTGTCAGCATTGCCTGTTCTTGCCTTATCTGTTTCTATTGCATCTGATCTATCATTGTCATGTTTCACTACAGACGCTCCGGAATTCTGTACTCTGGTATATTCTGCTGCCGGTTCCTGAATCCTCTCCATGTAAGTACGGTTCACCTCGAACGGCTCCGGAGCCTGTCTGATCTGTGATGGCTGTTCCTTTTCTTCCGTAAGAAGGACATCCGGAATCAGTTCGATTTCATGGAGACGGTCACGGATCGCCGCTGCAATCTCTGCATAAACCTCTGCTCCGTGCTGGAGACGTATTTCCATCTTGGCAGGATGTACATTCACATCAATATCTTCCGGTTCAAACTCAAAATGCAGAACACAAAAAGGGAATTTATGCTGCATCAGATACTGCTTATAGCCTTCCTCCACAGCCTTTTGCAAAACATCATTATGAACATATCTTCCATTTACAAAGAAAATTTCAAAATTCCGGTTGGAACGGTTCTGCTCCGGCTTTCCCAAAAAGCCCCTGACACGCACGGACTTCCCGTTTGAGGAAAACTCAATCAGATGGTCTGTCACTTCCTTTCCATAAATACGGTAAATAACTTCCTTTAACTGATTGTTGCCGCTGGTCTGGAAACGAACCTGACCGTTTGCAATAAATTTAATGGAAATATCCGGATGGGAAAGTGCCAGATGCTCCATCAGATCTGCCACATAGCTTCCTTCCGTCTGTGGCTGCTTTAAGAATTTGCGCCTGGCCGGTACATTATAAAACAGATTCCGTACAAGGAATGTCGTCCCCTTCGGTGCTCCGATCTCACTGAATTCACACTCGGCGCCACCCTCAATCTGATAGTGTATGCCGGTAAAATCCTCCTGTGTCTTCGTAATCAGCTCCATCTGGGATACAGCACAGATACTGGATAAGGCTTCTCCACGGAACCCAAGACTTTGAATGTGTGGAAGATCCTGTGCATCCTCGATCTTACTGGTAGCATGCCTTAAGAAGGCTTTCCGGATTTGACTCTTTTCGATTCCGCTTCCATTATCCGTAACCCGGATGAGGGAAATACCGCCCTCCTTAATCTCTACGGAAATTGCCGTTGCTCCCGCATCAATTGCATTTTCCGTAAGCTCCTTTACGACACTGCGCGGCCGTTCGACTACTTCACCTGCCGCAATCTGATCAATTGTATTCTGGCTTAAAAGATGAATAACTGCCAATGCTAACCTCCTACCAACGATTCTTCAACTTGTTCTGTAACCGGTAAATGGTATTCAATGCATCAAGTGGAGTCAGTGTCGATACATCCAGCTCCTTCAATTCATTTAAAACATCTTCATCGGTCACGGTATCAAACAGGGACATCTGGCTTAAATCCACTTCGTCATATTTGACCGCCTTGTGCTTTGTTTCCTTCTGGTCGATCGCAATGCTCTGTACCTTTTCAAGAATGTCATTGTCACAAAGCTGTATCACGATTTCCTTGGCACGGTCAATGACCATATCCGGCACCCCGGCAAGCTTTGCTACCTGAATACCATAACTCTTATCGGCACCACCTTTAACAATCTTACGCAGGAACACAATGTCATCTCCCTTTTCCTTTACGGCAATGCAATAATTATTGACATTGTTCATCTTTCCCTCTAACTCGGTAAGCTCATGGTAATGCGTTGCAAACAACGTCTTTGCACCAAGCAGCTTCTTATTGCTGATATGCTCAATCACCGCCCAGGCAATGCTGAGGCCGTCAAAGGTTGAGGTTCCTCTTCCGATCTCATCCAAAATCAATAGACTGTTCGAGGTCGCATTCCGCAGAATGTTTGCTACCTCATTCATTTCCACCATAAAGGTACTCTGCCCGCTTGCCAGATCATCTGAGGCACCGACTCTTGTAAAGATCCGGTCTGTCATGGAAATATTGGCAGAGTCCGCAGGCACAAAGCTGCCGATCTGCGCCATGAGGACAATCAGTGCCACCTGCCGCATGTAAGTGGATTTACCAGCCATATTCGGTCCGGTAATAATAGACACACAATATTTATTATTATCAAGGTATGTATCATTCGAAATAAACATATCGTTGGAAATCATCTGCTCTACGACCGGATGCCGTCCGGCTTTGATGTCAATAACTCCCTTTTCATTAATCTTCGGCCGTACATAGTGGTTCCGCTCTGCTACATAGGATAAGGAACACAACACATCGAGCCTTGCAATGGCCTTGGCTGTACGCTGGATGCGGTCGATTTCTCCGGCAATGCTGTCACGGATCTGGCAGAACAGATCATATTCCAGACCATTCAGCTTATCCTCGGCATTCAGGATAGTATCCTCCAGTTCCTTAAGCTTCGCATTCGTATAACGTTCCGCATTCGTTAAGGTCTGCTTCCGGATATAATCCTCCGGCACCATATTCTTAAAGGAGTTCGTCACTTCAAAATAATAACCGAATACCTTGTTATATTTTACCTTAAGATTCTTGATTCCTGTCCGTTCCCGGTCTTCCTCCTCGAGCCTTGCAAGCCAGGTCTTTCCGTCATTCTTGGCATGACGCAGACGGTCGATATTTTCGTCAAAACCGTCCCGGATAATCCCGCCTTCCCTAATGGCAAGCGGCGGTTCCTCGCAGATGGCACGTTCAATTAAAGTACACACATCCGTAAGATCATCGGTTTCCTCCTGAATCTTCTTTAAAATGTCTGAGGAAAAATCATTCAGCAACACCTTGATAGACGGCAGCATTTTTAAGGAGCCAGCAAATGCCAGCAGATCTCTGGGATTAGCTGTCTTGTAGCTGACCTTTCCAAGAAGGCGCTCCAGATCATAAATCGGATTTAAGTATTCACGGATTTCATCCCGCAGCATGGCCTTTTCTGACAGCTCGGAAATACCATCGAGACGCTTTTCAATTTCACTTTTATCAATTAAGGGCTGCTCAATATACTGACGCAGCGTTCTGGCTCCCATCGCTGTTTTCGTCTTATCTAAAACGCCCAGCAAAGAGCCCCGCTTCTGCTTTTCGCGGAGAGTTTCTGTTAGCTCTAAATTTCTTCTTGTCGAGCTGTCAAGCAGCATATAACGACTCGTAAGATATGGGTACAAATGGGTAAAATGGCTTAACGGGATCTTCTGCGTATTCGTAAGATACTGCATCAGGGATCCTGCTGCAATGAGTCCGGATGGAAAGTCCTCAATTCCCATCCCCTGCAGGGAAGTCACATGAAAATGCTTTAAAAGGCTCTTCCGGCAGCGATCCTCATCGTAATAAAACGGTTCAAGGGAATAAATGGCAATATTCAGACGGTCCTTCAGATCGGCAAGATCCATTCCGCTTACCGTAAATGCATCGTTACAGATAATCTCGCTCGGATGGTATTTCATGATTTCATCGAGAAGCTTCTTATTGTCTTCCACTTCAGTGAGGTAATAATCTCCCGTTGTGACATCGGCAACGGAAATTCCGATTTTCCCCTGAAAATATGCAATGCTCATCAGGTAGTTGTTTCTCGTTTCATCCATGGACTGCGTATTTAAGTTCGTTCCGGGGGTCACAATCCGTACAACCTCACGCTTCACCAACCCCTTTGCAAGCTTCGGATCCTCCACCTGCTCACAGATCGCCACCTTATATCCTTTGGAAACCAGACGGTTTAAGTATCCTTCCACGGCATGATAGGGCACACCGCACATTGGTGCGCGTTCTTCCAGTCCGCAGCTTTTCCCGGTAAGGGTAAGCTCTAACTCCTTTGATGCTGTAATGGCATCATCAAAGAACATTTCATAAAAATCCCCTAAACGGTAAAAAAGAATGCAATCCGGATACTCCTTCTTCGTTTCCAGATATTTTTGCATCATTGGTGTAACTTCCATCACATCAACCATTTCCCTTTCGTCACTCTGCCGCGCAGTACTGCTCGGCTCTCTTTATTGCATCATCAATGTGTGCACAGAAATTTTCTTCTCCTACTTTTTCATAAAAGCCGGACTTCTGCATCACCTTAAACGGCTGTTCAGTTCACCCAGGTAATAGAATCCATGGCATTCCTTTAAGTATACCGGTACAATCTTTCCGATTAGGCCGGGATCGCCTTTAAAATGAACAATCGTATTATTGGATAACCGCCCGGTTAAAAGAGAAGCATCCTGTTCGTTCACTTCTTCTACAAGTGCTTCCAGAGTCTGTCCTTCCAGTCTTGCTACGCGCTCCCTTGCGGTATCCTGTACCACCTTAAGCAGCCGGTCAAAATCCTTCTTTACCTGTTCTTCCGGCACCTGATTTTCCATTGCGGCAGCAGGTGTCCCGGTTCTTTTCGAATAAATAAAGGTAAAGGCATTGTCATACTTCACCCTGTTGATGACGTCGATGGTTTCATCCACGTCGGCGCTGGTTTCGCCCGGGAAGCCAACGATAATATCCGTTGTGATCGCCATATCCGGAATTTCCTTCCGGATCCTGTCTACAAGCGCAAGATAACTCTCTTTTGTATATTTACGGTTCATCGCCTTCAGGATCCTCGTGGAACCGGACTGCAATGGCAGATGAAGGTGACGGCAGATCTTCTTTGAATCCCGCATGACTTCAATCAGTTCATCGGATAAGTCCTTCGGATGAGACGTCATGAAACGGATTCTCTGCAGACCTTCAATCTTCTCTACTTCTCTTAAGAGCTGTGCAAAGCTGATCGGATTCTCCAGATTCTTTCCATAGGAATTGACATTCTGGCCAAGCAGCATGACTTCTACAACGCCATCTGCTACGAGACTTTCAATTTCACGAAGAATGTCCTTCGGCTCCCGGCTCTTTTCCCGTCCCCGCACATAAGGCACAATACAATAGCTGCAGAAGTTGTCGCAGCCAAACATAATGTTAATGCCGGACTTAAACGGATATTTCCGGTCAACCGGAAGATTTTCCACGATCTGGTCGGTATCCTTCCAGATATCAATGACCATACGGTCTGATTCAAACATCGTAACTAAAAGCTCCGGGAATTTATAAATATTATGGGTTCCGAAAATCAGATCCACAAAGGAATAACTCTTTTTGATCTTCTCAATCACGGAGGGCTCCTGCATCATGCAGCCGCACAGGGCGATCTTCTTATGCGGAGACTTCTTCTTAAGGCTGTTTAAATGTCCCAGTCTTCCGTAGACACGCTGATTGGCATTGTCACGGACTGTACAGGTGTTATAAATCACAAAATCCGCATCCTCGTCCTCAATCAGTTCAAATCCGGCACCTTCCAGAATTCCGGCAAGCTTCTCGGAATCTCTGGCGTTCATCTGACAGCCAAAGGTCGTTACACAGCAGGTTGCTTTCCGTCCAAGCTGCTGCGAAAGAGCTTCTACATAGCCTTTTGCTTTTTCAATATAATCCAATTGTCTTTGCTGTTCGTTCACACCTTACCCTCAGACAGGTCTTACACCTGTGCATCTTCTTTCTTTGTCTTTTTTCCTTCCAGAAAGATCTTTCTGGAAATAAAGTTGTATACCATAACCACTCCTGTGGCAATGATCTTACTGATCGGTACAATTAAGCTGTCCGGAATCAGTTCGTTTAAGAACGCCACATTCGCATATAACACATCCTGACACAGATAAATAATCAGTTCATTAATGACAAGTCCAACCGCAGAAAGAATGACAAATACAATGAATTCCTTCCGCTTGTCCATGTCCTTTTTCTCGGTAAAAACATACTTGATACTCAGCAGATAATTAACAATGCAGGAAATGACAAAGCCGAATACTGCTGAAATATAAACCGTGTTCTGTCCAAAAAAATAAGTTGGAATCGTAGTAATTGCAAAGTCAATAATAAAGCAGATCACTCCTACGATTCCAAACTTAATGATTTGTTCTAATAATTTTTTCATGTCCGCCTCCATAAAATGATAACATATCCATCATAGTATTTTATCAAATGGAGGCCTCGCTTTCAATGTTTAATTTTAATTCTTTCCACATCCACAGCCGGGATTCGGATGTAAGTTTGTATTCTGATAAGTCATAAACGGTCTTACCTGTTCAAAGCACGGCTCCGGATCTATCTGACATCCACAATCTGAAGAAGCTCTCTCTGCATGGCTGCTTTCACAACAGGTCTCCTGCTCCTTCCTGCAATCTCCCTTGGAATTCTCCGGTCTCTCTCTTCTTGGCTGAATCACGCTCTGGGTTCCGCAGCCACAACCACAGGAACTGGTATTGCTGCCTCCACGGCAGGCCTCTCCACAGCACCGGTTCATCGCACACAAAATCAGTAAAATCAGTAAACAGCTGCCATTCATAATATGAATAACTCCTTTTACCACAATGGTTCTACTTCATAGTATGCTTCTGCTTCAGGAATGTTCTTATGTAGGCAAAGGTTTCTTTCTCTCCTTTTTCTGCCAGCATATAAAGGAACCGTTCCAGGATTTCCCTCGTATAGGGATGAAGCGGGGCGTGTTCGCTGCCCTTAAGATAGTACTTCAATGGTGCATCATCAGTATAACTATTCCCACTATAAATCTTACTGGCCGCAATGCGGTCAGCCAGCATCTCTGCGATATAACGATCCGGCATGGGAACCGGTACAATTTCCCCCCGATTCCCGGTTGCAGTATAATCCAGCCAGTATTCGTAATGATGCCTGTTTCTTCCTTTATGATGAAGCCATGCGCTTGAGTAACCAAGAGCCTCACGTTCGGCATTGTTCGGGCTCTGTGTTCCCTGATAATATTTCACTCCCACCCAGAATTCCGAGGGACTGTATTTCGATAAATCATGTAAAATTCCCTGCTTATACAGACCAATTTTAAAACAGCCCTGCATCACAAGGATCTTATGGTATGTGATAGTTTTAAAATGCTTCCAGATATTACGGATGTTCATACTACTTACTACTGCTTTCTGTCTGATATACGGCAATGCTCCGGCTTTCGATCACCTGTCCGTTGTCAGCTTCCATTTCCTTCAACGCCTTCCCTCCTGCCTCTTCTTCCGTTGACAGGATCCTTTTCCAGCGAAGGGTTTTCGGAAGCTTCGGAAGTGCCAGCTTATGCGCCTCCCAATGCATATTATATGCAAGATAAAGGAACGGATCGCCCTCATTCGCATACCTTCCACAAAGAAAAATATTCACAAGACGGCTCACAAAGCTTAAATCCGGGCGCCATGCTTCAGCTCCGTGATAGGAAATGTCCGGATAACCACAGCCAAGTGAATCCATAACCTTCAGTTCCTTTTTCATATGAATGATCGGATTCTGCTTCCGGAGCGTAATCATCTTTTGAGTGAAGGAAAGAAGCTCCTGAAACATCCGGGTATTATCTTTCCATTGCAGCCAGAACACTTCATTATCCTGACAATAGGCATTGTTATTTCCAAGCCGGCTGTTACCAAATTCATCCCCACTGAATAAGAATGGGGTTCCCTGACTGAGCATTAAAAACGCAATGGCATTCTTGATCTGCTTCTTACGCAGCGACAGTACATTTTTCTTACGTGTCGTTCCTTCAACACCACAGTTCCAGCTGTAATTGTAGTCAGTTCCATCGGCATTATTTTCCCCATTGGCCTCATTGTGCTTGCGGTCATAGGAAACCAGATCCATAAGACTGAAGCCGTCATAATCACACACCGCATTCATCACCGCATATTCCTTTGGGTTCCGGCGCTGATAGCGGATAAAGTCATTTACAAGTCCCTCATCACCCTTTAAAAATCTGCGGATATCATTGCGAAAATTTCCGTTGTCCACCGCCACATGCTTAAAGGAATCCTCCTCAAGACAGGACAGATCCTCCTCCGGCAGATAAGGAAGCCACAGCTTGCTTCGTTTTAAAACCGGCTCTTCTAAAAGCATCCGCACCGGAAGATGAAATCCATTGATCCGGAATCCATCCACATGATATTCCATTGTCCAGAATTTCAGAACCTGTACCATAAAGCCCTGAGAAATATCCTCCGGGAAATAAAAATGCATCATCACTTCGATTCCTGCCTTATGCAGTTCCCGGACCATGGTTTTAAAGCTGATTTCCGGGACTTTCGCACTATAGGATGCCTTCGGTGCAAAGTAAAAGCCCTTCTGGAAGCCCCAGCAGTTCAGACGTCCGTCCTGTACTTCCTTCTTCCCTTCCTCTTCCTTCTGTTTTGTTTCCTCCTGTTCCCGGTGGTCAGAATACAGAGGCTTGATTTTCGCTTCATCAAATTCGTAACAGGGCATCAGTTCAACCGCCGTAATACCAAGCTGCTTCAGATAAGGAATTTTCTCCACGATTCCTTCAAACGTTCCGGGATGTGCCACATTCGAGGACTTATGCTTCGTAAAGGCTCTTACATGAATTCCATAAAGAATTGTATCTTCAAAGGGAATCTCCGGATTCGTATCCTCTTCCCAGTCAAAGTCCTGCTTTTTCAAAACACCATAGGTCATTCGCTCTTTGGTACTCTTACCTCCAAACTGTTCCAGTCCGGCAACGCCCTGCACATACGGATCCGTATAAACCTCATCCCCATTGTAGAAATTATAGGTCAGCTGATTAAGATCCTCTCCCCGGATCTCCACGCCAAACAGTTCTCCCTTGCGTCCCTTCTCGCTCAAAGGAATTCTCTGTTCCTGTTTCTTATCATCATAAAGAAGGATCCCGCTTTCGCAGCCGTTCTTCTTATTGACCAGGGCAAACCGAAAGCCCGAAACGGTTCTCTCGATTCCGGGTTGGTACGGTTTAAAATATGTCACAGCAAGACTACTCATGCTTTTCCTCCTGATTTTAGTTAATCGTTCTATGTCTAGTCTAACACAAATCCCATTCCCTGTGTAAAAAACTTCGCAGAAGACTCTTGCAGATCGTCCCAAAGCCTTGTAGAATAAAGGAAAAACCGAAAGGAGAATTTGCATGAGCCAAACATTTGAACAGCCCGAAAGCAACGATGAAGAAATGACTGTCACTTTGGATCTTGAAGACGGATCCTCTGTAGAATGTGCCATTGTAACCATCTTAACCGTAAATAATCAGGATTACATCGTCCTGCTCCCTCTTGATGAGAATGGTGAAAACGAAGATGGGGAAGTCTGGTTCTATCGTTACTCTGAAAACGAGAATGATCCCAATGAAGAACCGGTACTTGATTATATCGATGATGATGACGAATACGAAGCGGTTGCCGATGCATTCGATGAGTTTCTGGACACCCAGGAGTTTGATGAAATCACGGAGCAGTAATTCATCTTCCTATTGCCGCAGTGCGATCCCTGCGGAGCTCCTTGCCTTATAGGAAATTCCGTTGGAATTCCTATAAAACAAGAAACCGCGTCACCTTACGGTTGCGCTCCCTGGTTTCATATAAGAACAATTTTTCACAGGCTCTTGTTACGGCAACGTACAGGAGCCTTCGTTCTTCCTCAATCTGCTTTGCATCAACAACACCCTTCGGTGGAATAATCCCTTCATTCAGATCCGGCAGATATACATGCTGAAATTCCAGACCCTTTGAAGCATGCATGGTCATTACATGGATTCCCTTTCTCTGCTCTGCTATCGGGCTTTTATTTTCCTTTTCCTGACATTGCAGGATAAATTCATCTAACGGTTTCGTCCTTTGGTAGGACGCAAACACTTCCTGAATGGTCTGTGCCATTTTCTTTTTATCTTCGTATTCCACATAGCTTCTGCTTTTCTTCTTCAGATAAGAATCATATCCGATCTCATTTAGAAACAACCGGATAGCCAGATGCGTCTGCAGCCGTCCGGCAAGTGCAAGCTTTGAAAACAGCTTCCGGATCTGTCCCCGCATCTCAACGTTATTTCTGTAATAACACATAAGCTCCTCTTCACTTACAATTTCTGAGACAAGCGCCTTTCTCGTAAGATCCGGTTCCAGCTTATCCATAATGCGCATGAAATCCTTCCGGTGTCCTCCCTCATACAGAAATCTTAAGAATGCATACAGATCCTCCGCTATTTCCGATTGAAAGACTCCCTGTTCCTTCTTTACACTTCCGGCAACCGGAAATTGCATTCCTTTCAAAAGCGCCTCATACTGTCTGGCCTCCAGATTTGTTCTTACAATAATTGCCGTCTGATCCAGACATTCCATAGAATTTCTCCGGATATCCTGCACCAGAAGCTCTTCCTCTTCCCGCCTGGTATTCAGATGCCCAAAAGAGATTTCACCGCCTTTTTTCTTTGGGAGAAATTCTTTTGGGAAACGTTCTTTATTCTGTTCGATAATTTTCCGGCCAAGTGCAACAATCCGTTCCCCACTGCGGTAGTTCGCGGTAAGTTCATAACGCTTCACATCTGTGTACTGCTGAAGAAATCCCCTCATAAATTCCGGTCTCGACCCACGGAATCCATAGATGGACTGGTCATCATCCCCGACCACGAACAGCTCTCTCTGTGGAAGCGCCAGCATCGTAATCAATTCATACTGGGAAGCATTGATGTCCTGAAATTCATCTACCAGAATATGGGTAAAAAGCTGCTGATACCGTTCCAAAACCGCCGGTGATTTCCAAAAAAGTTCATTGCACTTCAAAATCAGATCATCATAATCCAATAGTCTCCGTTCTTCCAGATCACTCTGATACAGGGCAAACAGCTTTTCTGCATCAAATCCAGGCGTCTCCACATCCAGTAATTCCAATGATGTCTTCTCTATACCTCCTGCTTTTCTTGCTGCAAGGGCATTTAAAAGAATTGCTTCCTGATCATGGGTACATAAAGAGGAAAGCCCTTCGTTTTTCAGAATAACCTCCAGGAAATGATACTTCTGCTTATCTGTAATCAATGAAAAATTTCGGAATTGACCTGTGGATCTTAAAATCTGATAACCAAGACTGTGAAATGTTCCAAACCGGACAGGATTTGTGGAAGGATTGGAATCCGCAGATTCCAGATACCGCGTCTGCATCTCTATGGCAGCCGCTTTGGAAAAGGTCACAACAAGAATTTCTTCCGGTGGAATCTTCTTATTGCGAATCAGATATTGAATATGACTGACAATCGTAAAGGTCTTACCACTTCCCGGACCAGCCAGTACAAGTGCCGGTCCGGAATCGTGGTTGATTGCCTTTAACTGCTTTTCATCAGGAGTTCTCAAGAAGCTCAATCCCCTTCCTGATACGTGCAAGGGACTCTTCTTTACCAAGAAGCTCCATTATTTCTGTTGCGCCTGCCGGAGTCATCTGCTTGCCGGATACTGCGGTACGAACCGGCCAGAGTACATAGCCGTTCTTGTATTCATTCTCAGCTGCAAAGCCGGTCAGAAGCTGATAAAGCGCATCGTTACTGTAATCCTCCTGCTGTTCAAAAACAGGAAGTAATTTGCGAAGCACATCAAGAGAGGTTTCCCTGTTGGTCTTCATCTTCTTATGCTCATACATGGACGGATCGTATTCCGGCAGCGTTTCAAAGAAATCAATGAGATCCGGAATATCCGGGAACACTTCAATTCTCGTTTTTACCATGTCTGCGATTTTGTGAAGATCCATATTCTTCGTAATGGTGCTCTTTAAATACGGCTCTGCCATTTCAAAGAACTTATCATCGTCCATGGCCTTAATGTATTCTCCATTCATCCATTTCAGTTTCATATAGTCAAAAACAGAAGGAGACTTATTAATTCTGTGATAGTCAAATTCCTTAATCAGCTCATCCAGTGAAAAGATCTCGCGGTTGTCTTCCGGACTCCAGCCAAGTAATGCGATATAATTTACAACAGCCTCCGGAAGGAATCCCTGCTCCAACAGATCCTCAAAGGAAGAATGTCCGCTTCTCTTAGAGAGCTTCTTATGATTTTCATCGGTAATCAGCGGCAGATGAATGTATACCGGTGACTCCCAGCCAAACGCATCATACAGACGCTGATACTTCGGTGAGGATGACAGGTATTCGTTACCACGTACCACATGGGTAATGTTCATGGTATGGTCATCTACTACGTTTGCAAAGTTATAGGTTGGATAACCGTCAGACTTAATCAGAATCATGTCATCAAGTTCCGCATTCTCTACGGTAATATCTCCATACAGTTCATCATGGAATGTGGTCGTTCCTTCGGTTGGAATGTTCTGACGGATGACAAACGGCTTTCCCTCTGCCAGATTCTTCTCGATCTCTTCCTTGCTCAAATGCAGGCAGTGTTTATCATAAATCATGATTTCCTTGCCCTCTACGACCTCGGTCTTTAATGTAGAAAGACGTTCCTTGTCACAGAAACAGTAATACGCTTCTCCCTTATCGATGAGCTCTTTGGCATACTTCATATAAATGCCGGTCTTCATACGCTCACTCTGTACATAAGGACCATAGCCTCCATCCTTGTCCGGACCTTCATCATGGCTGAGTCCTGCCTTTGCAAGCGTATCATAAATGATATCGACTGCACCCTCTACAAAACGCTCCTGATCGGTATCCTCGATACGGAGCATAAAATCTCCACCGTCATGCTTTGCAATCAAAAACTCATACAATGCAGAACGTAAATTTCCGACATGCATTCTCCCTGTCGGACTGGGTGCAAATCTTGTTCTGATTTTCGTCATTTCCTGTTTCCTCTTCTTTCCAGCGTGATGCATAACTTCAAACACTTCAAATTCTGAATATTTCACGCCATCTAATCTGTTGTGTTATTTTCATAATCCTCTTAGTCTTCCTTTGAGGGCAGCTTCTCCTCGGCTGCATTCTTGAAGGAGGTCACTTCCTTAACTGCCTGCGGAATCGGAATATTGGTTCCAGCGCCGGCAACACATCCACCGGGGCATGCCATACCTTCAATCAGACATCCGTTCTTCTTTCCCGCCTTGGCAAGCATCAGCATCTTCTTACATTCGGCGAGACTCTCTGCATGTTCAATGTGCACTTCCACATCCGGATAGTACTCGCGGATACAGCTTTCGATTGCACTTGCAACACCACCGGCAACACCATAACCACGTCCCGCTGAGGTTGCATCGTTCATATGGTCATGTGCTTCCACCGCTTCCGGAAGAAGTCCCTTTGCTTCAAACATACCGGCTAATTCCTCAAAGGTAATTACAAAGTCCACATCAGAACGGACGGTTCTTCTGGATGCCTCCAGCTTCTTTGATGCACAGGGGCCAATAAATACCACGCTGGCATCCGGATGATCTTCCTTGATCTTCCGTGCGGTTGCTACCATGGGCGTCAGCTCATTTGAAATCTTATCAATCGTTTCCGGGAAGAACTTCTTCGCAAGCATGGACCAGGAAGGGCAGCAGGAAGTCAGAAGGAACGGAAGCTCTCCTGTTGCAACCTCCTTCACATAGTTCTCTGCTTCTGCCATCGCGCCCATATCCGCACCGATAGCGGTTTCATATACATCATAAAAGCCCAGCTCCTTCAGCGCTGTTTTAATCATATCCGGTGTTACCTTCGGTCCGAACTGACCAACAAAGGCAGGTGCCACCTGTGCAATAATCTTCCGACCGGACTGCATTGCACGGATCAGCTGGAAAATCTGGGATTTATCTGCGATTGCACCAAACGGGCAGCTTACCATACACTGACCGCAGGATACACACAGATCCGGATCAATCACAGCCCGTCCCTTATCATCACTCTTAATTGCATTCACGCCGCAGTGGTCAAGGCACGGTCTTACCTGATGGGAAATTGCATCGTAAGGACAAACCGCCTTACATTTACCACACTTAATACACTTCTCCTGATCAATAACAGATTTGCCATTCTTCATGGAAATGGCACCTCTTGGACACACCTCACGACAGGGATGAGCTACACAGCCCATACACTTGTCCGTAACCATATAACAATTAACCGGGCAGGCATTACATGCAGATGGAATGACCTGCATGAGAGGCGGCTCATAATACTTTTCATCAATATTACTTTCTTCCAACCCCTGTGTCAGATGAACCGGAGCGTTCTCCGGTCTCAAGGATAATCCCATTGCAAGACGGATACTCTCACGGACAATCGCCCGCTCCCTGTAAATACTCTGATACTCGGATTCATCATAATCTACAATTTTATAAGGCAGTGCCTCAATGTCGTCCTTCAGATTTTCTGAATGATACGCAAGAGACGCTACTTCTTTAAAAATACGTCTGCGGTTTTTGCGTACCTGGGTATCGATTCCTCTCATACTCAAACCTCTTATTTTCTTTTAAGTCTATATATTACTCTAATTCTATAAGTTACCCTAATTTTATAGTTTTATAGGCTTAATATAAACTCTGTTTTCCATTCTATGGCTTATTTATAAGCTATAGCGCGCTTTTGATAATATACAGTATTGCATACTTTCCATTTGTATATTCTTACACAAACACGGTCGGAAATCAAGGTATAAATCTGATTTTCATCCTGTTATTGTTCACTCGTACCTCGTTCCACCATCAAACCTGCCACCGGCATTTTCTCTGGCTGCTGTGTGATTCATCCTTTTTCGGTTGTATACCCAATATTTCCTTTTTCCAACACCAATCCTGCACAAATTCATAGAATATAGTAATAAAAACAGCATACAAGGAGTATTATGCAGGATCGTTTTAAAAGTGAATATATTGATAAATTTCCGGTTGCGATGGCATACGTTCCCTGGCAGCATCTGACTAACGTTTTTGAAAACCTCGAGGAAGCATTTAAAGCAGGAACGATTTTCCCTGAGCTTGAAAAACCTTTCAAAGGAAGGAGATGCGTGAAATGACCAATTTTAATTCTGAACAGAGCCGTCTCCTTCACAACATTGATATCATGGATTTCGTGATTGTCGAAATGAATGAATATCTGGACACACATCCGACTGACCGCGATGCGATCGAATATACCAGGCATTATGTGAGGATGAAAAATCAGGCTATGAAGGAATATGCTGCAAAGTATGGTCCTTTGAGCATTCAGGATATTGATGCAAGTAAACACGATGAATGGAAATGGGCTTTACAGCCATGGCCATGGGAAGGAGAATGTTAAGCTATGTGGAAATATGAAAAACGGTTACAATTCCCTGTTAATATCAAAAATCCAAATGCAACACTTGCACAGGCCATCATGAGCCAGTACGGAGGTCCTGACGGAGAACTCGGAGCTTCCATGCGCTATCTGTCCCAGCGCTATTCCATGCCTTATCGTGAGGTTGCTGCCATTCTGACGGATATCGGCACAGAGGAACTGGCGCATCTCGAGATGGTTTCCACCATTGTTCATCAGCTTACCAGAAACCTTTCTATGGAAGAAATTGAAGAGTCCGGGTTTGCAAATTACTATGTGGATCATACGGTTGGTATATGGCCGATGGCAGCCGGAGGTATCCCTTTTAACAGCTGCGAATTCCAGTCAAAAGGGGATGCCATTACTGACCTCTTCGAGAATATGGCTGCGGAGCAGAAAGCACGCTCCACGTATGATAATATTTTACGTCTCGTCCGTGATGACCCGGATGTATGCGAACCGATTAAATTCCTGCGCGCCAGAGAGGTTGTCCACTTCCAGCGCTTTGGAGAAGCTCTCCGGATCGTTCAGGATAAACTGGATTCACAGAATTTCTATCAGTTCAATCCTGAATTTGACAAGTGCAAATCATAAGGAATGTCATATCAAAAATGTAGAGACAGTTATAAAAGGCGAGGTGTATATCCTCGCCTTATCCTAAAGCCTATACTGCATGAAGTTTTCATTATGCTTAAATCCAGAATTTGTAGCTAATCTTCATTTTCGCTCCTTAATCAAATCCAAAAACGTCATCTGTTCATATTTATCCTGATACTGCATATTCCGCAAGAACTGCGGGTTTGCCCGTATTTCTTCCATCATAGCAAGAATTTCCTGTTCGGTTGGAATATCTATCATACCAACCGCAGTAAAGTAAATATCTACTTTTTTTCATAATAAGCGGAAGGCACTAAAATCTTTTCTTCTTCCAACTGCTTTGCAATCTGTAATGGACCTCGCCCTTTTTCCGCTTTCATACTACAATTACTCCAATTCAAAAGCACCCGTGTAAAGCTGATAGTAAGTGCCTTTTTCGTTAATCAGTTTTTCGTGATTTCCTCGTTCAATGATGTGTCCGTGGTCAAGTACCATAATTACATCGGAGTTTTGTACGGTGGAAAGGCGGTGTGCAATCACAAACACCGTTCTGCCTTTCATCAGCTTATCCATTCCATCCTGTACCAAAGCTTCGGTACGAGTATCAATAGAGGAGGTCGCCTCATCCAAAATCATTACAGGCTGGTCGGATACAGCGGCACGGGCAATGGAAATAAGCTGCCTTTGCCCATGTGAAAGTCCGCTTCCGTCTCCTTTTAAGACAGTGTTGTAGCCCTGCGGGAGCATACGGATAAATCCGTCTGCGTTAGCAAGCTTTGCGGCGGCAATACAATCCTCATCGGTAGCATCGGGATTGCCGTAACGCAAATTCTCCATAACCGTACCCGTAAAGAGATTGACCTCCTGCAGCACAACGCCGAGAGAACGACGCAAATCCGCCTTTTTAATCTTATTGATATTGATACCGTCATAGCGGATTTTGCCGTCTGCAATATCGTAAAATCGGTTAATCAGATTGGTAATCGTTGTTTTGCCTGCACCCGTAGCACCGACAAAAGCGATTTTCTGTCCTGGCTCGGCATAAATCGAAACATCATACAGTACTTGCTTGCCCGGAGCATAACTAAAATCTACATTGTCTAAAATCACTCTGCCCTCAAGCCTTGTATAGGTGACTGTTCCGCCGCTGTGTGGGTGTTTCCAAGTCCAAATTCCTGTACGCTCTGCCGTTTCAGTTAAAACTTCGTTTTCCTCTTTGGCGTTTACAAGCGTTACATAACCGTCATCCGTTTCAGGCTCTTCGTCCATAAAAGCAAAAATGCGAGAAGCTCCTGCAAGTGCTGTAACAATTGAATTAAACTGATTTGAAATCTGCGACACAGGATTTGTAAGGCTTCGTGAGAGTGTAAGGAAAGATGCAATCATACCGAGCGTCAGCGTTCCTGTTCCTGTGAGTCCGAGATTGGTTATACCTTCAATAGCCATATATCCGCCAAGGACTGCTATAATTACATACTGCACATATCCGAGTGCATTCATCATTGGCATCATGGAGTTTGCATAGCCGTTTGCGTTAGTAGCATTTTGCGCCCACGCCTTGTTTTTCTGTCTAAGTTCCTCTTTTGTTGTTCCCTCGTGACAGAATACTTTGATAACCTTTTGACCGTTTACCATTTCTTCCACATATCCGTTTACATCGGCAAGGGTCTTTTGTTGAAGTATAAAGAATGTGCCTACCTTTCCTGCAATTCCTTTTACAATTTGCAGAATTAAAAGCATAACCAAAACGGCAACAATGGTCAACCAAATGCTGGTGTATAGCATACAGACAAGCACCGCCACAATGGTGAATACAGCGGAAATGAGTTGTGCCATAGATTGTGCAATCATTTGACGGAGAGTATCGGTATCATTGGTGTAAAGGCTCATAATATCTCCGTGAGTTCGGGTGTCAAAGACACGAATCGGAAGCCGTTGCATTTTTTCAAACATATCATCTCGGATTTTTTTCAGCGTTCCCTGAGCCACTGTAACCATTGCACGGCTGTAAAGCAGATTGGAAATTACACCTATCATATATATGATACCGATTGTTATAAGTGCCTTTATTAAACCGCCGAAAACGGGATTATCTGTTCCGAGCAGAGGCACGATATAGGCGAGTTAAAAGCAATCAGTTTTTCGCCTTTGGAGAAATAGCGGTATATCCTTTCGGAAATGGATTTGAACTTACTGATTTCATAATCCTCACGGTTAAAAGACTTCACCACACGAATGCCACGGACATTTTCCTGCACCACATTGTTAAGTTCATCATAAGTTTGAAAAACATGATTGAAAATTGGGTTTACCTTACGGATAATCAAATATAGCAAAAACGCCATAATGGGAATGACCGCAAGAAAAATCCACGCAATGGTGCTGTTGATTTTGAATGAAACAATCATGGAAAATAAGAGCATAACGGGGCCTCTGATTGCCATACGAATAAGCATTTGATAAGCGTTTTGAATGTTCGTCACATCCGTTGTCAGGCGGGTTACGATGGAAGCCGTCGAGAACTTATCAATGTTGGAAAAAGCAAAGGTCTGCACATTGTCGTACATATCCTGTCTCAGGTTGGCACAAAATCCCACAGAAGTGCGAGCGGCAATGTGTGCCGACAAAACACCTGTTATAAGCTGAAACATGGCAAAAACAAGTAAAATCATACCGTATTTCCAAACGGCGTTCATATTCCCAAGGTCAATTCCTTCGTCAATGACCTTTGCCATACAAAGGGGGATGGTAATTTCAAGGGCTGCTTCCAAGATAGAAAGCAGAATTGTAAGTACAGAGCCTTTTTTGTATTCACGCAAGCTCCGAGATAATGTTTTAATGCTTATGTAAATAATGATTATTCCGTAACGAACTTATTTTTCACTTACTACGCTTTCTTTCAAATTTCAACACTTTTTCATTATTATTTATAAAAACAAAAATTATTGATCTAACAATTTAATGTATCTATTATTATAAAATACAAGTGTCATTATAATTCCCACTATTCCTGCTATTACAAAAAGCAACCCCATTCCTGAGCCAGGTCCTGTTCCTACGATTTTTTCAAATACTTTTTTTAAACTTCCGCTTGTTTGCATAAAAGGTTCAAATATATAATCTGCTAATAATGCTCCTAACAAATAACCTATTGGTGCTAAGACTTGCGTTATCATTTCTTTCAATGCAAAAATTCGTCCCTGCATTTCGATTGGAACACTTAATCTCATAATAGCTGATTCATATGTAAAATAAAATGGCATTCCAAAACAACCAATAAATACAACTATGCACCACAATACAGGATTTCTGACAATGCCAAACGACATAATTCCTAAAAATGCTAATAAAATCCCGCCAAACATAATGGTTTTTTTTTCTTTTTTGTTTTAGTAAATGTTATAATGACACTTGCTATTATACCTCCTGCTGCTGCCGAAGAAGAAACTGAACCTACAATCAATGTATTGTTATTCGTTCTGGCAAGTAATAATGGTGACATCATGCTGTCAAATGAAATTGCGCCTAAAAAATTAAGTATACTATAAATAATCATTAGCCAAACAATTCCTTTTTGTGTCTTTATAAATTTCCCACACTCTCTCATATCATCAATTATTTGTTCAAAAGAAAATCCCTTTTCTATATTTTTCAATTCAGGAATTTTAATCCAACATAATAATGAGAAAAATGCAAAGCAAAAAGTACACAAATCAATGATTATAACTAAATTCAGACCACCTATACTTAAAATTCCTGCCGCTATTAGTGGAGTACCTAATCCCACCATAGAATTAACAACAGATTGAATTCCTCCAATTCTAACATAGTCTTCTTTTTCGACTAAAAGAGATACTGTAATTTGCGATGCTGGATTTTGAAAGGCATTCATAAAACCAATAATAATATTTATAATACACAAAATCCATAAATGTAAAATATTCATTAAGGAAAAAATTAAAATTGATAAAGAACATAATGCAGCAATTAAATCACAAATTAACATGATTTTTTTCTTACTCACTCTATCTGCTATCGTTCCACCGAATAAACTTATAATAATATATGGTATTGTACTGCAAATCGCCAATATAGATGAAGACATTACTTGTCCAGTATTACTATATGCCCAAATTATCAATGCAAAACTTGTCATTGAAGAACCCATTTGAGAAACAGTTTGGCTAATAAAAAACATAGAAAATCTTTTTAAATTTGTTTTCATTCCTATCTTTCTTCCTATTTCATTGTTGTATCAATACACTTCTCACTCTATGTATTTAATATTTTCATATGCATCATTAACTGCTCTTGTCACGGTCAATACCCCCCTTCAGATTTGACCATTTTTTCGCATTGCTTTTCCAGATATTTTGCCATTCATTTTCATTCACAATCGCATCAAACACAGGCTCAAGGAAAGTCTGAATTTCTGCTATAACGAATGTAAACTCAAGCGTATCATCTTTAATGGTTTTCAAAAAGAATTTCCAACGCTTCTGCATATCCTCATCACCGGCAAGTGCAACAACACGCTTAAAACTTTCCCTGTCATAGGGAGTACCACGCCGCTGCAAGGTTTCAAATATAGCTGCCTGCAATTTTGCACCCTCAAAATCAAATGTCCTTGAAAGATAATAGATGTCATAAAAATCTTTCATTCTGCCTGTCAGTTCAAAGCGTTGCAGTATAGCATCAAACTTCTCGGCAATGGTACTTTCAAGGGAATAAGTTTTTATTACTGGTGCTTCAAATTCTGGAAGCTGAGTATTGATTGTGCGTTCCTCGGCACGGGGGACTATAATATCTCCTACACCTATATCAACATTGAACGGCACACGCACATTTTTTATTTGAGCAATAATCTGTGTACTGATACCGTGGTATTTTCTTTGCGGAGAAATTTCCTCAAGGCCTTTTGCCCGCATTTCTATATAATCGTTGCCTGTCGGCGTGTCGATGATTTTGCAAATTAAGGATTTAACATCATCTATTGCATTGGAATACCCACGGAGCAGAAAATCCACATCAATCGTTGCTCGGCTTTCAAAATTGGTGAGCGTATAGATAAACAACCCACCCTTGAGAATAAGGGTATCCTCATATCCAGACTTTGAGAGCTTTCTCAAGAATTCTTCCTGCACAAAAAGCTGTAGGCATTGCTGATAACTGATGCCAGATGCTTTTGCTTTATTTCTCAGCTTTGCCAGAACAGAAGCTGCTATATCTGCCATTATAACCACACTCCAATCAATTCTTTAACTTTTTTCTGCACACGCAGTTTTTTTGCATACATCATAAGGTTTGGTATATTCTTTTTCGGGTCATTAACATACCCTTGTATTGCTTTATTGAAAATTTCTTTATCCATTTTACTCATATTTTTCAGAACATCACAAATCGTTCGGTCACGGTCATAAATCCGTACCTTTGTAAAATCAATCTCGCCTGTTGTTTCACCAAGCGTAACCAAATCGGATTCCATACGATATGCTTTAATGAATGGGTACTCTATATTGGTTCGTAATTTTGAAACATTCCTATCTATGGCAAAATTCCACTCAGCAGGGTTTCTATCACTGTATTCATAATAGAATAGAGCAGTTTCCATACAAAGAACAGCATCGGGAAATAAACTATTGATGATAACTATTTCTCTGGCTTCACAGTTTTCAATCCAATGATAATAACCTCTTCTTATTCTTTCAATAAAACCTTCATCTAAAAGTTGTTTAATATCTGCATAGTATAGTTTAGCTTCAAGAAGTTCGGCAGTAGTCATTACATAGTGATGCCGATTGAATAGCTTTCTTACATTTTTAATATCGTTTTCACGGAGCATTTGTCCACCTCTATTTAATTGACCTAAATCTGATTATTGTCAGGGCACTTTACTATATTATATTCGATTTCCGTATAGAAAGTCAATAGTAAACTGCCCACTTGAAGAATAAACAAGTGGGCAGTTTACTATAAGAAAAACAGGTGATTTGTCCATGAGTGGAAAACAGTAATTTAGCACGCAACTTGAAATTTTGTAGTAGCAACAGCGTACAAATTTATAGTTCGTTTTGTCTTTCCAATCTCGATAAAATAAGGCTTTTCGGCACTTTCTCCATTGTTGGCTTCATCGTATTTTTTGATTCTGTCAGAGGTCGAAAAGCTATGTACCTGAAAACCGAAAACCTCACGCTTGTCCTCAAATTTGATAAACTGGAACACTTCCGATGCTTCTCTGGGCACAGAGGAGCTGGCCCATCTCGAGATGGTTTCCACTATTGTTCATCAGCTTACCAGAAACCTTTCTATGGAAGAAATTGAAGAGTCCGGGTTTGCAAATTACTATGTGGATCATACGGTTGGTGTATGGCCGATGGCAGCCGGAGGCATCCCTTTTAACAGTTGTGAATTCCAGTCAAAAGGAGATGCCATTACGGACCTCTTTGAGAATATGGCTGCGGAGCAGAAATCCCGCTCCACGTATGATAATATTCTGCGTCTCGTCCGTGATGACCCGGATGTATGCGAACCGATTAAATTCCTGCGTGCCAGAGAGGTTGTCCACTTCCAGCGCTTTGGAGAAGCTCTCCGGATCGTTCAGGATAAACTGGATTCACAGAATTTCTATCAGTTCAATCCTGAATTTGACAAGTGCAAATCATAAGGAATATCATATCAAAAATGTAGAGACAGTTATAAAAGGCGAGGTGTATATCCTCGCCTTATCCTAAAGCTTATACTGAATGAAGTTTTCATTATATTTAAATTCAAAATCAGAATACCGTTTAACTCCCCGGCACCATCTTCCCTAAGTTGGTTAATTCTCATCATAATAAAACCATCTAATTCATTTTCTGTAAGTCGTTTGAGCTGATCTTCTTTTTCGCTCCTAAATTAAATCCAAAAACGTCATCTGTTCATATTTATCCGGATACTCATGCAAATAGGAAAAGCAGTCCTCTGCTTTATACATAATCCTATTTTTCCGGCAGACATCTGTAAAAATTTCCATAAGCCGGTCATTATGTGGACTTGGAAGTTCATACGCATTGCCATAAGTTCTGATATACCGCTTCTTCAATCCCGGGAAATGTTCATCCAAAGCCTTGTAAAAATATTCCCGGTTACCCTCCCGCATTGTAACTCCCATGCCAAAGCAGATAATCCCTTTCACACCGGCTCTGACACAATAATCAAGAATTCCGTTTATATTTTCTTCCGTATCATTAATAAAAGGCAGGATCGGAGACAGCCACACAACAGTCGGGATTCCTGCTTTTTTAAACTGCATAAGTGCTTCAAACCGCTCTCTTGTCGTTGCAACATTTGGCTCTATCCTTTTACATAATGCTTCATCATAAGTGGTCATCGTCATCTGGACAACAGCCTTAGACTTATGGTTGATGGATTGCAATAAATCCATATCTCTCAGAATCCCTGTCGATTTCGTCTGGATCGCCACTCCATACTCATATTGATCAATTAATTCAAGACACTTGCGCGTAAGCTGCAATTCCGTTTCCAGATGCAGATATGGATCACACATAGCTCCCGTGCCTATCATACATTTTTTACGCTTGGATCTTAATACCCTTTCCAAAAGCTCCGGTGCATTCTTTTTAATCTCAATATCTTCAAATTCATGTGTAAATCCATAACATTTACTCCGACTATCACAGTAAATGCAGCCATGAGAACATCCCCGGTAAATATTCATTCCATTACCGGCAGACAGTATTCCCTTCGCTTCTACAAAATGCATTTATGGCTTCTCCCTTTATTTTGTTTTGATTATAAAATTCTTCTACATCGCCTTTATTGTATATGTTGCTCCCCAGTTACGCAACACCTCTACCGAAGAAAATCCTGCTTCATACAATGCTTCTGTTTCATTTTTTACCGTAAGTGGTGTATCATAATGATAAAACTCATGATCTGCAATCCCCTGTTCTACTTTTAGTACGTTCAGGTTTTGACGATACATCCGTTCCTCTTCATCGGAAGCTGCAAAGTAATCCGTCAGGACAAAATACCCATTCTTTTTTAACGCAGTATGTAGCTTCGCATATAAGGGTATTTTTTCTTCTTTTGTAAAATGATGCAGACTTTCTACAGATACAGCTGCATCATATATACTTTTTCCAAAAGGAACGTCAAAATACGAGCCTACAATCAATGTAATGTCTTTGTTCATAAACTTCTTACGCAGCGCGGACAGCATTCCCTGTGACAGATCAATTCCAGTTATTTTAGCCGATGGGCACAGCCGGTCATATTCCTCCAGCTCCAAGCCAGTCCCACATCCCAGATCCAAAATACTGGCTCCAGCTACAACAGGTAACTGCTTTGCCGTAAAAGGATAAAATTCCTCCGCACCTATAAGATTCGTCCTCATATGCTCGTCATATCCCTCTAATCTGTTTTCAAAAAAATCACTCATTTTTTCTAGCATAGTAGTCTCCTTAACATGCTCAATAATGTATTTCCATAATATTATACTCTCAAATAAAGCTTTCGTATATCCTCATACTTTTTTATATTCATTCAGGTTCTGAATTTACTTTTGCAATCGATACATTCTCCCAGTATAATAATTAATAAAACTTAAGTTTTACATGGTATGAAGATTTATAGAGGTATTGCAATGAATCAAATGTTACATATTGGCTTCAAAGGAAAGAATAATGCATCGTGCATATTAGTAAAATCTATTTCTACGGATAGCTATTTGCTAACAAATTCTTTTGAAGGATTAAAAAGAGATATCGAAAATTTAGATTATTCTTATGATTGTGTTATACTTTTTGGTATAGATAAAAATCTGGTCAACGCTGTACGAATTGAAAAGGCTGCAGAAAAAGAAACCAAAGAGTATTCATTATTAAATTTAGAAAATCTATCTGCACAATTAAATGCTGTTGGCATATCTAATTATTTATCTGATATGCCAACACATTATTTGTGTAACGCCGCATACTGGTATTTATTGCGTAAATTCAATGGAAATGCTGTGCTTGTTCATATCCCCTCAATCAAAAATATTGACGAAAATCTTATGAAAGGTCTTAAAATGGTATTTAGTTAAATTTCTTTCAAATACTCTTCCCCATTTTATAAGCCTGCTGGATATATTCCGTACCTTTAACATCTGTCGGTGCATTCATTCCACACGCCATCACATATCCAGCATCTTCGTTTCCTTCAAAGCAGAAAATATATTGACGATAAGAATCCAGCATGATCTGCATATACTGTTCTCCCGTAGCAGCTCCAGCGGAAAGAAGGAAAAATTTCTTATTGTGTAACAAAGACTGTAATGCAAATGTCCGATCCAGTGTGCGCTTCATCAATGAAGTCCAGGTGTAGTAATACACAGGGGAAGCCAGAACAATAACATCCGCTTCCAGTATCTCCTGATAAATTGTTGCCATATCATCTTTCTGTACACAGTTTCCACCATTGATCTGACATGCTCCACATCCGGCACAATCCTTTATATTCTTCTCTCTCAGTTCTACTTTCGTAACATGATGTCCTGCATCCTTCGCACCACGGGCAAATTCATCTGCCAGTTGTCCGGTTACTCCGTTTACTCTACAGCTTCCATGTAAAATCAATACGTTCATCTTCTTAATTTCTCCAAACCTTTTAACTATCTTTATTTCCAAATTACTTTCTATATTAAAAGCCCCTAAATCTTAAAAACTTAGAGGCTTAATTCTAAACATTTATTTTTTTAATAAGCTTTGCCAATCCACTTTGTTATACAAAACTCTGATTATGTACACTACATTATTTCGCAGATCATAATAATAAAAAATGTTATAACTATCAAAATATGTCATTCGTAAACCAACACTTCTTAAAAGTTCATCGTCTATCAGTGGATGAGCTGTTGGATATTCACTTAGCTTTTCAGCGGCATCTAATATGCCATCGGATATTCTTTGAGCTGCTTGAGGATTGCAAAGGTCAACGAAGATATAGTATTCTATGTCCAACAGATCATATTCTGCCGGTTCAGTAAATACTACATTAGCCACGTTCATCTCTCCTGTTTTTCAATTTTTCTCTTACTTCATCGATTGTACTGGTTCTGCCATCCTGCATTGCCTTATAGCCTTCGCCAATCAAACGATAAAATTCCAATTTTGCAGTGTCAGTTGGTTCAACTACATGCTGTGGATTTGCTGCTAACATACAATCACTCCCTTTCTTGATTTTAAATATACCATATTTCTTCACCCTCAACAATCACGTATTACTCAAATTCATTTTAACTTATTATATGCAGTGGAGTTGCAAAGCACTCGTCTAATTGCTTATAAAAAACAATTATATCATTTTCTTTGCCCCCGTTTGACAATATAATTATAACATACCAAAGGTTTTATTGTAAATATTATTCGAACATTTGTTCTATTTTCTTTTGAACCATGATATCGTATCTGACAACTCTATTCCACTACACTTTTCCATTAAACACAAAAAAGCAACCAATTTTTCTTTCTCAACTCAATATTGTTCCGCAATCCTCGCAGCCAGTTCCGCCAGGTACATCCACCGGTCCATCTTTTCTTCCAACAGCTTTTCTGTTTCCTCTTTTTCGGCTGTCAATTGGTTCAGTTTTACGAAGTCTGTGGATACGGCGGCCATTTCCTCATCGAGCTTCCCGATCTTTTCCTCCAATGCTGCTATATCCGCCTCTATGGTTTCATAATCCTTCTGCTCCTGATAAGTAAATTTTAACTTCTGCGGTCCACGGATACGCTGTCCCTTCTGCCCGGTCTGGGTATCCGTTTTTGCTCCGTTCCCATTTCCTGTTTTTCTGGTCTGTGCCGCTTCCTCTGCCGCCTTTTCTTCCCTCTCTGCGAGTTTTTTCAGGGAATAATCAGTATAGCCGCCTTCGTATTGTTTGAGTTTTCCATCCTCTTCAAAGGCAAAAATCCGTTTCATCGTCCGGTCAAGAAAATACCGGTCATGCGATACGGTAACAACAATCCCCTCATACCGGTCCAGATAGTCCTCAAGGATTGTCAGCGTAGCAATATCAAGATTGTTAGTCGGCTCATCCAGCAAAATGAAATTCGGGGACGTTGCCAGTACCCGGAGCAGATTCAACCTTTTCTTTTCCCCGCCGGACAATTTCCCGATGAGGCTGTACTGCTTCTCCGGAGGAAATAAAAACCGGTCCAGCATAACGGAGGCAGACACGGGGCCATCCACCGTCTGGATATATTCTGCCCGCTCTTTCACATAATCAATCACTCTCTGGTTAGGATCCATGTAGGACAGGTCAATTTCCTTCTCATCTGCTGATTTTTCCGAAGCAATCTCCTGTGCATAATACCCCATTTTCACGGTCTGACCGATCGTGATGGTTCCGGAATCGGGAGGGATAAGCCCTGCAATCATTTTCATCAATGTCGATTTTCCGCAGCCATTGGGTCCGATAAATCCAACCCGGTCTCCCTTCAAAAAGATATAGGAAAAATCATCAATCAGTGTTCTTTCTCCATAGGACTTGCAGATATGCTGAAGCTCCACGGTCGTTTTTCCCATTCTTGTGGAAATGGAACTTAATTCTACCTGGGAGTCCTGTGTCGGTGCCTGCCGGTCCCGCAGTTCTTCATAACGCTGAATATGTGCTTTCTGCTTGGTAGAACGTGCCCTGGCTCCCCTGCGTATCCATTGAAGTTCCACACGCAGAATTGATTGACGCTTCCGTTCACTGGCTGCTTCCATATCCTGCCGTTCCGTTTTTAATTCCAGAAAGCCCGAATAATTGGTCTGATAACTGTAAATTTTCCCTTTGTCAATCTCGATGATCCGGTTGCACACGCTGTCCAGAAAATACCGGTCATGGGTAACCATGAGGAACGCGCCTTTCCACTTTTTCAGATAATCCTCCAGCCAGTCTGCCATGTCGTTATCCAGGTGGTTGGTCGGCTCATCCAAAAGCAGAATATCGGCCGGCGAAAGAAGCGCCGAAATCAGCGCAAGCCGCTTCCTTTGTCCTCCGGATAACTGGCCTGCCGGCTGCATAAAATCCTGAATTCCAAGCCGGGTCATCATCGTTTTGGCTTCGCTCTCTATGGACCAGCGGTTTTCTTCCGTGACATTTCCCTGCAATACACATTCCAGACTGCTTTTGTCCGCTGCAAATTCCGGATGCTGCGGAAGGTAACGCATTACCACATGATTTGCAATCGTAATGTTACCTTCTTCCGGCTCCTCCATTCCCATAATCATCTTCAGCAACGTTGTCTTTCCGGTTCCGTTAATGCCGATGACGCCAACCTTTTCTCCCTCCTGCAGGGAAAAGGAAGCATCCTCAAACAGCTTTCTTTCCGTATAGGATTTCGTCACATTCTCTATATTAATCAGATTCATGCTTTTGCCTCTTTCTATTGTCCTTTTTCACTTTTATCCAGGGATTCCGTCTACCAATACCATTCCGTCCGCCGTAAATTAGTAAATGGTCTGCTGTTTCGTATCCGTCCTGCTTCTTCCAGATCCAGATCCGCATATAAAATCTGTGCTTACCCAAAAACTCCCGGCACCTGTAAGATTCATTGTATCGAACAAGTGCCGGGAGATCAAGCTGATCTTGTATTTCATATTAAGTTCATGTTACAGTTCAGCCCTGCTCATTCATAAGCTGCCGGATTGTACAGATTGGCTGACAAATATACGTGCTTTCCGGCAACTTATTCCAGCATGATGCTTTTTACGGACTGCCGTTCGATCTTCCCGGAATAAACATACAGAATCAGTTCGTAAGCAAGGAGAAAGGTTACAAGGGAAACCAGCATGGCCTTCCAGTCAAAATGGAATTCCGGCATTGTCTCCCAGTCTGCAAATATCACATCTACCATGATCCGCAGCAGCACGTACTGATACAGCGTCCCGATCAGAAAGCCGACATAGGAAACCGGACGGTAACCGCCGAAAACAGACCGGCTGCACTCAGTTTTCGAATAGCCGAATACCTTCATCATTGCAATCGTTTGGGTATTGGCATTTAAAACACTGGTTAAAGACATCAGAAGCGTCATAAAGGCAAGTATCAACCCAATGGAAAGCATAATACACGCCATCTGTTCACTGGCCAAATCGTCCATCGCCATAGACATCTGTGTCATGGCAGAAAAGCAAAAAGCAGAAAAGCCAACAAAAAATACCAGTATTTTCCGGCTGTGCAGCGTACTTTTCCTTAAGCCTGAGAGAAAAGAATCCTCCTCCTTATCCCTGGTAAAGTGCTTCCCTTTGCTATGCTTCCTTTCCTTAAGCAGATCAAGTACCGGGCAGTTCAGATCAAGGTACGCATAGAATACCGCAAGAAGCATAAAGAACAATGTCGGCAAAACCACAAGGAAAAGAACCAGGTTTCCATGAAACTTCGGCTCCAGCTCCGGAAGAATCTTCTCCTTATTCATAACCCGGTAAAAGGTTGGCAGGTAAAGCCATGCAGCCCCAAATCCGATCCCTGCTCCTGCAAGCACACTGAAGCCAAACACCCAGAAGCTTTTTGCAATATGTAACCGGGAATAGCCAAGCGCCTTCAGAATTCCAAGCTCTTTTCCATGTGTATCAATATAATTCTTAATATAAAAGACCAGCAGAATTACTGTGGTAATGATCAGACAACCGCCGCTCACCCCAACAACAACCTTAGCGGTTCCCATCTGTGCCTCATAAAACACAATTTCCTGATATGCGGTGATTATTTCCCTGATTGCCGGCAGATCCATTTTGTAGTTTAAAAAGATAGTGCATACAAATGCAGCACAAAGAGTTACCACCGTGATTGCAGCCAGCTTACCCAGATCTTTCATTCCAATCATCCAGACTCACCATCCTATCTCATATGCGGTTTTCTGTGTCTGCGTCGTATAGACCTCCGACACCTTCCCATTGTTCATCCGGATCACAGTTTTCGCCATTTCCGCAATATTCAGATTATGCGTTACCATGATAATCGTGAATCCGTATTCCTTCTGCAATTCACTGATATACTGCAGAACCTGCCGTCCGGTATCTTCATCCAGGGCACCCGTAGGTTCGTCCAAAAATAAAACCTCCGGTCTTTTGGCAAGTGCTCTGGCAACCGATACACGCTGCTGTTCCCCACCCGACAATTCGCTGGGGAATTTGTAAAGCTTGTTTTCCAGTCCAACTTCTTTAAGAATGGCTTTATAATCGCTGTTTACGGCAAGATCTGCTCCCATCTTCACATTTTTGCCTACATTCATGTTCTGCAGGAGATAATACTGCTGAAAAATAAAACCGATCTTCTTTCTCCGGAAGGCCGTCAGCTCCTTGTCCGTAAGTCCTGTGATTTCGGTATCATCATAAAAAATCTGACCGCTTTCTGCCCGTTCGAGTCCCGATAATACATTCAGTAATGTGGACTTGCCGGATCCCGATGCTCCCAGAATCACAACGAAATCTCCATCCTCAATCGTCAGACTGATATTTTTCAAAACCTGAAAGCGGCTTTCCCCACTTCCATAAAATTTATTAATTTCTCTGGCTTTAATCATGCTTTTCCCCCCTTTAATTCCTGAATGAGCAGTCCCCTAAAGACCTCTGCCATCATCTGTTCAATTTCTTCTTTCGTAAACCGGCACATCTTCGTTGCACACAATGCGGCAATTCCATGTGAATAAATCCATAAATGCCGGTAAATTCTCTCTGCCACCGCTTCCTCAAGCTGATATCCCTCCATCAGGGAAGAAAGTATTTTTTCATAATTGTCATCGATCACAGGAAGTACATGCCGGACATCCAGAATCTCCCCCTGCTCCTTCATAAAGAGAATCTGAAACAGCTTCGGCTCCCGGATGGCAAAGAGAATATACTGTGTACCAACGCCACGGAATGCAGATGTTTCCCTAAGTCCTCTCTCCACATATTCTGCATACAGCCTCTTCGCTGCCCCAATCACTTCCTCCTGCACCTCTTCCATACTGGTAAAGATACTGAAAATTGGTTTCGGTGAGGAACCGAGCCTTCCCCCAAGTGCTCTTGCCGTAAGCTCGGAAAACCCTTCTGTCCGCACCATTTCGAATGCGGCCTGTATGATTTCTTCTTTCGTAAATTTACATTTCGGTGGCATCTCCCATTCTCCCTTCGGTTTGGAAACATTCCCATTTTGAAATTTTTATTAAGAAACATTTGTTTCGCAACACCCGTTTCTTATTCTACAGAAACATTCACATCATGTCAAGAACAATTCATAAAAAATTATCCTGTGCTCCTGTAAAAGCAATATTTACAGGCAAAAAAAACAGGCAGCCTTTGTTATAAGACAAACTGCCTGTAAGCCCTCTTCTGTATGGTTCGCACTAAGCTCGAAATAACCTCGCTGAGTGCATTTTACCGTGATCCCGGCAGTCGGTGCCGGAACAGTACACGTGACAGTGCTCTTCCGTTAAAGGGAAACAAAGGATACATATAGCTCTTTTTTGCAATGGTCTGGTTGGAGAATAATACAACCACACAGAAGATTACGGCTGCGATATATCCAAAGGCGCCAAAGATGGCTGTCATAACCAGATTAATCATTCTCATAAATTTCACTGCATAGCCAAGCTCATAGCTGGCCTGGGAATAGCTTGCAATTGCCACAAATGCCATATAAAGCATGACCTCGGAATTAAACCAGCCGCTGTTTACCGAGAACTCCCCCAGGACAAGCGCCGCCATCACACTTAAGGGCGTGCTTAACATATTGGGAGTATTTACGGCTGCAAGCCGCAGTCCGTCAATCGCCAGCTCCAGCATCAGGAACTGCCAGATCAGAGGAATATTAATATCTCCCTGTACTGCAATAAATTCAAATCCGTGAGGAATCCACTGTGGATACTGCATCAGCAGTAAAAAGGTCGGTGTCCAGAAATACGTCAAAATGGCAATAATCATTCTGGCAATCCGAAGATACGTTCCGGTAATCGGTGGAAAATAATAATCATCAGCCTCTTCTATTACATCAAATACGGATGTTGGAGTAATCATGGCTGATGGTGAATTGTCCACCAGTATGACCACATCCCCTTCCAGAATCTGTGCCGCTGCAGTATCCGGCCGTTCGGTAAATTTGAATTTAGGGAACGGATTGATCCACCGCTTTTTATATAAGCATTCCGCAAGGCTTTCCTGATTCATCGTTAAGGCATCCGCATGAATATGACTGATTTTATTCTTGATATCATTTAAAAAATCATGATCCACCCGGTCATTCATATAGCACAGGACAATGTCCGTCTGCGAGCTTTTCCCGGCCTTCATAATTTCCATGCGAAGATCTGTGCTCCGGATTCTTCTACGGATCAGTGCAGTGTTAAAAACAACGGTTTCCACGAACCCGTCTTTGGAGCCCCGGAGCGTTTTGTCCTTTTCCGGTTCTGATACACTTCGCGCCGGATAGCTTCTGGAATCAATTAAAAGGCATTCCTCATAGCCATCAATAAATAAAGCAAATACTCCGGAAAGAATAAAATAGATAATCTCCTTCCATTCTGAATTCAGATCCACCTCCACATAGGGAATCTTCTTTTTTGACATTTCATGTGCATTTTCCGGCAGATCCTCTTCCTTCATATCCATAAAATACTGAAGCATTTTCTGCATCAGTTCATCCTTGCAAAAGCCATCAATAAAGTACATACAGGCTTCTCTTCCTCCAATACGGATTACCCTGTATACCACGTCAAAATTCTGATTGACTTTCAATTGATCATTCAGATAATTCATATTTTCTGAAAGAACCGCACTCATTTTTTCACACATAAAAAACTCCTTCCACGCTCATTCCGGTTTAGTACCATTATGAGGTAAAAGGAGTTATTTTATGCGTAACCATTCAAAGCCATACAAAATTGCCTTTTGTGAATGCCCGTCCGTGTTTCCAAAGCTGCTTGCGTCTACTGCTTTCCAGTGCTTCCAAAGCTGCTTGCGTCTACTGCTTTCCGGTGCTTCCAAAGCCACCGCGATCCGTACTGCTTAAGGATACTACTTCATCAAAAGCTATCTTCGGCTGGTTCTCCATGATACGGAACTGGCAGATCCGGTCGTTAAAGGAAATATGCGTATCCCGGACAGCCAGGGCCGGCATAAACCACTGATCGTTATCTCCGCAGTAAGAACAGTCTACCACACCCTGATGATTGGTCTGGATAATTCCAAAATTCTTAAAGGTTGAGCTTCTTGGAACAATATGTGCTTCATATCCTTTCGGAAGCTGCATGGCAACTCCTAACGGTATCAGCTTGAATTCACCCTGTTTAAGATCCACATCCTCGGCGGCACGCAGATCAATCCAGTCCGATTTTCCATCTATATAGGCGAGTTTTTCCAGCTTGTCATTAAAATATTTGATTTTGATTGTTTCCATGAATTTATTTCCTTTTCGCTTTCATATATCTTGCTATGCCATTCATACGACGACACTTTTTCATCTTACAGCCGGGTTTCTTTATACCCATATATTGCTTAGCTTCAAATGCAGCTTTTGTACTTATGCATAATCTCTGCAGTGCAAAACCGGTATCATCGGATCCGTCTGCATCAGGGACTTCTGTACATCAATCACACGCTGGTTGCTGCTTCCTTTCCACAGGAGCTTGACATCTTTTTTATCTACCTGGAATTCTCCATCTACCAAAACATCCACATACTGCATAATCGCATAGTGAAGAATGTTCTCCCAGGAATCCCCTGTATATAACCAGATCGTTTTATCCGGATATTTCTCCTTGATTTCGGCCATCAGGTTGCGCACATCCAGACGGTTTGCTGCATGAAGCGGATCCCCTCCGGAAAAGGTAATCCCGGAAATATAGGACTTATCCAGCTGATCAAAAATTTCCTGTTTGGCAGCATCATCAAACAACAGTCCGCCTGCCGGATCCCAGGTAACAGGATTCTGGCATTCCTTACAGCAGTGGGAACAGCCTGCAACCCACAAAACGACACGCAGTCCGTCACCGTTTAACATATCATCCTTGGTAATATTGTGATATCTCATTCCCTACATACTCTTCCTTTCTGCAATTTCTGCCATTTTTGCTTCATTCAGACGAGTATCTCCATGCACTCTGGAATAGGAAAGGTAACCATTCATACGTTCAATCTTGGTTAAGTTCCGGCTTCCACACTTCGGGCAGACATCCATTTCCAGTTCCTGATGCCCACAGTCATCACAGTAAGCTAAAGAAAGATTGACACCCTCATAGAATCCCATATCCATAGCACGGCGGATCAGAGTTTTAATTGCTTCGATATTATAATCAATCGGGTATTTTACATACTGGATTTTACCACCATTACTCAGCTCCCAGAAACGATATTCCAGATCCTGCTTCTCAATCGGTGTAATATCCTCGGATACATGACAGTGGAAGCTGTTGGAAACATACTCCCTGTCGGATACCCCTTCAATAATTCCGTATTTTGCACGGAACTGCTTTACCTGTAAGCCGCACAGGCTCTCTGCAGGTGTTCCATAAATTGCATAAAGATTGCCATCCTCTTCTTTATACTCATTGATCTTCTGGTTGATATGCTCGAGAACCTCCAATGCAAACTGTCCGTCCTCAACAAGGGACTTGCCGTTATATAATTCCTGCAATTCGTTAAATGCTGTAATACCAAAGCTAGCAGTTGCAGACTTTAAAATCGGCTTGATCTTATCCGTAAGCTTTAAATGTCCTCCCAGAAAACCACCCTCACAGTAAGCAAGCGGATTGGTGGAGGCACGCATTTCTCCAAGATATGCATAGGTACGGATATGAAGCTGACGGATCAGATTTAAGTAATAATCCAGCACTTCATAGAAATCCCTGCTTTCCTGTCTGGACTTTGCCAGAATCATGGGTAAATGAAGGGATACGGCACCAATGTTAAAACGTCCGACGAAAACAGGCTCATCCTGATCATCTGCCGGATGCATGCCGCCTCTTACATACCAGGGAGAAAGAAACGCACGGCATCCCATCGGGGAAATGACTTTGCCATATCTCTTATACATACTCGCAATATAACCCTTTCCGGTAAGGGATAACCAGTCCGGATACATGGTCTTCGCGGAGCACTTTACTCCTGCCTCAAATACATCCTCAAGCTCCTTGCCGGGACCATGCAGGTTTTCATCATATAAAAAGACAATCTTCGGGAACAGAACCGGCTTCTTGCAGTCCTTCTTACCCTGTCCCCTGCGTCGTACATTTAAAAGGGAAATCGTTGCAAGACGGGCGAAACGTCCGGTACCGATTCCGGCAGTAACTGTGATAAACGGGTAATCCCCACGGGAGCTTGCCACCGTATTGAACTTATACTCCCATCCCTGGAAGCCCTGCTCAAATTCCCGCTTCACATCAGCATACGCTTCTGCCTCTGCAGTCTGCTGGTCAATTCCCAGATTCAGATATTTCTTCAGACTCCTCTGATAGGTTTTCTCTGCATAGGGCTCTAAAATCTTATCTACCTCCGGCACAGTAAAACCGCCGTACTGCTGGCTTGCTGCGCTCAATACAATATCACCGATTACGTCAAAGGCAACATCCAGGGTCTTCGGCTCATTGTACCAGATATTTCCCATTTCAAAGCCGCCGGTCAGTACATTTGCCACGTCAAAAAGACAGCAGTTCATGGTATCGCGGCGTGCAGACATATCATGCACATAAATATAGCCGTCACGGCATGCCTGAATTTCCTCTGTGGTCATAAAAAACTTCTGATATAATTCCTTGTTAAACTGATTGAAAATCAGACTTCTCTTCGTGGAAACAAGGGCACTGTCAGTATTGGCATTTTCCTTGTCACCAACATACATAATGGACTGGCTCTTTTTATACACATCATCCATCATGCGGACAAAATCCTGCTTATAGTTCCGGTAATCACGATAGCTCTTGGCAACGATGGGCTTCACATCTTCAAGAGCGCTCTCCACAATATTATGCATAATCGGAATCGGGATCTGATCCTGCTCCAGCTCATTCACCTTATCAATGACATACTGACAGATATGCTTCTTTTCATCCTCTGTAAATTTAGTCAGAGCACGGTAAGCACTCTTTCCTACTGCATCAATGACCTTCTGTACATTAAAGCTTTCCAGGCTTCCATCCTTCTTGATTACCTTGACATCCCGTTCCGGTCTGAACTTCTCCCCATAGCCTGCAGCTTCTTTTTTCTCATCCATACTACTCATGACAACCCCTCCATCCATTTATTTGATACTGTTTCATAATATTACTCTTATGTTTCTTAACAAAACCGTAACTGTTCAGATCCCCATTCGTAAAACCACAGTCTGATCGTTCCAGTACGGCTGCCAATATCTAGTGTTACTCTCGAATAGTGATATCAATATCTAGTATATTAAATTGTATCTTCCTTGTCAATGGAGGATAACTAATTCTTATCAGACTCTGGTAACAGTTCAGTCATACCGTTCTAAAATTTCATGTAAAAACTCCTGATACTGCCTTGTCACATCAGCTGGTGCGGTAATCTTAATCCGGCTTCCGAGCCCTGTGAGCCATCCAAAAAACTGGGGACTGACACAGACTGAAATTCTTGCTGAAATCTCATCCTTCGAGATCTTCCGCACATCAATTTCTTTTCCAAACCGGTCAAAAAGGACACCGGACAGTGTATCAGACAGCTGCAGCGTAACCCGCTGTGTCTCTCCTCCAAACATCCCGAATGACTGGTTCGTATACTCGGCAATATCGAACTTCCTGAATTCCTCAGAACCCTTTCTCACCTGACCTTCAAGCTCCCGGATCCGGTTCATCTTATCGACACGGAAATGCTTGATCTTCTCTTCTTCATCATCAAACGCAACAAGATAATAATTTTCTTCCTTCCAGGTCAGTGCCCAGGGACTCACCCGGTATTCCTTCCCGTTATGCCGCGGGACAAATTCCTTCTTCGCATTCCATTCCATGTAGATAAAAGAAATCGGTACATTGTCCTGTATCGCATTATGAATGTGATCCACATTATAATAAATACTTTCGTTTTCCGTTTTAATGCGGCTTGCCACAAAGACCTGACGCTGCAGCTGCTTTGCTTCATAGGGACCGGCAAGCGTCTCAATCTTATGAATAAGCTCTCTTGACTTCTTCTGGGTGATAAAGCGCGAAGACTGCACTGCATCTACTAAAAGCTTTAATTCCGGCAGCTCAAATTCACGGCTCGCCAGGTAATAGCCGCCTCCTGTTTTCGCCTTTTTATTCACAATATCATATCCAAAATCCGTAAGACATTCGATGTCATTGTAAATGCTCTTACGCTCCGCGCTTACCTCATACTTCTGCAGCTCACCGATAAGCTCCTGTGCTGAAAGACAGTGGGATTCATCTGTTTTCTCCGACAGAATTTTGAGCAGATATAACATTTTCAGTTTCTGATTGCTACCCTTAGACATTTTTAATGAATTCCTTCTTTCACATACTCTACATTACCTGCTGTACTAAATTCGGACTGCATCTTTGACTTGTCCTCATTAAGTACACAGGTATCGTTCGCACTAAGTTCAAGCTGCGCCTATAGCTTGCTTTCACTAAGTGCTCTACATAAAAAAGGCCCGCGTAAGCGGACCCTTCGTACTGTGTAACAGCTTATGATGCGTTATCCGTTGCTTCCTTCGCAGCTTCTGCTTCCTGCTTATCTTTACGTTTCCGTAAGGTCGTTCCAATAAAAATCGCAACCCCGCAGAGAGCCACAATAATCACCATCACAAGTAAATATGATAAAAATTCATTCACAAATGCAATCAGATTGTTCATATTCCTACCAAGACCTTTCTTCAAATACTGTATCATATTTTATCATTTTGCCTATTCTTAGTCAAGCATCTGCCAGTGGGAGTTTTGTACGAATTCCAATGCCATCTGCTCGGCTTTCTGAATGATATCCTCCTGATAACCCATGATGGATAACAGGCGGATTGCATTTCTCGTCGTTGCCTTTCCGGGTAACAGCTGATAGCTGAAGGTAACATCTCCATCCGTAACCTCTTCCCTGAAATGATAATTCTCATACCGGTCTTCCAAAAGACTTGTCAGCTCAATATCATGGGTGGCCACAAAGCACATACTGTTTTCTGAATTCAGGCTTTTTAAGATCTGGGAAGAAGCGGCAATCCGTTCTACGGTATTTGTTCCGCGAAGCACCTCATCCACGAAGCACAACACCCTGTATTCCTTATGTGCTATGAGATCCAGTATTCTCTTAATGGACTTGATTTCCACCATATAGTAGCTTTCCCCATGCAGCACATCATCCTTTAAGGACATGGAAGAACAGATACGGAAAAAGCAGGTTTCAAATTCGCCCGCCAGACAGGTATGAATGCTCTGTGCCAGAAGGGCATTTATTGCAACCGTTTTTAAGAAGGTCGACTTACCGGAAGCATTCGAACCGGTAATCAGCATACCCTTTCTGGTCTCAAAAGTGTTTCTGACCGGGTCAGTCAGCATCGGATGATAACCATCCACCATCCGGATTCTTCTTTCCTCATGAAAGGAAGGAACACAGAAGTCTCCCAAATAAGCTCTGTACTCTCCGATCGCAATACAGCTTTCAATATAACCATAATGAGTAAGAAACGTATCCACTGCGTCCAGGTGCCTGCGCACTTCACCGAGCATCTGGTTAAATTTGATCAGATCGATATGAAATCCCATCCGAAAGAAATCCATAAGCATATCCAACGGACTTCCGCTTCCGCCTGCCCTCGTTCCGCTCATGACAATTCCGGAGCCTCGCTGAAATCTGTCCATCTGCCGAAACGCCAGTTCCATCTCCTCGAATTCTTCTCCCAAACACTCTGCCCTGTGCTTTTTGAACTCCGGATAAATATTAAGCAGCCGGAAGATATAAGCAAAGCTTGTAATATACGGTTCAATTTCCTTTTTCATACCAAAGTACGTGACATTGTTATAGATCACGACTGCAAGCAAAGCAAGAATTCCCACTGAAAAGTTCACAACCATAATTCCGATTGAGATAAGCATCAGAAGCAAAGCCAGATAATGCTTCCGATTGCTCCGCTCTCCAAGGTCATCGAGATAATCCAGATAATCATAAATGGAAAATTTGCCTATCTTGCCAAGCTTCGAAAAAATAAACTGCAGCTCTTCCCGCTCTTCCATATGGGTGTCAAAATAGCGGATCACCTCTTCCATATGAACAAGATATGTTTCCTCAAGCTGCGGATTACGCAGCAGATAATACAGATACTCCTCACCTGCGGAAGAATAGGTATAGTTCATCTGCTTAAACACCTCATCCATATTCAGATCGCACCAGGTAATTTCATCAATCGGAAATTCTCCGGCATGTTTATCCGAATAACGACAGATATGCGTAAACCACTCCGGTCTGTATTCCCGTTCCAGCTTCTTACCATAATCCGTGTGCAGGCGCTTCCGGAACCGTTTCTGTTCCTGACGGTAATCGTATAAGCCTTTTAAGAAAAGCAGAATCAGAATACCCAAAAGCGCTGCTGCAAAAATCACATATTCCATAACTTCCCTACTCCCAAAGCTTCTGTAATGGTTCCTAAGTAAAAAGCTGTGAAAAGCAATTCTTTCCACAGCTTTTATCAGGTTCGCTAATTATTATGTTTCCATTCCGGCCTTAGTCCATAACAAAGACTTTGATATTCTCCTCGAGGTCATTTGCAATCACATTCAGATGCTTTGCTTCCTGCGCAACATTTCCAATCGTGTTTCCAACTTCTGCAGCAGATGCAGAGGTTTCTTCCGTACTTGCAGCATTTTCTTCTGCAATTGCCGTCAGGTTCTGGACAACATCCACGACCTTCACTCTTGCGCCATCCAGGTCCTTCGTCTTCGCAGCAATAGTACGGATTCCATCGATGGACTTGGCAATGCCGTCATTGACATCACGGAAGGAGGATTCCGTATTGGATACATATTCATCCTGCTTTCCAATGACTTCCTTCACTTCCTCCATGGTCTCTACGGATTTTTCAGAATCGGAAATCAGTTCATCAATAATTAATGCAATCTGTCTTGCAGATTCATTGGACTGCTCCGCAAGCTTCTGGATCTGGGATGCGACAACTGCAAAGCCTCTTCCCTGTTCTCCCGCACGTGCTGCCTCAATCGAAGCATTTAAAGAAAGAAGGTTTGTTTCTTCTGCAATATCGGTAATGATATCGGTTGCTTCCTTAATCTTCATGGCAGAGGTATTCGTGGTATTAGTCTGTTCATAAATCACAGAGATTGCATCCTTGGTCTGCTGGTTGATTTTATTCAGTTCATCGAGAATCTTCATGGCATTCTCACCAGCAGAACGCATGGCTCTTGCACTGTTACGGAGATCTTCAATCTCATTATTGGTTTCTTCAATCATATTTCCCATCAGAATAACATTCTCGGTAGCGGTCTGTGTCTCCTGTGCCTGGGAGGTTGCTCCCTGTGCGATTTCAGAGATTGCCTTATCGACCTGCTCTACGGATTCTGCGGTCTGGGAAGCCGATTTGTTCATGGACTGCGCTGCATCATACAATTCACCGCTTCCGGTACGGATCTTCTCAATGGTGGTTTTCATTTCCTTACGCATACGGATTAAGGCACGCGCCATAACACCGACTTCATCTTTCTTTTTTCCGAGAAGATCAAGAACACCGTCATCGCGGAAGTCCATATCCGCCATTGCACCGACATTTCTGGAAATCCGGATAATCGGATCCACGAACATGGCAATCAGGAAATACGCCGCAATCAGAAATAAAAGTAATGCGGCAAACATATAGGCCTTGGGAATGGATGGGATCAGACAGATCACTGCTGTTAAAATGACAACTACAAATACAAGAAATACGATTTTGGTCTTAACAGAATTAAAAAAGCCAACCCGTTCTCTGTTTTTAATTCGTTCTTCAATCAACTGTCTGAATTCTTCTTTTGTCTCTTTTTTCATGGAATACCCCTCCGGTTTCATTATGTATGTAATATCAATTCTGAATATCCTTGCATATTGTACCACAAATCGCTGCAAAATCAAAGATATTCTGTAATTATTCAAATTCTGTATATCTATGTTAGTGATCACAAAGCTTACGGGTAATTTCCTCACATGTCTGATAAATTTTTCCAGCCTGCAGTTCTTCCGCAAAAACTCCGTTTTCATACAGAATCTTTCCATTTACCATTGTCATCTTTACATTAGCTTTGCTTCCACTGTATACAAGATTCTTGCAGATATTGTGAATCGGCTGCATATTGGGCTGTTTTAAGTCAATCCGGATCATATCGGCATATTTTCCTGCTGCTAACACATCACAATCTTTAAGTCCCATGGCATGCGCTCCATTTACCGTTGCCATTTTCAATACTTCTTTTGCATCTACCGCAGAAGCGTCCATTTCCCTGACCTTTGCAAGCCCGGTTACCAGAAACATCTCCCGGAACATATCAAGACAGTTATTGCTGGCAGGTCCATCTGTTCCGATTGCAACCGGAATTCCAAGCTTCAAATATTCTGTAACCGGTGCAATACCGCTTGCCAGCTTCAGATTGGATGCCGGATTCGTCACAATACAGAGTCCGCGTTTTTTCATAATCTGAAGATCTTCCTCCGTCATATGCACCCCATGATAAATTCCACCACCATAGTCAAACATATGAATGGAATCAAGAAAAACAAGCGGGGTCATGCCATAACGCTCCTTACAGCCCTCCACTTCGGCTTCGGTTTCTGCAAGGTGGGTAAAGACCGGTGCCTGATATTTCTGTGCCAGGGAAGCCACCTGTTCCAGCAATTCCCGGCTGCAGGTATATTCCGCATGAAATCCCAGAAAATAAGAATTAAGGCTCCCGGGCTGATTCAGCTTCTGATACATTTCCTCCATCAGCTCCAGGGACTGGCTGAAATTATTCAGTGCGCTCACCTGTACGCATCGCATCCCCATATCTTCAAAGGACCTTGCAATACTCTCCGGTGTAAGATACATATCAAACACGGCTGTCACACCACTTGTCAGATATTCCAGTATGGCAAGCCTGCTTAATTCATAAATATCCTCCGGCGTCATCTTTGCTTCCACCGGAAAGATCTGTTCATTAAGCCATTCATTAAGTGGCAGGTCATCGGCATAAGAACGCAGTGCCGTCATGCCGGAATGTGTATGGGCATTCTTAAAGCCCGGCATTAACAAATCTCCGTCACAGTCGATTTCACGGTTAAATTCGATGTCTTCTCTTTGCAGCTTCCGACAGATTTCCTGCTTTGCGGCAGATGGTCCGGCATACAGAATCCGCTTATCCTCTGTCCAGACCTCTCCCATCGCAATTTCCATTCCTTCCTCCATGGAAAGGATTCTTGCATTAAAAAAACGTAATTTCATCGAAACCCTCTTTTCTTAACTACTTTAAACAGATAACTGTTCGCCTCCAAAGCTCTCCGGAAGGAGCTGTTCTAAAGTAAAGACCTGATACTCCTCCACACTCTTTGCCACAATGATGAAAAAATCATTCGGCTTAACAAATTCGCGCATTACCTGCCTGCAGACACCACATGGATAAGAATACCGGGTAAGTGCCTCTCCCTTCGGACTTCCGGCAATAGCAATCGCCTTGAATTTCAAGCTTCCTTCACTGACTGCCTTACTGATCGCACATCGTTCTGCACAAATCCCCGGTGTAAATGCAGCATTCTCAATATTACAGCCGGTATAAATCCGCAGATCATTCGTAAGAAGTGCCGCTCCTACCATATAGCCCGAATACGGTGCATAGGCCTTCTTTCTTGCCTCCATGGCGGAAATAATCAGATCGGTAACAGGAATGCTCTCCAGATGAAACATAGCCCTTCCTCCTTTTCCCTAAAATGCTGCAATACTTTCGGTAACGAGCTGTTCAAACAACGGTGCTGCCTTGGCAGAGGCTTCCTGTACCTCCTCATGGGTCAGCGGCTGTTCATTCATTCCGGCTGCCGGATTGCAGACACAGGAAATTCCACAGATCTTCATCCCCATATGGTTTGCCACAATAGCTTCCACTACGGTACTCATGCCTACCGCATCCGCACCAAGCGTCCGCAGCATACGGATTTCTGCCGGAGATTCAAAGGAAGGCCCGGTAAGCTGGACATAAATGCCCTCTTTTAAATCAATCCTCTGTTCCTTTGCCTTATTGCGGATAATCGCCTGTAAATCTTCATCATAAACACTGGTCATATCCGGGAACCGTACCCCGAACTCGTCCGCATTCGGTCCGATCAGCGGATTCGGTGCAAAGCAGGATATGTGATCGGTAATCAGCATAAAGTCTCCTGCCCGGAAATCCCAATTGATTCCACCTGAAGCGTTTGTAAGAAATAAAACCTCTGCTCCCATCATTTTCATCAGACGGGTTGGCAGAACCACATCCGATATGGAATATCCTTCATAGTAATGAACCCGTCCCTTCATACATACCACAGGAACCCCCTTCACATAGCCGAAAATAAATTTACCGGCATGTCCCGGTACGGTAGACACCGGAAAATCTTTGATTTCCTTATAATCAATTTCTCCCTTTACTTCCATCGTGTCTGCATAATTACCCAGCCCTGACCCAAGCACTAATGCAACCCTTGGCGTAAACGGGATCTTGTCCTTAATACTTTCATAGCACCTTGTAACCTTCTCATATACCTGATTCATTGCATACCCTCTCTTTTTCAATTAATATCATTTCATAATTGCTTTTCAATTGATTGTGTTTCATAATTACGTTTCAATTGATTACTTTCCAGATCATGATAAATGGTGCAGGAAGTCCTGCACCATTCAAGTATATCAAAATTATGAGAAAATGAACAGAGGTAAGCTTCTGATTTCAGATAATTGATTTTAAATAATAATGCAAACCATACCTCCGTTGGATTCGTTCACAATCTTCTGCATGGTTTCCTGAAGCTTTAGCTGGCTTTCATTTCCGATCATGGCAATTTTGCTGTTGATCCCATCATATACCAGCTGCTCCACCGACTTCCCAAAGATATTGGTTTCCCAGATACCGTCTCCCTGACCGCTCTCTGTCTCAATAAATTTAATCAGATCATTCGCCTGGCTTTCGCTTCCGACAATCGGTGAAATCTCTGTTTCGATGTTGGCCTTAATCAGATGAATGCTCGGACTTTCCGCATGGATCCTGACACCATACTTATTGCCATGCCGGATGACCTCCGGCTTATCCAGGCGGATCTCGGACCGCTCCGGAGATACCACTCCATAGCCGTTATTCCGTACCGCATCCATGGCATGAATAACCTTCCGGTATTCCTTTTTCATCTTTGCCATGTCCTTAAGGGACGAAAGCAGCTGATATTCATTCTGAATCGGTTCATCCACCATTTCACTCAGCATCTGATAATAGTAATTGTCCCCGATCTGCACCCAGATCCGCACACAGCCGCTGGATAAATCAATCCCGTCCATTTTGCTTGCGGTGACATATTCACTCTCCAGATTGACCTCATTCTCCCTTGCATCCTTAATGGTTTCATACTGATCCATAAGCTCCCTGATCTGATTAATCAGGTCTGCCTTAAGCGGATAATCCACAGGAAGCATGTTCACCCATTTAGGCAGATAAAATTCCATCGAGCTGATCGGGAATTCACAGAGCACCTTTTCAAAGATCTGCAAAATGTCTTCCTTGCCAAGCTGCTTACAGTTAACAGGAACAACCGTAACATGATACTTTTCAGCCAGCTCCTTCGACAGCTGCCTTACTTCCTCACCATAGGGTTTTACCGTGTTCATCAGAACCACGAACGGCTTCTTTAACTTTTTCAGTTCCTTAATGGTCTGTTCCTCTGCTTTTATGTAGTTTTCCCGTTCGATTTCACCAAAGCTTCCATCACAGGTCACGACAATTCCAATCGTGGAATGATCCTGAATGACCTTTCTGGTCCCGATCTCTGCCGCCTTGGTAAAAGGTATTTCTTCTTTGGCCCAGGGTGTTTTCACCATGCGCTCCGCACTGTCCTCCATGTGCCCTGCCGCGCCCTCTACCATATAACCGACACAGTCGATGAGGCGCACACTGGCCTCCATACCCTCCTGAATCTTGATTCTGGCAGCTTCTTTTGGAATAAACTTTGGTTCTGTCGTGGTTACGGTTTTTCCCCCGGCACTCTGTGGAAGTTCATCTACTGCACGCTCCTTTTCAAATTCATCGGACATATTCGGAAGCACCATTTCTTCCATAAACCGCTTGATAAATGTGGACTTTCCGGTGCGCACAGGACCGACCACTCCAATGTAAATCTCGCCCTTGCAGCGCTGCTTGATATCGTTGTATAAATCATATTCCCTGTTCGTATTCAATTCCATAAAAATACCTCTCGCACATTTAATAAAATGTATGTGGAGAGGTATTTTAAATATGACTACTTATTGTAAAATTATCCTCTGAAAGAGAACTATTCCCGACTTCCTTTTTACTTAAAAAGGATAAAGCTCGTAAATATGATCCTTTAACCATTTACGGTACTGCCTGTGTCCCGGACAGAGCCGCTCCACCAGCTTCCAATACTCCGGTGAGTGGTTCATTTCAAGCCTGTGACAGATCTCATGGATCACAATATAATCGCATACCGGCTCCGGTGCTAACAGGATACGCCAGTTAAAATTAATGTTTCCCTTCGAGCTGCAGCTTCCCCAGCAGCTTTTCTGATCCTTGATATAGATTTTGGTAAAAGAAACGCCATAAAACTTTGCGTACTCTTCCGCTTTCTCCGTGAGGACGGCAAGTGCCTCCTTCCGGAACCATTTGTCCAAAAGCCGGGCACGGAAAGAAACATCTGCCTCATAGGGAACGGTCATAATAAGCCGGTTCATCACACGCTTTATCCGTCCGCTCTTACGATCCTCACGCACCACGGTAAGTGTCAGCGTATCTCCCAGATACGGCAGGGTATCCCCTGTCAGGAGTTTCTTTTTCTCAGGCTTTCGGTTTTCCATATTTTACTCCAAAGGATCCGGTCGCAATATAAAATACATATGGCTCTCTGCTGTCTCCATCCATACTGTTGATGTCTCCGAACTGCTGTGCATCGTTGTTCAGCTTCTCCCATGTCCTGCCTTCATCAAAGGACCGGAAAAAGCCATACTGTTCCTCAATGATTCCGCAGATATAGAGTGCCTTGTTACCGGTGCGGTAATCCTGTCCCGGAAGTACACCCAGTCCCATACGGAAGACGCTTTCTCCCTCTTTCGTCAGACGTACAAACTGAATCTCCTTCGTTTCCGGATCCACCTTTAAGCGGTAAAGTCCGTACTTACCCATTGCGCAGTAAAAGACACCTTCCTTGCCGGCATCCCCGCGGATCTCCGTTTTATTCGCACAATCAATCAGCCCAAGCACGGTTCCTTCACAGAGCGGCTCGCTGATCTGGTAAAAATGATCGCCGCCATCGGTACTTAAGTAAATGGCAAATCCATCCGCAAATCCATAAAAAACCAAAGGATTCACACGATCCGCATAGATTTTCAGATGAATGGCTTCGTTTGTCTGCTCCCTGTCGGCAATCCCATCTTTTCCATAGCCAAAGATCTGTGCCTTGTGGAAATGAGCCCCCTGATCATGGCTTACGAGAATCCCTTTCATATATAAATCAATTCCTTCTGCCACGCCATAGCAGATCGTTTCTGTATCCGACGCCATTGCCACCCATCCGGAATTTACATTCGGACATTCAATCTCCCGGAAACGTTCATCCAGGTAATCCGATATTCCAAACGGTAACGGGATACGTTCAAAGGTCTTCCCGTAATCCTTCGAAAGGATCAGTCCACCCTTTGTTTTGCCCTTCCAGTTACCCCGCGGTGTTACAATGACATATTCCGGATGTTCATCTGAAAAGTCTGCATTGATACAGGTAATATACCGGTTTCCGTCTGCATCTGCAAAGGAATTGGCACACGGCGTATCCGGATCTTCAAAAGCGAAGCCGCCCAGATCTCCAAGAATATCCAGCACCTTAACCGGTCCGTCCACCGGACTGTATACATTTAAATGAACCGTCTCTTCGATTCCGTCACAGCAGTCCTCAAAGCTTCTCTGCTCTGATGTAAAGTTATGGCAGACGAACACACCGGTTCCACTATTAAACCATACCTCATCCGGGTCAAACGGATTAATCCTGATATCACTCAGCCAGTGCAGCAGGGATTCTTTTCCATTATATTCCGGTTTCATATAAGACGTGTGAAAATGCAGATTTCCGATCTCAAGATCATATAATACCACCTGCCAGGTAGAGCCATGGTCTCTTGAAAGATAAACCATATCCCCCTCTTCACGGCAAAGCGTACTTAATGCCAGCAGTCCCGGTTCCTTCGGGCAGCTTGAAATCCCGCCAAAACCATACGTTAACACGGTTCCAGGCGCATACGTCCCACGCTCTGTCTTTAACGCATATTCCATCGGGGTAATATCTTCACAGGAAGCAATCCTTCCCTTTTCATCAAAGGAATAACGCAGTACGCGGCCGCCAAGCAGATCGCCGCAGTCACAGCTGTAACCCATATCCACAATATAGGAATGGGCTCCGGTGTAATTCATGGTATAGTACAGGTAAGTGCCATCGTAATCATAGCGGTGTGCCACATAGCCGTTCCATTTGGATTCCGGAATGGAAATGTTCTCAGGCTCCATCAGGGGTTCAAAATGTGCTCCTGCATCGTAGGAAACATACAGACTGTGACCTCTGCATTCCTTCGTTCCGGTCGTAATGCCTGCAGTTCCAACCACAAGTGTCTGTCCATCCGGTGCACACCAGACGTTCGTCAAATATTTTTCACCGCAGATGTCCGTTTTCTCCCAGGTTTTCCCATGGTCTCCGGTCCATAACAGACCATCCTTCTGGGAAGCAAAATAAAGCGTTGTTTTATCCTTCGGATTCTGCACCAGGCGGTAACCGGTTCCTCTGCCGTTCAGATTACCGTGCACAAAACAGGGAATCATCTCACGCGTATAGGTCTTTCCCCCATCATGGGAAATACTGAACGTTCCTTCTGTGCCTTCCTTATTGATGCCGCTGATGACATAAAGCGTCTCGTCCTGCTGCAAATCCGTGGCAATGGCAATTGGATAGGTTTCACTTAAATCAAACATGTTGACTGACTCACTCAGTGAATCCCAATGCCGGTTTTCATAAGAAAACCGGTAACATCCCCCAATGTCGGTACGGATATACAATACCTTTTCCCGGTCCTGATCAAACAGAAATCCTGTCACATAACCGCCTCCCGGAATCGGAAGATTCCGGTATTCGTATTCGATGTTCTTCATAGTACCCTCTCCTGTAAAACCATGATTATATTATTTAACAATAATCTTACGGAAGTTCTTCTTTCCACGACGTACTACAATACCATCCCTGCCAAAGGCATCTGCTTCAAACGCAGCCTTGACATCGGTGATCTTTTCTTCGCCAAAGGTAACGCCACCCTGTTCAATCGCTCTTCTTCCTTCGGAACGGCTTGCAACAAGTCCTGCCTTTACTAAAACACCAATCATGTCAATCCTTCCATCGGTGAAATCCTCTCCGCTAAGCTCTGTGGTAGGCATTTCGGCAGCTACACCGGTAGAGAACAATGCCTTCGCACTCTCCTGTGCCCTGTTTGCTTCTTCTTCTCCATGTACCAGCTTGGTAAGCTCGTAAGCAAGGATTTCCTTGGCCTTGTTTAACTGGCTTCCTTCCCAGCTGTCCATGGCGTCAATTTCCTCTAATGGAAGGAAGGTCAGCATACGGATGCATCTGAGGACATCGGCATCGGCAACGTTTCTCCAGTACTGGTAGAATTCAAACGGAGTGGTCTTTTCCGGATCAAGCCATACCGCACCCTTCTGTGTCTTACCCATCTTCTTGCCTTCGGAATTGAGAAGCAGGGTAATGGTCATGGCCTGTGCATCCTTCCCTAATTTCTTACGGATCAGTTCGGTTCCGCCAAGCATGTTGCTCCACTGGTCATCTCCACCGAACTGCATGTTACAACCATATCTCTTGTACAGCTCCAGGAAATCATAGGATTGCATAATCATGTAGTTGAATTCGAGGAAGGATAAGCCATTTTCCATACGCTGCTCGTAGCATCTTGCACGAAGCATGTTGTTCACAGAGAAGCAGGAGCCGATGTCCCGGATAAAGTCAATGTAATTCAGGTCACGAAGCCAGTCGGCATTGTTTACCATCATGGCTTTTCCTTCACCGAATTCAATGAATTTGCTCATCTGCTTCTTGAAGCATTCGCAGTTATGATCGATCGTTTCGGTTGTCATCATGGTTCTCATATCACTTCTTCCGGAAGGATCCCCGATCATGCCGGTTCCACCGCCAACCAGAGCGATCGGCTTATTTCCTGCCATCTGCAGTCTCTTCATTAAGCAGAGTGCCATAAAGTGTCCTACGTGGAGGCTGTCTGCGGTAGGATCAAATCCAATATAAAAGGTTGCCTTTCCGTTATTGATGAGGTCTCTGACCTGTTCTTCATCGGTTACCTGTGCAATCAGTCCTCTTGCTACCAGTTCTTCATAAATGCCCATTTTCTTTTCTCCTTTACAAAATAATAAAACCCGTCCTATTTTCATAGGACGAGTTCAAACCCGTGTTACCACCTAACTTCACAGATTACTCACATAACCTGCCTCACTAAGTACAATCCAAATTCCCTTTCTTCAAACAAAATCCATTGGGACTTTCAATGATACTCTCCTGCGATAACGTGCATTCCTCCGTCATGTCCTACTAGGCAATTCCTGCCATTCTGACATGAAGCTCCGGGATGTATTCCGAATAAACTTCCTGTGCGCCTCTCATCCGCCGGCTGCTTTCTGTACCTTCCGTTTATTCCTACTTGTTCCCTTCAACGCCTTTACTACTTTCTTGTCTTGACTATATACGAAATCCAAGGCTTTGTCAACCGTGAAATTTAGTAAGAATGAATCACCAGCTTACCAGGGAAGCTCCACACTGTTCTGTGCCAGTTCTCTTAAGTCCACGTTTTCAATCTTACGGTCACGCAGCATCAGATCCTTCACGGCCGCATCTGCCGGTGCTCCTTCAAACAATACCTTGTTCACCTGTTCAATAATTGGCATGGACACGTTGTATTTTTTTGCAAGTGCAAGTCCTGCCTTTGCAGAATAAACACCCTCAACAACCATCTTGACTTCTGCCATGGCTTCATCCATCGTAGCGCCCTTCCCGATCAGGATTCCGGCACGGCGGTTACGGGAATGCATGGATGCACAGGTCACGATCAGATCCCCGATTCCGGTAAGTCCATAGAACGTCTCAAGACGTCCGCCCATATGGATTCCAAGTCTTGCAATCTCAGCAATTCCTCTGGTAATTAAAGCTGCCTTGGTATTGTCTCCATAGCCAAGTCCATCAGCGACTCCGGCTGCAAGCGCTACCACATTCTTAAGTGCTGCACCCAACTCAATACCAAGCACATCGGCACTGATGTATACACGGAATACCTCGCTCATAAAAACAGTCTGTAAATACTCCGCAGTCTTCTTATCCTTAGAACCAACCACGATTGTTGTCGGAATTCCCTTTCCAACCTCTTCTGCATGGGAAGGTCCTGACAATACTGCAACATTGGCCTGCGGGATTTCCTGCTCGATAATCTCAGACAACGTCATTAAGGTTGCTTCTTCAATTCCCTTTGCAACATTTACAATGATCTGTCCCTGCTTCGTAAACGGAGCCATCTGCTTCGCCGTGCTTCTGGTAAACGGAGAAGGTACGGCCAGAACCAGTACATCCTTATCCTTCATTGCTGCGTTGAGATCGGTTGTAAAGATCATATCCTCCGGTAAGATCACGCCCGGAAGCTTCTCCTTCTGCTCATGACATTCCTTCAGCATCCGAATCTCCGGTTCCAATGCCGACCAGACGGTAATGTGATGTCCGTTATTATGTAATAATACGGATAATGCTGTTCCCCAGCTTCCTGCTCCAATAATTGCAATATCTGCCATATCGAAATCCCTTCCTTCTGCAATCCGCTTCCTGTCTCTATAAAATGATTGCTTACTCTCTGTTTCTTTCACCAATTGTAACTATTTATTTTCTGCTTCAACCTTGTTCTTTTTAAATAAATAGGTCTTGCGCTCGTTTCCATGAAGGAGACGACTGATATTCTCTTTATGCTTATAAAAAGCAAGTATTGTTAAAAATGCCGTCACGGCATACATTTCATTTAAAACAGGCTGTGCGGCTCCAAAGAGTCCCGTCTGCCCGCAGATCACCATTTCGGTCATCAGTCCGACATAAATAAGAAGAGATCCAAGGGATACATAGTGGGTAGTCAGGAACACACCAAAGAATAAAACGAATCCGACCGGAATAAAGTACGGATGGAAGGCCAGAATCAGTCCGGCTGTTGCTGCGATTCCTTTTCCTCCCTTAAACTTAAGGTAAAAGGGATAATTATGTCCAAGGATTGCACCTGCCGCCGTATAAAGCTTTAACAGGTAAATTTCATCCGCATGGCTTCCCTTAAAAATCAGTGTGGTGATCCAGACTGCAATCATACATTTCAAAACATCCCCGGCAAATACAATTAATCCTGCCTTCGTTCCCAGAACACGCAGGGTATTGGTCGTTCCGGCGTTGCCGCTTCCATGCTCACGAATGTCGATTCCATGCATTTTTCCATAGAAAAATGCTGTCTGAAACATGCCAAATACATAACCGATAATAATACAAATGATCCGTTCCACGTTACTTGTTTTCCTTTCTCTCACGAATAATAAACCGTAATGGCGTTCCTTTAAATCCAAAAGCCTCACGGATTTGATTTTCAATATATCTGGTGTAAGAAAAATGCATCAGTTCCTTATCGTTTACAAAGATAACAAATGTTGGAGGCTTCACGCCAACCTGCGTAATGTAGTAAAGACGCAGACGCTTTCCTTTATCGGACGGGGGCTGCTGCAGGGCAACCGCTTCACTCATAATTTCATTCAGGACACCGGTCTGGATTCGGAGTGCATGATTCTCTGCCACGGTATCAATGAGATCGTAGAGCTTTGGCAGACGCTGTCCGGTCAGTGCAGAAATGAAGGTAATCTCGGCATACGGCATAAAGGAAAGAATGTTTCTCACCTTATCGGTATATTCGTTTACCGTCTTATTATTCTTCTCCACGGCATCCCATTTGTTTACGGCGATAATGACCGCCTTGCCGCGTTCATGTGCGATTCCGGCGATCTTCGCATCCTGCTCGGTCACACCCTCGACCGCATCAATAACCAGAATCACAATATCCGCACGCTCTACCGCACTTACGGTACGTACAATCATGTAACGCTCGAGTTCTTCCTTAATTTTATTCTTGCGGCGAAGTCCTGCCGTATCAATCAGGACATATTCTTTTCCATTGTGCTTTACAAGGGTATCCACTGCATCTCTTGTTGTTCCGGCAATATCGGATACGATCAGACGGTTCTCGCCGATCAGGCGGTTAATCAGGGAAGACTTGCCGACATTCGGCTTTCCAACGATGGCAACCCTCGTCTTATTGTCTTCTTCCTCTTCACCCTGTCCTTCTTCAAAATATCCGGTCACGACATCAAGCATATCGCCAATGCCTAACTGGTTCGCTGCAGAAACCGCATGCGGATCACCGATTCCAAGATTATAGAATTCGTAGACATCCGCCATATATTTATCATAATTGTCTACCTTATTAACGACAAGCACCACCGGCTTCTGCGCACGGCGCAGCATGTCTGCCACCTTGGAATCCGCATCCAAAAGTCCCTGATGCACATCCACCATGAAGATGATGACATCTGCGGTATTAATGGCGATCTGTGCCTGCTCCCTCATCTGGGAGAGGATCACGTCCTTGCTGTCCGGCTCAATACCACCTGTGTCAATTAAGGTAAAGTTCTTATTCAGCCAGGTGACATCCGCATAAATACGGTCTCTGGTAATTCCCGGAGTATCCTTGACAATGGAAATCTTGGATCCTGCCAGCGTATTAAATAAAGTGGATTTTCCTACGTTCGGTCTTCCGACTACCGCCACAATAGGTTTACTTCTCTTACTCATGTATTTTCCTTCCCAAAATCTGATTGATCAAGTCGCGTCCGCTTGATTTTACAATATCTACCGGTACTTGTAAAGTTTTTTCAACCTCACTGACGGTTACATCGTCAAGGAATACGTTTTCTTCCACACGCACCATATTCTCCGGAATAAGCAGTGCTTCACCAAGTTCCTTATCCTTTAACTGGTTCATCAGATCAATCCCTGTGATGAGTCCCGATACCGTAATCCGTTCTCCGAAAAAGTCATTCCGGATCTCATATACATTCGCCGTAAGCCCCGGCATACAGGCTTCGACCTCCTTCGCAATCTTCCGGATGTATGGATACGCCAGCTTACCGGTTGCAAGGGAAACCGTTCTTGTTTTCTTCTTCCAGTCGTGATGGCATTTCAGCGTGGTTAAAAACTTATGCTTATACAGCTCTTCCATCGTCTCCTTTGCTTCGTTTAATAAAAGCCGGATCATGCCGACTCCGTTTTCCAGCTGCAGATAACCATCATAACATTCCTCTTCCGGAACGGGTTCTTCTGCCAGAAGATACCACTCGTCACTGGCATGAATGAAATGTGTACCAGACTTTTCCATACATTGCTGCTGGTATCCATGGATCATGTCAATGACTTCCTTCGCATCCTCTTTGGTAAAGGGCTCTAAGGGATACAGCCCCTCGCGGAATCTGGACAACCCGACCGGCACCACGGACACACTCTCGATGACCGGAAGATATTCCATCAGCTTACGGATGCTGTAATCCAACTCCTTCCCATCATTCACTCCCTTACACAACACAATCTGCCCGTTCATGGTAATACCGGCTTCATAAAGACGATCCACCTTTTTGAGTGCTTCCCCGGCAAACCGGTTATGCAGCATCATGCATCTAAGCTCCGGATTCATCGTCTGGAACGATACGTTAATCGGTGCCAGATGATATTTAATGATCCGGTCCAGATCGTGATCGGACATATTCGTCAGAGTCACGTAATTTCCCTGTAAAAAGGATAACCGGCTGTCATCATCCTTGAAATACAAATTCTCCCTCATGCCCTTTGGCATCTGGTCAATAAAGCAGAAGATACATTTATTATGGCACGAACGGTACTGATCCATAAGTCCGTTTTCAAAAATAATCCCCAGATCGTCGTCCTCATCCTTATCAATGATCTTCGAGACCTCTTCTCCGTCCTTCGTCAGAAGAACAAGCTCTACGTGATCATTCTGTACCTGATACTGATAATCAAAAATATCCTCCATCACGGTTCCATTGATGGATAAAAGGCTGTCACCTGCACAGATTCCTTCCTGCTGTGCAATGCTTCCCTGTTCAATTTGTTTAATCTTGTGTCCTTTATCTGTTCTCATAAAGAACATTGTACTAGAATTTCCTTGACGTGTCACTAGCAGAATGTTATAAAATAATTGGTTGAGAAATATTTATTTCATTTCAAACTTTCGGAGGATATTATGCCTAATTTATCAAAACTGGAAGCAGCAATTCCTGTTGCTCCCTTAAAGCTCATCGTTATGGATTCTGCCCGGAATCTCGGAAACAGTGTCAATCACTATCTTGTCAATTTCCGTAAAGATGTGAAGAATATTGCCAAGAATGATCCCGCCTTTCAGGGATATGTTTCGGATAATTTCATTGCGGATGCTGCATGCCACCGCTTCGGTTCCGGTGAAGGTAAAGCAACAATTGACGAATCCATCCGTGGAAAGGATATTTTCATTCTGGTCGATGTATGTAACCACAATATTACTTATAAAATGAATGGTTTTATCAATTATAAGTCACCGGATGACCACTATCAGGATCTGAAGCGCGTGATCTCTGCCATCAACGGCAAGGCCCACCGCATCAATGTTATCATGCCCTTTCTTTATGAAGGAAGACAGCATAAACGAAATGGCCGTGAATCCTTAGACTGTGCCTATGCTATCGAAGAGCTGAGCAATATGGGCGTAAGTAACTTCATCACCTTTGATGCCCACGATCCCAGAGTCCAGAATGCAGAACCCTTATGTGGCTTTGATAACTTCACACCACCCTATCAGTTTATCCGTGCGCTGCTCGGTTCCGAACAGAATCTGATTATCGACAAGGATCATCTGATCGTCATCAGCCCGGATGAAGGAGCGCTTGACCGTGCCGTATATTTTGCAAATGTTTTAGGCGTTGATACCGGTATGTTCTATAAGCGCCGTGACTATTCCACAATTGTTAATGGAAAGAACCCGATTGTTGCACATGAATTCTTAGGTGACAACATCGATGGCAAGGATGTCATCATCATCGACGATATGATCTCCTCCGGCGGAAGCATGTTAGATACTGCAAAGCAGTTAAAGGCCATGAATGCCAAGCGCGTTTATATCTGCTGTACCTTCGGACTGTTTACAGATGGCTTGGATCGTTTTGATGAAGCTTATGAGAAGTGCTACTTTGACAAGGTGGTTACCACGAACCTCACCTACCAGCTCCCGGAATTAAAGTCAAAGCCCTATTATCTGGAAGCTGACATGAGCAAATTCCTTGCTTCCATCATTGACTTTATGAATCACGATTCTTCCATGATGAATGTTTACACACCGACCGAGAAGATTCAGGAGATTCTTGCCAAGTATAACAACCGTGAAAATATGTATATTACCGAATAGATTGATTCTTCTACAGAATGATTTTTGCATGCAAAACCGGAACCCACATGATTGAGTTCCGGTTTTCTATATTACTGTATTCTGATCCTTTTATACTTCTGTTTGCGGCTTCACATCATCCATCTTTGGAAATACAAGCACTACCTTGAATAAATCACCGTCAATAGAAATCTCAAACATGCCATTCATGGCTTCTGTCAGGTTCTTCGCAATTGAAAGTCCGAGACCGCTTCCTTCTGTTGTTCTTGATTCATCCCCACGGATAAACCGTTCAGTCAGTTCTTCCGGTGCCACATTAAGCTCCATTGCGGAAATATTCTTTAAAGAAAGGAATACGCCGGCCTGGCTTCCGCTTCCGTCTGCACTCTTCCATTCCGTGAAGCCAAGATCAATGTAAATTCTGGTTCCCTCTAATGCATACTTATAAATGTTGTTAAAGAGATTTTCCATCACGCGGTAGCTTCTGCGGCTGTCTGCCAGTACATAGACGGCCTGTGAAGGTGCATTAACCACAGATATAAGTCCCTTCTGCTCAAACTTCTCAGAAAATTCTCCAAGCGTCTGATTGAGCAGCTCCACCAGATTAATCCGCTCCATATGAAGTACAATATTTCCGGAAGAAATCTTGGAGGCTTCGAGCAGGTCTTCCGTTAACTGCTTTAACCGCTGTGACTTCGTATCCAGTACTTCAATATATTCCTGTACCTTCGGATTATCGACCCGTTCTCTCTTAATGAGATCCACATAATTGATAATTGAGGTTAACGGTGTTTTCAGGTCATGGGAAACATTGGTAATGAGATCTGCCTTTAACCGTTCATCCTTCATACTGGTTTCAACCGCCTCCCGCACACTGTCTCCGATCCGGTTCACGGCCTTTGCCAGTACCAGATTATCTCCATTCAGTCCGGTCTCATCCACCTTGGCCTTCAGGTCTCCCTTACAGATCCGGTTAATCACCTGCAAAATATTCTGTCTTGCAACTGCATTCCGGAAGCACACCACACCAACCAGTGCATCAAACAGCAGGATTCCGATAAACACCACATAGGACATCATCATTTGGTCTGCAAGAATCACCGCAAGCAGGTTCACTCCGGCAAATCCAAGGAACGGTATCCATACCCGTACCACCATGGATTTGTGATTCTGCATATAACAGACTCCCTTCTTAAGCTGAACAATTGCCCAGCTCAAGATGCTTCCTTTCCAGATCCGGTGTGCCCTGATCCTGCGCACAAGACTATAGTAAAAGAAGGAACAAAGCAGACTTCCAAGCAGTGCAATTCCGGCAGTTAACAGAACAACGCCGTTTCTCCGATATAAAGTATAGATATCTGATATCCACCTTCCACCAAAGAAAAGTTCTCCGCACACCCCAATCAGAAGGCCAATTGCAATAGCAAAAAATACAAGGAAAATTTCTGTCGGAATCTTATCTTCCACATGCAGTACACAGGTTTTCACTCCGGTCTCTTTATCTTTGACAACACCCTCTTTGACCGTAAGAAGGATCACCATGGCAAGGAATACAAGCAGCCAGATCACCGCAATAATGACATTCTGCGTAAAGTCTGGAACTGCATTCTGATAAGCCGCGCCGGCAGTAACAAAGCAGTCCTTCACTGCGCGGTCCTCGTTCACTCCGATCATGATCTGCAGGTTTTCCGGATATGCATAACCGTAATCGCTGATAAACTGACGGAGTTCTGCTTCCGTAATCTGCGTATTCGTTTCATAGCGCAGATCCTGCGCATCATAAAGAAGATACCGGTCACACTTTTCTTTCAGAGCCGCCTCTAAAAAAGCAGGATCCGTCCGCTCCGTTCCCAGATTAGTATAAAGCTCTGTTTTATTTCCGATCGTTTTACGGATCAGATATACCACATTGGATTTGGCATCACTTCCGGTTTCATCATAATAGTCGTAGTACTTCCCGCAGAGTGCATAATTCTCTGTCAGATCCCGGATCGTCGTTGCAAGGGAAGCTACCAGCTGATCATACTCCTCCCAGTTTGAAACATAATCCTCAACATTTTTGCCATCGACTGTCTGATAACGGTTTACCAGAAGCTGATGCTGTGATACCTCTGTGTTTTCCCCACCTTCTCCACTCAACCAGTCTCCTGTATAGACATCCTCATAAATTGTCGGAGATAATGAGTTTCCGGAAACATCAATCTTTTCTACTGAATGACTCAAGTCAGTATTATATGGGCTGAAGTTACCATGATAACTTCCGTATTCCGCATTGGAAATGACGGTATACTGTGTAATTCCGCTTAGAAAATCTGCTGCGCAGGTTTCCGTCATCACATATTCAATACCATATTTGCCCCAGCGGATCAGATCCTCTAAATAATAATCTGCCGTTACATACCGGTTTGGTACACCTTCAAACCGGTTGGCATATGCCGTAATATCAATGACTTTATTGGCATCGTATACCCCGTCAGTTTCAAGCTGCCCACGTATTGCGCCATACCGGACAATCGTGATCGCCTGTTCCTTCATCAGCTCATTAAATATTTTTGAATCTTCAAAGTCCTTCTGCCGTCCTTCGTTATTTAAGAATGTAGACCGCACACCGTTTACGGTCTCATACCGCACATATGAGCTCAGCAATGCCGTCGTAAGCAGTACGACACCTATAACGAGTGCAGCATGCTGTACCATATGGCAGATAACCTTCTGCACCTTGTCCATCCTCTCTCTCTACCTTTCCTATTGTTTTTCTACTTTGTAGCCTACACCCCAGACTACTTTCAAATAACGAGGTTCCTTGGGATTGATTTCAATTTTTTCACGAATATGACGAATATGTACTGCTACAGTATTATCTGCACCAATGGCCTCCTCATTCCAGATGTTTTCATAAATCTGGTCGATGGAAAAGACCTTGCCCTGGTTTTTCACAAGAAGGAACAGGATATTGTACTCGATCGGAGTAAGCTTTACCGGCTCTCCATCCACGGTCACTTCCTTGGTATCATCATTCATACACAGCCCGCCCACCTGATACAGTGCATTATTCTCGACATTCAGGCTGCCAAGCTGGGTATAACGCCGCAGATTGGACTTTACCCTTGCCACAAGCTCAAGCGGATTAAACGGCTTCGTAATGTAATCGTCCGCTCCCATATTTAATCCAAGAATCTTGTCCGTATCCTCCGATTTGGCAGACAGGAAGATAATCGGGACACTGCTGAATTCCCGGATCTTTAAGGTGGCATGAATACCATCCAGTCTCGGCATCATAATGTCAATAATCAGAAGCTGGATATTCATCTCCTTAAGTACTTTAATCGCCTGCTCTCCATCGTAAGCCTTATAGATCTGATAACCCTCCTGCTGCAGATAAATCTCGATGGCATCTACAATTTCTTTGTCGTCATCACATACCAGAATATTCGTCATTGTTCTCCCTCACCTTTCTCATTTGACCCTCTTATTAAAACACAGGAATTTTAAATACATGGTAGGAATTTTATTAAGGTTTTATTAATGTTTCCCTGTCAGTTCCAGAAATGCGCACAGATTTCCCCTCTGTCCATGGCTTGCCCGGTGCGAAAACAAAAGCTCCGGGTTGCAGCAGGTACAAAGATCTGTAATTTCAAGATGCTCTTTCCGGATTCCGGCATCCAGTAAGAGCTGCTCATTGGCCTTCCATAAATCAAGCTGGTACTTGCCTTCCTGCTTTCCCTTCTGTAATACCACCGTATCCGGAAAAGCCTTTTGAAACTCCCCGGCAACATCCTCTCCCACTTCATAGCAGTCTACACAGATCGATGGACCAACCGCCACAAGCAGATCTCCGGGATTACTTCCAAACTGATGTTTCATCTCTTCAATCATCCTTGCTCCCATACGGTTCACGGTACCACGCCAGCCGGAATGGGCAAGTCCGATTGCCTGCTTCTTTGGATCTACGAAATAAAGCGGTACACAGTCTGCAAAAGAGGTACACAGAATCAGTCCCGGCTCATTGGTAATCAGTCCGTCTATTTCCTCATAATCCGGTTCTTTCGTTACTCCCTTTCCGGCATCTACCTTCGTCACTCTGCGGATATTCGTGGTATGGGTCTGCTTCGCACAGACAATTTTATCCGGTGTACTGTCAAAAAGCGCTGCGATCCGCCGGAAATTTTCAAGGACATTTTCCGCATCGTCCCCACGGTGAAAGCTGAGATTCATGCTTTCATAAATTCCTCTGCTCACGCCACCTTTTCTGGTAGAAAATAAATGTCTGACATTCTCTGCTCCATCCAGAACAGGAAATGTCAGATATGTAAGACCATCTTTTCCTTCATGTGATATCATATGATACCGGTTTTCTTTTCGTTTCCATTCTGTCACCGATTCCATCTCCTTCCTGAAGCTTCCTCATTCATCCGGAATATCCGGGCTGCACCTATCCTCAAAACGTCAGATCAGAATGCATCTTTAATATGCCGGATTTCATCTCCACAGATTCCAACCACGTCAAAACGAACTTCACAATCTGTCTGCTTTCTGGTAAGCAGATAGACCTCAGCCACCTTGCGGATCGTCTGTTGCTTACGCACATTCACAGCCTCTAACGGAGAACCATAACGATCTGTCGTACGGTATTTGACCTCTACAAAAACAAGACAGGTTCCATCACGTGCAATCAGATCAATTTCACCTGTCCGGCACCTGAAATTTCTCTCAAGAATTTTCATTCCCTGCTTTTCCAGATAATGCATGGCAAGCAGCTCCTTCTGCGTTCCTAATTCCCTCTTATTCAACAATTTCCCCTTACTTCTTATCTTTCCGTATTTCTTAACTCTTCTTTTACTTCTTATGCGCATCCATTTTGGCCTTGATCTTATCCATCGCATCAACAAACACCAGAATCTCCGCCACCACCTCATAAAGCTCCGGTGGAATCATATCTCCAATTTCCAGTCTGGATAAGGTATCTGCAAGTTTATCATCCCGGTGCACGGCGACATTTGCTTCCTTCGCCCTTTCAATGATTCGTTCTGCCAGTGCTCCCCGTCCGCTTGCAATGACCTTGGGAGCATCTTCTTCCGGATCATAGGAAAGTGCAACCGCCTGTTTTACCTTTTCTCTTTTCTGTTTCATTTCTTCCATACACGATCCTTTACCGCTTTCGGTTCCTTATTTCCGGTTCCATTTCACCTGTCTTAAAATCTGTGTTCCATATTCCATTAAGCCCTCACATCAAAAGAGGTTCCTGACAATACAGAGATATTTTTACTCTGATCCAGAATCTCGCCAAGCACATTCGTCTGCGTATCCTGATTGATAAATTCTGCATTCATCGAGTACCCACGCTTGTTCAGCCGGTCATTCAGCAGATCGATATGCTCTGCAATAAGATCCAGTGCGGCATCATCCTGCAGATAAAACTTCGTTGCCACCTTCTGCCCCTGGCTCAATGTGACATGCACATCGACGCTTCCTAAGTACTCCATATCCAGATGAAGCAGTGCGCTTACATTACCGTCCTTCTTTGCCAGACTCTTCTTATTCGTATAGACAAACAGTTCGCCGCTTGTCTCTTTATTGTACATTTTAAGCGGAATCTGAATATAGGAAAAATTCTGATTCACCGCATTCATAAAATCCATATTCTGATTCAGATTCGTTACTGTTTTCGCAAGTGCTGTATCACCTCTTGCCGGATCGGATAACAGTGCGTTCAGACTCTTCATCTGCTGGTTCAGCTTTTCGTAAAGCTGATCCACCCTGCCCTCTTCTGCCACCTCAGCAGGCTCTAAAAGCAGCTGCCTGTTTAAGGTCTCCTTAAATAACTGCTTAAATTCCTTCCCCTCTAAAAATTTACCCAGCCTTTCACTAAAGTCCGGTGTACTTGCTTCTCCTTTCAGGTTCCGGTCAATCAACTGTAGCACCTCTTTTAACACCTGCTGTCCGTTTCCCTTATTGGAAACCAGATTAGAAAGCTGTTCCGGCGATGCGCCCAGCTCCTTAAGCTCCTTATATAGTGCGCTTTCCGTAAAGTTCTTCTGTAATCCGGCTGCCTGTCCGTCCGTCTTATTCTGTACCGCCTCCGGATTCCGGGAACCATCCCCTTCCGGGATTTCCTCTTCACTCACAAACTGTCCTAATACATCCTTCACAAAGGACAGTCCCTCCTGTGCCCCCTGTTCCACGGATATCTGTAAGAAGCTCTCCGTAAAAGCATCGGTAAGATCCGAAAGACTTCCGGTAATCTGATGCTCATAATTCTGGTAATTCTGAAACTGCCGGATCATATCTGCTTCTAACGGAATCCCAAGCCTCTGCATCTGTGCCAGTGTTGATGCCGGCACTCCCTGATTCAGATTCATGGCACGGTTCATCTGATACAGCGACTGACGGTCGATCGGAAGTCCCTCCTGCATCATATCCTTTACCATCTGGATCATCTGATCCGTCAGGGGAAGTCCTGCCGCCTTCAATGCCGTAGAAATATTGGAATTCTGATTTAAGTTTTCAAAAAGTGGTGTCAGTAAAATTTTATTGCCTGCCATATTCTGGATCTGAAAGGTCATAAGCTGCCCCGTTCTGGGCATGGCTCCGCCCTCCAGCCTCGCCTGCAGAAGCTGATTCCCTCCAAGGGACAGCAGAATCTCATTTCCGTTCATCTGCAGGACTTCTCCCGTTACCGACTGTCCGGAGCCCTTTGACAGAATCGCCTCGAGTCCATTGCGGATGCTCTCCTCTAACGCAGACGGAGAAAGATTCCCTGTGTTCCCATTCGCCGCATCTGTAATTGTCTGTGTAATCTGATTTACAAAGGATGAAATGTTCAATCTGATTTCTCCTAGTATAATATTATGTTTGGGTAACTATTCAGAACCAATGTCACTTAGTTAAGCTTATTGGTTCACTATGAGGTAAACCTCTAACAAAAATTTTAAAATTATAGTTGACACATCGATCAAAATGTGCGGCCGCTCTCGTTACTGATATAATTCTAAGGTAACGAGAGCGGCCCTTGAATTAGAACTATATTTCATTCTGATTCAAGGAGGTTTACCTATGACATTTCCTGAAATTGTCAAAACTACTCTTTGGGACATTATTGATGAGATGTCCCGCTCACTTTCTTCTTTTGTAAAAAATCCAGATAAAGATTTTATCCGCAATCGCAAACTTGATTTTAAGAAAATGATGCATCTGATCATTTCCATGGAAAGTGGAAGCCTAAATCATGAACTTCTCAAATTTTTTGAGTATGATTCCTCAGTTCCTACTGGCTCTGCTTTTTATCAACAACGTTCCAAACTTTCCGTTTCTGCATTCCGTCACCTTCTCAAGGAATTTAACCTTAAATTCCCCTTAGAAAAATTTCGCGGAAAATACTATCTTATTGCGTGTGATGGTTCTGAATTTAACATTGCCAGAAATCTTAAAGATGCGGATACTTTCCACGAACCAAATGGTAAATCGGTATCCGGTTTTAATATGGTTCATACTATCTCTTTATATGAGGTATGTTCTAAGCGGTACCTTGATTTAGAAGTCCAGCCTGGGCGTCTTAAAAATGAGTTTCAGGCTATCTGCAATCTTATGGATCGGTATGCCTATGGGGGTTCCCCCATTTTCATTGCTGACAGGGGATTTTCCAGTTACAACGTTTTTGCCCATGCAATCGAAAATCATGTTGATTTTTTGATTCGTGCTAAGGATTTGAATGTACAGCGTTTTCTTGG